>Ga0255338_1000059_pt1 | contig 489548 bp, 453 predicted proteins | sample MeOH1_35cm_T4_19_FD_203715 | JGI IMG/M metagenome (GOLD analysis project Ga0255338, IMG submission 203715) | Sandy soil microbial communities from University of British Columbia, Vancouver, Canada - MeOH1_35cm_T4_195 | ecosystem: Engineered > Artificial ecosystem > Sand microcosm >...
CCGTGGGCACACAGGGCGCCACGAAGTCCATGACTTGCAGCCAGGGCCGCTGGCGCGTGCGCGCAAACCAGAGCTGCGACACCAGCACGCCCAGCATGCCGCCATGAAAGCTCATGCCGCCCTGCCAGACCGCGAAAATTTCGAGCGGGTGCGCCAGGTAATAGCCCGGCTTGTAAAAAAGACAGTAGCCCAGGCGCCCCCCGATCACGACACCCATGACGCCCAGAAACAGGATGTCTTCAATGTCCTTGCGCGACCAGGCACCCGGGCCGGTGATGGAGGCGTAGGGCTCATGCCGCAGACGCAGGGTCGCCAGAAAAAAGAACAACCCGAAGGCGGCGAGGTAAGTCAGGCCATACCAGTGGATCGCCAGCGGGCCGAGTTGCAGGGCAACGGGATTGATTTGAGGGTGAATCAGCATGGGTTGTCATTGTGCACGCAAGCAGGCCAACGCCCTGCAGGCCGGGCAAGCCGGTAATGCGGCCTGGGGCACGTCAATGTCATCGCAATTGACCACCACGGCTCACCCGCAGCGGCCGGAGGGCCCGATGACGTTTACGGCAGCATCTTTTTCAGCTCGCCGCTGTCGATCAGCGCCTGCAAATTCGCAGCGCCGCCCACCAGAGTGCCCTTGACGAACACCATCGGAAAGGTAGGCCAGCCGGTCCACATCTTGAGCGCATTGCGCTCGCGCCAGGTGTTCAGGTAGTTGCCGTATTCCAGGTACCGGTAAGCCTGCCCGACATGCTCCAGCGCCTTGCACGCCTTTCGGGGAAACGGGTTCATCCCCATGCCCACCACGACCACATCGTTGTCCCTGATCGCCGTGATCACCTCCTGCACGATGGCCTGGTGATGCCCCGCGATCTTGCTGCGAATGGCAGGGTGAATCTGGGCTTCGTCAAGAAGAAAGCGTGGCATGGAGCGCTCCGGCAGGTCAGAAGCCAAAACAGTACCACAGCAGACTCTGGAACGCCTTGACCAACCAAGCGCCCCATGGTGACGCCACCACCATCGTGTTGTCTCCGCCACGCCATGCCGCTCATACGGCCTTGCCGATTGTTCGTGCGCAAAGCAACCAGCCTGCGGCCCTATAAAAACAGCCGCGATCAGCTACACGTTTAACAGCACTTCAGGTCAGTTGCCTCGCAACTGCCGAAAGATCCTGCCAAACAAGCCATTCATCATCTCCACGATCGGCGCCTGCTCCGGCGGAGCGGGCCGCGGGCGCGGAATGTCGAACTCTGCGTTCTGGTCTAGCCAGCGGTTGCGAAACCCTTGCTGAAAAACCTCGCCCACCATGGGCAGCGCGGATCTAGCGCCCTGCCCCCAGGCGCCCATCGTCACGCTGTTGTCGTTAAAGCCGACACGGGCCCCGGCCACCAGCTGCGGATTCATCATGATGAACCAGCCGTCGGTGTTGTCTTGCGTGGTGCCGGTCTTGCCGGCCACGTCGGCCTGGATGCCATAGCGCTGGCGAATGGCCACGCCCGTGCCCTCGTCAATCACGCCGCGCATGGCGTTCACCAACGTCAGCGCCTGCGCGCGCGGCATGGCCGGCTCGCGCTCCCTGACGGGCTCGAACTGCTCCAGCAACCGACCGTTGCGGTCTTCCACGCGCAGCACCAGCACCGGCGCCATATAGCTGCCGCCATTGGCAATGGTGCCATAGGCGGTGACCATCTCCAGCAGCGTGACGGGGCTGGTGCCCAGCGCGAGCGACGGCACCAGGTCCAGCTTGCTTTGCCGCACCCCCATGGCCTGTGCCAGCTGCCCCACACGGGCCGGCCCCACCTTCTGCATCAGCTGGGCCGTGATGGTGTTTTTTGAATACACCAACCCGTCCCGCAGGGTGGTGGGCAGGCCGGTGGGCGGCGTTGCATCGCTCGGCGTCCACACCTCGCCGCCTTGCTGCGCAATGGCCACGGGCTGGTCAATCAGGGTGTCCAGCGGGTCCAGCCCCAGCATGAAGGCCGCGCCGTACACAAAGGGCTTGAAGGTCGAGCCCGGCTGGCGCCGCGCCTGGCTCACATGGTCAAACTGCTCCTGCGCAAAGTCGCGGCTGCCCACCCAGGCCCGCACCGCGCCGTTGCGCGGGTCGAGCGCGAGGAAGCCGGCCTGCAGCACCGGGCGCTCCTGCCCCGCCTTGCGCCGGCCATCGGCCAGCGTTTGCAGCTGCGCCATCTGCCGCGCCACCGCCTGGTTGGCCGCCTTCTGGATCTTGGCGTCCAGCGTGGTGCGCACCCGCAGGCCGTCCGCATGAATGTCGAAGCCCTTGCTGTCGGCCCAGGCGATCAGCCATTTGCGCAAATGCTGGGCCACGTGCGGCGCCGGGCCCAGCGCCTCGGTCTGCCGCTCAAAGTCCAGCTTCAGCGGCCGCCTGGCCAGCGCCTCCACCCGGGCCGGGTCGAGCTTGCCGTGCTTGGCCATCTGCGCCAGCACCAGGTTGCGGCGCTGCACCGCGCGCTCAGGGTTTTGCACCGGGTTGTAGTAACTCGTGCCCTTGAGCATGCCGATCAGCGTCGCGCTCTCCAGCACGTCCAGCTTGTCGGCCGACTTGTCGAAATAGGTGCGCGCGGCCATCTCGATGCCGAAGGCGTTGTAAAGAAAAGGCACGGTGTTGAGATAGGTCTCCAGAATCTCGCGCTTGGAATACACCGCCTCGATCTTCAGCGCGGTGATCGCTTCCTTGACCTTGCGCGTGATGCTGGTGGCGCGGCCGATTTCTTCAGGGTAGAGGTTGCGCGCCAGCTGCTGCGTGATGGTCGAGCCACCCTGCAGGTTGCCCGACAAGGTGCTGAGCACCGCGCCCGCCGTGCGGCGAATGTCAATGCCGTGGTGCTCATAAAAGCGGTGGTCTTCGGTAGCGATCAAGGCATTCACCACATGGGGCGAAATCTTGTCCAGCGTGACCCACTGCCGGTTGATGCGCCTGTACTCGGCCAGCACCGTGCCGTCAGACGCCAGCAGCACCGAGGGCGCTTCAGACTTGGCCTTGCGCAGGTCGCCAATGCCGGGCGTGAACGGAATCAACACCAGCACATACAGCAGCATCAGCGCCGGCAGCACCAGGGCCGCCCGCACCGGGTGCCGCCTGACGGCACCCATCAGGCGACGGGCCTGTTCAGCGGTGAAAGAGGCTGCGCGTTGAAGGGCCAGGGTCATGGACCAAGTTTAAGGTGCCGGTCAGCCCAGTTTGTAACTTTGCCAACCCTTCGGCGTTACATCTGACTGGAGTCTCGTGAATGGTCGCCGTAAGCTGCTCTTTAGTAGCAGGAAGAACTGACCTGCGACTGAGTGCCGCCAACTAAACCCAGCGTAGCAGTGCTGGCCAGGCGCAATACGGTTCAGTCAAGTTATTCACACTGAATCGGAATGACCAACATCTTGACCTGTCCTTGACTTGTCATGGCGGGCCTGACCCGCAATCCATGGATCCCGGATCAAGTCCGGGATGACAAACCAGGGGCAAGGGCTTGACTGAACCGTATTACCCTCAGCCCTGCCGCTTCAACGGCTGCCAGCCCGCAAACTGGGGGTAATGCCGCTGCACCACCGGGCCGTCGAAATCCCAGGCGATGCATTTGCCCAGGTGGTAAGGCGGCCCGGCGTTTTCAGGCTCGGGCAGACCGGCCTGCCGGCGCAGGCGGTTGCGGTAAGCGGGAATGGTCTGGTAGGCCGCGGTCGCCATGTTGAACAGCAACTCGCGCAGGTGCGTGCAACCCCTGATGCCGCCCAGCGCCCGCTCAATGGCCTGGCGCCAGCCCGGCCCCATGGTGACGCCCACCATCTGCTGCATCGGGTCCTTGCCCTGCTGGCATTCACCAAACGGCGTGTGGTCCATCGAACTGGCGATCTCGCGGATCGTCAGGGTGTCATCCACCGTCGCCCGGATCGCCATGCCATGAAGAGGCGTGCCCGGCGGCAGCTCGCCCTGCTCGAAGCGCTCAAACGCATAGGTCTTGGTATCGGTCAACTCGGCCTCGATGTCCCACAGACCGTCCTCGCGGTGGTAGCCGCGAAAGACGACAGCGCGGGTGTGCAGGTGGGAGCGGGCTTGGGGTGCGGGGAGTGGCATGGGGGATTGGTGTTCAGGGCAGATGGACCATTTTCCCAGCAAGACAGGTAGCGCGCTGCCGTAGAGCCTATCCGCGGACTGCCATGGGGGCGAGCAGACGGCAGTGCCGGATGCTGACTGACTGAACTTTGGCCAATTTAGTGAGATCAAATCGAGCCGTAGCCCAAGCAGGACGCTCGGAAGCAGCTACGTTTTTTATAGCTGGCAGAGCCCGCCCAGGACGCATCACCGAACGCCAGCAGAGTCTGAAGTCACCGCACAATCCTACCTGCAGGTAGCGCTGGAAAAAATTATTAAATGCACATACAATAAATAGCAATGAACACCACGTTCGATCCTGTGAAAGACGCCGTGAACATCGCAAAGCATGGCATCTCCCTCGCAGAAGCGGCGCGGCTCGATTGGGACAACGCCTTGGTGTCGCCAGATGATCGCCGTGAGTATGGCGAATTTCGGCACGTAGCTCTAGCGCCCATGGATGGTCGGCTGTGGGTGGTGGTGTTCACGGACCGGCCAGAAGGCCGACGAGTGATCAGCCTGCGCAAGGCCAACTTACGGGAGTACCGCCGTTATGAACAAGCGCCCTAAGCTCACACCGCCAACACCTCAAGAAGATGCAGCCATCACGGCGGCAGCCTTGAGCGATCCGGACAATCCACCGCTGACCGATCAGCAACTGGCCCAGCTGCGCCCCATGCGGGGACGCCCACGGCTTACACGCCCCAAAGTTGCACTGACCATGCGAGTGGATGCTGAAGTCATGGACGCGCTCAAAAGTAGCGGGCCAGGTTGGCAAACGCGCGTTAACAGCCTGCTGCGCGATGCACTCGCACTAAAGCGCGGTGGTATTTGAAAAGTACTGCACTCGATGAGTAAAAGGCCTTGCAGATATCTGCGAGGCCTTTACTTTTTAATGGCTCCCCGTCCCCCCGCTCCGGCGATATTGAGACTTGGGAAGTTGTCTTCTTACAATGGTGAAGAACGGTCACGCGTTCCCACTTCGACGGGTTAAGGCGCCTCGTCTGACTTCCCTTTTGCTTTTGCTTCTGCCTTCGGTTCCGGCTTCTCAGGAAGACTCAAGATTGGAGCGCCATCTAATTTCAGGAACTGTAAGTTTTGTGCGGCTCCCTGGATTCGAGCGTGGTGCTTTGCTATGTCGTTTTTCTCGACATCTTGATTTACCGCCTCTTCGTCCGCAACCACCTCCGGTTCTTCCATTCGAACTTCAATGTTGAACCCTCTGTCGACCCGGTTTGCAACCTTCTTGAGGGCAAACTTCAGTTCGATTGAAACCTCACCCACCCCGTCTAGGTAACTCGAGGGCTATAAATACAAAAAACACATAGTACGAGGTTTGTTACAAATCGCCCCCCTCTAATTGGAGGGTAAGCCATGAAAGAGTTGGCTGCAGCAACCCTGTCTCGCCAGTTATACGCGGCAAAGCGGCTTTGCTGGTTGCTGGTTACTGCGGCAAAAAAGAAATGGACACGACAAAAGTCCCCAATTCCTAACTAAGTGGCTCCTCATACCGAGCCTGAACGAAAAAAACATCCACTTGGATGGTGATAAGATGGCCAAATGCCAAAACCCAGCAAAACCTCCCAGATCGCCACGCCCAAGCCGGTCGACGAAAAGATCACGATCAACCTGGGCTGTGTTGACCTTGGCCAGATTGACTTGCTGGTGCAGGAAGGCTTTTATGCGAACCGGACGGACATGATCCGCACGGCGATCCGCAACCAGCTCACCACGCACAGCGAGGTCGTGCGCCAGGTCGTTTCGCGCAAGACGCTCGCGCTGGGCATCCAGCACTACACCGAGGCGGACCTGCTGGCCGTGCAGGCGGCCGGGGAAAAGTTGCAGATCCGCGTGTTGGGCCTGGCCACGATCGCACCCGAAGTCACGCCGGCGCTGGCGCTCGCCACCATCGAATCGCTGACCGTGCTGGGCGCCCTGCATGCGAGCCCCGCCGTGAAAGCCGCGCTTGTGCAGCGCATCCGCTGATCCAGCGAGTCAACGAACCGAACCGAAAGAAGCTGATGAACCCCGATTTCCAACGCCTGATGAAGGATGCCGCCCAGCTCACCCGGGCTGGTGACCTGAAGGCTGCCACCGCCGCGATCCAGGCCGCGCTGGGCGGCGGTGTGGCTGCCGCAGCAGCCGCCGCACAAGACCTGCGTGACGTGATCGATGTTGCGGCGCGCGAGGTGCCAGACGTTGCGCGAACATTTGACGACGAGGCGCCAGCGGCGCCGGCCGGCAACGCTCCCGACGCTGGCCGCTTTATTGCCGGCAGCCATGGCGACGCTTCGGGTCACCGGGACTTCAAACTCTATATTCCACCGGGCGCCGGCGAGCGCCCTCTCCCGCTGGTTGTGATGCTGCACGGCTGCACGCAGAACCCAGACGATTTCGCGGCGGGCACCGCCATGAACGATGCGGCGCTGGCGCAGGGCTTTTTTGTGTTGTACCCGGCGCAGTCGCAGCAGATGAACCCGCAGCGTTGCTGGAACTGGTTCAAACACACCCACCAGGCCCGCGGGCGCGGCGAGCCGGCGCTGCTGGCGGGCATGACGCGCGAGGTGATAGCGCGCCATGCGATTGACCCGAACCGCGTTTATGTGGCGGGCCTGTCCGCAGGCGGCGCCATGGCCGCCATTTTGGGCGACGCGTATCCGGACCTGTATGCCGCGGTGGGCGTGCACTCGGGGTTGGCGGCCGGCATTGCAACAGACCTGCCCTCGGCACTGGGCGCAATGAGGGGCGGCGGCACCACTACCCGTGCGGCCGCCAGCGGCGTGGCGACCATCGTCTTTCATGGCGACGCCGATACCACGGTGCACCCGGGCAACGGCGAGCAGGTCATCACGGCCAGTGTTGGCACGGCGGCCGCTGTCGAAGTCGAACACCTGAAAGGAACTGACGGCCGCGCGACCACGCGCCGCGTGCACCGCGCAGACGATGGCACGGTGGTGGCCGAGCACTGGCTGGTGCACGGCGCGGCGCACGCCTGGTCAGGCGGCAGCGCCAACGGTTCGTACACCGACGCTCGCGGACCGGACGCCAGCGCCGAGATGGTGCGGTTTTTCCTGGAGCATCCGCACCGGCAGGCCCACTAACCCGTTAACGGTCCGAGCGCACCGGGTTCAGCACAAAATCGTATTCCAGCAGATAGTCGCCATCGGGTTGCTTCACCCAATCTGCCACCAACGACTGGCGCACGCCGAACACGGCATCGGAATCGAGGTATGAGTCGCCCTCACGGAAGACATGGGTGATCAACGTTTCGTAGCCTTCGGCCTTGATCATGAAGTGCAAATGCGCGGGCCGCCATGGGTGGCGCTTCGTGGCCCTGAGCATGTCGCCCACCGGGCCATCGGTCGGGATCGGATAGGCTTCGGCCACGATGGTCCTGAAGTCAAAGCTGCCATCGGCACGCGATCTCAGCAAGCCGCGTGCCTGCGCATGGTTGAGTTCAGGTTTCTGCACGTCGTAATGCCCCTCGTCATCGGCCTGCCAGACCTCGATGGCCGCGTTGGCTACCGGTTCACCGTTCAGGCCACGCACGACGCCGCGCACCTGGCAGGGTTCGCCGCTGGCGCCGTTGGCTATGTCGTCGCCGTTCTCGTAGTGCGGCGCGCCTTCCACGTAGAACGGGCCGAACACCGTGGCCTCGGTACAACCCTGGGGCTTGTCGTTGTTCATCGCAACCGTGAGCATGGAGAGGCCCAGCACGTCGCTCAGCAGGATGAACTCCTGGCGCTTGTCGTTGCATTTGTGGCCGGTGGCGGTGAGGAACTCGATGCCCTTCAACCACTCGGCCTCGGTCAGCTTGACCTCACGGGCGAAGGCGTGCAGGTGCTGCACCAGCGCCGTCATGATTTCCTTGAGGCGGGGGTCGGGCGTATTCGCCAGGCGTGCGATGACGGCCTGGGTGATGTTGTCTTGGTGGAGGTTACGCATGGGGTCTCATTGATGATCGCTGAGGATCGTTGAGGATCGTCGTGAATCGTTGTGGATAGTAATTTCGGTGCATCAGGCCGGTCGCGCACCATCGAACGCGTCCTGCAGCAGTTGCCGCAGCGCTGCGCGCTCCAGCGGGCGGGGGTTCGGATACTGGTTTTGCAAGGCAATGTCGCAGGCCCGGTCCAGGTCCGCCAGCTGCAGGCCGATGTCCTTCAGGGCCACCGGGGCGCCATTGTCTTTGGCCAGATCAAACACCGCCTGGGGCGCCGAATCGGCCTTCAGGGCCCGGGCAATCCGCTGCATGGCCACCGGCGCCGCCTTGGCGTTGTAGGCCAGCGCGTGCGGCAGCACGATGGTGTGTGTCTCGGCATGGGGCAGGTTGAAGCTGCCGCCTAGCGTGTGGCACAGCTTGTGGTGCAGCGCCATGCCGACGTGGCCGAGCACTGCGCCGCACAGCCAGGCGCCGTACAGCGCGTCGCTGCGCGCTTGCAGGTCGTCCGGTTTCCTTTTGATCAAAGGAAGTGATCGCCCGATGGCGGCAATGCCCTCTTCGGCCATCAGACTCATGATCGGGTTCGCATCCACGGCATACAGCCCCTCGGCCGCGTGCGCGATGGCATTGAGGCCGCTGGTCACGCTGACCGCCACGGGCAGGCTGGTCGTGAGTTCGGGGTCGTAGAGCACGGTGCGCGGCAGCACGCGGGCGTCCTTGCCGGTCTTCTTGAGCCCCGCCTCGGTGATGCCATAGATCGGCGTCATCTCCGAGCCGGCGTAGGTGGTGGGAATGGCCAGGATCGGCAGACCTGAATCCAGCGCAATGGCCTTGCCCAGGCCTATGGTGGAGCCGCCCCCCACGGCAACCGCGCAATCGGCACCGAGCTGGCTCGCCACCTCTCGCGCCTGCCTGGCGGCCTCAATCGGTACGTGCATCGCGGCGCCGTCAAACACGCCGGCGCAACGTTCAGCCAGCAGGGCTGCAACACGTTCAGCCAGCGGACGTTGCCCGGGGGTGCACAGCACCAGCACCTTGCGGGCGCCCAGGGCGTCGATCTCCCGCCCAAGGTATTGAAGGCTGCCCGCGCCGAAAACCACACGGGTCGGGTTGGAGGTGTAGGCGAAAACCTGCATTTTTTATCCCTGACTCTATCCCTGACTTTATGCCTGAGGGGCAACCGACAAGCCGGGCAGACCGTTGGTGAGCGATTCCTTCTGCGGGTACATGTACTTTCCAAGGCTCAGCAACAGCAGGCATGCAATCACCAGCACCCCACTCAGGCCCGCCAACGCAGCAGTGTAGCTACCCGTAGCGTCGAACACAAACCCCATCATGTAGGGGCCGGCACCTGAGCCCAGCATGAATGCGGCGAACAGGTAGCCATAGATTTCGCCAAAACTTCTCAACCCAAGATAGCGGGATAGAAGGAAGGCAATGAGGTCAACCTCGGCGCCGAGTCCCAGGCCGACCATCACAACGGCAACCGCTGCGTAACCCGGCGCCACATTGGAGAACAGTATGCCGATGCCAATCAGGGGAATGGCGAAGAAGAATGCGGCAACATGCGGCGCAAAAATGCGGTCCAGCAAAAAGCCGGCCAACAGGCGCCCGCCAATCAACGCCAGGCCTGCGAATCCGAGGGCCGTAGTCGCAACGGAGGGACCGACGCCACGATCAACCAGCATCGGTACGACATGAGCGATGACGCCGTTAGTGGCAAAGGCAACTGCCGCAAATGAAATGGCCAACTTCCAGAACACCGACGAGCGCAGCGCCTGACGGCCCGTCAACCCGGGTAAATTGCCCGCGCCCGCCTGGCTGCGATGACCTTGCCCGGGCTCGCGCACCGCAAGACCTACGGCGCAAACGCCCACCACGAACGTCAGGGCTGCGAGCCCGAGATAGGCCCCCTTCCACCCGACATTCGCCACGAGCATTTGGGCGAACTGCGGCACCAGGGCTGCGCCGAGACCGACGCCCGACATCGCCACGCCGAGCGCCAGGCCGCGCTTGTCGTCAAACCATGCCGCGATGGCTTTCGCATAGGGCAGTGGCGTCTGCCCTGCCGCGGCAATCCCCATGAGCCCATAGATGAGCATGAACTTCGAGGGCGTATCGGCAAAGACAGCGAGCGCAGCCATCGACAGCGAGAACAGGGTGATGGCAGGCAAGGTAACGGCCCTGATGCCGAACCTGTCGATCAGCCTGCCCGCGACCGGCACAAACAGCGCGGTCATGGTCAGGCCGATCACCAGTGCGAACGAAGTGGTCGAGCGGGACCAGCCGAATTCTTTCGTCAAAGGCAGAAGAAACACTCCAAACGTAAATTGCATGATGGGACCGTTCCCGACCAGAAGGCCAAAGACGGATCCCACGACGATCCACCAGCGATTGTTCAGTTTCATTGTCTTCTCCACGTGGCTTTTTGCCATCTGTATGTCGTTTCAGGGGGACTGCATTCACGGCGTTGCCGATCACTGCAGCTTGAGCTTTGGTTAGCAGTTCAGTTAGCGGTTTGGTTAGCGGTTCAGTTTGAATAGATTCCGGGCATTGCCCCAGCCAATTTTTTTGCGGTCGGCCTCGCTGATGCTCGTGCTTTCGAACCAGTCCGCCGCATGGTCGATGTTCTCGAAAGGCCAGTCGGTCGAGAACAGGATCCGGTCCGCCCCGATTTCCAGGATCGCGTCAATCAGGGTCTGGGTGCGAAAGTTGCCCGAGGTCGTCAGGTAGAAGTTCTCGTTGAAGTAGTCGACGATCTTTCTCTTGGCGGGGTATTTGGGCGTCGTCTTGATCCAGGCGTTGCGATGATCGATACGCCACATGCTGTAGGGCAAGCCTTCTCCCATGTGTCCAAGAATGATTTTCAGCGCGGGGTATTTATCGAACAAACCCGAGCCCATCAGGCGCAGGGCATGCACCGCAGTTTCCTGGCCGAATGCCCAGGTCGGGCCGAGCAGCCAGGCATGGCCGTCGTAAATACGGGCATCGCTGGGCAGTGGATTGCGCGGGTGCAGGTAGAACGGAACGTCGAGCGCCTGGACTGTTTCCCAGAACGGCCAGTACTGCGCCATGTCGTAGTAAAGCGGGACGGCGCCGCGGTTGTCTTGCGAGAAGCCGTTCACCAGGGCCCCCACGAAGCCGAGTTCTTTCACGCAGCGCTCGAGTTCGCGGGCCGCCAGTTCCGGGTCTTGCATGGGCAGCGCGGCAAACCCCCTGAAGCGCGTGGGCTGTTTCGCCACTTGTTCGGCCAGGAAGTCATTGGCGCGTCGCGCCGTTTCGTTCGCACGCGTTGAATCGGCAATGGCCTGGACCGCTGGTGCGTTGAGCGACAGGATCATGGTTTCGATACCGTGCTCGTCCATCAGGCGCACACGCCGGTCCTGGATGTCGAGCAGCCGCGAGCGCAACTCGGGCCAGTCTTTTTCGGGGACGAATCCGGCCGAATCCATGAGTGTTTCCTCGGTGGCGAAATGCTCTTCGAGTGCAATTTTTCCGTTCATTGATGCTGTTCCTTTCAGTAATAAAAATCCCGCAATCTGGGTGGCAGATGTTTCAGTACTGGCCCTTGGGCGGAAGACCCAGGGCCAACTGGCCGTACATGCTTCCTACGGCGTCCCAGTTCAAACTGATATGCCGCCCCACGGCGTTCGCGTCGCGCCAGGCGCGCTGCACCGGGTTCGCCATGCTCAGGCCGAGTCCGCCGGTCGAAGCGTTCAGGGCTTCAGCAGCACGCAATGCCAAAGAGACCGCGAATGCCTGCCCGCGCCGGCTGAGGATGCGGTCTTGCTGCGTCACAGGACTTCCCGCGTAAGCCTTGTCGGTCACTCGTCGCAGGTCCCGCAGCAAGATCTCCTGTGCAGCATCGGTACTGGCCGCAGCGTCAGCAACGCGCAGCTGGATGGTGGGAAATTCGGCCATCTTCTGGTGGGCGCCAGCCACCGCGCCGCGCGTGATACGGCCACCGGTCGCCTCAAGATAGTCGTCCAGTGCGCCCTGCGCTGCGCCCACGGCAACGGATGCAAGGCAGGACGGGATCATGGTGAGCATGGGAATCCGGTAGCCGGCGGTTTCCGCGTAGACCTTGGCCCCTGGCGTATCGCCGGAGGTCGACTGCGCGAATGTCAGTACCCGGTGCGCCGGAACGAAGATGTCGTCAAGAACGAGTGTCTTGCTGCCGGTTCCGGCAAGGCCGACGACATCCCAGGTGTTGGAGATCGTGTAGTCGGAGGCCGGCACCAGCAGAAATGCCGGCTCGCCAACAGCAGGGTCGGCCGCTGAGGGCACGATGGCCGCGCAGAAGGCCCATTGCGCAACGTCACATCCGCTGGCAAAGCTCCAGTTTCCGCTCAGCCGATATCCGCCAGTTTGCACCGTTGCCTTGGCGGCCGGGGCATAGGAGCCGCACATCAGCGCGTTGGGGTCTGCACCCCATACGTCGTCCTGCGCTGCCGCCGGAAAGCCCGCCAGCAGCCATTGATGCGCGGCCAGCAGACCGCACACCCATGCCGTTGACGCACAGTACCTTGCGAGAATCAGATTGGCCTGGACCAGCGTATCGAAGTGCTCCTCGCTTCCGCCGTGGGCCGCAGGCTTGACCAGATCGAAAAACCCGGTGGCTCGCACGGCGGCGATATGCCCTTCAGGTATCCGGCCGTCGCTCTCTACCTGCCGTGCTGCTGCCCTGAGCATGGGCGCGAGTTCATGGAGCCTGTCCATCAACGCCGTGGCGTCGAACGTTTCGCTTTTAGTTTCGCTTTTAGTTTCGCTTTTATGCGGCGATGCCAGAACGGCATGGTCAACAAAATCATTCATATCAATTTCCCGGTTAAGTCGTTGTCGATGCGCTCCCGATCTACTGGGCAGCAACTGGCGTGGAGCTGCAGTAAGTCGAGTTCTGATAGAGGAGTGGTGCGCTGTTTTCGGCAATCTGCACATCGCCGACTTCGCCTACGAAAATGGTGTGCGTACCAAAAGGGATGGCGAGTTTCTTGACGCAGAAAATGCGCGCCTGGGCTGAGGTGAGGTACTTGAGCCCGTCTTCGGTCTCGGACCAATCGCCCATTGAAAATCGCTCATGCGGAGCGACGCCGCCGCTGAAGGCGTTCGATATTTCCCGGTGTTGCTGCGCGAGCACATTAACGCAAAACTGGCCCGTGGACGAAATGATGTCGTGCAGCAGCGTTTTGCGATTGATGCAGACCAGCAGTGCCGGCGGATCAAGCGACACGGACGTGATGGCGGTGGCGGTCATGCCATGGCCCCGGCTCCGGTCCCCTGCGGTGACAATTGATACAGTCGACGCGATGCCGCGCATGGCATCACGAAACGCGGTTTGAACCTCTGCTACGACAGTTGGCGTTTTCATGGTGTTGCTCTCCGATCTTTGGGGTTGAGTGCGCTTGTCTGGCTACATTTTTACTTGCAACAATTGCAAACGCAACTGTTGTATATTGAATTCTTGTAGGTGTTAACGCTAATTCGCGCCCAACCAATTTCTTCAAGCCCCTTTTATTTATGTATCGACTAGGTGACTCTTTTCCCTATCTGCTCAATCGGGTGGGTGTGCGCATCGGTGAGTTGTTCAGCCAACGGCTCAAGCCCTACGAGGTGACGCTGCCGATGTACAGAGTGCTGGCTTCGCTGTGGGAAAAAGGCGATCAACGCCTGAATGAACTCAGCGATGTGACAAGCCTGGAAACCTCTACCCTTTCACGGCTCATCGGGATCATGGAAGACAGAGGGTTCGTGACCCGGTCTCGCCTGGAGGACAACGCGCGGGTCGTCGCCATCAACCTGACGAAGCAGGGTCGCGCGCTGACCGAGGAACTCATACCGTTGGCTGTGCAGTTCGAAGAGGTGGCGATCCACAGCTTTGGCAAGAGTGAAGTGGCACGGCTGAAGCGTGCCATGAAGGATGTCTACGATCATCTCAACGCGCTGGATCCGCGCACCCTGGAAGAGCCGCCGTACAAGCGTGAATCGTCAGCGCGCTAATCCTTGCCGTCATGCCAGCCCTGCCGCGGCACCCGACGCGAACCTATGAAACCGGGATGGATGGTGCAGTGGGCTATAAAGTGAAGAGCTGAACAACGCCTGCGAATCACGGAGACGCCATGACCACCCAAATCTCGGACATCCACATCGCCCAGGCCGACCCGTTACCGGAACCCCGGCTGCTGCGTGACGAACTGCCGGCGGGCGAGGCGCAAGCCGATTTCATCGCCGCGTCGCGCGCCGCCACCCGCAACATATTGCGTGGCCTGGACGACCGGCTGCTGGTGGTCGTGGGCCCCTGCTCCATCCACGAGCCCGAGTCGGCACTCGAGTACGCCGCGCGGCTGCGCCAGGTAGCAGACCGGCTGGGCGACTCGCTGCTGCTCGTGATGCGTGTCTACTTCGAAAAGCCGCGCACGCGCATGGGCTGGAAGGGCCTGATTTATGACCCTGGGCTGGACGGCCAGGGCGATATTGGTGAGGGCCTGCGCCATGCGCGGCGCATTTTGCTCGAATGCGCGCGCTTGGGCGTGCCGGCGGCCTCTGAAATTTTGGACCTGGTGACGCCGCAGTATTACGCCGAGCTGCTGACCTGGGGCGCGATTGGCGCCCGCACGGTCGAAAGCCCGCTGCACCGTCAGATGGCTTCGGCCCTGTCGGCGCCCGTGGGCTTCAAGAACGCCACCAACGGCAGCGTGGGCGCGGCCATTGACGCCATCCACGTCGCAGCTCAGCCGCACCGCTTTCCGACCATCTCGCTCGAAGGCCGGGCCATGGTCATCACGACCACCGGCAACCCCGATGGGCACCTGGTGCTGCGCGGCGCCAGCGACGGGCCAAACTACGGCGCCGCCAGCGTCAGGCGCGCCACCGAGGCCCTGGAGAAATCCGGGCTGCCGCCCCGCCTGGTGATTGACTGCAGCCACGGCAACAGCAATAAAGACTATGCGAGGCAGCCTGCCGTGGCGGCCGACATTGCGCAGCAGGTGGCCGGCGGCTCGACCGGCATCTGCGGCCTGATGATTGAAAGCCACCTGGTCGAAGGCCGGCAGGACATCGTCGAGGGCCGCAAGGGCCTGCGCTATGGGCAGAGCGTGACCGACGCCTGCATCGGCTGGGAAGCGACCGTGGCCGTGCTGGAGCAGCTGGCAGCGGCCGTGCGCCAGCGCCGGGCGGGTGCCATCAGGTAATTTGCCGGCGCGCCCCCTGGCGTATAGGATGAGCAGCATGAGCCTCATGCTGCGCGCGCTGACCTTTTGCGTCGCCCTGGCCAGCTTGGCCGCCCCGGGCTCGATGACGGCCGCGCAGCCGCTGCCGGTGGCCGGCCCACCTGCTCCACCCACTGCGCCATCTATTGCTACGCGGCTGCAGGCGCTCAAGGCGATCGAGCACCCCGAACCCACCGTCCGGGGCGCTGCCGTCGTGCGCCTGGGTGAAGTCGGGCTCATGGCCGATGCCGACCGGCTGGTAGCCCACCTGGGGGACGATGACGCGTCGGTGCGCGAGCTCGCCGAAGCCGCGCTGTGGCAGATCTGGAGCCGCTCGGGCGACCGCGCGATTGATGCCCTGTTCCTGCGCGGCGTCCAGCAGATGGCGGCGGTGGAGCTGACCGAGGCCCTGGCCACGTTTTCCGAGGTCATCCGCAGGAAGCCCGCCTTTGCCGAGGGCTGGAACAAACGCGCCACTGTTTATTACCTGCTGGGCCAGTACGAGCTGTCGATGAAGGACTGCGATGAAGTCCTGAAACGCAACCGCCTCCACTTCGGGGCGCTCTCGGGCTATGGGCAGATCTACCTGGCCCTGGGTGACCCCGACCGCGCCCAGCCCTACCTTGAGCGCGCGCTGAAGGTGAACCCGAACATGGCTTCGGTGGCGGCGACCATCCAGTTGATCGAGCGGTACCGTGAAGCAAGGCTGCGCCGCACGATCTGAATCCGGAAACCCTTTGAGCGGCTTTGGCACCCGCCCCCCATTGTTGGCATGCACCCTAAAATGGTTTGCTCACCGTCAACAAGCCCCTGGAGCCCGCGATGATCGTCGAACGCATCTGGACCGGTAATGCCTACCGCAACTTCAATTACCTGATCGCCTGCCCCGAAACCGGCGAGGCGCTGGCCATCGACCCGCTGGACCATGAAAAGACGCTGGCCACCGCCAGGGTCAAGGGCTGGCAGATCACGCAGGTCCTCAACACCCACGAGCACCACGACCACACCGGCGGCAACGCGGCCGTGATTGCGGCCACCGGCGCCAAACTGATCGCCCACCACAAGGCCGGCGGACGCATTGCGGGTGTGGACCGGGGCGTGAAGGCCGGCGACGTGATCAAGGTCGGCAAGACCGTCGAACTGGAATGCCTGGACACGCCCGGCCACACGATGTGCCACATCTGCCTGCGCTCGCACACCGAGCAGCCGGCGCTGTTTTCAGGCGACACGCTGTTCAATGCGGGCGCCGGCAATGTGCACAACGGCGGCGACGTCAATGCGCTGTATGCCACCTTTGCGGAGCAGCTGGCCCGGCTGCCGGACAACACCCTGGTCTATCCGGGCCACGACTACATCGAGAACAACCTGAAGTTCACCCTGGCGCGCGAGCCCGACAACGCCGCCGCGAAAGCCCTGTTGCCCAGCGTGACTGACCATGAGCCGGCGAAGTCGGCCGTCACCACGCTCGCGCAGGAAAAGCTGATCAACACCTTTCTGCGCCTGAACAGCCCCAGCCTCATTGCCAAACTGCGCGAGAGCTTTCCCGACCTGCCGGACGAACCCGATGCGAAGACGGTGTTTACCCGGCTGCGGGAGCTGCGCAACCAGTGGTGACCGGCGGAATGACAGACATAGAGACGACCAGAAACGACCAGAGACGGCCGCCGCATGCAGCAAGACCAGCAACTTAAAACACGCATCGAGGACACGCTGCGCGCCTTCACGCTGCAGGTGGCCGCGCGCGACCAGCAGCATGCGGCGGCGGTGGCCGTGGTCGTCACCGATGAAGGCCATGGCGCCGATCTGCCGGGTTTGCCGCAGCATGCGGTGTGGAGTACCCAGGCGGCCCTGCTGCTGACGCGGCGCGCCCGCCACCTGCGCAAGCATCCGGGGCAATGGGCGCTGCCCGGAGGGCGCATCGACGCCGGCGAAACGGCGGAGCAGGCGGCCCTGCGCGAGTTGGCCGAAGAGGTGCACCTGGAACTCGATGCCAGCGCCATCCTGGGCCGGCTCGACGATTTTGTGACCCGCTCGGGGTTTGTGATCACGCCGGTCGTCGTCTGGGCCGGCGCGGCGCAGCAGATTCGGCCCAACCCGGCCGAAGTGGCCAGCATTCACCGCATCCCCGTTGCGGAATTCCTGCGCGCAGACGCGCCCATGCTGGCCGATGAAGGACACGGGGGGCACCCGGCGCTGCGCATGCCCGTCGGCAACCACTGGATTGCGGCGCCGACCGCGGCGATCCTCTACCAGTTTCGCGAAGTCTGCATCGAGGGCCGGCCCACCCGCGTGGCGCATTTCGAGCAGCCGGCGTTTGCCTGGAAATAGGCGCCCACACCCCGCAGCCATCCCGCCGACACTCCGCCAACAGCCGCGCCCACACAGTGCGAGCCATCCGCGCAGCCCGCCAGGCGAACGCGGTCAGCCGGGTGCAAACGCCATAAACCGCTGCAATGCCGGACCGGCCGCCCCGGCGGCCCACACCAGGCTCGTCTCACAGCCCGGCACCGCCCGCGCCCTGCCACTCTTCAGTTCCCGGTACACCACGCCCGGCCGCTGGAACTGCCGCACACTGTCGGGCACCCAGGCCACGCCCAGGCCTGCGGACACCAGGTTGACGATGGTTTGCATCTGGATGGCCTCCTGGGCCACGCGCGGCAGGTGGCCGGACGCGTGGTACATGGCAAAAATCGCGTCGTAGAGCGAAGGCAGGATGTGCCGCGGAAAAATCACCAGCGGCTGCTCGAGCAAGTCCTGCAGCACCAGGCCGGGCTTGCCGGCCAGCACGCTTTGTTCCGGCACGGCCAGCACCAGCGGATCCCGCGAGATGCGCCGGCAGGTCAGGCCGGGAGGCGAAAATCCGGGCGAGTGCAGGATGAAGCCGGCATCGATCTCGCCGCGCTCCAGGGCCTGAAGCTGCACATCACCGGTGGCTTCAATCAGCTCGAGCTGCACCTTTGGATAGCGCTCGCGAAAGGTCCGGACCCAGGGCGGCAGCAAATCAAAACCCACGGTTGACACGAAAGCCAGCCGCAAGCGCCCGGCCTCGCCGTCGGCCGTGGCGCGCGCATACGCGGGCAAGGCCTGGGCACGCGCGAGCAGGTCGCGCGCCTCCGGCAGCAGCGCGGCCCCCGCCGCGGTCAGCCGAACGCTGCGCTTGGTGCGGTCAAACAGCTTCAGGCCCAGCATCGCCTCAAGATGGGCAATGGCCTGCGTCAGCGGCGGCTGCGTCATGTTCAGGCGCAGGGCGGCACGGCCGAAATGAAGCTCGTCGGCAACGGCTGCAAACTGGCGCCACAGGCGAAGCTCGATCAAGGGAGGGTTGCGGGACTCGCCGCCTCCGGCAGAAACGGATTGAGCGGAATGGGTGGAATGAACTGAATGCGTTGAATCTGTCATACGCCATACATATTAATACAGCACAAATAATGGATTAGAAAGAATCAGTCAAAACACGCATACTCGGCTTTCCGGCAAAAATATCCTCACGTATATCCTCACGTATATCCTCACGTATATCCTCACCTACCCACGCCCGCGCCCGCATGCGACATCGGGCGCGACAACAACCTCACGAGACATCCATGGAAACCAAGACCATTCAGCTCAACCCCCGCAGCAAAAACATCACCGAAGGCAAATCGCGCGCGCCCAACCGCTCGATGTACTACGCCATGGGCTATGAAGAGGCCGATTTCAAGAAGCCCATGGTGGGCGTGGCCAACGGCCACAGCACCATCACCCCGTGCAACAGCGGCCTGCAAAAGCTGGCGGATGCGGCCATTGCCGGCATTGAGGAAGCCGGTGGCAATGCCCAGGTGTTCGGCACGCCCACCATTTCCGACGGCATGGCCATGGGCACCGAGGGCATGAAGTACTCGCTGGTGAGCCGCGAAGTGATTTCCGACTGCATCGAAACCTGTGTGCAGGGTCAGTGGATGGACGGCGTGCTGGTGGTTGGCGGCTGCGACAAGAACATGCCCGGCGGCCTGATGGGCATGCTGCGTGCCAACGTGCCGGCCATCTATGTCTATGGCGGCACGATTTTGCCAGGCCACTACAAAGGCAAGGACCTCAACATCGTCAGCGTGTTTGAAGCCGTGGGCGAAAACGCCGCCGGCCGCATGAGCGATGAAGACCTGCTGCAAATCGAGCGCCGCGCCATTCCCGGCACCGGCAGCTGCGGCGGCATGTACACGGCCAACACCATGTCCAGCGCCTTCGAGGCGCTCGGCATTTCGCTGCCCTACTCCAGCACCATGGCCAATCCGCACGACGAGAAAATGAACTCGGCCAAGGAGTCCGCCAAAGTCCTGGTCGAAGCCATCAAGAAAGACATCAAGCCGCGCGATATCGTCACGAAAAAGGCCATTGAAAACGCAGTCGCCGTGATCATGGCCACTGGCGGCTCGACCAATGCCGTGCTGCACTTCCTGGCGATTGCGCATGCCGCCGGGGTGGACTGGACGATCGACGACTTCGAACGCGTGCGCCAGAAGACGCCAGTGCTGTGCGACCTGAAGCCGTCCGGCAAGTACCTGGCCGTGGACCTGCACCGCGCCGGCGGCATTCCGCAGGTCATGAAGATGCTGCTGGCGGCCGGCCTCCTGCATGGCGACTGCCTGACGATCAGCGGCCAGACCATTGCCGAGGTACTGAAGGATGTGCCCGAAGCACCGCGCGCGGACCAGGACGTGATTCGCCCCATCAGCAACCCCATGTACGCGCAAGGCCACCTGGCGATCCTGAAGGGCAACCTCTCGCCTGAAGGCTGCGTGGCCAAAATCACCGGCCTGAAAAACCCGGTCATGACGGGCCCGGCCCGCGTGTTTGACGACGAGCAGTCGGCGCTGGCCGCCATCCTGGCCGGCAAGATCAAGGCGGGCGACGTGATGGTGCTGCGTTACCTCGGCCCCAAGGGTGGCCCCGGCATGCCTGAAATGCTGGCGCCCACCGGTGCCCTGATTGGCGCCGGGCTCGGCGAAAGCGTGGGCCTGATCACCGATGGCCGCTTCTCTGGCGGCACCTGGGGCATGGTGGTCGGCCACGTCGCCCCCGAAGCCGCGGCGGGTGGCAACATCGCCTTCATCAACGAAGGCGACTCCATCACCATTGACTCAAAACAGTTGCTGCTGCAACTGAACATCAGCGACGCGGAGCTGGAAAAACGCAAGGTCGGCTGGAAGGCGCCGGCACCACGCTACAACCGCGGCGTGCAGGCCAAGTTTGCCTTCAATGCGTCCAGCGCCAGCAAGGGCGCGGTGCTGGACGACTATTGAGACCCCTTGCCCAGGTCGCGGCAACCATGACCGGTAACATGGTCAGACGTTTAAGCGCTAAATCGCTACAACGCTAAACAGGTAAGCCGGCAAGCCGGAAAACAAAAAGAGCCCGTAAGTCACAGACTTCACGGGCTCTTTACATTGGTAACGTGGCCGCCGGCGACAGCGCCCAATGCAGCTATTTTCGTTTTTTCAGCATGCCCATGGCATCGCGCTGCTTGTCGATGCGGTCCTGTTTGCGCTTGGCCATCTTGTCAATTTCCTTCTGCTTGGTATAGCCTGAAGCGTCTGCCCAGGACCACCAGGCCACCGCCAGCGCAAAAGGCGACAGCACGATCCACCAGCTCCAGGCAGCGACCGGGTCCATTTCCAGGTACTTCATGGCCAGGCCAACAATTCCGATGAATAACAAATACATGAGTAACTCCAGAGGATTTTGGGGAAAGCGGCCGGGTATTCCCCTGCAATACGGGGTCAACCGGCATCACTACAATCGCGTTAGTTGACTGTAACTGAATCCATAACTCCCCCTCACGAGGACAACCCATGAAACGCATTCTTTTGGCAATCGCTTCCGTGGCAGCCGGCTTTGCCGTATCGACTCCCGCGCTGGCGGACCTGCAGCTGGCAACTGCCAAAAACTGCATGGCATGCCACGCCATCGACAAGAAACTGGTGGGCCCGTCGTACAAGGATGTGGCCGCCAAATACGCCGGCCAGAAGGACGCAGCCGACAAGCTCACAGCCAAGGTCATCAAGGGCGGCTCGGGCGTGTGGGGCCCCGTGCCCATGCCGGCCAATGCGCAGGTCACCCCTGACGAAGCCAAAAAACTGGTAGCCTGGATCCTGACGCAAAAGTAATCCTGGCTCACGCCCCGCCCTCCGCGTTGGCGGGCACCGGCAAGTGAAAATGAAAAAGGCCCGTCAAATGTCGGGCCTTTTTTGTGGGCGCTGCGGCCTGACCGGCCCGGTGGGCATTGGTCAATGTCGTTGGTGAGTGGTCAGTAGTCGGTAGCCGGCCGGTGCCGACCCCTCTCAGGGATCTCTCAAAAACCTCTCAAAGCCCTCTCAAAGCCCTCTCAAAGCCCTCTTAAAGCCCTCTTAAAGTCCTCTTAAAGATTTTCAGACAACTGATCGAGGATCGCCGGATTCTCCAGCGTCGAGGTGTCCTGCGTCAGGGCCTCACCCTTGGCAATGCCGCGCAGCAGGCGCCGCATGATTTTGCCGCTGCGCGTCTTGGGCAGGTTGTCGCCAAACCGGATGTCCTTGGGCTTGGCAATCGGGCCAATCTCCTTGCCGACCCAGTCGCGCAGCTCCTTGGCAATCGCCTTGGCTTCATCGCCCGTGGGCCGCGAGCGCTTGAGCACCACAAACGCCACGATCGCCTCGCCGGTCAGGTCATCAGGACGGCCCACCACGGCAGCCTCAGCCACCAGGGTCGAGTGCGCCACCAGCGCCGATTCGATTTCCATGGTGCCCATGCGATGGCCCGACACATTGAGCACGTCGTCAATCCGGCCGGTGATGCGGAAGTAGCCGTTGTCAATGTTGCGGACCGCACCGTCACCGGCCAGGTACATCGTGCCGCCCATCTCCTCCGGGAAGTAGCTCTTCCTGAAGCGCTCGGGGTCGTTCCAGATACCGCGGATCATGGACGGCCACGGGCGTTTGACCACCAGCAGGCCGCCCGAGCCGTTGGGCAGGTCCTTGCCGGTTTCATCGACGATGGCAGCCATGATGCCGGGCAGCGGCAAGGTGCAGCTGCCCGGCACCAGCGGCGTCGCGCCAGGCAGCGGCGTGATCATGTGCCCGCCCGACTCGGTTTGCCAGAAGGTATCCACAATCGGGCAGCGCTCGCCACCGATGTGTTTGTAGTACCACATCCAGGCCTCGGGGTTGATGGGTTCGCCCACCGTGCCCAGAATGCGCAGGCTGCTCAAATCCGAGCGGGCCGGGTGTATTTTTTCATCGCCTTCAGCGGCCTTGATCAGCGAGCGGATGGCGGTGGGCGCGGTGTAGAAAATCGTGACCTTGTGCCTCTCGATCATCTGCCAGAACCGGCCGGCGTTCGGGTAGGTCGGAATGCCTTCAAAGATGACCTGCGTCGCGCCAGCCGCCAGCGGCCCGTATGCCACGTAGGTATGGCCGGTGATCCAGCCAATGTCGGCGGTGCACCAGAACACATCGGCGGGCTGGATGTCGAAAGTCCAGTCCATGGTGAGCTTGGCCCACAGCAGGTAGCCGCCGGTGCTGTGCTGCACGCCCTTGGGCTTGCCGGTGGAGCCCGACGTATACAGAATAAACAAGGGGTGCTCGGCGCCCACAAATTCCGGTTCGCAGGTGGCCGCGGCCTGGGCGGTGATCTCGTGCATCAGGCAGTCGCGCCCGGCGACCATGTTGCAGGCTGTGGTGGTGCGCTGGTAGACCACCACGTTCCGGATCGACTCGCAGCCGCCCATGGCAATGCCTTCGTCCACAATCGCCTTGAGCGGCAACTCCTTGCCGCCGCGCAACTGGTAGTTGGCGGTAATGACAGCGACTGCGCCGGCGTCCTGGATGCGCTCCTGCAGGCTCTTGGCCGAGAAACCACCGAACACCACCGAGTGCGTGGCCCCAATGCGGGCGCAGGCCTGCATGGCAACCACGCCTTCAATGGTCATCGGCATGTAGATGATGACGCGGTCGCCCTTCTTCAGCCCCAGGCCCTTGAGCGCACTGGCAAACTGGCTGACTTTCGCATGCAGCTCCTTGTAGGTGACCTGGGTCACCTTGCCATCGTCGCTCTCGAAAATAATGGCCTTCTTGTTTTCTGTCGGCGTACCGAGATGGCGGTCCAGACAGTTGTAGGAGGCGTTCAGTTCACCATCGGCAAACCATTGGTAAAACGGTGCATTGGACTCGTCCAGGACCTGGCTGAAAGGTTTTTTCCAGCTGAGATTGTCCCTGGCAAGCCTGGCCCAGAAGCCTTCAAAATCCGTTTCGGCCTCACGGCACATCGCGTTGTAAGCCTCCATGCCGGAAATGCGGGCGGCCTTGACGGTGGCTGGACCGGGCGGAAATACCCGGTTTTCAACCAGTACGGACTCGATGTTGGACGGGGCGGAACTCATTGCACTTGTCTCCTGTTTGTCATTGGGATGCGTGATACTGTCGCTACTGTCATATCCCGCACTTACAAGCCACTGACTGGCTTGAACCTTACAAATTCCGGAAAGTGGGGGTCTCTGTGAGCACCCCTGCCGCTGCCCTACAATTTTCCAACTTTTCAGCCTTTCGTCCCATGTCAGAACCAACACCCAAAAAACCAGTTCCGCTTCGTCCCCTTCCCAACCTGATTTTCGCAAGCCGCTGGCTGCAATTGCCGCTTTACCTGGGCCTGATTGCGGCTCAGGCCGTCTATGTGGTTCACTTCCTGGTGGAGCTCAAGCACCTGATCGAAGCTGCGTTCGGCAGCCAGACGGCGCTGCAGGCGCTGATCACCAGCATTGGCTACAAGACGGCCGCCCCGATCATCTCGCTGAACGAGACAGTCATCATGCTGGTGGTGCTGGCCCTGATCGACGTGGTCATGATCTCCAACCTGCTGATCATGGTGATCGTGGGCGGTTATGAAACCTTTGTGAGCCGCATGAACCTGGAAGGCCATCGCGACCAGCCTGAGTGGCTGAGCCATGTGAATGCGTCCGTGCTCAAGGTCAAGCTGGCCACGGCCATCATCGGCATCAGCTCGATTCACCTGCTCAAGACCTTCATCAATGCGGACAACTACACGGACCGCGTGCTGATTGCGCAGACCGCCATCCACATCACCTTCCTGCTGTCCGCGCTGGCCATTGCCTACACCGACAAGGTGATGTCGGCCATTGCAGCCCAGCGCCACTGAAGGCCCCGGGCCGCAGGGCCCTGCTCTTGTTACCTTATTGCCGTATTGCCTTATTGCCTTATTGCGCAGGCTGCTGCAGGTGGCCGAAGCGGGCCGCACTGCCCGGTGCAGCCGCCGGCAGCACGGCTTTTTCCATCTCGGCACGCCGCATCGGGCGCAGCACATACCAGGCCATCAGCGCCGCGATAGCGTTCATGACGCTGCCAACAATGAACACGGCGTGCCAGTTGCCGGTCATTGCGGTGAGCACGCTGGACAGCGGAACCAGCAGCGACGCCGTGCCCTTGGCGGTGTACAGCAGGCCGGCGTTGGAAGCGGCGTACTTGGAGCCAAAGGTATCGGCACAGGTCGAGGGAAAGAGGCTGTAGATCTCGCCCCAGGCGAAGAACACCATGCCCGTCAGGATCACGAAGGCGATCGGGTTGTGACCGAACTGGTACAGCGCCAGGATGCCGATTGATTCGATGCCAAAGGCGATCAGCATGGTTTTTTCACGGCCGATCTGGTCCGACACCCAACCGAAGAAAGGACGGGTGAGTCCATTGAGCACGCGGTCGATGGCCAGGGCAAACGTGAGCGCAGGCAGCACCAGGCCCATGATGCTGACGGGCACGTCACCGACGTGGAAATCCTTGGCGATGGGGCCGAGCTGGGCCGTGGCCATCAGGCCACCGGCCGCCACCATCACGAACATGACGTACATCACCCAGAACACCGGCGAGCGCAAGACTTCGGACGGTTTGTAGTCGCGCCGGCTCTGCTGCACATTGATCGTGGAGATCGAGCTGCTTTTGGCCAGGTTCTCCGGTGCCCGCGTCAGCAGGAACGACACGACGAACACGATCACGCCCTGAATAATGCCGAAATACAGGAAAGCCGCCTGATAGCCACTGCCCTTGATCATGGCCGAGATCGGAAGAATGGTGAGCGCGGAACCCGCACCGAAACCCGCAGCCGTCAGGCCCGCCGCCAGGCCGCGGCGATCCGGAAACCACTTCAAGGCATTGCCCACGCAGGTGCCGTACACCGCACCGGCACCGATGCCGCTTATCGCAGCAGCTATGTAGAGCAGTGCCAGCGAATCGGCAAAGGAGTTGATCACCCAGCCTACGCCGCAAAGAATGCCGCCGACCATGACCACCGGACGCGGACCGAAACGGTCGACCAGGTAGCCTTCAATCGGCACGAGCCAGGTTTCAGTCAAAACAAAAATCGTGAAGGCAACCTGGATGGCGGCCTTGCTCCAGCCGTACTTGTCGGCAATCGGATTGACAAAAAGGGTCCAACCATATTGCAGGTTGGCAATCATCGCCATGCAGACGATGCCTAAGAGAAGCTGTACCCAGCGATAGGCGCTGGATGGCGCGGGGGTGGCCGTGGTGGCGTAAGTCATCAATGTCTCCTGTCTCTTTTATGCGGTGGAAATTGCGTTTGCAATGGCTGATGCTGTTGTTGTCAGCGGATTGTCAGCGCGGGTATTTAGATCCACCTTGACCGCGATCAAGTTTGGAAAAATTTTTACTCACCACCAAAAAAACGGAAGCGGATTGAAAGAATCTCGCGACGCCAAACCCCGGCCACTGCGGCGGATTTAATTCACGAGATGGGGGAGTGCGGGTAGTAGCAGGGCTGAGCCTGAGCGCGCAATGCGGAGGTCAACAAGTGCCCAGCATTGCACCGGGCCTGGGAAGCACTGAAGAAAAAAAAGCACCGCGTAACGCGGTGTATTGCCGGCGGCGCAAACCGCCCGGCAACAAATTAAATTAGCGGGCCCGCAGAGCGCTGATCAAGATATACAGCGGCGTAGCAGCCATCAACTCACGCAGCAAGAGACGTACACGTGCGCTGGTTGCAGGCTGGGCAATCTTCGAATACAGGGCGAACGCGGTCATGATTTTCCTTTGTGGCTGGGGTGGAAATTTCCAAGCCGCCATCATAGGGTAAACCCTTAATTTTGTCAATTGCCCGGCTGCCGAACCGGGTTGACTCCAGGGTCACCCCACCATGTTTTCAGGCCGCACCCAGGCATCAAACTGCTCGCCCGTGACATAGCCCGAGGCAAGCGCGGCATCGCGCAGGGTGCTGCCTTCCTTGTGCGCTTTTTTGGCAATGAACGCCGCCTTGTCGTAGCCAATGTGCGGGTTGAGCGCCGTTACCAGCATCAATGACCGATCCACCAGTTCGGTGATGCGCGCCCGGTTGGGCTCAATGCCGGTGGCGCAATGGTCGTTAAAACTCACCATGCCATCGGCCAGCAGGCGCACGCTCTGCAAAAAATTGTGCGCAATCATGGGCCGGAACACATTGAGCTCGAAGTTGCCCGACGCACCGCCAAAGTTGATGGCCACGTCGTTGCCGAACACCTGCGCGGCCAGCATGGTGAGCGCTTCGCTTTGCGTCGGGTTGACCTTGCCCGGCATGATGGACGAGCCGGGCTCGTTTTCCGGAATGCTCAGCTCGCCAATGCCACTGCGCGGCCCGCTGGCCAGCCAGCGCACATCGTTGGCAATCTTCATCAGGCTGGCGGCCAGCGTCTTGAGCGCACCGTGCGCGTGCACCAGCGCATCGGCAGCGGCCATCGCCTCGAATTTGTTGGGTGCCGTCACAAACGGCAGCCCGGTCAGGCTGGCCAGCTCGGCCGCTACCTTCTCGGCATAGCCCTTGGGCGCATTCAGGCCGGTGCCCACCGCCGTGCCGCCCAGTGCCAGTTCATAAAGATGTGGCAGTGCAGCGACCACATGCTTTTCGCCTTGCTCCAGTTGCGCCGCATAGCCCGAGAACTCCTGGCCCAGCGTCAGCGGTGTGGCGTCCTGCAGGTGGGTTCGTCCAATCTTGACAATGTCATCAAAGTCGCTGGCCTTCTGTGCCAGCGTGGCGCGCAGCTTTGCGATGGCCGGCAACAGCCGGCGCGTGATGGCCTCGACCGCCGAGACATGCATGGCCGTGGGAAACACGTCGTTGGAGGACTGGCTGCGGTTGACGTCGTCATTGGGATGCACCAGCCGGCCTTCGCCACGCTCGCCGCCCAGCAGCTCGCTGGCGCGGTTGGCCAGCACTTCATTGACGTTCATGTTGGTCTGGGTGCCCGAGCCGGTCTGCCAGACCACGAGCGGGAATTCGTCGGGATGCCGGCCTGCGATCACCTCATCAGCCGCGGCCACGATCGCCTCCGTCTTTTTTTCGCTCTGCAAACCCAGCGCGTGGTTGACCCGTGCGGACGAGCGCTTGATTTCCGCCAGCGCCCGGATGATTTCGCGCGGCTGCTGCTCGCCGGAGATGTCGAAATTCTGCAGGGAGCGCTGAGTTTGCGCCCCCCACAGCCGGTTGGCAGGCACGTCAATCGGACCGAAAGTGTCGTGCTCGGTACGTATGCTGCCATGTGTGCTGCTATGTGTGCCGGTACGGGTTTTCATGGTCATTTCCTCATGGCGCGGGGCCAGCTGTTCACACCTGTCAAAATACGGGGTGGCGACTACCGTAGCACAGAGTGACCGCTCCGAAAAGACCGCCCCGAAAAGGCAACCCGGAAAAAGCCATTACCCCACCCAAGCACCTGACAGACCTGACCATGACGACCACCATCAAACAAGCCGACCTGATTGAATCCGTTGCCGCCGCCCTGCAGTACATCAGCTACTACCACCCCACCGACTACATCGCCCATCTGGCCCGTGCCTACGAGCGCGAACAGAGCCCGGCGGCCAAGGACGCGATTGCGCAAATCTTGACCAACAGCAAGATGAGCGCCACGGGCCAGCGGCCGATCTGCCAGGACACCGGCATCGTCAATGTGTTTTTGAAGGTCGGCATGGACGTGCGCTGGGAGGGTTTTACCGGCAGCGTGGACGACGCCATCAACGAAGGTGTGCGCCGCGGCTACAACCATCCCGACAACACGCTGCGCGCCTCCGTGGTGGCCGATCCGCAGTTCGACCGCAAGAACACCAAGGACAACACGCCCGCCGTGATCTTCACCGAGCTGGTAACCGGCAACACGGTTGAAGTCACGGTGGCAGCCAAAGGCGGCGGCAGTGAAAACAAGAGCAAAATGGTCATGCTCAACCCCGGCGACTCGGTGGTCGACTGGGTGCTGAAAACCGTCCCCACCATGGGCGCCGGCTGGTGCCCGCCCGGCATGCTGGGTATCGGCATTGGCGGCACCGCGGAAAAAGCCGTGCTGATGGCCAAGGAAAGCCTGATGGACGACCTGGACATGTATGAGCTGCAGGCCAAGTCGTCTTCAGGCGCCAAACTGACCAAAACCGAAGAGCTGCGCCTCGAATTGTTCGACAAGGTCAACGCGCTCGGCATTGGCGCGCAGGGCCTGGGTGGTCTCACCACGGTGCTCGACATCAAGATCAAGATGTACCCCACGCACGCGGCCAGCAAGCCCGTCGCCATGATTCCGAATTGCGCGGCCACGCGCCATGCGCATTTTGTGCTGGACGGCAGCGGCCCGGTTTACCTGGACCCGCCGTCGCTGGACCTCTGGCCCAATGTGAACTGGGAACCCGACTACAACAAGAGCAAAAAGGTCAACCTCAATACCCTGACCCGCGAAGAAGTGGCCAGCTGGAAGCCGGGCGACACGCTGCTGCTCAACGGCAAGATGCTGACCGGCCGCGACGCCGCGCACAAGCGCATTGCCGACATGCTGCTCAAGGGTGAAAAGCTCCCGGTCGATTTCACCAACCGCGTGATTTACTACGTCGGCCCGGTGGACCCGGTCAAGGGCGAGGCCGTCGGCCCCGCCGGCCCGACCACCGCGACCCGCATGGACGGCTTCACCGAAATGATGCTGGCACAAACCGGTTTGATCTCGATGGTGGGCAAGGCCGAGCGCGGCCCCGTCGCGATTGAGGCCATCAAGAAACACCAGAGCGCCTACCTGATGGCCGTGGGCGGCGCCGCCTACCTGGTGTCCAAAGCCATCAAGCATGCCGAAGTGGTGGGCTTTGCCGACCTGGGCATGGAGGCAATTTACGAATTCGACGTGGTGGACATGCCCGTCACCGTGGCAGTGGATGCGGGCGGCACCAGCGCGCACATCACCGGCCCGGCCGAATGGCAGAAAAAGATTGCCACCGGCGAGTTCAAGCAGATTCCGGTCACCAGCGTCTAAGGCACTTGCGGCGCTTGTACAAGGTTCGCGCTTGACCAGCCAGGCCATCGGGGTTTTTGACAGCGGCATCGGTGGCCTGAGTATTCTCAAGGCGCTGCGGGCCGAGCTGCCGCACGAAAACTTCATCTACGTCGCCGACAGCGGCCACGCGCCTTACGGCGAGCGCGACGACTGTTTTGTTGTTGCCCGTTCCCGAGCCATCACCCGCCACCTGTTGACGCAACAGCACATCAAGGTCAAGGCGCTGGTCATCGCCTGCAATACCGCCACGGCGGCGGCCATCGACCTTCTGCGTATCGAGCACCCCTGCCTGCCCATCGTTGGCGTGGAACCTGCCTTGAAGCCCGCGGCCGCGCTGAGCCACACCCGGCGCATTGGGGTAATGGCGACGCGCGGCACGCTGGCCAGTGCCAGGTTCAAGCTGCTGCACGACTCGCTGGCGGCCCAGGCGGACTTTGTGCTGCAGCCCTGCGATGGCCTGGCGGACGCCATCGAGCGCAGCCTTGACGCCGCGGTCGATCCCGCGACCGCTGCTGAAAAAATCATGGCAGCCTGTGCCCGTCATATCGCAGCCATGGGACCATTTGGCTTGAAAAATGGCGAGATAGACACCCTGGTGCTCGGCTGTACCCACTACCCGTTCGCCAGCGAGCCGCTGCGCGCCCTGCTCGGCCCGGACGTGCAGTTCCTGGACACCGGCGCGCCGGTTGCGCGACAAACCCGGTTGCGGCTGACCGGTACCAGGCAACAGACCGAACCTGCCATTGCAACGATTGCAGGACAGGTCGGGCTGTTCACCACAGGGCAGACGGCCACCCTGCAAGCCGCAGCACAGCGATGGCTGCAACTGGGCAGCGCCGTGGAGTCGCTGCAGTTTTGACGGCTGCTTACGCCTGGGTTCCCGGCTGCGCGGCCGAAGGGCCCGGGTCCGTCGCACTGCGGATCAAACCCAGGTTGGCCTTGAGCATGTCGAACACCTTGCGCGTGACCGGGTTGATAACGTTCCTGCGAACGAACAGGTAGTAATCCAGATCGGGCAGCCGGGGCAAGCCGTCGTTTTCGCCCAGCACGCGCAAGTCGGCGCCCGCCATCTCGATGCCACGCGCGGTCACTCCCAGGCCCGCCCGCAACGCGGCCTTGATGCCGATCAGGCTGGAGGCGGTGTAGTTGGGCGACCACGGAATGCCGGCGGCGTCCAGCGCCTCGCGCGCCAGCCGGTAAAACACGCTGGGCCCTTCCACCAGGATCAGCGGCACTGGCTTGGCGCGGTCATGCACATAGCTGGCCGAACACAGCCACACCGTGGGCGAGGTGCGCAACACCACGCCATCGAGTGCCGGGTCGTTACGGTTGGAGATGGTCATGTCGAGTTCGCCGCGCTTGAGCGACTCCATGAGGAAGGGGCTGCGCCCCACGTGGATGTCGAGCTGCAGCAGGGGTGAGGCGCGCGCCACCTGCGCCAGCAGCGTCGGCAGCATGGTGTCGGCCACGTCGTGCGGCGCGCCTATGCGCAGCACGCCCTCCAGGTTGCCCTGCTGCAGGCTGCGCAAGGCATCGTCATTGATGGCCAGCAGGTGGCGCGCGTAATCCAGCAGCTTTTGCCCGTGCGGCGTCAGGCGTTTGTGGCGCCCCTGCTTTTCAAACAGCGGGTGGCCGATCTGGTCTTCCAGGCGCTGCATCTGCTGCGTCACCGCCGACTGGGTTTTGCCCAGCTGGATGGCGGCGCCGGCAAAGCTGTTCCGCTCTTCAATGGCCACCAGGGTTCTCAGCAATTCCAGGTCAAGCGTGTTCATTCAGGGCTATCAGCAAGTCATTAGCAAGTCATCAGCAAAGCTATCGACAGATTTATACATTACAAATACTAATGTGTTTATCTCTATTTTTGAGTTGTTTCAGAAATATGACTTGACTATATTAGGCCCATCAAATCGAAATTTCACTCAGGAAAACACCCATGAACGCAACAGCAGAGCGCAACCAGGTGGTTGGTACCGCCATTAAAAACATTAAAGATATTGTTGGAAACGGCGAGGCAACGCGCCAGTCTTTGGCCGGGGTGCTGGCGGTGCTAAACCAGCTGGCCAACCGCAAGGACCTGTGGAGCGCCGCGGATTTCGCTGCACCGGAAACCCCTGAACTGCAGGCGCGCTACCTGATCGCCGAAGACGCCGACCAGAGCTTCGCGCTCTACCTGAACGTGATGCGCCCCGGCAAACGCATCGTGCCGCACAACCACACCACCTGGGCCTGCATCAGCGCGGTGGAAGGGACCGAGCTCAACCGCGTATACGAGCGCCAGGACGACGCCTCGGTGCCGGGCAAGGCACAGCTCAAGGAAGTCAGCTCGGTCGTGGTCGAGCCCGGCACCGGCATCGCGCTGATGCCGGAAGACATCCATTCAGTGGAGATCCCGGCCGGCCAGGTGATACGCCACCTGCACATGTATGGCCGCGCGCTTGAAACGCTGAACACGCGCACCGGCTACGACCTGGAAAAGGGCACGTACGAAACCATGGGGATCGGCGTGCAGACCCGCCGCTGAGCACCGCTGCGCCCCTTCTGAATCCTCCGACCCCCACACACGCCCATTCCATGACACGTTTTGTAGACGCGGCCACGCTCAAAGCCTGGCTGCACGACGGCGAGGAAATCGCCCTGTTCGATGTGCGCGAGCACGGCCAGTACGGCCAGTCCCATTTGTTTTACGGCATTCCCCTGCCCTACAGCCGGCTGGAACTGGACGCGCCGCGCCTGGCGCCGCGCCAAGGCGTGCGGCTGGTGGTGTATGACGGCGACGGCCGCGGCGCGGCGCCCCTGGCCGCGCGCCGCCTCGCCGCGATCGGCTACAGCGATGTGCAGGTGCTGCAGGGCGGCACGGCCGGCTGGCAGGCCGCCGGTTTCCCGCTGTTTGCCGGCGTCAACGTGCCGTCCAAGACCTTTGGCGAGCTGGCCGAGCAGGTCTACCACACGCCCCGGGTCAGCGCCACCGAGCTGGCGGCCATGCTGGCGCGGCAGGACGACGTCGTGGTGCTGGACGGGCGGCCGTTTTCGGAATTCCGCAAGATGAACATCCCGACAGCGATCAGCTGCCCGAATGGCGAGCTGGCCCTGCGCATCCGCGAGCTGGTGCCCAGCGAGAAAACCCACATCGTGGTCAATTGCGCCGGGCGCACGCGCAGCATCATCGGCGCGCAGACGCTGATCAACCTGGGCCTGCGCAACCCCGTGTCGGCCCTGGAAAACGGCACCCAGGGCTGGTACCTGGCCGACCTGAAACTCGAACACGGCGGCACGCGCCGTTACAAGGAAGTGGAGGAAGCGAAGGAACCGGCCCAGCCCGGCGACTCCGCCGGCATGCGCGCAGCGGCCCAAGCGCTGGCAAAGCGTTTCAGCGTGCCCGTTGTCGATGCGCAGACCGTGCGCGGCTGGGCCGCTGATGCGCAGCGCACGCTCTTTTTGTGCGATGTCCGCAGCCCCGAGGAATTTTCGCGCGGCAGCCTGCCCGGCGCGCAGCACACGCCGGGCGGCCAGCTGATCCAGGCCACCGACCAGTATGTGGGCGTGCGCCAGGCCCGGCTGGTGCTGTTCGATGCGGACGGCATCCGTGCGCTGACGGTGGCCAGCTGGTTGCGCCAGCTGGGCCATGACGCCAGCGTGCTGGACCAGGGCCTGGCCAGCAGCCTGGCCTTGCCTGAAGCGCAGCCGGCGCCCTTGCCTGTGTTGCCCGTCACCAGTGCCAAAGCCCTGGCCGCCGGGCTTGCAAGCGGTGCGGCGCTGGCCATCGATTTGCGCCCCAGCATGCAGTTTCGCCAAAGCCATATCGCGGGCGCGCGCTGGTCCATCCGGCCGCGCCTGGCAGATGCGCTGGCGGGCGAAAGCCGCCCCGTGGTGCTGATTGCCGACGAGCTCGCCGTGGCGGCCTGTGCGGCCGTCGACCTTCAGGCGCTGGGCCTGGAGGCCAGCCTGCTGGAAGGCGGCCTGGCCGCCTGGCGCGCCGCCGGTTTGCCGCTGCAAGCGACTGAAAACATTCCGGCCGACAGCGACTGCATCGACTACCTGTTCTTCGTGCATGACCGGCACGACGGCAACAAGGAGGCGGCCCGCCAGTACCTGGCCTGGGAAGTCAATCTGATTGCCCAGCTTGACGCGCAGGAGCTAGGCGCCTACCGGCTACCCGACGCCGCGCCCGAGCCTGCCCACGCCAGCGCCTGACCTCATTCATTCCTTTTTCGTCACCCCTTTTTTTGTTCACCTTTCTTCAGGAGCCCGCCATGCTTGCCACGCTGAAATTCACTGCAGCCTCACTGTGCTACGCCCTGCTTGCCGTGCACGGCGCCGCCTCGGCGCAGCCCATGCCCCAGGTCGCTGGTTTCCCGAACCAGGCCATCAAGTTCGTGTCGCCCTTCCCGGCCGGCGGCGGCAACGACGCCACCACGCGCTTTGTGACCAGCCGCCTGTCCGACATCACCGGCCAGAGCGCGGTGGTCGACAACCGCGGCGGCGCCGGCGGCAACATAGGCGCCAAGACCGTGGCCGACGCCAAGCCCGATGGCTACACCGTGCTCACGGGCCAGGTCTCGCTGATGGCCGTCAACCCCACGCTATATGCCTCACCGGGTTTTGATCCGCTGAAGAACTTCCTGCCCATTACCCAGATTAACGCCGCGCCGCTGGTGCTGGTGGTGGCCAGCAACTCGCCCCTGAAAAGCTTTGCCGACCTGGCCGCGCAAACCAGGACCCAACCCGGCCGCGTCACCTATGCCACGCCGGGCAACGGCACGCTGTCGCACCTGGTCGGCGTGGTACTCGAAAAAGACAGCGCCCTGAGCATGACCCACGTGCCCTACAAGGGCGCGGCGCCGGCCATCACCGACCTGCTGGGCGGCCAGGTCGACATCCTGATCACCTCCACCGCCTCGGTGTCCAGCTTCATCCAGAACGGCAAGATGCGCGCCCTGGCCGTCACCAGCCCGCGCCGTATCGGCGTGTTCGCCAAGGTCCCGACACTGGAAGAGCTGGGCTACCGCAACTCGACCTTTGAAGACTGGTACGGCTTCTTCGCGCCGGCCGGCACGCCGCCCGAGCGCGTGGCCTACCTGCACGACAGCATCGTTCGTTCCCTCAAGTCGCCGGAAGTCAGCAAGCTGATCACCGACGGCGGCAGCGAAGTGGTGGGCAATACGCCGGCGGCCTTTGCCACGCAGCTCAAGGAAGACATCGCCCGCTGGTCGCGCGTCGTCAAGCTGTCGGGCGCAAAACTGGACTGATGTGTCCCCGATGTGTCCCTGATCTGTCGTTCACCAAGGCGCTCCCCGCATGAATAAAAAATCGCCGCCGGCTACCTCACCATCCGGTGCGTCGCCCCTGACCCGTCTGGTCCACGCCGGCAAGCAGCCCGCCTTCGACGGCGGGCGGCCCGTCAATCCACCCGTGGTGCGCGCCAGCACCGTGCTGTTTGACAACACGGCGCAGCAGCGCGAGATGCGCATGCGACGCGGCGATGAGCGCCTGTTCACCTACGGGGCGCGCGGCAACCCGACGAATTTCGCGCTGGAAGACCTCGTGAGCGAACTGGAAGGCGCTTACCGCACGCGGCTTTTCCCCACGGGTCTGGCCGCCATCGCGATGACGCTGCTGTCCTACCTCAAGCCCGGCGACCATCTGCTGATGTCGGACAGCGTGTACGAGCCGGCGCGCAAGCTGGTGGACTCCTTCCTCACGCCCTACAACATCCGCTGCACTTTCTTTGCGGCCGACGGCAGCGACGTGGAAAAGAAAATCGAGGCCGGCACGCGCATGATTTATGCCGAATGCCCGGGCTCGCTCGTCTATGAAATGTGCGACCTGCCGCGACTGGCCGAAATCGCCCATGCGCGAGGCCTGCTGCTGGTGGCCGACAACACCTGGGGCTCCGGCTGCCAATACCGGCCGCTGGCGCTGGGTGCCGACGTGTCCATCATGGCCGCCACCAAATACCTGTCGGGCCATTCCGACGTGATGATGGGCACCGTGGCCACCACGCGGGGCGCCTGGCAGGCGCTGGCCGAGCGCAGCGACGCCTTCGGCATGACGGTGAGCCCCGACGACGCCTACCTGGTGCTGCGCGGCGCGCGCAGCCTGGCCGCGCGCCTGGCCCTGCATGAAAGCAGCGCCCTGCAGGTGGCGGCGTGGCTGCAAACCCGCGGTGAAGTGGCCACGGTGTTCTGCCCGGCCCTGCCCGAACACCCGGGCCACGCCTTGTGGCAACGGGACTGCTCGGGCACCAACGGCCTGCTGTCTTTCGAGCTGCAGCATGCGTTCGACCAGGCCGCCGCCGAGCGGCTGATCGACGGCCTGCAGCTGTTCGGCATAGGCGCTTCGTGGGGCGGCTATGAAAGCCTGGTCACGCTGACCGACATGCGCCGCGCCCGCAGCGTGGCCGACTGGTCGGGCCGCGGCCAGGTCATCCGGCTGCACATCGGGCTGGAAGACCCGGCTGATCTGCTGCGTGATCTGCAGCAGGGGTTTGCTGCGCTCGCCGACTGATCGGTAGCGCCACCCTCCGGCGCTTCTTTCGCCTCTTTCGCTTTCACCTTTGCCTTTTTGCCTTTTCCCCCAAGGTTTTGCACGACCATGCTCAGCTATGCGCGCCCCTGGCTTCTTCACACCCGCAGCCTGTGGCCCGGCCTGGCTTTGCCGCTGCTCATCATGCTGGCCGCCACCTTCCTGTCCGAGCACTACGGCGGCCCACAGCTGCTGTACGCCCTGCTGTTCGGCCTGGCCTTTCATTTTTTGCACCAGGACGCGCGCTGCCGGCCCGGCATCGAGTTTTGCGCCAGGACGCTGCTGCGCATCGGTGTGGCCTTGCTGGGTGCGCGCATCACGCTGGCACAAATCGGGCAACTCGGCATCGGGCCGCTGGCCACAGCGGTGCTGGGCATTGTCAGCACCATTGCCCTGGGCGCCTGGCTGGCTCGGCGCCTTGGCCTGAAGATCGACTTTGGCCTGCTCTGCGGCGCGGCTGTCTCCATTTGTGGCGCATCGGCGGCGCTGGCCGTGGCGGCGGTGATGCCCAAGACGCAGGACAGCGAGCGCCACACGCTGCTGACCGTGGTCGGCGTCACGGGCCTGTCGACGCTGGCCATGATTGCCTATCCGCTGCTGGCCAGGGTTTTGCGGCTGGACGACACTGGCGCCGGCATCTTCCTGGGCGGCACCATCCATGACGTGGCGCAGGTCGTCGGCGCGGGCCTGATGATGTCGCACGAAACCGGCGACGTCGCGGTGATCGTCAAACTCTTTCGCGTCACGCTGCTGGTGCCCGTGGTCGCCGTGCTGGCCTGGTATTGGCGGCGGCGCAGCAGCAGCCCCGGCGGCGCCGGCCGGCAGGCGCCGCTGCTGCCCTTCTTCCTGATCGGCTTCATGGCCCTGGTACTGCTCAACAGCCTGGGCGGCCTGACGCCCCGATTCACCGAGGCCTTGAGCCAGGTCTCGCGCATCTGCCTGGTGATCGCCATTTCGGCGCTGGGCATCAAGACCTCGTTCGAGGAACTGGTGAAGCTCGGATGGCGACCCATGGCCCTGATGCTGCTGGAAACCCTGTGGCTCGTCGCCGTCTTTGCGGTCTACCTGTGCGTCTTCAGGTGACCTCAGAACCTTCAGGCCAGCAAACAGGCCGCTTCTGTTTGATCATTGAGGCGGCGAAGTGCCGGCACCTCCTGCGCGCAACGTGCGATGGCCAGGGGACAGCGGGTCCGAAACACACATCCCGAGGGCGGTGCCATGGGCGAAGGCAGGTCGCCCTGCAGCAACTGGATCACTTTTTTGCGCTCCAGCTTCGGGTCTGGAACCGGAATGGCCGAGAGTAGTGCCCGCGTGTAGGGATGGCGGGGCGCCGCATACAGCGCTTTCTTGTCGGCCACTTCCATCTCATGCCCGAGGTACATCACCAAAATGCGATCACTGATGTGTTTGACCACGGCCAGGTCGTGGGCGATGAAAATCAGCGCCAGGCCCATGGACTTTTGCAGTTCCTTGAGCAGATTGATGATTTGCGCCTGAATCGAGACATCGAGCGCCGATACCGGCTCGTCGCAGATGATGAGTTTGGGCTCCAGAATCAGGGCCCGGGCAATGCCGATACGCTGGCACTGGCCGCCGGAAAACTCATGCGGGTAGCGGTTGATTTGCTGCGCCGTCAGGCCGACGCGCGTCATCATCGCCTTGACGCGCTTCATCACCTGATCGTCGGGCATGCCGGCGTGGTGCGTGCGCAAGGGTTCGGCAATGATTTGCGCGATGGTCATGCGCGGATCCAGCGAGGCCAGCGGATCCTGAAAAATCATCTGGATGTCTTTTCGAACACTCAACCAGGCCTGGCTGGATGCACCGGTCATTTCCTGGCCCATCCAGACGATGCTGCCGGCGGTGGCGGGAATCAGGTTCAGCACGGCGCGCGCCAGGGTCGACTTGCCGCAACCCGACTCGCCCACCACGCCCAGGGTTTCGCCTGCATGGACGTCGAAAGAAATACCGTCCACGGCCTTGAGGGTACGGGCCGGCGACCAGGGCCAGGCGCTGCCCGTTTTGACCGTGAAGTGCACCTGCAGGTCGCGCACTGACAGAATCGGCGGGGCCGCCTCACGCATGGCTCACTCCCCGGGCCACCAGTTCGGACACGGCCTGAACCGATCGGTGGCAGGCCCTGCGCACAGCCGCATTGTTCTCGGCCGCCAGCAATGCGGGGAGCACGTCGCGGCACTCGGCGTCGGCCAGCGCGCAACGCTCGCTGAACGGGCAGCCCCTGGGCAGGCGGGCCATGTTGGGCGGCGCACCCGGAATGGCGACCAGCAGGTCATCCTCCGCGTCCAGACGCGGTATGGCACCGAGCAGGCCCACGGTATAGGGATGGGATGCGCTGTAAAAAATGCTGTCGGCGTCACCCTGCTCCATCACGCGCCCGCCGTAAAGCACCATCACCTCGTCGCACAGGCCGGCCACCACGCCCAGGTCATGCGTGATCATGACGATCGCGGTACCAAAGTCGCGCTGCAGGTCACGCAGCAAGGTGATGATCTGCGCCTGCACCGTGACGTCCAGCGCTGTCGTGGGTTCGTCGGCAATCAGCACCTCGGGCTCGCACAGCAAGGCCATGGCGATCATGACGCGCTGGCGCATGCCCCCGGAAAACTCATGCGGGTACATCGCGATGCGGCGAGCCGCGTCGGGTATCTTGACGGCATCGAGCAGTTCGACGGACCTGGCGCGCGCGGACTTGCGATCCATGCCTTTGTGAAACTGCAGCACCTCGGTCATCTGCCGCTCCACCGTCAGGTAGGGGTTGAGCGAGGTCATCGGGTCCTGAAAAATCATGGCCACGCGGTTGCCCCGAATTTTGTTGAGCTCGGCCGGCTTCATGGCCAGCAAATCCTGGCCCTGGTACAGGGCCTGGCCGCTGGCCTGGCCGTTCCTGGCCAGCAGGCCCATCATGGCCAGCACGCTCTGGCTTTTGCCGGAGCCGCTTTCGCCCACGATGCCCAGGGTTTGCCCCCTGTCCAGCGCAAAGTTGATGCCATTGACGGCGTAGATCAGCCCGTCCTGGGTCTGAAACCGGACGCCGAGGTTTTTGACTTCAATCAGGCTCATGGCGTGTTCATGGTCGATTCATGGTGTAACTGGCGCCTTCATGCGCATCAGCGGTCTTTGGGGTCCAGCGCATCGCGCAGGCCGTCCCCGATGTAGTTGAAACAGTACAGGGTCGTGGACAGCAGGCCGGCCGGAAACAGCAGCATCCACACAGACACTTCCATGACGGACGCACCATCGTGAATCAGCACACCCCAACTCGTCATCGGCTCCTGAATCCCCAGCCCCAGAAAAGACAGCACGGATTCGGTGAGGATCACCGCCGGCACGGTGACCGTGGTGTAAATCACCACCACACCCAAAAGATTCGGGACGATGTGCTGGAAGATGATGCGGCGTGTCGGCACCCCCAAGGCACGGGCCGCTTCAATGAATTCCTTGGAGCGCAGTGACAGGGTCTGGCCGCGCACCACACGGGCCATGTCCATCCAGGAGAACATCGTGATGGTGATCACCACCAGGTAGAACGCGCGTCCCAAAATGGTCACCATCAAAATGGCAATCAGCAAATAGGGCACGGCATACATCATGTCCACGATGCGCATCATGAAGGCATCCACCTTGCCGCCCATGAAACCCGATGTCGCCCCCCAGACAATGCCCAGGGTGACAGAAGACAAGGTGGCCAGAAAGCCGACCATAAGGGATACGCGGCCACCGACCAGGCTGCGGACAGCAAGGTCCCGGCCGGACTCGTCGGTGCCGAAAAAGTGCCAGTTCCTGAGCGTGGGTGACATGCTCATGGCATCCCAGTCGGCGGCGTCAAAAGCGTGCGGCAGCAGCCATGGCCCGGCGATGCAGGTCAACGTGATGAAGACCAGCAGGCACAGGCTGAACACGGCGGCCCGGTTGCGCAAAAAACGTCCGCGCGCATCGGCCCAGGGACTGCGCCCCGATATGTCGGCCACTTCCAGCGTATTGCCCAGGGCCGCGACCAGCGCATCCTGTTTGTTCTTGAATAACATGTGACGTCCTTCAGTACCGGATCTTCGGGTCAAGCAGGGCGTAGGTCAGGTCGACCAGCAGATTGAACGTCACGGCAATCACCGTCACCAGCACCACCAGGCCCAGCACCAGGGTGTAGTCGCGATTGGCGGCGCCGTTCACAATCAGTTTCCCCAGTCCGGGCAGCGAAAACACCGACTCGGTCACGATGGCCGAGGTGATCGATGAAATAGCCAGGGGCCCGATGATGGAGACCACCGGCAACAGGGCGGGCTTGAAGGCGTGGCGCAGGATGATGGTGCGCATGGGCAGGCCCTTGGCACGCGCCGTGCGGATGAAGTTGCTGTGCAGCACTTCAATCAGGCTGCCGCGCATGACGCGCCCAATGGTGGCAACATTGATGAAAACCAGCAGCAACATCGGCAAGACCATGAACCGCGGCGAGAAATCATTCCAGCCTCCGGCTGGCGCGACCTTGAGCCAGACGGCAAACACGAGGATCAGCACGGGGCCGATCACAAACGAGGGAAAGGCATGCCCGGCATTGCCGAGCAGCATCACGAGGTAGTCGACCACACTGTTCTGGCGCAAGGCGGCAATGGTGCCGAGCAGCACCCCCACAAACAGGGCGATCACAATGGCGCCTCCACCTATCACCGCGGACACCGGCAGCGCCTTGGCCACCAGCTCGTTGACCGACCAGTCGGCATAGCGAAATGAGGCACCCAGGTCGCCATGCAGCAGGCTGTTGAGGTAGTGCAGGTATTGCTGCCACAGCGGCAAGTCCAGGTGGTATTTGGCCTGCAGATTGGCCAGCACCGCTGCGGACACCTTGCGTTCGTCGTCAAACGGCCCGCCCGGTGTGGCATGCAGCAGGAGATAGCAGACGGTGACGACGGCCAGCAAGGTCGGGATCGTCGCCAGGATGCGCCTGAGGGCGTAAGACCACATGAAAAATACCTCCGGTGGATGTCAGTCCGAGAGCGCCCACCCTGGCCTCCCCCTTGGAAGCCTCAAGAGGCGAGAGGCGTCAGAAAAGGCGGCCCAAAGACAGGCCGATATCGCGTCGCGGTGACGTCGCCTGTCTTTGGCTCCGCCCGGACATCAATGCTTGATGATGTACAGGTCCTTGGCGCGGTAGCGGTCCAGGGCGTTGGTCGTCGAATAGCCGCCTACATAGGGTTTGACCAGTCGCGGCACGGTGTACTGCAGCAGGGGAATCATGGGGTAGTCGTCCATGATCATCTTCGCCGCCTGGGTCAGCAGTGTCTTGCGCCTGGCCGGGTCCAGCGACTGGTTGCCTTCATCGATCAGCGCGGAGGCCTTGCGGTTGCAGCTGTTGTGGTAGTTCTGGTCAGAATCGCATTGCACCAGCGTCAAAAAGGTGGTCGCGTCGTTGTAGTCTGCAACCCAGCCGTTGCGGGCCATCTGATAGTCTTTATCGGTGCGTTTCTTGATCAGGACCTTGAACTCCATCGCTTCCAGTTCAACGTCTATGCCCAGCTTGGTTTTCCATTCGGAGGCCGCAAAAATAGCCATTTTCTTGTGGTAGTCGCTGGTGTTGTAGGAAAACTTGATCCTGGTGCCGGGCGCAATGCCAGCGGCTGCCATCAGCTTTTTGGCCTCCTCCACGCGTTTGGCCATGGGCCACTTGGCCCAGTCATAGGCGGTGACATCCGCACCCGCCGTGCCCTTCACGATCACGCCATAGGCAGGCGTCTGCCCATCGGCCGTCACGCGCTGCGCCAGGATGTCGCGGTCAATCACCATGGACAGCGCCTGGCGCATGCGAATGTCCTTGAGGACCGGGTCCGCGTTGTTCAGGGAGTAATAGCGCAGGCCCAGCATGTCCGTGTTGCGGATTTCCTTCGGGTATTGTGCTTTGTACTTGTCAAAGGTACCCGGGGGAAGCTGGTACACCCAGTCGTTCTCACCCGACTCGTACAGCTTGACATCGGCATTGCCGTCTTCCACCGGGAGGTAGGTCATTTTGTTCAGCTGGACATTTTTGGCATCCCAGTAGGTGGGGCTTTTGGCCAGCGTGATCTTGCTGTTGACCTGCCAGTCTTTCAGGACAAAAGCGCCATTGCTCACCATGTTGGCAGGCTTGGTCCAGTCTTTGCCAAACTTTTCCACCGTCGCTTTATGGACCGGACCCAGCTGGAGGTTGGAAACGACATCAGGCAAAAATCCAACCGGAAAGGGTGTACTGATTTCCAGCGTGTACGGATCCACGGCCCGAACGCCCAGCTCCGTGACGGGCTTCTTGCCCTCAATAATGTCTTTGGCGTTGAGCAGGAAGATGCCGTAGGTGGCGGCATATTTCGAGGCAGTCGCCGGGTCGACGAAACGCCGCATGCCGTAAACAAAGTCGTCTGCGGTCACCGCATCGCCGTTGGACCATTTGGCGTTCCTGCGCAGCTTGAAGACCCAGGTTTTGGCATCGGTCTGCTTCCAGCTCTCCGCGACCGCGGGTACAACCTTGCCGTTCGCATCGGTTGCCGTCAGCCCCTCAAACATGTCACGGATGACGTTGTTAGCAGGCACGCCCGACGCCAGCGCGGGGTCCAGCGTTTCGGGTTCGGAACCATTGTTGCGAACCAGTTCCTGCGTTTCATGCAGCTTCACGCCCGCGGGCACCGTGGCCGCGGAAACCAGGCCAGCGCAGGCCAGCAACACAGCGCCTGCCAGCGCTTTCATCGTGTAATTTGAGTTCATGCTTATGGCACTCCTGAATAAAAATTGGCGGGCTTTTGGCCCGCCGTGGTTCATGGAACGATTGGTCTCCAATGGGGAGAGCCCACGTTTACCTGTCATCCGGCAGGGACTATACCGCCGTGCCAGGCGCGATCCCGTAGGGGGTAACCCTTCACCCCCTGCCTTCACTCCCAGAGCAAACGAAGGAGATACATCTGGCACAAATCGTGACAACTGAAGACCTGGCAACAGGCTGCCCCGGACATCCCTGCGGACCGCTCTTCATCAACGCCACACCCCCTGCCAAACCGCGCGCTGATTCAGGGTGCGGGTGCAGGCTCCTTCCAGCCGCCACCCAACGTTTTGTACAACGTGACCTGGCTCTGCAGCTGGGCCAGCCGGGTTTGCACCACCGCCTGCCGGGCTGAAAATAACGAGCGCTGCGCATCGAGCAGATCAAGGTAGCTTGCAATGCCGTTCTGGTAGCGCAGGTCAGACAGTTTGTAGCGCACCGCCTCGGCATTGGCCTGCGCCTGCTGCGCGCGCAGCTGCTCGCCCAGCGTGGCGCGGCCTGCCAGCGCATCGGAGACTTCGCGAAAGGCCGTCTGGATCGATTTCTCGTACTGGGCCACGGCGATGTCGCGCCCGGCGTTGGCCGAATCCAGCCCCGCACGATTGCGCCCCGCATCAAAAATAGGCAGGAGCAACTGCGGCGCCAGCGTCCAGCCGTAAGAGCCGCTCTTGAACAGGCCCGAAAGGTGCGAACTGGCACTGCCGGCGCTGGTCGTGAGCGAAATGCGCGGGAAAAACGCGGCACGGGCTGCGCCGATATCCGCATTGGCGGCAAGCAGCTGCTGCTCGGCCTGGCGAATGTCGGGACGGCGGGTCAGCAGGTCGGAAGGCAGTCCGGCAGGCACATCGACCAGCAGGGGCGTATCAGCCAACCCCTTGCCGGCCGGCAGCGCCACCGCCAGCTCGCCCGTGAGGGGCTGGCCCAGCAAAAGCGTCAGGGCGTTCTGGTCCAGGGCACGCTGGCGGACCAGCTGGGCCAGGGAGACACGGGCCGCCTCCGTCAGCGACTCGGCCTGCCGGAAATCCAGTTCGGACGTCACGCCATTGTCAAAGCGCAGCTTGCTCAGCTTGAAGGATTCTTCGCGCGTCGCCAGCGTTTGCTGCGTGATGGCCAGCAGCTCTTCATCGGCCAGCAGGCTGAGGTAGGTGTTGGCCACGGCCGCGATCAGGCTGATCTGGGTGGTCTTGCGTCCCTCTTCAGTCGCCAGGTATTGCGCCAGCGCGGCTTCCTTCAGGCTGGCGACGCGGCCAAAGAAATCGAGCTCATACGACGTCACCAGCAAGCCGGCGGTGTAAGTGCTGGTGATGCCGTCGCCATCGGCTTTGGGCTGGCGCGAGCCCGTGATTCCGGCATTGACGGTCGGAAACTGGTCGGCGCGCCGGATCTGGAACTGGGCCCGGGCCTGCTCGATATTGAGCACCGCAATCCGCAGGTCGCGGTTGTTGCGCAGCGCCGCCTCTATCAGTTGCCTGAGCCTGGGGTCACTGAAAAAACTCCGCCATTCAATGTCGGCCGCCGGCACGGCGGGTGCCGTTGCCGCGGCGGGGCTGGCACTGGCGGTTGCCTGGGCCGAGTCAGCCATCCAGCTGGAGGCCGGCCACTCTGCGGCAATCGGCGCGGCCGGCCGCTCGTATTTGGGAATCATCGAGCACCCCGCCAGCAGCGCCGCGGCGCCCACCGTCAGGAGTTGGGGAAGCCTGGATTTACGCATGGGCTTTACCTTCATTTCCTTCGTCTCCCGAGATGCCTGCCGCTTTGGCATGCTCCGAATAGATCCTGTTTTGCCGCTCGCTGCCTTTGAAAAAGCCACGCACCACGACAAAGAACACCGGGACAAAAATCACTGCCAGCGCCGTGCCGGTCACCATGCCGCCGATCACGGCGGTACCGATGGCGCGCTGGCTTGCCGAGCCGGCGCCCGAAGCCAGCACGAGAGGCATCACGCCCAGGCCGAAAGCCAGCGAGGTCATGATGATGGGGCGAAAACGCAGATGGGCTGCCGCCAGCGCCGACTCGATCACGCCTTTTCCTTGCGCCTGAAGGTCTTTCGCAAACTCGATGATCAAAATGGCGTTTTTCGCCGACAGACCGATGATGGTGATCAGGCCCACCTGAAAGTACACGTCGTTCGAATAGCCGCGCAGCAGGGTCGCCAGCAAGACGCCGATCACGCCCAGCGGCACCACCAGAATCACCGCCAGCGGAATGGTCCAGCTCTCATACAGCGCAGCCAGACACAGGAACACGGCGAGGATGGCGAAACCATAGAGAAGCGTCGCCTGGGAGCCGGCGAGTTTCTCCTCCCGCGACTGGCCGGTCCATTCATAGCCGAAGCCCTGCGGCAGCTGCGCCGCCAGCTTCTCCATCTCGGCCATCGCGGCGCCGGTGCTGTAGCCCGGTGCGGCGCTGCCGCCGATGCGCATCGCCGGATAGCCGTTGTAGCGCACCGTCTGCATGGCGCCCTTGACCCAGCGCGTCGTGGCAAATGCCGAGAGCGGTACCGATTGCCCCTTGCTGTTGCTGGCGTTCAGTTTGAGCAGGTCATCGGGCTGCATGCGCGCGGGCGCATCGGCCTGCACCACCACACGCTGCAAGCGCCCCTGGTTTGGAAAGTCGTTCACGTAGCTGGAACCCAGCGAGGTCGACAGCACCGAATTAATCGCGTCGAACGGCACGCCCAGCGCATTGGCTTTGTCACGGTCAATATCGATCTGCAGTTGCGGCGCGTCTTCCAGGCCATCAGGGCGCACCTGCGCGAGGACTGGGCTCTTGGACGCCATGCCCAGCAACTGGTTGCGGGCATTGACGAGCGCCTCATGGCCCGCGCCACCACGATCCTGCAAGCGGAAGCTGAAGCCCGATGCAGTGCCGAGCTCAGGGATCGGCGGCGGGCTCAGCGGAAAGATGAACGCATCACGCACACCCATGAGCGCACCGAAAGCCCGTCCCGCAACCGCTCCGGCCGAATGCTCCTCGCCCGCGCGCTCTTTCCAGTCCTTGAGCGTCACGAACGCAAGCGCGGCGTTCTGGCCCTGGCCGGAGAAGCTGAAACCCAGCACACCGACCATGCTTTCCACTTCAGGCTGCTTGAGAATGAACGCCTCGACGGTCTGCATCACCGAGAGCGTGCGCTCGTACGTTGCGCCCGGAGGCAGCTGCACATTCACCAGCAGGTTGCCCTGGTCTTCGTTGGGCAAGAATGAGGTGGGCAGGCGCAGGAAGACCACGGCGATCGCGCCGATGATCGCGGCATAGATCACCAGATAGCGCGCCGCACGTTTGAGGATGCGCGCCACCATGCTTTCATAGCTCTTGGCCGTACGCGTAAAGCCCCGATTGAACCAGCCGAAAAAGCCGGTCTTTTCGTGGTGGTGTCCGGCCTCCACGGGCTTGAGCAGCGTGGCGCAGAGCGCCGGCGTGAGCGACAGCGCCATGAATGCCGAGAAGCTGATCGACGACACCATCACCGCCGAGAACTGCCGATAGATGTTGCCAGTCGAGCCCGCGAAGAACGCCAGCGGCACGAACACGGAAATCAGCACCACGGTCACGCCGATGATGGCGCCCGAAATCTGCTTCATCGCCTTGCGCGTGGCCTCGAGCGGCGGCAATCCCTCTTCGGTCATGATGCGCTCGACGTTCTCGACCACCACGATCGCATCGTCCACCACGATACCGATCACCAGCACCATGCCGAACATGGTGAGCACGTTGATCGAAAACCCGAGCGCCAGCAATGTGGCGAAAGTGCCCAGCAGCGAGATCGGCACCACGATGGTCGGGATGATGGTGTAGCGCCAGTTCTGCAGGAACAGGAACATCACCAGGAACACCAGCGCCACCGCCTCGAACAGCGTCTCGGCCACCTGTGAAATCGATATCCTGACGAAGCGCGAGCTGTCGTAGGGGATGTCCCATTTCATGCCCTGGGGAAAGTAGCGCTCAAGTTCGGCCATCTTCGCGCGCACGGCCTTGGCGGAGGCGAGCGCATTGCCGCTGGGCGCGAGCTGCACGCCGATACCGACGGCCGGCTGGCCATTGAGGCGCGCCGACGTGGCGTAGGTCTGGCCGCCCAGTTCGATGCGCGCCACATCCTTCAGGCGCACCGACGAGCCATCGGCGTTGGCGCGCAGCACGATATTGCCAAACTGCCCGACATCGGCGAGTTGCCCATTGACCACCACGGTGGCCGCAATGCCCTGGCCCGCCACGTTGGGCCGGTCGCCGATGCTGCCGGCGGCCACCTGGGCATTTTGCGCACGAATCGCTGCATTGACATCGCTGGCCGACAGACTGAAGCCCGTCAGCTTGGCCGGGTCGAGCCAGATGCGCATGGCGCGTTCGCTGCCGAACAGCTGGGCCTGACCGATGCCGGGCAGGCGCTGCAGTTCGGGCACGATGTTGCGCGAGGCATAGTCGCCGAGCGCGACCGGATCATGCGCCGGGTTGTCGGACGACAGCATGGTGAACAGCAGGAAGTTGGCACGCGACTTGTCGACGCGCACGCCCTGCTGCGTCACAGCCGCAGGCAGCCGCGGCGAGGCGCGCGACAGGCGGTTCTGCACGTCCACCTGCGCCAGTTCGGCATTCGTGCCGGGCTGAAAGCTCAGCGTGATGCTGCCGGAACCGTCGGCCTGCGCGACCGACTCCATGTAGATCAGGCCGGGCGAGCCGTTCATTTCACGCTCAATCACCGACAGCACGCTGTCCTCGAGCGTCTGGGCCGACGCGCCGGGGTAGGCCGTATTGATGACGATCGCGGGCGGCGCCACGGGCGGGTACTGGGCAATCGGCAGCTGCGTGATCGACACGCCGCCAACCACCAGGATAAACAGGGCAATCACCCAGGCAAAGATCGGCCGATCAATAAAAAATTTGGCCATGTGCTGCGCTCCTTACTTCGCAGCTGCGGAAGATGCCGCCGATGCCGCCGGTTGGGCAGAACCTGCCGACAATGCCGCAGCGGCCGGAGCGGAAGCCGCGCCAGCCGGGTTGGCACCCGGCGGCTGCCACGGCACAGGCTTGACCGACGCGCCAGGCTGCAATTTCTGGAAACCATCCACCATGACCTGTTCACCTGTTTTCAGGCCATCCAGCACCACCCATTGCGCCCCCTTCGAGGAGCCGATCTTGACGGGGCGCGAGGCAACCTTTCCGTCGGCACCGACCACCATGACCGTATCGCCTTGCGCCGTACGCGTCACGGCCTGTTGCGGCAAGGTGACGGCATTGGTCGCTTGCGCCTGCTCCAGACGCACCCGCACATACAGACCCGGCAGCAACTGGCCGCCCGGATTGGGAACCTCCGCCCGCAAGGTCACCTGGCCCGTGGTCGCATCAACGGTCAGGTCTGAAAACAGCAAGCGGCCGGGACGCGGGTATTCGGTGCCATCTTCCAGCACAATGCGCACGCTGGCCGCATTTTCCCCGCTGGCGCGCTTGAACTGGCCGCTTTCCATGGCCGCACGCAGCTTCATCACCTCGGATGCGGATTGCGTGAAGTTGACGTACATGGGGTTGATCTGCTGGATGACGGCGAGTTGGGTGGCGTCGCCCTGCCCGACCAGCGCGCCTTCCGTGACCAGCGCGCGGCCTATGCGGCCCGAGATGGGCGCCGTCACGGAGGCATAGCCCAGATTGATGCTGGCCGTCTGCACATTGGCCTTGCCTACTGCCACATCGGCTTCGGCCTGTTTTTGCGCCGCCACGGCATTGGCGTACTCCTGCTTGCTGATCGCATTGGCTTCGACCAGCGGCTTGTAGCGCTCGGCCAGGGCGCTCGCCTGTGCCAGATTGGCTTCAGCGCGCGCCTGGCCGGCTTTGGCACTGGCAGTTGCCGCAGCGTAAGGCGCGGGGTCAATGCTGAACAGCGACTGACCGGCCTTGACGTCACTGCCCTCGCGAAACAACCGCTTCTGCAAAATGCCGGCGGCCCGCGCCCGGACCTCCGCAACACGCGAGGCCTCAAGACGCCCCGGCAACTCGGTCACCAGGCCCACATCGCCCTGGGTTACCGTCACCACCCCCACCTGCGCGGGAGGCGGGGCTGCCCCGCCCTGCTGCGCAGTTCCCCCCTTGCCGCACCCGGCCAGGAGAAATGAGACGGTGGCGATGAGCGCCAGCGGCCGAAGCCTGATGAAGCGGCGTGGATAGTAAGACTGGGAAGACTGGGACGACTGGGCAACGCGAGACGTAGGCATGCTGTTCCTCGGGTGTTGGAGAAAGCGAAAAAGTGGCGCAGCATCGGCAAATGCCAGCGCAAAGCATACGCAAGGCGCATTCACCGACGACGAAAGAGCAAGGGTTTTTACGAGTGTTATAGTTTACATACATTTGTGAATGTATATCGACGCTTCGAAAATTGATTTCAGGAGACACCCATTGGCCCGCCGAACCAAAGAAGAGGCACTGGCGACTCGCCACAAGCTGCTTGATGCGGCCGAACACCTGTTTCAGGCGCAGGGGGTGTCGCGCACCAGCCTGCAGGACATCGCGCGGCGCGCGGGCGCGACGCGCGGAGCCATCTATTGGCACTTCAAGGACAAAGCCGACCTGTTCAACGCCATGATGGAGCGGGTGACGCTGCCCATGGAGGAGTCTTTCAACCAGGAGGAACGTGAGCAACAAGAAGCCTCCGAAGCCTCCGGCGCCAACTCCAACTCCAACGCCAATGCGCTTGACCGCATCCGGCATGCCACCGTCAAGGCCCTCAAGCAGATTGTTAACGACACCCAGACCCGTCGCGTGTTTGAAGTTGCGACACAAAAGGTGGAATATGTCGAGGAACTGCAAGCGGTCCGCCTTCGTCACCTGGCAGTACGCAATGGGTTCCTCAAGCGTTTTGAACAAAGCATCGACCTCGCCTCCCGCCAGACTGCCTTGACGCTTTCAATGCCCGCTTCTGTTGCCGCACAGGGCTTTCATGCCCTGATAGACGGCCTGATACAAAACTGGCTGCTCGACCCGCAAGCGTTTGACCTTCTCGAAGTGGGTCAAGGCGTGATGAACGTCTACCTCGGCGGCCTTGGCTTCACCGAAGGGCCGCCCCCGGTTACCCCGGGAGAGACTGCGCCAATGCCTCCTTAATGCAGATGCCGGGGTTTGCGCCCGCCGCCTCCATGGCCCGACCCGCCCTGCGGCCCGCCCAATCCGCGCGGCGGCTTGCCGAGCTGCATGGAATTGACCAAGGCATCAAAGCGCTTCTCGAATAATTTATCGACCGCCGCCACAACCTCGCCCAGCTCCGCAGCGTCGAAATGCCGCTCCATGAGGCCTATCATGTCCTGCACGAGCAAATCGCGCTGTACCTGCATGATGGCAGCCGGTGTGGGACCCACAAAGTACATGGCAAAGTCATCACGGGCCTCGTCATCCTCTACGCCCTCTTCCTCATCGAAGTCAGAATCGTAAAAAGTCACTTCAATGGGCGCGCCCATCTCGGCAAGATCGTTCAGACCCATGCACATTTCATCGAGCGCCTGGCGAAAATCCTCGTCACCGGGCACGGTCCAGCACATCTGGAGCAGGTGCTTGTAAACATCAAACTGGATGCCTGGCTCCTCCTCGTAGGCACTCGCAGCGCCCGCCGCGAGGGATTTTGAGCCAGCATACTTCCACAAGGGCTTGAGAGCCTCCTGCAGCTGCTCAAAGGTGACGTCCGCGCGCAAAGGTACTTCGCCGTGAACGTGGATTTCAAAAGGTGTGTTGTAGCGGGCCATAGATTTAATCTTACCCAGTTTTCGGGGGCGTAACCGGCGCATGGGTGGTTGGCCCGATGGTGGTGCCTGAGACCGGAATCGAACCGGTACGCCCCTGTTAGGGAAGCGGCGGATTTTAAGTCCGCTGTGTCTACCTATTTCACCACTCAGGCTGGAACGTCTCGTCGTAGTTCTGGCAGTTCTGTATTGTCAAACAAAAAAGCCCCATGACAGGGGCTCAATGATGATGACTTGATGGAGGCGCGGGCCGGAGTCGAACCGACCTACTCGGATTTGCAATCCGGTACATAACCGCTTTGTTACCGCGCCGTGTTTCTATCTGATTTTCTCTATCGCCAAAGCCCGAAAGCTTTATCGACCACCGACTATCGACTGTTCCAAAGAAAAAGGACAGCATTTTTAAAGTGCTGCCCTTTTGAATTGGAGCGGGAGAAGAGTCTCGAACTCTCGACCTCAACCTTGGCAAGGTTGCGCTCTACCAACTGAGCTACTCCCGCGATAACAGCCTCAAATTATAGCGTAACTTTTCAGGCTTTTCAACAAGACGCAAAAAAGTTTGCTTCTGTTTTGCTTTTCCTATTTTGCTTTTCAATGCTTCACCGTGCCTGCAACTTCGGCAGGCGTAGCGACGGCAGCCGCAGCGGCAACGGCGACTTCTTCATCACTCAGCGGAACGGGCTGGCGCTCCAGTGCAACCTGCAGCACCTGGTCTATCCACTTCACCGGCACGATATTCAGGCCGCTTTTTACATTGTCCGGAATTTCCTGCAGGTCCTTGGCATTTTCCTGCGGGATCAATACCGTCTTGATGCCACCACGCAAGGCGGCCAGCAGTTTTTCTTTCAGGCCACCAATGGCGGTCACCTCGCCACGCAAAGTGATCTCACCGGTCATCGCAACATCGCCGCGCACCGGAATGCCGGTGAGGGCCGAGACAAAGGCCGTGGTCATGGCAGCGCCAGCGCTCGGCCCGTCCTTGGGCGTCGCACCATCCGGCACGTGAATATGGATGTCGCGCTTCTCGAACATTTCATCCTTGATGCCCAGCACTCTGGAGCGGCTGCGAACCACCGTGCGCGCGGCCTCCACCGATTCCTTCATCACGTCGCCCAGGGAGCCGGTACGGGTGATCACGCCCTTGCCAGGCATGATGGCCGCTTCGATCGTCAGCAAATCGCCACCGACTTCCGTCCAGGCCAGGCCGACCACCTGGCCAATCTGATTCTGCTGCTCGGCACGGCCGTAGTCGAATTTGCGCACGCCCAGGAAGTCGTTCAGGTTATCCGGTCCGACCACCACTTTGGCCACCATTTTCTTGAGCTGAATGCCCTTGACCACCTTGCGGCAGATTTTGGAGAGCTCCCGCTCCAGCGAACGCACACCGGCCTCCCGCGTGTAGTAGCGCACGATGTCGCGTATGGCCTGCTCCTGCACTTCCAGCTCGCCTTCCTTGACGCCATTGTTCTTGATCTGCTTGGGCAGCAGATAGCGCATCGCAATGCTGGTTTTCTCGTCTTCCGTGTAGCCCGCTAGCCGGATCACTTCCATGCGGTCCAGCAGGGCTGGCGGAATATTCATCGAATTTGACGTTGCCACAAACATCACGTCGCTCAGATCGAAATCGACCTCGACGTAATGGTCCCCGAAGGTGTGGTTCTGTTCAGGATCCAGCACCTCCAGCAAGGCGCTCGACGGATCACCACGAAAGTCGGTGCCCAGCTTGTCGATCTCATCCAGCAGGAACAGGGGGTTGCGGGTACCCGCCTTGGTCAGGCTTTGCAACACCTTGCCGGGCAAGGCGCCAATGTAGGTACGGCGGTGTCCGCGGATTTCCGCCTCATCACGCATGCCGCCCAGCGCCATGCGCACGTATTTGCGCCCCGTCGCTTTGGCGATGGACTGGCCCAATGAAGTCTTGCCCACGCCAGGAGGGCCCACCAGGCAAAGAATCGGGGCCTTGAGCTTGTCCACCCGCTGCTGCACCGCGAGGTATTCCACAATGCGGTCCTTGACCTTCTCAAGGCCATAGTGGTCTTCATTGAGCACATTCTCGGCGTTGACCAGATCGTGCTTGATCTTGGTCTTCTTGCTCCACGGCAAGCCGGTCAGTACATCGATGTAGGTGCGCACCACCGTCGCTTCAGCCGACATCGGAGACATCAGCTTGAGTTTTTTGAGTTCGCTTTCGGCTTTTTTGCGCGCATCCTGCGGCATCTTGGCCGACTTGATCTTCTTCTCGATCTCTTCGATGTCCGCGCCTTCTTCGCCTTCGCCCAGTTCTTTCTGGATGGCTTTCACCTGCTCATTGAGGTAGAAGTCCCGCTGGTTCTTTTCCATCTGGCGCTTGACGCGGCCGCGGATTTTTTTGTCCACATTGAGGATGTCTACCTCGCGCTCAAGCTGCTCGTAAAGATTCTCGAGCCGCAACTTGACGTTGTCGAGATCCAGAATGATCTGCTTGGCATCGAGCTTGAGCGGCAGGTGGGCGGCGATCGTATCGGCCAGCCGGCCCGCATCATCAATGCTGGAAATCGAGGTGAGGATTTCCGGCGGAATTTTCTTGTTGAGTTTGACGTAGTGATCAAACTGCTGCATCACGGCGCGGCGCAAGGCTTCGATCTCGCTGCCCTTGTCGCCTACCACCACCACGGCGGGCTCAACGGGGGTGACATTGGCCGAGAAGTGCTGTTCGCCTTCCTCGATTTTATTGACCCTGGCGCGCTGCTGCCCTTCTACCAGAACCTTGACCGTACCGTCAGGCAGCTTGAGCAATTGCAGGATCGTGGCCACACAGCCGACCTCGAACATATCCTCAACCGAGGGCTCATCCTTGGCTGCGGCCTTTTGGGCCACCAGCATGATGCGGCGTTCAGCCTCCATGGCCGATTCAAGCGCCTTGATGCTCTTGGGCCGACCCACAAACAGCGGAATGACCATGTGGGGAAAGACCACCACGTCCCGCAGAGGCAGCAGTGGCAAATCGATGGGGGAGGAAGGCAATGAAGTTTGTCCGGACATATAAAACCTTAAACGTAAGCCGTGGCGACCAGTTTCATGGCCAGGAGTAGCGTAGTCAATCCAGAAGTGGGGCGCAAGAATTGCTTTTCAAGCCTTGCGCCCGCCCCTTTCCGGATCAGGCTTTCTTGGCAGTTTCGCGGTACACGAGCAAGGGAGCCTTGTTTTCCTCGATTGTCGACTCATCCACCACCACTTTGTCGACATTGCTGGCATTGGGCAAGTCAAACATGGTGTCAATCAGTGACTGCTCAAGGATGGAGCGCAGGCCCCGCGCTCCCGTCTTGCGGGCCAGGGCCTTGCGGGCGATGGCCTTGAGCGCGGAAGGCCGGATTTCCAGGTCCACCCCCTCCATGGAGAGCAGCTTGCTGAACTGCTTGACCACAGCATTTTTGGGCTCGGTCAGGATCTGCACGAGGGCATCTTCAGTGAGCTCCGCCAAAGTCGCCACGACCGGCATGCGGCCCACCAGTTCGGGAATCAGGCCGAACTTGATCAGGTCTTCCGGCTCGACTTCCTTGAACGACTCCGTCAGCGAACGGGCCTTTTTGCTTTTGACTGAGGCGCCAAAGCCAATGCCCGAGGCCTCGGTACGGTTCTCAATGACTTTTTCCAGGCCGGAGAATGCACCCCCACAGATAAACAGGATATTGGTCGTGTCGACCTGCAGGAAGTCCTGGTTGGGGTGCTTGCGCCCGCCCTGCGGAGGCACCGAAGCCATGGTGCCTTCAATCAGCTTGAGCAAAGCCTGTTGCACTCCTTCGCCCGACACATCACGGGTAATGGAAGGGTTGTCGGATTTGCGCGAGATCTTGTCGATTTCGTCGATGTAGACGATGCCCTGCTGGGCGCGCTCAACCTCGTAATTGCAGCTTTGCAGCAATTTCTGGATGATGTTTTCAACGTCTTCACCGACATAACCGGCTTCCGTCAGCGTGGTGGCATCGGCCATGACGAACGGCACGTTGAGCGTGCGTGCCAGCGTTTGAGCCAGCAAGGTCTTGCCGGAGCCCGTGGGGCCGATCAGCAAAATATTGCTCTTGGTCAGCTCCACATCGTCTTTTTTGGCTTTTTCCTTGTGGCGCAGGCGCTTGTAGTGGTTGTAGACAGCCACGGCCAGCGTACGCTTGGCCGGCTCCTGACCAATCACATAGCCGTCCAGTGTCGCCTTGATTTCTGCCGGCGTCGGTAAATCGCTGCGCGTCTCGTGGACATCTTCACCGGCAGGCAACTCGTCACGGATGATCTCGTTGCAAAGATCGATGCACTCGTCACAAATAAAGACCGAGGGACCGGCGATCAGTTTTTTGACTTCGTGCTGACTCTTGCCACAGAAGGAGCAGTACAGAGTCTTTTCGCCGGAGGAGCCTTTTTTCTCGGCCATTGGTGGGGTGCCTTTAAAGATGGCTAGAAGAGCTAGGGGAGTTAGAGGAAAGTGTTACCTAATGATAACCAATAAAAAACGGCGCTTCAGTTACAGAAAACGCCGTTGTCGCAGGGCAACCAGAAGCTTTTTGACTCAGGGGCGCCTGGAGATCACCTGGTCAACCAGGCCATACTCCTTGGCGTCGTCCGCAAACAGGAAATAGTCACGCTCGGTATCGCGTTCAATTTTCTCGATCGGCTGGCCGGTGTTGGCCGCCAGGATGCGGTTGAGCTGGTCGCGCGTTTTCAGAATGTCCCGGGCGTGAATTTCAATGTCGGTCGCCTGGCCCTGCGCGCCGCCCGAAGGCTGGTGAATCATCACACGCGAATTGGGCAGCGAAAAACGCTTGCCCTTGGTGCCCGCCGACAGCAGAAAAGCACCCATGCTGGCCGCCATGCCGACGCAGAGCGTTGACACGTCCGGCTTGATGAACTGCATGGTGTCGTAAATGGCCATGCCCGCCGTCACCGACCCACCGGGGGAGTTGATGTAGAAGGAAATGTCCTTGTCAGGATTTTCGCTTTCCAGGAACAGCAGCTGAGCAACCACCAGGTTGGCGGTCTGGTCATTGACCGGACCCACCAGGAAAATGACGCGCTCCTTGAGCAGGCGGGAGTAAATATCGTACGAACGCTCGCCACGCCCGGACTGCTCGATCACCATGGGCACCATGCCCAGGCCTTGCGCATCCTGCGCGCCGGCTTGCGGGCCGCCGTAGGCGCCGCCATAAATGCTGTTTCGGACCATCATGTTTTCTCCAGAGATGTTTGTACTGTACCTAAAATAAATTGGGGCCTGTGCCCCCGACTTCAAGTCAGGCACAAGCCCCAGCTTCAGGAGAAATTTCGCCCGGTCAGTTCTGACCCATCAGGTCGTCGAAAGAGATGGCCTTGTCGTTGACTTTGGCCTTGCCCAGGACAAACTCCGTCACGTTGTTTTCAATAACAACGGCTTCCACTTCAGCCATGCGGCGGTTGTCGCCAAGGTACCAGCGCACCACATCCTGGGGCTTTTCGTAGCTGGCAGCCAACTCTTCAATGTGGGCCTTGAGCTGCTCGGGCTTGGCCTGCAGGCCGTTGGCGCGAACCAGCTCGGCCACCACCAGGCCCAGACGCACGCGCTTTTCAGCCTGGGGGCGGAAGACGTCATCGGGAATCGGTGCCTTGTCGGCATCCTTGATACCGCGCTGCTTCAGGTCAGCGCGCGCGCCTTCGATCATGCGATCGACTTCGGCCTGCACGCTGGATTTTGGCAGTTCGAGTTCGGCATTGGCCACCAGTGCGTCCATCACGGCGTTTTTATTGCGGGCCAGCAAGCGGAACTTGACTTCACGCTCGAGGTTTTTCTTGATGTCGGCGCGCAGGGCTTCCACAGTCCCTTCGGCGATGCCCAGCGACTTGGCCAGTGCCTCGTTGACTTCGGGCAGGTGAGCTGCTTCGATTTTCTTGACCGTCACCAGAAAGTCCGCCTGCTTGCCGGCAACGTCCTTGCCGTGGTAGTCAGCCGGGAAGTTCAGCGGGAAAGTCTTGCTTTCGCCGCTTTTCATGCCGCGCACGGCATCTTCAAATTCCTTGAGCATCTGGCCTTCACCGACCAGGAACTGGAAATCCTCGGCCTTGCCGCCGGCAAAGGTTTCGCCGTCGATCTTGCCTTCGAAGTCGATGGTGGCGCGGTCGCCGTCCTGGGCCGGCGCATCGGCTGCGCGCTGGGCAAAGGTGCGGCGCTGCTTGCGCAGGATGTCCACGGTCTTGTCGATGGCCGCATCGCTCACTTCAGCGCTGACCTTTTCGACTTCCGCCTGGGTCAGGTCGGCAATCTTGACATCGGGATAGACTTCGAATACGGCGTCAAACACCAGTTCGCCTTCGGGGGCGCCTTCTTTTTCGCTGATGCGCGGCTGGCCTGCAACGCGCAGCTTGGCTTCGTTGGCTGCCACGGCAAACGCCTCGCCCACCTTGTCGTTCATGACTTCGTAATGCACCGAGTAGCCATAGCGCTGGGCCACCACATTCATGGGCACCTTGCCGGGACGGAAACCGTCCATCTTCACGGTGCGGGCCAGGCGCTTGAGGCGCGTATCGACTTCCGACTGGATGGTATTGAGGGGCAGCGTCAGCGTCATTTTGCGCTCGAGCTTTTCAAGGGTTTCAACAGTCACGGCCATGATGGTTTCCTAAAATCAAAAAATATTCAAAACAGGGCTTGCACCTGACATGCTGCGGCAATGCCGCAAAGCCTGAAGGCCCGGAAGCAGCACTTCACCTGCTTCCCGTAAACCTTCAAGAGTGGTGCGCGGGGGGGGACTCGAACCCCCACACTGTTGCCAGCGTCAGGACCTAAACCTGGTGCGTCTACCAATTTCGCCACCCGCGCGCCTGAAATAAAAACGGGAATCCGAAAAACCTCCGAATCCCCGCTTGAAATCGGTCAACTCTCTATTTTAGCCGTTATCGCAGCCTGATTTCACGGGTATTGACCTGCCCGAAGCCATTCAGGAGACCGCCAGCGGTTTCTCCGGCTCGCGTTTGACACGAAACCACGCCGCATACATGGCCGGCAATGCCAGCAACGTGAGCACTGTCGCCACCACCAGGCCCCCCATGATGGCCACGGCCATGGGACCCCAGAATACGCTGCGCGACAGCGGAATCATGGCCAGCACCGCAGCTGCGGCCGTCAGCACGATGGGTCGCAACCGGCGCACGGCCGACTCGACAATCGCATCCCAGGCGGGGACGCCCCGGGCTCGATCCTGCTCGATCTGATCGATGAGGATCACGGAATTGCGCTGGATCATGCCCATGAGCGCGATCACGCCGAGCAAAGCCACAAAACCGAATGGTCGCCCCAATAAAATCAGCGCCCCGGCCACACCTGCGATGCCAAGAGGGCCCGTCAAGAACACCAGCATGGCGCGGCTGAAGCTGTGCAACTGCAGCATCAGCAGCGTGAAGGTCAGGAAGAGCATGACGGGAATGCCCGCAGCGATGGACGCCGAGCCCTTGCTGCTTTCCTCCACCGCGCCCGCCACCTCGATGCGATAGCCCGTCATGCCACTGCCGTGCCATTTGGTCTCCAGCGCCTTGAGCCTGGGCATCAACTCCTGGGTCACCGTTGCGCCCTGAAGCCCTTCGACAATGTCGCTCTGCACCGTGATGGCGTAATCGCGGTTTTCGCGCCACATCACCCCTGGCTCCCAGGTGAAGACCGGCTTGGCGATTTGCGTCAGCGGAATCGAGCGCCCTGACGCCGTGGGCAGGTAAGCGTTGGCAATGTCGGTGATAGCGTTGCGCTCGTCCAGCGGCTGGCGCAGCACGATGTCGATCAGCTTGTCGCCTTCGCGGAACTGGCCCACCGGGGTGCCCGCCAGAATGGTCCGCGATGCCTGGGCAATGGACTGGCTGCTCACGCCCAGCGCGCGCGCCTTCGACTGATCCACCTCCAGGCGCAAGACCTTGACCGATTCGTTCCAGTTGTCATTGACGCCGCGCGTGTTCGCACTTTCCCGCATCACCGCCTTGACCTCGTCGGCGCGCTCGCGCAGGACCAGTGGATCAATGCCCACGACCCGGAACTGCACCGGATAAGGCACGGGAGGCCCGTTGGGCAACAGCTTGACGCGGCCCCGCACCTCGGGGAACTCGGTCGCCAGCAGGGCCGGCAGCCTGATGCGCAGGGTCTCGCGCACCTTCAGGTCTTTGGCCAGCACAATCATCTGCGACACGTTGGTCTGCGGGAACACCTGGTCCAGCGGCAAATAAAAGCGCGGCACGCCCGAGCCCACCCAGGTGCTGACCGAAGTCACGCCCTCTTCCCGCATCAGGCGCTGCTCAACGCGCTTGGCGGTTACCTCGTTGGCGGCAAACGACGTGCCCTCGGGGAACCAGATGTCCACCATGATCTCGGGACGGCTGGAGTCGGGGAAAAACTGCTGCTGCACCTTGCCCATGCCCACAATGCCCAGCGCAAACAGCAGCACCGTGGCGCCAATCGTGATCCAGCGATGCTGCACGCACCAGTTCACGGTTTTGCGGAAGGTGCTGTAGAAGGGGCTGTTGAACATCTCGTGCGGGCTGTCCTGGCCGGCAGCGACCTCCTTCACGTGCGGTGGCACCCTGAGCAGCAGCGTGCCCAGGTAAGGGACAAAGTACACCGACACAATCCAGCTGAGCACGAGCGCAATCACGGTCACCGCAAAAATTGCAAAGGTGTATTCACCCGTGGTCGACTTGGCCAGGCCGATGGGCAAAAACCCGACCGCGGTGATGAGCGTGCCCGTCAGCATGGGCATCGCGGTGATTTCATAGGCAAAGGTGGCGGCGCGCACCTTGTCGTAGCCCTCTTCCATCTTGCGCACCATCATTTCCACCGCAATGATGGCGTCGTCCACCAGCAGACCCAGCGCAATGATCAGGGACCCCAGCGATATCTTGTGCAGGCCGATACCGTAGTACCACATGGCCAGAAAAGTCATGCCGAGCACCAGCGGGATGGTGATGCCCACGACCAGTCCGGGCCGCATGTCGATGTAATAGCGCCGCCACAGCGGCAGGCGGCCAGGGCCCTCATGCGGGCGCTTGTGCATGCCCAGGCTGATAAAGCTGACCGCCAGCACAATCACCACAGCCTCGATCAGCACCCCGACAAACTCATTCACAGACCTAGCCACTGCCTTGGGCTGATCCTGCACATGGACCAGCTTGATGCCGGCAGGCAATCCGCTGGTGATGCTTGCGGACAATTTCTCCAGCGACTTCCCCAGCCCGATGATGTCGCCACCCTTGACCATGGACACGCCCAGCGCAATCACTTCCTTGCCCTGGTGGTGCACCTTGACGGTCGGGGGGTCAACATAGCCCCGCCTGATTTCAGCAATGTCGCCCAAACGCAGCTGGCTGCCCCCGGCGCTGGTTCCCGCTCCGTAGCCTGCACCGCGAATTGGCATGGCGCGCAGCTGCTCCACCGCTTCAAACTGCCCGGCTACCCGCACCTGCACCACGTCCAGCGGGGTCTGCACGGCACCCGCTGACTCGATCGCGTTTTGCTGGCCCAGCTGCGACAGCACCTGGTTGAAGTCCAGCCCCAGCTGGGCCAGGCGTTTCTGGGAAATTTCGATGAAGACCTTTTCATCCTGTGCGCCGAACAGCTCAACCTTGCTGACATCCGGCACCCGCAGCAGGCGCTGGCGCACATCGTCGGCAAAGGTCTTGAGCTCGGCGTAGTTGAACCCATCGGACTCAAGCGCGTAAATCACGCCATAGACGTCCCCAAAATCGTCGTTGAAAAAGGGGCCCTGAATACCGCCTGGCAGGGTGCCACGCATGTCGCCGATCTTCTTGCGCACCGAATACCAGACGTTGGCCACCTCACCCGGCGGGGACGAGTCCTTGATCTGGAAAATTATCTGTGACTCACCGGGCTTGGAATAGCTGCGTATCTTGTCGGCATACGGCACCTCCTGCAGCGTGCGCTCCAGCTTGTCAGTCACCTGCTCGGCCACCTGTTGCGCGGTGGCGCCGGGCCAGTAGGTGCGCACCACCATGGCCCTGAAGGTGAACGGCGGATCTTCGTCCTGCCCGAGCTGGAAATAGGATGCAAAGCCCAGCGCCATCAGCACCACCAGCAGGTAGCGCGTCAGTGCCGCATGCTCCAGCGCCCAGCGGGACAGATTGAACCGGGGGGAAGGAAGATCGCTGTTGGCAGCGTTGTTGCCAGGGTTGTTGCCGGCCTGGCCGCCGGTGCCGTTGTCTGCCTGCGTCATGCCGGCCTCACTTCGCAACCGACGCAGAAGCGCTGGAAGCCAAGGCAGCCGTCGCAGGTTTTGCCATCGATTCAGGCGTCGTCTGCGCAGGACTGGTCGTCGTCGCAGGCACGCTGGGCCGATAAATAGTGACTTTCTGGCCGGGTGACAACACATGCACGCCGGCGCTGACGACCAGCATGCCCGGCTGCAGGCCCGACGCCACCACCACGTCGTTGCCATCGGCCGTGGCGATCTGGATCACCTGCGGCTTGACGGTCATGCTGGCTTTGTCGAGCACCCACACCGCCGTGGCATTGCCTTCCTGGCGCAAGGCCGTGGTCGGCAGCTTGATGACAGGTGTACCGACGACGTCGCCCGCTTCGGGCACGACGGATACCGTGGCACCCAGGACGGGCGGCTCTTTGGCGTCGATGGAAACCTTGACAGGGTAGGTCCGCGTCACCGGATCGCTGCTGGCAGCCACCTCGCGCACCCTGCCGGGTAAATCGGTATGTTGCGCCCAAAGGCGAATCCTGACGGGTGCACCGACCTTGATGCCGGCCACCTTGTCCTCGGGCACCGAAAACACCACGTCGCGAACGCCGTCGGCCGCGATGCGCACCACCGGCACCCCGGCGGCCACCACCTGGCCCGGCTCGGCCTCCACCGCGGTCACCACACCCGAGACATCGGCGACCAGCGCGGCATAACCGGCCTGGTTGCTCTGCACGGCCAGCTGCGACTGGGCCTGCTCCAGCTGCGCCTGGGCCGCCTTGAAGGTCGTTTCGCGGCGCTCCAGTTCCGCACCGCTGATGAAACTTTGGTCTCTGAGCTCTTTGTAACGCTTGAAATCCGCCGCGGCGAGATCCCGGTTGGTCATCGCCGTCGCCACCTGGGCGCGGGCCGCATCGACGGCCAGCTTGTAATCCTGCGGATCCAGTTGGGCCAGCACCTGGCCGGCCTTGACGCGTTGGCCCAGCTCGGCCTGCCGCTTGATGATCTTGCCCCCGACTCTGAAACCCAGGCGGGACTCAACCTGGGCCCGGACCTCTCCCGCATACTCGTGGCTGGAAGAAAACGCATCCGCCCCCACAGTCATGACCTTGACGGCACGCACCGGCTCCTCGGGAGGAGCGGACGGGGTGCAGGCAGCCAGTATGGCGGCCAGACTCACCAGCGAAAAGACGGTTTTTTTCATGGTCTGGTTCAGATGAAGAATCGTGACAGGAAGCGGGACGGAAGACAGGCTCAGGAGATCAGGCCAGGCAATTACTGACTGACCGGTTAGTAATCTAGGATAAATGACGAGGCTTGTCAAGCAGTCGGCCACGGCATAAATCACCCGAATACCAGGGAAAATTTACCCCCGGGCGGGACAGATGGGAAGACGGGAAGACGTGGGGATGTTCAGCCCTGGCGGGCAATGCCGCCTGTGCAGCGACAACGGCCGCCACCGCCGCTGCGGAGCTGCTTCAGTGATTTAGCGATAAAAAGCCGACCGAACGGGCCCAGTTGACCGGTCACGGCGCGAGGCACAAAGCGGCAGCAAGGTGCCACCCACCAGGAAAGGAAGGGTGGAGGCTTCCGTTAGACACGGACGTCCTGGTCGTCAGCTCGCCACCCGCTCGACCTGCAGGCACTGATACACAGGCGGCACTGCAGCACGCAGATCGGCGGTCCGGGAGCGCGCTCGACCTTGAAGCCCCGGAGTCCTCGCCGCGACCTCAGTCCGGCATGGCTGCCGGCTTTGCAGACAAGGAATAAAGAAAAATAAAGAGTCAGGCCTGCGCCGCGATCACGCTGATCTCGACGCGGTATTCGGCGGCGGCCAGACGGGCGCTGTGCACGGTGGCACGTGCCGGCGTGCTGCCGGGCACTACCCAGGCCTCCCAGGCGCGGTTCATCTCGGCAAACGTATCCATGTCGGTCAACCAGATGGTGGCGCTCAGTATGCGGGTCTTGTCACTGCCGGCAGCAGCCAGCAGGCGGTCGATGCTCGCCAGGGCTTGCTGCGTCTGGGTGTAGACGCTGGGCCCGGCATCATGGTCAGCCACCTGGCCGGCCAGGTAAACGGTTTTCTGGTGCACAACGGCTTGCGACATGCGGGGGCCGGTTTCAATGCGCTGAATGGTCATAGGAGGATCTTCCTTGTGAAGGTCATAGATGGAAATTGAAAAATGGACGGAATGATTTCAGCCTGCTATCGGTTCGCCATGGCCGGCGACAACGCAACCAGGCACAGTATCTCAAACAGCATCTGCGCGCCCACCAGTGCCGTGTTGCCGGAGGGGTCATTTTGTGGAGCGACCTCCATCACGTCGCCGCCGACGATATTCAGGCCCGCCAGGCCGCGCAGCAAGGTGAGCACTTCGCGCGGGCTCAGGCCTCCGACCTCGGGCGTGCCTGTGCCCGGCGCATACGCGGGGTCCAGGCTGTCCACGTCAAACGTCACATAGGTCGGGCCGTCGCCCACCACGTCACGGGTGCGCCGGATCACTGCCTCCACACCCATTTTGGAAAACTCCTCGGCATGGATGACGGTCATGCCGGAGTCAAACGAAAACTCCCACAAATACTCGGCCCCGCCCCGAATGCCGATCTGGACGCAGCGGCGCGGATCCAGCACACCGGCCAGCACGGCTTCGCGGAACGGGCCGCCGTGGTGAAATTTCGCGCCCTCGTAGGTTCCGGCGGTGTCGCAGTGGGCATCAATATGCACCATGCCCACCGGCCGGTCGCGCCCCACCGCTTTCAAAATGGAGCCGGTGATCGAATGGTCACCGCCCACAGCCAGCGGAATCACCCCCGCTTTCACGACCTGGTTGAAGCAGGCCTCGATGTCGGCATGGCATTCGTCCAGGCTGAAACGGCTGCGCATGGGCACATCGCCGACGTCGGCCATCTTCAGGCGGGTCACCGGCGCCAGGCCCAGCGCGTGCTCGTAAGGCCCGATGCGCTCCACATTGCGCACGGCCCGCGGCCCCAGGCGGGCCCCCGCGCGGTTGGTCACGCCCAGGTCCATCGGCACGCCAATCAGGGCGACATCGAGGCCTGCCAGATTCGGCTCGGGCTGGGCCAGGCCATCCGCGCGGTAAGGGGCATCGAGAAATGTGGGGACGTCGGCAAACGGCCACTTGCGGCGGTCCGAGCTGCTGAAGATCTGTTCAGCGACGGTCTTGAATGCCGGGTCAAACATGTCAGCGCCCGAAGCGCCGGCATAACGGGCCCGCAACCTGGCCAGATGTTCTGCGTTGGTAGTCATGGAATGGATGGAATGGTTCATGTTGAAAAAATCGAGGGCTGGCAGCTGCCGCCGCTCACGCCTGCGGCGCCGCGCTGCTGCGCGACAGTCTGTCCAGGCACAGCCGCGCAGCAGCAAGGTCTTCCAGTGCCGCTCCGACGGATTTGAAGACGGTGATATCGGTGTCGGTGCGCGCAACAGGGGCGCCGGCCCGGCACAGGTCAGCCAGCTCGCCCCGAATGCGGTCGCGCACCAGCGCACCGGAAGCCAGCGCCTGGATCAGGTCGCCCGCCTCCGCCAGGCCGCCGGCGGTGGTATCGCACCAGACTGAAGCGGCGCGCAGGAACACCTGGTCATCGGCTTCGCGCATCTGCGGCGTGAAGGCGCCGACCAGGTCCACATGCGTGCCGGGATGCAGCCACTCCCCGCGCAACAGCGCGGTTTTCGACAGCGTGGCGCAGCTGATGATGTCGGCCTGCGCGCAAGCCTCTTCCAGCGCGGTGACAGGTTCTGCCTTCACGCCCTGCGCCCGCAGGGCGTCCGCACTCTCCTGCGCCTTGGCTGGCGACCGGCCCCACACCAGCACGCGGTCAATCGGGCGCACCTGGGCATGGGCCAGGGGCAGGTACTGCGACAGCCGACCGGTCCCGACCATCAGCAGGGTGCGGCTGTCGGGGCGCGCGAGAAACCGGCTGGCCAATGCCGAGGCCGCCGCTGTGCGGCGTGCCGTCAATTCGCCGGCATCGAGCACTGCTTGTGGACGGCCGGTGGCGCCCTCCATCAACACGTAAAGCCCATGAATGGAGGGCAGATTGAAGTTGACGTTGTCGGGATAAACCGTCACCAGTTTGACCCCCACACCAAGAGAGGGACTCCACGCCGGCATGGAGAGCAAGACCGGCGTGCTGGGGCTGCCCATACCTTCCATGTGGTGGTGAGCGCGCGTGGGCGTGCTCAGGTCGGTGGCGGCGAAGGCGCTGTGCAGGGCCTGTAGCAGTTCCGGCCAGGGCAAGTGGCGGGCCACGCTGGCGGCGTCGACAAAAGCCGGGGAAATCGTGGATGGAGAGTTTTCCATGATGCCCTCCCCGATCAAGCCGCGAACACCGAACAGCGTTCGGCATCGATCAGCACATTCACACGCTGCCCGCAGCGCGCGCTTTGAAACTGGGCATCGCCGCCATGGCACCGCAGGCGCTCATCGCCACAGCGCAGGATCAATTCCGACTTGGCACCGAGGTCGCGCAGGAAATCAATCTCCCCCGAGATGCTATTGGGCCGCGCCGGCGCATCGGCATGGGTCGGCTCGAACCTGAGGTCTTCGGAGCGCACGGCCAGCGTCACGGCGCTGCCGGCCGGCAGGTTGGTGGGAAGCGCCAGGGCGCTGCCCAGCACCTCGATCACGCCCGGGCCGCGCACCATGCCGGGCAGCAGGTTGGCGGCCCCGAGGAACTCGGCCACGAATGCATTGGCCGGTTTGCGGTACACCTGCGAGGGTGTATCGCATTGCTGCACGCGCCCGCCCTTGAGCACGACCAAGCGGTCCGACAGCATCATGGCTTCGTGCTGGTCGTGCGTCACCACGACGGTGGTCACGCCGAACTGCTGCTGCAGCTGCCTGAGCTCGATCTGCATGCTGTCGCGCAGCTGGGCGTCCAGGGCCGACAGCGGCTCGTCCAGCAAAAACAGCTTGGGCGGAACGGCCAACGCACGCGCAATGGCCACGCGCTGGCGCTGCCCGCCGGACAGCGCCGACACCGGGCGGTCCGCAATGGCCGGAAGTTGCACCATGTGCAGCAGTTCTTCCACGCGGCTGGCGCGCTGCGCCGCGGCGACTCCCTTGAGCTTCATGCCGTAGGCAATGTTTTCGGCCACCGTCATGTGCGGGAACAGCGCCAGCGACTGGAACACCATGCCAAAGCCGCGCAGATGCGGCGCCACATGGCTGATCTCCTGGCCGTCCAGCAGCAGCTGGCCGCTGCTGGCACTCTCGAAGCCGGAAATGATGCGCAGCAGCGTGGTCTTGCCGCAACCCGAAGGGCCGAGCAAGCATACAAATTCCCCGCGGGCGATGGTCAGGTCAACATCACTGAGGACGTTCGCCGTGCCGAAGCGTTTGCTGACGCCCCGGAGTTCCAGATGCTTGTCCATATGCAACAGTCTTTCGTTAATCAGGTTCTTGGGGGCAGCGCTCAAAACAGGCTGCCTTTGCCGGCCACGAGCTTGTCAACCCAGGCAATCAGCGCCACGTCCAGTGCAATGATCAGGGTCGAAATGGCCAGGGTGGTGGGATCCAGCGAGGAGACGGTGCGGCTGTACATCCAGATCGGCAGCGTGCGCACATCGATCGTGTACATGAAGAAAGTCACCGTGAACTCATTGAAGGAAATGATGAAGGCGAAGATCAGCCCGGCCATGATCCCCGGCTTCATCAGCGGCACCACGACATGCAGGATGGCGCGCAGCGGCGAGGCCCCCAGCGACATGGCGGCTTCTTCCAGGTCCACCCCGACACCGCTCATGGCACTCAGGCAATTGCGCAACACAAAAGGCAGCGCCAGCGTGATGTGCGGAATGGCCAGACGGAGCAAGCCCAGGTCAACGCCGGTTTCACGGCTGAGCGCTTCGGTCATGAGCAGATAGGCCACGCCCAGCACCACCAGCGGAAACACGATGGGCAGGGTGAACAGCAGCTCGGCCAGGTGACGCCAGCGCCCGTGGCTGCGTACCACGGCATAAGACAGCGGCACACAGACACTGACACTGGCCAGCATGGTGATGAGGCCCACGATCAGGCTGCTGGTCATCGCGCTGAAGGCCGACATGGTGCCCTCGCTCTTGTCGCCAAACAGCACATCGAAAGCGGCGCCGTACCAGCGCAGCGACAGGGACTGGGGCGGAAAATCCAGGTTGGTGCCGCCCGAGAACGACATGATCAGGATGATCACCACCGGCAACGCCGCGATGAGCAGGCCCAGCCCGGCCAGGGTGCCCATGACCCAGCCAAACGATCCGCGGCCGGCACGGGGAGTGGCTGGGGATGCAGCGGGAGAAGCCACTGGAGTGGTGATTGAAGTTGCCGTTGCCATCATCGTGCTCCCTGCCATTGGGTGGTGCGTGTCGACAGCCAGGTGGCGGCCATCAGGGTTGCCAGCGTGATGGCGATGAGGGCGACGCCCGCCGCCGCCGCGCCTGCCCAGTCAAACATCGGTGAAATCATGTCGCGGATGGCCACGCCCATGGTCTGGACACGGCGGCCGCCGAGCAGCAGCGGCACGGCGAAAGCGCTGGCGTTGAAGGCAAACACAATCGAGGCCGCACCGATCAGCCCGGGCTTGAGCAGCGGCAGCGTGATGTCGCGAAACGATCGCCAGGGCGCAGCGCCCAGGCTGGCACTGGCCTCCAGATACTGCGCCGAGATGGCCCGCATCGAGCCGAGGATGGGAAACACGGCCAGCGGCAAGGCGGTTTGCACCAGGCCCACCAGCACACCGATTTCATTGAACAGCAGCTGCACCGGGCGGTCCAGCACACCCAGCTTGAGCAAGACACCATTGATGATGCCGTTGGGCCCCAGCACCATGATCCAGCCATAGGACTGGATCAGCAGGTTCAGAATCATGGGCAGCAGGATGAGACTGGTGACCACGCGTCGCCAGATGGGCTGGGTGATCGCCGCCATCAGCATGGCCACGGGCACGGCCAGTACCAGGCAGATGACCGTGCTCAGCGCCGCCAGCTTGAGCGTCAGGACGACCGAGCGAAGAAAAAACGGGTCGAGTAGGCCCAGGTAACGCTCCAGACTGAAACCGTCAATGGACTGCGTGTCCGCCGAAAAGGAAAAGCGCAGCACGAAGACAACCGCCAGCAAAAAAGGCAGCAGGAGGACAACGGCCGGCAGCGCCAGCAAGGCCAGCCGGAGACGGCCAGAATTCAAAGTAGACATGGTCAAAAACTTTCCTGACGGCCGGACCGCGGGAATCGGCCCGGCCGTTTATCAACTGCAGGCGATCAGGAGAAGGTCTGCGTGTAGCGCTTGATCCAGCTGTCGCGCACCGAGGCAATCACCGCCTTGTCATGAATCACCGCTGTGGAGCCGAGCTGCTCGGGCTTGATGATGAAGGGACTCTTTTGCGCCTCGGGCGAGAGCACGGCCTTGAGGTTGACCGGCCCGTTTAGCACGTCCTCGGCCATTTTTCCCTGCACAACCGGGTCCAGCGAATGATTGATGAAGGCATGGATCAGCGACGATTCGCCAGGGTGGGCTTTGGGCATGATGGTGTACATCAGGTCGGCAAAAAAACCTTCCTTCAGGTTGTACGTGGCGCCCAGGCCGGAGTTGGGATCCTTGAGTTCCTTGGCAAAAAAGGCCGGGGCGTACACCGCACCAATGTCCAGCGAGTTGGAGCGGAACAGCTCGGCGATTTGCGTCGGGTTCTCGCCAAAGGTCAGCACCCTGTCCTTGAGCTCGGCCAGCTTCTTGAAGCCGCCTTCCACATTGGTCGCGCTGCCGCCGGTCAGCTTGGCTGCGGCCACGATGGTGTCCAGCGAATCCGTCCAGGTCGCCGGCGGCAAAAACACCCGCTTGGCATATTTGGGGTTCCACATTTCCTCATAGCTGGTCGGCGCCGCCTTGAAGGTGCGGGTGTTGTACAGCATGCCACCGGTCCACAGCAGGTAGCCAATGCCGTGGCCATCGGCACCGGTGCGAAACCGTGCGTCCACGCTCTGGAGGTTGGGCAGCTGGTTCAGGTCGGGCTTTTCCAGCAGACCGGCATTGGCCAGGGTGACGGCGCCGACGCCTGCCAGCGTGATCACATCGTATTGCGGGCGATTTCCGCCCGCCTTGAGCTTGGCCACCATCTCCGAAGTGCTGCCCGTGCGGTCGGCAATGACCTTGGCACCCGTCTGGGCTTCAAAGGTTTGCGCAATGTTGCGTAGCACCGCCAGGCCCGTGTCGTCCGACCAGGTCAGGATACGCAGGGTTTTCCCTGCGAACTTGCGATTTTGGGCGAGCGCATTGAGTGCCGGAAAGCCCAGCGCCGTCGAAGCCAGCGCAGCGCCTGCCTTGACCAAGGTGCGCCGTTGGATATCGTGTGTCATATCGGTTTCTCCTGTGTGGGTGTACATATAAGAATAATTTGTTGACTTGCTAAATACCCGTTTCGCAGCCCTCAAAAAATCTCAAAGTCATCGTAATGGCTCTGCTAAAGTAGCGATAGTCACAAAATTGTCGCGTACCTATCAATAAAACTGAATGCAAGACCTGGACCCGCACCTGTTGCGTGCATTCTTGTCAGTGATCGACGTCGGCACCGTCAATGGCGCTGCGGCCGCACTGCATCGCACCCAGGCGGCCGTCAGCATGCAGATCCGGCGCCTGGAAGATATTGCAGGCGCCCCGCTGTTCGAGCGCTCGCCCAAGGGCTTGACGGCCAACGCCGAGGGGCGGGTGCTGGAGCCCTATGCGCGTGAAATCCTGACCCTCAATGAAGAAGCCCGGCAGCGCATCAGCGGCCAGCGCATGGAAGGCCGCGTCAAGTTGGGGGTGGTGGAAGACTTTGCCGCCACACGGCTGATTGAGATTTTGAAGTCCTTCCGCGACCAGAACCCCAGGGTGCATCTGGACCTGATCATCGCAGGCAACCGGCAGCTGGCCGCGCTGTTTGAGCAAGACAAACTCGATTTGCTGATCTGCGACACCCAGGAGGTCGCGCACAAGCCCCTCGTCGAATGGCCCGAGCAACTGCTGTGGGTGGTGCGCTCCGACCTGACCCTGCAGCCGGACGATGCCTTGCCGGTGGTCCTGTTCAGCGATGCCTGCCCCTGGCGCACCCGCGTTATGGAGTCGCTGGCCGACGGCCGGCTGCGCTGGAGCATGGTGTGCGAGGCCTCCACGCTGGTGGCCATGGCTACCGCTGTGCAGGTGGGCATCGGCATCGGGCCCATGATTTCAGCCACCATTCCGACCGGCTGCCGCGTGCTCGCGGCAACGCCTGAATTTCCGAACCCGATTCAAATCGGGATTGGGCTGTACGCCCGCACCGCCGCTTCCGAGGAAGCAGCTTACCTCGCCGATTTCATGACCCGCATGCCAGGCAGGCTGGCGGTTTGACGGGCATGCCAGCGACATCAAGGCCTTTGCCGCAAGACCCGGCCGGCACGGACATACCCGCGACCTCCCCGGCCGCTGCTTCAGCCACGGCCTCAACCGCCATGGCCACGCGCCAAGCGGGCGTTGACCATTACGAGAACTTCCCCGTCGCCTCTGTCCTGTGCCCGCCGCACCTGCGCCCCGCGATCGCCGCCATCTACTGGTTCGCCCGCACCGCAGACGACATTGCCGACGAGGGTGACGCCCTACCCCAGACCCGCCTGGACGACCTGGCCGCCTACCATGCCGACCTGATGGCGACCGCCGCCGGTCTCTCGCCCTCCCCGCGCTGGGCCGCGGTGTTTGACCCGCTGGGCCCGGTGATCACGCAATTTGCCCTGCCGGTGCATTTGCTGGCCGACCTGCTCAGCGCGTTTGAGCAGGACGTGGTGAAACAGCGCTACGCCAGTCAGGCCGAGTTGCTCGACTACTGCAACCGCTCTGCCAACCCGGTGGGCCGTTTGCTGCTGCACCTGTATGGTGTGCACGACGGCGACTCGCTGCAGATGAGCGACAACATCTGCAGCGCCCTGCAACTCATCAACTTCTGGCAGGACCTGAGCGTAGACATTCCGCGCGGACGCATCTACCTGCCGGCCGATGCCTGGGCCCGCCATGGCGTCGACGAAACGCAACTCCTGGCTTTGGCCAGCAACCCGGCCACTACCAAATTAATAGCTGACTGCGTCCAGTCCGCAAGGGCTGCCATGCTCAACGGCTCACCGCTGGTAAAAAGGATACCGGGGCGCGGCGGCTGGGAACTGCGCATGGTGGTGCAAGGCGGCCTGCGCATCCTGGACAAAATCGAAGCACTGGGCTTCAACACCCTGCAGCAACGCCCCAAGCTCGGGCCCTGGGACGTGGCGGTGATGGGCTGGCGCGCTTTATGGATGTAGGCACGGCACCCACAGGCAGCCCCTGACAGAAGCCAGGCATTTTCCTGCGGCCCCGAACCTGCCTGCGCCGGTTTGGACAGGCGACAGAGGCGAAGGGTCTGCTGAGCCGCGGCCTGCAAGGCCTCGCGCATGACACGAAGTGAAAAGCCTGGGAGGTCATTTTCACGTGCAACAATCGCCGCATGAATCCCGAGCAGTACGTCCAACAAAAAGCCGCAGCGTCCGGCAGCAGTTTCTATTACGCCTTCCTGTTTTTACCCCCCGAGCGGCGCGCCGCCATCACCGCGTTTTACGCCTTCTGTCGCGAAATAGACGATGTGGTCGATGAAGTGACCGACCCCGGCGTGGCGCGCACCAAGCTGTCCTGGTGGCAAGCCGAGGTGGCCAAGTCGTATGCCGGCAGTCCGACGCATCCGGTCATGCTCGCGCTGATGCCCCTGGCCGGGCGCTACGGCATTGAAGCGCGCCATTTACAGGCGGTCATCGAGGGCTGCCAGATGGACCTGGAGCAAAACCGCTACCTCGACTTCCCCGGCCTCATGCAGTATTGCCACCTGGTGGCGGGCATCGTCGGCGAGGTCGCTGCGCGCATTTTTGGCCAGACGGATGAGGCCACCACCACCTACGCCCACAAGCTGGGCCTGGCGTTCCAGCTCACCAACATCATCCGCGATGTGGGTGAAGATGCGATGCGCGGCCGCATCTACCTGCCCATCAACGAGCTGCAGCAGTTTGATGTGAAGGCCCACGAGATCCTGAAACGCCAGTATTCCGAACGCTTTACCGCGCTCATGCAGTTCCAGACCCAGCGCGCGCTGGCGCTGTATGACGAGGCGCTGGCCCTGCTGCCCCCGGCCGATCGCCGGGCTCAGAAGCCCGGGCTCATGATGGCCAGCATTTACCGCACGCTGCTGCGCGAGATCGCCGCCGACGGCTACCAGGTGCTGCACCAGCGGGTCAGCCTCACACCCCTGCGCAAATTCTGGCTGGCCTGGAAAACGCAGGCCTTCGGACGGGTGGTTTAAAACGTGCTGTTCAGTCGCAACCCGTGCGCCAGCCGCCGGTGGATTCATCGCCTGAGGTTTTCGGGAAAATCGGGAAGGCCGGGAACCTCAGGAAGGCGAGAAACATGAGAGTCGCCGTTGTAGGCGCTGGATGGGCGGGCTGCGCCGCCGCCGTCGAGGCCACGCGCCTGGGCTACCAGGTCACCCTTTTTGAAGCATCGCGCACCGCTGGCGGGCGAGCCCGGCGTCTGGGCGGCACGGTGGCGGGCCAGCCTGTCCCGCTCGACAACGGCCAGCACATCCTGATCGGTGCCTATGCCGAAACCCTGCGCCTGATGGAAGACATGGGCGTTGACGTGAATGCCGCCATGCTGCGTCTGCCCTTGAGCATGCGCTTTCCCGATGGCAGCGGTTTGCAGTTGCCCCGGTGGCCGGCGCCGCTGGATGCGCTCGCCGGCATCCTTGTGGCCCGTGGCTGGTCATGGGCAGACAGGCTGTCGCTGCTCAAGGTGGCGCTGGGCTGGAAGCTGAAGGGGTTTCAGTGCGATGGGGGCCAGTCAGTGACCGATGTATGCGAGGGCCTGACACCCGGCGCCATGGCCTCGCTGATCGAGCCATTGTGCGTGTCGGCATTGAACACGCCGGCGCAACGCGCCAGTGGCCAGGTGTTCCTGCGCGTGATCCGCGATGCGCTTTTTCTGCAAAGCGGCGGCTCCAACCTGCTCCTGCCCCGAAATGACCTGAGCGCCCTGCTGCCGGATGCCGCGCTGGCCTGGCTCCACGAGCAGGGCAGCCCCGCCCAACTGGGCGCTCGCGTACTCACCATCGTCCCCCTCGGCGCAGGCTGGGTTGTGACCACCGACAGCAGCGTCGCTTTTGATTGTGTGGTGCTTGCCTGTCCGCCCCATGAGGCAACGCGCCTGGTCGAAGCCAGTGGCGTGCCGGCAGAAGAGTGGCTCATGCAGGCGCGCGGCTTGCAGCACGAGGCCCTCACCACCGTGTATGCCTACGCGTCGGATGCGCGCCTGGCCCAGCCTATGCTGGCGCTGCCTTCAAGTGCCGCGGAACCGGCCCAATTCGCGTTCGACCGCGGACAGCTCGGCGGCCCCGCGGGCTTGCTGGCCTTCGTGGTCAGCGCCAGTTCGGGCGACAGCGCCACACTGACGCAGCAGGTGCTGGCGCAAGCTGCGCGGCAGCTGGGGCTGAACCCGCTGCAGCCGGTGAAAACCATTGTGGAAAAACGGGCAACCTTTGCCTGTACCCCCGGCATACAGCGGCCGGGCGCCGCCGTCGCGCCAGGCCTGATGGCCTGCGGGGACTACATTGCCGGCCCGTATCCGGCCACCCTGGAAGGCGCAGTGCGCTCCGGCCTGGAAGTAGCCCGGCGCCTGCATTGAACAATTCCGATCCATTTCGGCCCATTTCGGCCGGCTCCGCCTGACCCGGCGCTTTGCTATTAATTAAGTAGCAAAAAAGTCAACCACCGAGTCAACTGGCTGTGAAGAGTCCACTGGCTGTGAAGAGTCAAGTAGCAGCGGCCTCCTGGTCCTTCAAGGTCAGGCGCTTTGCGCCATGGCCCTGACGGCCTTGAAGGCGGGGCGCGCCAGGCAGGTGCGCAGCCATTGAGCCGTCCGCGGGCACTGCGCCATCAATTCGGTGGCACTCTGTGCCCAGGTCAGCACGGAAGCCACGCAGATATCGGCCACGGTAAACCGCTCGCCAGCCAGATAACTGCGCGTCTGCAAATGCTGCTCCAGCACACCCAGCGGACCGGCCAGCCGCCGCTCGGCTTCATCGGCCAGCTGGGGCTTGCGCCGTTCTGCCGGCATCAGCACCCGGTGCATCAGGATGGCCAGCGCATCCTTCTCACACTCGGTCACCACCCAGAAACTCCAGCGCAAAATCTCGGCCAGCTCGGCATGGCTGCGCGCCGCCAGCATAGGGGTGTTGGCCTCATTTTTTGCCGCCAGTGATCGCGCGCCAGGAGGCTTGAACCGCTCAGCCAGGTACAGCGCACAGGCCATGGACTCCCAGACCAGTACACCGTCGTCGTCAACCACGGGAATGCGGCCATTCGGGTTGATCGCCAGAAATTCCGGCGTGCGCGTGGCACCCCCCAGATACGGCAGGGGAATGTGTTCATAGGCCAGGCCCAGCTCCTGCGCCACCCACAGCGGCCGTGCCGCACGCGAGGCCGCTGTGCCGTAGATTTTGAGGGTCATGTCAGTCAATTCCAGGAAGGACGGCCGTCCCCTTCATCGGGGAAACAGGTCACACAATTCGGTGAGCGAGGTCACGGTTTCATGGGGTTCACCTGCGTGCGTCCATAGATGCTCTGTCCGGTTCACCCACACCGTCTGCATGCCGCAGTTGAGGGCCCCCAGCACATCCAGCGTGGCGTCGTCACCCACATGCAGCACATGCGCGGGCTCCACTTCGACGGATCCGGCGGCCGCATGAAAAATCCGGGGGTCAGGCTTGCCTACGCCAAACTGCTGGGCACTGATGCTGGTGCGGAAATAGTTGCCGATACCAATGCGCTGGATATCCGCGTTGCCATTGGACAGGGCCACCAGCGGAAAGCGGTTGGACAAAAATTCGAGTGCCAGCACGGCATCTTCAAACAGCGTGACCCGGTTGCGCTCGGCGTAGAAGACCGCGAACGCATCTTCAGCCAGCAAGGGATTTTCGCGGGAGCGATAGAGCGCCAGCCGGATGGCTTCGCGCCGGATGGCACTCAGGTTGTGTTTGAACTCCGGGCGCGAACGGATCACGTGCTCGCGAATCTCATGCCGCGCCGAGGGGTTGGAAAACAACGCAGCAGTCATGGGCGCATGCTGGCTGAGCCAGTCGTCAAGCGCCTTCTCGGCCCGTTCAATGGCAGGCCAGATCGGCCACAGGGTATCGTCGAGGTCCAGGGTGATGGCTTTGATGAGGGTCAGGTCAAGCATGGCGCAGTGTAGTGTGGGGCACAAAAGCCCACACTAGAATAAACCATGTCTTTTGCACCAGAACCGTCTTTCAACCATGGCAAACCGCCGGTTGCATCCTCCACCACCGCCATACTGCTCTGCAATCTCGGCACACCCGATGCGCCCACCGCGCCCGCGCTGCGCCGCTACCTCGCTGAATTTTTAAGCGACCCGCGTGTGGTCGAAATTCCCAGGCCCATCTGGTGGCTGATCCTGCACGGCATCATCCTGCGCCTGCGCCCCAGGAAATCCGCCGCCAAATACGCCAGCATCTGGACGCCGGAGGGCTCACCGCTGAAGGTCTGGACGCAAAAGCAGGCGCTCATGCTGCGCGGCTACCTGGCGGCGCGTGGGCACACCGTGGAGGTGCGTTACGCCATGCGCTACGGCAACCCGTCGATTGCCTCCCAGCTGGACCAGCTCAAGGCAGATGGCGCCACGCGCATTCTCATCCTGCCGGCCTACCCGCAATACAGCGGCACCACCACCGCCAGCGTGTTCGACGCGGTTTACAGCTGGGCCGCGCGGGTACGCAGGATTCCCGAATTTCGCTTCGTCAACAATTACCACGATGACCCCGGCTACATCAGCGCACTGGCCGACCGGATTCGCGCGCACTGGCGGCACTACGGCCAGGCGGGGCAACTGGTCATGAGCTTTCATGGCGTGCCCGAGCGCACGCTCAAGCTGGGTGACCCTTACCACTGCGAATGCCACAAGACGGCGCGCCTGCTGGCCGAAAAACTGGGACTGGAAAAAGACCGGTACAAGGTCACCTTCCAGTCACGCTTTGGCAAGGCCAAATGGCTGGAGCCCTATACCGCACCCACGCTGATCAAGATGGCGCAGGCCGGTATCCAGCGGGTCGATGTGGTGTGCCCGGGGTTTACCGGGGACTGCCTGGAAACGCTGGAGGAAATTGCAATGGAAGCGCGCCACGCCTTTTTACAGGCGGGCGGCAAGGAATTCCACTACATCGAATGCCTGAACGACAGCCCCACCTGGCTGGCTGCGCTGGCAGACTTCAGCGCGAAGCAACTGGCAGGTTGGCCCACGCAAGCCCCCCGGGATCCTGAGATGCTACGCAAGTCAGGCGAGCGTGCCCTGGCCATGGGCGCACCTCGTTAGCGTTCGCGCAAATCACGACGCATGCCGCGGGATCAGACGATCGCCGGGCTTCTCAGGCTTTCAATTTCAGCAGGTGCACCATCACCCGCGACGTCGTCATATCGAAGTCGATAAAGCTGGCAAAGCCGGGGCCCGCCAGCCAGGACGACTCCCAGTGGTTTTGTTTCAGGGTTTTCTGCCACGAGTCATGCAGCGTGGCGGCCTTCACGGCTTCAGTTATCTCTGCCTGGCGTGCGGCCGTCACGCCCTGCCCGGTGAAGACGCCCCGCCAGTTCGCCATGTCAACGCCCACACCCTGCTCGCGAATCGCGGGAATGCCAAACACCGAGCGCTTGGACGACACCCCGATGGCGCGCAATTTCCCGCTGGCCAGCTGTTCACTGAATTCGCTGAAGCCCGAAATGCCGGCCACCGCCTTGCCACTCAGCACCGCCTGCACCACCTCGGTACCCCCCGCAAACGGCAGGTAGACGAGTTCCTCCGGATTGCTCTGCGAACCCCGCGTCAACACACCGGCAAATACGTGGTCCACGCCACCGGCCGAGCCACCGGCGATGGGCACTTCCTTCGGGTTGGCGCGCAGGCGCTGGGCGAGGTCGCTGATGCTGCGAATCGGTGAGCTGGCAGGCACGACCACCACCAGGTAATCGCTGGTCAGCCGGGCAATCGGCTGGATGCGGGTCATGTCCACGGCGGGCTTTTGCAGCGCCACCGCACCGACCATCACCATGCCTCCCATCAACAGGGTGTTGGGGTCATTGCTGTATTTTTCAGCGTAATGGGCCAGGCCGATCGTGCCGCCCTTGCCGCCCTTGTTTTCGTACTCGATCTCGTCCGTCGCGCCGGCGCCCAGCAATGCCGTTCCGAGAGCACGGCCGGTCTGGTCCCAGCCTCCGCCGGCATTGGCCGGGATGACGATGCGCAGCCTGGGCGCCAATTTGACCATCTTGCTTTTGGCGGAAGCCGCCCCCGCGCTGGCTGCGCCGGGTTTGGACGGTTGGGCCCAAAGCGATCCCGTGCCGCCGAGTGCGGCGCCGGCCAGTCCACCCAACACGGTGCGACGTTGAATTTTCAGCATGTTTTCCCTCCAGTGATTTTTAAGGTTTTCCCAACGCAAAGGTCATGCCTCGACCTTGCGCGGCCCCCAGTACCTGGCCAGCCGCGGCAGCACGAGCACGGATGCGATGATCACGATGAGCGTGATGGACATCGGGCGCTGGAAAAACACCACCGCGCTGCCCTCGCCGATGGACATCGCGTTGCGCAACTGCGCTTCTGCCAGTGGCCCGAGGATCATGCCAACGACCACCGGTGCGGTCGGAAAGTCAAACCGGCGCATCAGCACGCCCAGCACGCCGATGCCATACAGCAGGAACAGGTCAAACGCGCTTTGGCGCATGCCATAGGCGCCCACCGTGGCGAAGATCAGGATGCCGGCATACAGCTGCGGCTTCGGAATCTTCAGCAGCTTGACCCAGAACCCGACCATGGGCAGGTTCAGCACCAGCAGCATCACATTGCCAATGTAGAGGGAGGCGATCAGCGCCCAGACCAGCGCCGCCGAGGTGGTGAACAGCTGCGGGCCCGGCTGGATGCCGTAGTTCTGGAAAGCGCCCAGCAGGATGGCCGTGGTGTTGGAGGTGGGAATGCCGAGCGTCAGCAGCGGAATCAGCGCGGCAGTCACGGTGGCGTTGTTGGCGGCCTCGGGTCCGGCCACGCCTTCAATGGCGCCGGTGCTGCCGAATTCCGCCCTGTCCTTCGGATCCTTGGCCAGCTTTTTTTCCATCGCATAGCTCAGGAAGGTGGGGATCTCGGTCCCGCCGGCCGGAATGCAGCCGAACGGTGTGCCGATGGCCGTGCCGCGCAGCCAGGCGGGGATCGAGCGCTTCCAGTCGCGCGCCGTCATGTGCACACGGCTCAGCCTGTTCTGCTCCTCCACGACGCGGCCTTCGTACAGCACGGCGTAGAGCACTTCCGCCACGGCGAACAACCCGACCGCCACCAGCACGATTTCAATGCCGTCGAGAAACTCCGGAATGCCGCCGGTGTAGCGGCCCTGGCCTGAAATCTGGTCAAGACCGACGCAACCCGCCGCCAGGCCGATGAACAGCGCCGTCATGCCGCGCAGCGTGCTCTTGCCGAGCACCGCACTCACGGTGGTGAAGGCCAGCAGCATCAGCAGGAAGTATTCAGGCGGGCCGAGCTTGACCGCGAACTCCGCCACAAAGGGCGCGAACAGTGTGACGATGACGGTGGCAATGGTGCCGGCGACGAAGGAGCCTATGGCGGCCGTGGCCAGCGCAGCACCCGCACGGCCGCTCTTGGCCATCTTGTTGCCCTCCATGGCCGTGACCATGCTCGCCGTTTCACCCGGCGTGTTCAGCAGGATGGAGGTGGTGGAGCCGCCGTACATGGCCCCGTAGTAAATGCCCGAGAAGAAAATCATGGAAGCCGTGACATCGACCTTGGCGGTGATGGGCAGCAGCATGGCCACAGCCACGGCCGGGCCGATGCCCGGCAGCACGCCGACGGCTGTGCCCAGGGCGCAGCCCACCAGGCACCAGAGAAGATTGGCAGGGGTAATCGCAGCCGCGAAACCCATCATCAGTGCATTGAAGATGTCCATGTCAAAACCATCCTGTCGAAGTCAGGCCCGGCAGGTTGATGGCCAGGAATTGCGTGAACATCCAGAACACCGGCGCTGAAATGAGCAGGCCGGTCACGATGTCCATGACCCAGGTGCGCGCCGCGCCCGAGGACGGCTGGCCGCTGGCCCGCCGCAGGCCCTGCACCGCCAGCAGGTAACACAGCGTGCAACTCAGGATGAAACCAATCGTGGTGAGCAGCGCCGCATTGAGCAGCAAGCCGGCGGAGACCCAGACAAAGCCTGGCCAGTAAGCCCGCACGGCGCCAGTGGGCGCATCCAGCTCACGAAAGCCCCCGCTGCGCGCTTCCCAGATGATCCACCCGCCGCAGACGGTGAGCATGATCGACACCAGCCACGGCAGAAAATTGGGGCCGACACCGCCGTAACCCGCTACAGAAGAAATGCTGATGGCGCCGAAGGCCAGCGCCAGGCCGGTGAGCAGCACACCGGCGCCCACCAGGGTTTGCGGCAAGACGGCCTCTGCGGCAGCTCGTGCGGCCTGATCGGATGGCCCGTCGGCCAAGGCATCTGAAGTTGTCATTGTTATGGTTCCCCAACATGTCGAACTGAATATGAAAACGGCACGCCGCCTGAATCAGGCGACGCGCCGTGGGAGGGTGGAGGCCGCAGCCTCAGACCATGCCGGACTTGACCATGGTGGCACGCAGGCTGGCAAAGTCGTCATCGACGAACTTGTCAAAGGCCGGGCCCGTCAGCACGGCGGGGGTCCAGTTGTTCTTCTCGGAAGCCTCGATCCAGCTCTTGGACTTGACGGCCTTGAGAATCATCTCGGTGAGCACCTTGCGCTGCTCGGCCGAAATGCCGGGGGCGCCATAGACGCCGCGCCAGTTGCCGATCACCACGTTGACACCCTGCTCCTTGAGCGTGGGCACATTGACGCCCTTCAGGCGTGTTTCGGAGGTGACCGCCAGCGCCTTCATCTTGCCGGAATTGATGTACTCCGAGAATTCGCTGTAGCCGCTGCCGCCTATCGTCACGTTGCCGCCCAGAATGGCCGCGGTCGCCTCTCCGCCTCCGCGGAAAGCCACGTAATTGATTTTGGAAGGGTCCACGCCCGCTTCACGCGCAATCATGGCCGCCGCAATGTGCTCGGTGGAACCGCGCGAGCCGCCGCCCCATTTGACGCTGCCGGGGTCTTTCTTGAGCTGCTCGATGACGTCTTTCATCGATTTGAACGGCGAGTTGGCGGGCAACACAAACACGTTGTACTCGCTGGTCAGGCGGGCGATCGGCGTGGCCTGCGACAGGCTGACCGGCGGCTTGCCGGTGATCAGGCCACCCAGCATCACGGCGCCCATCACCATCATGGCATTGCCATCGCCCTTGCTGCCGTTGACAAACTGGGCCAGACCCAGCGCGCCGGCGGCTCCGCCCTTGTTGTCATAGGTCACGGTCGCTGCCGCACCGGAATCCATCAAGGCCTTGCCCAAGGCACGGCCTGTGGTGTCCCAGCCCCCGCCGGGATTGGCCGGAATCATCATTTTCACGTTGGCTGCAGCTGCCAGGGCCGGCAAAGGCAAGGCCCCCGCTGCGGCCAGCGCGGCCATGGATTTCAAAAAGGTATCGCGACGCATGGATTGTCTCCTTGTAGGTGGTACCCCGCCATCATGCGCCTCCTTCCTGTCAAACGGCTGTCCGGATGCATTGGGGAAAGTGCTAATGTCCTGCCCATGACGCCGACCATGAAATTGCTGCTGATCGAGGACGATGCCTCCATGCAGACCGCCCTGCAGCGCGCGCTGAGCCGGCGCGGCATGGAGGTCGCGGGCTGCACCGACGGCCGGCAGGCGCTGACCCAATGGAGCGCAGTGCAGCCCGACGTGGTCGTGCTGGACCTCAGCCTGCCGGGGATGGACGGCCTGCAGGTGCTGGAACAGGCACGCCGGCAAGGGCTGGCCACGCCCGTGCTCATCCTGACGGCCCGCGGCACCGTGGGTGACCGCATCATCGGCCTGAACACCGGTGCAGACGACTACCTGCCCAAACCCTTTGACCTGGACGAGCTGGAAGCCCGCCTGCGCGCCCTCAGCCGCAGGCGCCCTGCTTCGGGCACCGAATCGGGCAATGCCCCGCAATTTGTAGGCAATCTCCGCTATGAAAAAGAGAGCGGCGCGATATACCACCGTGACCAGGTCCTGGAGCTCACCCCGCGCGAGCTGGCCTTGCTGCAGACACTGATCGTCAAGCCCGGCCATGCGGTGTCGAAAGAGCGCTTGTTTGAACTGGTGTTTCCGGGCGAAGCCGATGTGCAGTACGAAGCGGTGGAAGTGGTGGTCTATCGGCTGCGCAAGAAACTCGCCCACACCGGCGTGACGCTGGTCACCCTGCGCGGCCTGGGTTACCTGCTGAAAGTCGATGCATGAACCCCACCGCGATCAAGCCATGAACGCAGACGCATCCCGCCGCAGCACTGGCGTCGGCAACGGCATCCAGGACGGAGAACACAGGGAGCTGCCGCCTGTCGACGCAGCGCCATCCCCAGCCGACATGCCACCCGCCAAGGGCAGCGAAACACCCCCTGTGACGAGCGCGGGGGCCATGTCCCTGCGCCGGTACCTGCTGATGGGCATCCTGCTGCCAGTCGGCCTGCTGGTGGTGGTCAACACCGCCAGCCTTTACCAGCAGGCGCTGGCCGCCGTCAACACGGCCTATGACCGCACCCTGCTGGCATCTGCCAAATCGATTGGCGAGCAGCTTGATGTGTCGGGCTACGACGAGCAGTCCGAGTTGCGTGTGACAGTGCCCTATGCAGCGCTTGAAGCGTTCGAGGCCGACAACCAGAGCCGGCTCTTTTATCGCGTATCCAGCCTGAAAGGCGAAATGGTTTCGGGCTTTGCACAGTTGCCCTTCTGGCGGGGCCGCATCCCGTCCCGGCCGCCCTACTCCGCGCTGGTCGATTTTTACGACGACGTTTTTCTGGAAGACCCGGTGCGCGTGGCGGTGCTGCTCCAGCCGGTGGCAAGCCCCAACGGACGCGCCATGGCCGTCATCCAGGTGGCCGAAACGCTGGAGCTGCGCAAGACGCTGGCCCGCAAGATCCTGATCGACACGCTCTGGCGGCAGGCCGTGCTGCTCGCCGTGATTGCCCTGGTGGCCGTGATCGTGGTGCAGCGCGCCACCCGGCCGGTGCGCCGGCTCAGCGCCCAATTGCAGGCCCGGCCCGAAGGCGACCTGACCGCCATCGCCGCACCCGATGCGCCGCGCGAACTGCAACCCCTGGTCGACGCCACCAACGAGGTGATGGGCCGCCTGCAACACCTGCTGGAACACCAGAAACGCTTTGTGCGCGACGCGGCGCACCAGTTGCGCACGCCGCTGGCCGTGCTCAAGGTCCAGGTGCAGTCCGCGTTGCGCGGCGACATCGATGCGCGCGAAGCCCTCGGTGAAATCAACCAGACAGTGGACCGCGCCACCACGCTGGCCAACCAGATGCTGGCGCTGGCCAAGGTCGAGCAGTTGCGCCAGCAGGCAGACCTGCAGGTCATCGACCTGGCGCAGGTCGTGCGCTCGGTGGCGCTGGATATCTCACCGCTGATTGCCGAAAAAGACATCGACTTTGAAATCGAGACCGTTCCCTCCCCCATCCTGTCGCACGAGTGGATGCTGGGCGAGCTGTCGCGCAACCTGCTGCACAACGCCATCAAGCACACACCGGCCGGCGGAACGCTGGCGGTGCGCATCGTGCGCGATGCGGTATATGTCGCCCTGACCATCAGCGACGGCGGCCCCGGTATTTCAGAAGAACTGGCGGCGCGCCTCTACCAGCCATTTTCAGCGGGCAATGTGCGCCACGGCTCCGGGCTGGGCCTGGCCATCTGCCGGGAAATCACCGAGGCGCTGGGTGGCACCATCTCCCTGGAGAACCGCGTCGTGCATGGCCAGGTGACGGGGCTGGATGCCACGGTTCGCCTGCCGCTGGCCGCGTAGGCAGCCAGCGCCAATTCCCCGACGATTCAAGACAGGTGCCGGTGCGCCAGGCCGCCCTGGCGTGACTGCGTGGGCGACTGAAGGAAAACCCGCATCTGGGGCTTGAACCCTTGAAAACCGGTCCGGCGGGTCCAAAATCAACAGTGATGGATAAATTACGCATCGACAAGTGGCTGTGGGCCGCCCGTTTCTACAAAACCCGCTCCCTGGCGGTTGAAGAAATCGACAAGGGCCGCGTCCGCATCAACGACCACGAAGCCAAGCCTGCCCGCGAGGTCAAGGTGGGCGATACCCTGAGCTTGCGGCAAGGCCCCGTCATGCGCACGCTGGTGGTGCGCGGCATCAGCAGCCAGCGCGGCCCGGCGCCGGTGGCGCAGCAACTGTATGAAGAAACCGCAGAAAGCCAGGCACTGCGGGCACAGGCGGCCGAAGAGCGCCGCCTGAACAGCGACCCGGCCAGCAGCCTGGAACACGGCCGCCCCACCAAGCGCGACCGCCGTGAGATGGACAAAACCCGTGACAAGGCCTGGAACAGCCGCTGGAGCGCGTCGGCGGATTGACCGTACGGACGGTTGTCAACTGTCTTTTTAATAGCGGCTTGCGCCCGTCCTGATTTGGCCAGAAGCCGGGCAGCGGTTGCAGCGATAAACGCCATTGCTGTTCTGGTGACGCTTAAACCTCAAGCTGCCACTTGGGCAAGCTTGCGTCGGTTTGCCGGTCTGTTTTTGACCCCAAAGAGGTCCGCAAGGACTTTTCCTGAACTGGCTGAACGGCTAAGGGTGCCACGTGGACGGAGCCCCTGCCGGCCCGGGTGCCGTGGGTTTGTGACTGCCCGCCAGCGCATAGGACAGCTGATTGGCCGCCTGAATCACGGTGTGGGCCAGCTCAGTCAACCGCGTTTCTGTCAGGCGCGAGGTAGGCCCTGAAATGCAGACCGAGCCCAGCAGTCGCCATCCCATGCTGAACACCGGCGCCGACACGCTCGACACCTCCGGTTCGCGTTCGCCCAGCGACAGGTGGTAGCCGCGCTGGCGAATCGTTTCATAGGGCTCGCCAGGCTCTCCCGAGAAGGCCAGGATCACCCGCCCCGGCGCACCCAGTTCCAGCGGCAGCCCGATGCCGACACGCACATGATGGCGAATGGTACGCGGGCCATCAACACGGGCCAGGCAGGTGCGCTGATTGCCTTCGCGCACATAAAACGAGGCACTTTCGCCGGTCTCGATGGTGAGCTCGCGCAGCACGGGCTCGACCACTTCATGCACGTTGAAGGTCGCCTGGTAGCACGCGCCCAGCCAGCCGGCGGCCCGGCCCAGCCGCCAGCTGCCGTCTTCCTTTTGCACGAGGTAATGATCCGCCGCCAGCGTGCGCGCGATGCGCAAGGCCGTAGTCTTGTGCATGCCGGTGCGGCGGCTCAATTCGGCCAGCGTCAGCTGGGCATCGCTGGTGCCAAAGGCCTCCAGCAACCGCAGCGCGCGGGTGACTGCGATGACGCCCGTGGGTTCTTCTTCAGCCACTGGCGGAGCTTTGGGATCTGGCAGGGGTGAGTTCATAAAATGAAATTGGTTGCGACAGATGAAACTGTATTTTAACAAATGAAACATTCGATGAAAATTCGCCGATCATTTTCATAACGTACGGAGACTTCTCATGGCTTTTCTGCGCCGCGGCCTGCTGGCCGCCTTGCTCACCTCGCTGGCGATTCCAGCATTGGCCCAGCAGGCTTACCCCGGCAAACCGATTCGCCTGATCGTGCCATTCCCGGCGGGCGGGGGCACGGACATCATTGCGCGGGAGGTGACCCACAAACTGACCAGCACGCTGGGCTGGAGTTTTGTCATCGACAACAAACCCGGCAGCGGTGGCAACCTGGGTGTGGATACCGCAGCCAAGGCGGCGGCCGACGGCTACACGCTGGCGCTGGGGCAAACCAGCAACCTGGCCATCAACCCCACGCTTTACGGCAAGATGCCTTACGACCCGGTCAAGGACCTGACGCCGGTCGGCCTGGTGGCCAGCGCGCCGCTGGTGCTGGTGGTGGCCGCCGATTCACCCTACAAAACGCTGGCCGAGGTGGTCAATGCCAGCAAGGCCAAACCTGCGTCTCTCAACTTCGCCTCACCGGGCAATGGCACCGTGGCCCACCTGGCCAGTGAGCTGTTCCAGAAAACGGCCGGGGTGAAGTTCACCCATGTGCCGTACAAGGGCGCGTCCCAGGCAGCCACTGACGTCATAGGCGGCCAGGTGCAGCTGTACATGTCGTCGGTGCCGACACTGCTGGGCCACATCAAGAGCGGCAAGATGCGCGCCATTGCCGTCACCTCACTCAAGCGCGTGAACGACCTGCCGCAGGTGCCGACAGTGGCCGAGTCGGGCTACAAGGGTTTCGAGGCAGTGACCTGGTTTGGCGTGGTGGCCCCTGTCGCCGTGCCCAGGGACATTGTGCTGCGCCTGAACACCGAGCTCAACAAGGCGCTGCAAACCGCCGACGTCAAGAAAAAACTCGGTGACCAGGGCGCTGACGTGCTGGGTGGAACGCCCGAACAGTTTGGCGCGCTGATCAAGACCGAAATCACACGCTGGGCACCGGTCATCAAGGAATCTGGCGCCAAGCTGGACTGAACACACAGTCCTATTTTTTTAAACACTTCACTATCGAGCACCCCCATGACTCAGCACGACATCATTAAAACCTTCGACCGCGTACCCGCCGACATCGTCGCGCAGGCCGCGCCATACCAACCCGCCATCCTGGCCGATGTGGCGGGCCGACGCGGCGCGCTGCATGGCCGCATCCAGGCCCTGCGCCCGCGCATGAAGTTCGCCGGCACGGCCTTCACCGTCGAGGTTCGCCCGGGCGACAACCTCATGATCCATGCCGCCATGGCGCTGGCCCAGCCTGGCGACGTGCTGGTGATTGACGGCAAAGGTGACCAGACCGCCGCGCTCATGGGCACCATCATGATGACGGCGTGTCAGCATCTGGGCCTGGCCGGCGTGGTGATTGACGGCGCAGTGCGCGACAGCCTGGAAATCGACGAGATGGACTATCCGGTGTTTTCGGTCGGCACCAACCCCAATGGCCCGACCAAGCAGGTTGGCGGCCGCATCGGCCACCCGGTGACGGTGGGTGGCGTGACGGTGAACCCTGGCGACTTCATCTGCGGCGACTGCGACGGCGTGGTGGTGGTCGAGCGCGAGAAAATTGAATCGCTGCTGCCGCTGGCGGCGCACAAGGTCGCGGCCGAAGCCAAACGCATCGCCCAGATCAAGGAAGGCAAAACCAGCGCCCCGTGGCTGACGGCATCGCTTGTGACCGCCGGCGTGCTGCAAGAAGGGGAAAGCCTGTGAGCGCCCGGCCCGCCATTCTCGTCACCGCTGCCGACCTGGCCCCCCAGGCGCTGGCGTTGCTCACGGACTTTGAGGTCGTCTATGGCGGCAAGACGCCGCAGGTAGCCGACCTGGTGGCCCTGTGCCAGCGCCACAACCCGGTAGCCATCATCGTGCGCTACAGCAGCATCACGCCTGAAGTGATGGATGCCGCACCGGCCCTGAAAGTCATCTCCAAGCATGGCAGCGGCACGGACACCATTGACAAAGCGGCGGCTGCCGCGCGCGGCATTGAAGTCACGGCCGCCGTTGGGGTCAACGCCGCAGCGGTTGCCGAGCAGGCGCTGGCCTTGCTGCTGGCCTGCGCCAAGTCGGTGGTCCAGCTCAACGCCCGCATGCACGCGGGGCACTGGGACAAGGCAACGTATAAAGGCCTGGAGCTGGGCGGGCGCACCATCGGCCTGGTTGGCCTGGGCGCCATCGGCCTGCGCTTTGCCAGGATGTGCGACGCCATGGGCATGCGCGTGCTGGGGTTCGATCCCTTCGCCAAAAATCTGCCCGCCTATATTCAATCCGTCGATCTGGACACGCTCTGGCGCGAGTCCGATGCCATTTCCCTGCACTGCCCGCTGACGGCCGACAACAAGCAGTTGCTCAATGCACACACACTGGCACAGTGCAAACAAGGTGTGATGGTGGTGAACACGGCGCGCGGCGGGCTGATTGACGAGCCCGCGCTGCTGGCGGCCGTGCAGTCGGGTCAGGTCAGCATGGCAGCACTCGACAGCTTTGCGATAGAGCCCATGACGGCATCGCACATCTTTCACAACCAGCCCGGCTTCATCCTCAGTCCGCACATTGGCGGCGTGACCAGCGATGCCTACGTCAACATGGGCATCGCCGCCGCGCGCAACACGCTGGCCGTGTTGCAAAAGTTCAGCTCGCTGGCGGCTGCCTGAGGCCCCAACGCCATCATTGATGACTTATAAAGGAGACAAACATGCTTCACCATTTGAATCGCCGATATGTTCTGGCGGGCTGTGCGCTGGCGACCCTGGGACTTGCCAGCACCCTGGCGCAGGCCCAATCCACCTGGCCCACCAAGCCCGTCAAAATCGTCGTGCCGTATGGCCCCGGCGGCGCGGTGGATGTGGTCACGCGCAAGATGGCGCAAAAGCTCACCGAGCAGACCGGCCAGAGCTTCTTCATTGAGAACAAGGCCGGCGCCACCGGCACCATAGGCGCCCTGCAGGTGGCCCAGTCGCCCGCCGACGGCTACACCCTGATGGCCAACGACACCACGTTCTCGCTGCTGCCGCATATCTTCAAAAAACTGCCGTTTGACCCGGTCGCTGATCTGGTGCCGGTGGGCGCGTTTGTGTTCGCGCCCATGGGGCTGGCAGTGAACGCGCAGTCGCGCTTCAAAACCCTGCCGCAGTTGCTGGCCGAGGCCAAACGGCAGCCCAACCAGGTGACCTATGGCACGGGCGGACCCGGCACCACGCCGCACTTTGCGAGCGAGGCACTGGGCATTGCCGGCGGCGCAAATTTCATGCACATCCCGTTCAAAGGCGCGGCCGAAGCCACGCAGGCCATCCTGTCCAGCACCATCGACTTCCAGATGGCATCCACCACCGGATTGATGGGCAATGTCAAGGGTGGCAAGCTGCGCCTGCTGGCGGTGAGCGGCGACAAGCGGCTACCCGCCTTGCCGGATGTGCCGACTTTTCTTGAGACAGGCACGAAGTGGCCAGGAGTTGTCAACTGGACCGGCCTGTGGGCCCCCAAAGGCACACCCCCCGAAGCGCTGGCCCGGCTGCAAAAAGAAATTGCCACGGCCATGGCATCCAGCGACATGAAAACATTTGCCGAAGGCATGGGCGCCGAGCCGCGCCGGGTGGGAGCCGAACCCTTTGCCCGAATACTCAAGGAAAGCACCGACAACTGGGGCAGGGTCGTGACCAACACCGCATTTGAAAAGCAATAAACTGCGCCATGTTCCTCCTGAACCCACCCGAACTCCGCGCGCTGGAAGTCTTTACCTCCCTGCCGCAGCGCTACCGCCAGCCACGGCGCACGGTGTGGGGCGACGCCAACCAGGGCGGCCGCGAGAGTGATTCTTTCCTTGAGGGGCCGGTGTTCGACGACGCCGGCAACCTCTACGTCACCGACATCCCGTTTGGCCGCGTGTTCCGCATTGACCCGAAAGGCGAGTGGGAGCTGGTCGCGCAATGGGATGGCGAACCCAACGGCATGAAGTTTTTGAACGCCACCGAGCTGCTGGTGACCGACTACCTCAACGGCCTGATGGCAGTCGACATCCGCAGCGGCGCGGTGCGCCCTTACCTGAGTCGCCGCAACACCGAGCGTTTCAAGGGTGTGAACGACCTGACGTTTGACTCGGTCGGCAACCTCTATTTCACCGACCAGGGTCAGACCGGCCTGCACGACCCGACGGGCCGGGTTTATCGCCTGACGCCTGCGGGCAAGCTGGATGTGCTGCTGTCCAACGTGCCCAGCCCCAACGGCATCGTCTTGTCACCCGACGAAAAATTCCTGTTCGTGGCCGTCACACGTGGCAACTGTGTCTGGCGCATGCCCTTGCTGACCGATGGCGGCATCTCCAAGGCAGGTCAATTTTTCACTTCGTATGGCCCAAGCGGCCCCGATGGGTTGGCCATGGATGAAGCGAGCCGCCTCCTGGTGGCCAACCCGGGCCTGGCGTATGTCTGGGTGTTGAATCACCGGGCCGAGCCGGTGCAGCTGTTGCGCGGCACTTCTGGCCATTCACTGACCAATCTCGCCTTTGGCGGCGAAACTCGCAAAATGCTGTATGCGACTGACTCGACAAAAGGAGACGTCCTGCGCATCGAGATGGATGTCCCCGGGATGGCGCTTCACCGACTGCAAAGAACACCTGCCGCGCCATGAGACCCTCGTCACAGCGTAACAGCGCTCAATCCGCCAGGTCGTTTATCTCGTGCCGCCCAGGAATCAATGGCGCAACGCAATGTGCCGATGGATCGACCGCCCCGTCGCATCCACGGCCACGGTGACCGGGAAGTCCTTCAGTTCAAACCCGTGAATCGCTTCCATGCCCAGGTCGTCAAAGGCCAGCACCCTGGCGTGGGTGATGGCCCTGGACAGCAGGTAGGCGGCGCCGCCCACGGCCATCAGGTAGGCGGCGCCGTGCTTCTGGATGGCGGCAATGGCGGCCGGGCCGCGTTCGGCCTTGCCGATCATCGCCAGCAAGCCGGTTTGGGCCAGCAGCATGTCCACAAACTTGTCCATGCGCGTGGCGGTGGTGGGGCCTGCCGGGCCCACGGCCTCACCGGGCACCGCGTCGACCGGGCCCACGTAGTAGATGACGCGGCCTTTCAGGTCGACCGGCAGGGGTTGGCCCGCATGCAGCAGGTCGATCAGGCGTTTGTGCGCGGCGTCGCGCCCGGTCAGCACTCGGCCACTGAGCAGCAGGGTCTGGCCGGTGCGCCAGCGGGCCACCTGGGCCGCGTCCAGGGTATCGAGGTTGACACGCGTGGCCTGCGGTGACTCAAAGCGCTCGGGAATGCCGTCCCACAGCTCCGGCGAGGGCAAGGTCAACGTGGCCGGGCCGCTGCCGTCCAGTGTGAAGCGGGTGTAGCGGGTGGCGGCGCAGTTGGGCACCAGGGCGATCGGTATTGTGGCGGCGTGGCAGGCAGCGGTGGCCACCTTCACGTCGAGCACCGTAGTCAAGCCGCCCAGGCCCTGCGCGCCTATGCCCAAGGCGTTGATACGCTGGTGCAACTCCAGCCGCAACGCCTCTTCCGCACTGGTGGGACCGCGTTCGCGCAGCAAGTCGATGTCGATCGGGGTGAACAGGCTTTGCTTGGCCAGCAGCATGGCCTGCTCGGGGCTGCCGCCTATGCCTATGCCCAGCACGCCCGGCGGACACCAGCCGGCACCCATGCCGGGCAGTTGCGCCAACACCCAGTCCACCACGCTGTCGCTGGGGTTGAGGGTGGCAAAACGCGCTTTCACATCGCCACCGCCGCCCTTGGCGACCACCAGCACCTCCAGCGTATCGCCTTCCGTCAGTTCGACCTGCACGATACCGGGCGTGTTGTCGCGGGTATTGCTGCGTGCGCCCAGCGGGTCGCGCACCATGGACGCCCGCAGGGGGTTGGCCGGGTCGGTGTAGGCCTGGTGCACGGCCTCGTTGACCAGCGCTTGCAGGCTGCGCAGGCGCTGGCCGTCAGCGCGCGTGAACTGCACTTCGGCGCCCAGACGCACAAACACCTGCACCACACCGGTGTCCTGACACAGCGGCCGTTTGCCGTAGTAGCTCAGACGGCTGTTGATCAGCAGCTGCGCCATGGCGTCCCGTGCGGGTGCATGGGTTTCGGCATCATGGGCGCGGCGCAAGGCCTGCACAAAATCAGCCGGATGGCAGTGGCTGATGGTTTGCAGTGCATCGGCAATGCTTAGAACCAGGTCTTCCTGGGCGATGTGGCGCATGGCGGTGGTTTCTGGAGTAAAAAGGCCGCTTGCTCCCGTGCGATGGGCGCAAGCGGCTATCAAAATAATGGCAGCGGTCAGTCCAGGGCCAGGTTCGACTTGGCGGCCACGGCGCGCCAGCGGGCCACTTCGGTTTCTGTATGCCGGGCCAGCGCCGCGCCGGTGTACTGCTCAGGCGGCAGCATCTGGATCGCTTGCTCGGCCATCTTGCCCGTGAAGGCAGTGTCCTTCATCACCTTCAGGTAAGCGTTCTGCACCTTGTCCAGCGCGGCTTTGGGTGTTCCCTTGGGGGCGTAAATGCCGTACCAGGTGCTGGCCTCGAAGCCGGGCAGTACGGTCTCGCTGAGCGTCGGCACGTTCTTGAACTGGGGCAGGCGCACCCTGGAGGTCACAGCCAGCGCGCGCACCTTGCCCGAGCTGATCTGCGGCATGGCGGTGTTGGTCTGGTCGAACATGCCGTCGACCTGCCCGCCAATCACATCCACCAGTGCGGGGCCGGCCCCCTTGTAAGGCACCATGGTGACCTTGATGCCGGCAGAGTTGGCGACCAGTGCCGCAATCAGGTGCGAACTGGAGCCTGCGCCTGCGTTGCTGATGAACAGCTTGTCCGGGTTCTTTTTGCCGAAGTCGATCAGGCCGGCAATGTCCTTCACGGGGTGGCCTGCGCGCACCATCAGCACCAGCGGCGTGTCGGGGAAGCGGAACACCGCATCAAAATCCTTGACCGGGTCGTAGCCGAGCTTTTTGTACAGCGCCGGGGCCGCGCCCATATAGCCCATGTGGCCGACCAAAAAGGTGTAACCGTCGGCCGTGGCCTTGGCGACCTTGGCCGCACCCACCGTGCCGCCGGCACCGGGCGAGTTGTCAATGATGATGGGCTGGCCCAGTTCACGCGCGACGCGCTCGGCAATGTGACGGGCGAGCGCGTCGGTGGGGCCACCGGCCGCAAACGGCACGACCCAGTTGATGGGTTTTTGCGGATAGTCCTGGGCGTGAACCAGCAAGCTGCTGGCGGCAGCGATGAGCGCGACGAATGCGTGGCGAAGGGGACGAATGGGGCGAGCAAAGGGGCTGGGGCGCATGAAAGTCTCCATGATGAATGCAAAAGCGGGGGGAAAAAAAGGAGGGAGAAAGGAAAAAGAACAGTCAAGCCCTGGCCGACAACGCCAGCGCCCGGTCCACCATCTGCGGTGCCAGGCCCAGGTAATTGGCGGGGTCGCACAGGCGGTCGATGGCGCTGCGGTTCAGGTGCTGCGTGACCGCAGGCAAGGCGGCCAGCGCTTCGGCCAGGCTGCCGCCCTGTTCGTTGACGCTGCGGCAGGCGTCGTACACCACGTCGTGCGCCTGCTGCCGCCCCATCTGCGGGGCCAGCCCCATCATCACCGCCTCGGCCACGATCAGGCCGCGGGTGATGCCGAGGTTGTGGCGCATGCGGTCGGCATCCACCACCAGGCCGCCCAGGGCAAACCTGGCCTGGTGCAGCGCCCCGGCGGTGAGGATGAAGCTCTCGGGAATCGCAATCCACTCCGCATGCCAGGGGCCCGTGGCGCGTTCAAAGTCCTGCACCATAGCGTCCACCATCAAGCCCGCGTGCTGGCGTACGGCCTTGGAGGCCGCCAGCATCAACTCGCTGGAAATCGGGTTGCGCTTTTGCGGCATGGTGCTGCTGGCGCCGCGCCCCTTGACGAAGGGCTCGTAGACCTCGGCAAACTCGGTCGAGGCCATGATCATGATGTCCAGCGCGATCTTGCCGAGCGAGCCGGTGACCAGGGCCAGCAGGTTCACAGATTCGGCAAAGCCGTCACGCGCCACATGCCAGGTGGTGGCCGGCACGCCCAGGCCCAGTTCTTCGGCCATGGCTTTTTGCACCGCAAACCCCTTGTCACCCAGCGACGCCAGGGTGCCCGCCGCACCAGCAAACTCCACCACTGCCACGCGCGGGCGCAGTTGCGCCAGGCGCTCCTGATGGCGGTCAAACATAGCGAGCCAGATGGCGACCTTGTAGCCAAAGGTGACGGGCAAGGCCTGCTGTAAATGGGTGCGGCCGGCCATGGGCGTGTCGCGGTGTTTCTTCGCCAGGTCAGCGAGGATCTGGCGCAACGCGCGGATGTCCGCGTCGATGCTGTCCAGCGCATCGCGCACCTGCAGGGCCACGGCGGTGTCCATGATGTCCTGCGTGGTGGCGCCCCAGTGCACATAGCGCCCTGCCTCGCCGCACATGGCCACCAGCTGGTGCACCAGCGGCAGGATGGGATAGCCCACGATGTCGGTCTCTTCGCGCATGTGGTCGAAGTCGATGCGGTCCAGGCGCGATTCGCGCGCAATCACTTCGGCGGCTTCGGCCGGGATCACGCCACAGCGGGCCTCGGCGCGCGCCAGCGCCACCTCGGCATCGATGTAGCGCTGAACCAGCGCCTGGTCGGAAAAGAGGCTGCGCATGGCCTGGGTGCCGAAGGCATCACGAAACAGGATGGAATCCATCACGGTGCTGGCGCTGAAGAGGGGGGGTGGTGTTTTCATGGCTGTGGTTGAAGCAAAAAAAGTTTTATATGTTCGGACATATTGAATGTTAATAAGTCCGGACATAATTAAAATCAGTAGTTACCCGTACAACCCTGCCCGCTGCGGGCAGACCACCGCAAGCCGCGCACCTACACTTGAGGCCATGACTGCAAAGCCCCGTTTTTCCGACATTGCGCACCACCTGCGCGAGGCCATCCGCACCGGCCATTTCGCCGTGGGCAGCGTGTTGCCCACCGAACTGGAGCTGTGCGCGCATTACCAGACCAGCCGCCACACGGTGCGCGCCGCCTTGCAGGAATTGCAGGAACAGGGCCTGGTGTCGCGCCGCAAGAATGCGGGTACACGGGTCGAGTCAGCCACCCCCAGCGTGGGTTTTCACCAGTCGCTGGCGTCCATTGACGACCTGGTGCAATTTGGGGCCACGCATTCGCGCGTGGTGCAACAGATCGACCGCATTGCCACCCCGCCGGCGCTGGCGCGCCTGCTGGACTGTGCCGAGGGCACACCCTGGCTGCGCATTGCCAGCCTGCGCCTGGACGGCCAGGGGCCCGGCTCCAAAAAGCCGCAGGGTGAGCCGATTGGCTGGACCGAGGTGTATGTCGCGCCCGACTACGACGGGCTGGAAGAGCGTGTGCGCAAGTCCCCGGCCACACTGGTGAGCACGCTGCTGGAGACGCACTACGGCCAGCACATCAAGGAAATGACGCAAGACCTGTGTGCCGTCCCGCTGCCCGATTCCGTGGCCCGCCGCCTCGGCGTGGAGCCGCAAGCGCCGGGACTGCGCATCGTGCGCCACTACCTCAACCAGCAGGGTGAAGTCGTTGAAATCAGCGTGACACACCACCCGGCAGAGCGCTTTTCATTGCGCAGCCGGCTGACGCGCGCAGGGTTTTGATGGCGCAGCGGGTGAAATGAAGCAACGTGGCGATAGCGATAGCGATAGCGATAGCGATAGCGGGTAGTTTGCTATATTTTTTATAGCACTTGCATGAATCCTGATTCACCCGGAAGCCGGTTTATCCAATGTCCGGCCTTTTCCCTTCAGGTGGCAGCGTAAGCCCGTTTGGCCAGAGCCCGTGCCAGCAAGTCCGCGGGGTCCACCAGCCCCAGCGCATCCATGCCCGGCACCGCACTGAGCGCCAGCGGAATTTCCGTGCAGCCCAGCACCAGCGTTGACAGGCCGTGCCGCCGCGCGAGCGCCGCGGCCACGCCAGCAAAGCAGTCGCGGGCCAGCACCATGTTGCCCACCTTGACGCCGTGGTAGATACCGTTCATCAAGCGCTCGCGTTCTTCGGCCAGCGGAATGTGGCATGGCAGTCCGGCCTGGCGCAGCGCCTGGTCGTAAAGCCCCGCGCGGTAGGTGCCTTCCGTGGCCAGCAAGCCCACTTCACGCACACCGCGGCCGGCCAGCGCGCGGGCCACTTCGCGCGCCACATGCAGGACTTCGAGTTGCGGAAAGCGCATTTGCAGTTCAGCGTGCCAGGCGTGCGCCGTGTTGCAGGCCACCGCTACCGTGGTGGCGCCCAGCGCGGCCAGCTTGCCCATGGCCTGCAGCATCGGATCCAGCGGCTGGTGCCCGCCCGGGCCGGGCGATTCGAGGGCCGTGCTGCGGTCGGGCACCGGTACCTGCGCCAGCCAGTGCTCGGGAAACGCCTGGTCTGACACGGAAATACCCTGCTCGCGCATATGGTCTGCGCAGGCCCGTACAAACAGCCGGACAAAGTCCGCGCCTGCGGCCGGCCCCATACCGCCCAAGATACCCACGACCCGTGTTTTATGCATGGACCCACTCATGATGTGATGCCACTCCTGTAAAACCGGCGCGCATGCTCGCGCCAAGACCCCTCCCCCGGCTTGGCCGGAGGGGCTGAAACCCGACTTGTTTGATGTGAGGGCTGTGCGGCCTTGCGCGAGGCCAGCACGGCGCGGTCAGCAAGGCGTGGTGCGAACCCCGCCTCGCCGGAATCCGGAATTACGTGGCAGGCTTGTCGCTCTGCGCCTTCAGGTTGTCCTTGAGTTGCTGGCTCATGGGCAGGCCCAGGTTGGTGCCTTTTGGTGGCATGGGCGACTCGAACCACTTGGCGTACAGCTTCGAAAATTCACCGGACTTCATCAGGCGCGTAATGGTGCCATCGACCAGCTTTTTGAACTCGGGGTCGTCCTTGCGCACCATGCAGGCATAGGGCTCAACCTGCAACGAGTCACCCACCACTTGCAGGGAGGCCGGGTTCTTGGAGTTGGCCATCAGGCCGAACAGCAGGATGTCGTCCATGGCAAAGGCCACGGCGCGGTCGCTTTCAACCAGCAGCAGCGAGTCGTCATGGTCTTTGCCGAGGATCAGCTGCATGTCCAGGTTTTTTTCAGTGTTGTACTTGCGAATCACCTGGGCGTTCGTGGTGCCGGTGGTGCTGGCCACCGTCTTTTTGGCCAGGTCGGCGTAGTTCTTGATGCCCGAGGTCTTCTTGGCCAGCAGGCGCGTGCCGGTGTAAAACATGTTCACGGAGAAAGCCACGTCTTTGCCACGCGCCGAGTTGTTGGTTGTCGAGCCGCACTCCAGGTCGTAGGTTCCGTTGACCAGCAGCGGGATGCGGTTCTGGGACGTCACGGGCATGTAGGCCACTTCCAGATTGGGCTTTTTCACCTTCTTGCGCACATCGTCAATGATGGCTTCGGTCAGCTCGACCGAGAAACCCACCGCCTTGGTCGAGCCAATCAGGTAGCTGAAAGGCACCGACGCCTCGCGGTAAGACACTGTGATCTTGTTGCTGTCAGCCACTTTTTGGAGCGTCTGCGCGCTGGCTGTGGTGGCCAGGCCTGCGGTCAGCAGCACGGCGGTCATGAGGGTCGAGAATTTCATGCGAGTCCTTTCGGGGGCGGGGGTTGGGAATTTCTGGAAGAAGGCAGCGCCAGTGTAGGAACACCAGCAGGATGCGTGCCATTCATTTTCACGGCAAACCCATGCCAAAAACTCATGGTTTACCCATTCCGGGGCGGCAGGTCTGCGGGCATAACCAGAGGTCATGGGCGGTGGCGAATTCAGCATTGTTCAAACCAGCCAGCGCTGCGTAAAGTGGCGCTCTTTCAAGAACAAAAGGACTTTCATGCATGTCTGTGTGCTCGGCGCGGGAATCGTGGGGCTGGCCACCGCCTACAGCTTGCGCCGTGCCGGCCACGAGGTCACGGTGCTTGACCGCGCCAGTCCCGGCAGCGGGGCCAGTGGCGGCAACGGTGCACAGCTGAGTTACTCCTACGTTCAGCCGCTGGCTGATCCGGGCATCTGGCGGCAACTCCCCAAGCTGCTGCTCTCGCCCGCTTCGCCGCTGAAGCTGCGTCCCCGCCTGGACCCACGGCAATGGCTGTGGGGCGTGCAGTTTCTGGCTGCATGCAGGGGCAGCACGTCGCGCAGCACCACGGCCCGGCTGCTCGAACTGGCGGCGCTCAGCCGGCAGACCTTCGATGCCATGATGGAGGAGGAACAACTGGACTGCGATTTTTCCACCACCGGCAAACTGGTGCTGTATCCGGACCAGCCGTCATTCGCGACCGCGCGCCGGCAAATGCTGCTGCAACGCGAGTTGGGCAGCCAGCAGGAAGCTGTGGGCGCCGACCGCTGCGTGGAGATTGAGCCTGCGCTGGCAAGCCGCCACCAGCACATTGCCGGCGCCATCTACACGCCCAGTGAATGCGCCGCCGACTGCCTGAAAATCTGCCGTGCGCTGCAGGCTGTGCTGCGCCGCCAGGGGGTGCGATTTTTACTCGGCTCGCCCATTGAGCAACTGGTGCTGCGCAGTGGATCGGTGGTGGCTGCGGCCACACCGCAAGGTCCGGTAGAGGCAGACCAGTACGTGATGGCGCTGGGCGCCCACTCCCCTCGCCTGGCCCGCACGCTCGGCATGCACCTTCCCATCTACCCGCTCAAGGGCTACAGCATCACCGTGGAGGTGGGCGACGCACCACGAGCGGCGCCGTCCGTGAGCGTGACGGACAGTGCCCGTAAGGTGGTGTTTGCGCGCATTGGCTCGCGCCTGCGGGTGGCGGGCATGGCTGAGCTGTCGGGCTACGACACCGCTGTTTTCCCGGCGCAGATCGCCTCACTGAAGGCCACCACCCAAACGCTTTTCCCGCAATGCAGCGCATTGACGGACGTGAGCCCCTGGGCCGGCATGCGCCCGGCAACGCCCACCGGCCTGCCGATCATCGGCAGGCACGCCAAAGGCCCGCGCAACCTGCTGTTCAACACCGGCCATGGTGCACTGGGCTTTACGCTGGCATTTGGTTCGGCGCAGCGCATCAGCCGCTTGCTGAGCCCGTGCCCCTGACACGTGCCCCTGATCACGACTGACCGCGACATTGCGCGGACCACGGGAGCCGGTTCAGACTGTCCGCGCGAGCGCCTGTTGAAAGCAGCGTACAAACGCCCGGACCACCACCGAGCCTGGCTTGCCCGCCGGCAGCACAGCCTTGATGGGCACGGGAATCAGGGGCTCCAGCGCCAGCACATCGACACGCGACAGGTCAGCGGATACCGCCGTGCAGGTATCCACCACGGCAATGCCGAGCCCGTGGTGTGCCAGGGCCAGCGCCGAGTGATAGGTCTGCACGGTAACGGAAAACTCCAGCCCCACACCGGCCTCGCGGCAAGCCTGGTTCAGGCTGCGGCCCACCGGGTCCAGCACATCGAGCCCGATGACGGGCACCCTGGTCAAATCAGCCAGCGTGACGCTGCCGCGTTTGGTCAGCCGCGCGGCCAGCATGTCTTTGGGCGCGATACAGACCATGCGGCCATCGGCCAGATGCTCCTGCGCCAACGCTGAATGCACCACCGGGCTGAACAAAAAGCCGACATCCCCTTCCTGCAAAGCCAACGCCGAGACAATTTGCGGCGAATGCAGCGCCTTGACCGTGATGGCCACATCCGGATGCCTGACGCGAAACAGCTTGATGGCGTGCGGCAGGATTTCATAGCTCAGCGCCAGTACGGTCAGGATGCGCAACTCCCTGGAGCTCTCGCCCGTCTTGAGGTTGGCCGCCAGACGCTGCACCTCGTCGAGCTGCGCAAACAGCCGCTCGATGTGCGGATACAGGGTGAGCGCTTCAGACGTGGGCGTGAGTCGGCCCTTGCCGCGCTGAAAGAGCGCGAAACCAAGCTGCAGTTCCGCATGCTGCAGGACGCGACTGACGGCCGGCTGGGTGACATTGATCAGGCGAGCGGCACCGCTGACAGTGCCAGTGAGCATGACTGCATTGAACACTTCGATGTGGCGAAGACGCATGGGAGTCCTGTTGACTGGGTTATGGGAACAGTTCCAGATTATGTTGATTAATGTCAACGTGGCAGTTCCAGGCCGTATCTAGACTGATCACGCAAGCTTCTCGAGGCTTCAATGCTTGGTCTCTTGTCATTTTGCTAACGAAAGAACGCATATGAAAATCTCCAGCTCCATCACCAGCGCACTGCTCATCGCAGGCCTGCTCACTATCCCGTCCATTGGCGGCACGCAGACACTGAAAAAAGTGGCTGACAGCAACAAGATCACGGTGTCTTACCGCGAGGCGGCGGTGCCTTTCAGCTACCTGATTGGCTCGACCAAGGCGGTGGGGTTTTCGGTCGAGCTGACCGAAGCCATCGTTGACGATGTGCGCAAGAAGGTGAAAAAGCCCAATCTGGAAGTGGCCTACATGCCCGTGACGTCCCAGAACCGCATCCCGCTGCTGGTCAACGGGACCTACGACCTGGAGTGCGGCTCGACAACCAACAACTCGGCGCGCGGCAAGGATGTGAGCTTTGCCATCAGTCATTTCTATACCGGCACGCGCGTGCTGACGAAAAAGACCTCGGGCATCAAGAACTACGCCGACTTGGCCAAAAAGACGGTGGCCAGCACCGCCGGCAGCACGAACGAACAGGTGATCCGCAAGTACAGTGCCGAGAAAAACCTCGACATGCAGTTCGTCCTGGGAAAAGACTATGACGACGCCTTGCAGCTGCTTGAAAGCGACCGGGCAACAGCGTTGGCCCTGGACGACATCCTGCTGTTCGGCCTGAGGGCCAACTCCAAGAACCCGGCCTCGCTCGAAGTCGTGGGGGATATGCTGCAGGTTGAGCCGTACGGCTGCATGGTGCGCAAGGACGATCCTGAGTTTAAAAAACTGGTCGATGGCGCCATCACCCGGATGATGAAGTCCGGCGAGTTCACCAGGCTTTATGACAAGTGGTTCATGTCACCGATTCCTCCTAAAGGCATGGTTCTGAATTTGCCCATGAGCGAGCAGCTCAAGGCCAACCTCAAAGCACACAGCGACAGGCCCGCGCTATGAGGCGTGGGGGCTGCCTGGCCAAACGGGGCAGGACACAATTGACGACGATCTGGCCCCATAGATAAGCGATAAGCGCGCCACCGATATTGCTGGTGATACTGCTTTTGAGCATGACAGCATTGAAACCTCGGCATGGCGAAGACGCATTGGCAAAAATTGGCATAACAAGCGCTTGCGTTTGCAATTATTTCGAATCAAACTGGCAGCCGCGCGACTTTCTCCAGGGAGCTTTCATGAACACATTGAGCCCGGAACAGTTCAAGGCGGCCACGAGGCAAGCCTGGGACAAGTCTGCCAGCGGGTGGAACAGTCAAACACAGCACATCCATGACTGGCTTGCGCAAGCAACACCAGCCATGCTGGATGCGGCCCATATTGCAGTGGGCATGCGGGTACTCGATGTCGCTGCGGGCGCGGGAGACCAGACGCTGGACATCGCCCGGCGGGTTGGGCCTGAAGGCCATGTACTGGCCACCGACATTTCACCGGAAATTCTGCAGTTCGCACAAGACAATGCACGCCAGGCCGGCTTGCTGAACGTCGAGACCAGCGTCTGCGATGCAGAGCATCTGGACGTCGAGGCTGCAAGCTTCGATGCCGTCGTGTCCAGGCTCGGCCTCATGTTCTGCCCCACCCCCCTGCGAGCCCTGCAGCAGGCTCACCACGCCCTGAGACGCGGCGGGCATGCCGCTGTACTGGTGTTCTCCGAGCCGCAATACAACCCCTGCATCGGCATCCTGATGTCAACAGCACTCAAGCATGCAGGCCTGCCGCCCCGAGATCCCTACCAACCCGGCAGCCTGATGAGCCTGGGCAAGCCGGGCCTGCTTGACGAATTGTTCCTCGCCGCGGGGTTCACAGACGTAGCAACCACCCGTATTTCTGCGCCCTTTCGCCTGCCTTCGACCCAGGACTATTTGACTTTCATACGCACTTCGGCCTCGCCGATCGTGCAGATTCTGGGCAACCTGAGCCAGGAAGCCCAGGACGCCGCCTGGGCCGAGATGGAAAACAGGCTCAGCGCATTTCAGTCGCCAGGCGGCTGGGTGGGGCCAAATGAGCTGCTGGCGACCCGGGGAACCCGCTTATCCGGCTGATCACTCGGTCGACTGGCCCAGGGCGGAACAGACGTTCAGGAGACCCGGCGACTCAGCCCTTCCAGGTGAAACCGGCGTGAAATAGCAAAGGCCCGACGGCAAAAATCAATTGCCATCAACCTTTTACGTCCGTCAGAACGCAAAAAAGCCGCCCGAAGGCGGCTTTTTATACTGGCGGAAACGGAGGGATTCGAACCCTCGATGAGGCTCTACACCCCATACTCCCTTAGCAGGGGAGCACCTTCGGCCACTCGGTCACGTTTCCAATAAAGCGATTATCTCACGACTTAAAGCCGGTTTTCAGGCGGCGGGCTGGTCCAGGTCAAAAGCCTTGTGCAACGCACGAACGGCCAGCTCCATGTATTTTTCGTCAATGACCACGGAGGTCTTGATTTCGCTGGTGGAGATCATCTGGATGTTGATGCCTTCTTCGCTCAGTACGCGGAACATCTTGCTGGCAATGCCCACATGGCTGCGCATGCCGATGCCTACGATGCTGACCTTGCAGATCTTGGCGTCGCCGGTGACTTCCGTCGCACCGAGCTTGGGCACCACCTGGGTTTTCAGCAGGTCAATGGCTTTGGAATAGTCGTTGCGGTGCACGGTAAAGCTGAAATCCGTCTTGCCGTCCTTGCTGATGTTCTGGATGATCACATCGACTTCGATGTTGGCGTCGGCCACGGCACCGAGGATCTGGTAGGCAATGCCCGGGGTGTCTGGCACGCCGAGGACGGAGATTTTGGCTTCATCGCGGTTGAAAGCGATGCCCGATACGATGGCTTGTTCCATGTTTTCGTCTTCCTCAAAACTGATCAAAGTGCCTGATTTGGCTTCTTCATTGATGTCGATGTCCCAGTCGGTGAAGCTGGACAGCACGCGCAGCGGCACCTTGTACTTGCCGGCAAATTCCACCGAGCGGATCTGCAGCACCTTGGAGCCCATGGAGGCCATCTCCAGCATTTCCTCGAAACTCACGGTGTGCAGGCGGCGTGCCTCGGGCACCACGCGCGGGTCAGTGGTGTACACGCCGTCCACGTCGGTGTAGATCAGGCACTCGTGCGCTTTCAGGGCTGCGGCGATCGCCACGGCCGAGGTGTCGGAGCCGCCGCGACCCAGCGTGGTGACGTTGCCGCCCTCGTCCACGCCCTGGAATCCGGTGATGATCACGACCTTGCCGGCATCCAGGTCGGCGCGCACGCGCTCGTCGTCAATCGACTCGATGCGGGCCTTGGTGTAGGCATTGTTGGTTTTGATGGTGACCTGCCAGCCGGCGTAGCTCACGGCCTGCATGCCCTCGGACTGCAGCGCAATGGCCAGCAGCGCGCTGGAGGCCTGCTCGCCGGTGGCGGCCAGTGCGTCGAGTTCACGGTGGTAGTCGTCGCCGGGCCGCCCGGGGGCCAGCTCTTTGGCCAGGCCCAGCAAACGATTGGTTTCGCCACTCATGGCGCTGGGAACCACGACCATCTGGTGGCCGGCCCGCGCCCACTTGGCGACGCGCTTGGCCACATTGCGGATGCGCTCGGTTGAGCCCATCGATGTGCCGCCGTATTTATGAACGATCAAAGCCATTGCAGGATGTCAATTCAGGAGTTGGTTGCGAACATTGCGTGCTGCTTTTTGCAGGCCCCTCACACCCTTCCCGCATTCCGCAGAAGAAGGCTTTGGCAGCCAGCAAAGCCCTCAATTATACCCAGGGCTATTACCTAATCGTCCGTCTGGCCCGCACCGGCGGTGTAGTGCAGCACCGCGCCGGCGCGCGTCACGTGGCCCGTAGCCACCTTGAGGTGGATCTGGTGCCCGCGGGTGGTACAGGCGGCAATTTGCGCCAGCAATTGTTCGAGCTGCGCCGCGCTGGGCGTGGCGCGCTGCAGCTGCAGCCAGTGGCGCAGCACATTGGCCTGGCGCGGTTGCGACAATATCTGCAGGACCGTGATGGCAGGCGGCAAGCCGACCGCAGCCAGGTCCTGCTGCGCCACCTCCACCAGCAGCGCCTGCGCCTGGGCCGCGTGCCGGGCACTGCGGGCGAAAGTCTCGCGGAACTGCGGAAAGGCGTCTGCCAGCGCGGGCAACAGCCGGGCCCGAATGCGGTTACGCGTAAACCGCTCATCGGTATTGGTCGGGTCTTCCACCCACGGCAAGCCCCGCTCGACCAGCCAGGTTCGCAGCAGCGCCCCCGGCACCGCCAGCAACGGGCGGTGGTAGGTGATGCCGTCCCGCTCCCACCGCGCCGGCATGGCGGCCAGCCCGGGCAGCCCCGCCCCGCGCGACAGCGCCAGCAACATGGTTTCAACCTGGTCATCAGCGTGCTGGGCAATTGCGATGTCATTGATGGCATGCAGCGCCCATTCTTCCTTGGCTACAGCCCCGAAAGCCGCATAACGGGCCTTGCGGGCCGCGTCTTCGGGGCTTTCACCGGATGCATGGCCGGCCTTTACGCGCCTCACGGCCAGTGGCACGTTTAACCGGGCGCACAGGGCCTGGCAGTGCCGTTCAAAGTCGTCGGCCGCGGCCTGCAGGCCATGATGGATGTGAATGGCCCTGACCTGGCCGGGCCATTTCTCGGCGCAGCCCGCCAGCAAGGCGGTTGAATCGGCGCCGCCGCTGAGCGCTACCGCGAGAGGCAAGCCGGGGGAGAAAGAAGCCAGCGCTTCGGATAAGCCGTGCGCCGACCCGCTAAGCGCCACGGTGGCCCACCGAGAAATCATTGCGTCCCGTTCGGTCCTCGCCCCGCAGCAGCCACAAAGGCCGCGTGGCAAAGCTCACCGGGACGCCAGTCTGGCCGTCCGACGGGCGCAGGCTGCGGTCGAACAGCGAGGTGCCCGGCATGTAGCGCAGCGCCACGCCGGTGCGCCGGGTGCCGGAGGTATTGGCCTCGGCGCCATGGATCATGTAGATGTCGTGCAAAGACATCTGGCCGGGCTCAAGTTCCAGATCGACCGCCTCATTCACATCAAAGCTGCCTTCGGCCATGCGCTGGTTCAGCGTCAGGTCGGTGCGGTCTTCATGCAGATGAGGATGCAATACCTTGGCGGTGTGCGAGCCGGGGATCACGCGCAGGCAACCGTTCTCGCGCGTACTCGGTTCCAGCGCCACCCAGACGGTGCAGTTGGCCAGCGGGCGGATGGGCCAGTAATGGCCGTCCTGGTGCCAGGGCGTTTCAAAACCTTCGCTGGCGGGCTTGCAAAACACATGGCAGCCCCACAGGATGACGTCGGGCCCGATCACCTGCGCCACCAGGTCAACGATATCGGGGTTCATGGCGAGATCGAAAAAATCCCGGCTGCCCCGCACGCCCTCGTCGTTCTGGCCCTCGATATGAGCGCTCACCAGTTTTTCGGGACGCACACCCGGGTTGTTGCGGATCAGCGTATTCAGCGCATCCTGCATCCGGTGGACCCAGGCATCGCTGAGCCGGAACTGCGGAATGACGTAGCCCTGTTCCCGGTAGTGCCGGATTTCCTGGTCGGACAAGCTGGCCATGGCCTTGTTCGCTTGAGTTTGAGCTTGCCGTGGCGCCCTATTTCCCGGCGTCGGCTTTGGTGTCGGTGAAACGGCCGTAGCTCTGCAGCCGCTCGTAGCGGCGGTCCAGCAACTCCTTGACCTTCAGGTCGCTGACCTGCCGGAACGCGTCGTTGAGCGCCCGCTTCAAAAATGCCGCCATCTGCTTGTGGTCGCGATGGGCACCACCCACCGGCTCGTTGACGATCTTGTCGATCACACCCAGGGCCTTGAGCCGGTGCGCCGTGATGCCCAGCGCATCGGCGGCCTCCTGCGACTTCTCCGAGGTCTTCCAGAGAATGGAGGCACAGCCTTCCGGGCTGATCACGGAATAAATCGAATACTGCAGCATCACCACCTGGTCGGCCACCGAAATGGCCAGCGCGCCGCCGGAGCCGCCCTCGCCGATGATGGTGGTGATGATGGGCACTTCGAGCTGCGCCATTTCAAAAATATTGCGGCCGATGGCCTCCGACTGGCCGCGCTCTTCGGCGTCGATGCCGGGGTAGGCGCCTGGGGTATCCACAAAGGTGAACACCGGCAGCTTGAACTTCTCGGCGGTCTTCATGAGGCGCAAGGCCTTGCGGTAGCCCTCGGGCTTGCTCATGCCGAAGTTACGCAGACCGCGCTCCCGGGTGTCGCGCCCTTTCTGGTGGCCCAGCACCATGCAGGCGGTACCGTTGAAGCGGGCCAGGCCGCCCACAATGCTCAGGTCGTCCGAGAAATGCCGGTCGCCGTGCAGTTCCACAAAGTCAGTGAAGATGTCGTTGACGTAATCCAGCGTGTAAGGCCGCTCGGGATGGCGGGCGATCTTGGTGATCTGCCAGGGGTTCAGGTCGCTGTAGATGTCTTTGGTCAGCTGCTGGCTTTTCTTGGCCAGCTGGTCGATTTCTTCCGAGATATCCACCGCCGACTCGGTCTGCACGTAGCGCAGCTCTTCAATTTTTCCTTCCAGCTCCGCAATGGGCTGCTCGAAATCGAGAAAGGTCTTTTTCGCCATGTAATGCTCCTCAAGGCTTCTTAAAACTTAAGGCCTGTTACCGTTATTTTTGCTCGGAACCCAGAACGGGTAATGGGTCCAGCGAGCGCCAAATATACCAAGTTGCGACACTGCAATACGGCTCCCAGGCCGCAGCCACCTCGCGCGCATCGCTGCGGCTGACGGACTCACCCGAAAAATAGTTCTGGCTGATGCCGCTGATCAGGCCGAGATCGTCCAGCGGCAGCACGTTGGGACGCATCAGGTAAAAAATCAGGAACATCTCGGCCGTCCAGCGGCCAATGCCGCGAATGGCCACCAGCTCGGCAATGATGGCTTCGTCATCCATCGCCTGCCAGTCTTTCACATGGACCGCGCCGGTGTCAAAGTGTATCGACAGGTCCACCAGGTACTCCACCTTGCGCGCACTCAGGCCCGCAGCCCGCATATCGTCTACCTTGAGCCTGAGCACATTGGCGGGCGTGATTTTCTTGGGCAGGGCCGAGAACTTCGTCCAGACGCTCTGGGCTGCTTTCACGGAGATCTGCTGCCCCACGATGCTGCGCGCCAGCGTGCTGAACGCATCACCCCTTGCATGAAGACAGGCATCACCAAACAGGGGAATCAGCCGTTTCATCACGCGGTCCTTCTTGACCAGGTGCTTGCAGGCGTCGCCCCAGTACTCGGGCACCGTGGTGGCGGGCTCGGGAACATCGGCCAGCTCAACGCTGGCGGGGCCGCTTTTTACTATCTTTTTCATGGCTGCCCGCGCCCGCATTGCGCCGAAAAGTAGTCAGAATGCACCAAATGATGACGCCCAAATCTCACGACTGCACCTCCCAGGTGGTGCCCGTGGGCGAATCCTTGAGCACAATGCCCTGGCCCAGCAACTCATTGCGGATACGGTCTGCCTCGGCGAAGTTTTTCGCTTTCTTGGCATCGGCTCGCTGAGCGATCAGTTGCTGGATGCTGGCGTCGTCCAGCCCGGCGCCGGCCTGAAGGTAGCTGCCGGGAGCGCTCTGCAGCAAGCCCAGGCAACCGCCCAGGCTCTTCAGCAAACCGGCCAGTTCGGCAGAACGGGTTTTGTTGACTTCACCGGCCAGATCGAACAGCACCGCCACGGCTTCGGGTGTGCCAAAGTCGTCATCCATGGCTGCCTTGAAGCGCGCCGCAAACGGGTTGGCCCAGTCAATCGCCACCACGGCAGGGCTGACAAGATCTAGCGCCGTATAGAGGCGCTTGAGCGAATTGCGGGCATCGTCCAGGTGGGCGTCGCTGTAATTGAGCGGGCTTCGGTAGTGCGCACGAACGATAAAAAACCGTACCGTCTCGGGGTCGTATTTCTCCAGAACTTCACGGATGGTAAAAAAATTGCCCAACGACTTGGACATCTTCTCGTTATCAACCCGGACAAAGCCGTTGTGCACCCAGAAGCGTGCCAGCGGCTTGCCGTTGGCGCCTTCGCTCTGCGCAATTTCGTTTTCATGGTGTGGAAACTGCAGGTCGGCTCCGCCGCCGTGAATATCAAAAGTTTCGCCCAGTGTCTGGCAGCTCATCGCCGAGCATTCAATATGCCAGCCCGGCCGGCCGGGCCCGTAGTCGCTTTCCCATTTGGCTTCCGGTGGCTCGGCAGGCTTGGCGCTTTTCCAGAGCACGAAGTCCAGCGGGTCGTCCTTGCCGTCCAGCACCGCCACACGCTCGCCCGCCCGCAGCTCATCGAGCGATTTGCCAGAAAGCTTGCCGTAGCCTGGAAACTTGCGCACCGCGTAATTCACGTCCCCATTTGAAGAGCGGTAGGCCAGGCCCTTGGCCTCCAGCGTGCCGATCAGCGAAAGCATCTGCGGCACGTACTCCGTCGCGCGCGGCTCCAGGGTGGGCGACTCGATGCCCAGGGCTCCGATGTCCTGATGCATGGCGACGATCATCTCGTCGGTCAACGCGCGAATGGTGATGCCGCGCTCGACCGCGCGTTTGATGATCTTGTCATCAATGTCGGTGATGTTGCGCACATAAGTCACCTGCAGGCCGCTGGCCTTGAGCCAGCGCTGCACCACGTCAAACGCCATCATCATGCGCGCATGGCCGATGTGGCACAGGTCGTAAATCGTCATGCCGCACACGTACATGCGCACATGGCCGGGAAGCAGTGGAGAAAAATTTTCTACCTCACGCGACAGCGTGTTGTAAATGCGAAGGCTCATGGAGTATCTGAATGCGTGGCCTGACGGGAATCGGTCGATCGGTCAGAAGGGAGACAGGAAGCGGAATCTGGCGGACAGTTTTGGGCGCAGGAAAAGGTAAAAACAGAATGCAAAAGAAGCTGCCATAAAGGGGGAAAGCACGATTTTCGGGCGGCAACGAACTATACCCCCTCAGCTACAATTGCCCAGTATATCCAGCCGACCTGACAGCATGCAGCGGGCGGCAATTCCGGGGGACTCTGAAAAGCCGGGCTGTTTCATGGCGATTTTCCGCCCAACGGGTATCCCAACGCTTCCAAACAATAGCGAGACTTCTCATGCCCACGCGCGCACCGCTCTCACGCAACCCAAGCAACTCACGTCATCCCTTGCCAACGGCCCTGCGCATGCTGTTACTGGCCGCCATGCTGGCGGCATCCGCAGCCCATGCCGACGACTACGCCGATGTCAGCCGCCTGATGCAGGCAGGCCAATACCCTGAAGCGCTGGCCAAGGCTGACCAGTACATCGCTGGCAAGCCGCGCGACCCGCAGATGCGTTTCTTCAAAGGCGTGATCCAGACCGAAACCGGCAAGACCGGCGATGCGATCGCCACCTTCACAAAAATCACGGAAGAATATCCGGAGCTGCCGGAGCCATACAACAACCTGGCCGTGATCTACGCCGGCCAGAACCAGTTTGACAAAGCCAGGGCTGCACTTGAAATGGCGGTCCGCACCAACCCCAGCTATGCCACCGCCCACGAGAACCTGGGCGACGTCTACGCCAAGCTGGCCAGCCAGGCCTATGAAAAAGCCCTGCAGCTTGACGGTCGCAACACCAGCGTGCCGCCCAAGTTGACGCTGATCCGCAACCTGTTTTCCGCCGACACCAAAGGCCAGAAGCCGGCCGTCGCTGGCGCGCAGAAATCCAGCCCGGCGGTTGCCAGGCCAGCCGCATCCGGGGCATCGCCCCGGTAGCACGTGCCCCGCATTCCATGGGCCATTGCCGGACGCCTGCGCCAGACCGACAACAGCGACACGATGGTGGTAACCTTTGGCAGACGGGTCAAAGACACCGGAATGGCCGGACCGACAACCAGTACTGGAGCGGCCCCGGTCGCCAGTGGAAAATATTTTTTGAAGAGGTAATCTAATGGCATTTGCCAAGTACGCCGAGTACGCCAACTACGCCATATCCGCCACGTTGGCCCCATTCAGCGCAGCTCGCCGCGCAGCGCTCGCGGCAATGGCTGCATCTGCCGTCATCGCCTGCCTTGCCGGCCCTGCTCTGGCGCAGGGCGCACCCCAGGTGAAGTTTGTCACCAGCGAAGGTGACTTCGTGGTTGAGGTCTACCCCGACAAAGCGCCCAAAACAGTCGAAAACTTTTTGCAGTACGTCAAAGACAAACACTACGACGGCACCATTTTTCACCGCGTGATCAGCAACTTCATGGTGCAGGGTGGTGGCTACGATGCGAAATATGCCGAGAAAAAGACCCGCCCGCCGGTGGTCCATGAAGGCCGCGAAGCCCTGGCCAAAGGCGGCGCCAAAAACGTGGTGGGCACACTGGCCATGGCCCGCACCAATGATCCCCATTCGGCGTCATCGCAGTTTTTCATCAACGTCAAGGACAACGATTTTTTGAATCCGACGCTGATCCCGCCGGGCGACCCGGTGCCCCGGTTTGAGTACCAGGGCCAGGTCTATGAAAACACGCCACGCGCGCAACTCGTCAACGCCCCCCAGCTCTATGGCTACACGGTGTTTGGCAAGGTCATCAGCGGCATGGACGTGGTGAACAAAATCAAATCGGTGCCCACCGGCCCCGGCGGCCCCTTCCCCACGGACGTGCCTAAAACGCCCGTTCTCATCAAATCTGCAACCCTCGTCAATTAATCCATTGACTCACTGATACAGGAACCACCATGAGCAACCCGAAAGTAGAACTCCATATCAAGAACTACGGCGTGATCACGCTGGAGCTCGATGCCGCCAAGGCACCCAAGACCGTCGCCAACTTCCTGAGCTATGTCAACAAGGGCCACTACGCCAACACTGTTTTTCACCGGGTGATTCCCGGCTTCATGGTGCAAGGAGGCGGCTTTGAAGTCGGCATGAAACAAAAACCCACCGATGCCGAGATCGAGAACGAGGCCAACAACGGCCTGAAGAACGACAACTACACCGTCGCCATGGCACGTACCAATGCGCCGCACTCGGCCAGCTCGCAGTTTTTCATCAACGTGGCTGACAATGGCTTTTTGAACCACACCGCACCCAGCGCATCGGGTTGGGGCTATGCCGTGTTTGGCAAGGTGGTGGCGGGCACCGAAGTTGTTGACAAGATCAAGGCCGTCAAAACCGGCCGCAAGGGCTTTCATGACGACGTGCCCCTCGAAGACGTGGTGATCGAAAAAGCGGTGGCGCTGGCCTGAATCCCTTCGGACTGCGCCTGCTCCTGCCCAAGTCCGGCTCGTGACCACCTCCCTGACCGTGCCTCAGATCGCGGAGCTCCATGCACCGCCTTCCTGGCGCACGGTCGATTTCATCGCAGACCTGCATTTGCAGGCCGGGGAGCCCGCCACCTTCACGGCCTGGCGGCATTACCTTGAGAGCACGCCTGCCGATGCGGTGTTCATCCTGGGCGACCTGTTTGAGGTCTGGGTCGGCGACGACGCGGTGAGCGCTGATTTGCCGGCCCGGGCGACCGGCCTGGAGACCCAGCCGGAGACCAGCGTTGAAGACCGCTGCGCCCGCCTGCTGGGCGAAACCGCTGGCCGGCTGGCCGTTTTTTTCATGCACGGCAACCGCGATTTCCTGGTGGGCCAGACACCGGCCGGCCCAACGCTGATGGACCTGTGCAACATCACCCTGCTGGCCGACCCGACGGTGCTGGTGTTTCCCGGCCAGTCCGCCCAGCGCTGGCTGCTGTCGCATGGCGACGCACTGTGCCTGGGAGATGTGGACTACCTCCAATTTCGCCAACAGGTACGTAGCCCGGACTGGCAGAAGGCCTTTCTGGCCAGACCCCTGGCCGAACGCCAGGCCGTTGCGCGCGGGCTGCGCCAGCAAAGCCAGCAGCAGCATGAACGCCGCAGGCAATCGGGGGCCGGCTATGCCGATGTGGACGCCCAGGCCGCCCGCCAGTGGCTGGAAGCCGCGGGAGCGCGCACCCTGATTCACGGGCACACCCACCAGCCGGCGGTGCATGACCTCGGCCAGGGTTTTGCACGCGTGGTGCTCAGCGACTGGGACGCAGAGGCCAAACCGCCGCGCGCCGAAGTGCTGCGGCTGTCTGCCGGCGGCCTGCGCCGCATTCCCCTGCTGTAGACCTGGCTGCCGGTCTGCTCATAACCCTGCAACCAATCAACACGCCCAACACGCCTGTTACATGCTGCTGAACTGGTTGCGAACACTGCTGGGACGCGTCCGCGCGGATCCTGGTGCCATTCCCGAGGCCCTGTGGCTCGGCACGCTGGCCCACTACCCGTTCCTGGCCCAGCGTCCGGAGGCCGAGCAGCTGCAGCTCCGGGGCCTGGTCAGCCAGTTTCTGACCCAAAAGGAATTCAGCGGTGCGCACGGCCTCGTCGTCACGGACGAGATGGCGGTTGCGATTGCCGCGCAGGCCTGCCTGCCCGTGCTGCACCTGGGCCTCGACTATTACGACGACTTCAAAGGCATCGTGGTGCACCCGGGCGCCATGCTGGCGCGCCGCGAGGTCACGGACGGCAGCGGCGTGGTGCATCGCTACAGCGAAGTCCTGCTGGGCGAAGCCATGGACCGGGGCCCCGTCACCCTGAGCTGGCAGGATGTGGCTGCCGCTGGTGAATCGGCCAGCCAGGGCTACAACGTCGTGGTTCACGAATTCATCCACAAGATCGACATGCGTGATGGCGCCGCCAACGGTTGCCCGCCCCTGCCCTCGCGCGGCGCGCGGGAGGCTTGGCAAGCCGTGATGCAACCGGCCTACGACGACTTTTGCGAACAGGTGTCCATGGCCGAACGTTTTGGCGGCGCACCACCCTGGCTGGACCGCTACGGTGCCACGTCGCCAGCCGAATTCTTCGCCGTGGCCTGCGAAGCGTACTTTGTAAACCGCCCCCGCTTCGCGCAGGACTTTGCGGCCATGGCCGGGCTGTTTGATGAATACTTCAAGAGAAACAAAGCCCCAACCCATTAAGGACAGGGCAGCGAAGTACAGGGGAAAGAAGCCATCTATTTGATGGCATCCTGGCCGCATGCACCGGAAATTCGGGGTCGGCAGGTGTTTGAGTATTTCCCCGCATGGCAGGCCAACGCGATAACCAGCCCGGTCGGGGGCGACTGCAACGCCCATTTCCTGCCCAGTGATATCAGGCCGCCGGCACCAACATTCCTGAGATGAACACTCCCGACTGGCTCATGCCCCCATTGCGCACCAGAATGCAGCGCGAGGAACGCAGACCGGGAGCGTGAAAGCCCAACTCACACCCGCGCGCGGCGGGAGCCAGCTCCAGGGCCAGTTCAGCGCTTGAGCAGTACCTTCAACACGTTCTGCACACGCCTGGCGTTGCCGGCATCAAAATCAGCGGCCAGCACCTGGGCGGCGTCTTCGCCCCAGGTTTCGGCAGGTGCGGGCGCGTTGCGCCGGGTCAACAACTGCAGCTGCAACATGCGACGGGCACTGAGGTGCTCGGCAGGCGTGGGAAGTTCGGCGGCGATCTCCAGGCGCAGCAGGGCCTCGGACGCATCTTTGCCGGAGGGCGTGCTGACCGCCTGAACCCAGCGGCTGCGCACCGCGGGCGCGACCTGCTTGCCCAGCTCCTGCGCGCCGGGCAGCAACGACGGGTCGCGCTTTTCCCAGGCGGAGATCAAATGGGTCAGCACTTCACCATGGGCCTGCATGGCGAGCTTCTTGAGCGCATGGTTGGCGGCCTCAAAGGCTTCGCGCTGGGCGCGGAAGGCGGCATCACCCAGGCGCGGGCCGCGGTCTTCGAAGGCCGGGCGGTCGTTGCCGCGAAGGCCCCGGTCGTCACGGCCGGGACGGCTGCCATCGCGGTCCGGGCGGTAAGGCTCGAACTTGTTGTCAGTGCTCTGGCGCGGGCCGCCCGGTTTGCTGCCCGGGCGCGAATCCTTGCGGTCACCGAATTTGCCACCTCGTCCTGCGGGTGCTGCTTCGGCCTTGCGCATGCCGGGGCGGTCGTCACCGCGCATGGCCACGACGGGCTTGGGTGCGGCCTTGGGCGGTGGTGAGGGTTCAGCGGGTGCAGAGGCGGGCTCGCCGGCTTGCGCAAACTCCGCAGCGGACGCTTCAGAAGCGGCCTCCATGACGAGCGATGAGTCCGCTACTGTGTCTGCAGCCTCCTGCGCAGTTTCGATGTGTTCTGCGGCTTCATCTCCCGCGGCAACAGGTGTTTCGTTGGCGGCGGCAAGCACGGCCTCGACCGAGGGAGCCGATGAGGCATCGGACTCTGATGCAACCGCCGTTGCAGGCGCGGGAACCTGGCCACGAACAATCGCCTCAAGCGCCTTGGCGGCGGCGTGGATTTTTTGTGCATCGCCGCTGGCCGTGGCGGCCTCCACGGCCTTGGAGGCCTCCAGTACCATGCGGTCGAACTCGCCGAGCGCGGCTGCTGCTTTTTCGCGCTCCGCAGTTTTGCGCTGGAAGGCGTCGTCGATCGGCTTGCGGAAAGCGTCCCATAGTTTTTGCTCCTGCTTGCGCTCGATCGGCACGCTTTGCGCCTCATGCTGCCAGCGCTGCTGCAGAGTCTTGACGGAATCAATGCGCAACTGGGACTCAGCGCCCAGAACCTGCGCCTCTTCAATCATGGCTTTGCGGCGCGCCAGGCTCTCGTTGCGGGCGGCCGTCAGCGGAGCATCGGCCGCATCCATGGCGGCTTTCCAGACAGGCTGGATTTCGGCAAAGGCCTTTTCACCCAGGTGCCCGGCTTCGCGCCATTTCTCCACAAACCCATTGAGGCTGCGAATGTGGTGCTTCCAGTCGGTGTTGGTCTTGTGGGCTTCGGCCCAGGCCAGCACCTCATCAATCAGTGCGCGGCGCTGGGCCTTGCTGGCCTCCGTCTGCTCCTTGACTTTTTCGAGCCAGGTTTCGACCACTTTATGGGCTTCATTGCAGGCGTCGTCAAAGCGTTTCCACAGCGCATGGTTGGGCGTGCCGCCCTGGTCGCTGGTCTTCCACTGCTCGCGCATGGCACGCAAGGCCTCCTGCTGCTTGCGGCCGCCCATGGGGTGGGCCACGAGCGCTTCGGCTTTCACGACCAGCTCTTCGCGGATCTGGTCGGCGCGCCAGCGCTGCCAGCCTTCCAGTTCACCGGCAGCTGTCAGCGCGGCGTGCGCGGCGGCTTCGAGCTTGCTGTCGATGTGGCGGATATGCTCTTTCAGCGCATGGCGCAGGTCAGCAGCCACTTTGGGCGTGGACTTGCCATGGCCTTCGGTGACTTCGTGCTCCAGTCTGGCGAGCGCTTCCTGCACGGCCGCCGTCGCCTTCTCGCGCATGTCCTTCAACACGGCGGGATCAATCTTGGCCTTGGGCGCGCGCGCCGGCTGCTCGCCCGCGGGTGCCGGCACGCCGCGCGCGGCGCGCAGCTCGTCCGCCCACACCGGCACGGCGGGCAGCGGTGCCGCCACGTCCTCCGCGGCTTTGACGGCCACGGCCAGCGCGCCCTGGAACGCGTCCCACACGGCGAGCAACTGGCCACGCGAGGCATCCAGCAGCGGCGGAAATTTGGCATCGACACTGGCCCAATTGGCGTCGTGCATGATCTCGTCGGCCTGGCCCTGCCAGTGCGTCACGTCGGTGCGCAGCGTATCGAGCGCGGCCTCCGCATCGCGCCAGGGCTTGATCGACAGCACCTCTATGCGCTGCGCAATCAGCACGGCAGCTTCGCGCTGCACCTGGGTGCGATGCTGCAGGTCTTCGATGGTCTTGACGCGCTCGGTCAGCTGTACCTTGAGGCCGGCCAGAGGCTCCCGGGACAAGGGGGCGCCGGCTTTGGCCGCATCACGCTGCCAGGCCAGGGCATCGGCCAGATTGAGCTTGGGCAAGGCGAGCAGGCCCTGCGCCTTTTCTGCCCATTCGGCCGCCACGGCTTCCTGGCCCTTGCTGCGCTTGACCTCGTCGAGCTTTTCCTTGAGCGGCTTGGCGGCACCCTTGTCGCGGTTGGCCAGGTCCTTGTAGACCTCGGCCATCTGCTCCGCCGTGGGTTCCGTCGCCAGCCACTGACGGATACGCGCCGTGCGCTCGCCCGAGGTGGGCGCTGAAAACGCGCCGCCCGTCAGGCCGTCCAGCGGGTGGGCTTCCGCCGATTTGGCGGGGCCGGTTTTCACGGCTGAGGCGGGTGCCGGAGTAGCGTCGGCTTTGGAGGATTTGGACATGGGAAAACGCAGCATAAATAATTAATAACAATCGGTTTGAAAAAAACAGTCGAAGACGGCAATCAGACCGGGACATTCAAAACCCGGGTCAAACCGGGGAGGTTTTACCTGCCTGCCAGCACCTTGGGGAATGGCTGGGACACTGGGCGGAGGACTGTCAGCGGGCATAACTGCGGTTCACGGCTCGCAAGGCTTTTGCCCCGTCAGGCCCGAGCCTCACGCTTTTTAAAAATAAGGAACAGCGGGTATTTTCGCTGTTTTTAGGGCATCGCCAAATTAAGTTCTGCACGTGGCGTCCATTTGGCTTCGGGCGGGACGGCTTTGGGGGCACCCAGAAAGAGCCGCTCGGGCGGCAGGTTGACGGAAATAAGGTAGTCCTTGACCGCCACGCCGCGCTGCACGGCCAGCTCGCGCATGGCTTCCTCGCTCACCGCAATATCGGCAAGCAGCAGCTTCTCCATCTCGGGGACGGGCAGGTCTTTGGCCAGGCCGATCAGGTTGCGCGGCTTGGGGATGCCGGCACGCTGGTAGACCTCCTTGAGCAGCGCCGGGTATTCGGCCGGGTTGACGCTCACCGCGGCCGTGGTGCTGCCGCCTTCCTTCGCGATGCTGCGGCGTTTCTCGGCGCGCACCATGTCATCCAGGCGCTCGCGCTTGAAGCCCTCGCGTTCAGCCAGAACACTGCTGGTGCCGACCACCGTGAGCTGGAGCGCGGGGCGATCGGTCAGGGCCTTCGCGACCTTGTCGAGTCCGGCCCTGGCCTCGGGCGCGAGTCTGGCGCTGCCGGGGGCGAAGCCGACGGTGCTGAGCTCCTCACCGCCGCCACCCAGCGCACTGGCCAGCAGGCTGAACGGCGCGGTGATGGCCTTGACGATCAGATTGACGATGAGCTTGACAATGATGGGACCAAGGCTGAATTGCGGGTCATTGAGCGAGCCGCTGATAGGCAGGTCGATGTCGATCACGCCGTTGCGGTCGGCCAGCAGGGCCACCGCCAGCTTGACAGGCAGGCTGCCTTGCGAGCCCTCGACCTTGTCACCGAAGCTGAGTTGGTTGAGTATGACCTTGTTGCTGGCGGTCAGCCGTCCGTCGGGAAGCACCAGGTAACTCACATCGACGCTGAGCTTGCCGCGGCTGATACCGTAGCCGGCGTACTTGACGGCATAGGGCGAGAGCGGCGGCAATTCCAGGTCGCGCACCTTGCCCTTGATGTCGAGCGCCAGTGGTTTGGCCAGCGGATTGAGCTTGCCCAGAATTTCCAGCGAGGCTGTCCCCTCTGCCCTGCCGCGCAGTTCCAGGTCGGCCATGTCGGGAACCGCGCCTGTTGAGGCACCAGGGGGGACTGATGAAAACGCACCCAGCCGGCCGGTCAGCTCGCTGAGGTCGGCGGAATAGTTGGGTTTGACGAAACGGTCTGAAAACAGAACCTTGCCGTTGATCAGACTCAGGGGGCCGGCGTTGACGATAGCCTGTGGTGCGGTGTCAGCGGCGTTGGCGTTGGAAGTCGGGGCGGAGGCCGCAGGCGCCGGGACCATGGCTTGCGAGCCGGTTCGCCCGCTCGCCCCCAGGGAATCCGGGACATCGGCTCCCGTTTTTGAAGTCCCTTCAGGTCGTATCGCCGGTGCCGCCGCACCAACCGTCGCCGCTGTGTTTGCCGGCTTGAAAATGTCCTGCAGGTTGATCCGGCCGTCCGGCTGAACGATTACCCGCGCAAAGAAGTCGGTCAGCACGGTTTCCCTGACATCCACCCGCGTCGCCTTCGCGGGCTCCAAAGCCACATTCAGGCCGCGCAGATTCAGCGTCTTCCAGGCCAGCAGATCTTCACTGGGCGTCAGGGTGTTGGCCTTGAACTCTTCGAGCGACACATCGCCAGCCACCCTGGCTTGCGGGCCGGCAGCGGTCTGCCGGTAGTTGAACTGTCCCTTGAAACTCGCATCGGCACGCAGCAGCTCAACGTTGAGCCCTTCCGCAAAGTAAGGCTCAAAGGCCTGCAGCGGCAGCCTGTCCAGCACCAGCCTGCCCTGCGCCTGTAGCGGCGTCAGGCCCACGCTGCCCTTGAAGTCCAGCTTGCCGGGTTCAAAATGCCCCGTGGCCAGACGCCATGAGGCGGTGAGCGGCATGGCTTTGGCGGCCAGGGCCCTGGCTGAAGGCCTGTCATCCAGCACCAGTTCGCCCAGCCGGGCCATGACCGCCGTGACCTCAAAAGCCACGGGTTTGGCACCGGCCTTGTCGGAAAACGACACGCCACCGCCATCCAGCTGCACCTCGTTGATGGCCACGGCCCACGAAGGTGCGTCGGCCTGTGGCTTGACAAGCGGTGGCGGCGGCGTCATGCCATCCCGCACCATCCAGCGCTCGTACATCCATCGCCTGTCGCTGTCACGGTCTACCCGGGCCCGGGGTTGGGTCAACTGCAGTTTTGCGGCCTTGAACGACCGGCCCGCCACGTCAATGTCCGCGTCTGTCATGTCCACACGCCGGATGGACACCAGCGACGTCTTGCCCTGTGCCAGAAGCACCTCGCTCACGGCCATTTGCGGGGCAGTGACTTGCAGGACCTGCGCGCCGTCGCCACCGGCAGCCTGCCAGCGAACATTGAGTTGGGCCTCAAGCCGACCATTGAGCGCCGGCAGCAAAAACTGGCCTACATATTTGGCCGCCATGTTGAGCGGCCAGTCCGCCACGGTGGCGGCGACCTGCGCGGCCTGATCGGTAGCCGTTCCGCTGAAAGTCAATAGTGCCGGGGTGACGGCCGCGCCAGGCGCGGCGGTTGTGGCGGTTGTAGCGGAGCCGCTGGCTGAATTAGCCGGAGCGCTGGTCTTTGCTTTTGTCTTCTTCGTATCAGCCATCATAGCGGCCGGGCCCGGGAGGGCCTGATCCAGCCCCATCGAGCCGTTGAACTGCAAGGGCGCACCGGCGGCGAACGGCATGGCAATGGCCGTGGCGTCCAGCGCGATGCCGGCCAACCGGATCTGGGCAGGTGACGACAAGGTCTCATCCAGCCAGTTCAGTACGCCGCCGCGCACGGCGACCTTGCCCACCTGCACTTTCCAGGGCGTCCCCGCGCTGGCCGGGCCCTTGGGCGTGGCATTGCTCTGTGCGCTGGCCCCTGATTTTTGGGCATCTTCGGCTATTGTTTTTGGAGCACTCTGGGTGCTCGGGGTGTTCTGGTCGGATACCGGCAGTACATTCAGACGCCCCGCCCGGTCCCGCGTGACCTGCAGCGCAGGCGCAGTGAGTTCCACCGCAGAGAGTTTGACGAATTGATTCAGCGGACGCACGTCGTCCATGCTGACCTGCAGCCGGTCAAAAGACAGCAGATCCTGGGCTGTTGGCGCCGTTGCCGGCTGGCCCGGGACCGCGGCGTTCAGCAGGCGGACCTTCTGCGCCGTGACCGTTCCCGAAACCCTGATCACGGTGTCCGGCGTCTGCTCAAACACCACCTTGGCATCGGCACTCAGCACTGCGCTTTGCAGCCGGACGGGCAGGCTCGCTGGCCAGTAAGCCAGGTAAGGCAGAAGGTCCAGGTCGCCAAAATGAATGCTGGCCTCGGTTTTTCGGGTCTGGGCGAAAGGCGTGCCCTCGGCCGCCGTGTCAAAGCGGCTGCCATTGAGCTTGAAAGCCAGATGCGGCGTGGTCTTGATCTCGCGCCGGGATTTCAGATTGCTCAGGAAAGGCACGGTGAGGGTCAAATCCCGCAACTCATGGGTCTTGTGCGCCGGCTGGTCGCTGAAGTCGAATCGGCCAGCACTCAGCACGATGTTGTGGAGCGCAAATCGCGGAGCATCGACGGCAGGCTCGGCGCCCGATGGTTTAAGGCGATCCAGCATGTCGTCGATGTCGTAACGCCCGTCGCCCAGGTGGGTCAGCGAGGCCACAGGCTCCTCCACCACCATGGCGTCGACCACCGGTGCCAGCCGCAGCAGCGACTCCAGCTCCGCATCTATATAGATACGCCTGATTTTCAGCTGGGGGTCGGACGAAGCCAGGGCCTGGGCGACAGACGGGGTGTTGGCAGGCACGCTGGGCGCCCGAGCGCCTGCCGGTCCGGAAGATGCCGCCGGGCCGGCCTTGGCTATGGCCAGATCACGGATCGTCAGCTCCAGTGACCACGGCTTGAAGTCCACCGCGCCCACTGTGACGCGTCGGCCCAACCTTTCCGAGGCGACTTTTTCGAGTTGCGCCTTGATCACCACAGGCAAGGCCGCATAAGCCAACCCCCATACCAGCAACAGCGCCCCGCAGGCCCAAGCCGCACGGCGCTGCCACCGCGGCGATCGAACCACGGAATTCGCCCAGGCCGGAAAAGCCCTCCAGTTGCGCCTCAATGCCTCGCTTGACATAAGTGGAGTTTTTAACGCCTGAGCCCAAACGTCAACGCTTTATTTTGCAGTCCATGAGCCAAGGCAACGCCAAAATGAAAAAACCCCGGCCAGCTTGACTGGACCGGGGTTGACGGCGGGCGTAATGCTCATGCCGTCGGGCTTCGCAAAGGAGAGAGTAATCGTCTCGCAGTGCGATGGAAGCAAGTGATTGCTTCCAGTTTTACCGGGGTTGGTTACCCAGTGGGAGCCTGACTTCCGTCAGGCAATTGCAGGTTACCCCTTTGGCAGGGCGGGGGCAAGTCCAAATTTTCAATCACGGCAGCCGCAGTGATTGCCGTTTTCTTGGGGGAACCCATAGCGCCTCAAAGTGAAAACGAGAGGAAATCCGGCAACCCGACGGGATTCTGGATGACAGTGAAATTTGAGTAAGCAAATTTAACTAGAGCGGGCCTGAAAACCAGCGCTGCAGCTTGCTCGCGAGGTCATTTTTGATGAAAAGCAGGGCTTAATCCAATGAAATTGCATATTGAATAGATTTGTTATGCTTGACAGGTTATTAAAGCGACCACTAAAATTCGACCTGCTCCCAAAAACTCAGGGGGCAACCCGAATCCGCTGCCGAACCCGGCAACGTCAAACGAGGGTCAACACCCACAAGGCCACGCCTTGGTTTGATGGCGACCCAATCAAAGTCTGTATGGCCCTCGCGGCTCCGCGGACGTAGAAAGGAGTGCTATGACAGCGCTAGGAAACCATGGCTTGATGCCGTACCTTGAGGCGCACTTCAAAAGTGCGCGCAGCAGTGTTTCAAATATTGCTGACGACATTGCCCAGGGCTTTTTCGAGATCATCCACAACAGCTTTGCCCTCCTGGGGCTGGCCGTCGTGTTCGCGGTGATTACCCTTGTTGCCCGGCCCGATCTGCGTCAGGCCGGCGAATCTGAACTGATCACCTGGCTGCAGGAGCGCCAGGAAGAGGCCATCGGCTTTACCGAGCCGGCCGCCATTGACCGGGCCACCGCCTCCAACCCGAAAGACTTGCCGTCCCAACAGGCAGCAGTGGCTTACTGGCTGAGCAAAAAGTACGGCGTGGCGCCGGAGCCCCTGAGCGTTCTGGTGTCGGAGGCGTTTGAGATTGGCCACAAGGCCAAACTGGACCCCACCCTGATTCTGGCCATCATGGCGATCGAGTCGGGGTTCAACCCCTTTGCCCAAAGCCCGGTCGGCGCGCAGGGCTTGATGCAGGTGATGACCAAGGTGCATCACGATAAATATGAAAACTTTGGCGGCAAACTGGCGGCGTTTGACCCGGTCACCAACCTTCGCGTCGGGGTCAAGGTACTGCAGGAGTGCATTGCCCGGGCCGGCTCGATCGAGGGTGGCCTGAAGTATTACGTGGGCGCGGCGAACATGGAAGATGACGGTGGTTACGCCGGAAAAGTCATGGCCGAGCATGCCCGCCTGCTGGCGGTGGTGGGGGGCAAGCGCCTTCTGCCCTCGCCGTTCTTCGCGTCTCCGGCACCTGCGCGCCCCATGCCGGCCTCGTTACCGGTAAAACCTGGCGCAGGGGACGCTGGCGACGGCAGCAAAATGCCTGAAAAAGTAGCCCTCCTCAGCCAGTCCTGAGCCCCTTTTCCCGTCGGCCGCCGGTTCTTTGCCGGTAGTCAGGCGTGCACTTTCCTTCCACGCCGGGCTCCATCCCGGCTTTTTGCTTTTGATCCCCTGCCCGCCCCCCAATGCCCAGCCTCAGTTACACTAGCGAGGTGCGCAACTGGCGATAGGTATCATGGTCTTGCCGGCCAATGATGCTGACGTGGGGACACCACTGGGAAGCGCACCGCTTGAAGCCGTTTGGCCACAGCGTTCAGCCGTTCGCCTGGGCAGCCCTTGCTTCCTTGCTAACCAAGGACAAGGATCAAAGTCTTGAAGGACTGCCATGTACCATCGCAATATTCTGGTCGAACAGACCGATCCCGAAATTTTCGCTGCCATCCAGGCTGAAAACGCCCGGCAGGAACACCATATCGAGCTGATTGCCAGCGAGAACTACGCCTCGCCCGCCGTTATGGCCGCCCAAGGCTCGCAGCTCACCAATAAATACGCCGAAGGCTACCCCGGCCGCCGTTATTACGGCGGTTGCGAGTATGTGGACGTTGCCGAGCAGCTGGCAATTGACCGCATCAAGCAGATTTTTGGCGCGGATGCCGCCAACGTGCAGCCGCATTGCGGCGCCTCCGCCAACGAAGCGGTGTTTCTTGCCTTCCTGAAGCCCGGCGACACCATCATGGGAATGAGCCTGGCCGAAGGCGGTCACCTGACCCACGGCATGGCACTCAACATGAGCGGCAAGTGGTTTAACGTTGTGTCTTACGGGCTCAACGACAAGGAAGAGATCGATTACGACGCGATGGAGCGCAAGGCGCATGAGACCCGCCCCAAGCTCATCATCGCCGGCGCCTCGGCCTACAGCCTGCGCATTGATTTCGAGCGCTTTGCCAAAGTCGCCAAAGCCGTAGGCGCCATCTTCATGGTCGACATTGCGCACTACGCGGGCCTGGTTGCTGCGGGCGTGTACCCGAACCCGGTGCCGCACGCAGATATGGTGACGTCCACCACGCACAAGAGCCTGCGCGGCCCGCGCGGCGGCATTATCCTGATGAAAGCCGAGCACGAGAAGGCCATCAACAGCGCAATCTTCCCCGGCCTGCAAGGTGGCCCGCTGATGCACGTGATTGCCGCCAAGGCAGTGGCTTTCAAGGAAGCGCTGTCCCCCGAATTCAAGACGTATCAGCAGCAGGTGCTGACGAACGCCCGCATCGTGGCTGAAACGCTGACGCAACGCGGTTTGCGCATTGTCAGCGGCCGGACAGAGAGCCACGTGATGCTGGTCGACCTGCGCGCCAAGGGAATCACCGGCAAGGAAGCTGAAGCCGTATTGGGAAGCGCCCATATGACCATCAATAAGAACGCAATTCCGAATGACCCGGAAAAGCCGATGGTCACCAGTGGCGTGCGCATTGGCACCCCAGCCATGACCACGCGCGGCTTCAAGGACGAAGAGGCACGCATCACGGCCAACCTGATTGCAGATGTGCTGGACAACCCGCGCGATGCCGCCAATATCGAAGCGGTTCGCGCCAAGGTCAATGCCCTGACCAGCCGCTTCCCTGTTTATCGCTAAAGCGCACTTCGACGTCCTGGCCAACCGATGAAATGCCCCTTCTGCGGCAACCTTGAAACCCAGGTGGTGGAAACACGGGTGTCGGAAGATGCAGACTTCATACGCCGCCGCCGCCAGTGCGGCGCGTGTGAAAAGCGTTTCACGACTTATGAACGGCCAGACGTCAATTTTCCGGCGATTGTCAAAAAAGATGGGCGCCGCATTGAGTACAAGCGCGGCAAAATCCTGGGCTCCATGAACCTGGCTCTGCGCAAGCGGCCGGTGAGCACAGAGCAAATCGACTCGGCGATCGAGCGGATTGAAGAAAAACTCCTGAGCCTGGGCGTTCGGGAAGTTCCCTCCAACCGCCTCGGCGAACTGGTCATGCGAGAGCTGAAGAAACTCGACAAGGTAGCCTACATCCGCTTTGCCAGCGTGTACCGCAGTTTTGAAGACATTGATGAATTCAAGACGCTGGTGGATGAGGTGAGGCGCTGATATCAGGTCAAGATCAAGGGCAGTTATTCACCGTCGCACGGACGATACGGGGGCGCCCAGCAATGTTGATGATAATCTGCCGGGCCTCCACCGCGGTAGCCGACTGCGTGCACACCGTGAAAGTGCCTGACTGAAATGCGCCAGAGGTCAATTTCGTAGTTCCCGTTGAAGTGTAGGACAGGTATTTGGCAACCGAGCTGTTGCCTGACAGCCGGATGGGCTCCGGCAAGGCACCCTCCCGCGACAGGATCGCCTCGCCTTCATCCAGCGAGGCGTTGTTGTTGGCGTCGTGAAACACTATCCAGCCCTGCTCCCATCCTCCGGAAGTGGCACAGGCATCCCCGGTAGCCGATTTGCACATTACAGCCCGGGAGTTGTGCTTGATGGCCTCGCTGCGAGCCAGCAACAAACTGGAAAAAAAAGAATTTCCCGCCGTGCTCAACTTCATGGAATTGGCCATATCAGACATCGCCGGAGCCGCCAGTGAAAGCAGTACAGACGCAACGGCGACCGTCCCCAGTACCTCGATCAACGTGAAACCCGCACACCCGGAACGCTCATCCATGCGTATCAACTCCCCTTGAGTTCGGGCCAACCCAACGCCGACCTCAGGGGCACGAGACTACTTGCGGCACAGAGAAAAAACCATCCCACACTTGGGGGAGACAAGACAAAAAAACCACGATCGACCGGGTGGCGATGCAACACAAAACAGATGGCCACCGCATCACGCAAACACTTACGCAGCCAGCAAGCCGCGAGGTAAAAAAGCGTCGACGCCGCATCGACCACCGAAAACGGGACAGGCACTGCCTATGGACAGGCGTATCGACAGGCGTAGGGGCCGGAGCGACAAGCGGCTACCGGCACACAGCCTGGAACAATGACAATCCATTTGTGAAAACTAAATACACCCTCTCCTCGCTGGGCACCCGCCGGGCAATGAAGCAACGTGGATTCACACTCATCGAGTTGATGATTACGGTTGCAATCATCGGCATCCTTGCGGCAGTCGCCTATCCGTCCTATACGGACTACATTCGCAAAGGCAAGCGCGCAACGGCCCAAGCGGCATTGATGGAGCTGGCCGGCAAGGAGCAGACCTACCTGCTGGACCGCCGGGTTTATACGGCCAGCCTGACCAGCCTTGGGTTTTCCACCCCCAAGGAAATAGCAAACGACTACACCTTTGCCGTTGATGGCGTCAGCGATGCGCCCCTTGCCTTCCAGGCCAAGGCGACACCATCAGCCGCGCTGACCGCCAGGGGCGAGAAGACCCTGACGGTGGATCATCTGGGCACCAAGGGCCCGGCGGACACAGCTGGTTATTGGGGTAAGTGATCATCATGAAATTGCCAACCCGCGCTACAGCCTGCCGCCCCAGGTCACTGCTGGCGCTGGCGGATGCGCGCGGCTTCACGCTCATCGAGTTGCTGATCACCATTACCGTGATGGCAATCTTTGCCTCTCTCGCCGCGCCCTCCTTCCGCGATCTCATTGCCACACAGCGCATGCGTTCGGCGGCCTCGGCATTGACCGAATCACTGTGGATGGCTCGTAGCGAGGCCCTCAAACGCAACACGGCCGTCGGGTTTTCGTTCGCCAGCATCAGCACGGGGTGGGACGTCAAGGCCGGAGCAACAACCCTGCATACCCAGGACGGCTTTCCGTCGATAAGCTCGGGCGCGGGCAGCTTCCAGTTCAATGCCTACGGGCGGCTATCCGATGCAGTGACGATAGAGCTGCGGGTAGCAACGGCCAACCTTTACCGTTGCGTCACCATATCGACAGCCGGGCGAACCACAGAAAAGGAAGGGAAATGCACATAATCGCCCCTCAAGCCCGTGCCCGGTACCAACGCGGCTACACCGTTGGCACATATTCCCGTGCGCGCGGCTTCACGCTCATCGAAATTCTGGTCACGCTTGCCATCATTCTTATCGGAATATTGGGCACCTTCGGACTCCAGACGAAAGCCACGAAAGTTGAATTTGAGTCCTACCAGCGCGGTCAGGCACTCGCCATGGTCCGGGATATGGAGGCGCGTCTGACAGCCTCTCGCGGCATTATCGACAGCTTCCTGACTGCAGAGCTCAGCTCAACCAATGGCTCAGTGTACGTCGGCGTTGGCAACGGTGGGCTCAACGGAGTTCTCGATTGCACCGTGATGGCAACACTGGCCAAAACGCAGCTTTGTGCCTGGGGCGACGCTCTCCAGGGCGCGGCCGTGACAGAGGGCGGAAAATCCGTCGGCGCAATGATTGGCGCACGTGGCTGCCTGGTCCGCATGGAGCCACCCCAATCCAATGCACTTGCGGATCTGTACGTGGTCGTCGTCTGGCAGGGCGTTGTGGCTGGCAATGATCCGCCAGCTGACGCGGTCACAGGGCAGAACAACTGCGCCAGCGCCGTCAATTTCGGCACTGGATTGCGCCGGGGGGTTTCGATGCGGGTAATGGTTCCCGACCTGAAAAAAACGCTGTGAGGTTTGACGTATGTTCCAAATAAACAGCATTGCAGGTATGCCCATGCACTCACGGCGCCAACGCGGACTGACCCTGGTCGAGTTGATGGTTGCGATGGCGGTTGGGTTGCTGCTGGTTATTGCCATGACGGCCATCTTTGTCAACAGCAGTGCGTCTCGTCGCGAGTTGGCACTCAGCGCCGAGGTGATAGAAAACGGCCGGTACGGGCTGGACGTATTGGACCGCGAACTGTCGCAGACCGGGTTTTATGGCACGCTCACAACCCCAACCGGAAACAACGCCGTCGACATGTGCTCCACAGACCCCGCGGTGTGGGCTGGTTCTCTCCAGAATCACGTCACAGGACTCAACAATGCTGCGGCAAGCCCTGCTTGCCTGACACGCAAAGCCGACACCGATGCCATTTTTATCCAGCGCGCCAGTACCTGTCAGGTCGGCGAGGTCGAGTGTGATGCCGAAAGCGACAAGCAGGCTTACATGCAGGTATCCGAATGTGGCCTCGAATACAACGCCACACCTTTTGTCCTGGACAAAGGCCTTAAAACGACTTTCACCCTGCAATCCAAGGCCTGTGACAGTGCGATAAAGGCCGGGAAGCGGCGCGTCATCCGGCGCGTTTACTACATCAGCACCGCTTCCGCATTGAGTTACATCGACATCACGCCGAACGGCATATCAACCCCGGTAGCACTGGTTGAAGATATTGAACAGATGCAGTTCGAGTACGCAGTTGACAGCGACGGAGACGGCACCATCGACAGTTTCAGTTCGACGCCGGCCACCTGGGCAGACGTCATCGGGGTTCGCGTCTGGCTGCTTGCGCGCTCCACCAGCGCGAGCCGCAACGCCGCCGATGCGACCACATTCAAGTTGAGTGCTGATACCACTGTCGATATTCCCGCCGCCAGCAGCAACCTCAAGCGCCGCGTCTACAGCACCTACATCTCTTTCGTCATGCCGAAAGCGCGCAAGGAATCCTGATGAAACGCAGCCACCGCCTGTCCTGCCGGACCACTCAATCCGGCGCAGTTCTTCTAATCGGGATGATCATGCTGCTGATGCTGATGCTGGTAGCCGTCGGGGTGATTCGTCTTTCCATGAGCCACACCCAGATCATCAACAATGAACAGGTGCGTACCGAAGCCAACACGGCAGCAAACTATGCGCTGGACATGGTGCTCAATGCACCGGCAAGCACGTGGGACGCTTACAGGAACGCCGGCAAAAAGGAATACATCAACCTTGGAACATCAGTCATCACCGACAGCGCGGATGTCTCGGTCGCCGTCACGGTGAGCAATCTCACCTGCAAGCGCTCGCGCATCATCAGAAACACCGATCTGATCAAGGTATCGGGCACCCTCACCTATGTCCCGGCGGCTGACAGCTCCTGCTTTGGCGGCGGCGGCTCGCCACTGACCATCGTCGACCCGACTGCGCTGGGCCCTCCGAACGCCGACTCGCTGTGCGCCAATGTGCTCTATGAAATGCAGGCCACCACCAGCGACCCCAAGCTGCTGGGAGCGGGTGCCACCATTACCCAGGGTGTTGAAGTGCGCCGCGGAGTGGACGAACTGGGCAACTGCGACTAACTCAAGGCAACTGGCTGCAGCAGGCAGCCTGCACGAAAGAAACCATCATGAAAATATCTACCTTGCGAATCTGGTTGCTGGCAACGTTGACAGCGCTGTTCACGACCCTGCCCGCAGCGGCCGCAGACATCGACATTTATTCGGGCGTCGCAGGCGGTGGCGAACCCAATGTGCTGTTTTTTATTGACAACACGTCCAACTGGTCCGCCGCCAACCAGGCATGGGATGTGGTCGAGGTAACCGCCAAGTGCAATTTGCTCGTAAATCTGACCGCCCGAAGCACATGTATCGGTTATGTGGCCCAAATTTTCGGCAACGAAACCAAACTGGTACAGGGAAGCGTGGAATTACGTGCGCTGAGGCTCGTGTTGAACGAACTGGTTTGCAAGACCGGCGCGAAAATCAAAATAAACGCGGGCATCATGCTGCTCAATGATGCCGGCAGCGTCGACAGTGCAAGTGTGGTGTCAGGCTACATCCGGCACCGAGTCACGCTGCTCGATAAGAGCCAATGTGATGTGGTTCTGGCAGACCTTGCCAACATCGACAGCAAGATTACCACCCCGGAGTTCAAGGGGCCGTCGTCAGCCGAATACGGCACGGCGCTGTTTGAAGCCTTCAAATATTTTGGCGGATGGACCAATCCCGCAGGATCCCGTACCGCCACGGCGGGCACACCAACCGGCGCCACCGGCTTTGGGCCCATCCGCTACGCCAAGCCAATTGCCCAGGAAGATCCCCAGGCATTCACCGACGCCAGCAAGACCACGTACCTGAGCCCCATTGGCGGTACAGCGGTCTGCGGCAAAAACTACATCGTCCTGATCGGTAACAAGTTTCCGAATCAGGAATACGGCACCAACGTCAATTCGTCGCCCAACCCGACCAACACACAGATGACGAGGTTGAACTACGACCCCAAGGCGCAAATTTATCCCCAACCCCTGACAAACGCCGACAAGACAAACGTGCGCTTCGCCGACGAATGGGCCAAATTCCTGTATCAAACCGACGTCAGCGACATACCCGGTGAGCAGCACGTGAGCATGTTTACGGTCGACGTTTACAACAAAACAGCCGATCCACTGCAGGGTGCCCTGCTCAAATCAATGGCCGAGCAGACCGGCCCTAATGGCTACTTCCCGGTGGGTGGTGACCTGTACGGGTTGATCAATGCATTTATTGATATCCTGACCCAGGTTGCTGCGGTCGACAGCGTGTTTGCTTCCGCATCGCTGCCAGTCAGCGTCAATGCCCAGGGCACTTTCCTCAACCAGGTGTTCATGGGCGTTTTCCGGCCAGACGACAATGCCCAGCAGCGCTGGGTGGGCAATCTCAAGCAATACCAATTTGCACTGAACGGTAACACGCTGTTTTTGGCTGACGCAACAGGCAAGTCTGCCGTGGATGCCGTCAACTCCGGCTTTATCCAGCATTGTGCCCAGAGTTTCTGGACAAAGGATAGTGGCACCTACTGGCAATCCATCACGGGAATGAACACGGCCTCCGCCTGTGATCCAACGAACAACCTGAAACCCTATTCAGATTTACCCGATGGGCCCATTGTCGAGCGTGGCGGGGCGGGTCAACGTTTGCGTGACCTGGGATATGCTGCACGCAACATTCAAACCTGTTCGACATCAGGCTGCACGGCCTTGACAGATTTCACGACAACCAACATGACCAGCCTGGACCCCATCCTGGTCGACTGGGCACGTGGAAAAAACAACGGCGATGGCAATATCAAAGCCTCCAACGGTACGGTAACTTACACAGACTACGGGACGACCAACACCCCTCCGACTACCCCCCCGGTCACCCGTCCAACGGTACACGGCGAGGTAGTTCATTCGCGCCCGCTGGCCGTGAACTACGGCGTCGACAAAGCCAATGACGTGGTGGTTTTCTATGGCGCCGGTGACGGCATGCTGCATGCCGTCAATGGCAACCAGGCCGTGACCGATGGCAACGAACTCTGGTCGTTTATCGCACCCGAGCACTGGAGCACCCTTGATCGCGTCCGCACCAACAGCCCGCTGATTTCCTATCCCAACGTCAATACCGGCCTGAGCCCCACCCCCACGCCGAAGACCTATTTCTTTGACGGCACCATCGGCGGCTATCAGGAGCGCACCAGCAGCTCGGTCAGCAGGCTCTGGATCTACCCGACCATGCGCCGTGGCGGGCGTTCGGTCTACGCTTTTGACGTCACCACGAAGCCGAGCGTCAGCGTTCAACCCAAATTGTTATGGCGGTACAGCGAGACCAATGACAGCCGCATGGGCGAATCATGGTCTACACCGGTAGCGATTCGCGTCAAGGGCATGAGCTCACCGCTGGTGGTCTTTGGCGCTGGTTACGACAAATGCGATGACGCCGAGGATTCGAACACGGCATGCGCTTCAGTGACCCAAGGCAAAGGCATCGTCGTGATGGACGCGGAGAAAGGCTCCGCGGCCAACTACCGGTTCTTTGGCGTCGCAACAGGCGAGCTAGACAGCTCAGCGGGCCGGTTTGTCGCCGATATTGCCGCTGTCGACGTAGACCGCGACGGCTACACCGATGTGCTCTATGCGGTCGATACACGCGGCAATATCTGGCGCATCAACACCAGCGACCCGAGCACTTCTTACACCGGCTATTCCGATGTGAGCAAATGGCCCGTCAACAAGGTCGCACAGGTCAGTGACTGGACCGTGGCGTCGGAAAAACGAAAATTCATGTCCGCGCCCAGCGTGGTGGTGCTGGGATCGCAAGCCACGGTGCTGGTAGGCACAGGCGACCGCGAGAAACCATCGGCCGAATCTGCGGCTGCAAAGGTAAACAACCGCTTCTATGGAATCCGTGATGACGTCACCAAAACCAAAGCAGCCGACATCACGGCAGCGAGGGGATACGGCGTTGTCGTCGATCCGGCTGATCTGCCTGACCTCAAGAATGTGACAACACTGTCCACTTTCGACCCGACTGCACTCCTGGCCTTTAAGGGTTGGTTCAGAAACCTATCGACCAAAAGTGAGCCGTACGAGCAGGTCATCACCACACCACTCACCTTTGCCGGCGTGACTTACTTCAACACCTACCAGGCCAAGGCCTCCGGTACCAACATCTGTGCGAACCTCGGCACGGGGCGCGCCTATCAGATCGACTTCCAGACTGGCGCCAAGCTGACCGATCTTGACCTGGTGACAACATTCATCACACAAGGCATTCCCCCGTCGCCAGTGGGTGGCCTGGTGGAAGTCAACGGTCAAACCGTTCCATTTTTGATTGGTGGCCCCGGCCCCACCCCGCTTTCGCCGAAAAAGGTTGTTCCGAAGGTTCGTCCTGATCGCAAGCCGGTCTACCGCTACCATCGGATCGATAAATGAGTCAGCCTCCCGCCCGCACCTGCGGGCGACGAGGTTGTCTGTGCAAGCCAGGTATGGCCGCAACTGGTTTACGCTGTCGCCGCTCCCAATAGGCTGTGGGTGCAATGAACCCGATACATAATTCGTCTCCCGCCGACATCTGCTTCCAGCAAGCCGCCGCGCAAGCGGTGCAAGCCACGCTGGTGTGCGATCCGAACCCCCGCGTCGGCTGCATCATCGTGGATGCCAATGGCCGCACATTGGGACAGGGCCATACCCAGCAGGTGGGGCAAGCGCATGCGGAAATCATGGCCTTGCGGGCCGCGCGTGCGGCGGGCTTCGATGTACGTGGCGCTACCGCCTATGTCACGCTGGAGCCATGCTCCCATCACGGCCGCACGCCTCCGTGCTGCGATGCATTGATTGAAGCCGGCATTGCCAGGGTGGCGGTGGCACAGAAAGATCCCAATCCCCTGGTGGCGGGCGAGGGCATCGCGCGACTGCGGATGGCGGGAATCGAAGTGGCCGTGCTCGATACGGATCATCCAGCCGCTTTGGCGGCGCGAGAGCTCAACATCGGGTTTTTCAGTCGCATGATCCGCAAAACACCCTGGGTGCGCATGAAAGTTGCCGCATCACTGGATGGAACAACAGCCCTGGCAAATGGCGCCAGCCAATGGATCACCTCAGAGGCGGCACGCAAGGATGGGCATGCCTGGCGCGCACGTGCCAGCGCCGTGCTTACCGGTATTGGTACGGTGCTGGAAGACAACCCGCGTCTGGATGTCCGGTCCATTGCCACGCCCCGCCAGCCCCATCTGGTGGTGGTGGACAGTCGCCTCCAGCTGCCATTGACCGCCAATCTTTTCACCGATGACCGTACGGTGTATGTCTATGCTGCCGTGCCGGATGATGCCAGGAAGACCGCACTGGAAAAGCGTGGAGCTACCGTGATCTATCTGCCCGGCCAGCAAACCGGAACCCCGGACAAAGTAGACCTGGCCGCCATGCTGCGCGATCTGGCGCAGCGTGAAGTCAATGAGGTGCACGTTGAAGCAGGCCACAAACTCAATGGCTCCCTGCTCCGGGAAGGCCTGATCGATGAATTCCTGGTCTACCTGGCGCCGAAACTGCTCGGCGCTGGCCATGGCATGGCTTCATTTGGCCCCTTGCAACAACTTTCCGCGGCAATCCCGCTGGAATTTCTTTCCACGGAGAGGGTGGGCGTTGATTTGCGTGTGATCGCCCGGGTCGCAGGACGGGACCGGTTCTAACACCCCGCGAATACCGGGAACCCGGTGTTCACGCGCTCTTTTCCAGGCCTTTAGTGCCCTTTCGGGGCGCAATGGCTCGATTCCCTGCGAAAATGGCAGGATGTTTACCGGAATCATCACCGGCATGGGGCGCATCGTCGCCATCCATAGCCTGGGCAGCTCTTCAGACCATGGCAAGCGACTGACCATTGAAACACCCGCGGGTTATCTCGACGACGTGGGTCTGGGCGACAGCATTGCACTCAGTGGCGCCTGCATGACCGCGACGGCGCTGGACAGCGCCAACAACCGCTTCTGTGTCGACGTCTCCGCCGAATCCCTTGCCAAAACCAGCGGTTTGGCGCAAACCGGCCCCGTCAACCTGGAAAAGGCCCTGCGCGCCAACGACCGCCTCGGCGGGCATATCGTTTCCGGCCATGTCGATGGCATCGGCACTGTGACGTACTTTGCCCAAGTGGGTGAAAGCTGGGAGTTGCGCATCCGCGCGCCGCGGGAGTTGAGCAAATACCTGGCCTACAAAGGCTCCATCACCGTGAACGGTGCAAGCCTGACGGTGAACCGTGTCGTGGACCTGACGAACGACGCGACCGGCGGCAGCGAGATCAGCATCAACCTCATTCCCCACACCGTTCAAAACACGGCACTGGGCCAACTCGTGCCGGGCTCACAGGTCAATCTGGAAATCGACCTGATCGCGCGCTATGTTGAGCGCATGCTCAAAGACACCCAATCACCCCAAAAAAGCTAACCCATGACCACTGTAATTTCCCCTGTTGAAGACATCGTTGCCGACATGCGCGCCGGCCGCATGGTGATCCTGATCGATGAAGAAGACCGCGAAAACGAAGGCGACCTCGTTCTGGCAGCAGACCACGTCAGCGCAGAGGCCATCAACTTCATGGCGCGCTTCGGCCGCGGCCTGATTTGCCTGACGCTGACGCGCGAACGCTGCGAGTTGCTGCAATTGCCTCCCATGGCCACCCGCAATGGCACCAAGCATTCAACCGCCTTCACGGTGTCCATTGAAGCGGCCGAAGGCGTCACCACGGGTATTTCTGCCGCAGACCGGGCTCGTACGGTAGAGGCCGCCGTCGCCAAAAACGCCAAGGTCAACGATCTGGTGCAGCCCGGCCACATCTTTCCTCTCCAGGCAGTCGACGGCGGCGTGCTGATGCGCGCTGGCCACACCGAGGCGGGTTGCGACCTGGCCAGCATGGCCGGTTGCTCACCGGCCGCCGTCATTTGCGAGATCATGAAGGACGATGGCACCATGGCCCGCCTGCCGGACCTGCTCCTGTTTGCCGCTGAACACGGACTGAAGATTGGCACCATTGCCGACCTGATCGAACACCGCAGCCGCAACGAATCGCTGATCGAGAAAATTGGCACCCGCACATTGCAAACCGCGTTCGGCGAATTTACCGTCCATGCGTTCAAGGATAAGCCCAGCCAGGGCCTGCACCTGGCACTGGTGCGGGGTCAGTGGTCGACGGACGATACCGTCGCCGCGCGGGTGCATGAGCCGCTGTCAGTCCTTGACGCACTGGAAGTGCAGCGATCCATGCATTCGTGGAGCCTGGACCAGAGCCTGAACCATATTGCCAGGGAAGGCAAAGGCGTGGCGGTGCTGCTGAACTGCGGCGAAAGCGCGGCGCAGCTGCTGGCCCAGTTTGAAGGCACGGCCCGTGCCAGCCAGGCGCCTGAGCGCGGCCGCATGGACCTGCGCACCTACGGCGTGGGAGCCCAGATCCTTCGGGAATGCGGCGTGCACAAAATGAACCTGTTGGGCAACCCGCGCCGCATGCCCAGCATGACCGGCTATGGCCTCGAGATCGTCGGCTACATCACTCAATAATTCAATCACTCAAATAATTCAATCAGGGGAGCTCATCGTGTTTGGTGCAGAAAAAGGTTCAACCGACAAACTTGACGGCCGGAAATTTTCCATTGGCATTGTGCAGGCGCGCTTCAATGAAAGCGTGACCGATGCCCTCGCCCAGGCGTGCAAGCAGGAACTCGCAGCCTTGGGTGTGGAAGAAAAAAACATCAAGCACGTCAAGGTTCCCGGGGCGCTCGAAGTGCCCTGCGCGCTGCAGGCCATGGCCGAAAGCGACAAATACGATGCCCTGATCGCCCTGGGCTGCATCATTCGCGGTGAGACCTATCACTTCGAGCTGGTGGCCAACGAAAGCGGCGCGGCCGTAACACGCCTGGCGCTTGATTACCAATTGCCGATTGCCAACGCGATTTTGACGACCGAGAACCTGGCGCAGGCCGAGGTGCGCCAGGTTGAAAAAGGACGTGATGCGGCGCGCGTTGCCGTCGAAATGGCCAATCTGCTGGACGAGCTTGCATAAATAAGCCCTGTTCCAGAAAACCTTTATTACCAACCGGCGCTTCATGGCTGAACCCCTCAACAAACCCAAACGACCACCCCAAATCCGCACCGGCCTGACCGACACGGGTGTCAAAAAAGCAGCCGACAAATCGGCCCGCACCCGAGCGCGTGAGTTCGCCCTGCAGGCGCTGTACCAGCACCTGGTGGGCCGTAACGACGCCGACTCGATTGATGCCTTTACCCGCGACCTGGTCGGTTTCCACAAGGCGGACTCGGCGCACTACGACGCGCTGCTGCGTGGCTGCATTGAGGGCGCTACAGCCCTTGATGCGGCCATTACCCCCTTGCTGGATCGGCCCATGGCCGAAATTTCACCCGTTGAACATGCCGTGCTCTGGATGGGTGCTTACGAATTCAGGCAATGCCTGGATGTTCCCTACCGCGTTGTGATCAACGAGTGCATTGAGCTTGCCAAGGCGTTTGGCGGCACCGACGGGCACAAATACGTCAACGGTGTTCTGCATAAAATGGCGCCCTCCCTGCGCGCCGCCGAAGTCGCCGCTGACCAGACAAAATAAATTGCTGACCATGAAAGGCTTGCCGTGAAAATCGCCCAGCGGGCTCAGCGGATTGAGCCGTTTTACGTCATGGAGGTTGCCAAGGCAGCCTCGGCGCTGGCCCAGGAATTTGCCGGCAGCGGCAAACCCATGATCTTCCTGAACATTGGCGAACCGGACTTCACGGCTCCGCCGCTGGTGCAGGAAGCAGCCGCACGCGCCATCGCCCAGGGCACCACGCAATACACCCAGGCGACAGGCCTGCCGGCCTTGCGCGAACGCATCAGCAGCTGGTATGCCTCGCGATTTGGCGTCCAGGTAGCGCCCAGCCGCATCATCGTGACGGCGGGTGCGTCGGCCGCGCTGCAGCTGGCCTGCCTGGCACTCATCGAGGCGGGGGACGAAATCCTGATGCCCGATCCGAGCTATCCATGCAATCGGCATTTCGTCAGCGCGGCAGAAGGCAATGCGGTGCTGATTCCCACCACCGCCGAGGAGCGGTTTCAGCTCACGCGCGAGAAAGTGCAGGCGGCATGGAATGACAAGACCCGCGGCGTGCTGCTGGCCTCGCCTTCCAACCCGACGGGCACCTCCATTGCGCCCGAGGAGCTGCAGCGCATCCATGAGTTTGTACACGGCCAGGGCGGCGTGACGCTGATTGACGAAATCTACCTGGGCCTCAGCTATGAAGAACACTTCGGGCACTCCGCGCTCGCCATGCCCGGGGAGCTGGGGCAAAGTGTGATCAGCATCAACAGCTTCAGCAAATACTTCAACATGACGGGCTGGCGGCTGGGCTGGCTGGTGGTGCCCGAGGCACTGGCTCCCGTCGTGGAGCGCATTGCGCAAAACCTCTTTATCTGCGCCAGCACCGTGGCGCAACATGCCGCGCTGGCCTGCTTTGAGCCCGACAGCCTGCTGGAATACGAGCGCCGGCGCGCCGAATTCAAGGCGCGTCGTGATTACTTCATTCCCGAACTCAACCGGTTGGGCTTGCGCGTTCCGGTCATGCCGGATGGTGCGTTCTATGCCTATGCCGATTGCACGGAAACCGCCGCGCGGCTGGGCGTCAGCGGCAGCTGGGACCTCGCGTTCGAACTGATGAAGCGTGCCCATTTGGCCGTCACACCCGGACGCGACTTCGGACAGGCCGCGCCAGAGAAGTTTGTGCGTTTCTCAACCGCCAACTCCATGGACCAATTGCGGGAAGCGGTGGCGCGGCTCAGGACCTTGCTGGCATGAGCGCATTCGTTCGTCCCGAGCCTGCCGAGGAGTTGCGGCAGCCTCAGCCCCAACAGGTCTTCGAATGGCCGCTCAGGGTGTACTGGGAAGACACCGACGCCGGTGGCATCGTTTTCTACGCCAACTACCTGAAATTTTTTGAACGTTCGCGCACGGAATGGCTCAGATCACTGGGCATAGAACAGCAGCGCCTGAAGGACAGCACGGGGGGCATGTTTGTGGTGAGCGACACCCAGATCCGCTACCACCGCCCTGCCCGGCTCGACGATGAACTGATTGTTACGGCATGCATGGTCGAAACAGGCCGCGCGTCTTTGATAATCAGGCAGCAGGCGCTATTGAAAACAGAGCAGGCGGCCGGGCAATCGCCCCCCTTGCTTTGTGAAGGCACGATCAGGATTGGCTGGGTCGAGGCCGCCAGCCTCAAGCTCGCGCGCATTCCCGAATCGATTATTTCCTGCTTCCTTTCCTGACAGCTTAAAACCGGGCAAAGCTTCAACATGAACCAAGACCTCTCCATCGTCAGCCTCATCCTCAATGCCAGCTGGGTCGTCCAGCTGGTGGTGGCGCTGCTGGTTGGCGTTTCCATCGCCAGCTGGGCCGCGATTTTCAGGAAAATTGTGGCGCTTAAAAAGGTTCAGAAACTCAACGACGACTTCGACCGTGAGTTCTGGTCCGGCACCAGTCTGAATGATTTGTTTGCAGGGGCCGCGCAAAACGCCAAGCACTCGGGTGCCATGGAGCGCATTTTTGCCAGCGGCATGCGTGAATACCAGAAGCTGCGCGAGCGCCGCATCGCCGATACGGGCACGCTGCTCGATGGCGCGCGCCGGGCCATGCGCGCCAGCTACCAGCGCGAACTCGACGCCATCGAAGTCAACCTGTCGTTTCTGGCAACTGTCGGCTCGGTCTCGCCTTATGTCGGCCTCTTCGGCACGGTCTGGGGCATCATGCACGCCTTCACCGGACTGGCGGCCCTGGAGCAGGTCACGCTGGCCACGGTAGCCCCCGGCATCGCCGAAGCGCTGGTGGCCACCGCCATCGGCCTTTTTGCGGCCATTCCAGCCGTGGTGGCCTACAACCGTTTCGCCCACGACATTGACCGCGTTGCGAACCGCCTGGAAACCTTCATCGAGGAGTTTTCCAACATCCTGCAGCGCAACCTGGGTGCCCAGTCGCCATCGGGTCATTAAGTGAATCACCCCCGTTTGTTCCCCCACTCCGTGTGGGTCACCATCCCCCCTCAAGGGGGCGCACCCAGCGGCCCGGCCAGGCCGGTTTCCCGGGTGCCCAGGCCTGGACCGCATCGTGCGAATGCCGGGTCCACTGACAGGAGGTAAGTCATGCCAGCCATCGCCCACCGCGGCCGCGGCCGCCGCACCATCAGCGAGATCAACATGGTGCCGTTCATCGACGTCATGCTGGTACTGCTCATCATCTTCATGGTGACCGCACCGCTGATCACACCCAGCATGATTGCCTTGCCCAAGGTTGGCAAGGCCAGCAGCAAACCGCCCAATCCGGTGCAGATCGAGATCGGCAAGGACGAGAAAGTCCAGATCAGGATCAAGACGGATGCCGTACCCAGCAACGTGCGCAACGTGGCAGCCGACATCGTCAAGCGGGAGCCGGCCGTCAAGGCGGCGGGTGCAGAGGCCGTCCCGGTCGTCATCAGTGCCGACAAGTCCATCAAGTACGAAACCGTGGTCCAGGTCATGGACACCCTGCAGAAGGCTGGTGTGTCGCGGGTCGGCCTGTCGGTTCAGACCGGCAACTGACCCCAAGCCGGCTCAAACCTGCCACACCCACCATCGCCCCCCTCCTCACCAACTTCACCATGCCCAGCGCTGCAGACCGCCTTGAATTTGGCCCGCCTCGCGATGCGGGCTACTTGCGCGCTTTCGCCCTGGCACTGCTTGCCCACATTCTGCTCATGGCCGCGCTGACCTGGGGCGTCCACTGGAAACGCAGTGACAAGGCCGTCTCGTTTGAAGCCGAGTTGTGGTCCAGCGTGCCCCAGGAGGCGGCGCCCAGGCTGGTCGAAACACCGCCACCACCTCCTCCGCCACCGGAGCCCAAAGCGCCGGAAGTCAGGGTGGCGCCGCCCACACCGAATGTGGATATTGCCCTGGAGCAGGAGAAAAAGCGCAAGTTGCTGCAGCAGCAAAAGGAAGCCGAGACGCTGAAGGCGCAGAAGCTGCAGGAAAAACTGAAAGCCGAGCTGCAGGCCAAAAAAGAAAAAGAACAGAAGGCCAAGGAAGAACTGGCCAAACGCAAAGCCGCTGAAGAAGCGCAGAAGACTGAAGCCAAAAAGCAGGACGCCAAAGACCTGGAGAAGAAAAAGCAGGCTGAAGCCCTGGCGCAAAAGCAGCGGCAGGATGCACTGAACCGCATGATGGGACTGGCCGGCGCCACGGGCGACGCCAATGCAAAAGGCACAGGCCAAAAATCCAGCGGCCCCTCTGCCAGCTATGGCGGAAAAGTCAGGGCCAAGGTCCTGCCCAATGTGGTGTTCACCGACGACATTGCCGGCAATCCCACGGCCGAAGTTGAGGTGCGCAGCACACCCGATGGCACCATCCTGAGCCAGCGGCTGGTCAAGTCAAGCGGCAACAAGGCCTGGGACGAGGCGGTGATCAAGGCCATCATTCGTACCGGCACCCTGCCACGAGACGATGACGGGCGGGTTCCCACTCCGATGATTCTGGAATTCAGACCCAAAGGCTAGCAGGCGCCGGCAAGGGCCCGCATGCCGATACGATGGCCGCCGCCATCCATCCAACAGCTTCTCGCAGGCCCTGTCTCACTCATAAACAATCTGCACCAGCCCCCGGTCGGCCTGGGCCATCCAGCTGGCCAGCGCTGCATCCGTTGGATAAAACCTGGCGGCTTCGCCCAAGTGAAGTTCGGCTGTGGCGCCCACCCTGCCGTCTTGCCGGCGCAGGCTCAGGCGCACCGGCAAACCGCGCTTCAGTTCCCCTTGCTCCGTCATTTCGGGCCGCGGCGGAAAGTCTCGCACCAGCCTCGAAATATCGGGCGCCGCGCCATTGACCGCGACGCGCAAATATTTGCCGAACTTGCAGCGCGCCGTCTCAAGGTCCCAGACCTGCGTGACCTTGAAGCGCCGCCCGAAACGCTCGGAAGCGCCCTGCAAGGTACCCTGCACAATCACCAGTTCGTCGTCTTTCAGCAGGTTACGGTTGGCGTTGAAGACAGTCTCGTCCACCGAGGCTTCCAGCACATCGGTCTTGTCGTCGAGCTTGAAAATGATCAGCTTGCCGCGGTTGCCGTTGATCACGCGCAAATCACTGAGGATGGCGGCCAGCAGCTGCGGCTCGCGGGAGTCGATCAGGTCTTCAATCTTGCGCTTGGCAAACTGCCGCACTTCGGTCTCGACCTCGTCAAACAGGTGGCCTGACAGGTAAAAGCCAATGGCGGTTTTTTCAAGTACCAGGCGCGCTTTCACGCCGAAAGGAACGGCTTCGACCAGCGCCGGCTCCTGGGTACTGGCGGCATGCGAGTCGGACATGTCAAACAGCCCGCCCTGGTTGGCATTGGCCTCGGTGGCGGCGGCAAACTCGAAGGCACGGTCGACCGACGCGAGCAGTTCGGCACGGTTCAGATGCAGGTTGTCAAACGCCCCGCCCTTGATGAGCGCCTCCACCGTACGCTTGTTCAACTTGCTGCGGTCCACCCGGACGCAGAAGTCATACAGTGACGTGAAGGGGCCACCCTCCTTGCGGGCCGCCACAATGGCCGCAATCGCCTGCTGGCCGGTGCCCTTGACGGCGCCCAGGCCATAGCGCACCGACGTGGCGCTGATCGGCTCGAACCGGTAGTCGCCGCGGTTGATGTCAGGCGACTCAAACTGGATGCCCATTTTCTGCGCATCGCCGAACAACACCTTGAGCTTGTCGGTGTCGTCCATCTCCACGGTCATGTTGGCCGCAAAGAATTCGGCGGTGTAGTGCACCTTGAGCCAGGCCGTATGGTAGGCCAGCAGCGCGTAGGCGGCAGAGTGCGACTTGTTGAAGCCGTACCCCGCAAACTTTTCCATCAGGTCAAAGACTTCGTCGGCTTTTTGCAGCGTCAGGCCGTTCTCGCCGGCGCCCTTGCGGAACACCTCGCGCTGGGCATCCATCTCCTCTTTCTTTTTCTTGCCCATCGCACGGCGGAGCAAGTCGGCGCCGCCGAGTGAATACCCACCCAGGATCTGCGCGGTCTGCATCACCTGCTCCTGGTAGACCATGATGCCGTAGGTCTCTTCCAGGATGGGCTTGACGCGCGGGTCGGGGTATTCCGGTTCTTCCTTGCCCTGCTTGCGCGCAATGTAGGTCGGGATCAGCTCCATCGGTCCCGGGCGGTAGAGCGCGTTCATCGCGATCAGGTCTTCCAGCCGGTTGGGTTTGGCGTCCTTGAGCATGCGCTGCATGCCGATACTTTCAAACTGGAACACGGCTTCGGTCTGACCGCTGCCAAACAGGGCATACACCTTCTGGTCGTTCAGCGGCAGATCCTCGAACCTGAAATTCTTTTGCGCCGGATGGCGCTGGATGATGAATTCCCGCGCAATTTCCAGAATGGTGAGGGTGGCCAGGCCCAAAAAGTCGAACTTCACAAGGCCGATGGCCTCCACGTCGTCCTTGTCGAACTGGCTCACCGCAGAGTTGCTGCCAGGCTGGGCGTAGAGCGGGCAAAAATCGGTCAGCTTGCTGGGGGCAATCAGCACCCCCCCCGCGTGCATGCCGACATTGCGGGTAAGGCCTTCGAGCTTTTGCGCCAGCTCCAGCAAGGTACGCACGTCTTCTTCCTTGCGCTCGCGCTCGGCCAGGATCGGCTCGGCCTCCTTGGCCTGTTCAATCGTGATGTGCTGGCCCGGCTTGTTGGGAATCAGCTTGGAAATGCCGTCACAAAACCCGTACGGAAAATCCAGCACACGCCCCACATCGCGAATGGCGGCGCGCGCCGCCATGGTGCCAAAGGTCACGATCTGGCTCACCGCCTCCTTGCCGTATTTGTCCTTCACGTAGTCAATCACGCGGTCGCGGTTGGTCTGGCAAAAGTCAATATCGAAGTCGGGCATGGAAACCCGCTCGGGATTCAGGAACCGCTCGAACAGCAGGTTGTACTGCAGCGGGTCGAGGTCGGTAATCTTCAGGGCGTAAGCCACCAGCGAGCCCGCACCCGAGCCGCGGCCGGGCCCCACCGGACAGCCGTTGTTCTTGGCCCAGTTGATGAAATCGCCCACGATCAGGAAGTAGCCCGGAAATCCCATCTTCAGGATGGTGTTGATCTCGAACTCCAGCCGCTCGACATAGCCCGGCCGCTTCTGGTCGCGCAACGCCGCATCAGGGTACAGGTGCGCCAGGCGCTCTTCCAGCCCTTCGAACGAGGCATGGCGAAAGTAGGCATCAATGGGCAGGCGCACCCCATCGACTTCCGGCGTCGGATAGTCGGGCAGCATGGGCTTGCCCAGCTCGAGCTTGAGGTTGCAGCGCCTGGCAATTTCCAGCGTATTGGCCAGCGCCGATGGCACATCAGCAAAGAGCTTCGTCATTTGCGCTGCCGACTTGAAATATTGCTCGCGCGTGAACTTGCGCACACGGCGCGCATTGCCCAGTATTTCGCCTTCGGAAATGCAGACACGCGCCTCGTGGGCCTCGTAATCGTCGTAGGTGAGGAACTGCACGGGATGCGTGGCGACTACCGGCAGCCTGAGCCGGGCCGCCAGCTGGACAGCCGCCGCCACATGGCGCTCGTCGTCAGGGCGCTGGGCGCGCTGCAGCTCCAGGTAAAAGCGGTGGGGGAACAGACCCGCCAGGTGCAGAGCGCATTCCAGCGCCCGTGCATCGTCCCCCTGCAGCAGGGCCTGGCCCACGGCGCCACCCTGGGCGCCCGACAGCGCAATCAGGCCCTCGTTCAGTTCTTCAAGCCATTCCAGCTTGATCACGGCCTGGTCGCGCACCACATTTTTGGTCCAGGCGCGCGTGATCAGCTCCGACAGGTTGAGGTAACCCCGGTGGTTTTGCACCAGCAGCAGCAGGCGGGCCGCAGGCGTCGCAGCATCTTTGCCTGGAACCTGTACCCAGACGTCGGCACCTATCACCGGCTTCACCCCGGCACCGCGCGCTTCCTTGTAGAACTTGACCGTGCCGAACAGGTTGCTCAGGTCGGTAATGGCCAGCGCCGGCTGCTGGTCCGCCGCGGCGGCCTGAACAATCTCATCAATGCGGTTGGTCCCGTCGACGACTGAAAACTCGGTGTGGATACGTAAATGGACAAACATGCGCTTCATTTTAGGGCTGAGGCCACCGTCCGTTTCGCCAATACGCCCATTGCCCGCCCGCGCCTTGCCTACAATGAGTCGCATCATGCAAATTCTGAACATTGCAGCGTATAAATTTGTCGCGCTGGACCGCTTGCCCGAGTTGCAGGCAGCGGTGCTGGCGGCCGCGCAATCGCGCGGCATCAAGGGTACCGTGCTGCTCGCCGAAGAAGGCATCAACCTCTTTCTGGCCGCCGGCCGCACCGACATTCATGATTTTTTGGCATGGCTGCGAACCGACGCCCGTTTTCATGACCTGGAAACCAAGGAAAGCTGGTCAGCGGCACAGCCCTTTCGCAAGTTGCTGGTCAAGGTCAAGCCTGAGATCATCCGCATGAACCACCCGGCCATCCGGCCCGCTGCCGGCCGGGCACCGGCCGTTGGCGCCACCACGCTCAAGCGCTGGCTGGATTGCGGGCACGACGATGAGGGGCGCCCCGTGGTGACACTGGACACGCGCAACGCGTTTGAGGTCGATGTGGGCACCTTCAGGAATGCCATCGACTGGCACATTGACAAGTTCACCGAGTTTCCGCAAGCCTTGCTGGATCACCGCGATGAACTGCAGGGCAAGACCGTGGTGAATTTTTGCACGGGCGGGATTCGCTGTGAAAAAGCCGCAATTCTCATGCAGGAGGCAGGTGTGGCGCATGTCTACCAGCTCGACGGCGGTATCCTGAAGTATTTTGAGGAAAGTGGCCATGCCCACTTTGAGGGCGAGTGTTTTGTGTTTGACGAACGCCGGGCGCTGGATCCGGCGCTCAACCCCCGGGTGCAGGTCGGCGCCTTGTCTGACACCTGACACCGGCAAGACATGGAAAGCTGTGGAACTCACCTCCCAAGGCGATAACCCATGGCTAGCTCACAACCCGTTCTTCACGGCGTCGTTACGCCGGGTTCTGACCTCGAGAAATGCTTTCAACAGGTCCGTGCCCAGACCGAGGCGCTGATACAGCCGCTCAGCGCTGAAGACTGCCAGCTCCAGTCGATGCCGGATGCGAGCCCGGCCAAGTGGCATCTGGCGCACCTCACCTGGTTTTTTGAGACCTTCATCCTGGAAAGGTTCGAGCCGGGCTTCACACCTTTCGATCCTGACTTCCGCGTGCTGTTCAACAGCTATTACAACGGCGTTGGAGCCAACTACCCGCGGCCCCAGCGCGGCCTGATCAGCCGCCCCTCGCTGGAGGAAGTGCTGGCCTACCGGGCCCAGGTCAATGAACGTGTGCTGAACGTGCTGGCTGCGGACGGACGGGCCGGCCAGGGCGAACTCGCGCAACTCGTCACGCTGGGCCTGCATCACGAGCAACAGCACCAGGAGCTGCTGCTCACCGACATCAAGCATGCCCTGTCCTTCAATCCGCAGCATCCGGCCTATGCCAGACGCTGGCCGCTGGCCGGCATCCACCTCCAGCCGCTGCGCTGGCATGGCTACGCTGGCGGGCTGACGGAGCACGGATTTGACGCCGGGCAGGACGGCGGGTTTGCGTATGACAACGAAACGCCGCGTCACCGCGTCTACATTGCCCCGTTTGAGCTGGCGAACCGGCTGGTGACCAATGGGGAAATGATGGCCTTCATCGCCGATGGCGGCTATCAGCGGCCCGGGTTATGGCTGTCCATGGGCTGGGACTGGGTGGAGGCCGGCCAGCGCCGTTTGCCGCTGTACTGGCAGGGGGACTCCTCCGATACCCGCGCCGATGGCAACTACCGCAACTTCACGCTGCAGGGGCTGGTGGAAGTGGACCCGAACACCCCCGCGTGCCATCTGAGCTACTTCGAGGCGGATGCATATGCGCGCTGGGCCGGTGCACGGCTGCCCACCGAGTTTGAATGGGAAGCGGCAGCCCGTACGCTCCCCGCGTCAGGAGAACGGCCGGGGAACTTTGTCGGGAATGCGGCCTACCACCCCTTGCCGCTGCAGCAGCCCAGCCAGGACGCTCCCGCACAGATGTTTGGCGATGTCTGGGAGTGGACGCAGTCCAGCTACAACCCCTACCCCGGCTACAAGCCCTGGGAGGGGCTGGTGGGTGAATACAACGGCAAGTTCATGTGCAACCAGTTTGTGCTGCGCGGCGGCTCGTGCGCCACGCCGCAAAGCCATATCCGCGCCAGCTACCGCAACTTTTTCCCGCCCGATGCCCAATGGCAGTTCAGCGGCCTGCGGCTGGCGCGCGACATCACCTGAGAGTTTCAACGAAGAAAAAATTCTCCGCCGGGCGTGCGCCGCGCAGGGCCGCCCCAAGCAAGCACAGCCCCCTCGGGGGGCAGCGCAGCACACGAAGTGGCAAGCGTGGGGGCTACTTATTCCCGCAAAACGCCCAGCACGTCAGAGTCAAATTCGCGGTTGTAGAGAATCAGCAGCACCACAGCCGTGGCCAATGCAAAGGCAATGGTGGAGAAAAACCACGCCATGATGGCAAAGCTGAGGTAATAGGCGCGCAGCCCGTCGTTGAAGGTCTCGGCGGCCAGCCCCACCAGGCGGCTGGCGCGCAGGGCAAACATTTCACGGTCAAACTTGCCCTGTTCAAACTCCTGCGGCGACGGCATGGAGCCGATGACCAGCGCGACAAAGGTGTATTGGCGCATGGACCAGCTGAAGCGGAAAAAAGCGTACACAAACACACCCACCATCATGATGACCTTGAGGTCAAAAATCAGCACCGAGGTGCGGACTGCGAACGGGATTTCCCGCACCAGCTCCGTTGCCTTGTCAGTCGTGCCCAGCAGCGCGAACAGGCCGCCGATGATGATGATGGTGGTTGACGAAAAAAAGGCCGGCGTGCTCGACAGGTTTTGCGTGATGATGCCGTCGATGACGCGCGGGTCGCGGCTGGTGGCCTGCAACAGCCAGTAATGCCGGTAGCGGTTGGTGGTCTGCAGCAGCGAAGGCCGCTTCACGCCGTAATGCCGGGCAAACCAGGCATAGCCTATCCAGCCCGAAAAAAACCAGAGGATGGCCAGCCAGTCACCCCAAGGAAGCAGCGCGAAGATTTTCATCACGCCATCTTACGTGCAAGATACGTGCAAGGCACGTGCAAAAAAAGCCGCGAAAAGGCTACTCCTGACTGGCAACGAACTTTCGTTCAGGCAGGGGAATGAATTCGGTTTCCCCGCCCACATGACCCATGGCCTGAGCCGCCCAGTCATCACTGGCTTGCACAATGCGCGCCTTCTGGCTGGACACAAAGTTCCACCAGATAAACCGGGGGGCATCGAGCGGCTCACCGCCTATCACCACCAGCCGTACCGGCGCGCCACTGCCGATGGTCACGGCAGCACCGGCCGCCAGCGTGGCCAGGGTACCGGCCGCGACCGGCTCGCCGTCCACCGTCATATCGCCGTCCACCGGATAAATCGCTAGCTCCTCCGCCAGCGCCGGCAACTGCAGCGCCGCATTTGCCGCGAGCCGGATATCCAGGTAAATGGTTTTGCAGAATGTCTTGACCGGCGACGTTGCACCGAAGGCCTCGCCGATCAGCACGCGCACCTCAGCCCCGCCCACCGACACCGCAGGAATGGCCGATGCGGGGGTATGTGAAAAGTCCGGGGCCGCTTCTTCATACGCCTGGGGCAAGGCAGCCCACAGTTGCAGGCCGTGGTTCACATAGGCCTTGCTCCGCAGGTCCTCGGGGGCGCGCTCGGAGTGCACAATGCCTCGCCCGGCCGTCATCCAGTTGATCGCGCCAGGCTCAATGCGCTGGACAGAGCCCACGCTGTCGCGGTGCATCATCGCGCCTTCAAACAGGTAAGTGACCGTGGCCAGCCCGATATGCGGATGCGGCCGCACATCATGGCTGGCGCCCGGCTGTACCGTGACCGGGCCGAAATGATCAAAAAATATGAACGGCCCCACGGACTGCCGTTGCACCGCAGGCAACAGGCGCCGCACCACGAAGCCTCCGCCCAGATCCTTGTTGTGCCCGGTCAGCCTGAGTTGCACGCTCATGTCAGCCCCTCTTCACATCGGTGGTTATTTCAGTGGTGACGGTGGTCATCAGTTTGTGGACGGGGCATTTTTGCGCCACCGCCTGCAACTCCTCCAACTGGGCGTCCGTCAGGTCACCCTGGATTCGCAAGGTGGTCGCCAGCCGGTACACGCCGCTGCGCTCGCCGGAGTCGTCGCGCTCGACCACGGTATGGATGTCATCGACCGGAATTCCCTTCCTGCGGGCGTACCACATGAGGGTAACGGCCTTGCAGGCGCCCAGCGCGGCATCGTACAAATCGTGCGGGCTGGGGCCGCTGTCGGCGCCGCCTTCGGCAATGCTTCCATCGACCATCAGCGCATGGCTGCGGATGGTGAGTTTCTGGGCCATTGCCGCCGAGCGGTCGCGTTGCAGTTCGATGGACATAAGGAATTCCTGTGCGAATGAAAGGGTAGCGGAAAAACGAAAGGCCAGCTCAAAAGAACTCGCGCGTCCCTGACTTTAACGCTGAAACTTTGCCGCCACCTCGGCCACGCGCGTGCCCAGGCTACGGGCTGTTTCCAGGTCACCTGGAAACATTTCGCCGGCGCCGGCATCCGACGGCGACTGGGCGATGGCTCCACTGTACGAACCCAGGTAATTGGCATCGTTGCGCTGCGCAGCCTTGCTGGTACTGGGCAGGATGCCCTGGCTGACCCAGATACCCCCATGCTGCATGGCCAGTGTAAAAAGGTAATGAAGCGTCGACATTTTGTCGCCATCCACGGCCGCGCTGTTGGTAAAGCCGGCAAACAGCTTGTCTTTCCAGGACTGCGTGTACCAGGGCCTGGAAGAAGCATCGGCAAATTTCTTGAACTGCCAGCTGACACTGCCCATATAGGTCGGAGAGCCCATGATGATGGCATCAGCCGCATTCAGGGTTTCCCATCCACCATCCGGCAGATTGCCATCGGCGTCAATGGCCAGGAGCTCGGCCCCGGCCCCCTCAGCCACCGACTGCGCCATGCGCTGGGTGTGGCCATACCCGGAGTGGTAGAGCACTACGACTTTCGGCATTCCTGTCCTTGTTGAAGAAAGCAGATGAATAAACCGGGGAAAATCCGGAAAGAATCCGGAAGATCAACCGCCGCAGCCGGACATCATGCCCGCTGCGGCACTGGCCAGCGACTACTCCGCGCGCTTGGCGTCCAGGCTCCAGGCACCCGCACCCCAGGCAGCCACCGTGAGCAAGCCACCGACCACGGCGATATTCTTGAAGAAGGCTTGCTGCTGCATCATGACCTGATCAGCCGGCACCGCCCAGTAGTTATGGAAGATAAAAGTGATCACGACCGTGAACAGCGCGATGCCAAGAGCCGCCCAGCGGGTTTGCAGGCCCACCAGCAGCAGCAGCCCCAGTCCCAGCTCGACACCAATCGCAGCCGCGGTGGCCAGTTCAGGAAATGGAACGCCCTGGGACGCGATGTACCCGGCGGTGCCGGCAAAGCCACCGATCTTGCTGAAACCCGCAGGCACAAACAGCAACGCCAGCAAGACGCGGCCAATCAGCGACAGGGGATTTTGAAGAGATGCAAACATGGTGAGTCCTTATAAAAAATGAAAAACGTAAAAAATGATGAGTTAAAAAATTTCGATAGGCAAGCACTATCAATTCTGGCCTGGCCTTTAATCCTTTAATGCCTTCAGTGGGGCAACCCTCAAGGCGCCAGATCAAAGACCAGAACTTCGGCCGACTGCCCCCGGCCCAACTGCAACTGGCTTTCGGATTGCAGGGCGGCGGCATCACCCGCGCGAAGCAGCTGCCCGTTCACCTCAAGCTGCCCCCGGATCAGGTGCACATAGGTTTTACGCGACGGATCCAGCTCCAGCGTGGCAGCTTCGTCACCGTCAAACAGGCCCGCATGAATGCTGGCGTCTGCATGAATCATGACGGAGCCCTGCGCGCCGTCCGGCGAGGCCACCAGACGCAGCGCGCCGCGTTTTTCGGCCTCCGGAAAAGTCTTTTGCTCGTAGCTGGGAGCAATTCCTGTCACGTTCGGTTCAATCCAGATTTGCAGGAAATGTGTGGTCTGGCCTTCGGCATGGTTGAATTCGCTGTGCTGCACGCCCGTGCCTGCGCTCATGCGCTGCACATCACCGGGCGGAATACCCTTGACATTACCGATGCTGTCCTTGTGCGCAAGCTCGCCGCTCAGCACATAGCTGATGATTTCCATGTCCTTGTGGCTGTGCGTGCCAAAGCCCCTGCCCGCCGCAATGCGGTCCTCGTTGATGACGCGCAGGTTGCCAAAGCCCATGTGGGCCGGGTCGTAGTAACCCGCAAACGAAAAGGAATGAAACGATTTGAGCCATCCGTGGTCGGCGTAGCCGCGTTCGCTGGAAGTTCTTAAGGTCATCATCCGGTGCTCCTTTCAAGGTGCGTTGCAATGACTCCACTGTAAGTTCCGGCACCCTTGTGGCCGTTGCCTTCATTTGATGGCATCATTCAAATTATTTGAATCATCAGACCCTAAATGAATAACAATGCAGTCCGTGACGCCCTCACCCCCGAAGCCATTGGACTGATCGGTGCCGTGCACCGCACTGGCAGCATGGCGGCCGCCGCCCGGGAGTTGGGCGTGGTGCCCAGCGCCCTGACCTACCGGATTCGCCAGGTGGAAGATGCACTCGATGTTCTGCTGTTTGACCGCTCATCGCGCCAGGCCAGACTGACCGAAGCCGGCAAGGAGCTGCTTCGCGAAGGCAACCGCCTGCTGGCTGAACTTGATGCGGTGGCCAATCGCGTCAAGCGCGTGGCAACGGGCTGGGAGCCGGAGCTCACGCTGGCCGTCGACAGCGTGATTTCGCGCACCACCGTGATGGAGCTGTGCGAGGCATTTTTTGCGCTGGCCCCACCCACCCGCTTGCGCATACGTGAAGAGGCCCTGTCCGGCACACTGGAAGCCCTGACCTCAGGCCAGGCCGACCTGGCGATTGGCGTCGCGATCAACGTGGACACCAAGCCCGCGCCGAACAAGGCTCTGCACAGCAGGCCACTGGGCACCATCCATTTCGTCTACGCCGTGGCCCCCCATCATCCGCTGGCCCAGGCCACGGAACCCATTACGGACGCGATGCTCATGCCGCACCGTGCCGTGGCTGTGGCCGACTCGGTCCAGCGGGGCAGCGGTGTGACGATGGGCCTGCTGGGCGGCCAGGACATATTTACCGTGCCGGGCATGCAGGAAAAACTCGACGCACAGCTGCGCGGCCTGGGCGGAGGGTTTTTACCGGAATACCTGGCGCGGCCCCACATCGCCACGGGCCGGCTGGTGGAAAAGAAAATGCAGCGGGCAGCGCGCCTGGTGCCCGTGAGTTACGCCTGGCGCCGCACCACCGACGGCGGCGAGGGACGTGCCCTGCAGTGGTGGCTTGGGCAACTGGACCGCCCCACCACCCGCAAAGCCCTGCTCGAACGCGAGCACTCCATTTAAAACCGTGCCGGCAAGCCGGCCGGCCGCGCCTGCGTGTAGAGTGCGCTTATGGTTTTCGTTTATGGTTGCGCTGTAAATGATTTTTTGAACCGATGGATGGACGAGTCAATCACCCCTTTAACCCAACCAGAAAAAGTAAAGAGACATGACAAAGAAATCCCGCACTGCCTCACCTGAAGAATTCAAACAGCGCCACATCGCCGTGGTAGGTGCCGGCATTGCCGGCATTGCCTGCGCGCGCACGCTGATGCAAGCCGGTCACCAGGTGACCGTCTTCGAGAAAAGCGGGGTGGCGGGTGGACGCATGGCCACGCGGGAAACCGAGTTTGGCGGATTCGACCACGGCACCCAGTACTTCACGGTGCGTGACGCGCGCTTTGAGAAAGCATTGGCCACAGCCCCCGGGCTGGTACGCCCCTGGAGCGCCAATACCGTCCGCATTCTTGATGAACTGGGCCGCGTCGTGGCCTCTTCGCTGCCGCCCAAGGAAGCCCACTGGGTTGCCACCCCCGGCATGAACGCGCTGGTTCGCCGGTGGGCCGAGCCCCTGGCTGCCGCTGGCAGACTGATGCTTGAAACCGAAGTGGTCCGGCTGGAGGCCGACAAGCTGCACCCCGAGCGCTGGCAGCTGCAGACCGACGGCCCTGGCGCCAGCAACCGGGTTCACTCAGGCTTTGACGCTGTGGTGTTGGCCGTTCCCTCGTCGCAGGCGCAGGCCTTGCTGCTGAACTCACAGCAGGGCAAATCGCTGAGGGCGGCGATTGCCGATGTCACCGTGGCGCCCTGCTGGAGCCTGATGCTGGCCTTTCCGCAGGCCCTCCAGCCGACGCTGTCGCATCTGGGCCCGCACTGGAATGCGGCGCGCAGCACCCACCACCGCATCGCCTGGCTGGCCCGTGAATCCTCCAAGCCCGGACGCAGCCCGATCGAACGCTGGACCGTCCAGGCCAGCCCGGAATGGTCGGAACGCCATCTGGAAGACGATACCGAACGCGTGAAAGCCAAATTGCTCAAGGCCTTCACCGAAATTACAGGCATACGCGCACAACCGCCCCACGCCGTGGCACACCGCTGGCGCTATGCCCAGACCGTCGAGCCCCTGGGCAAAAGCCATGCGTGGGACCCGAAGTCCCGCATTGGCGCCTGCGGCGACTGGTGCCTGGGTCACCGGGTTGAAGACGGCTTTCTGTCAGGCCTGGAAATGGCCCTGGCCATCGCCTGACCAGTGCCCATGGCCGGAGCAGCGCAGCACGCGGAGTGAGCTGGCGTGGGAGCCCCCTACATTGGCCGCTTCGCACCTTCGCCAACCGGCCCGCTGCATGCGGGTTCGCTGGTGGCGGCGTTGGCGAGCTGGCTCGATGCCCGCGCTCACCACGGGCAGTGGCTGGTGCGCATCGAAGATGTCGATGCACCCCGCTGCGTGCCGGGTGCGGACCAGACCATTCTTGCGCAGCTCGCCGCCTGCGGTCTTGTACCCGATGAAGCACCGGTATACCAGTCGCAGCGCGGCGCCCTGTACCAAAGCGCACTGGACCAGCTCGTCGCACGGCACCTGGCCTACCCCTGCGCCTGCACGCGGCAGGACATTGCACGCGCGCTTGCGGCCAGCGGACAAGCGCGGGCACGCCATGGCGAGCTGGTGTATCCGGGCACCTGCCGCCGGGGCCTGAACGGCCGCCCTGCCCGTGCCTGGCGATTCCTCACGGAAACACCCCGGGAAAACATAGCGCTGGCCGGATCCCCTCATGCACAACGCGCTGTTCAATCCACAGCATCAGAAAAAGAACCTGGCGACGTGGCCTGGCATGACCGGCTGCTGGGCAGCCAGGTGCAAAACGTGAGCCGCGAAGTCGGGGATTTTGTGCTCAAGCGCGCTGACGGCTTCTGGGCCTACCAGCTGGCCGTGGTGGTGGATGACGCAGCCCAGGGCGTCACGGACGTGGTACGCGGCCAGGATCTGGCCGACAACACGGCGCGGCAAATCCTGTTGCAACGCGCACTCGCCCTGCCCCAGCCGCGTTACCTGCACACCCCCCTGGTGCTGGGGCGTAACGGCGAAAAACTGTCCAAGCAAAACGGCGCCCAGCCGCTGGACACCAGCCACCCGGTTGCCGTGCTTCAGCAGGCCGGCCAATTGCTGGGCCTGCAGGGCCATGCCGCAGCCGGCACACCGGCTGCATGGCTGCAGCAGGCAGTGCCCCAGTGGGCAAACCGCCATGCAGACGCGGGGCACTAAAATTGCGTTGTGACTGAAAACCCCTCCCCCCACGCCACCGACTTACCCGAGGGCCCGTCCACCGACGCAAGCCACCCCCGCAACATCCGGAGTTTTGTCCGGCGCACCGGCCGCACGACCGCCGGCCAGGCCAAGGCGTTTACAGACGTGGGTCCCCGGTTTTTGCTGCCCTACACGCCCGCCCCCCTGGATTTCGCCGCCGCCTTTGAACGGGTGGCGCCCACCATCCTCGAGATCGGCTTCGGCATGGGCGAGGCCACGGCGCATATTGCGGCCCTGAGCCCCGACAAAAATTTCCTTTGCTGCGAAGTGCACACCCCCGGCGTGGGCGCGCTGCTCAAGCGCATCCAGGAGCAGGCCCTGGACAACATCCGCATCCTGCAGCACGATGCCGTCGAGGTCATTGACAACATGTTGCCAGCCGGCAGCCTGGACGGCGTTCATATCTTCTTTCCAGACCCCTGGCATAAAAAGAAACACAACAAGCGCCGCCTGATCCAGGCGCCCCTGATTGCCAAGCTGGCGGCCAGGCTGAAACCTGGCGGCTACCTGCACTGCGCCACCGATTGGCAACCCTACGCCGAACAGATTCTTGAAGTCCTGAGCGCCGAGGCCCTGTTGAAAAACACGGCGGATGCATCGGGTGGCGGGTACGCGCCCAAGCCCGATTACCGCCCCCTGACCAAGTTTGAAAACCGCGGCATCAAGCTCGGGCATGGTGTCTGGGATGTGGTGTTCACCCGTGTGTGAATCTTTTGGGCGGCAGGCAACGCAGCATCGCCCGATCGCCGGGCCAACCTCGGCAAGTTCAGCTTCCTCGGGATGCACCCTGGTGCGCAAAGCGACCAACGTGGAGACTCCATGATGCATGGCCTGCTCACCCGCAACGGCGTGAGCCCGAGTTGCGTGGGCTTGCCCGCAGGGCACTGGCCCACCATCACTGATTTTCTGGTGGAGCGCTTTCCCGCCATCACGCGGGAGATCTGGGTTCAGCGCATGCAGGACGGGCTGGTCATGGATGAGTATGGCGGGGCGGTAACACCCGGGCGCGCCTACAGCGGCCATATGCGCGTTTACTACTACCGCGCGCTGGGCGACGAACCGCGCGTGCCATTTGAAGAAACCGTGCTGTACCAGGACGAGCAACTGGTTGTGGCCGACAAGCCCCATTTTTTGCCCGTCACGCCGTCGGGCCACTACCTGCAGGAGACGCTGCTGGTGCGGCTTAAAAGGCGGCTGGGCATCGACAGCCTGGCGCCCATTCACCGCATTGACCGCGAAACGGCCGGCCTGGTGCTGTTTTCAGTGAACCCTGCCGAGCGCGACGCCTACCAGGCCCTGTTCCGGCTGCACACGGTCACCAAGCACTATGAAGCGCTGGCACCCTGGCGCGAAGGCCTGCGCTTTCCGTTGACGCGCAAAAGCCGCATCGTGCAGGATGAGCCCTTCTTCAGGCAACGCGAAGTGCCGGGCGAGCCCAATAGCGAGACTCATCTGGAATTGCTGCAGGTCCGCGGTGAACAGGCCCGTTACGCGCTCAGCCCGGTAACCGGCAAGAAGCATCAGCTGCGTGTGCACATGAATGCGCTGGGCCTGCCCATCACCAATGACCGCATGTATCCGCCGGTGCAGCCGACGCCCGATGACGACTACCGCTACCCGCTGCAATTGCTGGCAAAGTCCATCGCGTTCACCGACCCGATCACCGGGCAGTCAAGGTACTTTGAAACCCGGTTTCGCCTCGGAGCGGACTAAAAACAGGGCGCGAAAAACACCCTTTTCTACCAGGTGGCCTCACGAAATTTGGCATCCCTGCCTGGGGGCTGCGCCAGACGCGCGAAGTGCAGCCAGGCGCGGGTATTGCTCGGGCCTTGCTCAGGCCTTGATTTCGCGGGCTGTGATCTGGTATTTGAAATCGTCTGGCGCGTAAGAGTCAAACCGCCCCGCACCGTTTTCAGCGATAGGGTACATGAAGAAACCCAGCTTCTCGCCGCCAGACTTGGGCAAGGCCACGTCATGCGCCGCGTTGTAGGCCATCCAGTTGCCTTCCCAGCCACCAAACAGCGCCTTGTTGACCGGCGCAACCACCGGGTCGCTGGTGTTCTTGATCCAGTTGGCGGTTTCCAGGCGCATGACTTTGGCCACGTCGGCCGGATCCATCGCCACCCAGCCGTAGCCCTTGAGATAGACCTCGGAGCGGCAATGCTGCGCGCCCTTGAGGCTGGCTGGGTTGCCCGACAGTTCCTTGTAACCGAAGGCCGAAGGCGCCAGGCGAATGCCGTACAGGTCGCGCGCAGGCACGCCTGCAGAGCGGCACAGGCCGACAAACAGTGCGTTCAAATCGGCGCATTTGCCGCCCAGGTTGCCGGTTTCCAGCATGGTCTTGATATCGCCTTCGCCACAGCCGCGGATCTTGGGCTCGCGGTAGGTATTCGCCACGATCCAGTCATAGAGTTTTTGCGCTTTTTCAACATCGGTCCTGGCGCCGCGGGTAGCAGACAGCGCCGTTTTCCGGACGATGCCGTCGGTCGGGATCAGCGCCGTGGGCCGCGTGAAATACCGCAGCGTGTCTGCATCCTCAGGCGGGGCGGTTTTCTGCGACCAGTCCACCGCACGGCCCTGTGTCTGAACCCGGCTGGTCAACTCCACAAATGGTGAGCCTTCCGCCGCGGGAAATTCCGCATACAGCATCCTGGCGCCGTCCTGGCCATCCTGTGTCAGCCGCGTCGTGCCGTTGCTCGAAAAGCTGCTCTCCAGCGACCGCTGGTAGTCACTGTTGACCGAGGGAATGGGCAGCCACACCTGGGTCACGCCCTGCGGCTTGAGGATGTCAACGCGTGTTGTGACCTCGAAGGTGCGCCAGCCACCAGCCTGCGGGGCAAAGGTCTGGCGGGCAGGCGCCTGGGCGAAATTCAGGGCAGGCCAGGCGGCCGTTGCGCCGGCCAGTGCAGCGGCGGTGTGTTTGAGGAAGGTGCGACGTACGGTGGTCATGAAAAGATCTCCGGATGGGGGAAGGGCAACGTGCATCGAGGCATGTAAAGGTGCCTCGAGAAGTTGTTTTTTGCCGGTGGGCCGACCGCCCAATTATCGTCGCTGCAGGCCGCCCCTGCACTCAGGGCTTGAGCAGGCCGGCAATCAGCTTTTCCGCCGCGCTGCTGGTCCAGTCCACCTCGCCCTGCACACGCTGCCGGGGCTGGCCCCGGCTGTCCATCGTCAGCGTGGTGGGAAAGACTTTCACGCCCCATTGGCGCGCAGCCTTGCCGTCCACATCCAGCAGCACCGGCATGGTGACACCCGTCGTTTTCGCAAACTGGATTGCACGGGCGGCCGGCTCCTTGAAGTTGATGGCCAGCACCAGCAGCTTGTCGGGACCATAGAGGTCGGCTACCTGCTGAAGCGTGGGCATTTCCGCGCGACAGGGCTCGCACCAGCTGGCCCAGAAATTCAGCAGCACTGCCCGGCCCTGCAGATCAGCGGGGCGCCAGGTTTTCCCCGTCGTGTCCACCAGGCCGAACGCAGACACCGGGCCGGACCATCTGGACACCTCATACGCAGGCCCGGTCAGGCCCTGCGCCACCGCCGGCAGCACGGCTGAACCGCTGGCAGCCGCGAGCGCGCTCTGCAGGAAATGACGGCGGGACAGAGATTCGATCGGCATAGGGGTAGAAAATCGGATGAGGAATAAACAGGAAATCTAGCGGTGAATTCGCTGGGAGAGACTACCAGAGCGCCCAACAATCTGCAGCGCCACGGGGAAAGCCAGGCAGCTCGTCAAGTATTCCTCAACTCCTGATTAACTGCTGATCAACTCCCGGTCAAGCCTGCCGCGCGTTGCAACCCGGCGAATCCGTGGATAACACCCCTTGCATTCAAAGCGATTCAGTCCTACAAACGCAATCATCAAACTGCCTTTAAATCGCTTTTTTACCTCCGCAGCCAAGTCCATATTTTGAACCTGCCCCTCAACCTTGCCGGCCTGTCAGTTCCCCTGCCACCCACCTCTCCGCAGTTCATCAACCTCTACACCGAGTCGCAGCCGAGGCAAGCCCTCAGTACCGCGCGGGAGTTGACGGAAGGCCTGATGGCCGGGAGCGCCAGCGTGGCGCCCAAGTTCTTTTACAACGGGATGGGCTCCAAACTGTTTGAGGCCATCACGGAACTGGACGAGTACTACCCCACCCGGACCGAGGCTGGCATCTTCAAGGCGTGCCACTCGCAGATCGCCATCGCCCTGGCAGAGGCCGGCATCCAACAGCCCTGCCTGATCGACCTCGGCGCGGGCAACTGCGCCAAGGCTGCAGCACTGATCCCCTTTCTGGACCCGGGCCAGTACGTACCGGTCGACATTTCGGTGGAGTTTTTGAAAGACGCCGCCGAGCAGGTCCAAAACAGCTTCCCGGCCCTGGACATCGTGGGGCTGGGCATGGACTTTTCAGCCCAACTGGTGTTGCCCGAGGAGGTTCAAAGCGAGGGCCGGGTATTTTTCTACCCCGGCTCCAGTTTGGGCAACTTCTCGCCCGACGAGGCTTTGCAGTTTTTGCAGCATATCGCCAACCCCGCACAAGGCAAGGCGCGCGGCCTGCTGCTGGGGATTGACCTGGTCAAGGACACGGCCACGCTGGAGGCCGCTTACGACGATGCGCTGGGTGTGACGGCAGCGTTCAATAAAAACCTGCTGCTCAACGTCAACGCGCTGCTACAGACGGATTTTGAGGTGCGCCAATGGCGGCATGTGGCGCTGTTCAATGCTGCCCAGTCACGTATTGAAATGCATCTGGAGGCGACTTGCGACCTGTCCGTGCGCTGGCCCGGCCATGAGCGGCGCTTCCGTGCAGGTGAGCGTATCCACACCGAAAACTCTTACAAATATACGCTGGAGGGTATGAAGGCGCTGCTGCAGCAGGCCGGGTTCAGGCATATCCAGCACTGGACCGATCCGAACCAGTGGTTTGCCCTGTTCTGGGCCGCAGTTTAAGGTTCGGCGGTTTTTACACAAAAACGGCCTTCAGCCCAGCCATAGCACGGGGAACAAGCCCTCAATCAGATAGCAAACCAACCCGCCACCTGAACACCGGCTCGCTCAGACGCGCTCAGTCACCCAGGCTTGCACCGACTTCAGCGCATCGCCCAGCCTGGCGGGATCGGTACCGCCGGCCATGGCCATGTCGGCCTTGCCGCCGCCCTTGCCACCCACTTGCTGGGCCACAAAGTTGACCAACTCACCGGCCTTGACCTTGCCCACGCTGTCAGGCGTGACGCCCGCGGCGATCTGGACCTTGTCGCCCTCGACCGCGGCCAGCACGATGACGGCCGTTTTGAGCTTGTCCTTGAGCTTGTCCATGGTCTCGCGCAGCGTCCTGGCATCGGCACCTTCCAGCCGGGCTGCCAATACCTTCAGGCCCTTGACGTCGATGGCCTGCGCCATCAGCTCATCGCCCTGCGACGAGGCCAGCTTGCCCTTGAGGGCGGCGATTTCTTTCTCCAGCAACTTGACCTGGTCCAGCACCTGGCCAATGCGGTGCTGCAACTCGGACGGGCTGGCCTTCAGCGAGCCGGCAGCAGCCTGCACCGTGGACTCCAGCGACTGCAGATACGCCAGCGCGTTCTCGCCGGTGACGGCTTCGACACGGCGCACCCCGGCGGCCACGCCGCTCTCGGCCACGATCTTGAACAGGCCGATGTCACCCGTGCGCGTCACGTGGGTGCCACCGCACAGCTCCTTGCTCGAGCCAATGCTCAGCACGCGCACCTTGTCGCCGTACTTCTCGCCAAACAGCATCATGGCCCCGGTTTTCTGCGCCGCTTCCATGTCCATCACGCTGGCGTCGGTCGCCTGGTTGGACAGGATTTCGGCATTGACGCGCGCTTCAATCTCACGAATCTGCTCGTCGGTCACGGGGGCGTTGTGCGCAAAGTCGAAGCGCGTGCGCTCGGCATTCACCAGGCTGCCCTTTTGCTGCACATGCCCGCCCAGCACTTCGCGCAAGGCCTTGTGCATCAGGTGGGTGGCGCTGTGGTTGCGCACGGTGGCGGCGCGCACGGCCAGATTGACACGCGCGTTGACATGGTCACCGACATTCAGCGTGCCCTGCTCCACCGTGCCATGGTGGCCGTACACGTCCGACTTGATCTTGAGCGTGTCGCCCACGGCAAAGTGCGCCGAACCACTGATCAGCTCGCCCTGGTCGCCGACCTGACCGCCGCTTTCTGCATAAAACGGGGTGGTATCCAGCACCACCACGCCGCTTTGGCCTTTTGTCAGCGCCGCAACGGGCACGCCGTCTGCGTAGAGCGCCACGATTTTTGCGGTTTCTTCCAGCCGCTCATAACCGGTGAAGGTATTGCCGCTGCCGGCGTACTCCAGCGCGCGGTCCATCTTGAACTTGCCGGCGGCACGTGCCTGGTTTTTCTGCCGGTCCATGGCGGCGTTGAAGCCGGCCTCGTCCACGTCCACGCCCCGCTCGCGGCAAACATCGGCCGACAAGTCCAGCGGGAAGCCATAGGTATCGTGCAGCTTGAAGGCGACATCGCCGGGCAATACCCCAGCACCTCCGGCGAGCGCCGTGTCCAGAATCTGCATGCCGATTTCCAGCGTCTCGAAAAAGCGCTCCTCCTCGGCCTTGAGAACGGCGGTGATGCGCGCCTCGTCGGTCGTGAGCTTGGGATAGGCATCGCCCATCAGCCGGACCAGGTCGGCCACCAGCTTGTGGAAAAACGGCGTCTTCTTGCCCAGCTTGTAGCCATGGCGGATGGCGCGGCGCACGATGCGGCGCTGCACATAGCCGCGGCCTTCATTGGACGGGTTGACGCCGTCGCTCACCAGGAACGCCGTGGCGCGGATGTGGTCGGCAATCACGCGCAGCGACTTGTTGTTCAGGTCTTTCTCGCCCGTTTCGCGGGCGGCGGCCTTGATCAGCGCATCGAAAACATCGATCTCATAGTTGCTGTGCACGTGCTGCAGGATGGCGGCGAGGCGCTCCAGCCCCATGCCCGTGTCCACGCAGGGTGCGGGCAGCGGTTTGACCGAGCCGTCGGGCTGCATGTCGAACTGCATGAACACGTTGTTCCAGATCTCGATGTAGCGGTCGCCGTCCTGCTCGGGCGAGCCCGGCGGGCCGCCGGCAATCTCGGGGCCGTGGTCGTAAAAGATCTCGCTGCAGGGGCCGCAAGGGCCGGTGTCGGCCATCATCCAGAAGTTGTCGCTGGCGTACTTGGCGCCCTTGTTGTCGCCGATGCGCACCACGCGTTCGGGCGGCAGGCCAATCTCCTTGGTCCAGATGTCGTAAGCCTCGTCGTCATCAATGTAGACGGTAGCCCACAGCTTGTCGGCCGGCAGCTTGTAGACGTCGGTCAGCAGTTCCCAGGCCCATTTCAGCGACTCGCGCTTGAAGTAGTCGCCAAAGCTCCAGTTGCCCAGCATTTCGAAGAAGGTATGGTGGCGCGCGGTGTAGCCGACATTTTCCAGGTCGTTGTGCTTGCCGCCGGCGCGCAGGCAGGCCTGCACGCTCGCGGCGCGCACGTAGCTGCGCTTGTCGGAGCCCAGGAACACGTCCTTGAACTGCACCATGCCCGAGTTGGTGAACATCAGCGTCGGGTCGTTGCCCGGCACCAGCGAGCTGGACGGCACCACGGTGTGGCCCTTGGACGCGAAGAAGTCTAGAAAGCTTTTGCGGATGTCGGCAACGGTGAAATGAGGCGTGGTCATAGGCGAGGTGTGGACTCAATGGCTGAAAGGTATCCGGCTCCCCCTTGATCGGACTTGATCGGGCTTGCGCGCAGTCAGCGCTGGCGCTGTTGCATCGGACCGTTGATTATAAGTTTGCACCACCAGCAAGCGGCGGGCCTGGCGCGGAGGCCACTTTTCCGCCGCATCGAGCCCGCCGCCGGCTCAATTCCTGGTGGCGTGGGATTTCGGACGTCAAGGCGCATCAAGCCGCGTCAAGGGGCATGCGTCCAGGCCACACGCGTCTGCGGCCTCAAGACGCTATGCTTAAGCCCCCGACTTCTTTCCGGCAGCGCACAAGACCGAAAACCGGCAGCTTCCGGGCCCCTACCGCTCCACCTCGCCACTGAAAGGCCCACCATGGACATGAAAACCTCCCCAATCTCTCTTTTGAACGACCCCAGCCTCTTCAAGACCGACGCCCTGATCAACGGCCAGTGGGTTGCAGGCAAGGCCCGGTTTGACGTCAACGACCCCTCCAACGGCCGCAAACTGGCCGACGTGGCCAACCTGGGGCCCCAGGACGCCGAAGCCGCCATTGCGGCTGCCAATGCCGCCTGGCCCGCCTGGCGCAGCAAAACCGCCAAGGAGCGCCACGCCATTTTGCTGAAGTGGTACCAGTTGCTGATGGCCAACCAGGAAGACCTGGGCCGCATCATGACGGCCGAGCAGGGCAAGCCGTTTGCCGAGGCCAAGGGTGAAGTGGCCTATGGTGCGAGCTTCGTCGAGTGGTTTGCCGAAGAAGCCAAGCGCGTCAACGGCGAGACCCTGCCCCAGTTTGACAACAACCGCCGCCTGATGGTCATCAAGCAGCCCATCGGTGTGTGCGCCGCCATCACACCCTGGAACTTCCCGCTGGCCATGATCACCCGCAAAGTCGCCCCGGCGCTGGCTGCGGGCTGCCCGGTGGTCATCAAGCCCGCCGAGCTCACGCCGCTGACCGCGCTGGCGGCTGCCGAGCTGGCCGTGCGTGCCGGCATCCCGGCCGGCGTGCTCAACGTGCTGACCGCCGACAGCGCCAATTCGATTGCCGTCGGCAAGGTGTTCTGCGCCAGCGACGTGGTGCGCCACATCAGCTTCACCGGCTCCACCGAAGTCGGCCGCATCCTGATGGCGCAGAGTGCCCCGTCCGTCAAGAAGCTCTCGCTGGAGCTGGGCGGCAATGCGCCCTTTATCGTGTTTGACGATGCCGACGTGGACTCGGCTGTCGAAGGCGCCATGGCCAGCAAGTACCGCAACGCCGGCCAGACCTGCGTCTGCGCCAACCGCATCTACGTGCAGGATGGCGTGTATGACCAGTTCGTCGAGAAATTCTCCGCCAAGGTCAGAACCCTCAAGGTCGGCAACGGTTTTGAAGACGGCGTGGTGCAAGGCCCGCTGATTGAAGACTCCGCCGTCGACAAGGTGCAGCGCCATGTGGCCGACGCACTGGCCAAGGGCGGCAAGCTGCAGGTGGGCGGCCACAAGCTCGAAGGCCAGTTTTTCGAGCCAACGGTGATCTCGGAAGCCACCGCCGACATGCTGTGCGCCAAAGAAGAAACCTTTGGCCCATTCGCGCCGGTGTTCCGCTTCAAGGCCGAGCAGGAAGCCATTGACGCGGCCAACAACACCGAGTTTGGCCTGGCCAGTTACTTCTACAGCCGTGACATCGGCCGCATTTACCGCGTCGCCGAAGCACTGGAATACGGCATGGTCGGCATCAACGTGGGCGTGATCGCTTCCGAACACGTGCCCTTCGGCGGCGTGAAGCAGTCGGGCCTGGGCCGCGAGGGCTCCAGCCATGGCATGGAAGAATATGTGGAGATGAAATACCTGTGCCTTGGGGATATTCTGCGCTGAGTTGCCCCATAAACCTGCATTGACATGCGTCTGCTGCTTATTGAAGACGAAGCCGAGATGGCGTCCTGGCTCGTGCGTGCATTCAAGCAGACCGGCTGCGTGCCGGATCATGCGCCGGATGCCGCCACGGCCGAGTCGCTGCTGGCCGGTAACGACTATGACGCCGTGGTGCTCGACCTGCGACTGCCTGACAAACACGGGCTGGCCCTGCTGGCCGACATGCGCAAAGCCGGCAATCGCACACCCGTGCTGGTGCTGACCGCACAGGGCTCGCTGCAGGACCGGGTGAAAGGCCTGAACGTCGGGGCAGACGACTTTCTGACCAAGCCCTTCGAGATCGAAGAACTGGAAGCCCGCATCGCCGCGCTGGTTCGGCGCAGCCGGGGGCGCTCCCACGCTCCGCTGCAGTGCGGCTCATTGTCATGCGCCCACGACAGCCGTGCCTTCACACTGGCCGGCTCGCTGCTTCAGCTCACGCCTCGCGAGAGCGCGGCCCTGTCGGTATTGCTGGCACGCAGCGGTTCGCCGGTAGAGAAGTCACTGCTCTCGGGCAAGGTCTTTCCGACCGACAGCAACGCGGGTCCGGATGCCATCGAACTGGTGCTTCACCGGCTGCGCCGCAAGCTGGCCGGTGCCGACGTGCGCATTGTCACCGTGCGCGGCCTTGGCTACATGCTGGAAAGCACCGTGCATGAAGACGCTGCGGACTGACCCCGACCGATTCGGTATTCGCGCGCGCCTGCTGACGCTGCTGCTCCCGGGAATCCTGGGCCTGCTGGCCCTTGACAGCTGGAACGACTACCGTGCATTGAGAAACCTGGTACAGGATGCCTACGACCAGCCCATGGTCGAGGCCGTGACCGCCCTGCAAAGCAGCCTGTCACTTGCGCAGGACGGCTCGCTCCGGTTGAATGCGCCGTCTGTGGTGCAAACAATGTTCGACGCCACCAGTCCGCTTCACAAGCACCTGCATGTCGGCCTGATACCGCGTGGGACGGCCCAGGTCGACACGGCGGCCCCCCAGCGCAAACTGACCTTGCTGGGCGAAGCAGACCTGCCTGAACCGCCTGCATCTACCTCCTCTGCTTCAACCGCACCTGCCGGGTCCTCGTCCACCGTCTGGTACGACAGCCATTACCGGGGCTACCCGGTCCGTGTGGTGGCACGCCAAAGCCAGGTCGTTGACGGTCGTGGCCAGCCCTTTGACCTGCTGATTCAGGCGGCGGAGAGCACAGGGCCACGGGATCAGGCGCAAGCGGCATCCCTGCGGCAGGAGCTGATACGCGATGCGCGAATGGTGCTGGTCGTGGTTCTGCTGGTCTGGCTGGGTGTGACCTGGTCTTTGCAGCCGCTGGAGCGGCTCCGCAAGTCCGTGCTGCAAAGCAAGGGGAATGATCTCAAGCCCCTGGACACCAGCAGTGTTCCGCATGAAGTGGCGCCGCTGGTCGATGCCGTCAACCAGCACGTTGCCAGCTACCGGGACCTGCTGGACCAGCAGTCGCAGTTTCTGGCCGATGCATCGCACCAGTTGCGCACGCCGCTGGCCATCATGCTGACCCAGGCAGGCGTCGCGCTGCGCGAAAAAGATCCCGAACAGCTTCACGAAACCTTGCGAGCCATCGTCACCCAGATCTCGCGCAGCAGGCGCCTGTGCGAGCAGCTGCTGTCGCTGGCCCACGCGAGCGACAACACACCGCCCACCGACGCGCCGGGTGTCGTGGACCTCAACACCATTGCAAGAGACGTCGTGCTGCAGTACCTGACACTGGCCCACGAGAAAAATCAGGATCTGGGCTGGGTGGACGCCCGGGAGGAACTGCCGGCCGCGCCCATGCCGGCCGAAGACGCGCTGGATGATGCATCTTCCCCAGCCAGGCTGCCGGCGACACCCGTGGTTCCGGTGCTGGCCAGGAGCCCCGAGTTGCACGAGGCACTGGCCAATCTGGTGCACAACGCCATTGTGTACACGCCACCAGGCGGACACATTACCGTGATGGCGAGCACCCGGGATGGCATGGCTCTGGCCGAAGTTCGCGATGACGGCCCCGGCATTGCCAGGACGCGGCGGCTAGAGGTCTTCGAACGCTTCCACCAGGCCAGCCCGGCCCCCGACAAAGGTCCGCGCGGGGCCGGACTGGGCCTGGCCATTGCACGCGCTTATGCGAGGCGTAACGGCGGCGATATCGAGCTGGCGGACCTCCCTGTCGATGGCGCGGGCACGGGCACGGCCTCATGCACCACCGGCTTGCGTGCCATCCTGCGCCTGCCGCTGGCATCCGGCCGCCAGAGCTGAGCGCACGCGACTGGACCACTGAGGCCTGCCTCACGGGTGCCGCCCGGTACCACACAGCACCTGCACGCAGTAAGAGCAGACCTGCCCGCAAAGCCATGACGGGCTGCAGGATGGCGGTTTGCAGCACCGTCGCTTCCCGTTAGTGATAACACGTATTTTGAGGTTTGGCGCGCAAAACGAAAGCCGATTGGAAGCCTCGATCCCTAACATCCCCCTCCAACCCGAACGCCTCGCCGGCTGCGCAGTTGCATGACCTGAAGGCGCGGGACAAACCACAAGGAGACCTGGATGACCCACCCCCCAGTTGATAACAATGCCTCACCGGCGCCGCCCCGGAGCCGCCTGTCATGAACGTGAATAACCGGAATTTCATCAGGGGCCTGTGTCTCATGGCGATCGCCCTGCTCTTTGGCCTGGTGTCGCTGAATTACACGATAGGCGAATTAAGCAGGTCCGGGCCCGGGCTGTTCCCCCTGATGGTGAGCTCCTGCCTTTTTGTGATCGGCCTGCTCTCGGTGGTGCGTTCGCACTTCGTCGACCCCGTCCCCCTCGACTACAACGTCAAAAACATCGCGCTCATCCTGCTGAGCCTTGTCGGGTTTGCGGTGATCTCCCTGTACATCAACATGATCCTGGCCATCGTATTTTTGGTGTTTTGCTCCACGCTGGCCGGCACCTCGTATTCCGTGGTCCGCAACATCAAGATCTCCGCTGGTCTGATCGCCGTGGCCTTTGCCTTCAAATACCTGCTCGGCCTTAGCCTGCCCCTCTACTGATATGGAACTCCTTCACAACCTTCAGCTTGGTTTCGATCAGGCACTGACGCTGCAGAACCTCCTGTATTGCGCTCTTGGCTGCACGGTGGGCACGCTCATCGGGCTGTTGCCTGGACTGGGCCCTTTGTCCACCATCAGCTTGCTGCTGCCCTTGACCTACTCCATTCCCACCGGCGGCGCGCTCATCATGCTGGCCGGGATTTACTACGGGGCGCAATACGGCGACAGCGTGAGCGCCATCACCATGAAGATTCCGCACGCGAGCAGCATCGTCGCCTGCATCGATGGCTATCAGATGACCCTCAAGGGTAAAACAGGCTTGGCACTCTTTACCGCGGGCATTTCCAGCTTCATCGGCGGCACCGTGGCCATTGTTGTCCTGTCGACGATGGCGCCAGCACTGGGAGAGGTAGGCTTCCTGTTTGGACCGGCCGACTACTGTGCCCTCATGCTGCTGGGTTTTTTCTGCGTGAGCTTTGTCAGCAGTGGCAGCTTGCTCAATGGCCTGGCCATGGCCATGATCGGCGTTCTGCTTGGCATGGTCGGTACCGACGTGAACAGCGGCGTGGCACGCTATACGATGAACCTGCCGTTTTTGATGGACGGGATTGGCCTGATCAGTATCGCCCTGGGGTGCTTCGGCATTGCCGAGGTCGTGAAAAATCTCGACAACAAAAACGTGCTCACCCCGTTCAACGGCAAGATCAAGCTGATGCCGACCTGGCCCGAGTTCAAGCGCATCATTCCCAGTGCCTTGCGCGGCAGTGTGATTGGCTCGATCCTCGGCATCCTGCCCGGCGGCGGCCCCACGATCGCCCAGTTTGCGGCCTATGCAGCTGACAAGAAATTCAGCAAATACAAGCACGAGATCGGCACCGGATGCATCGAGGGCGTGGCCGGACAAGCGGCTGCCGACGAGGCGGCGGCACGTACCAGCTTCATCCCGCTCATGGCCATTGGCATTCCAGAAAACGCAGTGATGGCCCTGATGATGGCCGCCTTCGTCGTCAAGGGCATCCAGCCCGGCCCCAACATGATCGCCAGCCACCCCGATTTGTTCTGGGGTCTGGTGGCCAGCATGTGGGTGGGCAATTGCTTCCTGGTCGTCCTCAACGTGCCCCTGGTGCGCTATTGGCTTTCGATATTCAAGATTCCCTACACCGTGCTGTTTCCGGCGATTCTCTTTTTCTGCTGCATCGGTACTTACAGCATCAACAACAGCCTGGATGACATCTTCATCACAGCCGTTTTTGGCCTGGTTGGCTATCTGTTCTTGCGCCTGGACATGGAGGCCGCACCACTCCTGCTGGGCTTCATTCTGGGTCCCATGCTGGAGGAAAATTTCCGCCGCGCCATGCTTCTCAGCCGGGGAAGTTTCAACGTGTTCGTCAACCGCCCCATCAGCGGCACCTTGCTCACCGTGATCGGAGCCCTGGTCGTGTGGCAGGTGGTGACATTTGCCCGGAAGTTGATCAAGTCGCCTGATCATATTATTCACGGGCGTACCCATACACCCGCAGCAGCAGCCGCGGCCGCAGCCGTCGTTGAAGTTGAATAACCCCACGTTGGTGAAGCTCCCGATTTCCTGAACCACTCATAAGCTGGGTTCGGGGACTTGTTTCCACGGTACCCAAGCAGTGGAATTCGGCCCCATGAGTCATGAGTCATGAGTCATGGGGCCGGTGGGTGGTGGCGATGGCGATGGCGGTGGTGCGTTGCAGGAAGTCCCGCATCATGTCGCTGACTTCCTGCAGCAACTCGAACACACGGCAGTCAGGTACCCCGGCACGGCGGGTTTTGTTGGATCGCTTCAGACAGGCGTTCCGGGCAGGCTTGCCGGCGTGACCCAAGCTCATGCAAAAGCAGGGCGAAGGCTGGCCCTGCCTGCGGCAACCCTAAGTTCCCGCCAGCAGCCCCAGCCCGTCTCGCGCGAAGGCCTTCCAGGAAAGCCTCGCTCTTCACAATGCATCGCAGTACCATGGCTTCTTCCGCCGTCCTGCTGAATGCGATGGAAATCGAACTCAAACTGCGCCTGCCCCCGTCTGCGCTCGACGCGTTGCGCGCCGATCCGTTGCTGGCAGCCGCCCGCGCAACGCACAAGCGGCTCGACAACCTCTACTTCGACACACCGCAACGCCGGCTGGCGCGCGCCGGTATAGCGCTGCGCCTGCGTCGGGACGGCAGGCGCTGGCTGCAGACCGTCAAAGGCGGCAGCACCGGTCGGGCCGGCTTGCACCAGCGCGAAGAAATCGAGTTTTCAGTACCTGGCCCGGCGCTGGAATGGCGGCCGCTGGCGGGCACGGCGTTTGAGCGCGTGCTCAAACCGCTCAAGCATCAGCTGGGTCCGCAGTTTCGAACCCGCTTCAAACGCGAAATTCGGCGGCTGCGTGGGCATGCCGGTGCGGAAATTGAGCTGGCCATCGACCAGGGTGAAATTCTTGCCGGCGACAAGCGTGAGTCCCTGTGCGAGGTGGAGCTGGAACTTCTCAGCGGTTCAGCAGACGACCTGTTCGCGCTCGCCCTGCAACTGGCGGGGCGCCACCCGCTGGTGCTGGACAACCGCAGCAAGGCTGAGCGTGGCAGCCGCCTGGCCCAGGGCACGCCACAGGCACCACCCGTCAAGGCAAACATGCCGCGGCTGCCACCGGATGCCGATGCGCAAGCGGTGGCACGCCTGGCCATTGCAGAATGCCTCGCCCACTGGCAGGCCAACGAAGCAGGCTTTCTGGGTGAGCCCGACAACAGCGAATACCTGCACCAGGTCCGCGTCGCAGTACGGCGGCTGCGCGTGGCTTGCGGACCGCTGGCCAGCGCGGCCCACTGGCATGACGAAGCACTTGTCCCGGTCCGAAGCAGCCTGCGCAAGCTGGGCCAGCGGCTGGGTGCGGCGCGTGACTGGGATGTTTTTCTCGAGGAAACCTGGCCGCCGCTGGCCAGCCGCCTGGACGATGCAGAACTGCGCCAGACACTGCAGGAAGCCGCCGGCCTGCTACGCGATACCGCCCGCCTGCAGGCGCGGGCCGCACTGCAGGGACGCGAAAGCCAGCGCCTGCTGCTGCAATTGGGCCGTTGTCTTGCACAACCAGACGAGGCCGACATTCACTCACCGGACGACCTCATCGCCCTGCTGGACCAGCTTGACCACACACTGCGGGAGGCGCTGCCCGGGCTTGCGCACCTGAGCCCGGCGCATCTGCACCGACTGCGCATCGTCGCCAAGAAGCTGCGCTATCTGACCGAGTTCATCAGCGACCGCCACGACCCCCAGGCCATTGACGACTGGCTGGAGTGGCTGAAGCAGGCGCAAGCCATTTTTGGCGGGCGCAATGACCGGGTGGTGGCAAAAGCACAAATTAAGGCCCTGTGTGCGAGCCTGGGATCCAAGTCCGGCAAGCCCCATCACGCCTTGCTGGCAACGCTGCGCGAGCAGCCTCTTTCCCACCTCCACCTGCCGCCACTTCCAGACGCTTATTGGCGCCGGAAAACAGGCTCCCTATAATGCTTCTTCAAGCGGGTGTAGTTCAATGGCAGAACGGCAGCTTCCCAAGCTTCATACGAGGGTTCGATTCCCTTCACCCGCTCCACGTCTCCATAAGCTCATGATTTCATTTAGGAAATGTGATTTTTGAGCCCCTGCTACAGCACACTCATACAAAGGTGTGTTGTGGAAAGTCTATTTCGCCGGCCCTCCGGCATCTACGTTCTTCGCCTTGCCGTTCCGGCACCCCTGCGCGCCATCATCGGCAAGCGCGAGATCGTCGCGACCACGGGCACTCGCGAACTCACCATCGCCAAGATGGTCGCTGGCACACTGGCGGCACAATGGCGGCAACGCTTTTTTGACTCTGGCCGGCTTCTGGGGCTGGCCGCCGCCTCATCAATGGATCACCACGAAATTCTAAAAGTCGCCCATGGCCACCCAATGCTGCTGGGCGGCGGGCATCTTCCCTTATCACACGCTGCTGGGGCAGCAGGCCTCGGCGCCACCGACCTGCTCAGAGCCGCCGCCCAAGGCCATTTAGATCTCTATATGCGGCCAGGTCGCATCCGTGGTCATCTGGTACGCGCCAACGACCTGGAGCCCGTCGATCCTGTCCATGGTGCTGCCAGTGGCCTGGTGGTGCCGTCCGCCAGTCACATGCCTGCCAACGCCGCCGAGCACATCAACGAGGGCATGTTGAGGATCTCCGGCGACGACCTTGATGGGGTCACCGCAGCACTGCTCGCTGGCGCTGACGGGGTCGACTTGGTACTGCTTGAGGTGCCAGAGCGCCCGGGTATCGTGTTCGCGCCAGACACTCCGGTGCGAGTGGTGCGTGATGCCCTGGAAGTCGCCGCCTTCGAGGTCGAGGCTGTCCGCAAGATGATCGCATCGAAAATCGAGCCTGACCGACTCAAGGAGGCCATAGCGCTGCGAAGGGCTGAACTCAAGGGCGACCCTGCCAGATCTGGACAAAAGGGCCACGAGCGCCTGTCCGTCGCGCTGAAGGCCTACGTGACCAACCGCGTGCGGCGTGCCGTTGGGCTGGACAGCGAAATCAAGCGCATCGAAAACGGATGCAGCCTCCTGGTCGAGCTGGAGGGAGATGTGCCCCTGGCGGACATCGATTCCGACCGGCTGCGCCAGTTCCGGGACGAAAAGCTGGCCCGCGTGCCCGCCCACGAGAACAAGATCCGGTTGATGCACGGCACACGGACTGTTGCCGAATCCATGAAGGCGGTGGTAGGGACCGACTGGCCGGTCATGTCCGTGTTGGAACGCGACAAGCGCATGCGGTGGATCGGCGCATGGTTCCGCTGGCTGCAAGAGCAAAAGTGGATCACCGACGACCCCGCGTCGGGCCTGCACGGCGAGTCGGTTCTGACCAAGGCGGAGCGCCGTAAACTGAAGTCGTCAAAAAGGGACGATGAAGCTCGCGACCCCTTCAACGAGGCGGACCTGCGCGCGATCTTTAGCGCGTTGTGGTTCAAGACGGGGAGGGGCGAACTAACCAAGGAGGGCACTTTCCGGACCTTCACGCCCTTTTACTACTGGCTGCCCCTGTTGGGGCTGTTCACTGGCGGCGGCCGTATCAATGAACTGTGCCAGCTACACCTGGGTGACATCAGGCAGACCGAGAGCGGCGCCTGGTTTGTGGACATCAACGACGAGTCGGACGACAAGCACCTCAAGACAACGCCGTCAAAACGGAAGGTCCCCCTGCACCCTACCCTGCTGGCGCTAGGGTTCGACAAGTGGCACGCCGCGCTGGACCAGGCTGGTTACACCCGCTTGTTCCCGGAACTGAAGCTCGATCGTGAAAAGGGATATGGGAAAGCGGCCACCAAGTGGTTCACCAACTACATGGCCAGCCTGGACATCCCGCGTGACGGCCGAAAAACATTTCATAGTTTCCGGCACACCTACACCAACGCATTGCCCGACGACACCCCGGAGCGAATCCGCAAGCAGTTGACTGGTCATACCCGCGGCAGTGACTCGCACGACAAGACCTACCGAAAGGATGTGCAGCCGGAGATTGCGGCCCCCTACGTCAACCGCCTGACCGTGACCCTGCCCGACATTACCGCGTTTGATGTCGAAGCCGGCTTGAATGCCATCAAAGATGCTCTTAAACGCAAAAACCGGGGTCGGGGTGCTGAAGAAGACCTGGGTGGGGAGTAGGAACAAGTGGGTAAGACACCAACATGCAATTGAGGGCCAGCCTGATCGCTGTCACGGCGTCCCTTGGGCGAGCAGGTCAAGTGGCAGCTGGGCCAATAAGTGGCAGCAACGGTTCTTGAGTCCTGCACGTAGGTAGACCCTGCCGTGCCTGGCACACGCCAATGCGTGGCCCTATAAGCACTCTTGCCAATTACCTGGAAAAACGCCTGACGAAGGGCCTGCACGCAGGGTGTTCCCAGATAGGGGGTGTAAGGTCTGATCCTTGACTTAATTTTCCAGCACCACCGTAATTGCGTTGCCCAGTCGTTCACGAAGCGCTCTTCGGAATCGTCACTGAGCGTATGGCAGCGGCCGCCTTTCATAGGCTTTCGCCCGGTCCAAGTGCCTGCATTCCAGCCAGCTTATCTGCCAGCTGCTGAAACAAATCCCGGCCCTGATCACCGCGCTCCACAGCAACCAGGAACAAGCAGCGCTCGCCGCTGGATTGCTCCCCCCGGTGGCGGCACCTGGCTGGCCATGCTTAAGCGCTCTTCAAGGCTCGCTCCAGCGCTTCGATGGTGAGCTTGGGGCTGCGGCCCGGGCGGCAGTCTGGGCGGCGGCCAGGGCTGCCGCAGCCTCCTCTGCCAGCCCCTTGCTGTGCCGCTGTAGCAGCCACTGGTAAACGTTCTTGTAGGCCAGGTCGGTCACTACCATCACCAGGACTACGGGGACCAGGTTTCCAGCATCTGCGGGTGTATCGGGTCATAGCGATCCACCCCTGGCAGCAATTCATACTGGGCGTAGCGCCCTCCTGCCATCAGCCTGCGCTCTTGTTCACGAAAGCCTGCTGCCGGCGTGCGGATGTGGCCAGCCTCGGAGTTGTAACCATACCGCTCGTCGTGAGCCGCCAGGTGGATGGTCCACCACAGCTCCTTCTTTTCAAGGCGGGAGCGCCAAAAGGTTTTCCCATCCTGGGGATGCTCCTGCAGGGTGAAGTAAAAGAACACATCGGGTCCATAAAGCGCTGCGTGCTTACGCATCAGCATGTTGGGCGCCGTGCCTGCACGCATGGTGGCTCGGTGACTGCGCACCCTTTTCCACATGCTCGTGGCGGAGCAGCCAACATAACGGTGGCCAGACTGGCGGTTGAGGACGCAATACACCCCAGGCACATCCGGGATGCGATCAACGCCATCCCCCGGCGTTGTTGCGTAAATCTTTTTTCGTTCAGACCAATGCATGTCCCTGCCCTCCTGGTTCAAGCGGTCACCAAGGCAATCACACCCTTGCCGTCAAAAACCATCGGCGCAGCTGGCCGGTCTCCTGCCAGGTTGCGCAGGTGGCGGATCAGCCGCGTCTCGCTGGTGGTCAAGCACAATGGGTTAAAGACTTCCTCGATGACCGAGATCAAGTCGGGCGAGGATTCCTGCAGAGCCGTACGGAGCACATCTACGGGCTCAAGCGACAGCGCCGCGGCCAGGGCCGGCACCCTGTTGATGGGCAGCTTCATGGAACCCTGTTTGATCAGCACGAGGGTGATTTCGCGCTCAAACCCCAAGGCGTCGCACAGATGCTGGTCGGTCAGGCCGAGCTCAGCCTGGCGCGCTTCGATCTGCTGAACGAGGGACACTGACATGGTAGGTGTGGTGTTTGACAATGCTTTCTCCTTTTTGAACTGCGGAACCGGGCTGCAACGTTGCAGACCGCACAATTCACTATAGGGAGCACAGTCGGGTGGAACGGGTGGCAGTACGGGTGGTCGCAGTGGCAATCATCGAGGTTTGGCACGCTCGACGCTTAAGGCTGGAGGCGTTTGACCGACTTCACCCTCAACGTCAAGGCATTTAGCATTCACCCGGCACCAGGCCTCCCCAACGATTCTTCGGCACCACGTACTGGTTCAGTCTGAACTTGAGCTGTTACCAAAAAGCATCGCGGCGTGTTTTCGGCACTTGACTTTGAAAATCCGCGCACTGGTTATATAAACAGGTAGAATTCCCAAGCCTGAAAAAATAATCCCGCTGTACCTTTCGGTGCAACGGGATTTTATGAGGGCTTCGCTACCACGCTTCTTAATCCGCCAAGATCAAAACAAGCGTGGTTTATTGTTAGACAGCCACAGATTATACACAGCCGACGACTACGTCAAGGCTGTTTGTAGTCATGGCGCAGAGCCTGGAAAGGGCTTTATGAGAAAAATTACCGCTATCCCGAATCACGTCATACGTGAGTACCAAGGCCACCCGATTACATACAGCGATGACGGCTGGTTTAACGCCACCGAAGCTGCTGCAAAATTCGGTAAACGACCCTCAGACTGGCTCGAACTACCGTCCACCGACGACTACACAAGTGCGTTGTGCAGGCAACTTAGAAGGGAGAAAATTTCCCTTCTAAAAGTGATCCGGGACGGTCGCAACCGTGCTGATGGAACTTGGCTTCATCCAAAGTTAGCTGTTGCCTTTGCGCGTTGGCTGGACCCTGACTTCGCTATTTGGTGCGACCTCCAGATCGACGAACTGATCCGGGGGGCAAATGACTGGACCAAGATGCGGCACAGCGCTGCCGCATCTTACAAAGTCATGGCCAAAATGTTGCATGACGTGCGTTTGCTTGACGGCAAAGAATGCCAAGTCCATCACTACACAAATGAAGCACGGCTTGTGAATTGGGCGCTGGCCGGGAGGTTTGCTGGCCTTGATCGTGATCAGATGACGCAGGAAGAACTTGATCTGCTTGCCCATCTGGAAATCCGCAACACGATAATGCTGGCCCAAGGAAGCGACTACGCCAAGCGGAAAGCCGCGCTGCACGACCAAGCGGCGGCGTGGCGGGTGGCCAATCAGCCCAAGATTACGAAGGCTGCTTAAACACCAACCCGCTTCGGCGGGTTTTTTATTGCGCCATGGTCTCCGCCATCATCACAATGTCTTCCATACTCCAGAGATAGATTGTCAAACGGCTTAAATGTGCCTCGCGCGGAGCAAAGCAGCTCTAGTTTCGGTCAAACTTGATCTTTTGATGAAATTAAATGTCACCCGGCTAACTCGGTAAAGAACATGTCAATTCTTCAAGAAATACAGAAATGGTCCCAAAAACTACCCGCTTGGCAGCAGCATGCGATCGCGCTCCTATACGCAGAGCGCCAGCTTGGAGGGCCCGAAATCGAAGAGGTTTATGCCCTCTTGAAGGCGGCGCACGGGATTCCTGACCCTGAGGACATCGTTGCCATCAAGCTCGCCGATGACCAGGTCGCAGCACCGCAGGTGCCCGACAGGCTTGTGCAGATCGTCGCCATCAAAAATTTGCAGGGGGTGAACGCCCTCGCGGAAGGCCAGCGCCTGCCAATCAGCCCCACGGGACTGACCATCATCTATGGCGAGAACGGGGCCGGGAAGTCGGGCTACTCGCGAGTGCTTAAAAAGGCTTGCCGTGCCAGGGACCAGCGCGAACCTATCCTGCCCGACGCCCGAAAGGCTCCGGCGAAAGGGGCCGTGGCCCAGGCCGTGTTCGAGCTTATGGTCGATGGCCAACCCATGGACGTGGACTGGTCCACGGAAAAGGAGAGCCCTGAGCAACTTTCCGAGATCGCAATCTTCGACGCCCATTGCGCCCGCGCCTACGTCGACAACCAAGGCGACTTTGCGTACGCACCCTATGGCCTCGACATTCTGGAGGGCCTGGTCAAGCTCTGCATGACCCTGCGCGGCATGGCGACGAAGGAGCGCGACGCCAACATGCCCAATGTCGAGCCTTTCGCGCTGCTGGCTGGCACCAAGACCAAAGTCGGAGCGCTGCTTTCGTCCATTTCAGCAAAGACCAACCCCGCCGACGTGCAGGTTCTCGCCGTGTTCGGCGAGGAGGACCAAAAGAGGCTCGCTATCCTCAACAAGACGCTCGCAGAAGCCGATCCGAAGCAAAAGGCAAGCGACCTTCGATTGAGGGCCTCGCTTCTCTCAGGGCTCATCACCCGGATCGCCGAGGCGTCCAGCGTTGTCAGCGAAGAAAGGCTGAACGGATTCCGCATGTTGGTCCAAAGATCTAACGAGGCGAAGGCGACCGCGCGACTCGCGGCCAACACGTTCGCGCAGACGCCGGGCCTGCTGCCAGGAACCGGCGGCGAGGCGTGGAAAGAGCTCTTCGAGAAAGCTCGGGCGTTCGTCGCCGAGTCGCACGCCGGACACGAACTGCAGGGGCTAGACCCCGAAGCTCAATGTCCCCTGTGCCAGAACCCATTGGGGGATGAAGGAGCGAAGAAGCTCGCCGCGTTTGACGCTTTCGTCCAGCAGGAAGCGGAAAAAACGGCCAAAGCCGCTCGTGCGGCCGGCGTCGCCGCGTATAGGGCAATCGAGCAAGGCAACATAAACTTGGCCCTGGGCGGCCCATTGATGACGCTGCTGGAATCCATCCGCGTTGAGCTGCCGGGGCTATGCGCGGAAATGCAGGCTGCGCTGACGGGCCGACGCGACAGCGCGCTCAAAGCGAGTGCCAGCGGAGCCTGGGATGTCATCGCGCCGTTCGCGGCTGACCCCCACGATGAATTGACTGCCGCCGCGGTAGCTCTGATCGCCGAGGCAAACGCGCTCGAACTTTCGATGGACGAAAACGCCAAGTCCGCGCTGGTCGTCGAGCAAGCCGAGCTGGACGCCCGGCGCCGCTTGGCCGAGTTCAAGACGCTGGCGCTGGAAACCATCGACAAGTTCGTTTTAACGCAAAAGCTCCAGGCTTGCATCAATGACACGGGGACGACGGCCATCTCGCGCCAATCCACCGAGCTGTCGAGAACCATGGCGACCCAAGAAGTGGCCGACGAGCTCAACGCCGAGTTAAAAGAATTGAAAGTGCATGAGCTGCAAGTTACGATGCGGTCGGAGTCTCCGGGCGGAAAAACGCAATTTAAACTCGCGTTACAGTACCCCGGCGGCGGCACGGTCTCCTCGATTCTGAGCGAAGGAGAGCAGCGAGCCATTGCGATCGCGTCCTTCCTGGCCGAGATCAAATTGGGCAAGGGCCTGGGCGGCATCGTCTTCGACGATCCAGTATCTTCCCTCGATCATCGGCGTCGCTGGGAAGTCGCGCGACGCCTGGCAGTCGAAGCTCGGCATCGGCAAGTGATCGTGCTGACCCATGACATCTACTTCCTGTGCATACTCCAGCAGCAAGCTGACGAAGCAGGTCTGCACGCTCAAACCCAATGCATCCACAAGACGGCAGCCGGCTTTGGCGTGCAAACTGATAGGCTCCCCTTCGACACACTGAGCACGTCGAAGCGCGTGAAGGCTTTGCGGACCATGCACGAGGGCGTGGCTCAGCTTCACAAAGCCGGCGAACAGGAGCAAGCCAAGCAGGCGACCCGTCTGGCGTATTCGCACCTGCGGATGGGCTGGGAACGAGGCGTGGAGGAGGTTCTATTCCAAGGCGTGGTGACCCGCTTCGACGAGGGCATCTCCACCTTGAAACTGCGGTATGTGGTGGTCGAGGACGCGGATCACGCCGTCATCGATAAGGGAATGCGCAAGAGTTCAAAGTTCGCAGGCCATGACCCAGCCGCCGCCGCGAATTTGCCTACGCCCCACCCCGACGAGCTTCGTGCCGACATCGATGAACTCGAAGCCTGGAGAAAGACGGTTGAGGACCGAAAGGCAGCGGTCGAAGCTAGGCGAACCGCATGATTCGCGCGGTCGTCCCAGGCGCTCCGCCCAAGAGCTAAACCCTCCTGATCGACAACTATGCAGCGATGTGAAGGTGCCTCATGTGCTCCAACTACCGCCCTGTCACTCGGTCTGATCGTCTCCTGACGTTCTTCGGCGTGGAGCGCGCCCGAAACGAGCCGCCGGTGGACGTGTGGCCATTGGGCCTCGCCCCCTTCATCCGCTTGGCCGAGGACGGTTCTGGCAACAAGGTCATCGAGGACGGACTATTCGGCCTTCTTCCGGCCTTCGCCACCGAATTGGCCGCCGGGCGTCGCACCTACAACGCGAGGTCTGAGACGGTGGCCGAATTGCGCAGTTTCCGCCAGTCGTGGGCCAATGGCTGGCGCTGCATCATCCCGGCCGAATCCTTTTACGAACCGATCTGGGAGACCGGCAAGGCTGGCCGCTGGATCATTCAGCAGCCAGGTGGAGTGCCCATGGGGATAGCCGGCATTTACCGCAAATGGAAGCACGTCGATGGGCGGGAAGTTTTCACCTTCGCAATGCTGACCGTCAACGCCGATGGGCACCCGGTCATGCAGCGCTTTCACCGCCCCGACGAGGAAAAGCGCATGGTGGTCGTGTTGGACCCCAAGGACTACGGCAAGTGGCTGTCGTGCTCCGTTGAAGAAGCGTCTGGATTTTTCAAACTATGGCAAGGCCCGCTTGATGCCAGCCCGGCGCCGCTACCGCCACGCGCGCCCAAAAGCAGTAGTGTCAGAACGACCCATCCGCCGCCACCACCAAAAACGGACGATCTCTTTTGAAGCATCGGCCGACACCCATGTGGAAGCCTTATACCGCGGCCGCCCTGGCCTTCGCGCTGCTCCTACCAATTTCCGTCCAGGCGGACATCACCGTCAAGGTGGTGGGCGTTCAGGATGGCGACACTCTCCCTGTCGGTCTACATTGGCATCACACTGACCAGCTCTCCCCCATCACCTGCGCCTGCTTCAGCACCAGCTCCACAGCAGCGTCCTGCAGATCCGGTGGGTATTTGTATTTGCGCAGAATGCGCTTGACCATCAAGCGCAGCTTAGCACGCACGCTTTCGCGCTCTGACCAATCCACGCTCAGGTTCTGACGCAGGTTCTCGGTCAGCTCATGGGCGATCTTCTTGAGGGTTTCGTCGGTCAATTCGCGTACCGCAGACTCGTTGTTAGCCAGCGCATCGTAGAAGCGCACCTCGTCCTCGGTCAGCCCCAGCGACTCTCCGCGGGATGCCGCTGCACGGAATTTCTTGGCCATTTCCACCAGCTCTTCCATCACCTGCGCTGTTTCAATCGAGCGGTTTTGATACCGGGTGATGACGTTAGCCAACATCTCCGAGAACTTCTTGTCCTGCACGACATTGCTGGCGAAGCGGCTTTTGATTTCACCCTCCATCAGCCGCTCCAGCAACTCCACGGCCAGATTCTTTTCCGGCAGGTTTTTCACCTGCGCAAGGAATTCGTCATCCAGCAGGCCGATGTTGGGCTTGTCCAGGCCCACAGCATCAAAGATGTCCACCACGCTCTCGGATACCACGGCCGAGCTGATGATCTGGCGGATCGCCAGTTCGCGCTGCTCGTCGCTACGCTTTTTGGCGCTTAACTCTTTCTTGGTCAGGATGATTTTCACGCCCTGCATAAAGGCCACTTCTTCACGCACTGCTTTGGCTTCGTCCAGCGTACAACACAGCGTGAAGGCGTGACTCATGGCCAAGGCCGTGTCGGCAAATCGTTTCTTACCGTCCCGGGCCGAGCCGGTGTTGAGGCCGAGCACATGGTTGGCGGCGCCAGCCAGCGTTTTGTGTCCACCAGTCAAGAATCCGCTGTAATCAAAGCCGTGCAGCATGGCGCGCAGCACGTCGAGCTTCTCTTCCAGCAGGCTGTAGGCCTCGTGCGCGTCCACCGTCGGCCGGCCCCGGCCCTGGCTGGCGGTGTACTCCCTCATGGCCGATTTCAGCTCGTTGCCGATGCCGATGTAGTCCACCACCAGGCCGCCCTGCTTGTCCTTGAACACGCGGTTCACGCGGGCAATCGCCTGCATCAGGTTGTGGCCCTTCATGGGCTTGTCCGCGTAAAGGGTGTGGACGCAGGGTGCATCGAACCCGGTCAGCCACATGTCGCGCACGATCACCAGGCGCAGCGGGTCGGCCGGATCCTTGAAGCGCTTTTCCAGCCGCTTCTTGGCCTGGGCGCTGTAGAGGTGCGGCCGCAACAAGGCCTTGTCGCTGGCCGAGCCGGTCATGACGATCTTGATCGTGCCTTTCTCGGGGTCAGCATCGTGCCAGTCGGGGCGCAGCCTGACGATCTCGTTGTACAAATGCACGCAAATGTCGCGGCTCATGGCCACTACCATAGCCTTGCCGGTCTGCGCCGTGTTGCGCGCCTCAAAATGCGCCACCAGGTCGGCGGCCACGCTGGCCACGCGCGGCTCGGCGCCCACCACCTTCTCCAGCGCGGCCCAACGGCTTTTCAGGGCCGCCTGCTGGCTTTCCTCATCGTCCTCGGCCAGCTCATCCACGTCTTCATCGATCTGCGCCAGGTCAGCCTCTTTCAGGCTGAGCTTGGCCAGGCGCGACTCGTAATAGATCGCCACCGTGGCGCCGTCCTCCTTGGACTGCTGCATGTCATAGACATGGATGTAGTCGCCAAACACGGCGCGGGTGTCGCGGTCTGTGCTGCTGACGGGGGTGCCGGTGAAGGCGACAAAGGTGGCGTACGGTAGCGCGTCGCGCAGGTGCTGGGCGTAGCCGGCCTGGTAGCGCTCAACCGCTTCGTTGACCGGGTAGTCGGGCAGAGCAAACTCTGCGCGGTGCGGCGTCACCACACCATCGCCAGTTGCTACTTTATTAATAGCTACTTGCGCATAACCTGCCTGGTCCAGAGGCACTTTTCGTGCTGAATTTCTGGTTTTCAGCTTGGCCTCAAAGCCATACTGCGTGCGGTGCGCCTCGTCGGCAATCACCACGATGTTGTGGCGCTCCGAGAGGATGGGAAAGCTGTCTTCGTCTTCCCCCGGCATGAACTTCTGGATGGTGGCAAACACAATGCCGCCCGAGGGCCGGTTGGCCAGCAGCGTGCGCAGCTCCTGCCGCGTGCGCGCCTGCACCGGCTGCTCGCGCAGCAAATCCTGCGCCAGGCTGAACACGCCGAACAGCTGGCCGTCCAGGTCATTGCGGTCGGTGATGACCACGATGGTCGGGTTCTCCATCGCCGGCTCCTGCATCACGCGAGCGGCAAAGCAGGTCATGGTGATGCTTTTGCCGCTGCCCTGCGTGTGCCAGACCACGCCGCCTTTTTGGTTGCCACCGGGGCGCGAAGCCGCCACCACCTGACCAATGGCCGAACGCACCGCATGAAACTGGTGGTAGCCCGCAATCTTTTTTACCAGCGAGCCGTCGTCTTCAAACAGCACAAAGTAGCGCAGGTAGTCCAGCAAATAAGCCGGGGCCAGCACGCCGCGCACCAAGGTCTGCAATTCGTTGAACTGGCCCAGCGGGTCCAGCGCGACGCCGTCAATCGTGCGCCAGGCCATAAAGCGCTCGGCGTCGCTGGAGAGCGAACCCAGCAACGCCTCGGTGCCGTCCGAAATCACCAGCACCTCATTGGTCTGGAACACGTCGGGAATCTGCGCCTTGTAGGTCTGAATCTGCTCGTAAGCCTTCCAGACATCGGCGGCCTCGTCGGCCGGGTTTTTCAGCTCCAGCAGCACTAGTGGCAGGCCGTTGACGAACAAAATAATGTCGGGCCGGCGCGTGTGGTGCGGGCCTTTGATGGAAAACTGGTTGACCACCAGCCAGTCGTTGCGCACCGGCTCAGCCCAGTCGATCAGGCGCACAAAATCGCCGCGCGTTTCGCCGTCTTGCTGGTACTGCACCGGCACACCCGCCACCAGCAGGCGGTGAAAGTGCCGGTTGGCGCTCAACAAGGCCGGAATGCCCAAATCCAGCACCTGCCTGAGCGCGTCTTCACGTGCCGCAGTAGGAATGTCGGGGTTCAGCCGTTCAATCGCAGCCCGCAGCCGCCCGGCCAGCAGCACCTGGCGGTAACTGGTGCGCTCTGGCGCGGGGCCGTCATGCGCCACGTCGGGGCCATAGGCGTGGGTGTAGCCCACGTCTTGCAGCCAGCCCAGGGTTTCTTGTTCGAGTTGGTCTTCGGTCATGGCAGATTCGTTCACACCTTCTCAGAGCTTCATCAGGTCGATGTATGGCTGGTAGCTGTAGCTGCGGTTCTTCTTTTGCCCGGTCAGCTCAATCACGATGCCAAGCTCGCTCAGCACCTGCACTGCCGCGTTGGCGGTAGGGAAGCTCGTCCCCAGCTTTTGGCGAACCCGCTCCACGGTAAAGCGCGGCATCATGGGCAGCATCTCAAACAGGCGATAGCTCGCTGGTCCTGCCTTGGGCGCTTGTAACAAGCGCTTGCGGTCGGCCGCCACCAGGCTGGCAATGGCCACGATGCTGCGCTCGGCGTCCGTTGCCGCGGTCGCCACGCCCTCCAGGAAAAATCCCACCCAGCCCTCCCAATCGCCCTCCGTGCGCACGCTGGACAAGCGGCGGTAGTACTCGGCCTGGTGCTGCTTGAGGTAGCCGCTGAGATACATCAGCGGTTCGGGCAACAGGCGCCAGTGCTCCAGCAGCGCGGCGATCAACAGGCGGCCGATGCGCCCGTTGCCATCGAGAAACGGGTGGATGGTCTCGAACTGAGCATGCACCAGGGCAATCTTCACCAGCGCCGGCAGGGTGGGCGCCGCTTCGTGAATGAACTGCTCCATGTCGCCCAGCAACTGCGCGACGCGCTCGGGCGGTGGGGGCACAAACACGGCGTTGCCTGGCCGGGTGCCACCTATCCAGTTCTGCGAACGACGTAACTCGCCCGGCTGCTTGCCGGCGCCGCGCGCACCGTCAAGCAGCAGCCGGTGCGCATCGCACAGCAAACGCACGCTGATGGGCAGGCCGCCTGGGTCACGCAGGTTGTCCTGCACCAGCCGGAAGGCGCGCAAATAGTTGGTGACTTCCTCGACGTCATCCGTGTTGCTGACGGCAAAGCCCGCTTCCTCATCGAACAGGTCGGTCAGCGTGGCCTGGGTGCCTTCGATCTGCGAGGTCAGCAGCGCCTCTTTGCGGATGGCGCTGTAGAGCAGCCAATCCACCGAAGGCACCAGCCCGGACACCCCCGACAGCCGGGCCAATGCCAGCTCTGCGACACGGTTGAGCTCGCCGAAAGATGCTGGCGCCAGCCCCGGACGGCCAGGCGGCAGGGGATGCGGCACAAAGGCCTGAACCGATTCGCCCAGGGTTGTGGAGCTGGCGTAACTACCTGTGCTGCGCACCATATTAAAAGCGTTCTTAAATAGATGGTTGCGATATTAAAGCATTCTTTAATAACGAACACCATCATGAAAGACGCCTTGCATGGCAGCAAGTCGTGGATCAGGCACCGGCCACCATGGCCTTGGCCTCGGGCAGCCGCAGCTGCCCCGAGATCAGTCGCGGCAGCAGGGTGTCGCGGAGGGTGGCGAGGGTTTGGGCTTGCTGGTAGTTGTTGAACATACGCTGTCGGATGACTCCGACTACGTTATCAAATGCATGCAAAACTGATTTATCGGCGAACGGCACCGTCAAACGATATACGTTGCCTCGATTCAGACCGGGCACCGCCGCGTCGGTATTCATATCGCTCAGGCCAAGCGTCTGCAGCAGATAGAAGCAATACGTCATCGGCATAGATGTACGAACATAGAACACGGTGTCGATGGGGAAAAACGGCTGATCTTCCCAATACAAGCTACCGACAGTGCCCTTGCGACCCACAATGATCGATGGCCCCGTCACAAGACTCTGATTGTGTTGGCCTGTAACCCCGCCGGATCCATAAACGGGAACGTCACCAATGACTCGGTCGGTGGCTCTCAGGGCTTTGCCATAAGCCAGCTCCAGAAAGTCATCCAGCCGCGCAACCCGCCACCCCCTCGGAACCAACCCTAACTCCGACTCCTCAAACCCACCAGGAAACAGCGCCGCTGTGGCCTCGTCCATGCCTTCGGGGACGCGGCCCTCCATCTTGGCGCGCACGGGGTCGAAATCGACAAACCACGACTTGAACAGCGCCTGGGCGATGGCTTCGAGGGTGGCGTTGGTTTCGCGCAGGAGGGTGATGCGATCGTCCAACAAGGATAAGTACGCCACGATTTGTCGCTGTTCAAGCAGCGGGGGTACTGGCATGCGCAATGATTTAAGCACCGACAAATTAATGAGTGGAATTGTCGATCCGGTATTCCTACTCTGAATTGCCGCGACCATATCTGGCGATGCAAACCAATAGTAAGCAAACAAAGGATCAACTTTCTGAGAATCCAAACGGGCTCGAAGTTGCTTGTTAGAAATGATGTACTTTGGATATTTCCCATTCGGCGGAATGATTCCGACTTGTCCAATTGTCCCGGCGGCCGTAAAAAGTAAGTCACCCGGATGAGCTTCGCAGTTCTTGAATTCGGCTGCCTTTTCTTCGGTCAGATAGACGAACCCATCGTCACTGAAGCGTCCCATGCCCAACGATAAGTTGTTGCCGCGAATCACCGGTACGCCACTGTCTACAAAGAAGCGCTTCCCAATATTAGAGCCAAATGGCCCGGAAACGATTGAGCGTCCGTCCGCCCTCGCATCATTTAACGTGGACCAATGCCAGTGCTCCGGGAGAACGTAGTCAAAACTCATACCCCAGCCCCCCCAGCTTGCGCCGAATCAGTGCATCCAGCTCTGCGCCTTTGGCCATCTGCTCGCCCAGCTTCTCGGTGAGCTGCTGCATCTTGGCGGTGAAGTCTTCGTCGTTGTCTTCGACTTCTTCCGCACCGACGTAGCGGCCGGGTGTGAGAACGTGGCCGTGCCGGGCGATTTCTGCCAGTTTTACGCTGCGGCAGTAGCCAAGCACATCCTGATACTCACCAGCATCGGCCTCACCACCGCGCCACGCCGCCACGGTGCCCGCGATGCGCTCAATCACTTCGTCCGTGAACTCGCTCTGCACGCGGCTGATCATGGTGGCCTGTTTGCGGGCGTCAATGAACAGCACTTCGCCTTGGCGATGGGGTTTTTTCTTCACCAAAAACCACAGGCAGGCCGGAATCTGCGTGTTGAAGAACAGCTGACCGGGCAGCGCAATCATCACCTCGACCACATCGGCCTCGACCATGGCGGCGCGGATTTGGCCCTCGCTGTTCTGGCTGCTGCTCATGCTGCCATTGGCCAGCACAATGCCGGCGCGGCCCGTGGGTTTGAGGTGGTGCATCATGTGCTGCAGCCAGGCGTAATTGGCGTTGCCTTGCGGTGGGTCGCCGTAGACCCAGCGCGCATCGCCCGTCAGGCTGCCGTGCCACCAGTCGCTGATGTTGAAGGGCGGATTCGCCAGGATGAAGTCGGCCCGCAGGTCCGGGTGCTGGTTGCGCGTGAAGGTATCGCCCGGCTCGCGGCCCAGGTTGAAGTCAATGCCGCGAATGGCCAGGTTCATGGCGGCCAGGCGCCAGGTGGTGGGGTTGGCCTCTTGCCCGTAGATGGACACATCGCCCAGCTTGCCGCCATGCGCTTCAATGAACTTTTCACTCTGCACAAACATGCCGCCCGAGCCGCAGCACGGGTCGTACACCTTACCGCTGTGCGGGTTGAGCACGGCGACCAGGGTTTTGACAATGCTGGCGGGCGTGTAGAACTGCCCGCCGCGTTTGCCCTCTGCGCTGGCGAACATGCCCAGGAAGTATTCGTACACCTGGCCCAGGATGTCGCGCGCTACCGAGGGGTTATCGCCAAAGCCGATGGTCGAGATCAGGTCCACCAACTCCCCGAGCTTGCCGTCGGGCAACTGGGCGCGGGCGTAGCGCTTGTCGAGGATGCCCTTCAGCTTGGGATTTTCCACTTCGACCAGCGTCAGGGCTTCGTCAATGCGTTTGCCAATGTCGGGCTGCTTGGCAGCGGCGCGCAGGCTTTCCCAACGGGCGGCTTCAGGCACCCAGAAGACGTTGACCGACTTGTAATAATCGCGGTCTTCCAGCTCGGCGGCCAGGGTTTCGAGCGTGGCGCCTTCAAAAAAGTATTCGTCTTTAGGGTCTGCCAGCCGGGTGGCGACTTCTGACCGGCGGGCGGCGAAGGTGTCAGAGATGTATTTAACGAAGATCAGGCCCAGCACCAGGTGTTTGTATTCGGCGGCGTCCATGTTGGCACGCAACTTGTCGGCGGTGGCCCAGAGTGTTTTTTTGATGTCGTCAAGCATGCAGCGGCGCCGTCCCTTTTGTCTATTTTTGATACCGCTACAGATTATGCAGTTCTGGGAAATAGGGGGTGTGGAGCTCTGGCGGCACCCTATGCAGGGTTGGCTGAAACATCCACCTTTCAGGCCGGCCATGCACTTTGCCGGCGTGAGTGGCGCGTGGCAGGCGCAGACCATCGAAATCGTCGCCCTCAACGATCAGGTTACGATCTTACGTAGCGCCCTCCCGGGCATGGTTGAATTGAGCACCTGACGGGGTAAAACCAGGCGGCATTCATCGCTGCATCGCGCTAATGCCATGACACCGATGAAAATTCAGAAAAACTTCACCTTTTTTGATTGCAGCAAGGACTAAAGCGGATGCCCCTGCTTATAGAGCCAATCAAAAAAACCAGGAAAAACTTCTCACCAAGGGCCCCCAAGTCTGAATTCCTCCAGAGGGGGTACAAGTTCCATTGCTATTGCCCAATCTCGGTCACCCCTGAATTTGCGCATTGAGACGCCCCGTTTGCGTCGTTATTGCCGAAAAATTGCGTTAAAACGCAGCTCGCCAATTTGACCACCCAAAGCCAGCATTAAATTTGCGTTTGGTGGTCGCTACTCTTCCGCGTGCAAAGCCGCCATCAGGTCGGCAACAGTCTCAAATCGCGGCACCTTCATATGCCGGACCTCCAGCATGGCGGCCCGGGTGACTTCGTTTGGAACAGGGTCGAAGGGCAGCCGGCCATCCTCGACCACGCGGTGCAGTAGCAAGCGGATCGCGTCGGGTATCGTCAACCCCATCTTTCCCAGTGCTTCAGCAGCGCGCACTTTACTGGCGCTGTCAATGCGGGCGCGAACATAGGTATCGGTGCTGGTGCTCATGTGTATATTCCTTGAGCCCATTGTGGCCACGATGAGGGTTCTCTTCAAGGTCAAGTTGTTGCGCACCGCACCCTGACCCTTGAGCCAGTAGGTAATCAGGGAGGAGGACGTTCCTATATCCATTAATCAGCAATGACTGAGTGAAAACCTATATCTGGCGCGGCTTCCCGGGCCATTTCACTTTTCATTCTGATCCGCCTCGCACGGGCATCAGGATGGAGTTCAAGCTGTCGCTCTTCGACCATCAGCCTGTAGTCAAGCTCTCTCAGGAGCCTCTCCTCAAGTACCACCCGGTCAAGTCTTCGCGATGCCGTAAAGCCATCGTGCTGAAGCAGGACGATGTCCTCCGCGTGCAGATTGACGATCGTCATGAGCGCCATCACCTCTACACCTTGAACAAGGTGCGCCAGCTGTTCCGTGGGTTTCGCTCTACCCATGATCGCCTTACCGCAGGCGTTGGTAAGGCTGCCGTTTGCGGTTCTGGGCCACTTGCCCAGGATCTCCCCCCTTGCATGCGTAATCTCCGCACTTAGCGCCCTGAACACAGGCAGCGCATACAACCTGCCGGCCGCGTCCAGGCCGATCGCCGAGGGAATTGCATCCTTGCGCCGAGCCGAAGCCCTGGCGCCATACAAAAGCGCCAACAAGCACTGCTTGGCCTGGTCGAGCGAGATCGACGCACCGTCCGCGACTGCTTGCCGAACCTTGGCCTTGTTGGCCATGTAGTGCTCGATGCATGGGCAACGAACCCCGACCTTGGCCGCCATCTGCGAGACGATGGTGAAGTGACAGTTGGAGAAGTCGTATTCCCAGAGCCCGTGCAGGGCGGCTTCTTTGATCAGCCCGGGCGCGTTCTGGAGGTTCAAACCACGGGCGTACAGCCTGCCCGTGGGCGCGATCGAATACACCTGCGGGATGTGCCCAGGCCCGGCAAGGGTCGTGTTGGACATGCTGATAAACCTGACCGTCATGCCTCGAAGGCGTTCCACGAACTGGCGCAACGGGCCCTCAACGCCATCAGGGCGGCGCAAGCACGCCTCCAACCACAGGTGCAAGCTGTCCAACATCTTGTTATTGACCGGAACCTTGTTCATGCCCTTCGCGCGGTCCCAGTAGGCTGTGCTGGTGGTCCTGCCGTTGGTATCTGTTGACGAGACCGCTCTGGGAAGGCTGGTGACCACCTTCATAGACTCGCCGCTGAGCCATAGCAGGTTCACCGGACCGGTAGACGGCCTGGCGGCGTAGGCGTCGAGAGCTTGGCGCACCTGGGCAGAGAACCAATAAGCCCTCGTGGTGCCGTCCCTACTCGACCACCCTGGTGACCGCTGAAATAGGTCGATGCGGCGGTGCAGAGACTGAAATCGCCCGCGCCCAAACAGCTCGTCTTGCTCTTGTGCGCTGTAGCTCATCGCCCCTGCATCCGTGCGGTGCTGGCGACGCTTCTGTACGCCGTCCCAGACCATCCACGCCATCCCCCACTGATCCCGCTCAGACTCCTCACCAAAGCCCGCGACATGCTCGCGCAGGACCTTGATGAAATCCTGCGGGATGAATACATCCCGTCCTGCCAATTACTTCTCCTTGGGCCTTGACGTGATCACCGGCACGCCTAATGGCGGCGAGTATATCGGCACGTAGCAGTCGTGCTGACATTGAGCCCAGAGCGCTGAACTAGCCGGCATAAGAGTCAGCAGCGACCACCAAGGCCGTTGCCAACCTCTTCAGCATTTCTGCGTCAGTTCAGCACGTTGTAACCGCGTCCCGCCAGGCAGCGCTTGATGATGGTTTCCTGGTTGTCCGTGGCCGCACCTGCGCCGCCGATGGCGCCCACTGCCGCACCGTGGCCCGCCACATTGCCGCGGTAGCCGCGCGGCGCGATGGCTGCGCCCAGGATCGCGCCAAGCAGGGCGCCAGCCATAGCACCTTGGGCGGCATCCATGCGCTGCGTGGCATATGCCTGGCACTCACGCAGATCGTTCTGGAACCGCACCTCCGACTGGCCCTGCATGTCCACCAGGGGGACATAGCCCGCGCCGCGGGTGGCGCAGCCGGTTAGTAGGATACCTACCAAGGTGCCTATGATCGGCGTGCAAAATTTCATCGCTATTTCCTCCAAGACCGTCTTCGCTGTTATTCAAAAATCCGAGCTACGTTGCAGGTGCAGTCAACGCATTTCGTGACTTATGTTAGCAGTTGTAACTTAGATTTCCGTCGAAATTTTGCGTGATTTATTGCCAATGTTGCCGTTGGCAACTCGGTCTTGGTTACTTCGGAATTGCCAAAATATGGCGGTCCACGGCTCAATGACGCAGGCTCATACAAAACCGTGATACAAACAGGTCTTGCGACAAGTGCTGTAAAGGGTCGCGAGAAGAGGAGCGGGTTCCCTTCACCCGCTCCACGTCTCCATAAGCTCATGAATTCATTCAAAAAATGTGATTTCTGAGCTCCCTCTACAGCACACTCATACAAAAGTTGAGATGGCCGAGCCCAGTCACGCCGGACGAAGCGCCGACGCTCTGTTGAGGGTCTTCCAGACCAAGCCGGCGCACGGGTTTGCGGCCGTAGTCGCGCTACTTTTCCTATCGCGGTGGTTGCTGCTGCCACTGGCCGACGCCCTCTCCCAACAGGGGGGCCTCTACGCACTGGGCGGGTTCGGCATCGAGACATCGTTGAACGTGGCGGCGATTGCTACGGCGGCACTGCCGTTTCAGTTACTGCTGCCGGGCGTGAAACGCCGTCCCAAAGTGTTGACCTACGAATATTGGCTGGACGTGCTGTATTGGCACCAGGGCCTGCTGTTACAGCTCCTCTCGGTGCCTGCAGCACTTGTCGTACTCGACCGATGGGCGTGGTCGTGGGTGCCGGGGCCTTGGCTGCCCTCTCTCGCATCGCTGCCGACGTGGGTGCAGGTTCTGCTTGCTGTGTGGCTGTACGACCTGGTGGTGTACTGGCGCCACCGCACCGAGCATATCTTCCGCGCCCTGTGGTCGTTCCACGCCGTCCACCACAGCACCGAACGGGTCGACATCCTGACGACACTGCGGCTGCACCCTCTGGAACTCGTCTATGCCTCCGTCACTGGCGCGGCGGTCCTTCTCGTAGGCCTCAAGGCCGAAGCTGCAGCCTTGGGCTATGCCATCTACACCGTCTGGAACTACTTCATTCACACCAACGTAAGGGTGCGGTTTTCGGGTTTCATCAAGTACATTCTGGTGTCGCCGTTCATGCACCAATGGCACCACGCGCTTGACCGGGAAGCTGCCGGCAAAAACATCGGAGTGGTGTTTGCCTGGAACGACTGGCTGTTCGGAAGCGCCTATCACCCCGAGCATTGGCCCACTCGGTTCGGGATCGACGTGCCCGAAGCGCAGCGCGTGCCTCAAAGCTATTGGCGGCAACTGGCGTACCCGCTGCGGTACGCGTGGGCCATGTTGCGCAAGTGAAGAAGAAAGCCGACAGCCTCGCCCTGTGCATGCGGCAGCCCACCGCCTTCTCGCAAATCCAGTTCGCCGACACGCGCATGATCGACGTAAGCGCACTGCGGGCCTTGGAGGTGGGGGAGCGTGAGCCCGACGAGAGCGCGCTGGCGTATCTCCACCTGATCGAGTTGTTCCTCGATCGGGCGCGGCGCGGCTTGCCGCGATGGCGCGAGCCTACAGCAGGTGCGAAGTGCTGCAGCGGGATTTTCTGGCGCTGAATTTGCCTGGCGGGTTTTTCGACGGCGTGTTCGCCAATGCGGTGCTGTTCCACGTCCCCACTCAGGCTTTGCCGCGCGTACTGCGGGAACTGCACGCCACACTGAAGCCTGGCGGCGTGCTCTTCAGCTCGAACCCGCGCGGCGACGGGCAGGAGGGCTGGAGTGGTGACCGTTACGGCGCCTTCCATGGTCTGCAGGCTTGGCAGCATTACATGTCGGCAGCGGGATTTATCGAGCTGACCCACTACTACCGGCCCGCCGGCCTGCCGCTCGAACAGCAGCCCTGGCTGGCCAGCGTGTGGCGCAAGCCGGCGTCCTTAAGCGACAGTCCGATCCAACGCGCAGGTTGATGTCTTCAAATAAAGTGGCAGGCGGCCCAGTGTTCCCGCCCCTGCGATTTCAGAACCGGCGAGCTGTCCGCGCACTCTTTTCGCGCCATCGGGCAGCGCGTGCGAAAGGTACAACCTGACGGCGGATTGGCCGGGCCCGGCAGGTCGCCCATGTCATCAATTTGGAGTTCGCATGCACCAAACCGAAACAACCGTACCAATTTTTTTATTTATGAAACTATGGACTTGCGATTCAGCGCATGACGATGATAAAAATTCCGAGCAAGGTCAAGGCACTGCCCAGCAGCGTGGTGGCAGTGATTTCTTCCTGGTCCTTGAACAGCAGGTGGCTGAGCGGAAAGACCAGAAGCGGGGTGCACAGCGTCACCAGGGTGGCAATCGCCAGCGGGATGTAGCGCATGGAACTGATCACGCAGATCTGCGCGGAAATCGTGCACACGCCGATCAGTGCATACAGCCATGCGCCGCTGCGGCTGACAGAGCGCAAGCGGGTGGCGAGCTCACGTTTACCGGCGCTGAGGGTCAGATGCAAAACCAGCCCGCATACCGCACCCGCCAGCGCGCCCAGGATGGGTTCATTCCAGCTGCGCACGGCCGCGCCGCGCAGCACGTTGCCGATCGCATACGCCAATGAGCTGCCCAGGCCAAGCCACAGGACCGATTGCAGCAGACGCTCATGCACGGTTGCCCTGGCCGGGATGGGCGCCGCCTCCCTGCGGGACGCCCTGTCAGGGGTGGAGGGGCGGCGGGCGAAGAATCCCGGCCTGTAACTTGCCAGCATCAAGCCACCGATGGTCATGACCATGCCCGCGGCGACCAGCAGCGTCAGATGCTCGCCGAGCAACAGCCAGGCCATCAGCGCCGCAAATAGCGGGCTGCTCACCTGGAACAGGCTGGCGCGGGCCGGGCCGAAACGGACCACCGACTCGTAAAAAAACCACCGCCCCAGGTAAGTGGAAAAAGCACCCGCCAGCACGAACAGCCAGAACGCCTGCGCATTCCATTGCACGCCGGCGCCGCGTACTGCGAACTGAATCGCGAGAGCCAGTGCGGAAAAAGCGACATTCACGACGGTCGCAATCAGAAACCCCAGGCCAAGCGGGATGCGGCTGGAGGCGACCTTGGTGACCAGGGTGGAGGTGGTGAAGAGCAGCAAGGCACCCGCCGCCAGCAGGTAGCCGAGGAGCGTGTCAGACATCAGCCGCCGACCCCCTGGACGTGGGCGCCATCATGTGTCAGATCTTGAAGGCTTCAAGCGATTCGGGGGCGAACAGCTCGCGCGGCTCGAGCAGTCGTTTTGAGAGGCCCTGCTCGAACGAGTAGCGCAGGAAGGTTCGCAGGGTTTCCTCATTTTTCTCAAAGCCATAGGGCCAGAAATCCTCGCCCATTTCCCGCCTGACCTGCTCCACATGCGAGGTCAGCCATGGCAGCATGACCTTGAGCGCAGCGGTTTCGTACAGGTCGTCATAGGTGCGGCGCTGGGACTCTTCCAGCGCTTTCATCATGGAGCGCGCAACCCAGCGGTTGGCCTCGTACACGTCGCGACGGATCGCCACCGTGTGCATGATCGGGAATATTCCGGTTTCCCGGAAGTAGTTGCGCTCCACCTGCTCGTAGTCTTCAAACAGCCGCAGGACCCGGCCACCGCCCTTCAGAAAGCTCGACGGCATGCGCGCGGTATAAAGCGCATCAATCTCGCCGTCGAGCAGCATCTGCGCCAGCGTCTGCTCAGGGCCAATGCGTTCCACCCTGATATTCGGCGGCAAATCAAGCTTGATCTTTTCAGGCCGCCCGGGCTCTTCTTCGCCGCCGGTGAAATAGGTGACGCTGTCCACCGGCACACCGTAGTGGTCGGACAAAATGCCGCGAATCCAGACCGGTGCGGTCATCTGGTATTCGGGGTTGCCGACGCGCTTGCCAATCAGGTCCCTGGCTTCGTGGATGCCCGATTTGGCATTCACATAAATGCAGGAGTGCCGGAAAAACCGCGACGGAAAGACAGGAATCGCCACAAACGGCCGCGCCTCGCTGAACAGCGACACCGTGTAGGAGGACAGCGACATCTCTGCCACCTCAAATTCCTTGTGCCTGAGCATGCGAAAAAAAGTTTCCTCGACCGGCATGTTGAGGTAGTTCAAATCAATGCCGTCAGGCTGCACGCTCCCGTCCATCAAGGCACGAGTGCGGTCATAGTTCCAGCAGCCGAAGCTCAGTTTGAGTTTTGACATGTAGATGGCTACTCCGATTTGATGCCTGCGGCGATGATGGCTTTGGCCAGGCGCTCGTTTTCGTCCAGGATGGCCTTGTTGTAGTCAGCTGGGCCGCCGCCGATCGGGTCGATGCCGGCATTGTTAAGTATCTGTATCACCTCGGGCATTTTGGCGATCTGTGCCATTTCCGCACTGATGCGCTCAACGATGCTGGCCGGCGTGCCGGTGGCGGCCAGCACACCCACGATGGGCGCAAAGTCAAATCCGGGAATGAGCTCGGCAATGGCAGGTACACCGGCAGCCTGGCTGGAGCGCTGCGCCGCATTGGTGGCCAGCAGTTTGACCTGCCCCGCTTTCACAAAACCAGACAGCGAAGGCAGCGCCGAAAACAGCACCTCCACCTGGCCGCCGATCAGCGCGGGGACCGACTGCCCGGAGCCCTTGAAGGGAACGTGCGTCAGGTCCAGACCGAGCGAGGCCTTCATCGCTTCCATGGTCAGGTGGTGCGTGCTGCCGATGCCGGAAGAGCCGTAGTTCAGCGTACCTGGTTTGGCCCTGGCCAGGGCAATGAACTCCTGCAGGGTGTTGGCGGGCACCTTGGGATGCACCGCCAGGTACAGCGGAGCCCGCGCCGCCAGGGACACCGGCATGAAGTCCCTTTTATAGTCGTAGCCCAGATTCCTGTAGATCGTTGGGTTGATGGAGAACATCGAACCGTCGGTGACCAGGAAGGTGTACCCGTCTTTGGGCGATGTGGCCAGCACCTGCGCGGCCACCACGCCGTTGGCGCCAGGCTTGTTGTCCACCACCACGGACTGGCCCAGCCTGTCACCCAGGCGCTGCGCAAAAATGCGCGCCACGGTGTCAGGCAGCCCCCCCGCCGAATAGGGCACCACGAACCTGATGGGTTTGTTGGGGTATGCGCCCTGGGCACGTGCACCGAGGGGCAACACCAGCGTGCAGGTCGCCAGCAGGGCCGTGGCGAGCAAAAGAATACGCCGTGGGTTCATGGAATGTCTCCGTTTGGTTTTATGGCAAGGGTCATGGTAAGGGGCAAGCTCAGGATACGTCAGCCCTGCTGGGTTGACGTGGAGTAAGAAGGCTCGAGCGCAGGCGCACCGGAGTCCCAGACGTGAGACGCAGGGAATGCGCGCCAATCGGTGGTTTTGGGAACGATGGCCTGAAACGCACAGATGCTGGCTGGAATGCGGGCATCACCCGTACCGATGGCAGTCTCGCCAGCCTGGAACGCACGCACCGCCTCCAGCATCTGCTTGCGAAACTCCACCACAGCCAGGTCACTGGCGCCCAGCCGCTCGTGGGTGCGGTCGGCAATCGGCCCCATGGTCACCCACATCGCAATATCCTGGTTGGGGAAACCGGTGATGCCGGTGAAATTGCCCGCCTTCATCGAGGCACGGTCTTGCCAGAAATGGTTGCCGCGGTTGCGCAGCGGCATATATTTTTCATCGAGGTCAATCCCGATCTGCTGGCCCAGGAACTTCCTCCAGGTGGCGGTTTCCGGGGTTTGGGAAGGATGGCCCCAGGCGATGAAGTAGAACGCCGTGTGGGTGTCGTCCATCGGTACGTTGACGTTGGCCACGTTGTACAGGTTGTTGGGCGGAATCAGCGCGGTAGCCGGAGCGACGAAGACGGTTGAGCGAACGTAATCGTTCGCGGCCGCATTGCTGATGGGCCGGCGTATGGCCGCATAGCGAAAACCATAAGTGCCGCGCTCCACCTGCAGGCGGGGCGCCTTGTCGGTGGACGGCCGCAGCCAGTTGGTATCGGTCGCCTTGGCGGTGTCAACGCGGGCGGGCACCATGTCCGACGAATGCAGGCTGGAGCTGTGCGCCGAGTCAATGGCGCCCTCCAGGATCTGCGCCCAGTTGCAGGGAATGATGACTTTCGCGATCGTCACCTGCGTGTCTGCAGTGGGAGCCCAGGCCGGTGGCTGAAACTCCGGGAGCGTGTCGGGCGGCCCCATGTAGGCCCACACAAAGCCGCCCCACTCCCGCGTGGGATAGGCCAGGTGCTTGACCTTTTGCACCATGCCACTGGCCGCGGGCTCCGACACCATCTCCAGCACATTGCCCTCGACGTCCATTTTCCAGCCGTGGTACAGGCAGCGCAGGCCGCAGTCCTCGTTGCGGCCGAACACCAGCGACACGCGCCGGTGCGGACAGTATTCGTCCATCACGCCCACGCGGCCATTGGTGTCGCGAAACGCCACCAGGTCCTCGCCAAACACCTGGGCCTTGATGGGGGTACCGTCGGGCTCGCTGACCTCTTCGATCAGGCAGACCGGCGTCCAGTGGCGGCGCATCAATTGGCCCATGGGCGCGTTGGCTTCAACGCGGCACAACAACTCGTTTTCTTCAAAGGTCAGCATTTTCAATTTCCTCAAATCGATTGACTGGCGTCAACCAAAAACCAAAAAACCGCTTGCGAACTCCGGCCAGGAAGACTATTCTTAGGTGCCTAAGATTATTTGCGATTACCGGATTTGTCAAGACCATTTACGAAAGGCCACGATGAGCGTTAACCCTGATGTCAGCGCGAGCACGGGCGGCACACCGGCCGAGCCGGATTTTTTCAATCTCAAGGTCGTGCGCAAGGAAGCCGTTGCGCAAGGCATTGACCTGTTCGAATTTCGCCATCCGGACGGTGTGGATTTGCCAGCCTTCACCGCGGGCTCGCACCTCACGGTTCAGGTGCCCAATGGCGTCCGGCGCAACTACTCCCTGTGCAGCGACCCGGCTGACACCAGTAGCTACCAGATCGCCGTCAAGCGCGACGCCGCAGGCCGCGGCGGCTCCATCAGCATGGCAGACGATGTACAGGTGGGCCAGCTGCTGGCGGTCAGCGCTCCGCGCAACAACTTTGAATTGCACCCGCGGGCCTCCAGCTTTCTGTTCATTGCCGGTGGCATCGGCATCACGCCGGTTTTGTCCATGATGCGGCACCTCAAAAGGCAGGGGCGCAACCCCTTCAAGCTGATCTATTGCACCCGGGACGCCGACAGCACGGCGTTTCTGCAGGAGTTGACCGGGCCCGAATTCGCGGATCACGTGCAGTTGCACCATGACCACGGCGATGCCAGCCAGGCCCTGGACTTGTGGCCGGTGTTCGAAACCCCGGGCAGCGCGCATGTGTATTGCTGCGGCCCGCGCGGCCTGATGGACGCGGTGGCCGACATGTCGGGCCACTGGCCCTCCGGCTCGATCCACTTTGAGAGTTTTGGCGTGGATGCCAGCGTCTACGCGGCCGACACCGCGTTCACCGTGCGCCTGCACAAGGCCGGCGTCAATGTGCCGGTGGACGCGGGGCAAAGCATTCTGCAGGCGCTGCGGGCCTGTGGCCACCATGTGAGCAGTTCGTGTGAAAGCGGCACCTGCGGGTCTTGCCGTACCACGTTGCTGGCGGGCGAAGCCGAACACCGGGACATGGTGCTGAACGACGACGAAAAAACGCACCAGATCATGGTCTGCGTGTCGCGTGCAAAATCTGCCGAACTCGTACTGGATTTATGAACAAGCGCACCCTGCAAATCGGCATCGTCGGGCTGGGCCGGGCTTTTACGCTCATGCTGCCCACGTTTGTGCACGACAGCCGCGTCAAGCTGGTGGCGGCAACGGACCCCCTGCCCGCCGCCAGGGCGCAGTTTGAAAGGGATTTCGGCGCCCCCACGTACGACTCGATGGAAGCCCTGTGTGCCGACCCTGCGGTTCAGGTGCTTTACATCGCCTCTCCGCACCAGTTTCATGCGGCCCACGTGTGCCTGGCAGCCTCCTTCGGCAAGCACGTGCTGGTTGAAAAGCCGATGGCGCTCACGCTGGATGAATGCACGCGCATGATTGAAGCGACCCGCAGCGCGGGCGTCCATCTCATCGTCGGTCACAGCCACAGCTTCAATGCGCCCATCCGGCGCACCCGGGAAATCATTGACAGCGGAATTTACGGCAACGTCCGGATGATTTCAGCGCTGAACTTCACCGACTTCCTCTACCGGCCGCGCCGCCCGGAAGAGCTCGACACCCAAGCCGGTGGCGGCGTGATTCACAGCCAGGCGACGCACCAGATGGACATCATCCGCTTGCTGGGTGGCGGGCTGGTGAACAGTGTGCGCGCCCATACCGGCGCATGGGATCCCGCCCGCCCCACCGAGGGTGCTTACAGCGCCCTGCTGGCGTTTGAAGGCGGCGCCTTTGCCTGCGCCACCTACAGCGGCTACGGCCATTACGATTCGGACGAGCTGATGGACAACATCGGCGAGATGGGCCAGGCCAAAAGCCAGAGCGACTACGGCGCTGCGCGCAAGCGGCTGCGGAGTACCGCCACATCCGCCGAGGAAGCCGCGCTGAAAGCGGCACGCAACTATGGCGGCAGTCTCTACGCTCCCTCCTTGACCTTGCCCCAGACCCAGGAAGCGGCGCATCAGCATTTCGGGCAAGTCATCGTCAGCTGCGAAAAAGCGGACCTGCGCCCGGGCCCTCGGGGCATTGCCGTCTATACCGACGACGAGAAAATTTTCGAACCCCTTCCCCGCCCCGCCATTCCCCGCCAGGACGTGATTGACGAACTCCATGAAACCGTGGTCGATGGCCGCCCGGCCGTTCACAGCGGGGAATGGGCGCGGGCGACCACGGCGGTCTGCCTGGCGATTCTGGAATCAGCGCGGTCGGGCAGGGAGTGCCATCCCGGGCATCAAGTCGGTCACAATAGCAATTCATGAGCAATGACACCCAGAGCATCATCCGCCACTGGCGCGAAGCCGTTCCGAATGACCGCCTCGCGCACCTGATCCGCGACGCCTCGCGCGCCTTTCAAAAGGCCTTGCAGGTCCGCCTGGCGAAGCATGGGGTACCCTTTGGCCACTGGACTTTTCTGCGCATCCTGTGGGAGTCCGACGGACTCACGCAAAAGGAGCTCAGCGAGCGTGCCGGCGTGATGGAGCCCACCACCTTCTCGGCCATGAAGGCCATGGAAGCGCAGGGCTACATCGTTCGCAAGCAGCTGCCAACCAACAAGAAGAACGTGTATGTCCATCTGAGCAACGAAGGCCGGGCCCTGAAGAAAAAGCTGGTGCCGCTGGCGGAGGACACCAACAACGTGAGCATTGAAGGCATTGCGGCCGATGAGATCAGGATTACCCGCAAGGTATTGCTCGCCATGATAGAAAACCTGGCTGCGGATGAACTCCTGCAAGACCCGCCCGCCAGGCGCAAGGCTGCGGCCTCCAAACCAGCCGGCCCGTCAAAGAAGCCGGCCAGCTCCGCGGTGCCCGCCAAACGCAAAAAAGCCGCCGCCTGACGTTGCGTCAAGGGCGGCGGCTTTCAGGCTGAGTCAGATCAGATCAGATCAGATCAGCTTGACGCCGGTTTTCGCTTGCAGCGATTCTTTGGTCACGCCAGGCGCAAGCTCCATCACCTTCAGGCCCTGCGGCGTCACGTCCATCACCGCCAGGTCGGTGATGATGCGGTCAACCACACCCACGCCGGTCAGTGGCAGCGTGCAGTGCGGCAGGATCTTCATGTCCTCGGTGCCGTCTTTCTTCCTCGCGACATGCTCCATCAGGACGATCACGCGCTTTACGCCAGCGACCAGGTCCATGGCGCCGCCCATGCCTTTGACCATTTTTCCCGGGATCATCCAGTTGGCCAGGTCGCCCTTTTCACTGACCTGCATGGCGCCCAGAATGGACAGGTTGATTTTTCCGCCGCGAATCATCGCGAAGCTTTCATGGCTGCCAAAAATCGACGACCCCTTGATGGTGGTGACCGTCTGCTTGCCGGCATTGATCAGGTCCGCGTCAACCTGATCTTCGGTCGGGAACGGGCCAATGCCCAGCATGCCGTTTTCGGACTGCAGCCACACCTCCTTGTCGCCGGTGAAATTGGCCACCAGGGTCGGGATGCCGATGCCGAGGTTCACGTAAAAACCGTCTTCTAGTTCCTGGGCGGCGCGTGCCGCCATCTGGTCTTGGGTCCAAGGCATGGTCAAACTCCTGCTTTCTCGGTAATGGTCCGCTTTTCAATGCGCTTCTCGGGGTTCGCATTGAGCACGATGCGGTGCACGTAAATGCCCGGCAGGTGGATGTCGTCGGGCGCCAGCTCGCCGACTTCGACGACCTTCTCCACCTCGACGATGCAGACCTTGCCGGCCATCGCGGCGGCCGGGTTGAAATTACGGGCCGTGAGGTTGAAGCGCAGATTCCCGGACTTATCGGCCACATGCGCCTTGACCAGCGAGACGTCGGGCACCAGCGAGCGCTCCATCACATAGGTTTCACCGTCAAATTCGCGCAACTCCTTGCCCTCGGCCACCAGCGTGCCGACGCCGGTCTTGGTGAAGAAGGCCGGAATGCCGGCACCGCCGGCGCGCAGTTTCTCGGCCAGCGTGCCCTGGGGCGTGAAATCAAGCTCCAGCTCGCCCGCCAGGTACTGGCGCTCGAACTCCTTGTTCTCGCCGACGTAGCTGGAAATCATCTTTTTGATCTGCCGCGTCTCCAGCAGCTTGCCCAGACCAAAGCCGTCCACGCCGGCATTGTTGGAAATCACCGAGAGGTTCTTCACGCCGCTGTCGCGCAGCGCGTCGATCAGCGCCTCGGGAATGCCACACAGGCCAAAGCCGCCCACGGCCATCAACTGGCCGTCCTTGACCACGCCCCGAAGGGCCTCGGCCGCAGAGGGAAAAAGTTTGTTCACAAATAGTCTCCTGATGTCATTCAGTGGTAATTCAGTGCTGGTTCAGCGGGCAACAATCCAGTACGATACTACGTATTCGAATACGTAGTTTTTCGTAAAGGTTAGCCCCATGGAAGTCGACTACCAACTGGCCTTCGATCTGGCGCCCGTCGGGCTCGTGCTGTCCCGCAACCGCTCCATTGTGGACTGCAACCAGCATTTGTGCGAGATGTTCGGCGCCTCACGGGACCAACTGGTCGGCCAGTCCTTTCTGGTGCTTTACCCGAGCGCTGACGAATATGAGCGCATTGGCGCCCGCATGATTCCCATACTCAACACCAGTGGCCTGTATGCCGACGACCGCATCATGAAGCGGGTGGATGGCCGCAACAAGGGCGAAACCTTCTGGTGCCACGTGACCGGGCGCACCCTGAACCGCAGCGTACCGCATGAAGCCGGCATCTGGACTTTTGAAGACCTGAGCTCGCGTCGCCCCGTCACGGCGGAGCTGACGGCGCGCGAGCGCGAAGTCGCTGCCCACCTGATGGATGGCATGACCTCCAAGGAAATCGGCCGCGCGCTGGTCATCAGCCACCGTACGGTGGAAATTTACCGGGCGCGCCTGATGCGCAAGTACAAGGCCTCCACCACCGCCGACCTGGTGCACAAACTCATGGCCGGCTGAAGTCGCCTCAGATCGCCTGAAAGGAACGCCAGAGCCGCATCAACGTCACCAGTCGGGGCGTCATGCCTGCAGCCGGCGGACACCTGCTGACACTTTCCGACACCGACATCCGGGCCAGCAGGATTTCCTGCCGCGCAGCACAATCCATCCCATCGTCCCACCATTCCCACCGGAGAGTTTCTTATGCCACTGACCCTTTACCAGGCGTCCGTTCCCGTCTTCACCCGCGGCTTCAACAACCTGGCCGCCGTGCTGGAGAAAGCCCGGGCCCACGCCCTGGCCAACAACATCGACCTGGCCACTTACCTCAACGCCCGCCTCGCCCCCGACATGTACCCACTGACGGGCCAGATCCAGGGTGCGAGCGATGCGGCCAAGTTTGGCGTTGCACGGCTTGGCGGTGTCACGCCGCCCAGCATGGCCGACACCGAAACCACGTTCGAGGAACTGCAGGCCCGTATCGCCAACACCATCGCATTCATGGGAACGGTGAGCGAGGCGCAAATCAACGCCAGCGAAGGCGGCACCATCACCCTCAAGATACGCGGCAAGGAAATGAGTTTTCCCAGCGAGCCCTACCTGCTCAATTTTGTGATGCCCAACTTTTACTTTCACGTCACCACGGCCTATGCCATCTTGCGCCACCAGGGCGTGCCGTTGGGCAAGATGGATTTCCTCGGAAGTTTTAACTGACACCGCGTGCAGCTCCGCAAACGCCAGTGATTTGACAAAACGCCTCGCGTCCACAGGCGGTGGGCTTGCAAATCCACGACCCCAGACCACGGCCCGCTGGCGGGGCCGGCGGTGGCTTAGTCCTCGCCGGGTTCCACCTCACGGCGAATCGACTCGCGCGCACGGTGCTGGTCGCGCAGTTTTCCGAGGGTGTGCTCGATCAGTCGCTTGAGTTTGTCGCCGGCGCCACGGAAAGCCTCGTCCTGGCTGGGCGCATGGTGGTTGACGGTCAGGGGCTCGTGGTGCGACAGACGCGCTTCCATCACGCAGCGCTTGTGGCCCGCGCCGGCCCCGTCGCCGGTGTCGTCACTCATATGAACTTCCACGCGCGTAATGTCACCCTTGAAACGGCTCAGCGAATCGTTCAATTCGGTGCTGGCCCAGCGTTCAAATGCTTCGCCGGTGTGGATGGTGTGGTTGGAGTTGACCTGGACTTGCATGTGTCTTTTCCCTTCAGGAAACTGCGGCGCAGACCTGCAGGCAGGGGCGGCGCCGTGATGGAGCCGCACGCGGAGGCGACTGAAAACCCATTGTGCGCGCCTCCCATGCCGAAGTGTGTAGGCCCCGTTCCTCCGCGGAGGTAGGGACTCGCGGCCCTGGCTTCGCCCTGTCGCCTTGCAATATTTGCGTTCGATTGATGGCTTCTCAACCCGTCCTTGCCGGTTATTCATACCCAAATAAGCCAAATAACCCAAATAACGTCAAAGTCCAGCTGTTCAATCGGCTTTGGGCGCATCCACCACCTCGGCCGCCGTGCGAAAAGCCTCTACCGCGGCAGGCAGGCCGCAATAAATACTAGCGTGTAGCAGCACCTCCTGCAACTGCTCCGGCGTCACGCCATTGTTCAGCGCGCCGCGCACATGGCCCTTGAGCTCATGCTGCTTGCCCAGCGCGGTCAGCATGGCCACCGTGATCAGGCTACGGGTCTTCAGGTCCAGCCCCGGCCGCTGCCAGACGTCGCCCCAGGCATTGCGGGTGATGTAGTGCTGGATGGGCATGGAAAAACCGGTGGCCTTGCCAAAGGCATTGGCCACAAAATCCTCACCCATCACCTGCTTGCGGGTGGCGAGGCCTTTGTCGAAATCCTTGTCTGCGGGAAGCGTCATGCGGTGCTCCTGAAAAATCCCGAGGATAGATGAAACAAAAAAAACCAGCCAGGGCCGGTCAGGCGTTCGGGTCGCCACAGGCACAGCGGGGGATCATCGCCCACGTTTTTCATGGCACCCGGTTTAACCCTGAAACAATTCCATTCTCCCTGCGAAATAATTGGACTCAATTAATAGAATTTCATCGATAGTTTTTATCAAAAATTGCCGACTGACTGCAGCAGTTACGCTTCAGTCCAGGCCTTTCATACGGAGCCCTTCATGACCACCCCTCATACCCGCCGCCCGGCCGCAGCGCCCCGCTACCCGGCCCCTGCGCTCACGGACCTGCCCGACGACATCAAGGCAAAGGTGCTGGAGGTGCAGGACAAAGCCGGCTTTGTACCCAACGTGTTTCTGGCGCTGGCCCGGCGGCCGGCCGAGTGGCGCGCATTCTTCGCCTACCACGACGCGCTGATGCTGAAAGAGGAAGGCTCCCACCCCACCGGCTCCTTGACCAAGGGTGAGCGCGAGATGATCGTGACGACGACCAGCGCGGCCAACCACTGCCTGTACTGCGTGGTGGCGCACGGCGCCATTCTGCGCATTTACGAAAAGAAGCCGCTGGTCGCCGACCAGGTGGCGGTGAACTACCGCAAGGCCGACATCACACCGCGCCAGCGCGCCATGCTCGACTTTGCGATGAAGGTATGCATGCGTTCCGACGAGATGGAAGACGCCGACTTTGAAGCGCTGTACGCGCACGGTTTTGACGATGAAGACGCCTGGGACATTGCCGCCATCACGGCTTTTTTTGGCCTGTCCAACCGCATGGCCAGTTTTAGTGGAATGCAGCCCAACCCCGAGTTCTACCTGATGGGCCGGGTCCCCAAGCCAAAATAGAAGCTGTCAGCGCCCTGCTCAGCGCGGCGGTTTTGGCTTGCGCGTGCGATGGTGCTGGCCTGACAACTGAATGGCATGCCGGTAATCCTGCAGGGTTTTCTGCGCCCGGCCCAGTATGCTTTCAGGCGGATAGACGCCCCCGGGGCTGGCCTCGCCAAAAAGCGCGCCTGTGAGCAACTCCATGCCCTCGCTCGCGTGTTCGGCCGTGTAGACGTGGAACTGGCCCCGACTGACGGCCTCCACGACATGGCGCTCCAGCATCAGATGGCGCAGGTTGCGGCGGGGAATCAGGACGCCCTGGCTGCCGTCGAGCCCGAGGGTCTCGCAGCTTCGGAAATAGCCTTCGATTTTTTCGTTGATGCCGCCCACCGGCAGCATCTGGCCATGCTGGTTGACGGCCCCGGTCACGGCGATGCCCTGCTTGAGCGCCAGACCGGACAGGGACGACAGCAGCACATAGAGCTCGGCGCAGGACGCGGAATCGCCTTCGACGCCGTGGTACTCCTGCTCGAAAACGATGGCGGCATTGAGCGCCAGCGGAGCGATGTGGGCAAACAGCGCTGACAGATAGCTGTGCAGGATCAGCACCCCCTTGTCATGGATGGGGCCGGACAGCTTCACCTCGCGCTCCACATTGAGCAGGCCTTCGTCGCCCGCATACGTGCGGGCCGTGACCCCCACGGGGAAACCAAACCGGTAGTCGCCAAGGTCGATGACCGTCAGGCCATTGAGCTGCCCCACCCTCTCGCCGGACAGGACCAGCAGCCGCTCTCCGTCGGCAATCGTTTCCTGCTCGCGCTGCTCCGGGTAATCGTGCCTGTATTTGCGGGCTCGAAGGGCCGTCTCGACGTCCTGCAGGTCCACCAGGCCTGCGCCGCGCGCGCGGCCCATGGACGCACTTTCAATCACCAGCGCCTCGGCATAGGCGAAGATCGCACTCTGCCTTGTCTGGTCGTCCACTTCCCGGTGGGAGCCCTCCAGCAGGCGCGCAACAGCCGCCGCAGAAAAATGGGGGAGGCCCATCTTGCGGCAGGTGTGCGCCACAAAAATGGCCGAGGCATGCCAGGTATCGGCGCTGGCCAGAAAGCTTTCGGCAAAGTCCACCTTGCAGCGAAAACGACGTGCAAATTCGGGGTCGCCCTCCTGCACGGCGTAGTACTCCTCGACCGATCCGATCAGGACAATCTTGACATCCACATCCACCGGTTCGGGCTCCAGTGACACGGCTGCAATCGGCGAATACATCATGCCGGACTCTTCAATCTGCAGGCGGCCGCTTCGCAGGAAACGGCGCAGCTTTTCCCACACCAGCTCATCGGCCAGCAGATCACGCAGGTGCAGCATCAGGAACCCGCCGTGCGCCTTGAGCAGGCTGCCGGCACGAATGCGCGAGAAATCCGTCTCCAGTACATCGTTTTCCGACTGGTACTCGATACTGCCAAACAGCGAGCGAAACAGGGGGTTGTCCTCGACCAGCACAGGCGCGCCGCTCAAGCCCTGGTTATCCACGACCAGGTTGACGCGGTAGCGCGACAGCACGGTGGCGAGCGCCTCCAGGCGGACGGCCTCTTCGGAGTCGCCCACCTCGAACAGCTCCACGTTGTCGAGCACATCGTGCATGACTTCTTCAAGGTAGTTGCCAAGCTTGACCGAGTCCTTGATCTGCTTTCTGAACTGCTTCCGGATTTCCTGCAGTTCATGTTCCAGCACCGGCTTGATCACCTGGCGGCGCAATGCCGCGAGCCGCTCGTTCATCGCCCGCTCCATGGGTCGGGTCCTGTCGATGAATGCGGCAATCTCCGCGCGAAGCTCCTGCTCTGCCTTGTCAATTTCAGTGCGCCGCTCTTTCGGCAAGGCCAGCGCCTCGTTTTCCGTCAGGGCACGGCCTTTTTTATCCCTCAAGGTAAAGAGCAGGCGCCCCTCCTCGCGAAACAGGGAAAAGCTCCGGGCTTCGGCGAACGCAGCCAACGCCGCATAAGCCGGGCTTTCTTCCGCCTTGTAGGCCTTTTCAATGCGCTCGCTCTCCGTCTTGAAATCCTGACCGGCCAGGCGTTTGGGGATTTCCGCCTCCAGTGTTTTGGTCAGCTGAACCATCTGCTGGCGCAGCAGCCGTCCTTCGCCGGCGGGCAGGCGCAATGCCCGCGGCCGCTCGGGGGTGTCAAAATTGTTGAGGTAGCACAGGTCTGGCGGCACCGGCCGACCGGCGGCAACTGTCTGCATCGACTGTCGCAGCAGGGTCGAGCGCCCGCTGCCGACTTCACCCAAGATGAACAGGTTGTAATCGGGCTGCCCCATCTCCAGGCCAAAGCGGGCTGCCATCTGGGCACGCTCCTGCCCAATCCAGGGCAGCGGCTGGTCCAGCAGCGCAGACGTGTCCGGAAACCCCAGCGCATCGGGATCGATGGTCAGCCGCAGATTGGCGGGATTGACTTCCATGGTGGGCATTTGAAAGACCTCCGAACGGCTCAATCATGCGCTCAACTGACGATGTGCCGCATCCAGTCCGGCAGTGTTGTGGCTTTCTGCGCGGGAAAGTCCACCCAGATCGTGGTGGCGCCGCCCGCGGCGCAGATCACACCCGGCTGGTCAGCACGCTCCAGGGTGGCCCAGGTTTCGAAGGTGGTGCGGCCCGGATCGCTCACATACATCCTGATCAGCACATCGCCGGGGTACTCGAGCTGCCGGTAGAAATTGCAGAAGGCATTGACGATCACCGGGCCCTCGCCTTGCGGATCAGGCTGGCAGCCAATGGCGTACATCCAGTCGATGCGTATGGTTTCCATGTAGCGGAAATAAGTGGCGTTGTTGAGGTGCCCCATCGCATCCATGTCGCCCCAGCGAATCGGGATGACCATTTCACGCACCAGCTTTTTCTTCTCGGGAATTTCAATTTTCATGTTGGAATTTTTGGCAAGTTTGGAAAATCCGGAAAACCTTGAAAACGATTCAGCGGTGAGCCCGGATGGAGGCAAGAATTCCCAGCGTGAACAGCACGCAGGCGATGAACTGTGCGGCAGTGGGCCAACGGCCATCCCAGGCAAAAGAATACAGCAGGGCAAAAATGGTTTCGCTGACGATGAGTTGGCCGCACAGGCTCGCGCTGAGCCGCTGGCTGGCGATGTTCCAGAAAATGGTGGCCAGCCAGGTCGAGCCAAACCCGGCCATCACGCACAGGAGGACGAACAGGCTGCGGTCGTCGCGCACCCTCAGCACCGCCGCGTCAGAGCCCGCCACCAGCCACATCAGCACCGCGCCCAGGCCAGTGGCCACGCCCAGCCAGTTGGCCCAATCGGTGGCATTGACCTCGGGATGCCGCTTGAGCCATGCGGAATTGACAATGGCGAACACCGTCCAGCACACCAGCGACGCAACCACCAGGGCAACACCGCGCCAAAAATGCGTGACGGATGGACCGCCGGCCTCGTGCGTGGAGCCCATCATGAGCAGCAGGCCCGCCAGCGTGAGCGCCAGCCCCGGTATGAGCGATGACCAGCGCAGCCCTTGCGGTTTGCCGAGCAGCATGACCCATAAGGGAATGGTACCGATGACCAGCGTGGGCACTTCCGTGCCGGCATCGCGAATCGCCAGCACCAGCAGCAGGTAGTAGGCGCTGAAACCCAGCACGCTCATGCCCAGGGCGGCCCAGGCCTGGCGCGCGGTGGGCAGGCGCCGGCTGCGCCGGCCCAGCAGCATCACCGCGACGGCCACCACGCCATACGCCGCAAAACGTCCGGCCGTCAGGTCCACTGACGAGTAGGCACCGGGGCCCACGGGCAACATGCGCGGCACGACAAACACCAGCCCCCACAGCGCACCCGCAAGAAGCCCGGCCAAGATGCCGCCGGTCATTCGCGAGTGCTCAGGTCGCAAAGCCGTCATCTGCCGCAATCACCGCACCGTTGACAAAATGGCTTTCCCGGCTGGCCAGCATCACCAGCAGCGCGTCCAGGTCTTCCGGCTTGCCGATGCGCTTGCGCGGCAGCATCTGCACCAGCTTCTTGCCCTGCTCGGTTTCCCAGTGGTGGTGGTTGATCTCGGTGTCGATATAGCCCGGGCAAATGGCATTGACGTTGATGCCGAACTTGCCCCACTCCAGCGCCATGGACCTGGTCATCTGCACCACGGCGGCCTTGCTCATGCAGTACACGCCAATTTGCGGCAACACCCGCAGGCCCGCCATCGACGCGATGTTGATGATGCGCCCGCCATAGGTGCCGGAGGGCGCCCCCCTGGCCCGGGCGAGCATGCGCTTGCCAACCTCCTGCGCCACAAAGAACGCTCCCTTGACATTGGTGTTGAAGATGAAGTCATAGTCTTCCTCGGCCACATCCTGCAGGCGCTGCGTGGTGCTCACGCCGGAGTTGTTGACAAGGATGTCGATGGGGCCCACCTCGGTCTCGGCATGGGCCACGCCAGCCTTGATGCTGGCGTGATCCATCACATCGAGTGACACCACGTGCGCATGACCGCCGTCAGCCTCAATCTGCGCACGCAGCTCCTTGAGCTTGTCCAGCTTGCGGCTCGCCAGCACCACGGCGGCCCCGGCGCGGCTCAGGGTTTTGGCAAACTGCGCACCCAGACCGCCAGAAGCGCCGGTCACCAGCGCGACACGTCCGGAAAGATCGATGCTGTAGGCCATCTGGGGCTCCTCTCGATTAAAAGTGAACGATCGTACGGACGCCTGAATTTCACGACTTAAAATTGCCGCGGCACCGGCAACGATCACCGAAATCATTATCAGCGAGTCCCCCGATGAATACCCAAGAAATTCTGGCGCAGTTTGGTCCCCGTGAAGCAATGGAATACGACGTCGTCGTTGTCGGCGGCGGCCCGGGCGGGCTGGCGACGGCGATCCGCCTGAAACAGCTGGCCGCCGAAAAGGGCACGGACATTTCCGTCGTCGTCCTTGAGAAAGGCTCCGAGCCCGGCGCGCATATTCTTTCGGGTGCCGTGATGGACCCCAGGGCCATCACGGAACTGATTCCCGAGTGGAAGGCGCTGGGCGCACCGCTGAACCAGCCGGTCACGGGTGACGACGTCCTGTTCCTCAGCGAAACAGGCGCAACCCGGACCCCTTCCTTTCTCGTGCCCGACTGCATGCACAACGAAGGCAACTACGTCATCAGCCTGGGCAATGTGGTGCGCTGGCTGGCGCAACAGGCCGAGACCATCGGGGTGGAGATTTTCCCGGGCTTCGCGGCCGCCGAAGTGCTGTACAACGAGGACGGCTCGGTGAAGGGGGTTGCCACCGGCAACCTCGGTGTTGGCAAGGATGGCGAGCCGACCGACAACTTCCAGCTGGGCATGGAGTTGCATGGCAAGTACACCGTGTTTGCCGAAGGCGCACGCGGCCACCTGGGCCGCCAGCTGATCAGCCGCTTCAAGCTGGACGAAGGCAAGGATCCGCAGGCCTATGCGCTGGGCGTGAAGGAGCTGTGGGAGATTGATCCGGCCAAACACAAAGCCGGCCTGGTCATTCACACCGCCGGCTGGCCCATGGACAGCAAGACCTATGGCGGCGGCTTCATGTACCACCTGGAGGACAACAAGGTCACGCTGGGCCTGGTCACCGGCCTCGATTACACCAACCCCTACCTCAGCCCCTTTGAGGAAATGCAGCGCTGGAAGACGCATCCGAGCATCAGGCACTACCTGGAAGGCGGCAAGCGCATCAGCTACGGTGCGCGCGCCATCACGGCCGGCGGCGCCTTGAGCCTGCCCAAAACCGTGTTCCCGGGCGGCGCGCTGGTGGGCTGTGAAGCGGGTTACCTCAATGCCGCGCGCATCAAGGGCAGCCACGCGGCCATCAAGAGCGGCATGCTGGCTGCGGAAGCCGCCTATGCGGCCGTGACATCGGGCCGCCAGCACGACGAACTGGGCGCCTACCCCGAAGCCTATGCCAACAGCTGGCTGGCGCAGGAGCTGGGCCAGTCGCGCAACTTCAAGGCCTGGTTCAAGAAGGGCCTGTACATGGGCTCTTTCATGACAGGCATCGAGCAGTGGTTGCTGCCCCGGCTGGGCATCAAGAGCCCGCCCTGGACAATTCACCGCACCCAGCCCGATTACGCCATGCTCAAGCCGGCCGCAGAGTGCCAGCCCATCGTCTACCCCAAACCCGACAACAAGATCACCTTTGACCGCCTGACATCGGTGTTTGTGTCCAACACCAACCATGAAGAGCACCAGCCGGCACACCTGACGCTCAAGGATGCGAGCGTGCCGGTCAACATCAACCTGGCCCGATACGCCGGCCCCGAAAGCCGCTACTGCCCGGCCGGTGTGTACGAGTTTGTGAAAAACGCCGACAACACGGATCGCCTGCAGATCAACGCGCAAAACTGCGTGCACTGCAAGACCTGTGACATCAAGGACCCGACGCAAAACATTGTCTGGGTCACACCCGAAGGCGGCGGCGGACCCAACTACAGCGGCATGTAGGCACGCCCTGCGCCCTCGGGGCGCAGCCTCCCGCCGCGACACAACGGCTCGGCCTGTCGGCAGGTCCAGGGCGTCGCCGCCGGCGCCCGCCCCCGCGACCTTCGCGGGTGGGATGACAGACCGACGCAGTTTCCCGGCAGCCCCGGCGTCAAAAAATCTTTGTTACTTTCTGTGGCCCGAGTCTGGCCGCAAAAGCTCCACCCCGCCCCTCATCTTTCCGCATCGTGGCCCGTCAAAGCCTGTCCAGGCTGGGCCGCATGAATTGAGTGAAAGTCAGGACACGGCCTTCCCTGCTGTCGTTCATGGCCACGCGAAAACGATTGGACACGCTTTCGCGGGAAACAGCATGAAATCAGGCGTCGTCCGACGCGCCTAGTCGGACGGCACCGACATTGTTTGCGTTTCCGCTGGGGATACTGAACCCACACAGCATCCAGCATCAGCGCGTGTCGCCGCTTCACTGCTTTTGTTTTCTGCCTTCGTTCCCTGCTTTTCAAGAACCGCGCTGCAATCGCAAGGCTGTGTAGGGCGCATGACTTGCCTCGACTGAATCCCATGAATCCGCCGGCTTGCCGGCTACCTGGAACAACTTTGAAAAACACCGCCAACACCACCACCATCCTGTTGACCGGGGGTGCCGGTTATATCGGCAGCCATACCTTTGCAGCACTGATCGAGGCGGGCTACCAACCGGTCATTCTCGATAACTTCTCCAATAGCCATCCGGCGGTGCTGGACAGGTTGCAGGAGTTGACGGGACAACCCGTCGTGCGCGAGCGCGGCGATGTCCTGAATCCAGGGTTTGTGGCGGAGGTATTGCGTCACTACGGGTGTGAGGCGGTCATTCACTTTGCGGGTGTCAAGGCGGTCGGCGAAAGTGTTCAGCAGCCGCTCAAGTACTACAGCAATAACGTCGGTGGTCTGGTGAGTCTGCTGCAGGCCATGGAAACAACGGGTTGCCGCTCAGTGGTTTTTTCCTCCAGCGCCACGGTGTATGGCGATCCGGCCAGTGTTCCCATCCATGAGCAGTTTCCATGTGCACCCGAGAGCCCCTACGCCCAGACCAAGCTGATGTGTGAAAACATACTGGCCTCCCTGCGCGCCGCCGATCCAGCCTGGCGCGTCGGCGTGCTGCGCTACTTCAACCCGGTGGGCGCACACCCCAGCGGCCTGATCGGCGAAAACCCGCGCGGCATTCCCAACAACCTGATGCCTTACGTGACCCAGGTGGCCGTCGGAAAGCGTGCCGGCCTGCAAGTGTTTGGCAATGACTACCCCACACCCGATGGAACCGGTGTGCGCGACTACCTGCATGTGATGGATCTGGCCGAAGGCCATGTGGCCGCCGTGCAGGCGCTGCTGACACGCCACCAGAGTTTCACGCTCAATCTTGGCACCGGCAAGGGCATCAGCGTACTGGAGGTGGTGAGCGCGTTTGAGCGCGCGAGCGGCCAGCGCGTTCCCTTTGAATTCGCGCCGCGCCGGGCCGGTGACGTGGCCCAGTACTACGCGGATGTGTCACAGGCCGAGGCGGTACTGGGCTGGCGGGCAACACGCACGATCGACGACATGTGCCGTGACGCCTGGCGCTGGCAGCAAACCAATCCCGATGGCTACGAGGCTGGCCCGGATATGCCCCCACGGCCAGCCCTGCGCAGCAGGCCAAACGCGCCCATACGACCCGCGGCGGTGGCCTGAATCCCTTCACGCACTCATGCACTCACGCACTCACGCACTCACGCACTTCACGAGGCAGACAACGACAAAAGTTCCCGCCCGCGTTCTCTCACACACCAACGCTCATGGGCCGATCGGACTATTGTCAATTGTTGCACTGCACAACAAACTTCATCATTTGCGCCAACAGGGGAAAATCATGTACCGCGCCTTGCTTACAGTCGTTCTGAACGTCTGCATTGCTTTCGCTTCCGCCTCCGCTTTCGCCGCCACCTCCGTGGCTTCCACCCCCAACACCCTGACCAGCGAAGCCGCTGCGCGGATCAAACTGCAGACTGAAGCCCAGAACATCAAGGTCAATACGAAACTTTCGGAAGGCCAAAACCTCAGGCCCCCACCGCCATCCACCGCGCATGAATCCTCCGCTGGCGATTCCGCAGACAACCCCTATGCCACGCTGCTCATCACGCTGGTGTTGATGGGCGCCATTGCCTTGCGGAGACGCGGCTCGGGAAGACCCTGATGAGCGCGGGCGGACTCGGCCGGCCCGGTGTGGCTGCGGTGAAATGGAGTGCCGTCTCCACGGGGGCCCGCTTTACGTTGCAACTGGTAGCGCAGGTGGTGCTCGCCCGTACCCTGGGCCCGGATATCTTCGGCGTGTTCGCCATCGGCATGGTGGTGCTGACTTTCGCCACCTTTTTCTCGGGCTTCGGCTTCAGCTGGAACCTGCTGCAGCGGGAAACGTTGAGCGAGGAGGACATCCGCTTCGCATGGACCTGGCAGTTGCTCGTGGGCGCGCTGACCATGCTCGCCGTGTATTTTCTGGCCCCCCTGCTGGCCGGCTATTTCAGGGAGCCCCGCGCACAGGCCGTCGTGGAATGGCTCTCGCTGGCCTGCCTGCTCACCGCAGCAGCTGCGCCGTCGAGCTACCTGCTGCAACGGGACCTCAACTTCAAGGCTGTCGGGCTGATCCAGGTGGGCAGCTATGCAGCAGGCTATGTGGCGGTAGGGGTGCCCATGGCCTTGCTGGGGTGGGGCACCGCCTCGCTGGTGGCCGCGTGGCTGGTGCAGTCCGGCGTGCTGATGGCGGCTAGCTATGCGCTGAAGCCGCATGCCGTGCGCCCGCTGTTCTGGTATCCCGACGCGGCGGCGGCGGTGGGTACCGGCCGCGCCGTGTTTGTCACCAACATCGTGAACTGGCTGCTCAACAACCTTGACCGGGTGCTGATAGGGCGCCTGCTCAATGCCCAGGCGCTGGGCCTTTACAACGTGGCGTATAACCTGGCCACCATGCCGAACACCCTGTTGCTCGGCGCGCTGCAACCCGCGTTCCTGGCGGCCGGTGCACGGCTGCAGGACGACCTGCAACGGCTGGGCCGGGCCTACCTTCAGATGCTGGCCACCGTTTTCGTTTTGGGCCTTCCGGCCTTTGTGTTTCTCGCGCTCATCTCAGCGGATCTGGTGCGGCTGCTGTACGGCCCCCAGTGGAGCGAAGCGGCCTGGGTGCTGGGAATTTTGTTTTTGAGCATGCCTGCGTATGTGCTGTGGGGCCTGTCGACCCCCGTGCTCTGGAACACCGGGCGCAAGCACCATGAATTTGCGCTGCAACTGCCGCTGGTGGGTTTGGGCGCACTGGGCTTTTACCTCTATGCCGCACAGGGCATCCATGCGGCGGCGGCTGTGGCTGCGGGGCTGCTGGTCCTGCGGGCACTGATCGTGGGCACGGCCGCTTTCCGGGCGGTCCAGCTGCCCTGGACCGCCCTGCTGCCTCATGCCGCACGCGGCCTGCTGCTCAGCGCGCTGTGCGCCGCAGCAGCGCTAGCCGGTCAGCGCGCCGTCGCGCAGTTTGACCTGCCGCTGCTGTCGCTGGCAGCCAGCACACTGGTAGCCCTGCTTGTCATGACCCTGCTCGTCGCGGTACGCCCGCAGGTGCTGGGTGATCAGACCGCCGGCATGCTCATCCGGTTCTTTCCGGGGCTGGCCGGCCACCTGGGTGCGGCGCCCGCATCGCCGCTTGCCGAGCCCCTCGGCGAGCAAGGCCTCTGAGGCAACCCGGAGACAAACCATCGTGGAACAAGCCATCACCATTGCCATCCTCGTCACAGGCGCCATCCTGGCGGCGCTGTCCGCGAGCGCGGGCATGGCGGGCGCTGTCGAGCTGACGGCGCGCCGGTCCCACGGCTATATGCATGTGATTTTCTATGTCATGCTGCTGATGGTGGCACTGAGCAACCTGCTCTCCGGTCGCGACCTGTCTGTCCATGCGCTGAGCCTGACCGAGCCCGTCGCGCTGGTACGCCACCCGCTGGTGCGACTGGCGCAGCCCTTGATGTCGCTGCTGCTGCTGACCATTGCAGGCGAACGCATCGTCGCCCGTTTCCTCAATCGCGGAAAAGCGGCGCCAGCACCACCGGTGATACTGGTGTCCTTCATACTTTTCTGGACCGCAACGGTGGCCGCCCCTGCCCTCCTGGGCGCGCACCGGCACCTGTCCCACGACTACGTCTACCCGCTGGTGATAGGGGTTGCCGCCGTGCTGGTCAGCGGCATGGAGCGTGACCTTGCCCTGAGGGCGGCGCGCAACGCGCTGCTGCTGTTCATGGCGGCGGGCCTGCTGCTGATTCCACTCAAGCCCAGCCTGGTGCTGGACACTTCCTACACCCAGGGCTTTCTACCGGGTGTGCCGCGCCTGTCGGGCCTGGCGGCCCACGCGGTATCCCTGGGAATCCTGGCCCAGCTCGGTTTGCTGTGCCTGCTCGCACGCCCCTTCGAGCGCGCGTGGCTTAACCGGCTGGCGTGGGCCCTCGGGCTGGCGGTGTTGCTGCTGGCCCAGTCAAAAACCTCATGGATTGCGTTTGTTATCTGCTCGCTATGCCTTCTTGCCGCGCGGCAAGGCCCATCGTTTTGGCGCCGCGTCGGTGATCCCCTGCATCCCGAGGTTGGCATCGTCTCCGTGCTGGTGTTCATGGCCGGGGTTTCGGCCCTCGCCGTGCTGTTGATGTTTGGTGAACTGGACGCCAGGCTCAGCAACTTTTTCGCCAGCGCCGAAGGGGCCCAGCTCGCCTCCCTGACGGGACGCGACCAGATATGGGCGATCGCCTACGAGGAATGGCGGCGCAACCCCGTATTCGGTTACGGCCCAACCTTGTGGGACGCCAGCTTCCGGGCCAGCATCGGCATGCCCAACGCGACGCACGCACACAACCAGTTCATGGATACGCTGTCGCGCTCCGGCACGGTCGGGGCGACGGCCCTGGTGTTTTATGCCGTGATCCTGCTGGTGCTCTCACTGCGCTATGCACGCGCCAGCGGCGGGCTCACACTGGCGCTGTTCGTCGCGTTGGCCCTGCGCTCCATGAGCGAGGTCCCGCTGCTGCTGTTTGGCTATGGCCCCGAGCTGGTGACCCATGTGCTGCTGCTGATGACACTGGCAGCCGCCGCCAGCGAGGCCCGCGCGGCCCGCTCAACCAGGGTGCACGAGGCGCGCAGCCGCGCGCATACAGGCTTTCCACGCGCCAAAGACGGGCTGGCATCTGCCCGCGCCAGACCATGAAATTTTCCATCGTCATTCCGCTTTACAACAAAGCGCCCTATATCCGCGGAACGCTTGACTCCGTGCTGGCCCAGACGTTCACGGACTTTGAGGTGATCGTCATTGACGATGGCTCCCGCGACGGCGGGGACGCTCTGGTCGCAGCGGTCTCCGACCCGCGCGTGCGCCTGGTGCGGCAAGCCAATGCCGGAGTGTCCGCGGCGCGCAACAAAGGCATAGAACTGGCGCGTGGCGAATGGGTGGCGTTTCTGGACGCCGATGACTGGCACCATCCCCGCTATCTGGCGACACTGCTGCTGGCCCACCAGGCCTGCCCGGCGGCGGATGTCCTGGCGACCGACTTTATGACGGTGCCGGACGGCGACGGCATCTGGCCACCGCGCTGGTCCGTCCCGCAGGAACCACCCGAGGTGGAGCTGATCACTGACCTGCCCTTGCGATGGATGCACTGCCAGCCGCTCTTCACCAGCTCCATCGCGGCGCGGACCTCGCAACTCCAGCGCATGCAACCCTGCTTTGCGCCCGGGGAGTCTCATGGGGAAGACCTGGATCTGTGGTTCCGGCTGGCCGAGCATTCACCGGTTGCACTGGCCCGGGCACCGCTGGCAGCCTACCGGACCGCGGTGGCGGGCAGCCTGACGGCACACCACGCGGCATTGACCATGCCCCCCTTCCTGCAACGCATGAAAGAACGCGCCCTGCGCGGCGCCATGCCCGAGGCCAGGCGCAAGTCCGCGTTGTGGCTAGTGGCCCAGCATGAAGTGACGCTGGCGCGCCAGGCGCTCGCGTCCGGCAGGCGCCTGGAGGGTTTGCGCTGGCTCATGCAGGGTCGCCGCGCTGCCAGCACCCAGCGCTGGTGGCTGACCGCAGCCATGGCCTGTTTTTTCCCGGGACCGCTGGTCAGGAACTGGCAACTCTGGCGCATACGCCGTACGGTTCGGACGGTCGATATCGCAGACGGAGGATAAGAAAAAAATGAAGACAGAAACATCCTGGCAAACACTTCGCGCAGGCGCCTCGACGTGCCGCGTGTCCGTCATCATCAAGGCGCTGAACGAAGAACGGCATATCGTGGGTACCGTGAAAAGCGCGCTGCGTGCGGTCGCCGCAGTGGGCGGCGAGGTGGTACTCGCAGACTCGTGCTCGACCGACCGCACGGTGGAACTGGCACGGCCTTACCCCATCCGCATCGTGCAGCTTGCCCATGCCAGCGAGCGCTGCTGCGGAGCAGGCCCCCAGCTGGGTTACCAGCACTCGCGCGGCGACTTTATTTACATTCTCGATGGCGACATGCAAATGGCCCCGGGATTTCTGGAGCGCGCGCTTGCCTTCATGATCGGGCATCCCGATATTGCCGGTGTCGGTGGCCGCGTGGTTGAGCAAAACAGGCACAGCCTCGAATACCTGGCGCGTGGAGAGCGCCAGTCCGCCCACCTGTTCCCCGGCAGCGTCGACCGCCTCGATGGCGGCGGCCTGTACCGGCGCAGTGCAATCGAGGCCGCTGGGTATTTTTCGGACCGCAACCTGCACAGCTACGAGGAATTTGACCTGGCGGTACGGCTGCGCGCCCTGGGCTGGCAGCTTTGGCGCCTGCCGGTAGATGCCGCCTATCACTTTGGGCATGATGCGCCGCCCTACGACCTGCTGATGCGGCGCTGGCGCAGCCGTTATGTCTGCGGCCTGGGCGAGTTGGTCCGTGCCGCGGCCGGCCAGCCGCGCCTGCCACTGGTGCTGGCGGGCCTGCGCGAGCTGCGGATTTACCTGGCCGTTCTGGCCTGGTGGGCCGTCTTGCTCAGTGTGCCCTTCTGGCCCGTGTTCGGGGCTGTCAGCCTGGGACTCTTTTGCGCACTGGCCGCAGCGCCTTTCCTGTTGATGGCCTGGCGCAAGCGCTCGGCAACCAAGGCGGTTTATTCCGTGGTGTCCTGGTGCTTCAACGCCGCTGGCCTCGTGCGAGGCCTGTTCCGCGCGCGCCGGCCCGCGCATGAACCCATTTCCAGCCACATCCTGAAGGAGCCCATCAGCCAGCCTTCGCGACCGGTGCAAGGCGTTGCCCAATGAAGGAAGAAACTGGTCCCCGGCAAAGACCGACCTGGCAGAGATAGCGTATGACACAGCAGTTCACTGGCGTTCAAATCCTGCGCTTCATCGCAGCCATGCTGGTCGTGGTGATGCACACGACCCAGGCCATCTCGATTCACATCACTGGCCAGGGGCCCGGCCACTACTGGCACGCCGGCTCCGCCGGGGTGGACATCTTCTTTGTGATCAGCGGCTTTGTCATGGCCATGTCCACCCGCGCCACGCCGTCCGGCAGCGCAGCCCGCCTGGCGGCCGCCTGGATCTTCATGAAGCGCCGCCTGCTGCGAATCGCCCCGCTGTACTGGTTTTATACCCTGCTCAAGGCGGCCTTGCTGCTGGCCCTGCCCACCCTGGCCTCACGCTCATCGGTGGAGCCCGGCCATCTCGCGGCATCGCTGCTCTTCATTCCGGCCACGAGCCCGTGGGGATTCATCCAGCCGACGCTTCCCGTCGGCTGGACGCTCAATTTCGAGATGCTTTTTTACGCGGTGTTTGCACTGGCCATCGCGCTCGGTGCGCCACGCATCCGGTTCTGCCTGCTGGTATTCCTGGCGATTTTTCTGGCCGGCAACTACATTCCCGGTTCCGTAGCGCTGGCTTTCTACGCCAACTCCATCGTGTTCGAATTCATCCTCGGTGTGTGCATTGCGCATGTGCTGCTGCTTGGCCCGACGGTGGCGCCGGCCATGGGGCCCCTCGCCATGATCGCAGGTGCAGCGCTCATGTTTGCCGTGGGCGGGGACGCGCCGGTCGACCGTCTGTTCACCTGGGGCCTGGGGGCGGCCCTGGTGGTTCTCGGTGCGGTATGGCTGGAACCCTGGACAGCACGCAGCCGCATGGCGTCGCCGCTGTCCTTCCTGGGAGATACCTCGTACTCCATCTACCTTTCCCACACTTTTGTGGTCCCGGCGGGCGTGCTGGCGCTGAAGTGGCTGGGCGTGCAGAACGGTCTCGTCATTGTGCTGGCCGTAGGCCTGCTGGTGATCGTGACCGGTTGCCTCTCCTATCTGTGGCTTGAACGCCCCATGACCGGCTTTCTCAAGCGCGCCCTGTTCAGTCCGTCCCGACTCTCATATCAACATCCTGGAAAATAGCCATGCGAAGTGAACCCATGCCAGGCACAGCCGTCCGCGAGCTTGAGGGCCGCTACATCTACATCGCCTGCCCCTGGACCCCGAAGGGCGGGGGCATGTTCAAGGTAGCGGACTACCTGATCCAGGCCCAGGCCTGTTCCACTCCCGCAGGCGCGGCCGAATTGCGCCCGCTGGACACGCGCGGCGGTGCCAATGCGCTCTATTCCTTCTGGGTTCTCGCGACTGCCCTGGCGCGGCTGGTACGCGGGCGGCTGGACGGGCGGCTGGCCGGCGTACATGTCAACATGGCCGAGCGGCTGAGCCTGTTCCGCAAAAGCGCCGTGGTCGTGACAAGCCGCGCCCTCGGCATACCGGTGGTATTGCACCTGCACGCCGCGCAATTGCATCACTTCTACCGGACCCTGCCGCGCCCGCTGCAGGCCCTCACGCGCTGGGTCTTTTCACTGCCAGCCAGTTGCGTGGTGCTTGGAACCGCCGCAAAAAGCTTTGTCATCGACGAGCTGCAGGTACCAGCCGATCGCGTGGAAATCGTCATCAACGGCGTTCCCGAACCCACGGAGGCGCGGCGCAAGGTTGTTTCGCATGCGGTGCAGCGGGTACTCTTTGTCGGCAACCTGTCGGAGCGCAAAGGGGTGTCCGACCTCCTGCAGGCCCTGGCATTGCCTGGCTTTGATGCCGCCCGGCTGGAAGTGAACCTGGCGGGCGGCGGGGATGTGCAGGCTTACCAGGCCAGGGCCAAGGAACTCGGTATCGACCGTTTCGTGCGCTTCGAAGGCTGGTCGGATCAGACCCAGGTAGCGCGCCTGATGGCCCGCGCCGACGTGCTGGTGCTTGCCTCTTACGACGAAGGCCTGCCCCTGGTCATTCTGGAGGCGCTGGCCAATGGGGTTGCGGTGGTCTGCAGCCCGGTCGGCGAAATTCCCTCGGTGCTCACCCATGATGTCAATGCCTGCTTTGTCCGGCCCGGTGATGTGGCCGGCCTCGCGGCAGCCTTGCAGCGGGTACTGCAGCAACCGGAACTGATGGACACCCTGGAACACAACGGTCGCACACTGTATGAACAGCAATTTTCCCTGACGCGGTTTTTTGCCAGCGTGGCGCGGGTTCACCAGCGCCACTTCGGTATTGCCGGCCAGCCCCGGCACACCAGCAGTGCTGCCTCGCAGGAACCGTCGCCATGATCCTTGACGCCAACAGCATCCAGAACGGCACTGAACTGCATGCCGACGTTTGCGTGGTGGGCGGCGGCCCTGCCGGCATCGCGCTCACGCTGTCGCTGTCCGAGCGCGGCCTGTCGGTGCTGATGCTGGAGTCCGGGCAACTGGAGGAAGACAAAAAAACGCAGTCGCTCTATGAGGGCGAGGTCGCCGATGAGCGATTGCACAGCCCGCCCGACAAGTACCGGCAACGGCGACTGGGAGGGTCGTCAGCGATCTGGGGTGGCCGCTGCATGCCGTTTGACCCCATCGACTTTGAAACACGCAGCCATGTGCCGCACAGCGGCTGGCCGCTGTCGTATGACGATCTGCTGCCTTATTACCCGCAAGCCAACGCGCTGGCCGAAGCCGGGCGTTTCAGCTATGACGCCGGCGAAGCTTTCGGCCCGCAGCTGGAGCCGCTGATCCGCGGCTTTGACAGCCCGCGCGTGCGCACCAGCGGGCTCGAGCGGTTTTCCTGCCCGACCCACTTCGGCACCCGTTATGCCAAACGGCTGCAACTGGCGCCCGGCGTGCAGGTCCTGCTCGGCGCCAATTGCACCGCCGTCCGGCTGCAGGCCGACGGGCAGGCGGTGCGCAGCCTGGAAGTTGCCACCCTGGCTGGCACGCGGTTTGTGGTCACGCCCCGCGCGGCGGTGCTGGCCGCCGGCGGCCTTGAAACCGCGCGCTTGCTGCTGGCCTCGCGCGATGTCACACCCGCGGGCGTGGGCAACTTCCACGACGTGGTCGGCCGTTATTACATGTGCCACATCGCGGGCAATGTTGGCATGCTGACCGTCCAGGGTCCGACCCGCAACGTGCGGCACGGCTACGAAGTGGCGCCGGAAGGCATTTACTGCCGTCGGCGGCTGTCGGTGACTGCGACAGAGCAGCGGCGGCTGGGACTGGCGAACGCGGTCGCGCGCCTGCACTTTCCGCGCATCACCGACCCGGCGCACCGCAACGGCGTGCTGTCGGGGCTGTTTCTGGCGCGCAGGCTGATCAGCTATGAATACGGCAAACGGCTGAACGACGGCAACGCCACCTCACCGGGGCACTATGCCCGCCATCTCTTCAATGTGGTGGCCGATCCGATGGACACCACAGCCTTTCTCGGGCATTGGCTGCTTCGGCGCTCGCTCGCCGAGCGAAAATTCCCGTCGGTGATCCTGCGCAACCGCACCAACCGCTTCAGCCTGGAGGTGCACGGCGAGCAGATGCCGCAAGCCGGCAGCCGCGTGACGCTGACCGACAAGGTCGACGCACTGGGCATGCCGCAGCTGCGCGTGGACTGGCGCTACAGCCAGGCCGACATTGATTCGGTCCGGGGCACACTGGACGTGCTGGTGCAGGAGTTTGCGCAAAGCGGGGTTGCCAGCTTTGACTACAACCGCGACACGCTGGAGGAAGACATCATGCGCTTCGGCGCCTACGGCGGTCACCACATCGGCACGGCACGCATGGGCCGCGATCCGCGCACCAGCGTGGTCGACGCCGATTGCCGCGTGCATTCGGTATGCAACCTGTTCGTGGCGGGCAGCGCCGTGTTTCCCACCTCCAGCCAGGCCAATCCCACGCTCACCCTGATTGCGATGTCGCTCAGGCTGGGTGAACACCTGGCGCGGCGCCTGCACGCAGAGCATGCTGCGCCCGTGGGAGCGTGCGCATGAGAATACTCAGAGTCCTGGTGCTGGGCGGGTCCGGCCACATCGGATCACAGCTCGTTGAGGCGCTGAAAAGCACCCCGTGGGCGGTACCGGTCAGTGCCTCGCGCAGCACGGTCGGCACGGGCCATGCAAATGTCGAGACGATGCGCGTGGACAGCCGGGACGTCCAGGCGCTCACCTCGGCGCTGGAAGACTTTGACGCCGTGGTCAATTGCGTCGCGGGCGATGCACGCTCGATTTCTGAAGGCGCCCGGGTGCTGGTGCAGGCCGCCCTGGGCACGCAATGCCGGCGCATTGTTCACCTGAGCACGATGTCGGTCTATGGCCCCGTGGAAGGCCTGGTTCGCGAAGACACGGCGCTCAACCCCAGCCTCGGCTGGTACGGCCAGGCCAAATGCGACGCGGAAAAGCACATGCGCGAATTTGCACGCCGCGGCGGTGAGGTCGTGGTGCTGCGGCCGGGCTGCGTTTTCGGCCCCGGCAGCGAGCTGTGGGTCGGCCGCGTTGGAAGATGGCTGCAAACCGGCCGCCTTGGCGATCTGGGGGTGGCGGGTGACGGCTGGTCCAACCTGGTCCATGTGGACGACGTTTGCCAGGCGCTGATGGCAGCGCTGCAGCTGCCCGTCAGGCCAGGTGACATGCCGGTCTTTAACCTGGCGGCGCCTGACAGCCCGCGCTGGAACGACTATTTCGTGGACCTGGCCCTGGCACTTCAGGCCACGCTCGTGCCGCGCATCGGGCCGCGCCAGCTCCGGCTCGACGCCCTGCTGGCCGGGCCGCCGCTCAAGGTCATGCAACTGGCATTCAAACGCCTGGGCAGGCCGACTTCCGGTTTGCCGGATCCCATGCCACCGGGACTGCTTCGCTTGTGGGCCCAGCACATCCACCTCGATGCAACGCAGGCAGCGCAAAAGCTGAGGGTGACCTGGACGCCTTACGCCGTCGGGCTGCAAAGTTCCGCAGACTGGTTTGTGGGGAAAAAAGCGGAACGCACGCCGCCCCTTGACAAGGCCATATGCATCCCTTGAAAGCCGATACCCACCGCGTATTCGGGCGTTCCAGCGGGTGGCTGGTGTTCCGGGGCATCCTCTCGAACCCGGCATTTCGCGTGGTGGCCACCTTGCGCGGCTGCCAGGCGGCAGAACGATGTGCCGTGCCGCTGCGCTGGCTGCTGCTGACGCCCGCCCGGCTGCTGCATCGCCTGGCGAGCCAGCTGGCGGGCATTGAATTGCCCTGGCGAACCTCGGTAGCCCCCGGCCTGGCATTGACCCACGGACGGGGCATTGTGGTAAATGCGGGCGCCCGCATTGGCCGCAACGTGACCCTCTTTCATGGCGTCACACTCGGACAGCGCGACCATATCGACGATGAAGGCCGCCGGTTCACCACCTATCCCGTGATTGAAGACGAGGTCTGGATCGGCCCACATGCCATCGTGGTGGGCGGCGTTACCATAGGCAAGGGCAGCCGGATTGCCGGCGGCGCCTACGTCCATGAAAGCATTCCACCCTACAGCATGGTGCTCGGCAACCCGGGCAAAATCGTCAAAAGCAATTGCACGCCCGATGTCGACAACCGTTATGACGAGGCATGAACCCGGCGCCGCAGGCGCACCTCCATCGACCGCCGACTGCCTGCCCCCGAGCAACCGGGAGCGGGACAGTTGCAGTTGCAGTTGCAGTCGAAGCGGAAAGCTCGCATCAGCTGCGGCGAACGGACGCCAACCGGACGGCCCGCGACAAAAACAGCGGATTGCCGATCACATAGCGCTGGAACAGGCGCCGCGGCTCCATGGCCAGGCGGAACATCCATTCGAGCCCCAGCCGTCGCATCCACATGGGCGCCCGCGGTGTTTTTCCCCCGAGAAAATCGACGATGGCGCCGCCGCAAACGATCAGGCAGGGGCGGGTCAGCACCGACCGCAACACGGCCGCCACTTCCTCCTGCCGCGGCATGCCCATGCCCAGCACGATCAGTTCGGGCTGTTGCGCCTGCGCCAGCGAGGTATAGGCGGCGATGTCGAGAAAACCATGGGCACTGACGTAGTAGCTGCGGGGTGCAAGCTTGCGCGCAAGCACCTTCAGGCACCGATCCAGGTAGGGGTTCTGCGTTCCGAATACGGCAATGTTGCGGCCGTCAAACTGCCTCACCAGTTCGGGAATAAAGTCGGTGCCATTGAGATTGCGGCCGGGCGGCATCCCGAGAAGCTTGAACAGGGTCGCCATGCCCGAGCCGTCCCTGAGCACCATGTCGGCCGATTGCAATGCCGAAAAAAAGGGGGCCGAGGCGGCAAGGGAGTTCATGGCATGCGCATTGGCAAAGGCCAGTACGAACGGCCGGACCGGATGGCTGAGACGGGCCAGCAGGCGCTGCTCGTCCGCAGGCGTTTGCACACGCTCAATTTTGTCTACCAGCAATGCCCAGCGCTGTCGCCAGTCCCTGGAGGCTTTCAGGTGACGGCTCAACATGTCGCCACCCTCGATTCCATCACCCCGCCATCGACACCATCGATGATGGGCTCGTCATGGGCATTGTTGGCGTTACCGGCATTGCTGGAATTACCGGGGCACGTCGCATGCTGAGCCCCGGGACAACACGCCCCCCATCGCCCTGGCGCAGCGCCCGCACCTGGGCGGTGCTGACCGTGATCCTGGCGGGCGCCGGCCTGTACACGCTGGGGGCCCAGCCTTTCGCCGCCGGGCTGTTTCCAGCCCCGTGGGACAAGCTGGCGCACGTCGTGACATTTGCGCTCATTGGCAGCGCCGCCGGTGTGGCCAGCGGCGCGCGCGGCTGGCGCAGAATGCTGTGCGGCATCGCCGGCGCAGTCGTGATCGGCGTGCTGGACGAACTGCACCAGGCGTATTTGCCGGGACGCATCGCCAGTTGGTCCGACCTCGCGGCCGATGCTTCGGGTGGGTGGCTTGGTGCGGTACTCCTCGCGGCTCGCGAGGCAGGGATGCGCAGGTGGACGACCAGGCAACATTAAGCACCGTCAAGCATCGTTGAGCACCGACCCGACCAGGGTCACCCCAAATTCGCGCAGCCCCTGGGTGAGCTGGGCCATTTGCGGCACGGAGCTCCGGTTTTGCCGTGCCACGATCAAGGCGGCCCCAGCGCGAACCGCGACCGTGTGGGCATCAGCACACCTGCTGGCCGGCGGCGTGTCAATGATGATCACGTCAAACTCCTCGCCGAGCGACTGCAACAACCTGGAAAAATCCTGCCGGCCCAGCAACTCCTGCGGGTTGGGCGGAATGGTGCCGGCCGGCAGCACCGACAGGTCCTGCAGCGCCGCAATGCCGACCACGGCTTCCGGCCCGGCCCGGCCCGCGAGCATGTCCGACAGGCCGACGCTCTTGCCGAGGTTGAAGAGGGTGTGCTGGCGTGGCGACCGCATATCCGCGTCTATCAGCAGCGTGCGCTCGCCAAGCTGGGAAAAGACGATGGACAGATTGGCGGCAAGGTAGCTGCGCCCTTCCGCAGGGCCCGCGCTGACAATCGCCAGCCCCCGGCGGTCCGCGCCGGTGTCGAACCAGCGCAGCATCAGCTGGCTGCGCAAGGCGCGCAGCTGCTCCACTGAACGACTGGCGGGCCGGTGCGCCGCGACCAGTTCACGGCTCAAATTGCTTTCGCGGGCAATATACGGGTAGTCAAACTGCACCGACAGGGCATAGCGCACGTCATCATCGGTCAGCAAGCCCAGCGCCATGCCGGCATCGCCAAAGCGCGCGCCGGCTTCCCGCTGTGCCCGCAGGATGCGATCGGCATCGGTCAGCGACAGCCGGCCTGCGTCGACCAATATCGCACCGATGGAGCGACCTGCCCCGACCGCCGGCTTGCTCGGCAAGGTCAGGGGAGTTGATCTCGTGATGGGGGAGTCAGTTCTTTTCATGCCGCGCTTCCGTTACCCAGGGCAAGGCGCCCCGCCCCCGGGAGCCGGCGGGAGCCACTGGAGCTGATGCTGGCCAGCACGGGCAGGTCCAGCATCTGCACCAGGTCTTCCGTGGATCGCACGCGGCGGTTGGCGAGCTCCAGCAACAAGGCACAGGCCACACCGAGCAATGTCCCGCCAAAGGCTGCGATCAGCAGATTGAGCAGCAGTTTGGGGCTGGAGGGATTGGCGGGTGCCGTAGCCGTGTTGAGGCGGACCACGTTGGTCTGGTTGGTCAGGCTCTGCAAACGCGTCTGCGACGCGCTCTGGCTCACCGCTTCATACGCACGCTGTGCCGCCTCGACGTCGCGCCGGTACACATTGAGTTCGTCACGCTGCTTGTTCAGCATGAGCACCCGCGCCCTTTGCGCGCCGACGGCAGCCTGCAATTCCGCTTCGCGGTCCTTGCCCACACGATAGGCCGTGTCGATCGAGGCTGAAATGCGCCCCGATTCGCTGGCAAGCCGGCTCTTGAGGGAGGCCAGTTCAGATTCGGCGCGCTGGCGCACCGGATGATTCGCCCCAAGATTCACGCTGGTCTCCTGCACCTTGGCCTCGAGCCGTGCGATGTCGGCCTTCAAACCGTTGATCAGGGGGCTCTGCATGACCTCGGCAACGGTGTCGCCCCGTGCATGACGCTTGCTCTGGCTGTCCGTGGTTTGCCCCTGCACGACGGTCAGTTGGGACGAGAGTTCGCTCAGCTTGGTCGTTTCGTAATCGACCCGTTCGTCACTGGAGACGATGCCGGCTTTTTGCTGGAAATCGGACAAACGGGCCTGGGCCACTTCAAGCTTGGCCCGCGAGGCCTTGGTCTGTTCGTCAAACCATTCCGCGTAAATGCGGGCAGGTTCTGTCTTCAGCGCCAGATTGATATCGAGATAGGCCTGGGCAAAGGCATTGGCTATCTGGGCCGCGGAGTCCGGATCGCTGCCCTTATAGGTGATGTTGATCACATTGCTTTCCCGTGCAGGCCGCACGTCCAGCCGTTTTTGCAGCGAATCGACGATCCAGGCTTCCATCGTGCCGCGTCCTTCTGTCGCCTCCAGCCACCGTTCCCGAGTACCCGGGTTTTCGTCCAGTTTGAGCATCTTGATGACACGCTGCGCCACGCGGTCGCCGCCGATGATGTCGACCTGCGTTGCCATGTAGCTGGGTGCGACCAGGCCCGGCATGACGGCGCCGGCGACCGGGTCGGGTGACCGGATGTCGACCAGAACCGCGGTCTGGGCCAGGTATTTCTTGGGCAGGACCAGGCTGACCGCCAGTGCCGCCAGCACGGCGAGCAGCATGATCATCAGGGCCACCCGGTAACGGGCCCGCAGAATCAGGAGGAATTGATGGAGTGTCATGGCAGCTTAAAAGAGGCTTTCACGAACATAAATCACGTCTTCCGACCGAATCTTGTCAGTGAGCTGAGGAACGGTTTCCACGACCTTGCCCGACGCATCGCGGCGGTGCAGGCGCAGGCGATTCTGGCTGCCACGGGCGGTGGGCCCGCCCCCCTGGGCCAGCGCCTGCATGACCGTCATGCCGCGCTCGATGCGGTAGGGGCCAGGGCGCTGCGCTTCACCATAAATGTAAAAAACCGGCGCCTTGTTCACATACAGGGTGTCACCGCCAGCCAGCAGGATGTCTTCTTCCGATTTCTCGTTCAGGAACAGAGCCGGAATATCGATCACCTTGCGAAACGGCTTGCCATCACGCTGGCCGGTGACGATCAGCACGTCGTCGCCCGCCGGCGTTGCGCCGCCGGCGGCCGCGAGCATGTCGCTGACACGGGTGTTGAACGTCTCGAGCGGGAACCGGCCAGGCCGGCTCACCTGCCCTAGTACCGCCACCTGGTTGCCGCGCACCTGCCGCAGCACAATGTTCACCTGCGGCACCTTGACAAAGCCACCGGTACGCAGCGCATCGGCAATCTTTTTCTCCGCCTCGGCGATGGTCAAACCACCCAGCTGCACGCTGCCAATCAATGGATAGCTGATCACCCCGCTTTCGGCAACACGGGCGTCGACCGTGAGATCCGGGCTCTGGTAGACCTGCACGCCAATCGCATCGCCCGGCCCCAGTCGGTAATCCTGGTTGACGGGCACCGACGGTGCTGGAGGTACTGAAGCTACCGGGGGCGCTGATGGCATGGAAGGCGCCACCGTCGCCCGCAGGGCTGGCGCCGCCTGGGCTGTCTGTGCCATCTCTGCCGTCTGTGCCAATGCAGCCATGGTGGAAAGAGAAAATACTGCTGTGGCGAAATAGCTGATCAGGAGTTTCATCTTGACACCTTTGCGTGGATTAAATAGGGGAAGGATTGGATCAACGTGCGGCAAGAGGGCCAGGGCCGTGCGGGACAGCCCTGCCCGGGCCTAAAAACTCGCCAGGGCAGAGATGCCGAACACGTTGCTCGTGTAATCAAAACCTGGTGTGTTGGACGTTCGCCTGTCGCGCTGCGCCGTTGCCATCAGTTTGAGCGCACGCACCGGCTGCCATTCGAGGACCAGGGAAGCCAGCCTGATGGTGTCCTCCCGGTCGGTAGCCACAAAGCCTGGCAAGGGCCCGCGGTAATCCCGCAAACCATGGTCATAACGCAGTCGCACGGCGGTCTTTTCCGTCGGCTTCCAGGTCGGGGCCACGAAGAAGCGGTAACCCTGGTAATAGCTCGACGAGGTCGTCTGGTAACTGCCCAGCTCGCGTGCCACGCCACCCGTGATGCTGGTCTTGCCGGTCACAGTCCAGGTTGCATCAACCTGGCCCGTGACACCGGAAAAGTCTCGCGCCGAAAGCCCGTCGTGGGCCCTGTCCAAATGGGAAAGCCGGGCCTTGACTGTCGTTTTTCCCGTAGGCGCCCAGTCAAGCCGCAGCTCATGCTCGCGGTCCGTAAAATTGCTGGCAAACATCGCTGACAAGGTACGGCCAGGGTATTCGCCTTCGCCGTTCTTGAAACGATAGGCCAGCGACGTACCCGACTGGAAAACACGGCGCACGCCGGCCTCCGCGCCGCGAATCTTGTAGTCGCCCTCAAAGGTGAAGGGCTGGCTGCTGGTGCTGGTGCGTTCAAACACACCGCCCAGCACGCGCCATGCGCCGTCGAGTTCGTACTCTGCATCGAACACCGTCGAACGGTTGGTCCGGCGATTGAGCTGGCCCGTGTTTTGCACGTCCGCCGTGGTATCCACGTACTCCCGCCGGTCCGTCGTCAGGTTGCCATGCAGGGCCGGCGTAAAACTCCAGCGCCAGGCCGCACCATAGTTGAACGCGGTGAAATTCAGGTTCGAGAAATTATGGTAATTGTGTCTCTCTGCATTGGCCTCCAGTTCGAAGCGCTGCAAGCCGTAGGGCTTGTTCACCTTGAAACCCACCGTTGTCACGGCGATGGTGTCTGAACGATCTGACGTACCCAGCAGGGCCTGGGTGTTCGCCGAGTCGGACAGGCGGAACACGTTGCTGTCGTGCTGAACGCTTTGCCCGGCCTGGAACTGCAGGGTGTCCAGCTCGTCCGCGTACGCCCCCAGCGGAAGCAGCCCCATCAAGGCAAGCGAGCCCAGCGGGATCAGTGCGAAGTCTCGCGAGGAAGGCGGACGGCCAAGGCTGCGCCGGATTTGAGGAAGCGAATCAGTCAGGGTGTCCCTCCGGGGTTGAGTTGCAACGCGTTGATTGAGGAGTAAAGATGTCAGTTTCATAGGAATGTGTAGGTTGTGAAATAGCTCTTTTGCACTACTGGACACATTGACGCTTTGGCGCTTTGCATCCCACCCGTTTCAGTATGCGGAACTGTCTTTGAAAACAAGCCGCACAGTCTTCAAAATGATGAACAGGTCGAGTTGCAACGACCAATTTCTCAAATAATCAAGATCGCAGTCAATGCGCGCCTGCATCTTGTCCAGCGTGTCGGTCTCGCCGCGCTGCCCGTTAACCTGGGCCCAGCCGGTAATGCCGGGCCTGACCTTGTGGCGAACCATGTAGCCCTTGATGAGGGTCCGGTACATTTCGTTGTGCGCAACTGCATGGGGACGGGGGCCGACGACACTCATGCGGCCCTGCAGGACGTTGATGAACTGCGGCAACTCGTCGAGCGAGGTCCTGCGCAGGAAGGCACCCAGCCGGGTCACCCGCATGTCGTTTTTCTGCGCCTGTTGAATCGTGTTGCCGTCTTCAGTCACGGCCATGGAGCGGAATTTATAGACCAGGATCTGTTCGCCATCCAGTCCGTAGCGCCGCTGCTTGAAGATCACCGGCCCCGGCGAGTCCAGCTTCACGGCCAGCGCAATCACCAGCATGAGGGGAGACACCAGAAGCAGTATGAGCAGCGACAACACAATGTCGCTGGCTCGCTTCAGTGCGCCACTGAGCCCGCGGAACGGCGTATCGCAAACGGATATCACGGTGACACCGCACACCGAATCGCTTCGGCCCTGAATCAGGTCCGTCACAAACATGTCGGGCACGAAATAGATGGAGGCCGTGGTGTCCTTCAGGCCATCGAGAACCTGCAAAATGCGCGGCCGTGAAGCCATCGGCAGTGAAAGGTAAATAAACTGGACCCGGTGCTTCTTGACATAGGCCGGCAGGTCATCGATCTTGCCGATCGGTCCGTGCTCGTCCTGTATGCCCCTGCGCTCTTCGCTGCGGTCGTCAAAAAATCCCAGCAGCTCGATACCTGAGTACGCTGATCCCGTGATGTGCCGGGCCAGGGAGACGCCCTGCTCGTTCATTCCCACAATCACGGCGCTTCGGGGTGGGCCCTGCAACTTCAGCAATTGGGGCGCTGCAGCTCTAAGCCCGAGGTGCGCGGCGATCTGGGCCACGGGCGCAATCCATAACCAGTGGCCCACAACCGGCGCGGAGAGGCTGTAAAGGTATTCTGTCGCAACACCAGCCAGCAACAGCAGCCCGGCGATCCAGAGCCAGTGAATGACGATGTTGAGCACGGCCTTGCCCACGGGCAGGCGCAGCTGGGAAGTGCCCGGAAAAGACAGCGAGAACACGATCACCGACAGGACCAGGTAGGCCGGGCTGACCTGGTCTTCAAAGTAAAACGCCAGCGCCCACAGCGAAAATACCAGGACAAGAGGTTCCAGCGCGGCTTCGATGGCGATGAAAAGATGGCTTCTGCCCAGCCCCATGGATCGGGGCTCGCGGCGGTCCAGCCATGCTGAAGCCGATGCCGAATTGACCGGGTTGAATTCAGCCATTGAAGGTCACCCTGGTTACCTTGGACACTGCCTGCGTGCGATTGAAGACATTCAGTTTCTGGAAGATGCGCTGCATGTGGTTTTTGACAGTGAACCCACTGATATTCAGAATGGTTCCAATCTCTGAATTGGTCTTGCCCATGGCCACCCAGGCCATGATCTGGGTTTCACGCTCACTCAAGCCACAGGAGTCCTCGGGGGCACTCCGCGCAGGTGGCGAGGACTGACGACGCGGTGGATGCTGATGTTGGTATGGGAGCTGTTGCGGCAAGTGCGTGACCTGCCGCAATGCGGTGTCGATATAGGGCATCAGCATGCCCATGGCCGTCGTGGCGGGCTCGGCGGGAATCTCGCTTTCCCTTAACAGCACATAGAGGCACTCATGGCGGCCTCTTTCATCACAGAGCCCATGTATCAACACAGAGCGCATCGTACGCAGTGCGCCGGAAAAGGAACCCGGCAGGCTGGCATTGCCCAGCAGGTATGCGAATTCACCAAACTCCAGACGGCAGGGTTTTCTCTGCGCCGCAACCCAGCTGTCGTGGAATTTTCCCAACAGAAACGGAAGCACCTCCGTGCCTGCCGCATAGGAGCGCACGCCAGGCCGGCTGGAGAGGACGTCGTGGTGTATCGAGCCCTCCCGAAAATCCCCCCATCCGGCAAGCAGAATGTCATGAGGCAGGTAATGCTGGACGTCGCCCTGCAACCAGTTCAGCACATCGACATGCCGTCTGGTGACCATGGCCTGGCTGATCAACTTCACATAGCTCACGGCCGCAGAATCTTCGCCTGTGGGCTCTATAGGAGACTTCATTTTTCACCATTTCCCAGTTCATGTTTTTCATTCGTTGACCACCATTGAAGTGGTCGCAATAACAGCTCAATTCATGATTGAAAAATGATTCCCGAAAAGCAATAGAAGGATGGCGCACAGTGCATGTAGGAGAAAAAAACGGCGGCCTGTAGGCCGGCACGCCGCGAGGTGCGCCGGGTAACACTTTGCAGCATCGGCATGGCCTGGGGAGTGCGGCCCGTCATGCGCTTGCCCCCACCGATTCACCTGCCGGCAAGGATGGTCTTCCTACGACTTGCAACATTTTGTCTGTAGCATTTTGCAAATATCAGGCCTCATCGATGCCTGTTCGGATTACGCTACCTCCTTTGTTTTTTCAGCGAGATGCAAGGGCCAATGAGCAGTACAAAAATGAAACGCAGCATTGAGGTGGATACCTTGCGGGGCATCGCGTGCGTGCTGCTCGTGCTCTTTCATGTCGTGGGTGACACACCATCGGTCGGGTTGAGAATTCCGGAGGGGCATTGGCTGCAGGTGGTCAATGAAACGCTGGCCTATGTCCGGATGCCGCTCTTTTCCTTCATCTCGGGCTACGTCTACGGCTTTCGTCCCTACCAGGGCAATCCACTGGGTTTTATCAAAGGCAAGGTGCGGCGGTTACTGCTGCCCCTGATCACCGTGGGCACCCTTTTTGCGGTTGTTCAGGCCATCACGCCAGGCGCCAATGCAACTGTTGACCACTGGTGGCTGCTGCATATCGAACCCGTTGGGCATTTCTGGTTCCTGGAAGCGCTGTTCATTGTCTTTTTGCTTGTTCTGTTGCTGGAGCACCTGGGCGCCCTCGCGACCGGGGCCGGCTTCGCAGCGGTCTGGATCTTCAGCGCGATGATGTTCATCTACCTTCATCCGCCCAACTACTTTGCGGCTCGCGGTGCGGTCTACCTGCTGCCATTTTTTCTGGGTGGGCTGGCCTGCAAAAGGTTTGAGATCAGGACCTCCGCCGCGCGCCTGCTGGCCGCTGCGGTCTTCATCGGCGCCGCAGTGGTTGCCATGTCATTTCCCCAGATTTCCGGGCAGGGAGGCTCCCTGCCCGCCCTCGCGCTCGGCATCTCCGGGGTCTTTCTGTTGCTCAGGAGTGGCTGGCGTTCCGAAAACCTTGCCTATGTCGGCTCGTTTTCATTTGCAATTTATCTGCTGCATGTTTTTTTCACGGCTGCAAGCCGGATCTTCTTTCAGAAAATCGGCGTCGCGGACACCTATGTGCTGTTGATGCTGGGCGTGGCCTTCGGCGTGGGCGGCCCCATCGTTGCCGCGCTGGTCATTGGCCGGTACCAGGGCCTCAACCTGTGGTTGCTGGGCAGCAATGCAAAGATAAAAGCGACAGCTGCCTGAAACCTGCTTCCGCGGCCCCCTGACCTGCCGCCGTGCCGCTCGCCGACCGGTTGTTGGGCACCTCCCCGGCGCGCTAAACTGCAGTGCCGCCGCGCACCGCTGCGCAGGGCACGCCCCCGCATCCGGCTGGCGGGCACAGGCAATCACAGGCACATTGCAAACGCATCAACAGGGACAACCTCCATGAACATCGTCATCACCGGCGGCGCCGGATTCCTGGGCGCCCGACTCGCCCGCGAGCTTCTCAAGCGAGGCCAGCTTTCACTGGCCGGCGCCGCTCCGCAAACCATTCAGACCATCACACTGGTGGACCGCGCGGCGCCGCCCGCCGATTTGGCCGCAGACAGGCGAATTCGACCGGTGGTGGGCGACCTGAACCAGCTCCTGGAAGCAAATCCGGCCGCAACCCCAGTCGTGCGGCCGGAAGACGCCATCATTTTTCATCTCGCCGCAGCCGTCAGTGGCGAATGCGAGGCCGATTTCGACCTCGGCATGCGCAGCAACCTGGACGCTACGCGGGCGTTGCTCCAAACCTGCCGCGCGCTGAAAACATCTCCCACCTTCGTATTTGCCAGCTCACTCGCCGTCTTCGGCAATTCGCCGGAACAACCCCTGCCTGCGGTGATTGACGACATGACGCTGCCCACACCGCAAAACAGCTATGGCATCCAGAAATTCATCGGCGAGCAACTGGTGGCCGACTACGCCCGCAAAGGCTTCGTCCGGGGCCGCAATGTGCGCCTGATGACCGTCAGCGTGCGGCCCGGCAGGCCCAATGGCGCGGCATCCAGTTTTCTGAGCGGCATGATCCGCGAACCCCTGGCAGGCGTACGGGCCGCCTGCCCTGTGCCGCCAGAAACAGCCGTGGCCCTGTCTTCGCCGGGCCGCACGATTGACGGGCTGATACGGGCGGCGCAAGCCAGCGATGCCGAATGGGGCGCCCGCACCGCCATCAACCTGCCGGCGCTCAGGACAACGGCTGGCGACATGGCCGCCGCGCTGGAGCGCGTGGCAGGCAAGCAGGTGGCCGCGCTGATCGACTGGACGCCGGACCCTGCGGTGGCAAATATCGTCACCAGCTGGCCCGCCCACATCAATGCCGTACGCGCCCGCGGGCTCGGGTTGCTGCCCGACCCCGACTTTGAAACCATCATTCGGGACTATGTACTCGAAAACCCCAATGTGGCGACTCTGGCCAAGCAGACATAATTCGAATTTGTATGACAACTTTTGGCGCGCCGGAAGCCCGTCAGAACGACAACCCAACCCCTCGGAGACTCCATGAAACTCAACAAACTCATCATCGGCATGTCCATGGCCCTCGGTATTGTGGCCAGCGCCGCGGCGCAGACCACGATGAAGATCAGCATCTCCACGGCGCAGAACTCACATCAGGGCGTGGGCATCGACACCTTTGCCAAAGAGGTGGAAAAGCGCACCGGCGGCCGTTACAAGGTCCAGACGTTTTACAACGGCGCTCTCGGTGGTGAGCGGGAGTCTATCGAAGCTGTGCAACTGGGCACACAGGAACTGGCCATGTCGTCCACCGGTCCGATTCCCAATTTCGTGCCAGAAACCAAGATTCTGGACGTGCCGTTCCTGTTTCGCGACAAGGCGCATGCGCGGGCTGTTCTCGATGGCCCCATCGGCCAGGAACTGCTGACCAAATTCGACGCCAAGGGCTTCAAGGCGCTGGCTTGGGCTGAAAACGGCTTTCGGCACATGACCAACAGCAAGCGTGACGTCAAGGGACCGGAAGACCTGAAGGGCCTGAAGATGCGCACCATGGAAAATCCGGTGCACATTGCCGCTTACAAAGGCCTTGGCATCATTACCACGCCGATGGCGTTTCCCGAAGTATTCACCGCGCTTCAACAGGGCACGGTAGACGGTCAGGAAAATCCCCTGTCCGTGATCATGGCGTCCAAGTTCGACCAGGTGCAAAAACACCTGACGCTGACCGGCCACGTTTATTCACCCTGCATTTTCGTGATGAACAAGGCTGCTTTCGACAACCTGAGTCGCGCCGACCAGGCCGCGTTTGTCGAAGCAGCCAAAGAGGCGGCCAAAGCCAATCGGGCCCGCGTCGATCAGGATGACGCGAACGGGGTCACTGAACTTCGCGCCAAGGGAATGACCGTGATTGAGAGCTTTGACAAGTCAAAGTTTGTGACTGCTCTGGGGCCGGTGAATACCGAATTTGAAAAGCAGTTCGGCAAGACCAATCTCGACAAGATCCGAAACTACAAATAATCAAGCAGCTTAAAATTGCTACAGTTTTTGCAGCAAAGGCGCCCGCGGTCATAGGACTGACGGGCGTTTTACTTATAAAAATGGTTCAAACCCGATGAAACAGGCTTTTCTCAAATTCGAACACTGGACAACGCAGTTCTCCATGCTGGTGGCCTGCCTCATGCTGGTCATTGCGTCCTCGCTGGGCATGTTCCAGATCATTACGCGCTTTGTGCTTGAGCAACCTGCGGAGTGGAGCGAAATACTGATCCGGTTGAGCCTGATCTGGATGGTGTTCATGGGGATACCCACCGCCTTCCGTCAGGGCGCCATGGTGAGTGTGGATGTGCTCTATCGCTGGAGCCCACCCAAATTGAAGCGGGTACTGGACTGGCTGGTCTGCCTGGCTGCACTGCTGCTGATAGCCGTCATCGTCTGGTGGGGGTGGGACTATTCGATTCGAGGACGCGTCCAGTCGATGGCGGGGCTGGAATCCATTTCGATGTTCTGGGGTTATGTGGCCATGCCGGTGGGTGCCATGTTTTGCGTAGTGGGCATCATCGGCAACCTGATTGATCCACAACGCAACGAGTTGGAGACGGCGCAATGACCGCAGTAATGATTTCCACCATGGTGCTGTGCTTTGCACTCACCGTTTCAGTGGCCGTATCCATCGGTCTTGCCTCGATCTTCGGTATCCAGGCATCCAATATCAACATGCTGATTTCCGTGAAGGAAATGTTTTCCTCAATCAACAAGTTCCCTCTGGCGGCCATCCCGTTTTTTATCCTGGCCGGCAACCTGATGGAAACCGGCGGCATCTCTCGCCGCCTGGTTGAATTTGCCAAGAGCATCGTCGGTGGGATTCAGGGCGGCTTGCCCATGACCTGCGTGCTGACCTGCATGATTTTTGCTGCGGTGTCAGGCTCGTCGGTCGCTACCACTTTCGCCATCGGGGCCATCCTCATACCCGCGCTGATCAAGCACGGCTACCCGACCGCATACGCGGCAGCCCTGCAGGCCACCAGCGCGGAGCTTGGCGTGATCATTCCACCCTCCATCCCAATGATCCTCTATGGCGTCAGCGCCGAAGTCTCCATTGGCGAGCTGTTCATTGCCGGCTTTGGACCAGGCCTGCTCATCGGTTGTGCACTGATGCTGTTTGTGCACTTGTACTGCCGCTGGAAGGGCTGGGGCAAGCACGACGGCGATGGCCGGTTGAGTCTTGGCAAGGCAACCTTGCAGGCTGGCTGGGCACTTCTGATGCCCGTCATCATTCTGGGTGGAATTTACGGTGGTATTTTCACCCCCACCGAGGCCTCGGCAGTGGCTGTGTTTTATGCGCTCGTCGTGGGCATCGTGATTTACGGCGAAATCAAGCTACCCGACCTTTACAACATCCTGCGCAAATCCGTGATCTCCAGTGCGGTCATCATGTTCATCATTGCCAATGCCGGGCTGTTTGCGTTCCTGATCACGCGCGCCGGTGTGCCGGATGCAATTGGCCGATGGCTGGAAGCCGTGCTGCAATCCCCGGCCCTCTTCCTGCTGGGCGTTAATACGGCACTGTTCGTGATCGGCATGTTCATTGAAACCAGTGCGGCCATCATTGTCCTGGCCCCTATCCTGGCGCCCGTCGCAGTACATTTCGGGATTGATCCGGTCCACTTCGGGCTGATCATGGTGGTCAACCTGGCACTTGGCATGATCACACCGCCCTTTGGCGTGAACCTGTTTGCGGCCTGTACCGTCGCCAGGATTTCGCTGGACCGAATCGTGACGCACCTGATTCCGTTTGTGCTGGTGATACTGGCCTGCCTGATGGTGGTGACCTATGTGCCGCAACTGTCGCTTGCCCTGCGGGATTTGGTCTACGCACGGTAGGCGATCGTGGGGGATTCACGCGCCTGTCTTTTTTCTGGGCCATGCTTGGGGGTTCATTTCTGCGAAAGCCCAATGTCGCTTCACAAAACCGCCCGCACCCGGGCCGAACTGAGGCCCGGCATGACCACCATGAGCCAATCCAGGGGCACCTTGCCGCCGGGCAGACGGCAGCAAATCCGTGTCAGAGTTCCTGCCACTGACTGACGGACTGAACCTCGCTTCCGTTACACTTGAGAGGTCAGGAGAGAGTTTTCACCGCGAAAACCGCCGAAGGCGCACGAACATCATGAAGTCAACCCCCATGGTGCACTGAACGCTCAGGCAAAAGGACTGGCAACCGTTTTCCGGCGTCTGGCGCCGGAAAACGTTCCCTACTGGAGAGAGGCCGCTTTAGAGGCGGCCCACCGAAGGAGCAAGCCTGCATCGCCAGGTGAATCTCTCAGGTAAAGTGGACAGCAGGGGCAGCGCATGACCATGGGTCATGGATTCATGTTTGCCCCCGGAGAACGCCTTGTCCAACGCCTCTTCTGCTTCCCCCGAAGAACTGCTCAAAACACCACTGCATGATCTGCACGTGGAACTCGGCGCGCGCATGGTGCCATTCGCAGGCTATTCCATGCCGGTGCAGTACCCTGCGGGCCTGATGGCCGAGCACCACCACACACGCCAGGCAGCTGGACTTTTTGATGTGTCCCACATGGGCCAGTTGCGCCTCGTGGGTCCCGATTCAGCGGCGGCGCTGGAAACCCTGCTGCCTGTTGACGTGATCGACCTGCCAGCAGGCAAGCAGCGCTACGGCCTGCTGCTCAATGACGATGGCGGCATCATCGATGACCTGATGTTTTTCAACCGCGACTACGCGAACGACGGCGACCTCTTCATCATCGTCAACGGTGCCTGCAAGGTCGGCGACATTGCGCACATCCAGGCAAAGATAGGCTCGCGCTGCGAAGTCATCCCCATGCCCGAGATGGCGCTCATGGCGCTGCAGGGCCCCCAAGCCGTCACCGCGCTCCAGCGCCTGGCGCCCGGTGTCGAAAAGCTGGTGTTCATGACCGGCGGGCGCTTCACCGTGGCCGGCTGCGACTGCTTTCTCACACGCAGCGGCTACACCGGCGAAGACGGTTTCGAAATCTCGGTGCACGCATCGCAGGCCGACACGCTGGCCAGAGCCCTGCTGGCCCAGCCCGAAGTCAAGCCTGTTGGGCTGGGCGCGCGCAACTCGCTGCGGCTCGAAGCCGGCCTGTGCCTTTACGGCAATGACATTGACAGCGGCACCACACCGGCGGAAGCGGCGCTCAACTGGGCCATCCAGAAGGTCCGGCGCACCGGCGGCGCGCGCGCCGGAGGATTCCCCGGTGCGGAAAAAATTCAGGCACAGCTGGCCAACCCGGCGACGCTTGCCCGCAAGCGCGTGGGCCTGGTGGCGCTGGAGCGCGTGCCTGTGCGCGACCACACCGAACTGCAAAGCACCGCGGGTGCACCCATTGGCACCGTGACCAGCGGCCTGCTCGGCCCCACCATCAACCAGCCGGTAGCCATGGGCTACGTCAGCCCCGATTTTTCCGCCATCGGCACGCGGGTGAATGCCCTGGTGCGCGGCAAGGCCGTTCCGATGGAAGTGTCGGCCATGCCGTTTGTGCCCAACCACTATTACCGAGGCTGAATGTCCAGCTGTCTTTGACCGTTGCCCTTTGCCCTTTGCCCTTTGCCATTTGCCCTTTGCCATTTGCCATTTGCCGCCACCTCTTGCATTATTTTCACGTTAACTTGCTGAATCCTTTTCACTGAACTTTTGAACTTTTGAACTTTTGAACTTTTGAACTTTTGAACTTCTGGAGAACCTCATGACTGTCAAATACACCGAAGACCACGAATGGCTCAAAATTGACGGGGACACCGCCACCGTGGGCATCACGGTCCATGCGCAGGACGCGCTGGGCGATGTGGTGTTTGTCGACCTGCCGGCCGTCGGCGCCACCATGGCGCAGAAAGAAACCGCCGGCGTGGTGGAGTCAGTCAAGGCCGCCGCGGACGTCTACATGCCCGTGAGCGGCGAGGTCATTGAAGTCAATGAAGCCCTGCGCAGCGATCCGTCGCTGGCCAACACCGACCCGCTGGGCGCCGGCTGGTTCTTCAAAGTCAAACTGTCCGACGCCTCGCAGCTGGACGCCCTGATGGACGAAACCAGCTACACCCAGTTTTCTGCGGGTTAATGGCCCCCACGCTTGCCACTTCGTGTGCTGCGCTGCCCCCCGAGGGGGCTGTGCTTGCTTGGGGCGGCCCTGCGCGGCGCACGTCCGTCTATCTTTTATCGGAATAAACACATGTTGATGCAATCCGCCAAGCCGCTGGGCGAGCTTGAAAACCCCTCTGAATTCATCGCACGCCACATCGGCATTAATGAGGCCGATGAAGTGCACATGCTCAGTGTGGTGGGCTCCGCCTCGCGCCGCGACCTGATAGACGGGATCGTTCCGCGCTCGATCGCGCGCCGCAGCGCCATGGCCATCCCCGCACCGGTGACTGAAGCGGTGGCCCTCAAGCAGCTCAAGGCGATTGCCGCGAAAAACCAGGTGTTCAAGAACTTCATCGGCCAGGGTTACTACGGCACGTACACGCCAGGCGTGATCCTGCGCAACATCCTGGAGAACCCCGCCTGGTACACAGCCTACACGCCCTACCAGGCCGAGATTTCGCAAGGCCGCATGGAGGCGCTGATCAACTTCCAGACCATGGTGTGCGACCTGACCGGCATGCCCATTGCCAACGCGTCCATGCTTGACGAAGCGACGGCTGCCGCCGAAGCCATGACGCTGGCCAGGCGCAGCGTGAAAAGCAAAAGCAATGTCTTCATCGTCGCAGGCGACTGCCATCCGCAAACGATTGAAGTCATCCAGACCCGCGCGAAGCCGCTGGGCATTGAAATCAGGGTCAGCACTGCAGTGGCTACCGTGCCGCAGCTCATGGCCGAAGGCAATTACTTCGGCGTGCTGGTCCAATACCCGGCCACCACCGGCAGCATCCACGACCTGCGCCCGCTGGCCGGCCAGGCGCATGTGGATGGCGCCGCACTGTGCGTGGCCGCCGACCTGCTCGCGCTGACCCTGCTTGCGCCGCCCGGCGAATGGGACGCCGACATTGTGCTCGGCAACACCCAGCGCTTCGGCATGCCCATGGGCAATGGCGGGCCGCACGCCGCTTACCTCGCGTGTCGCGAAGAATTCAAGCGTTCACTGCCCGGCCGCCTGGTGGGCGTGAGTGTCGACGTTCACGGCAACCCCACCTACCGCCTGGCGCTGCAGACGCGCGAGCAGCACATCCGCCGCGAAAAGGCCACCTCCAACATCTGCACCGCCCAGGTGCTGCCGGCCGTGATTGCCAGCATGTACGCGGTCTACCACGGCCCCCAGGGCCTCAAGCGCATCGCGGAGCGCGTGGCCGCCTACACCGCTATCTTTGTGCGCGGCCTGCAGGAACTCGGCTATGAAATCACCAACACCGGCGCCTTTGACTCTGTCACCATCAAGACGGGCGACGCGACCAACCTGATCGCTGAGCGCGCCCGTCAATCAGGGGCCAACCTGCGCTTTCGCCTGAACAATCACCTGGGCGTGTCGCTGGATGAAACCACCAGCCGCAAGGACATCGAACTGCTCTGGTCCTTCTTTGCCCGGCCCGGCCAGACCGTGCCCGTGGTCAGCGCGTTTGAAAAAGGCATCGAGTCCCTGATCCCGGAAGACCTGCGACGCACCAGCGCCTTCCTGACCCATCCGGTGTTCAACACCCACCATTCCGAAACCGGCATGCTGCGCTACATCCGCATGCTCAGCGACAAGGACCTGGCGCTGGACCGCAGCATGATCCCGCTGGGCAGCTGCACCATGAAGCTCAACGCCACCAGTGAGATGATTCCCATCACCTGGCCCGAGTTTGCCAACATCCACCCTTTTGCCCCTGGCGAACAACTGCAGGGCTATGCCGAACTCGACCAGGAGTTGCGCGACTGGCTTTGCCAGGCCACCGGTTATGCGGGCATCAGCCTGCAGCCCAATGCGGGCTCACAGGGCGAATACGCCGGCCTGCTGATCATCAAGGCCTACCATGAAGCACAAGGACAAGGCCACCGCAACATTTGCCTGATTCCGTCGTCGGCCCACGGCACCAACCCGGCCAGCGCGCAGATGGTGGGCATGACCGTCGTCGTGACCGCCTGCGATGCGCAAGGCAATGTGGACATGGCCGACCTCCAGGCCAAGTGTGAGCAGCACAGCGCCAACCTGGCCTGCGTGATGATCACCTACCCCAGCACGCACGGCGTGTTTGAAACCCATGTCAAAGAACTTTGCCAGCTGGTGCATTCACACGGCGGACGCGTGTACGTGGACGGCGCCAACATGAATGCGCTGGTCGGCGTGGCTGCGCCGGGCGAATTTGGCGGCGACGTGAGCCATCTCAACCTGCACAAGACCTTCTGCATTCCGCATGGCGGCGGCGGGCCCGGCGTGGGCCCGGTATGCGTGGTGGCCGACCTGGTGCCTTACCTGCCCGGCCATGCGACAGCCGGATATGCAGGAGGCGGCCGAGCCTTCGGAGAGGGCGCCAGCTTTTCCGCCGGGCCGCCCCAAGGAAAAGACGCCTCCTCGGGCGGCAGCGCAGTGAAAAGCGTGGGTGCCATTTCCGCGGCCCCCCTGGGCAATGCGGCCGTGCTGCCCATCAGCTGGATGTACTGCCGCATGATGGGCCCCGAGGGGCTGACGCGCGCCACCGAAATCGCCATCCTGAGTGCCAACTACATCAGTTCGCGCCTGAAAGACCACTACCCGACGCTGTACGCGAGTGAAAACGGCCATGTCGCGCATGAGTGCATCCTGGACCTGCGCCCGCTCAAGGACAGCAGCGGCGTCACCGCCGAAGACGTGGCCAAGCGGCTGATCGACTACGGCTTTCACGCGCCGACCCTCAGCTTCCCGGTTGCCGGCACGCTGATGGTGGAGCCCACCGAGAGCGAAACGCTGGACGAACTGGACCGCTTCATCGACGCGATGATCGCCATTCGGCAGGAAATCCGCCGCATCGAAAAAGGCGAGTGGCCGCAGGACGACAACCCGCTGAAGGCCGCGCCGCATACGGCGGCAAGCCTGCTCAAGGGCGAATGGAACCACGCCTACACACGCGATGTCGGGGCAGCCATCCTCAGCAAGACCCAGCACGCCAAATACTGGCCGCCGGTGGGCCGCGTCGACAACGTCTACGGTGACCGCAACCTGTTTTGCAGTTGCGTGCCCGTGAGCGATTACGCCTGAAACCAATCTGGGATTTCTTCAGGGTTTGCTGCCGTTCACTGCCCGTCACTGCCCTTTACTTCCGCTCTGCCCTGCATGGATTCGCAGACACTCCTGGTCGTGACGGGCGCCGCACTGGCCGGCTTTGTGCAGGGCCTTTCAGGCTTCGGCTTTGGCCTGGTCGCCATGTCCGTCTGGGCCTGGACGATCGATCCGCGGCTTGCTGCCGCCATGGCGGTCTTTGGCGCCCTGACCGGGCAGCTGGTGGCCGCCGCGACGGTGCGCCGCGGCTTTGATCTGCGGCGTCTGGCCCCTTTTGTGGCCGGTGGCCTGCTCGGCATTCCCGCCGGACTGCTGGTGCTCCCCTTGATGGACGTGCAGATGTTCAAGGCCTTTCTGGGCATGCTGCTCATGCTCTGGTGCCCTGCCATGCTGATGGCAGGCCAATTCCCCCGCATCACCGCGGGCGGGCGTCTCGGCGACGGGCTGGCGGGCGGCGTAGGCGGCATGATGAGTGCGATGGGCGGCTTTTCGGGGGTCATTCCCACGCTCTGGTGTACGCTGCGCGGCTATGACAAGCACGCCCAGCGCGCCATCATTCAAAACTTCAATCTGGCCGTGCTGATGGTCACCATGGCCACCTACATCGCCACCGGCATCGTGACCCGCGAAACCGTCCCCATGCTGGCCATCGTGGCACCAGCCATGCTGCTGCCTTCACTCATCGGCGCCCGGGTCTACATTGGTATCAGCGAAGTAACATTCCGCAAGATCGTCTTGAGCCTGCTGACGGCCTCGGGTGCAGCCCTGCTGGGCTCCTCGCTGCCACAGCTGCTGGGCCGTGCGAGCTGATACGGCGCCTGTAACTTCGCCGTTACAGGGTATTGCGCCGGCCCAGAGATAATGCAGCCGACTGTGTCCGCATGCGTTCTCCGTTTTGCCGGCTTCAGCCTTACCCCCGTTACCCCGTCATCATCCGCCACCCTTTATGACCAACCCCATGAACATCATGAAAGCCGTTCCAGCCCTGCTGGCCTCCTGCGCGCTGGCCACCAGCGTGCTGGCTGCAGCGCCCACCGAAACGCTGCCCACGGGCGTGAAAGTGGTGCACAGCGTGGACGGCACCGGGGCGCAGCCCAAGGCCTCGGACACGGTCAAGGTGCACTACCGCGGAACGCTCGCCGACGGCAAGGAATTCGACAGCTCCTACAAACGGGGAAAACCCGCCACCTTTCCCCTCAGCCGCGTCGTGCCGTGCTGGACGGAAGGCCTGCAGAAGATCAGGGTCGGCGGCAAGGCCACGCTGACCTGCCCGCCCGCCACGGCGTATGGCGAGCGCGGCGCCGGCGGTGTGGTGCCGCCCAATGCGACGCTGACGTTTGAAGTTGAGTTGCTGGCCATCGAGAAATAAGCAACCCGCACGGGCGCGGCCTCACGCCACCGCTTACGCTGCCTCGCTGAGTGCCGCCAGCAGCGCCTGGTTAAAGGCATCTGCCCGTTCAAACTGAACCCAGTGCCCGGCGGCATCGATGAGCGTCAGGGTCCGGAAATTTCGGGCTTGCCGCATGGCCGCCGCCAGCGCATCCAGCCTGCCCCGGTACAGGGCATCTTCGCTGCCGTAAATGGCATGCACCGGGCAGCGCACCTGCTCCAGTGAACGCGCCAGCACGTCAGTACGCGACAGACTGCGCCCTTTCATCCGGTCACGCAGCACATTGGCCACATGCAGGCGAAGCGCCAGCTCGGTGATCGCCTCCGGGTGGTACAGCATCAGCGCCGCCAGGTTGCCGTGGTGAATTGCATCGCGCTGGGCCGGGTCGGTCAGGTGCCGCCAGGAGTTGAGCTGGATTGGCTTGACGGGTGCGATGCCCAAACCGGGTGCGCCCACCAGCACCACACGGGCAGCCCGCGCCGGAAACTGTGCCGCCAGAAATCCGGCCACCATGCCGCCAAACGAAAAACCCACCAGGTCACAGGCCGCGTCACCGAGCAGCAACTTGAGCCCCTGCTCAATCGGCCCAGGCAAGGCATCGGCATCCGTCCCCTGTGCCGGTGCGGCTGAATCGCCAAAACCGGGCAGGTCCGGCACATAGACCCGGCGACCCGACTCGACGAGCGGAAGGATATTGCGCAGCCAGTGCGTCCAGCTGCCGCTGCCGCCATGAAGCAGCACCACGGGCGCCAGGGACCGGCTGCCACCCGCCTCGCCCCAGACATGCCAGACCATGGTGCCCGCGCCGCAGGGGGTTTCCCTGCGGACCGCTGTTTTTAAAAGCGCTTGTGCTTCAGGGGGGACTTGGATTTGAATTGGAACCTGTGTTGAAAGAGTCATTCAGCATTTATACCTTGCCCCGCTCCTCGATGTCGCGATGTCGCGATGCCGATGTGAAACAGCAACCCTCAGCTTTCGATCACGACCGGGGGACCGAGACGGTAGCGCTCCAGAATCTCCATGTCCGGGTCGAGCCCCAGGCCCGGCCCAGGCGGCACTGACAGTCGTCCCTGGCGAGCGCGCACGGCGTCGTGATACGGGCTGGCTTGCAGGTCGCCGAAGAAGAGCTCGAAGGCGACCTCCGGCGCGAAGGCCGCCGCGAGGTGAAGCGACGCCAGAAAGCCCGGGCCGAAGTAGAAACAGTGCGGCACGTAGTCGACGCCATGCGCGCGCGCCAGGATCGCAGCCTGTGCCACCGCCTCAATGCCGCCGAACTTGATGACGCTGGGCTGGCAGATGTCGACCGACCCGGCCCGCAGCATCGCGGCCAATTCGTGCACACCGGAAACGTTCTCTCCCGCGGCGATCGGAATCGTCGTCGCCGCGCGTACACGTGCCAGGCCGGCGTAGTCCTCCGGCGGCCACACGGGTTCTTCCAGCCAGGCCAGACGCGAGGCCTCGAGCGCGCGGGCATGCTCGATCGACTGGGACACGCTCCACGGACAGTTGGTGTCAAGCGCGAGCCATACCGATTCACCGCAAGCAGCGCGCGCCGCACGCACCGTGTCCAGGCGGACTTCGTGCAGCTTGATGTGGCGAAATCCCTGCGCCAGGGCGCGATCAACGGCCGATGTGACCAACTCGGGCTCCGCATAGCGCAGCAGGCTCGCGTAAGCAGTCAACTCACGCGGCGCGCCCCCCAGCAGCGATGCGACCGGCAACGACGCCTGCTTGCCGGCGATGTCCCACAGCGCAATCTCGATGGCCGAAAGCGCGTACACCACCGGACCCGTTCGACCATGGATATGGAACCGGTGGAGCATCTCCGTCATCAATCGCGACCGGTCGGAAACATCGCGCCCGATGAACGCCGGCCCAACAAGTGTCGTCAAGGCCGCGCTGGTGATGGGGCAGGCCACGTGCCCCCACCCCTCGCCCCAGCCATCGATGCCCGCGTCCGTGCGAACACGCACAAACAGGGAATCCACCGAAGTCCAGTTCATCCCGGCAAACGCCGTCGGTGCCGCCCCCATGTCGAACGGCACACGGATGGGGTGGAGCTCGATTCGAGTGATCTTCATGGCCGCAACTCCTCAATGCTGTCGGCCAATATGGTGACCTGCCCTTGGCCATTTGGCAACCCGTTTCCTGGGGTTCGGGCCTGCGGCCATCGAGAGTCCAACCGGCGGCTATATCCATTCGCCGAACCACCTGGCCGGCTTGAACCGGGTTCGATTTCCGGACGGTTTGACGATCACGCCGTAAGGGGTTCCGCCCTGCCTGACCGCTAAGCCGCTACGCCGCCAGCTGTCCCAGCCACTGCATCGCGCCCGTCAATTCGTCCGGCGTGATCTCGTGGGCGTTGGGAAACTCGGTGTACCGCAGCGTCAGCGGCAGCTTTTGCACATGCTCGCGAATCGACCGGGAATGGGCGACGGGCAGCACCTGATCGCGGCTTCCGCCGCTGACCCATAACTGCTTGCCCTGCAGCTGCGCCTCGGGTACCACGAACGGCAGCACTTCAGCCAGCAGGCGGCTGTGCAGCACCATCGCACCGTGCACGAGCTGAGGCTGGGTCAGCAGCAGCGAGAGCGACATGATGCCGCCCTGGCTGAAACCACCCACGACCACGCGTTCGGGCGGCACGCCAAGCTGCAGCGACAGGGTCGCAAGGGTCTCCGCCACCAACCGCCGGCTGGCGGCTTCCTGCGCCTGATGGATGACACGCTGGCCCTGCGGTGAAACGCCAAACTGAAACCAGGCATACGAACCGTGCCCCATCACATTCGGCGCGCGCAGGCTGACCACATGAAAGTTGGCCGGCACATGGGATGCCAGGCCGAACAGGTCTTCTTCATTGCTGCCCACGCCGTGCAGCAGGACCAGCAGCCACGGACTGGCGGTTCCCGGCGCCGCATCCCGTTTCAAAAAAGATAGCGGAACACTGCCAGATTCATTGGATTTCACGTTGTTTTCAGTCATATAAAACTCTTGCTTCGAAGGATGGCTCGGGTCTTCAGACAGGCTGCGCCGATGCCAGCGCAAATGAATCCATCGCAAGGATGCCGTGCATCACCTCGCGGCTCAGGTAGTCGGCCTGCACCGCTTCCTCGTCGCCCCAACCCGCAGCCCCCAAAGCAAAAAATACCGGCAGGAAATGATCTTCACTCGGATGCGCCCGCTGCGCATGCGGTGCCTGGCGGCGGTAGTCGAGCAGTGCGGCCTTGTCGCCGCGCACGACGGCCGACTCCACCCAGCGGCTGAACTCGACCACATAAGGCGACGGCTCGCGCTCGCCGCCAAAAAACTCACGCAGGTTGTGCGTCATGCTGCCCGAGCCAATGACCAGCACACCTTTGGCCCGGAGACTGCGCAACGCACGGCCCATGGCCAGCACCTGGGCCGGGCCGTAGCCCAGCGGCAAAGCCACTTGCACCACCGGCACATCTGCCTTGGGGAAGAGATGCATCAGCGGCACCCAGGCGCCATGGTCGAGCGGGCGCTCCGCATCGCTGTCAGTGGCCATGCCGGCGTCCTGCAACAAGTCCCGCACTTCGGCCGCCAGTGCCGGGCTGCCCAAAGCCGGGTATTGCAGTTCGTACAGCGCAGGCGGAAAACCGCCAAAGTCGTGCCATGTGGCGGGTGCCGGGTTGGCCATGACCGCCGGGGTGCGCGCCATCCAGTGCGGCGACATGATGACAATGCCGCGCAAACCACCGGGCGCCTGGGCCAGGGCCGCGCCCCACCGGGTCAGCGCCGGGCCGGTGCTGCCGGCATCAATGGCAAACAGCGGTGCGCCGTGGGATAAAAACAGGGCCGGCAGTGTTGATGTCCGCATGACGAAATCCTTTCCAAAGATAACCTGATACTGTAGTTATCCAGAAACAAAAGATAAATACCATAAATATTGATTTATTGACTCTGAAATATTGACAATAAGTGGTCAAAACGACACTCTGACCTTGCCTGGACGAGATTTGGATACCGCCCGGATCACTCACCCTTAAAAGGAAAAGGCGCAAACGCACACCATGGACCAACTCCGCCAGATTGAAACCTTTGTCGCCGTGGTGCAAAGCGGCAGCTTTGTCAAAGCCGCCGGGAAGCTGGGCGACTCCAAGGCTGCGGTGTCGCGCCTGGTGCTGGAGCTTGAGGCCCGGCTTGAAACGCGGCTTCTGAATCGCACCACCCGCAAACAGTCGCTGACCGAGTCGGGCGCCGATTATTTTGAGCGCTGCCGAAAAATCCTGGATGACCTGGCCGAAGCCAACCAGGCCGCCAGCGCCAGTACCGCCCGACCGGTGGGCCGGCTGCGCATCAATGCGCCCGTCAGTTTTGGCAACCTGCATCTGGCGCCGCTGTGGGGCGGTTTTCTGCAGCGGCACCCCGACGTGACGCTGGACGTCACGCTCTCCGACCGCCAGGTGGACCTGGTGGAAGACGGCTACGACCTGGCCATCCGCATCGCCCGCCTGGCCAACTCCAGCCTGATCTCGCGCCAGCTCGCCAGCACCCGGCTGGTGCTGTGCGCCTCGCCTGCCTACCTGAAACGGCATGCCCCGCTACGCACCATTGAAGACATTGCCACGCATCCGGTCATCGCCTACAGCTACTGGTCAGGCGGTGACAGCTGGGCGTTCGAGGGGCCGGAGGGCCCTGTCGAGGTGCTCACCCAGGCCCGCCTGCGCAGCAACTCCGGCGACACCTGCCTGGCCGCGGCGCTGGCGGGCCAGGGCCTGATCCTGCAACCCACCTTCATTGTCGGACCCGACCTCAAGGCAGGCCGGCTGGTGGAAGTTCTGCCGCACTACCGCGCAACCACGCTCGCCATCCATGCGGTGTACCCGAGCCGGCAGCACCTGTCGGTCAAGGTGCGGCGCATGGTGGAGTTTCTGGCGGCTGCGTTTAAAAAGCCGACCTGGGACTTGTAAAGCTGCCGCCGCCAGTCAGGCGCCGCTTCACACCCCCGGGTAATCGCGCCAGATGCTGCGGTCGGCGGTCAGGGGGCGGGAAATGCACCAAACTGTCTTGCCGGTCTGAGGGCTCGGCCTTTTTCAGTGCACTGATGTCGATGGGCATGTTCATGGAGGTGGCTCCTGGTACAGCCCCAATTCTTCAAACATGGCTACCGGGCGGCTATCCGTTTTCCGCAGACCGGCAGCCGCACTGTCCCTGCACTGTCCATTTCCCGCGACTTTCCTGGCGGCTCGCCGGTTTTCAGGCACCGCCCCTCTGATGGCGCGCTTCTTGCAGATTGCAGTGCGTTGCCCGCAACACCCCTCCACCACCACTTCCGCCATGAACTCCGCCTTCACCACCTCTTTTGACAGCCGACCCGCTGCTGCAGGTGTGTTTGAGCCCAGCCTGCTGCGCGCCCACCGGCTATTTGAATCCAGTGATCTGGATGACACGCGCGAACGCATCTCGCGTGTCATGCAGCCCCACCATCTGCAGCCGCTGTCGCGCTGCGCCAGTGGCCGCCGCTCGAAAACCTCGCATATGGACTTCGTCCGTGTCGGCGGCATAGGCATGGGCGCCATCGACTTTGGCGAAGCCATGCGCGTCGATGTCGGCCATGTGGAGGACTACCACCTGCTGATGTTTTGCCTGCGCGGCCAGGCCGCGACGCTGACCGACGGCCAGCCCGTGCAGGCCAGCGCGAGCCACGGCATGATCTGCGCACCCGGCCGCTCGTTCGTGGCAAACCTGTCGCCGGACTGCGAGCAATTCGTGCTGCGGCTGGACCGCGGCATGGTCGCAGCTCATGCCGGGCGCGACGTGCAGTTTCACCCCAGCCTGGACCTGCGCCGGCCCGAGTTGCAAGCCTGGTTCGATCAGCTGCGCGTGCTGGCCACCTCCTCCACCTTGCTGAAAACCGCGCAACGCAACCCGCTGATTGCGGTGGAACTCGAACGCCTGCTGGTTCATCTGCTGCTGGCTGGCCAGGCCTGGACCGATCAAACGCCTGCCGCGAGGGCCCCCAGCGCCGGACGTGGCCTGGCACCCGCCTGCGTGCGGCGCGCCGAGGCCTTTATCCAGGCCCATGCCGACGAGCCCTTGCGCCTGGCCGACATCGCCGGGGCGACCGGAGTGCCCACGCGCACCCTGCTGGACGCGTTTCAGCGATTTCGCGACTGCAGCCCCATGCGGTACCTGCGCGAAGTCCGGCTGGAACTGGCGCACCAGCAATTGCGCCAGCCCGACAGCCAGACCACGGTGGCCACTGTGGCGCTGGACTGCGGCTTTTTGCACCTGGGGAGGTTTGCCCAGGCCTATCGCAAGCGGTTTGGCGAGTCGCCATCGGCCACCCTGCACGCGGGCGCCTGAACAGCACCGCCCGCATCATGCATTCGCCATCCTCCCGGGACCCTGTCATGCAAGACTCCAAGCTTTTACCCAGCCTGCATCACGCGGGGTCTCCTGCCCTGAATAAACTTTCACGCCCCGAACGCCACACACTGTTTGATGACGTGCAGGGTATCTTCACGGGCACCTTGTTCGTCTCGCTGGCACTCGTGATCTTCAACCAGGCCGGGCTGCTGGCTGGTGGCACGGCGGGCCTGGCCTTTGTGCTGCATTACGCCACCGGCATGAGCTTCGGCAAGCTGTTCTTTCTGGTCAACCTGCCCTTTTACGGCTTCTCCTGGTTTCGCATGGGGCGCGAATTCACCATCAAGACCTTTCTGGCCATCTCGCTGCTGTCGCTGCTGACAGAGTGGTCGCCGCGGGTCCTGGACATCGCGCAGATTCACCCGCTGTATGCGGCCATGGTGGGCGGTTTGCTGCTGGGCACGGGTTGCCTGTTTTTGGCGCGCCACAGGGCCAGCCTGGGCGGCGCCACCATCGTGACGCTGTACCTGCAGGAAAAGCACGGCTGGCGCGCCGGCAAGGTGCAAATGGCCATTGATTCGACCGTGGTGCTGCTGGCCCTTTTTGTGGTTCCGCCCGAGCGGGTGAGCTGGTCGGTGCTGGCTGCCGTGTTGATGAGCCTGTTTTTATGGGTCAACCACAAGCCGGGCCGCTATTCGGTAACCTAATTCCATTTCCATTTCCATTTCCAATTCAATACGAGATCAGGCGCTCCGCCACAGACAATGCTGCAGCACGGCAAGGCGGAACAACGACATATCGTGTTGAAGGAGAAATGGAATGACCCGCTACTCGCCAACCTTGCCGCGCGAGGCCTTGATCTCCGAGCGCTGGCTTTTGCCCGCCAGACGGCGCTGTTTCGAGCCATAGGTCGGCTTGGTCGCGCGCCGGGGTTTGGGTGGCGATGACACGCTGTCCACCACTTCCTGCAAACGCATCAAGGCGTCGCTCCGGTTCATCTCCTGCGTGCGGTGCTGCTGTGCCTTCAGGACAAACACGCCCTCCTGGGTGATGCGGCTGTCGCTGAGCGCCAGCAGGCGGGCCTTGACGTCGTCGGGAAGTGAAGACGCCGCAATGTCAAAGCGCAAATGCACGGCGCTGGACACCTTGTTGACGTTTTGCCCGCCCGCGCCCTGGGCGCGGATCGCGCTGAACTCCACCTCGCGTTCATCCACCAGAAATTTCGGGGTCGGCATGGTCAACGCTGCGCGGAGTTAGAACTGGAAACGGCGATTGGATGGGTGCGCATCCGGTGATTATCGGCCCGGCCCCGCTGGCATCACAGTTGCAGCACGCCTGCATCACGCCCGCGCCACGAAAAAAAGACGGCTACTTCACACCGGCGAAAAAACTCTCCAGCAAGCGGGCAAACGCCTCGGGTTGCTCCACGGCGCTGAGGTGGGCAGCCTCCAGCGTACGCAATTGCGCGCCGGGGATGCTGTCTGCAATGGCCTGCGACATGGCCACCGGCGTGGCCTCATCACGGGTGCCCGCGATCACCAGCGCCGGGCATTCGATGCGGCGATTGCTGGCGCGAAAGTCGATGGAAGCCACCGCCTCGCAGCTGGCGGCATAGGCCGCCGCATCGGTTTGCTCCAGCTGGCGGCGCAATGCCGCCACGCGCTGCGCGCCGCCGCCGGCAAGGTCCGCCCTGAATTCGGGTGTGAACCAGCGCTGCATGGCGCCATCGGCGATGGCTGCGACGCCCTGGGCGAGCACAGTCTGGACCCGTGCCTGCCACAAGGCCCTGGCCGCATCGTCGTACCAGCTGGCCGCGTTGGCGATGACAATGCTTTTGAGCAACTGCGGCTGGCTGGCAGCGAGCGCCTGTGCCGTCATGCCGCCCATGCTCAGGCCGACAAAATGCACCGGACCTGCCGCCTGTTCGCGGATCAGGCCGGCGGCATCGCCTGCGAGCAAGTCCAGGCTGTACGGGCCGGCAGGCGCCTGCGACTGGCCGTGCCCGCGGTGGTCATACCGCAGCACGGTGTAGCGGCTCTTCAGCAGCGCGGTCACGCCATCCCACATGTGGATGTCGCAGCCGAGCGCATGGCTCAACACCACCACCGGTCCCTGGCCCTCTTTCGTCCAGTGCAAGACAGTTTTTTCCATGGTCTGGAGTGTTCTCAGGGTTTGGCGGCCAGCAGGCCTTTTTCGCGCAGGATGTCGCCGGCGACCGCGAACGCATGGTTGGCCGCGGGCACGCCGCAGTAAATTGCCGCCTGCAAAATGACCTCCTTGATGTCTTCGGGCGTCAGCCGGGATTCCGGCGGGCCATCCAGGCCGGCGCGAACGTGCATGGCGAACTCCTCAAAGGCCTTCAGCGCAATCATGGTGGACAGCACCATCAGGCGCCGCGTCTTGTCGCCAAACGCAGGGCGCCCCCAGATTTCGTGCCACGCATAACGCGTGATCAGGGCCTGGAACTCCCCATTGAAGGCGTTGCTGTTGGCAATGGATTTGTCTACCCAGGCATCGCCCAGCACCCTGCGGCGATTGACCATGCCCTTGTCGTAATCATTCATGGAGTCAGTTGTACTCATGGCGTCACTTTCATTCGGTTGTTATCTGATGGTTTCGGCGGGTTCAGCGCGGCCAGCGCCTGGGTGTGGGCCAGGACCTGGGCATGTGTCAGCTCTGCCGCATGCTGGGCCAGGCCGGGGCTGAACCATTCGTCCGCAGCTTCGGCGGGCAGCACCGCCCGCAGGGCCTCCAGGTTGGCCCGCATGCGCTGCGTGTCCACCTGCAGGCCCGGCAGCGCTTGGGCCATCGCACGGGCCGAGCCGTGCGCCGACATCAGCAGGCCCGGCCATTCAGCCAGCTCGGCCTGCCAGTTGCCAAGGGCACGCTCGTGCTCCTGTGGCATGGCGGCCAGCAGCGCGGCCACCCGTTGCGGTGCGCGTTGCGCTGCAGCCTGCGCGACCATGCAGGCCACCGGATTGCGCTTGTGCGGCATGGCCGACGACCCTCCGCGCCCCGGCTCGGACGGCTCGGCCACCTCGCCCACTTCATACTGGCCCATCAAGGCAATGTCCTTGGCCATCTTGCCGAGACTGCCCACCAGCAACCCCAACTCGCACCCGAGCGCGACCCACTCGTCGCGCTGCGTATGCCATGCGCAGGAAGGCGCCCGCAGTTTCAGCTCGGTCGCCATGTGCGCGACGACCTGCGGCCCCAGGTTTTTTCCGGCTTTGCGCATCTGGGCCTGCGTACCGACCGCGCCGCCCAGCTGCACGCTCAGGGCATTGCCGGCCGTCGTCTGCAGGCGCTGCAGGCTGCGTACCAGCGGCGCGGCCCAGCCGGCGCATTTCAGGCCAAAGCTGGTGACCGACGCCGGCTGCATCAGGGTGCGCGCCAGCACAGGATCGGCGGCATGGCGCCGGGCCAGTGCCAGCAACGCCTGCGCGGCCTTGTGGACATCGGCTTCGATCAGGTTCAGCGCATTGCGCGTCACCAGTGCCAGCGCGGTATCGATGACGTCCTGGGAGGTAGAGCCAAAGTGGACAAAACCGGCGGCATCCTTGTTGAAGAGGCCCACCGTTTCCTTCAGGCTCTTGACAAGCGGAATCGCGATGCTGCCGGCGCGCCCGCTTTCGCGCACGATCTTGGCCACATCAAACAGCTCGACCTTGCAGGTCCCGCTGATGGACTGGGCCACGTCCTCGGGAATCAACCCGACGCTGGCCTGCGCGCGCGCCAGCGAGCCCTCAAAGCGCAACATGGCGTCCAGAAAATTGCGCTCACTGAACGCCTCCAGGATTTCGGACGTGGACAGGAAACCTTCAAAAATGCTGCTCATGCGATGGATTTCATTTCAAAAGGCGATGACGGTTGTTTTTCCGCCGGGCCGCCCCAAGGAAAAATGCGCCAGATAGGGGAGGAAAGGGGCAGTGAAGTACACCAAGTGACAAACGTGGGGGGCAGCGGCCGCAGCGCCGGGCCGCCCCAAGCAAGGCCAGCCCCCTCGGGGGGCAGCGCACTACGCGCAGCGAGAAGCGTGGGGGCCAACATCATCGCTTCAGGCGTATCTGGTTGGGCAAGGGCACAGAGCGCCGCAGGACGTCTTCGCCCAGCCACAAGGCCGAACGCCAGGCGCGTTGGGCCACGGTGGGCAAAGGCATTTGCTGGTAGTCGTCATTGAAGACCTCGAAACTATAGTCACCGCGGTAGCCCAGCCTGTGGAGCTTGGTCACCAGCGTGGCGAGTGCTTCGCTGTGCACACCCTCCCCGGGAAACACGCGAAAATGCCGCGCGGTGGCAATGCGTTCCTCGACCGACTTGATCTCGGTCCACATGAAGTCGGCCAGCTGCACCAGGAATATCTTGTCGGGATCCAGCATGTCCAGTTCGTCCAGCGAGGTCTTGGTCGCAAACATGTGGAAGGAGTCAAATCCCAGGCCCAGGTTGGGCATGTCAGCCTCGCAAATGATGTCCCAGGCCTGCGGAAATTCATTGACGACACGCCCCCATGAGAGCGCCTCATAGGCTATGCGGATGTTCATGGGAATCGCCAGCATGGCCAGTTTGCGCAAGTCCTTGACCAGCGCCCGGGTGTCGTCCGTGGCATGCACAGAGGTGGATGAACAGATCAGCAACAGCCGGCAGTCCAGCGCGTGGCACATCTCCAGCATGGACTTGGCAATGTCGACTTTGTAATCGTGCAAGTGGCCCGACAGGCCCTCAAAATCGCGCAGCACCTGAAAGCCCGTCACGCGCAGGCCGCTGCCCCGCACTGCCGCAATCGCTGCGTCCAGTCCGTCAGGATGGCCCACCAGGTCCCTGGCAGCCAGCATGATCTGGGTGAAACCCGCCTCGCGGACAGCCTTGAGCTTGGCCTCGAGCGGGCCGGCCAGCGAGATGGTGTCCATCCCGAAATCGTCAATATTTCCGCTGTAGTGACTCATGATCTTCAACCGCGCTCGTCATGCACCAGCTCAAAGCTCACGCTGCCCAGCCAGCTTTTGGTCAGCGCGCCGCGGTTTTCCGTATGAACGCCGCGCGACTCGACAAACTCCACGCCACGCTTGCCCAGTTCGGCCACCGCCTGCAACACGTCGGCTGTGCCCAGGCCGATGCGCTGCAGTCCCTCGTCGCCCTCCACATCCAGCACGCTGGCTTCGGGTTCGATCAGCTGGAGGTAAAAGCGCGATGACGGCGGGCATGGGCTGCGCAGAATCCGCCCCTTGGGCAGGATGCCAAAGCGTTGTTCGGCGGGCAACTCGGTGAAGCCGAACAGCTCGCGGTAAAACTCCGCCCAGTCTTCCGTGCGGTCATTGCCGATGTACTGCACGATGCCGAAAAAATGCAGGCCGGCCACCGCGGGCGGATGCGGGTCCACGGTGGGGATGGGCACGAAGTCCACGTCATAGATGGAAAACTTGTCGTAGCGGTCTACAAAATAGATGCGGCTCTTGCCCACACCATGGATGGCGGGGATGTTCAGCTCCATGACTTCCACGCGCGAGGGCACGGCCCAGGCCCCCCGCTCCAGCGCCCGGCGATAAGCCTCTGCGGCGTCGCGCACGCGCACGGCCACGGCCGCGATCACGGGCTTGTCGGTGGGCGCCGCGCCGTCAGGCATGGCCGGAATATGGGCATTGACGATCACATTGATGCCGCCCTGCCGATACAGCAGCACCTCGCGTGAGCGGTGGCGTGCAATGGGGCGAAAGCCCATCATCTCGAGCACCTGACCCAGCGCCTGCGGCTTGGCGGTGGTGTATTCGATGAATTCAATGCCGTCCAGTCCGAGCGGGTTAACGGCATCAAGAATGGATTCCCGGTCAGTGCTTGCCGTCTGGAGGTGGGTGCTCATGGTGTTCTCCGGTTCAATGCAGGAATGATCAGGACTTCAAAGTCGCTAAAGCCCTCAAAGCAGCTGGCTTGCAGGCGCTGCAACGGTCGCACCCGGCACATGCCCGCCGCCCAGAAAGAGCCGTTCGATGTTCGGGTCGGCCAGCAGCTCGGAAGCTTTCTTGTGCAGCACCAGCTGCCCCGACTCCAGCGCAATCGCATCATCGGCCATTTTGAGGGCGCTCTTGACATTTTGTTCCACCATCAGCACCGTGGTTCCCTGCGAGGCCAGTTTTTGCAGCAGCTTGAACACGTCCTGCACCACCAGCGGCGACAGGCCGATGGAAGGCTCGTCAATCAGCAGCACCTTGGGGCGCAGCAACAGGGCGCGACCAACCTCCAGCTGCTTTTGCTCGCCCCCGGACAGCGCCGAGGCCTGGGAGTGCAGGCGCTCCTTCACGCGCGGGAAGAACTCCAGCACCTCGGGAATCCGCTCATGCGTGGTCTTGGTACCCAGCGTGATGCCGCCGAGCTCCAGATTCTGCCAGACCGTGAGCTGGCCAAACAGGTTGCGACCCTGCGGCACAAAGGCGATGCCCTTGGCCAGCAACTCTTTCTGGCTGGCCCCGGAAATGTCCACGCCATCGAGCAGGATGCGGCCCTGGCGCGGCTTGAGCAGACCGAACAGCGTTTTCAGCACGGTGGACTTGCCCGCACCGTTGGGGCCCAGCAGCAAGGTGATGGAGCCGCGCCTGACCTTGAACGACAGGTTGTTCAGGATCATGAAGTCCTTGTAACCGGCCACCACGTCGTCAAATTCAATGCAGATATCGTTTGTCATGTCAGTAATCCATGTTGTAGCGATGCACTCCCAAACCAGCAACGGCGCGGAACCGGCTTAGCCGGGCCGCAGCGGTTGCCCCCTCGAGGGGGGATCCGGCTACACGCAGTGAGCCGAGACGGGGGTGAATTTCAATTCCCAAGATACGCGTCCAGCACCTCTTTGTTGCCGCGAATTTCAGCTGGCGTGCCAATGGCCAGCACCCGCCCCTCCACCATCACCATGATGCGGTGGCACAAATCCATCACGAAATCCATGTTGTGCTCAATCACCACAAACGAGCCCTTGCGCCCGAACTTCGGGTTCTGGTTCAACTCCTTGAGCAGGCTCGAGATGCCGCCCACCAGGCTGGGGTTGACGCCGGCGCAGGGCTCATCGAGCAGCACCAGGTCGGGCTCGGCCATGAAGGCCATGGCAATGTCCACCAGCTTTTGCTGGCCATAGCTCAGCGTGCCGGCCGGCTTGCCGGCGACATGGCGGATGCGGAACTGGTCGATCAGCGCATCGGCTTTCGCGCCCAGGCCCGAGTCGCCGGGGGAAAACATGCGGCTGAGCATGCTGCCTTTGTGCTCCTGGGCGGCCACGATCAGGTTGTCGCGCACCGTCATCTTGCCAAACACCTGCAGGGTCTGGAAGGTGCGGCCCACGCCGCGCCGGCTCAGCTCCAGCGGTGACAGGCCGGTGATGTTTTTGCCGTTGAGTTCGATGGCGCCGGCGTCCGGGCTGATCTGGCCCAGCACGCTGTTGAACATGGTGGTCTTGCCTGAGCCGTTGGGCCCGATCACGCCAAAGATCTCGCCCGGCATGACTTCAAACGACACCCCGCCCACCGCCTGGATGGCGCCGTAGGATTTCTTGAGGTCGGTGACTTTCAGCACAGGGTTCGTCATGATGCGGCTCCCACCCGTTTGGTGGCGGCCACGCCCGCTGCAATTTTGCGGGCTGCCGAGGCATCACGCGCGGCACGCCGGTCCCGGATGCGGTCCGGAATGCTGAGCAAACCGTCGGGCAGCCAGACCATCAGCACCACCACCGCGGCGCCAAACATGGGCAAATACCAGTTGGAAACAAATGGTACGTCGCGCAGCCACTCCGGCAGCACCACACCGACCGCGGCGCCGACGATGGGGCCGAGAAAATAACCGGCGCCGCCAACGACAACCATCAGGTACATCATGATGGAGGCACCCACCGCGAACGGTGCGGGCTCAATGAACTGCACCAGCGAGGCAAACAGCGCGCCGGCGATACCGGCATACACCGCGCCAATGGCAAAGCTCAGCAATGTGTAGTTGCGGATGTCCACGCCCAGGCTTTCGGCCCGTATCGGGTTGTCGCGCAGCGCCCTGAAGGCTTTGCCCCAGGGCGAGCGCAGCAGGCCCCACAGCAGGCCCGACAGGATCAGCGTCACCACCAGCACAAAGTAGTAATACGGCCGGTTGGCTTCGAGCGAGTAGCCCAGGATGGCGGGGCGCGCGATGTTGTTGATGCCGAAGGTGCCACCGGTGAGCCACTCTTCGTTGCGCATGACCAGCCAGATGGCGGTATTGAAACCCAGCGTGGCAAAGGCCAGGTAGATGGCCTGCACCCGCAGCGCCGGAAAGCCGAGGATCAGCCCGACGGCGAAACAGATCAGGGCCGCCGCCGGCAAACCGAGCCAGAAGCTGAAACCGGCCTTCATCAGGATGGCCACGGTGTAGGCGCCGATGCCAAAGAATGCGGCATGGCCCAGCGATTTTTGCCCGGCGTAGCCGATGGTCAGGTTCAGGCCCATGGTGGCAATGATGAAGATCAGCCAGTAGGTCAGCAGGTAGATGCCGTAGTTCTTCAGGTACTGCGGCGCGACCAGCACCAGCAAGGCGCCCAGCACCGTGAAGACGGTCGCCATTTTGTGGTTCAAGAGCTTCATACCTTGCGCTCCTCTTTCTTGCCCAGCAGGCCTTGCGGCTTGAACAGGATCACGATCATGAAAATCACCAGTGCCACGGCGTCCTTGTAAGCGGGCGAGATGTAGGCGGAGGCGAGGTTTTCGCACACACCCACAATCAGGCCGCCCAGCAGCGCGCCGCGTGAGTTGTTGAAGCCGCCGATGATGGCGGCAAAGAAGGCTTTGGTGCCCAGGCCTTCACCCATGTCGAACTTGGCCAGGTAAGTCGGCGTGACCAGCAGCGCCGCCGCCACCGCCAGCACGGCGTTGATGGCGAAGGTGTAGAAGATCATGCGCGGCACGTTGATGCCGAGCACACTGGCGCTCTCGGTGTTTTGCGCCACGGCCTGCATGGCGCGGCCCGTGACCGTCTTGGCCAGGAAGGCCTGGGTCGCCATCACGATGACCATGGCCAGGGCAAAGGTGCCGACGTCCTGCAGGGTGATGGTGACGCCGGCAATGTTGTACAGCTTGTCGGCAAACAGGCTGGGGAAAGGATGGGCTTCGGCGCTGTAGCCGGCGCGCACGCCGTTGCGCATGGCGATCGACAGGCCGATGGTGGCCACAACGATGGGCATCATGCCGTACTTGAACAGCGGATCGACCACGCCGCGCTTGAAGACCCAGCCCAGCAGCAGCACGGCCAGCAGCACCGTGAGCACAAAGCTGACCAGCATGGGCGCGCCCAGCGAGATGAAACCCAGCAGCATGAAGGCGGGCAGCATGACAAACTCACCCTGCGCGAAGTTGATCGTGCCGGAGGCCTGCCACAGCAAGGTAAAACCCAGGGCCGCCAGCGCATAGATGCTGCCGGTGGCCAGGCCCGAGAAAAAGAGTTGGAGGAAGTCTGTCATGGGAAAGTCCGATAGGAAAGATCCGTTGGGTTAACCGCATTTTTGCGCTGCGGGATGGCACGTGCCACCCCGCAACCGGTAGCTGGCCAGCGCAGGCCAGCCGGAACTCCGGCTTATTTCTTGGCAGCGGGTTTGGCGGCAGCAGGAGCCGCGGCCGCGGCAGGGATCGTCTTGCTCACATCGCGCGTCCCGGCACCGAGCGGGGGCACCATGTCGATCACTTCCTGCTTGCCGTTCTTGACCTCGACCATGAAGCTCATGCGGTCCAGGTCGCCCTTGTTGTCAAACTCCGTGTACATGAGGGCGCCCGGGTATTTGTCGACATTGACTTTCAGGCCTTTCATGGCGGCGGCCACAGCCTTGCGGTCGAGCTTGCCAGCCTTTTCGATCGCGGCCTTGAGCATGTAGACGCCCGAGTAGCCCTTCATGCCATTGTGGTCAGACACGTATTTGTATTCGCTCTCGAACTTCGCCTTGAAGGCACGAATGGCAGGCACAGGCGCGTCAACCGTCAGGCCCACATGGGCAATGGCGCCGTTGGCAGCTTCACCAGCCAGCTCGATCACTTTTTGGCCGGTCAGCGTGGTTTCGCCGATGATGGGTTTGTTCCAGCCCTGCTTGCGCAACTCGCGCAGCAGCCGCGCCGACTCCTCTTCATTGGAGTAGGCGAACACGCCCTCCGCATTGCTCTGCTTGGCACGCAGCACGGCAGCCGAAAAGTCGACCTGGCCGGGCTCGGTGGAAATTTCGCTCAGCACTTTGGTGGGCGAGTTGGCCAGCGCCTTCTTGATGGCGTCCAGTCCGCCCTTGCCGAAATCGTTGTTCACGTAAATCACGGCGATGCTCTTGAGCTTGGCCTGCTCACTGATGTAGCGCGCCACCTTGGGCATGGCCGTGGCCTGGGTAAAGCTGGTACGAAACACATAGGGATTGCCCTGCTCGGTGATGCTGGCCGCCTCGCCACCGGTGAAGTTGGGCACCTCGGCACGGCGCGACTCGGCCATGCTGACCATGATGGAGCCCGAAAATACCGGACCGAAGATCGCAAACACGTTGTCATCAACGGCTTTTTGCGTCAGGCCCTTGGCCACGCCGGGGTTGCTCTGGGTGTCGGTGGTGACGGTCTGGATCTTTTTACCGAGAATGCCGCCCGAGGCGTTGATTTCCTTGACGGCCAGTTCCACACCGTTCTTGAAGTTGGTGCCGGCCGTCGCGCCGCCACCGGACAGCTCGACGATGTTGGCGATCTTGATGACGTCTTGCGCAAATCCGACTGTAGCCGCCATGGCTATTGCGCAAGCGGCTATCACTTTAAGAGCAAATCGTTTCTTCATGGTTGTCTCCTCTAAGGGTTGAAAGTCAGTACAAAAATCAATGCGGGGTCAATATGGAATCAACGTGGAATCAATGGGCCAGGAGTCGTGATTCCCCGACTCCCGGGACTGGAACGCTGGCAGATTCGGGGCTGGGGATGCGCTGGCCCGGGCGGTGGATCTCGCCCCGCATGGCGGCCGGATACAGGCATTCGCGAATAAAAGTGGCGTCATTGCGAACGGTTTGCGCCGCCTCGGCGTAGCCAAAAAAAGCCAGGTAATCCGGCGCTTGCTGGATCAGCATTTCAAAGCCGGGCTGTGCCACCAGATGCCGTGCCCGGGCAGCCTGGACCAGCGGTGTCGGCTGGTTCTTCATCAAAATATCCACCACAGCCGCATGCGGAACCAGCCGCGACACATCGCACGGCAGGGGATCACCGGCCCTGAGCCCCAGCGGCGAGGCGTTCACCACGAGGTCATAAGCCGACGGGTCGCTGCTGGTTGCGACAACGACCTTTGTTGCGGGCGTCCGCGCCGCCGCAGCAAGCTGGTGTGCCAGGGCCTGGGCCTTGCCCGGCGCCGGGTCATGGAGCGCAATCATGGCGGGAGCCTGGCTCCCCGCCAGCGCCAGCGAAACGGCAATGGCAGCCGCCGCACCGCCAGCGCCCAGAATCAGCACGCGCTGACCGGCATAGGCCACCCCAAAGTAGTCCAGCGACAACACAAAACCCTTGCCGTCAAACAGCGCGCCCTCCAGCTCGCCTGCTGAGTTGCGGCGTATGCCGTTCACCGCGCCGGCCATACGGCCAGCCTCGTTGCAGTGCGCAAGCAGGCCCATCACCCGCGATTTGTGCGGAATGGTCAGCAGCATGCCCTTGATGTTTTGGGCCAGGAAAGCGTTGCGCACAAAAGCCTCGATGTCCTCAAGGGCCACCTGCACAGGCACCAGCACCGCGTTGATACCCAGCGTCCGGAAGATCAGGTTGAACACCTCGGGCGCGCGCACCTGCTCCACCGGATCGCCGGAGATCAGATAAACATCGGTGTTGCCCTGAATGGTGGAATACATGTCGGATTGGCGCTGACTTGTTCGATAATCGGTTTGAACTGCTGAATTCGGCTGAACTTTAGTGGCTTGAAGTCTGGATTAAAAGCTAAATCTCGGAATTTGAGCGATTAACGATCAATCTTGATCGATGATCGATCAGAACAAGGGTTTTACCCCATATTTATGGCCTGACCACTCCCACAATACTTGGCCCATGACAATGCCCGCTCCCGCAGCGCCATCCACACCCGCGCTCGACAAACGCGACTGGATTGCCGGCCTCGAAAAAGGCCTGTCCATCATCGAATGCTTTGACGATGCCAATCCCCGGCTGACCGCCAGCCTGGCTGGCGCGCGCTGCGGCATGACGCGCACGGCCGCACGCCGCTACCTGCTGACGCTGGAGTACCTCGGTTATGTGACCAGCGACGGAAAGCTGTTCTGGCTGACCCCGCGCGTCCTGAGGCTGGGCCAGTCTTACCTTGAATCGGCCCGCCTGCCGCGCATCGTGCAGCCCTTCCTGCAACGCGTGACTGCCGGCACGCAGGAGAGCGCGTATGTGAGCGTCATGGACGGCGACGAGGTCGTGTACATCGCCCGCAATGGCACCAGCCGCGCGATGAACACCGGCTACGTACTCGGCTCGCGCGTGCAGGCCCAGGTCACCGCCGCCGGCCTGCTGATGCTGTCCCTGCGCGAACCCGGCTGGCTGGAAAACTGGTTCGCCACCCACGAGCTCAAGGCCTACACCTCCTACACCATTGCCAGCAAGGAGCGCCTGCGCATCGAGCTGGCGCGTGTACGCGCCCAGGGGTGGGCCCTTTCCGAGCAGCAGCTGGAGCTTAATTACCGCGGCATTGCCGTGCCGCTGCGCGACCACCATGGCGATGTGGCCGGCGCCCTGAGCGTGACCATGCCCATGGGCCACGAATCCAGCGAAGAGGCCGTCGCCCGGGTGCTGTCGGTACTGCGCGAAACCGCCCAGGCCATGCGCAACCTGATCTGATCGGCATCAGCGCGCCAATAGCCCGCGCCGATGACCCTGAAGCCGATGCCGGGGTCAAATACGGGACGGGTTGAGACGACCTGTTCAAGCCGGCTCACCGGCGCCCACCGAAGGCTGAATCAAACCTTGGTCCAGCATTTTTGCCATCGTGAAATCGATGAATGCTCTCGCAGCCCGTGCCTGCTGCCTGCTGCCTGCTGCCTGCTGCCAAGGAACACCGAGTACACCCCGATGCCATTGACGCCACAGGCCGGAAGCACTTCTTGCAGATCCCCCGCACGAACATATGAAGACTCCTGAGGAAAAATCCGCGCCTGCTACCGGGACCTCGACGGGTATGGGACGGGTATGGGACGGCATGGAATGGCATCGCCGGCAGCATTCGCCCGGATCACGCACAATCTGGGCACCCGACATGCAGACCCGCCATTTCATCCAGCTCATCGCCATGTCTGCCCTCTGGGGTGCATCATTTCCATTGCTTCGCATTGCCAGTCCGGCCCTGGGTCCGTGGGTCGTCGCCAGCCTGCGCTGCACCCTGGCCGCCATGGTGCTGACCTTGCTGATGCACACACTGCGTGACCGCTGGCCTCCCCGCGCCGCCTGGCCGCGCCTGGCGATGCTGAGCCTGCTCACCGTGATCATTCCTTTTGTGCTGTTCAACTGGGCGGCCCTGATCATTCCGGCGGGCTACTCGGCCGTGCTCAATGCCACGGCCCCGCTGTTCGGCGTGCTCAGCGCCGCCGTGGTCGGCGAGGAGAAGCTGACCTCACGACGCCTGCTGGGCTGTGCCGTGGGGTTTGCGGGCGTGGGGCTGCTGGTCCAGCTGGGACCGGTGGCCGTCACACCGCCGGTCGTGCTGGCTGCGCTGGCCTGCACCGTGGCCGCGGCCAGCTATGGCGCGGGCACCGTCCTGATGAAACGCGCCACGCTGGCCTACGCACCGCTGCCGGCGTCTGCCAGCGTGTTTGTCGCAGCCACCGTGATCTTGCTGGTCCCGGCTGGCGTGGCGGCGCCTTCAGCACATCCCACCACCGGCGCGCTGCTGGCCGTGGCGATGCTGGGCATCGTCACCTCGGGCTTCATGTACTGGATCAGCATGCGGTTGATGCGCGAAATTGCGGCCAGCGCGGCCACGTCGGCGGCTTTCATGATTCCGCTGTTCGGTGTCACCTGGGGCGCGCTGTTCCTGGGGGAGCAGGTCACGGCCAGCATGCTTCCCGGCTGCGTACTGGTGCTGGCCGCCACGGCGCTGATCACCGGCTTCAACCCTTTCCGGCACTCGTCGCCCGAGCCCTGAGCCGGCGGAATCGCCGGAGAATCGCCGGATTGTGCGCGGCCTCAGCCGCGTGCGCGCATGATGTCCGGCGTGCTGACCATCACATCGGCATTTTGCGCACGCTGGCGCAGCGCATGCTCCATGACGACGAGCGCCAGCATGGCCTCGGCAATCGGCGTGGCGCGAATGCCGACGCAGGGGTCATGCCGGCCCTTGGTCACCACCTCGGCCGGCTTGCCCGCCGTGTCTATCGACTGGCGCGGCGTGATGATGGAGCTCGTGGGCTTGATGGCGATGGACACTTCCAGGTCCTGCCCGGTGCTGATGCCACCGAGTACCCCACCGGCATTGTTGGAAAGAAAGCCTTCCGGCGACAACGAATCGCCATGCGTGGTGCCGCGCTGCATGACGCTGGCAAAGCCCGCGCCGATCTCGACGCCCTTGACGGCGTTGATACCCATCATGGCAAACGCAATGTCGGCATCGAGCTTGTCAAACAGCGGCTCGCCCAGCCCGACCGGAACGCCCGAGGCCGTGACCCGGATGCGCGCGCCGCAGGAGTCGCCGGCCTTGCGCAACGCATCCATGTAGTCCTCAAGGTGGGAAACGTCGGCCACCGGCGCAAAGAATGGATTGCGCGGCACATGCTCCCAGGACTCAAAGGGAATCGCAATGTCGCCGATCTGCGTCATGCAGCCGCGAAAGCTGGTGCCATATTTTTCGGCCAGCCATTTTTTGGCCACCGCGCCGGCGGCCACCATGGGCGCCGTCAGGCGTGCCGAGGCGCGGCCGCCACCGCGGGGATCGCGCCGTCCGTATTTGTGCAGGTAGCTGTAGTCGGCGTGACCGGGCCGGAAGGTTTCCAGGATGTTGCCGTAGTCCTTGCTGCGCTGGTCGGTGTTTTTGATCAGCAGGCAGATCGGTGTGCCGGTGGTCCTGCCTTCGTACACGCCCGACAGGATTTCGACCGCATCGGGCTCGTTGCGCTGCGTCACGTGGCGGCTGGTGCCGGGGCGGCGACGGTCCAGGTCGGCCTGGATATCGGCCTCAGCCAGTGCCAATCCGGGCGGGCAGCCATCAATCACGCAGCCAATGGCCGGGCCGTGGGATTCACCAAAGTTGGTGACTGCGAAGAGGTTGCCAAAGGTGCTGCCAGACATAGTGCAATGATTTTAACCGTCGGGCATCGCGGGACCGGGACTGGAACACTTCATGCATGAAGGATCGGGCGCAAATGGCTGCGCACTACCGGAGGGCACCATGCTTGAGCGAACGAACACCCTGTTCTCACACGTCAAACCCGGCGACACGTCGTTCAAATCGGACGGATTGCGTGATTTCTTTCTCTACCGCGACCTGGGCATTGCCGAGGCGACCCACGGCATGGTCATCGCGCACCTGGTGAAGGCCAATATGGCACCAGAAAAAGGCACTGGCTGGCACCGCCATGAGGCGGATTTCCAGATCGTCATCATGCTCAAAGGCTGGGCCAGATTCATGTATGAAGACCAGGAAACGCTGGTTTCCGCCGGAGATTGCGTGCACCAGCGCCCCGGCATACGCCACTACCTGTTTGACTACTCGCCCGATATGGAATACCTGGAAATCGTTTCGCCGGCGGACTTCAAGAGCATTGATGTGGAGCCCGTGTGCGAGATCCCTGCGCCTACGCCCTGGGGAAGATAGCCCCCACGGTCGCTCTACTAGCGTGTAGCTCCCTGCCCCCGAGGGGGCCGCTGCGCCTGCGGTCTGGCGAAGCCAGTCCCGCGGCCCCTGCTGGAGGGAAGAGCCCCCACGCTCCCCACTGCGTGTGGCTCGCTGCCCCCCGAGGGGGCGCTGCGCCTGCGGCCCGGCTGAGCCGGTTCCGCGGCCCCTGCTGGGTTGAAGACCTACCCTTCTGCCACTTGCAGGTTGATGTCAGCCTAAAACTCCGCGTCCAGTTCGTCAAAGTCATCAGGCTCTTCCTGCGCGGCGGCAATCCACTCCTGCATGGCGGGCAGCGTCCACATGCTGGTGCAGTAGCCCACGCACAAGGCGTCCAGGGGAATGTCATACGTCCTGAAACGGCTGACCACCGGCGCGTACATGGCGTCTGCCATGCAGGGCTTTTTGCCATACAGGTAGGGGCCGCCATGGCGGGCAAGGCAGTCCGTCCATATGTCCACAATACGGCGGATATCGGCATCCGCACGCGACCATGTCCTGAACTTCGGAAAAAACGCCTTGATGTTCAGGGGCATGGACGAACGCATGGCGCTGAAGCCGGAGTGCATCTCGCCGCAGATGGCGCGGCAATGCGCCCGGGCCGCCATGTCACTGGGCAGCAGGCCGGCCTTGGGGTTGACTTCATGCAGGTATTCGCCAATGGCCAGTGTGTCCCACACCTTGATGCCGTTGTGCTCCAGGCTGGGCACCAATATGGAGGGTGACAACAGCAGGATTTCGGCGCGCATGTCCGCATCGTCGGGTGGAATCATCTTTTCAGTGAACTCCAGACCGGCCAGCCTGGCAAGCAGCCAGCCGCGCAGCGACCAGGCGCCGTAATTCTTGCTGCTGATGGTAAGGACTGCCTGAGCCATGATGCCGACATCTTTCAAGGTAAAAGCAGCGCTGTTGCGCCGTCCCCACGCCAACAAAAACTTGACGCCTGGTGACTGAGCAAGCCCTGTGCCAGAACCTGAATGTTTCCCGCTCCGATGGCCAATCTTTACATGCACGACGGGAGCCGGCTGCAGCCATTGGCCCGTAAATTGCTCAAGACTTATGCCGCTGCTGGCGCAGCACGAAAGAAAGCAGCATGCTTTACCACGCCTATCAGTTGCAGTCTGACCTGACCTCTCCCCTGCGGATGTTCGCCGAACAGGCCGGACTGATGGTCGGCTCGGTCAAGGCCGGCCTCTCCAGCCCGGCCCCTCTCTTTCCATGGATCAGCCAGTCGGCCAGCAAGCTCTCCGCAGCCTGCGAAGTGCTGGCACGCCTGCGCCTGACGCACAGCAGGCCAGCCTACAACCTGGACACCGTGGAGATCGCCGGTGAACCGGTTGCCGTCACGGAGCACAAAGTCTGCGAGTTGCCTTTTGGCACCCTGCTTCATTTCAGGAAAGCGCTGGCCACCCCCATGCCGCGCGTGCTGCTGGTCGCGCCTTTGTCCGGCCACTTCGCCACGCTGCTGCGTGAGACGGCGCGCACGCTGCTGGCCGACCATGACGTGTACATCACCGACTGGCACAACGCACGCGATGTGCCTTTGTCCCAAGGTGAATTCGGGCTGGACCACTACACCAGCTACCTGATCGAATTTCTGGAAGTGCTGGGCCCGGGCACGCACATGATCGCGGTCTGCCAGCCCTGCGTGGCTGCCCTTGCCGCCACTGCCCTGATGGCCGAAGACGACAACCCGGCACAGCCGCGCAGCCTGACCCTGATGGCCGGGCCAGTGGACTGCCGGGTCAACCCCACCGGCGTCAACGAACTGGCCAACAGCAAACCGATCGAGTGGTTTGAAAAAAACCTGATCAGCCCCGTACCCTGGCCCCACAAGGGCATGATGCGGCAGGTCTACCCCGGTTTTTTGCAGCTCACGGCGTTTTTATGCATGAACCTGGAACGGCACAAAAAGTCCTTTGAAGACCTGTACCGGCATGTCCGGGAGGGTGAATTTGACAAGGCCCAGATCATCCGCGCGTTTTATGACGAATACCTGGCCGTCAATGACCTGCCCGCCAGCTTTTACCTCCAGACGGTCGCCAAGGTCTTCCAGACCTATGACCTGCCACGGGGCGAACTCACCTGGCATGGCAGAAAAGTCAACCTCAAGGCGATACGGCGCACTGCCTTGCTGACGGTGGAGGGTGAGCGGGATGACATTTGCGCTGTCGGCCAGACCGTGGCGGCGCAAGACCTGTGCAGCGGCATCCGGCCTTACATGAAGACTCACCACGTGCAAACGGGCGTTGGGCATTACGGTGTCTTCAGCGGCAGAAAATGGAACCAGCAAATCTACCCGCGGGTGCGGGACGTCATTTACAACAGCGACAACGGCTGACGCAGCGCATGCAAAGCTGGCTGGCTCAGCGCTCTGGCTGATCTGCAGCCAGCTTCGCTTGCAGCCGGTTCCTGCATGGTCCGTTCAGGCCTTAAGGCCGCTGAGGCCGTTTAGGTCCGCCTCCAGTACGGCAAACACCTCCCGGCATGACGGCGTCTGACCAGGCGGCTTGACCCATTTGCATCGCAAGCACAGAATGATGGGCGCCTTTCATTGTTCCCAGCATCCAAGTCGGGGTCATCATGAAAAAAACGTTCCTCGCCCGTCTCCTCGCGCTCAGCGTATATGCAACAGCGCTCCTCGCTGGCCTGCCGGCAGCCCTTGCCCAGGCGGTCGAGCCGCCAGCCGCTCATCCCTACGCGCAGGGCAAGCCGATTGCCGGGCGTTACATCGTGGTGTTCTGGGACAGCGTGAACAACCCCGCAGCCGAAGCCGCCAATCTGATGCGCGCTTCCGGCGGGCAGCTGCACCACACCTACAGCAGCGCCATCAAGGGCTTTGCAGCCAGCCTTCCTGACGCGGCGCTGCAGGGCATACGCAACAACCCGAATGTGAACTACGTCGAGCAGGACCAGACGGTTTCGCTCAGTGCAACAGAGACACAGACTGGCGCCACCTGGGGGCTGGACCGCATCGACCAGCATGACCTCCCCCTGAGCACGAACTACCAATACAACTACGCCGCTCTGGGGGTGAACGCCTTCATCATCGACACCGGGATTCGCGCGACGCACAACGATCTCAGAACCAGCATCGATCCGTCGAGTGCCAGCCGCGTGCTGACTGGCCGCAACTTTGTGAACGGTGCCAACGACACCAACACGGACGACTGCAATGGCCACGGCACGCACGTCTCCGGCACGGTGGGCGGCCTCACCTGGGGCGTAGCCAAGGCCGCATTCCTGATACCGGTGCGCGTGCTCGATTGCCGCGGTTCCGGCTCCTGGAGCGGCGTGATCGCTGGCATCGACTTTGCAGCCAACAGCACGCTGCGCCCCGCCGTGGCCAACATGTCGCTGGGTGGAGGGGCATCCCAGGCGGTGGATGACGCCGTGGCGGGCGCCGTCAGCAAAGGCGTCACCATGGTGGTGGCGGCCGGCAACAGCAATGCCAACGCCTGCAACTATTCGCCGGCCCGGGCACCGAGCGCCATCACGGTGGGCGCCACCACCAGCGCCGATGCACGCGCCTCCTACTCCAACTATGGCCCATGTCTGGATCTTTTCGCACCCGGCAGCGGCATCACCTCCGCCTGGAACACCAGCGACAGCGCCACCAACACCATCAGCGGCACCTCCATGGCCTCGCCCCATGTGACCGGCGTGGCCGCGCTGGCGCTGGCAGCCAACATGGCGGCATCGCCCTGGGCGGTGGCCGACTTCCTGACCAGCAAGGCCACGTCCGGCGTGGTCAATGACGCCGGATCCAAATCGCCGAACCGGTTGGTGTACTCACTGGCCGCGGGTGCACCCCTGGAGCCGGCCGGTCAGACCGTTGCCGTCCTGTCGAACATTGGCAGTACCGTCATTTATAAAAATGGCTGGGGCGCCTCGGCCACTGTGGCCATTGGCAACCCCACCTCAACGCCTGCTTGGGCAGCTGTGGCCGGCGTCACGGTGGTTGGCAACTTCCTGCCCGGCGGTACGGCGCGCTGCGTGACGGGCAGCAACGGCAGTTGCACCCTGAACAGCGCAACGATCAACAAGGGCGTAACCCTGACCAAATTCACCCTAACCGGCGTTTCGGGCCCGTTGATCAACTACGACGCGACACAAAACACAAACGGCGTCGCCGAGATCACGATCAATAAATAAGCCTTGCGCTTGTCCCGGGCCTGAATCTCCAGTTCAACGTCGACCGCGCGGCCGACTTCTGGTGAATTGGAGAGTCAGGAAGTCACCCGGCCACGCACAGGCGAGGTTTCAGAAAAACGGCAGCCCGCCTCACGGCAGCTTGGGCTCGCCCTCTTCTTCCTGTTCGGCCGGCCAGTCGCGGATGTAGGCCTTGAGCATCTTGTTCTCGAAGTTCTGGCTGTCCACCACGGCCTTGGCGACGTCGTAAAAGCTGATCACGCCCATGAGCATTTTCTGGTTCATCACCGGCATGTAGCGCGCATGGCGGTCCAGCATCATGCGGCGAACTTCGTCGAGCTCGGTTTCCGACGTGCAGGTCAAGGGATGGTCGTCCATGGCCGTGCGTACCAGGGTATTGCCGATCTCGCCGCCATTTTTAACGATGCAGACGATCACCTCGCGAAAGGTCAGCATGCCCACCAGGTCGCCATGCTCCATGACGACCAGCGATCCGATGTCCTTGTCCGCCATGATCTGGGTCGCCTTGGCCAGTGGCTCGTCAGGCTGAACGGTGTAAAGCGTGTTGCCTTTAACGCGCAGGATGTCAAGAACCTTCATCGCTTTCTCCTCGGTTGGTCTGTCATTGTCCCATCGCAACCGGCTCTACCGCCAAGCCATGCCCGGGAATTCAGTTTAAATATAGCCCACAATCAAACGGCGGGCTATAACGATTTCTGGCTTTCGCAGCCAGCTGCGCCTGCAGCACACGCATTTTTCTACTGGAGACTTCCCATGCCCGGCTACTCCGACCCCGGTTTCGACACCCTGGCGCTGCACGCCGGCGCGGCACCCGACCCCGCCACAGGCGCCCGCGCGGTGCCGATTCACCTCACCACCTCATTTGTCTTCGAGTCGAGCGACCACGCGGCCAGCCTCTTTAACCTGGAGCGTGCGGGCCATGTGTATTCACGCATCAGCAACCCCACCAATGCGGTGCTGGAGGAGCGGGTGGCGGCGCTGGAAGGCGGCATTGGCGCCATCACCACCGCCAGCGGACAGGCCGCCCTGCACCTGTCGATTGCCACGCTGATGGGCGCCGGCTCGCATATTGTGGCCAGCACCGCCCTCTATGGCGGCTCGCAAAACCTGCTGCACTACACGCTGCGCCGCTTCGGCATTGAAACCACCTTTGTGAAACCTGGCGACCTGGATGGCTGGCGCGCCGCCGTACGCCCCGACACCAAACTCTTTTTTGGTGAAACCGTGGGCAATCCGGGGCTGGACGTGCTGGATATTCCTGCCGTGGCCGCCATTGCCCATGAAGCCGGCGTGCCGCTGCTGGTCGACTCCACCCTGACCTCACCCTGGCTGATCAAGCCTTTTGACCACGGTGCCGATCTGGTGTACCACTCCGCCACCAAATTTTTGAGTGGTCATGGCACGGTCATCGGTGGCGTCGTCGTTGACGCGGGCTCGTTTGACTGGGAAAAGTCGGGCAAGTTTGCCGAGCTGACCGAAGCCTATGACGGCTTTCACAACATGGTGTTCAGCGAGGAAAGTACCGTGGGCGCTTTTTTGCTGCGCGCGCGCCGTGAGGGCCTGCGCGACTTCGGTGCCTGCATGAGCCCGCATACCGCCTGGCTGATCCTGCAGGGCATTGAAACCTTGCCGCTGCGCATGGCGCGCCACATGACCAACACCGAAAAAGTGGTGGACTTCCTGGCCGGCCATGCGCTGGTGTCGCGCGTAGGCCATCCGCTGCTGGAATCCCACCCCAGCCATGCACTGGCCAAAAAACTGCTGCCGCGCGGCGCAGGTTCGGTGTTCAGCTTCGATATCAAGGGCAACCGCGCACAGGGCAAGGCCTTCATCGAGGCGCTCAGGATATTCAGCCACCTGGCCAATGTGGGGGACTGCCGCAGCCTGGTGATTCACCCTGCCAGCACCACGCACTTCCGCATGACGGATGACGCGCTGCTGGGCGCCGGCATCACGCAGGGCACCATTCGGCTGTCCATCGGGCTGGAAGATCCGGACGACCTGGTTGACGACCTGAAGCGGGCGCTCAAGGCGGCCGAGAAGGCGGGAGCTTGAGCATGTACCTCGACGTCAATGGCCACAAGACCTATTGCTACACGGGCGGCAAGGCGTTCGATGCCGCCAGGCCCACGGTGGTTTTCATTCACGGCGTGCTCAACGACCACAGCGTGTGGAGCCTGCAAAGCCGCTACCTGGCCAACCACGGCTGGAACGTGCTGGCAGTGGACCTGCCCGGCCACTGCAAAAGCACAGGCGCGCCTCCAGCCTCCGTGGAAGAAGCCGCCCGCTTCGTCACGGCCCTGCTGGATGCGGCGGGCGCTCCCCGGGCTGCGCTGGTCGGCCACAGCCTGGGTTCGCTGATCGCGCTGGAAGTGGCAGGCAGCGCGCCCGAGCGGGTCAGCCAGCTGGTGATGGTGGGCACGGCCTTCCCGATGAAGGTCTCGCCCGCTTTGCTCGACGCCTCGCTGAACCAGCCGATGAAGGCCATCGACATGGTCAATGTGTTTTCGCATTCCATGCTGGCGCCGCCGCCCTCTTCGCTCGGACCCGGCACCTGGGTGTACGGCGGCTCCAGGGCGCTGATGAGACGGGTGCTGTCCAGCAATCCGGCCGTCAACCTGTTTCATTCCGGCTTCAAGGCCTGTGATGACTACCTCGCCGGTGAAGCGGCCATGGAGCGTACCCGCTGCGAAGTGCTTTTCATACTTGGCCGCAATGACCAGATGACGGCGCCCAAAGCCGCACAGGGCCTGATCGGCAAAGCCGCCAAAGGCAAGGTGGTGACACTGGAAGCGGGCCACCAGCTGATGACCGAGGCACCGGACGCGGTGCTGTTCACGCTGAGGGATTTTCTGCGGCCATAACCCCTGACCTCCGCCCTCCTGACGGTTCCGGGGCTTCCTGCTGGCGCCTTTTTTGGCTACCCGGCCTGTCCGTCAGCGGCGCCGACCCAGTGCTCAGGTGTGTGCTGAACCGCTTGCAGCAATTGTTGGGTGGCTGGCACATGGGGCGTGAGCTTCACATCAGAGCCCTGCAGCGAGTCCAGCAGACGAGACAGCGTTTCTGCGTGCGGCAGCAAGGGGCCCATGAACTGCAGCCCCCGCGCGTCGGCAATCAGCAGTGTCGGGAAGGTCTCCACCTCCATATCACCCACCAGTTCGGCCTGGTCTTCAATGTCCAGCCAGACAAAGCGGCTGGCGGGGTAACGCGCCGCCATCTGCGCAAACACGTTGCCGTAATCACGGCACAGGCCGCACCAGTCGGCACACAGGCAGATAACCCAGCGAACCCCGGGGTGAACCTCCGGCGTGGACGGAGGGTGCGACGACGGCAGGGAGGTAGTGTTGCTCACGCAGCCACTGTACCGTTTTATGAAAGCCGGGGCGGCCGCGCTGTATTTTCGGATTCACCCCCAATCAATCAATACGAGATCACGGCATCAGATCGCTCTTGAGCACCTTGAGGCAGGCTGCACCCGCGCGCAGGGCGGCTTCATGGGTCGGATAAGGATGGTCTGACGTATCAATGGGAATGTCAGCGGTATGCTCTTCTGGCGAGAGCTGGGTGACCACCCAGTAAAAAAGGCCGTCTGACGGCTCCTTCACCCTGACGGAGAGCGGGCCCGAGAGGTTTATTAACGGCGCGCTCATAGCGCTACACCGAGTTCGTTGCCCACGTCCTGCGCCGCAGGACCAACCTCCGCGACTGCCAGACGCAGTGTTGCCTCGTTGCATCCCAGCGTGGCCACCCAGAAATTCACCGACGCTTCTTCGTTGATGTTGATGGGTTCATTTTTCAGCGCTTGAAGATCGGGTCGTTGCCCACTCAAATGTTCGCTTAAATTTTCGCTTAAATTTTCGCTTAAATTTTCGCTTGAATGTTCGTTTAAAGGTTTGCTCAAAGGCTTGCTGACAGGTGCGATAAAAGGGGACATCACGTTGTTTCTCCGGTAGTGAATATTCGGCTCGGAGAAATCTTCCCGTGGCGGCTTGACCTGCGTTGTAAGAATTTCACCCGTGCGCTTGAAGGCCCGGGCGAAAAAAACAGGAATGGCGTGGACGGCAACACCGCCCGACAGCTGCGGCGCCACGCCCCCCACCCTGCCCTCACTCATTCCCGTGGGGACGCGGTCGGGCCGGGCGACTGCCGGGGCGTGGGCTTGCTGCCGCTATTGCTGGCCATCGGCCCTCCGGCCTCTTTTTTATGGGCATAGGCCTTGTATAGCTTGGCAGCCAGGCCAGACGTGATGGCCAGGCGCATGCCCGCGTGGGCCCTTGCCCCCGGGGCTTGTGCGACCTGTCTGACTGCGAGCCGGAGGAGGCGCCGACGGGGCGGCTCAGGCGCGAAAACGCGAGGAAAGCGGACGGCTATCTGCGCCGCTCGCCATCCGGATCAATGCCGATCTGCTTCATCTGGACGCGTCGCTCCACGGCCCTGCTCCACAACAAAAAGTCCTCGTTGGAGGGTGCCGGTCCGCTGCCCATCTGGTAAGCCCGCATTTTCGCGGTGAGTTGCTCGTAGGTTCGCTCCGCCTCCAGCGAGGCTGTTCGTTCGTCAGTGATGGCTTCCTGCAGTTTTTCCCTGGGATTTTTCTCGTTGGGCATCGCTACGCTTTGAAGACTGAAAAAGGTATTTTGTTACAGATTCCGCAGAACAATCAAGCGTATTAACGTCGTACCCGCAGGGTTTCCGGAGATGCTGAACCGGCACCTCCGTCTAAAAAAACCGACACGCCCCTCTGGACACTATATTTTTTATAGCGCATCGCGCAGGTTTATCGCTGGCCAACGGGCCTTTTCCCATAATTTCTTGACCGAATCCGCCTTGTCCAGCAGCAGTAACTGCATCAGGGGTTCCAGGGGCGTGGTGTCCGGGTCGGCCAGCAGCAGGTAGCGGGACTCGGCAGCACCCTCGGCCTCGTTGAGCTGGCCCACCCAGTCCAGCCCGACCAGGGTTTCCAGGACAGGCTCGAGCTGCAGCACGTCGACCTCGAGCTGCTCGGCCAGCTGGGATGCGCTCACCCCCTTGCGCGCAGTGATGCGCACCAGGTTCAGCTGTTGCAGCACCTCGATGGCCAGCTGAAAATGCCAGCCGTGTGCGCTACCCCGGCGCGCCACGCCGGCCAGCAGGCTGGGAAGGTAGGCAGCAATGACCGCGCCCATCAGCACGATGACCCAGGAGAAGTAGATCCACACCAGCAGGATTGGCAGGGTGGCAAATGCGCCGTAAACCAGCGAGTAGGTCGGCACCGCACTGAGGTAGAGGCTGACAATCCGCTTGCCCACCTCCAGGCCCGCGGCCACGAACAGCCCGCCCACCCAGGCATGGGACCATTTCACATAGGTATTGGGCACGTAGCGGTACAGCACGGCCATGCCGCCAGCCACCAGGAAAAACTGGGTCACGTCCAGCAAGAAACGCAGGCTGATGGGCATAGCACCCACCAGGCCCCGGGAGGCCGACAACACATAGGAGGTCCCCGCCAGGCTGGCCGCCAGCAACAGCGGCCCCAGGGTAATGGCAGCCCAGTAAATCAGCACGCGCTGCGCCAGCGGTCTTGCTTTTCTGACACGCCAGATCCCGTTGAGGGTGCGGTCTATTGTCAAAATCAGCGCAATTGCGGTGACCAGCAACACCGCCAGGCCGGCAATCCCCAGCTTGTTGGCCTGCCGGCTGAACTGGGTCAAATAACCCAGTACCTGCCGCGCAATATTGTCGGGAATCAGGCTTTGCACCAGCCAGGCCTGCAGGGCGCCCTGCAGTTTGGCAAACATGGGGAAGGCCGTAAAAACGGCCAGCGCCACGGTGAAGAAAGGCACCAGGGCAATCGAGGTGGTGAAGGTCAGGCTGCTGGCCGTCAGGCCCATGTGGTCTTCGCGGAAACGGTCGCGCAGCGTGAGGGCGGTATGGCGCCAGGGAAAATGGGACAGGTCGCTCAACAACGCCTGCAGGGATTGCCGGAATTTCATCCCCGGTATCATGCCTCACGGCAAATCAGAAAATCGACAAATCGGTGATTCAGCGGATGACGCGGACCCACCGGGTTGATGACACTCCACTCCATGAACAAAGCAACCCAAATTGACATCACGCGCTGGCTGGCCCTGGGCAGCCTGGCGGGGCTGATCGTGCTGGGCCTGGCCTGGGAACTCTGGCTGGCGCCCATCCGGCCGGGCGGCTCCCTGCTCGCGCTCAAAGTCCTGCCCCTGTGCATTCCGCTGGCCGGCATCCTGAAAAACCGCATGTACACCTACCGCTGGGTCAGCCTGCTGGTGTGGCTTTACTTCACCGAAGGCGCTGTGCGGGCCTGGAGCGACCGCACTCCGGGCAACTACCTGGCCATGCTGGAGGTCCTGCTGTGCCTGGTACTTTTTGCGGCCTGTGCGCTGCATGTGCGTGTGCGGCTGAAAAATGCGGCACCTGCCAACGCGACCGAGGTAAAGACAGCATGAGCAAGCACCCCGAATTACTGAAAACCCTGAGGCAGATCGCCGGCCCCGGCCAGGTGCTCAGTGAGGGCGACCTGACGGCCTGGGAGCTCGACTGGCGAAAGCGCTCGCGCGGCAAGGCGCTGGCCGTGGTCAGGCCCGCCAACACCGCGGAGGTGGCGGCCATCGTCAAGGCCTGCGCGGCGGCCGGCGTGAGCATCGTCACGCAGGGCGGCAACACCGGGCTGGCTGTGGGCTCCATCCCCGACGACTCGGGCCGGCAGGTGGTGCTGAGCCTGCAGCGCATGAATGCCGTGCGCCAGATCGATGCGGCCAACCTCACGGTCACCGTCGAAGCCGGCTGTATTTTGCAAACGCTGCAAGAAGCCGCCGACAAGGCTGGTTTTCTTTTCCCCTTGAGCCTGGCCGCAGAAGGCAGCTGCACCATTGGCGGCAACCTGGCCACCAATGCCGGCGGCACGCAGGTGGTGCGCTATGGCAATGCGCGTGATTTGTGCCTGGGACTGGAGGTCGTGACGGCTCAGGGTGATATCTGGAATGGCCTGTCGGGCCTGCGCAAGGACAACACGGGCTATGACCTGCGCGACCTGTTCATCGGCAGCGAAGGCACGCTGGGCGTCATCACCGCCGCCACGCTCAAGCTGTACCCGCAGCCCGCCGTCCAACTCACCGCATGGGCGGCCGTGCCCTCGATGCAGGATGCAGTAAACCTTCTTGCGCTGGCCCACCGGTACCTGGGCGCCGGCCTGACCGGATTTGAGGTCATGGGGCAGTTTGCCCTGAGCCTGGTCGCCAAAAACTTCAAACAGCTGCGCGTGCCGCTCTATGAAGAAACCGCGTATTGCGTGCTGCTTGAAAACTCCGATCAGGAATCAGAAACCCATGCCCGCGAACAGTTCGAACGGCTGCTGGAGACCGCGCTGGACCAGGGCTGCGTGACCGATGCGGTCGTTGCCGAAAACCTGGCCCAGGCACACCAGCTCTGGCACATCCGTGAAAGCATTCCGCTGGCCCAGGCCGAGGAAGGCCTGAACATCAAGCACGACATTTCGGTGGCCGTTTCGCGCATTCCGGAGTTTGTCGAGGTCACCGACGCCCTGCTGATGCAAGCCATCCCGGGCGTGCGGCTGGTGAATTTTGGCCATCTGGGCGACGGCAACCTGCACTACAACGTGCAGGCGCCCGCCGACGGCGATGCCCAGGCCTTTCTGCGGGAGCATGAGGACACCGTCAATTCGCTGGTCTACGACTCGGTGGCGCGCTTTGGCGGTTCATTCTCGGCCGAGCACGGCGTGGGCAGCCTCAAGCTCGACAAGCTGGAGCACTACAAATCCCCCGTGGCACTGGGCATGATGCGGGCCATCAAGCACGCCCTTGATCCGCAAAACCTGTTCAATCCGGGGCGGGTACTGCGGATATAGCTCGAACGAACACCTTCGAACGACGGATGAAGCCAGGCCCGTATCCACTCAGATGAAGGCACTGTTTTCGAACGGGGCCCCGAAGCTGACGAATTCATAGGCATCAAGCAAATCGACGTATTTGATGGGGACCACGGTAACCCCGAATCAAAATACTGTTGCCGAACTTTTTTACCGTGGAACAGGGCTCAGGCGTCCCCCGGGAGGTGCTGCGCCAGGAAGCGCCCCAGCGCCTCGCGCCATGCCTCACGCGAGAACAGAAAGCCGTCGTTATGGCCACCGGCCAGCTCCAAAAACGCTTTCGGCCCCTTGGCGGCGGCAAACAGCCGCTCGCCGTGACTAAACGGCACGATGTCGTCCTGCCGGCTGTGGGCGATGAGCACCGGGCTTGAGACGCTCACCAGGGCCTCCAGCGCGTTGTAGCGGTAGCGCGCCAGCCAGCGCGCCGGCAACCAGGGATAGAGCTCCGCGGCCAGCTCGGGCACCGAGACGAAGCACGATGCGAGCACCAGCGCCCCGGGGCGCTCGGCCGCGGCAAGCCGGGCGACGATGGCGCCGCCCAGGGACTCGCCCACCAGCACGATGCGCCCGGGCGGGAACCCCCGCTGCGCCACGAGGTGGCGCCAGGCGGCGCGGGCATCGGCGTAGGTGCCCTCCTCGCTCGGTTTGCCTTCGCTGCGGCCGTAGCCGCGGTATTCGAGCAGCAGCAACGAGTAGCCGAGGCGGTGGAACATGAGGGCGTAGTCCAGCCGGTGCGAGATGTTGCCGGCGTTGCCGTGGGCGAGCAGCACCGCACCGCGCGCCGCCGGCGCGGGGACGTACCAAGCCTCGATCCGGACTCCGTCTTCCGTCGTCAGCCACACCGCCTCATAGTCAAGCCCGGCATCCTTGGGCGTCTGCAGAATCTCCCGCCCCGCGTCGGGGAAATAGAGTAGGTGCCCCTGCAGCACAAAAACAATGGCCAACAACACGGCATACGCCGCACCGCCCACGGTCAACACTTTTAGCAAGACTTCCATGACCCGCGCCAAAAAATGGGGAAGCCCTTGTCCTTGTAGTTGAACTGCAGCCTGGACTGGAGCATCTGTTGTAGTGGCATGGTGCTTCGCAGGCTAGACAGTACCGCCCCGCCTCAATGCTGCCGGCGGCGCAAACGCGAGACGGCCAAACCTATGGCCACACCGGCCAGCAGACCCAAACCGCCACTCAGCAGCGATTCGCTCGTGAACGACTCAGACGTAGACGGTGATTCGGGCAAGGCAGACGGCAATAGAGCCCTCCACTCGATCGACGTGATCTGTGTCATTTTCGATGCATCGCTCAAGCCGAAGACGCAGATCTCGCCACCCGGCAGTTTGCAAAAACGCTCGCTGGGGCAGGTGGTCAGAGTCTCTTGGGGAGCACCCTCAGCACACTGGGCGCCCGCGCTGCGCAGGACCTGCAGGGTCACCGCGGGGTGCTTGGTGAGTTGCTCGGGCATGGTGGGCTCCAGCACAACATCTGCGCGACACGGCAGGGTAGTGGTCAGGCACGATCGCCGCACTCGTTGAGCGGCCTGACAATCGGCGTGTACTGATGTGCAGCCGTCTGTCAGGAGCGCCTTCGCCTTCTACAAGCCCCTGGAGAGCACAACGTCAAAAACACTGCGGCGTAGCTTGCCGTCCTGCTTTAAATCAATGGCCAACGATGGCTTGCGGCTGGCCCACGGATCTTTGGCAATGAAGGGGTCGCCCTTGAAATAGAGCTGCGTTGTTACCGGAACATGCAGCGAGTCCATGACCCGAAAGTGAATATGTGCAGGTCGCGTCAGCCCCGCATATTTCTCGAGCCCCGGGAGATTTGGCGGAATCGGGTATCGGCCCGGCACAATCGTCTCAATCTCGTATTGCCCCTTTTCATTCGTATACAGCATCCCCCGCAAGTGGAAAGTGCCGGCCTCGGTGAAGTTGCCTGGCTTGTTGGTGTCGTATAAACCAGCGTGATTCGCTTGCCACACCTCGATCAATGCCCCCGGGAGAGGCGTACGGCAGTCTGAACTGAACACCGTGCCGGTCAGAACAAGCCTGTCGCCGGGTTCGTCAGGATCTGCCAGCCGGGAGAGAGAGGGCGCGCCGAACCGATAGAACGGACCGAGGACTTCGGACTCGGTGGGCCGACAGCCTTGCCTGGCAGCAAAAGCGGGGCCGGCCAGAAGCCCGCCCCCAAGTATCACGGCACTCTTGTGCAAGAGGATTCGTCGTGAGAAGCCCAAGCCAGCCCTCGGGAATTGATACTTGTCCATGTTTGCCGCCTTTCTGGATGTTTACACCCGCTGTAGACATAAAGACACGCCTGGCGTCAACGCTGAGCGGCCCGAGCAGGCGGTGCGCGCGCTGCTTGCCCGGGCCAGGTTAAGCGCAGGATGATCAGCCTAGCGTTCCGGTCAGCGGAAAGCAAGCAGCGGCGGACGCGCGGTAGGGGAAGGCGACGTCCAGCGCAGGAAACCAGCAGCCAACGCCAGTCCGCATAAAATCTGCCATCCCCGGCCTGGAAAAGTTGCTGCTGCAGCGGGGCAAGGCACTCAAAATCATCAAGCTGTTGGCTATCCATGAACACCCCTCCCGAAACCCGCCCTGACCGCCCCGTCCGCTCCCAGTACGAAGACTTCATGCGCCACGTGGACACCCACGGCGTCTTCAAGGCCGACCGCACCGGCACCGGCACCAAGAGCGTGTTTGGTTACCAGATGCGCTTTGATTTGAACGAAGGCTTTCCGCTGGTGACCACCAAAAAGGTTCACCTCAAATCCATCGTGCAGGAACTGCTGTGGTTTCTGACCGGGAGCAGCGACAACAACTGGCTGAAAGAGCGCGGCGTGACGATTTGGGATGAGTGGGCCCGCGAAGACGGTGACCTGGGCCCGGTCTACGGCGTGCAGTGGCGCAGCTGGCCGACGCCTGACGGCGGGCATATTGACCAGATCAGCGAAGTCATCAAAACGCTGAAAACCAACCCCGATTCGCGCCGCATCATCGTGAGCGCCTGGAACGTGGCCGACCTCTCCAGGATGGCACTGATGCCTTGCCACGCATTTTTCCAGTTCTACGTCGCGCCTGCCACTGAAGCTGGCGGTAAAGGCAAGCTCAGTTGCCAGCTCTACCAGCGCAGCGCCGACATTTTCCTCGGCGTGCCCTTCAACATTGCCAGCTACGCGCTGCTCACGCACATGGTGGCGCAGCAGTGCGGCCTGGACGTGGGCGACTTCATCTGGACGGGCGGCGACTGCCACATCTACAGCAACCACGCCGAACAGGTGGCCCTGCAACTGAGCCGCACCCCCTTCCCCTACCCCACGCTCCACATCAAGCGCCAGCCCGAGTCCATCTTCGACTACCAGTTCGACGATTTCGAGTTCCTGGACTACCAGCACCATGCGGCCATCAAGGCGCCGGTAGCGGTGTAGTTCATGCGCATCAACATGATTTTTGCCCGCGCCGCCAACGGCGTGATCGGCAACAACAACACGATGCCCTGGCATCTGCCGGAAGACATGGCTCACTTCAAGCGCCTGACCCAAGGCTGGCCCGTTATCATGGGACGAAAGACCTGGGATTCGCTGCCTCCCAAATTCCGCCCCCTGCCCGGTCGCACCAATATCGTCATCACCCGGCAGCCGGACTGGAAAGAAGACGGCGCCGAGCCGGCAGCCAGCCTGGCCGATGCGCTGAAAATCTGCGCCCGATCTGAAGAGGTCTGGATCATCGGCGGCGCGCAAATTTACGCGCAAGCCGAGCCCCTGGCGCACCACATTGAAGTCACCGAGATTGCACAGGACTTCGAAGGGGATGCCTTTGCGCCCCCGCTGGGTTCCGAATGGATTGAAGCTGCGCGTGAGGATCACGTGTCGCTCAATGGATTGAAGTTCAGTTTTATCACTTACGACAAACAATAGAGGAATTAACATGTCAGGAGCCGGATTTCACGTACACGGGCCGCACGACCACGAGCTTGAGCACGCAGCTCAGGGCGCTCATGGCGCAGCACACGACAGCGGCGGCGGCATGATCGCGCAGATCGCCGTCGTCACGGCCATCATCGCGACCATAGGGGCCATCTTTGCCTACATGGGCGGGGCAACCCAGGCCAATGCCGGCCTGTATAAAAACAATGCCGCCATCAAAAAGACCGAAGCTTCCAACCAGTGGAATTACTTTCAGGCCAAGAGCACCAAGCAGTCATTGGCCGAATTCGCCCGCGATCTGGCCCCTGAAGACAGGAAGGCCAGCTACCTGAGCAAGATCGAGCGCTACGAAAAAGAGAAGAACGAAATCAAGACGGCAGCCGAGAAACTGGAGGCTGAAGCCGCCACCTGGGACAAGTCGTCGGACGAGCAGATGCACCAGCACCACCGCTGGGCGCAGGCCACCACAGTGCTGCAGGTCTCCATCGCGCTGGCGGCCATTGCGCTGCTGACGCGCAAGCGTTGGCTGGAATACGGCATGTTCGCGCTGGCCGGCGTGGGCATTGCGGTCGGCGCGCTTGCCTTGCTGCACATTTAATAGCCTCTCGCCCTCACCTTACTTATATTGTTTGGCCTGGACCACTAAGACCATGAAAATCGCCACCTGGAACGTCAACTCGCTGGCCGTGCGGCTACCGCAAGTCCTTGACTGGCTGGCGGCGAACCCGGTGGATGTGCTGTGCCTGCAGGAACTCAAATTGTCCGACGACAAGTTTCCCATGCAGGCACTGGCCGATGCGGGCTACCAGAGTGCAGTGTTCGGCCAGAAGACCTACAACGGTGTGGCCATTTTGAGCCGCACACCGGCGCGCAACATCGCCAGGAACATCGCCGGCTTCACGGATGAGCAGTCACGCGTGATCGCTGCGACGCTGGACATGCCGAGCGGTGAGGTGCGCGTTGTCAACGGCTATTTCGTCAACGGTCAGGCGCCGGGCACCGATAAATTTGAATACAAGATGCGCTGGCTTGACGGCCTGCGCGCCTGGCTGCAGGAAGAACTCAGCCAGCACCCCAGGCTTGTGCTGGTGGGCGACTTCAACATCACCGCGGACGACCGTGACACGTATGACGCCCAAGGCCTGCACGAAACGATTCACCACACCACCGACGAGCGGCAGCACCTGCAGGCGCTGTTCGGGCTCGGCCTGCACGATGCCTTCCGGCTGTTCGAACAGCCGGAAAAGACCTACTCATGGTGGGACTACCGGGAGTTTGCCTTTCGCAGAAATCGCGGCCTGCGCATTGACTACATCCTGGTCAGCAATGCACTCAGGCCAGCCGTCAAAAGCTGCCTGATTGACAGGTTGCCGCGCAAGAATGAGCGCCCGAGCGACCATGCGCCGGTACTCGCCGAACTCGAATTGCCCTGAATCCGCGAGTGGTCATGCGGGCCCGGCCAAAGGCTTGAGAACCTTGGGCCTGCTACCACTACCCCCTACCCCCTACCCACTATCCACTGCCCGCCTAGCGAAAACGTTTGCTGAACTCGCGCACGACACCGATGATCTCGGCGTTGCCCAGCGGTTTGACCGGATAGCGGGTATTCAGGGGTTTAAGATAATAGTCGGCACCGTCCTTGACCAGCTGCTTGAAAGTCGTCTGATTTTTGCTGTTGAGCACAATCACGTAGTCCCCAGGCTCTGCGTTCAATTCGGGCTCCACCACGAGGATCGAGCCCTCCGGGAAGGAGTCGCCAATACTGCCCACCATGCTGTCGCCGTGCACGCGCAGGGCAAAGGTGTGGCGCTTGACTGGCACCGTGACCGGCACCATTTCAAAGCCGCCCCTGGGTTTGAAGTTATCGATGACCGTGTAATTTCCGGCTTCGACCTCAGAAATCAGAGGCACTTCATCGCGCACATCGATACCCAGGCTCATGCGGGAATCACCAGACACAAGTTCGGCCACCGAAATACCCAGTAGTTCGGCCACTCTCGGCTGATTGGCGCGCTTGGGCGCTGTTCCGTCTGGTTTTTCCCATTGTTGTACGGCACCGCGGCTCACTCCCACCGCATCAGCGAATTGCTGTTCGCTCAAACCCAACAGCCGGCGCTTTTCGCGGATCAATGTATGGATGCTCATGAAATATGAGGGTATTCCCACCACCAGATAGAAAAATATTCACCGATAGTTAAACTTTCCTTGAAACCGATTGTTGATTGCCTTGTACGACAAAACAATGCTAGCTAAACTGGCCAAAAAAATAAACTGATACGCACAAGTCTTACTCCAGGCCTCATGGTTTTTTGGAGCTGTGCCCAGGGAAGGCCGGCTTAATTGATGGACACAATTAACGGGACGCACCACCTCCGCCCTCATGCGCAAAACTGTATGCACTGCGCCAGCGCCACGCGCGACCCCCAAAAAGTCCGCCGCGGGCCTTGTTGCGAGCGGCTCGCGTCCCATGTACGGCCCGCTAACCCCTGCTGCTGAAGGAACCCATGCCTTCTGCTGAGTCCCCTACGGTTACCTCACCCCCTTCCCCCGCACATATCCTGATTGCGGAAGACAGCAGCGTGCAGGCCTACATGCTGCGCCGCATCCTCGAAAAAGAAGGCTACGAAACCAGCATTGCAAACGATGGCCGGCTCGCGCTGGAACTGGCCGCCCAAATACGCCCCTCACTGGTTGTCAGCGACGTCAACATGCCGGAGATAAGCGGCTACGAGTTGTGCCGGCAGATCAAGGCCAACCCCGACCTTTGCCATATTCCAGTGATTCTGGTGACCAACCTGTCAGCCCCCGATGATGTGCTGCTCGGGCTTAAAAGCGGTGCCGACAGCTTTATCACCAAGCCTTACGACAAGACTCACATGCTGGCGCGCGTGGAGCATGCCCTCAACAGCGCCCAGGCACCCGCCAAGGCACCGGATGGTCAGGGCGTGGAGATCCTGTTCCGGGGTGAAAAACACCTTATTACGGCCAGCACTAAACAGATCCTCAACCTGCTGCTGTCGACTTTCGAAGCCACCGTCGAGCGCAATCAGGAACTGCACGAAAGCCGGGGGGCGCTGGCTGAACGCACGGCCGAATTGCTGGCGACGAACCGCTTCCTCGACTCGATCATCGAGAACATTCCGGACATGATTTTCATCAAGGATGCTGTCGACTTGAGGTTCATGAAGCTCAACCGGGCGGGCGAGGATTTGCTCGGCTATTCGCGCGACCAGTTGCTCGGAAAGAATGACTATGACTTTTTCCCCAAAGAGGAAGGGGATTATTTCATTGCCAAGGACCGCGAGGTGCTCGCCAGCGGCGGCTACCTGGAAATCCCTGAAGAGCCCGTGCAGACGGCCCACCAGGGAATCCGCCTGCTTCGCACCAAGAAGGTGGCGGTGCTTGACACCCGGGGCGTAGCCACTCACCTGCTGGGGATTTCGGAGGACATCACCCGGCAAAAGGCCATGGAAAAAGAGATTCTCACCCTCAATTCGGTTTTGAAGGCGCGGGCCGAGGAACTGGAAGCCAGCCACAAAAGCCTGGAAAGCTTCACGGCTGCGGCCACCCATGACCTTCGCTCACCGCTGAGCGTCATTGGCGGCTATGCCGGCCTGCTGGAGAAAAATTACGCGAGCCACCTGGACGAAAAGGGGCAGCGCTATGTATCCGTCATCCGGGACAGCATCAAAAACATGGCCAAACTGATCGACGACCTTCTGGCCTTCTCCAAGCTGGGCCGGCGCGAAATCAGCAAGGCCGGCGTGAACATGCACGGGCTGGTCCAGCAGGTCATTGACGAAATCCTGCACCGCCATCCGGACGGCAACAAACCACGCATTGTGCTGGATTCACTGCCACCGGTGCAGGCGGACGCTGCGCTGCTGCGCCAGGTCTGGGTGAACCTGCTGTCCAATGCCGTGAAATACAGCAGCCGCACCCCCGACCCCCTGATTGAAGTCAGTGGCCGCATTGACGGCGCGGAAGCGGTGTATTCGGTGCGCGACAACGGCGCTGGTTTCAGCATGGACCACTACGACAGGCTGTTCGAAATTTTTCAGCGCCTGCACAGTGATGACGAGTTCGAAGGAACCGGGGTGGGTTTGCCCATTGTTCACCGTGTGGTGACCCGGCATGGCGGCCGCGTGTGGGCCGAGGGCAAGGTAGGCCAGGGCGCGGTGTTTCATTTTGCACTGCCTGTTTAACTTCAACAGCCCCTGGCCTCAAGGCGTGAGCAGCCTTGCAGCAGCCCCTCGGCACGGGCTATTTTTCAGCGGGTGACGGCATTGAAGGCGCAGCGCATGTCCAACACCTTGCCTGAACCCGGCCAGGGCGGCCATCGGGAAGGCCCCGGACCACAGCGCTCTACCGGGCCGTTGACCACCCTGCTGCTCAGACTTGCGGCCGGCGTAACCCTCCTCACCGGCCTCTCGGTTCTGGCGGGCTGGGTGTGGGAAGTGCCCCTCCTGAAAAGTGTGTTGCCGGGTGCGGTGGAAATGAAAGCCAATACGGCACTGGGCCTGATCGCGGCGGGCGCGGCCCTGTGGTTGCTGGACCTCCAGCGAACCGCCCTTTTTCAGCGGGGGGCACAGGCACTGGCGCTTTTTGTCGGCATGTTGGGCATGGCCACCCTGGGGCAGTATCTGTTCGACTGGCACCTGGGCATCGACGAGTTGCTGTTCCGCGACCGCCGGGGCACGTACAACGCGATTCGCGGTCGCATGTCACCTTACAGTGCCGTGGCTTTCGCCTGCATTGGACTGGCCTTGCTGGCCCTGCCCCGATCCGGCCTGCGCACGCCGGCATTTTTGGCCACTGCAGTGACGCTGATCATTGGCACGCTGTCAGTGATCGGCTATGCCTGGAATGCCAGCGAACTCACAACAGATGTTGTGCTGCCGCCGGTAGCAGTGAATACGGCGGTGGCCTTCATTTTTCTCAGCACGGGCACACTGTTGGCCATGCACAAGCGCACGGCGCAACAAACGGCCTTGCTCTTCTCGATCACATCGATGGAGGGAAAAATCCTCACCGGTTTTACTGGCGCATTTTTGCTGCTGGCGATCGGGGGAGGGCTGACCTACAAGGCCGCCACGACTTTTGCAAGCTCCGCACAGCAGGTAACCCATACGCAGCAGGTGCGCGCCGCCTTGAGCCGTCTTTATAGTGATATCTCTGAAGCGGGCTTTGCACAACGCAACTACCTGATTACCGGTCAGCCCCAGCAACTCGATCAATACCGGCAGCTGGTTTCAAACCTGGCAGCCCAAACCGCATCAATAGGTTTGCTCGTCAGTGATAACGCCCGCCAGGTAGAAAATCTGGCACCCCTTCAGCCGCTGCTCGACCGTACGCGCGCCTTGCTGGACCAGGGCATCGAGCTGTACCAGAGCCAGGGTTATGGCGCAGCCAAAACCCTGATTGACTCGGGGCAGAGCCTGGACGGGATGCGATCCATTTTCTCGGTGATCCAGAACATGGACGCCGAGGAAGAGGCTTTGCTGGTCAACCGCGAAGCGGCTTCGACACGCTTTCAGCGCTATATGCTGGCCTGCATGTTGCTGACCATGGTGGTCGCCGCCTGCATTTTTGTGGCCTTGTACCGCGAAATCCGTCGCGAAAATCTGGCGCGGCAGCAAGCCGACCAGGCACTCGTCAACGCCAGGAATACAGCAGAATTTGCCCGGCAGGAAGCCGACGCCGCCAACCGCGCCAAAAGCGCCTTCCTGGCCACCATGAGCCATGAAATCAGGACACCGATGAACGGTGTGCTGGGCATGCTTGAGCTGCTCAGCCTGACCCCGCTTAATGGCGCCCAACACGCCACTCTCAAGACCATACGCGAATCAGGCCGGTCATTGATGCGAATCATCGACGATATCCTGGATTTCTCGAAAATTGAAGCGCAAAAGCTGAACATCCATCCCGAAGTCGCGTCTTTGAAAGCCGTGGTCGAGGATGTCCGCCACATTTACTCCGGCAATGCCAGCAGCAAGCGTTTGCTGATCACCCATCACGTCGATCCCGCGCTCAGCCCCGCGCTGATGGTGGACTCCATCCGCCTGCAGCAGATCCTCGGCAATTTTGTCAGCAATGCCATCAAATTCACATCCCACGGCCGGGTGGAAATCACTGCGGACCTGATCGAACGGCAAGATGGTGAAGACCGGGTGCGGTTCAGCGTGAAAGACACCGGCATCGGCATTTCAGAGGAACATCAGCGGCAGCTATTTCAACCGTTCACCCAGGCCGAATCGGATACGACTCACCGCTATGGCGGCACCGGCCTGGGTCTCGTGATCTGCCAGAGACTGGCGACCCTGATGGGCGGCTCCGTAGACATGCGCAGTGCACTGGGCAAAGGGACCACGATGATTCTGGAGCTGTCACTGCCGATCGCGGACCCCGCGCTGCTTCCGCAAGACAATCCGGAGGTTCCGAACTCGTTTTTCACCAGCCTGGAGACACGCCGGATAGCGCCCGATGTCGCACAAGCCGAGGCGGAGGGCACGCTGGTCCTGCTGGCCGATGACCACCCCACCAACCGCTCACTGTTGATGCGCCAGGTGAACCTGCTCGGTTATGCGGCGGAGAGCGCCAGAAACGGCATCGAAGCCCTGAACCTGTGGAAAACGGGCCGGTTTGCCCTGCTGCTGACGGACTGCAACATGCCCGAAATGGACGGCTACGAACTGACCAGGGCCATCCGCGAGTTCGAAGCTGCCACAGCCTCCAGACGCCATCCCATCATTGCCTGCACGGCCAATGCCATGGGCGGTGAGGCGGAGATTTGCCTCACCGCAGGCATGGATGACTACCTGGTCAAGCCGGTGGAACTGAAAAACCTGCTGGCCAAGCTGGAACGCTGGCGGCCCATCCCGGCAGCCGCCGCCAAACCGCCTGAAGTTTTTCCGGCAGCACGGCCGGCGAGGACACCGATTGACCATGTGGCGCTGGCCAGGGTATCGGCGGGCGATGCGACCGTCGAACGCGATATTTTCATCGAGTTTCAACGCGCCAATGAGGGGGATGCCGCGCGGCTGCGACAGGCCGTGGCTGACGGCGACCCCGCCCAGGTCAAGCGGCTGGCCCATCTCATCAAGGGCGCGTGCTCCATGATCGGCGCTCTCAGGCTGGCCAACGTCTGCGAACGTATCGAGCGGGCAAGCCGCGACGGCGACTGGAAGACCATCATGGACAGCATGGTCGAGTTCCAGCAGGAATTGGCGGAGCTAAACCGCTACCTGGCCGGGATCAAGGGACCTGCCGCCTCTTGAGAGCAGGCAGGCCAGCATACCGGCTGGGTCAGTACAGCAAGCGCCCTCATCCGGCCCCGTCCCGGCAGCCAGCGACGAAACTCCACACCACGCCACGCCAACCCGATTGGAATGAAATCTGAAATCAGGAACCGCACCCCATGACAACTCATGGCGTGCAGCCGGGCTTACTCCAGATTCAGCTCCTGGATCTTGCGTGTGATGGTATTGCGGCCAATGCCCAGCTTCTGGGCGGCCTCAATGCGGCGCCCGCGGGTATTGAGCAGGGCCGTCTGGATCAGCCTGGACTCAAAACGGCGTGTCAGCACATCCCAGACATCGCTGCGACCCGCCGCCAGCAACGCCAGGGCTTCAGCTTCCAGCCCGCTTTCCCAATTCTGCTCGCCAGCGGGAGCGGGCACTGCGGAAAACTGCGTCGCCGGAACCGCAGGCTCGGAACCCTGCGTGAGGGGAGGGACAGACGCCAAAGGCGCTTTATCGCCCGCCCCCGGCGCCGGTTCATGCGGCACGCCCAGCACTTCAGGTGGCAGGTCCTTGGCTTCAATGACCTGCGCGGGCGCCATCACGGTGAGCCAGTGACAGATGTTTTCGAGCTGCCGCACATTGCCTGGAAAACTGAAGTTGCTCAGCTGCTGCAGCGCCGCATCGGAAATGCGCTTGGGTTCCACACCCAGCTGCTTGGCGCTTTGCTGCAGGAAATGGCGGGTCAGCATGAACACATCTTCACGTCGTTCGCGCAACGCGGGAAGGCGCAGCCGAATCACATTCAGGCGGTGAAAGAGGTCTTCGCGAAAGCCGCCCTCCTTGACGCGTTGCTCCAGGTCCTGGTGCGTGGCGGCAATCACGCGCACATTGGCCTTGACGGCGTTGTGGCCGCCGACGCGGTAAAAGTGACCGTCGCTCAGCACCCGAAGCAAACGGGTCTGCAGGTCAAAGGGCATGTCACCGATTTCATCAAGGAACAGCGTACCGCCCTCGGCCTGCTCAAAGCGGCCGCGCCGCATGGTCTGCGCGCCGGTGAAGGCGCCGCGCTCATGACCAAAGAGTTCGCTCTCGAGCAGGTCTTTGGGGATGGCCGCCGTGTTGATGGCCACAAAAGGCCCGTTGGCGCGCGGTGAGTGCTTGTGCAGCGCGCGCGCCACCAGTTCCTTGCCCGACCCTGATTCACCAGTAATCATCACCGTCACCATGCTCTGGCTCAAGCGGCCAATCGCACGGAAGACGTCCTGCATCGCCGGCGCCTGGCCGAGCATTTCCGGCGCGGCCGCCATGCGCTCCTCGGCCACCTCCTCGCGCTGGCTTTCTTCCACCGCACGGCGAATGAGTTCCACCGCCTTTGGAAGGTCAAAGGGTTTGGGCAGGTATTCGAACGCGCCGCCCTGAAAGGCGGAAACAGCGCTGTCGAGGTCAGAGAACGCCGTCATGATGATGACGGGCAGGCCAGGCAGCTTTTGCTTGACCTTCTCCAGCAGATCAAGCCCCGACCCGCCGGGCATGCGAATGTCGCTCACCAGGACTTGCGGGCCTTCTTCCTCCGTCGCGTTTTCCAGCGCCAGGAGGACTTCACGAGGGTTGGTGAAACTGCGTGTAGGAAGGTCCTCACGAAGCAGGGCCTTCTCCAGAACAAACCGGATGGACTGGTCATCATCAACGATCCAAATCGGTTTCATGTTGTGCAGTCCTTGTTGTGCATTCGGTGCCATTCGCGTCATCGCGTTTATTTGTCAAACCATGGAGGAAGACACACCTCAAGGCAGCGGTATCAGCAGCTTGAAGTCTGTCCGGCCCGGCACGCTGTCGCACTCAATCAAACCGTGGTGTTGCTGAACAAAGGTTTGCGCCAATGTCAGCCCCAGCCCCGAACCGCCCTCGCGCCCTGATACCAGCGGATAGAAGATGCGGTCTTTGATGGAGTCCGGCACGCCCGGTCCATTGTCAATGACATGCAATTCCAGTGCCAAGCGATAGCGCTGTTTGCCGAAAGTTACCTGCCGGGCGATCCGGGTCCTGAAAGTAATCTGCGCATCACCTGCCGCGATGCGCTCCGAGAGCGCCTGGGCGGCGTTGTGGGCGATATTGAGCACCGCCTGTATCAGCTGCTCGCGGTCACCGCGGAAACCGGGAATCGAAATGTCATAGTCCCGCGTCACGCGCAGCCCCTTGGGGAACTCGGCAAGGATGAGCGAGCGCACCCGTTCACACACTTCGTGAATATTCACATCCCCCACCAGATGCGGTCGCCGATGCGGCGCGAGCAGGCGGTCAACCAGCGTTTGCAGTCGGTCCGCCTCATGGATGATGACCTGCGTGTACTCGGTCAGCTCCTTGTCGATTTCCATCTGCAGCAATTGCGCCGCGCCGCGAATGCCGCCGAGCGGATTCTTGATTTCATGGGCCAGGTTGCGGATCAGCTCCTTGTTGGCCTGGGCCTGGTCGATCAGGCGCTCCTCGCGGTCCTGCTTGGCCTGCTGCTCCAGCGGCAACAACTCCACAATCGCTTCACCCGGCGTATCGGTTTGCGCCACCACCACATGGACCGGCATCGGTTCGTGGTTCAGGCGCCTGAGCCATGCGTCATAACGCAGGGCTGCAAACTCATTGCTGCCGGCGCCCTCGAGCGCGTTTTGCAGAATCAGCGGCTCGGTAAAACAGTCGGGAAGCTGCGAGCCTTCGATGGTGCGGCGGGAGGTGCCCAAGGCGTCTTCGAGCGCGGCGTTGGCGAACACCACCACGCCATTGGTACGCACCACGGCCACCAGCGTGGCCAGCAGGTCAAACGATTGGAAGCGCGGGGACGCGGGGGCGGAAGATAAAACGGGGGGTAAATGTGGCTTGTTCAAGCCGTCCATTTTGGCCCAGAAGCGGCCGGGCCTGACGCTTAATTTGCAGCCGGGAGACGCGAAATCTCGCGCTTGATACCGGCAATATCGCTCTGGTTGCGGGCGATGCTTTCCTTGAGTTCAGCCACGCGGTCCAGGTAGCGCTGGTAGTTGCGTCCTTCGATGCCCTGCTTTTCCGGCTCGCCGTTGTTGTACTCTTTTTGCTGTTCGGCCAACCGGGCCTCTGCCTTTTTCAGCTCGGACTCCAGAATGGCGCGCGAATCGCTGTCACGCGCCCGCTGCTCAGGGCTGCCATCGGTTCGCGGACCGCCAGAAGCCGCCACAGCGGCGACACGCACAGGCGCCCTTTGGACGGGGTTGCCCTGCACCACGGTGACATTGCCCCCGGAAAGCAACTTGCAATTGCGGTTCTGGGCATCCTTGGTGTTGTTGATGTACTCGGGCACGCCACCATTGGCGGCAACACAACGGTAAACCTGCTGGGCCCATGCGGTGCTTCCCGCACCGGCCAGCAGCAAGGACAAAAGAGACAGCGATAAAGTGTTTTTCATTCGGAACTCCAGATGCCCGTATAGGCAAAGGACGGTCTATCAGTATGCTGCAAAGCGGCAAAAACACAAAGTCAGCATCCTTATTACCCACCAGCCATAAAAAAAGGACGGCATTTGCCGTCCTTTTTTGGCCACAAACCGTAAGCAACAGTAAGTGACCGGGAGCCTGCGCCCTGATTACAGGGAGTAATACATCTCGAACTCGATGGGGTGCGTGGCCATGCGCAGACGCGTCACTTCACCCATCTTCAACTCAATGTAGGCGTCCAGCATGCTGTCGGTGAACACGCCACCCTTGGTCAGGAAGCCGCGGTCTGCATTGAGGCAGTCCAGCGCCTGGTCGAGGCTGTGGCAGACGGTTGGCACTTTTGCATCTTCCTCGGGCGGCAGATGGTAGAGGTCCTTGGTCGCGGCTTCGCCCGGATGGATCTTGTTCTCGACGCCGTCGAGGCCGGCCATCATCAGCGCGGAGAAGCACAGGTAAGGGTTGGCCAGTGGATCGGGGAAGCGTGCTTCAATGCGGCGGCCCTTCGGATTCGCCACATACGGAATGCGGATCGAAGCCGAGCGGTTTTTGGCCGAGTAGGCCAGCTTGACCGGTGCCTCATAGCCGGGAACCAGGCGCTTGTAGCTGTTGGTGCCGGGGTTAGTGATCGCATTCAGTGCCCGGGCGTGCTTGATGATGCCGCCGATGTAGTACAGGGCGAAATCAGACAGGCCGGCATAGCCGTCGCCGGCAAACAGGTTTTTGCCGTCTTTCCAGATGGACTGGTGAACGTGCATGCCGGAGCCGTTGTCGCCCACGATGGGCTTGGGCATGAAGGTGGCGGTTTTGCCATAGGCATTGGCCACGTTCTGCACCACGTATTTCAGGATCTGCGTCCAGTCGGCGCGCTGAACCAGCGTGCTGAACCGGGTGCCGATTTCGTTCTGGCCGGCGCCAGCCACTTCGTGGTGGAACACTTCGACCGGAATGCCCAGCGATTCAAGGATCAGGGACATTTCAGCACGCATGTCCTGCGTGCTGTCGACCGGCGGCACGGGGAAGTAGCCGCCCTTGACGGTAGGACGGTGGCCACGGTTGCCGCCTTCGAGCTTGGCGCCAGAGTTCCAGGGAGCCTCGTATTCTTCGATTTTGAAGAAGGTGCCCGACATGTCGGTGTTCCAGCGCACATCGTCAAAGATGAAAAATTCTGGCTCGGGTCCGAAGTAGGCGGTATCGCCCAGGCCGGATGCCTTGAGATAGGCTTCGGCGCGCTTGGCGATGGAGCGCGGGTCGCGGTCATACGACTTGCCGTCGCTGGGCTCCAGCACGTCGCAGCTCATGAACAGAGTCGTTTCTTCGAAGAACGGGTCAATGTTCGCGGTGTTGGGATCAGGCATCAGCTGCATGTCGGAAGCTTCAATGCCCTTCCAGCCGGCAATCGATGAACCGTCAAACGCGTGGCCCGAGGTGAACTTGTCTTCGTCAAAGTGGGAGACAGGCACAGTCACGTGCTGCTCTTTGCCCCGGGTGTCGGTAAAACGGAAATCAACAAACTTGACTTCGTTTTCCTTGACCATTTTCATGACGTCTGCGACGGTCTTTGCCATCAAAATCTCCTGTAGCTGGATGGTTGTTAAAAAATTGTCTTCGGTTGCTGAATGCACTTTTTGTGCCACAGCGGATGGCTGATCGGTTTTCGCCAAACCCCTGATTGTGCCGTTATCTGGCGCGGATTCTCTCGCTGCGGAGCCAGAATTTAAAAAAGAGGCGCCCCATGACTGCACCAATATGGTTCATCACATGAATGCACCTTTTAGGTGCAAATTTTCAACGCACCAACTCGGAGCCCAACTTGACCTCGAATTTCTGCAAGCCTGTCAGCAAGGCGGGATAAGCCAGGCTCACCGCCTCTGGCGTACCCTTGACACCCAGTTCGATATGCCGGCCGTAATCGGGGTGATCCACGCTGGGCAGGCTGAACACTTTCACGCCGGTGTGCGCCGCCTCAATGGCGAGCATCAGGGGGGTCAGCGTGGCCTCCATGGAGCCGAACACAATCACCGACTTTTCGATGTAGGCAGATTTCTGGTGCAAATGGGAATAGCGCTGATCGAGCACCCACTCCATCATGGGCCAGGCCATGACCGGGAAGCCTGGAACAAAGTGCACCGCGCCCTCACCGGCCTGGCAGCTAAAACCGGGGATCTTGTTGTAAGGGTTGGGAATGATCTGGGCGCCCACCGGGAACACGCCCATATTCAGGCGGTGGATGTTGTCCTCGCGGTCGGGTTCATAGAGCAGCCCCTGCTCTTTCGCCACGTCCTGCATGCGCTCCATGATCAGCCTTTTGGCTTCGGGATGAAGGGCCAGCTCCACGCCCAGGGCTTTGGCCGCGCACTGCCGGGTATGGTCGTCCGGCGTGGCGCCAATGCCACCACAGGAAAACACCACGTCGCCAGACGTACGCGCCGCCGCAAAGGCGCGCGCCAGCGTGGCGGTGATGCGCGCCGGGTCGTCGCCCACATAGTCGGCGTAGCCGAGTTGCAGGCCGCGGGCACCCAGCAGCTCGATGGTTTTGGGCAGGTGCTTGTCGGCGCGCTTGCCCGAGAGAATTTCATCGCCAACGATGATGAGTCCAAAATTTGTGGTCATACAGGGCAGTCGTGAGGTTGCGGCAGGGCAGTCATCAAGGACGGACGGGGGGATTGCCGCCCAGCGAGCCAAAGCGGGGAGCCGGCCCTTCGGATGCCGCCGGCGCCAGTTCGTTTGCTATGGATTGAACAGTTTCTTGCGCCAGCGGGTCGGTGGCCAGCGCATTGTTCTTCTTGCGCAGCTGCTCCAGGGCGGCGAGCGTGTAGTGGGCAAACCAGAGCGATGAAAAAGCGAACACCAGGGTGTACAGCCAGATGGCCACCGGCACGAGGATGGGCGCCATCGCCACGAACATGGCGCCCGAGGCCCAAATCAGGCTGGGCGCGGCACCGAGGTAGCCGCTGAGCACCCCGATGCCCAGCAACACGGCACGGTGCTCCCGGAAAATCTGGCGCCGCTCCTCACTGCTCGCGTGATCCACCAGCGCGTCATACGACATGACGCGGTAAGTGAGCCAGCCCCAAATCAGCGGCGGCAGGATCAGGATCAGCGGCGGAATCAGCCACAAGGGAATCGACAATACGAGTGCAATCACAGCAAGCAGGGTGGAGCCCAGCGACCAGAACAGGCTGGCAACCAGGGAGCCGCCGCGCTTGCGCTCCAGTTGCGGAAACCGCCGCTCGGCCACCAGGGCCACCATGGCGGGCGTCATGAACATCGCTACAAACAGCAGCGAGGCAATCACAATGACGGGAATGGCCAGGAACAGCAGCAACACGGGCGCCAGCACGACGCGAAGGTCACTCAGCCCCAGCCCTTCCAGCCAGCGGACCATCATGTCCACCAGCGCATAGCTCTCAAGGTTGCTGCGCACCGCCGCCAGCGCACCTTCCCAGAAGAAGTAGCCCAGGCCGAGTGAAACGGCAGCCATGATCACCAGGGGCAGGACCGACAGGGCGATGACCCGGGGATGCAGGCAGTACATGGCGGCCCGCCAGAAAGAATCCAAAAGCTTGCTCATGAAAACAGTGTAGCCCCCACGCTTTTCACTTCGTGTAATACGCTGCCCCCCAAGGGGGCGCTGCGCCTGCGGCCCGGCCCTTCGACAAGCTCAGGACAGGCCAAAGCCGGTTCCACGGCTCTGGCTTGGTTGAAGAGTTCAGGGATCACATCCCGGTAGGGGCCACGGGACTGGCTTCGCCAGATCGCAGGCGCCGCCCCCTTGAGGGGGGAACAGGCTACACGCCGTGAGCCTGGACAGGGGTGGGTTTTCAGGCTTTGCCAAACAAGCGCTTGAGGCCAATCCATTGCTGCGACCAGAAGCCTTTGCCGTAATCACGGTTGGCTTCGACTTGGTCACGGATACCCGTGGGGTCATAACGCTGCTCGAAGTTAGCTGTGCCAAACAGCACATCCCACCAGGGCAGCAGCACGCCAAAGTTATGTCCACCCAAGACAGTTTTTTCGGCCTTCACAGTTTCATGCCCGATGCCAATGCTGTGGTGCAGGCGGTGAAAGCGCGGGCTGACCCACAGCCGTTCGCCCAGGCTGCCAAACCATAGCCGCACATTGGCATGCTGAAAACTCTCGCTGAGCTGGGTAAAAGCCACGATGGCAATGAACTGGCCAGGCGGCACGCCGATGAGCTGCGCCACCAGCACCACGATGGAGTCCACCAGAACGTCGTCGAGGAGGTGGTTGCGGTTGTCGCTCCACATGGTCATTTGCCGCTGCGCGTGGTGCAGCGAATGAAGGCGCCACCACCACCCCAGCTGGTGCTGGCCGCGATGCGTCCAGTAGGCGACAAAATCAAACACCACCAGATAAATCAGCAGACTGACCACCGCATGATCCGTGACACCGGGCCACATCTGATCGAGGTGAAACGTACCGTAGCCGGCGGTGCGCAGCGCGCCAAAGGCCTCGTCAAACCAGGGCTCCAGCGTGAAAAACAGCGCAACGCGAAAGAGGCCCAGCCGATGTATCAGGGTGTAGAGAATATCGGTGCGGATAGTGGCCCGATCGAGCACCGGCTCCACGGGTCGCCAGCGCTGCAGGGGGCCAATCACGGCCAGCAGGATGAGGATCTGCATCACCCCCACCATGAACCAGGCGGTTGCTTCATAGCCGTCCTCCAGCAGGTTGCCCAAGCCCAGCGCAAACATGGCCGGTTGCACGGCAGCCTCAAACAGCCACTGCTGCACCACTGAAAAAAGATGACCCCACCAGTCCATATTGCCTATTTTGCAGGCCTGGCGGGCGCGCGGCTGGCGTGCCCTTCAATCCAGGCTTTGTACTGGGGGTGTTCACGCAGGGTCTGAAAGCAAAAGCCCCGCGACTTCAGACCGACGATGAGAGGCTCCAGCACAGCCGGTGCCCAGGGATCCTTGCGTGACCAGATGCCCAGGTGCGCCAGCAGGATATCGCCCGACTGGATGTCGCGCAGCGCTTTTTTCAGCAGCAAGTCGTTGGGAAATCTTTCGCTCGAAAGCTCGTCCCCCAAAAACCCGGCGGGCGACCAGCCCACATGCTGGTAACCACAGGCCTTCGCCGCCGCCAGCAGCCGGGGCGAGGTTTTGCCGCCGGGTGCCCTGAAAAGCGGCAACGCTTTCTTGCCCGTGATCTCCTCAAGGCGCGTACTGGCGCGACTCACCTCCTCGCAGTACTGCCGGGCTGTCCAGATGAACTCCCTGCCCTCCGCGGGACCGGCAGAGGGGCTCACCCTGAATTGCGGTGCAACACCCGGCCCGCCCACCACATCCGCACGCCAGTAGGTATGGTCCCAGGTGTGCGAGGCAAATTCATGGCCTTCGGCGGCGCGCGCTTTCCACCAACCGGCCCAATGCGCGCCCAGGCTGCCGTCGCCCGTTTGGGTCCGCTCGTTGGCCGCGAAAAAAGTGACTTTCACCTGGTGCTTGCGAAGGATGTCGGCCATCAGCGGCGCAACCTCCATGTGGCCGGTGTCCAGGGTAAGGTAGAGCGGCTTGCAGGAAGCGCCCTGCCCGCCATTTTCAGCATCAGCCGGGCCTTTGGCCCCTGCAGTCCGGGCGCATGCAGCTATTAAAAAAATAACAACGAAGGCAAACCGAGGCATGGACTCAGCGCGGCGCGTGATCCAGGGTCCAGACGCCGTGGGGACTCTTTCCAACATTGACCTGGCGCACCACCTTGTGGCTGGCCATGTCAATGACAGTGAGCTTGCGGGCCCAGCGCGAAGTGACCAGGATCTGCTTGCCGTCGCGGCTCACGTCGATACAGTCCGGACCGCCCGGCGCGGGGTAACTGTCCACCACTTCCAGGGTCTGCAAATCGATTTTGCTGATGCTGTTGGCCACGCGGTTGCTGACCAGCACATGCCGCTGGTCACCCAAGGCCCGGAAGGCGTGGGCGCCGGCACCGGTCTTGATCACCTTGCTGCGTTTGGGCTCCTTGCCACTCACGTCATACACCTCGACAGCGTCGCCGCCCGTCAAGCCAACCAGCATGAATTTGTCGTCGGCCGTGCCGTACACGTCGGCAGGGATGGAGCCGGTTTTGGTGCGCCACTTGATGGTCTGGCTTGCCAGGTCCACCGCAATCAGCTCATCACTGTCCTGCATGGTGGAGTAAATCGTGCTGCTTTTGCTGTCTATCCACAAATGGCTGGGCGTCTTGCCAGTGGCCACCCGTTTGGCCAGAACGATGTCCTTGCCGTCCCAGCGGTAAATGTCGATATGGTTCAGGCGGTTGGCGGCGGTCACAAACCACTTCATGTCAGGTGAAAACCGCAACTGGTATGGGTCCAGAATGCCGCGCACCGTGCGCTGCACCTCGGCGGTTTTCGGGTCGATAAAGGTCAGCGAATCGGACAAGGCATTGGCCACAATCACCGATTTTTCATCAGGCGTGAGGTACAGGTGATGCGGTTGCTTGCCCGTGGCAATGCGCCGGGTCTCGGTCCAGGTCGCGGGGTTGACAATGCTTACCGTGTCATCGAGCGAATTGAGGACAAACACGGGCGACGCCGCGGAAAACGAAGCAGGCGGGGCGGCTTGGGCCAGCGTCGGCGGGCAAACCGCAGGCAGCAAGCCAGTAATTGCACACAGCCAGGCGGCCAGATTACGGACAGGAACGTTCACAAACATATCTTTCCAGAAGCAATTGCCTAGTGTACCGGGCGGACATGTCCCCACTGCAGGTATCCCGCGCCAGCTGACGGGAATCGTTGAGGCTCTGAGGCTGTAGCGATGAATTTGCCGGATCCATGGCAAACCGACTGACGACCGGTGGAAATACCACCTGTTGCCGGCTCCTCTCACCTTGCGCCCGTCGTTGTCTCGCCAGGTGGCAAAACCATTAAAGAAGCACTCGCCGGCTTTCGGGTGCCCGGCAATGCCTCCTGATAATGCCCTGCTTGCACTGGATTTATCAACAGTGCCGACACATGGGCCACGGCGCTCTTTCGACGGAAGGCCCGAGCGGCAGACCACTGGCTGAGATCAGTCCTGGCTGCGCCGCAGCCCGACCAGAGGAGGCCCAGACGCTCCAAATGGTCTGGCACGCTACCGGTCGCCCGGCTAACATACACAATGAAACGAATGAAACGGTATTTAATGGCTACTACGCAACAAATCAGGGTAGTGCGAGCCATAAAAGTGCACTAAAAGTCCGTCACCTGATTGCCAACTTTCGCTTCCGCAGGCCTCGGTTACCCCAAAAAAATGCCTTTGGCAAGGTTGGTGGCCTGCAATTTTGCTGGAGTACGACGGGAAGTACTCGTTTTTCGTTACTTAAATCACGAAATTCGGAGAATCAGACAACTTTAGTAACATTTATTAAATTGTGTGATTATTTTCCTACCAAATCACTCCTGTTGAGCGTAACTTGTAAGCATTGGTGACAAACCGGGAGCTGTAAATGACAAAAGACCCAGAACTACTGATGGCAGGGCTACCCTTGATGGGTGTGCTCACCCTTTGGTACTGGCTGCGATTGCGCTGGATTGCGAAAGAGAAACGTCGCATCCCCAGGCATTGGCCCCTGCATGCCCGGCCGCTGGTGAACAGCGAGGAATTGCAGCTCTGGCGCTGGCTGGCCGAAACCTTTGATGACCATCACATCATGATCAAGGTGCCGGTCACCCGCTTCGTCCGGCCTAACGCCAGTGAAAACGGACTGTACTGGTACAGCCTGCTCAAAAACACCAGCTGTACATTTTCCGTGTGTTCCCTTGACGGTCAGGTTGTTGGCTGTGTCGATGTACCCAAGTCTTCCGGGCTGTCCCAGAAGGCCAAAAACCTGAAACACAATTTACTGGCGCAATGCGGTATTGCCTATGCCGTGATCAATACGTCGAGACTGCCCAACCCGGATGAACTCCGCAATGATTTCCTTGGTGAAGCGGCTGCAAGAAGCCGGGATCTGAAGCGCGAGCAGGCCGCCGTGGCAGCCGCCCGGGCCAACCTGCAGAAAACCCTGATACAGAAACGCGACATGCGCCAGCGTCAGGTTCCCCATGACTACCGGGACAGCACCAGCAGCAGCATGCCCACGGACTGGCACGATTCGTTTCTCATCCAGTCCAACAGTATGCCAAGTGAGTTGAGGCACGCCGACGGGCGCCAGGTAGCCTGAAGCGGAAGGCAACCGCGCAAGCACAAGCGCAACGTCAGGTCGAAATGCTGGACAGATCCTGCGCCGTGAGCCAGCGCCACTGACCGGGCTTGAGATCCTCAGGCAACATCAGTCCCCCCAGCTGCGAGCGGTGCAGGCCTTCCACCCGGTTGCCCACGGCCGCAATCATGCGCTTGACCTGATGGTATTTACCTTCGGTCAGCGTCAGGCTTAACTGCAGTTCGCCGGTTTTTTCGCAGGCGGCTGCCCGGACCGGCTTGGGGTCATCATCCAGCACCACGCCCGCCAGCAGTTTCTGAACCTGCTTGTCGTCCACCGCATGCTTTGCGGTCACTTCATAGACCTTGGGTACGTGGTGTTTGGGCGAACTCATGCGGTGAATGAACTTGCCATCGTCCGACAGCAGCAGCAAGCCGGTCGTGTCCTGGTCCAGCCTTCCCACCGCCTGCACACCCGCCGCGGCGCCACCACCACGCAAACGAATCGGTGACGGCAGCAAGGTGTAAATACTGGGGTAAGTACTGGGCTTCTGGGAGCACTCGTAACCGGCCGGCTTGTGCAGCATCAGGTAGGCTTTTTCGTGATACTCCCACGCCACCTCCTGCACCGTGAAGCAGAGGTTTTCCGCTTCAAATTCCATCGCGGGCTCCGTGCAGGGGATACCGGCTACGGCCACAAAACCCTGCTGGATCAGGCCCGCACAAACGCGCCGTGTGCCAAAGCCCTGGGAGAAAAGAATGTCCTGTAATTGCATGATCGCCATCAGGCTATTGTCGCCGGGCGAAGCCCCGAGCCAGCGAGCCTGGCACTAACTCAACAGCTTGATCAGCACGGTTGGGTGAAGTGTCCAGCCCGTCAGCCCGGCAAGGCCCATCAAAACGCCAAAGCCGGCCGGTACCAGACTCAAGCCGTAAAGCCACCACAACTGAGTAAGTGACGTGATGGCCAGCAGGGAGATCGCAATCGCGATCAACGCATCCGACAGATCAAACTGGTCGTCGTGAAAATTCAGCGCATCGTAGTTAGCCTGGTCCGCCAGCGCCTGCAGCCGGAGCTCCTCTTTCTTGGCCGCCTGCTCCTTCGCCAGCTTCTCGTACTGGGCGATGGCTTCCTGATAGGCCGCTTGTCTCTCCACGGGTTTATCGGCGGCCTGCAGACGCAACTGCACCAGCGTCGCCTTGGCTACCTCCTCGCGCAGGTTTCTCGCCTGGTAAAAGGCCCAATGATCGATCTTGTCGGCCTGCGCCTGCTGCATGGCCTGCACGATATTGTCATCCTTGACCTTGCAGATGCCCATGAAGGTGGCCAGCAAGGCAACTGCGATTGCTACCGCCGGATTCAGGCGTGACGACTTCGCATCCCCTCCTGTGGTCTCACCAGCCGCCGTGACAATGTCCTTGGGGTCTATTTCCATACGATTTGATAGCAGGATTGATGAGAAAAGGCGACACCTAGCAAAACATCAGCGCCAGCCACGCGGGGTCGTCAACAAAGTTCACCAGCAAATAGGCGCTGAGTCGATAAGCCCAACATTTTCCGCTTGTTTTTATGTCTTCCCAGGCCACAGCAAGCGCCCCAACCTGCGTGCGAATGACGCACGAATTCAAGGCCAATTAACGGCCGATGAACGGTTTGAATGAACCTCGCCAAGGGGATTCCACTGGCGGGGCAGTTTATATGGTGGAGCTGGGGGGATTTGAACCCCCGTCCGCAAGCCTTCTTCGCGTAGTTCTACATGCTTAGCCGTCTGATTTGAGTCTCACTTCCCGTATCGCGCAGCAGCACGCTATACAGGTTGCCAGCATCCTATTGTCTCGCCCGATACCAAGGTGCCCGGTACCAGGCCAGCCGATGTGTATGACCCTACAGCCGGGAGCCTTCAACTTGCGCTAAAGACCCCTTGCCCAGCCCATCGGCCTGCTGTTGTAGGGCTCACTGGTTATTAAGCAGCGAGTGCGAAACGTTCGTCGTTTGCAGTTAGTTTGTTTTAGTCTGTTTTACGAGCACACTAAGCTCGGCATGCCCCACTGCGCGTCCGTACCCGCGTCGAAACCAGTGCAGCCCCAAGGCAAGTAGTTTAAGGCATCCGCAGCAAATTCAAGAGCAGCGTGGGTTTTATGATGGTGGCGTCAGCCAGCCAGCCCTGCATGTCGGCGCTGGCACCCAGATAGCCGTAGGCGGCCGCCACCGTCGGCATGCCCGCGGCACGGCCGGCGATCATGTCGCGTTCGTCGTCGCCCACGTAGATACAGCGCCCGGGCGCCACCATGAGCCTGCGGGCCGCTTCCAGCAGGGGAGCGGGATGCGGTTTGGCATGCGGCGTGGTATCCCCGCTGACAATGGCCTGGGCCGTACCAAACAGCGGCATGGCTTGTGTCAGGGGCAGCGTGAAGCGCGCGGACTTGTTGGTGACCACCCCCCACTTGAGGCCCGCCTGGTCAATTTTCGCAATCAGTTCAGCCACCCCGTCAAACGCGTAGGTGCGCTCGGTCATGCAGGCCTCGTAGTTGGCGAAGAACTCTTCCCTCAGCGCGGAAAAACCGGCATCGTCGGGTGTCAGGCCAAATGCGACGCCAATCATGCCGCGGGCCCCTGCGCCCGCCATGGGCCGGTATTGCGACAGGGGCAACGAGGCCAGCCCCCGGTCGGTGCGCATCTTGTCGGCCGCCGCACCCAAATCGGGAGCGCTATCAATCAGGGTACCGTCCAGATCAAACAGCACGGCATCAATATCGTTGAACATGTTGGTCACCAGTTCTGCTCAGATTTTCTGGGTCGCCAGCAGGTAATTGACGCTGGTGTCGGCGCTGAGCCAGTAATGTCGGGTCAAGGGGTTGTATTCCATGCCCCGGGTCTGCTGCAGGTTCAGCCCGTTGACTCGGCAATAACCAGCCAGTTCGCTGGGCTTGATCAGTTTGGCGTATTCATGGGTTCCACGCGGCAGCAGGTTCAGCACGTACTCAGCCCCGACGATGGCAAATAGAAAGGCCTTCGCATTGCGGTTGATGGTCGAAAAAAATACATGCCCCCCAGGTTTGACCAGGGTGGCACAGGCCTTCACGATGGAGGCCGGATCCGGCACATGCTCGAGCATTTCCATGCAGGTCACCACATCAAAACTGGCGGGTTGTTCCGCAGCCAGCGCCTCCGCGCTGATTTCGCGGTACTCGACTCCCTCGGTCTGAGCCTCCAGAGCATGGAGCTGGGCCACCTTGAGTGCTTTGGTGGCCAGATCAATCCCGAGCACCTCGGCGCCTTTGCGGGCCATCGCATCGGCCAGAATGCCGCCACCACAGCCCACATCCAGTACGCGACGACCGGCCAACGGGGCCAGCTCCTCAATCCAGCCCAGCCGCAAGGGGTTGATCTGGTGCAAGGGACGGAATTCACTCTCGGTGTCCCACCAGCGATGGGCCAGATCAGAGAATTTGGCCAGTTCGGCAGGGTCAAAGTTTTGGCTTGTAGGCATGTCGCAATTATCGTTGAGGCATAAAAAAACCGCGCCGAAGCGCGGTTTTCAAGCGATCCTGAGAGGATTACTTGTTGGCGCGGGTACCAACAACTTCGATTTCCACGCGACGGTTTTTCGCGCGGCCTTCGGCGGTCTTGTTGTCAGCAACAGGCTGCTTCTCGCCCTTGCCTTCGGTGTAAACGCGGTTTTTCTCAATGCCTTTGGACACCAGGTAAGCCTTGACGGCTTCCGAACGGCGAACCGACAGCTTCTGGTTGTATGCATCGCTGCCGACGGAGTCGGTGTGACCCACAGCAATGATCACTTCCAGATTGATGTCCTTGATCTTGCCGACCAGGTCGTCCAGCTTGGCTTTGCCTTCTGACTTGAGAACGGACTTGTCGAAGTCGAAGAATGCATCAGCGGCGTAAGTAACTTTGGTCGCGGCAGGAGGAGCAACTGGGGCAGGTGCTGGAGCTGCTGCAGGAGCAGGAGCCGGAGCAGCGACAGGAGCAGGAGCCGGAGCCGGAGCAACAATAGCACCATCGCAGCCAGGAGCTGCAGTAGCAGGCGTCCAGTTGGCATCGCGCCAGCACAGTTCATTGGTACCGTTTTTCCAGACCAGTTCTCCGTTGCCATTTTTCCAGTTGTCGATAGTTTGTGCACCAGCGGCGGTAACAAGCGCTGCGGAAGCAAACAACATTGCCACTTTGTTGAGTTTCTTCATGGTTCTCCTCTAGAGAAAAGCCGCAGACTTGCTGCGATTAGTGATTTACACGCCGTGAGTGACCATCACTCAAAGCGTTACAACGATTGTGCCACAGCTACTCTAAGCTTCAAGCAAGCTATCGGCTTCATCCGACACGGAGATTAGATTCTTAATCATTTGTTGCTGACTCACCACAAACGGGTCGCTATAAACTCAAGCCTTAAAATTGCGGGTTCCCCTCAAGAATCTTGAAAAATCCCAACCAGGCCTCTCATGACCCAGTTCGCCAAAGAAACCCTGCCCATCAGTCTTGAAGAGGAAATGCGACGAAGCTATCTCGATTACGCGATGAGCGTGATTGTGGGCCGCGCACTGCCCGATGCGCGGGATGGCCTCAAGCCCGTGCACCGGCGCGTGCTGTTTGCCATGCACGAGCTGAACAACGACTGGAACAGGCCCTACAAGAAGTCCGCCCGTATCGTGGGTGACGTGATTGGTAAATACCATCCCCACGGTGACCAGTCTGTCTACGACACCATTGTGCGCATGGCGCAGGATTTTTCCCTTCGGCATCTGCTGGTTGATGGCCAGGGCAACTTCGGCTCCGTCGACGGCGACAACGCGGCGGCCATGCGTTACACCGAAATCCGCCTCTCCAAAATTGCCCATGAACTGCTGGCTGACCTGGACAAGGAAACCGTCGATTTCGGCCCCAACTACGATGGCAGCGAGCAGGAGCCGCTGGTCATGCCAACCCGGCTGCCCAACCTGCTGGTCAATGGTTCCGGCGGCATCGCGGTGGGCATGGCCACCAATATCCCGCCGCACAACCTCAACGAAGTGGTCGACGCGTGCCTGCACATGCTGAAGAATCCGGAGGCCTCCATCGATGAATTGATGGAGATCGTCCCGGCCCCTGACTTCCCCACTGGCGGCATTATTTATGGCATCAATGGGGTCAAGGATGGCTACCGTACCGGGCGCGGCAAGGTGGTCATGCGCGCGAAGTGCCATTTCGAAGACATCGACAAGGGCCAGCGGCAGTCCATCATCGTGGACGAGCTGCCCTACCAGGTCAACAAGAAGACGCTGCAGGAGCGCATGGCCGAACTGGTTCACGAGAAAAAGATCGAAGGCATCAGCCATATCCAGGACGAGAGCGACAAGTCGGGCATGCGCCTGGTGATTGAACTCAAGCGCGGCGAAGTGCCCGAAGTGGTGCTGAACAACCTCTACAAACAGACACAGCTGCAGGACACCTTCGGCATCAACATGGTGGCGCTGGTCAATGGCCAGCCCAAGCTCTGCAACCTGAAAGACCTGGTCCAGGTCTTCCTGTCGCATCGCCGCGAAGTGGTGACGCGCCGCACGGTGTTCACCCTGCGCAAGGCGCGCGAACGGGGCCACGTGCTGGAAGGCCTGGCCGTTGCATTGGCCAACATCGACGACTTCATTGCCATCATCCGCAATGCACCCACACCGCCGGTAGCCAAGGCCGAACTGATGCTGCGCCCGTGGGACAGCAGCCTGGTGCGCGAAATGCTCACGCGCACGCGCGCCGATGGCGGCGTGGTCAACGCGGACGATTACCGCCCCGATGGACTGGAGAAGGCCTTTGGCATGGGCAGCGACGGACTGTACCGCCTGTCCGAGACGCAAGCGCAGGAAATCCTGCAGATGCGCCTGCAACGCCTGACCGGCCTTGAGCAGGACAAGATCGTGGCCGAGTACAAGGAAGTCATGGCGGAAATCGACGATCTGCTCGATATCCTGGCAAAGCCTGAGCGGGTGTCCATCATCATTGGCGAAGAGCTGTCGGCGATCAAGCTGGAGTTCGGCCAGACCAAGCTCGGCGCGCGGCGCAGCCAGATCGAGCACAGCTCGTTCGACCTCAGCACCGAAGACCTGATCACGCCGACCGACATGGTGGTGACCCTGTCGCACTCCGGCTACATCAAGAGCCAGCCTTTGTCCGAATACCGTGCCCAAAAGCGCGGGGGCCGTGGCAAACAGGCCACTGCGACCAAGGAAGACGACTGGGTCGACCAGCTGTTCATTGCCAATACGCACGACTACATCCTGTGCTTTTCCAACCGTGGCCGGCTCTACTGGCTCAAGGTATGGGAAGTGCCCGCTGGCTCACGCGGCTCGCGCGGCCGGCCCATCGTCAACATGTTCCCGCTGCAGGAAGGTGAAAAGATCACGGTGGTCTTGCCGCTGACCGGCGAAAAGCGCAGCTTCCCGGCCGACCAGTATGTGTTCATGGCCACCTCCATGGGCACCGTCAAGAAGACGACACTCGACGAATTCAGCAACCCGCGCAAGGCCGGCATCATCGCCGTGGACCTGGACGACGGCGACTATCTGATCGGCGCCTCCCTGACCGACGGCAAACACGACGTGATGCTGTTCAGCGACGGCGGCAAGGCCGTGCGCTTTGACGAGAACGATGTGCGCCCCATGGGCCGCAACGCGCGCGGCGTGCGCGGCATGACGCTCGAAGACGGCCAGGGCGTCATAGCGATGCTGGTCGCCGAGGACGAGCAGCAAAGCGTGCTCACGGCCACTCAAAACGGCTATGGCAAGCGCACCTCCATCACCGAATACACCCGTCATGGCCGCGGCACCAAGGGCATGATCGCGATCCAGCAGAGCGAGCGCAACGGCAAAGTGGTTGCCGCGACGCTGGTGCATGCCGACGACGAAATCATGCTGATCACCGACAAGGGCGTGCTGGTGCGCACGCGGGTCAGTGAAATCCGCGAGATGGGAAGGGCTACACAGGGTGTTACGCTTATTGGCCTTGATGAGGGCTCACAATTGAGTGGTCTCCAGCGAATCGTTGAAAACGATGCCACGCTTGACGACAACGACGTGGAGAACGATGCAGGCAAGGATGCCGCCACTCCGCTCTAAACGCTCCAACGCACTCCAACCCGCCCTAATCTGTCCTAATCCGGAAAGCAAAAAGCCATTCATGAAAAAACTGATCACCACACTGGCGATGGCCGGCCTTGCCTGCTCCACCGCCATTCACGCCCAAACGTCAGACCCGAAAACCGAATGGGCGGCAAAAGTCGTCGCGCTCCAGCAAGGTCCGGAACTCGACCGGCTGGTGGCGCAGCTCGCGGGCAGTACCACTCAGGAACTGATCGCCAATTGGGGCCCCAAGCTGGAGGCGAATGTCCCCAAGGCCAAGCAGCAAAAAGCCTCGGAAGACCTCAACGTAGAGCTCAAAAAGTACTCCGAGGACACCAACAAGTTGATTGGTAAACAGGTCAGCAAGGTCAGCACCGACGTCTTGATACCGGCTTATGCGGAGCGGTTTACGGTCGACGAACTGAAACAGATCGCCGCCTTTTTCGAGTCCCCTGCCATCAAGAAATACCAGGCCAGCACCCCGGAACTGGGCACCATTTTCATACAGAAGCTGGTCGAAGCATCGCGCGCCGATGTAGTTGCCCGTGTCAAGCAGTTTGATGATGCGGCACTGAAAATTGTCGGCTCCGCACCTGCGACACCAGGAACAAGCAAGCCGCCCGCCAAAAAATGACCCGGCCCTTTAATTTCTCCGCCGGACCCGCGAATTTACCTGAGGAGGTCCTGCAGCAGGCTGCCGCCGAAATGCTGGACTGGCACGGCAGCGGCATGAGCGTCATGGAGATGAGCCACCGCGGCAAGGAGTTCATTTCCATCTACGAAAATGCAGAAGCCGATTTTCGCGAACTGATGGCCGTTCCGGCGAACTTCAAAATCCTGTTCATGCAGGGAGGCGGTCTGGCGGAAAACGCCATCGTCCCGCTGAACCTGTCGCGGGGCAACTCTGCCGATTTCGTCGTCACGGGCAGCTGGAGCGACAAGTCCCAGAAAGAAGCCCGTAAATACTGCGATGTGCAAATTGCCGCCACAAATGCGGACAGCGGCCATACGCAGTTGCCGCCGCCTGCGAGCTGGAATTTGCGGCGCGACGCCAGCTATGTGCATGCTTGCACCAACGAAACCATTCACGGCGTGGAATTTCAGGAGCTGCCCGATCTCAAGGCCCTGGGAAGCGATGCACCACTGGTCATCGACTTTTCATCCCATGTGGCCTCGCGGACGGTGGACTGGTCCAGGGTCGGGCTGGCTTTCGGCGGAGCACAGAAAAACCTCGGGCCTGCCGGTGTCACGCTGGTGGTTGTCCGGGAGGATTTGCTAGGCCACGCCCTGCCGGTGTGCCCAAGCGCCTTTGACTACAAGACGGTGGCGGACAACCACTCGATGTACAACACACCGCCAACCTATGCGATCTATATTGCGGGCCTGACTTTTCAATGGCTCAAACGCCAGAAGGAAGGCGGCGTGACGGGCATTGCCGCCATGGAAAAGCGCAACCTCGTCAAGGCGCAGCTGCTTTACGATGCCATCGACAGTTCCCAGCTGTACGCCAACCGCGTCAGCACTGAGTGCCGCTCCCGAATGAATGTGCCATTCTTCCTGCGCGATGAGTCGCGCAACGAGGCTTTCCTGGCTGGCGCCAAAGCCCGCGGCTTGCTGCAGCTGAAGGGCCACAAATCGGTCGGCGGCATGCGTGCAAGCATTTACAACGCCATGCCGCTGGCCGGTATCGAGGCGCTGATTGGCTACATGCGAGAATTCGAACAAAAACACGCTTAGGACGACATGGCTTCACGCTCCATTTGTTTGCAGCCCCTTGACGGGGCGTTGAGTGCCGTTCAGACGGCCGGCCGGGCATTGACATGACCGCCAACCTTGCCGATCTGCGCGTCCAGATCGATACCATAGACAGGGAGTTGCTCGCCCTCCTGAACCGCCGCGCGCAGGTCGCAGAGCAGGTCGGAGAAGTCAAAAAACGCGAAGGCACGCCCTTTTTCCGGCCCGACCGGGTCGCCCAGGTCATCGAGCAGATCCAGCAGGCCAACACGGGGCCGCTCAAAAACGAGCATGTAGCAGCCGTCTGGCGAGAAATCATGTCGGCCTGCCTGGCCCTCGAATCACCGGTGCGCGTTGCCTATCTGGGGCCAGCCGGCACCTTCAGCGAACAGGCGGCCCTGCAGTTTTTTGGCGCCAGCATTGAGCATGTGTCCTGCATCAGCATTGATGAAGTGTTTCGCGCCACGGCGGCAGGCAGCGCCAGTTATGGCGTGGTGCCGGTAGAAAATTCCACCGAAGGCGTGGTGTCGCGCTCGCTGGACCTCTTCCTGAATTCGCCGCTGCACATCGTTGGCGAGATCAGCCTGATGGTGCGGCACAACCTGCTGCGGCTCACCGACTCCCTGGACGGCATCGAGGCGGTGTATGCGCATCCTCAAGCCCTGGCGCAGTGCCAGGGGTGGCTGACCACGCACCTGCCCAATGTGGAGCGCCGCGCCGCATCAAGCAATGCCGAAGGTGCGCGCCTGGCCTCGACCAACCCGGCCTGGGCCGGCATCGCCAGTGATCGGGCCGCCGCACAATTCGGCCTGCACACCGCAGCCCACGCCATCCAGGACGATGCCTTCAACCGCACCCGGTTTGCCGTGATCTGTCTCCCACAGACGCTGCCCTCTCCGCCCGCCTCGGGCAAGGACTGCGTGAGCCTGGTGGTGTCCGTGCCCAACCGGCCGGGCGCCGTGCATGACATCCTGGTGCCGCTGAAGACCCACGGCGTGTCGATGACCCGCTTCGAATCACGGCCGGCCCGCTCGGGCCAGTGGGAATATTATTTCTACATTGACCTGCAAGGCCACCCATCCCAGCCTCACGTCAAGGCGGCGCTGGCTGACCTGCAGCAGCTGTGCGCGTTTTACAAGGTTCTCGGAACCTACCCCGTCAGCGATTGAGACGCAAGCAAGAGCTCCATGCAAGAATTACAACAATTTCCGGTACCGCTTCATGTTTGAACAGTTAGGTCTCATCGGATGCGGCCTCATGGGCGGTTCCTTCGCACTGGCGCTCAAACGCGCCGGCCTGGTCAAGCGCATCGTTGGCTACAGCAAGTCCCCCTCCACCACCGAGCGAGCCCGCCAGATGGGCGTGATCGACGTGGAAGCGCCCTCCGCCCTGCTCGCGGTTTCAGGCGCCGATATCGTGCTGCTGGCCGTGCCGGTTTCGGCCACCGAGGCCACCTTCAAGGCCATCCGGCATCTGGTGGGGCCCAACACGCTGATCATGGACGTGGGCTCGACCAAGCGGGATGTAGTGGATGCAGCGCGGCGCGTTTTGCGTGACAACGTCGGCGCCTTTGTTCCCTGCCACCCCATCACCGGCAAGGAAGTCTCCGGCGTCGAACATGCGGATGCCGACCTGTACGTCGGCAAACAGGTCATCCTGACGCCCATCGAGCGAACCTTCACGGTCCAGCTGCAAAAGGCCACCGAGGTATGGACCGCCTTGGGAAGCCACGTATTGCAGATGTCGCCGCAGTCCCATGACGCGGCCTATGCAGCGGTCAGTCACCTTCCCCACCTGATCGCTTTTGCCCTGATGAACGGTATCTCGGGCCAGCAGCAAGGCAAAGACTACCTCGCCCTGGCGGGCCCGGGCTTTCGCGACTTCACGCGAATTGCCGCCAGCGACCCCAAAATGTGGACTGACATCCTGATTGCCAACCGCGAAGAACTGCTGGCGCAGTCCAAAATCTTCCAGCACACCCTTCAGTCACTCGAGCAGCTGATTTCCGGCGGCAGCGGTGATGTGCTGGAAGTTCTGATTGAACAAGCCAGCGAAACGCGCGCCAACTGGCGTATGTCCTCGCATAAACCCCATAAATAAGTCCTGGTCCATGTTCGATATTGAGTACCTGGATGTTCCGCCACTGGCCCGGGCGGGAGGGACGGTCCGGCTGCCCGGCTCCAAAAGCATTTCCAACCGCGTCCTGCTGCTGGCCGCCCTGAGCCAGGGGCAGACCACGGTGCACGACCTGCTGGCCTCTGACGACACCGCCGTGATGCTGGCTGCGTTAAAACAGCTAGGCTGCAGCGTCGAGCAAAGCGGAACGACCGCAGTCATCACGGGGCTGGGCGGCCAGGTCGGAGAGCGCAAAGCCACGCTTTTCATGGGCAATGCCGGTACCGCGATGCGTCCTCTGACGGCCGCCCTGGCGTTGCTGGGTGGCGAATTTGAACTGTCGGGCGTGGCCCGCATGCACGAAAGGCCCATCGGTGATCTGGTCGATGCCCTGAGGCAGCTGGGCTGCTCCATTGAATACCTCGGCAACGATGGCTATCCGCCGCTGCGTCTGCGTCCCGCCCAACTGAAGCTCGCCGAGCCCATCCGGGTGCGGGGCGATGTTTCCAGCCAGTTCCTGACGGCCCTGCTGATGGCTTTGCCGCTGGTGGCCAGGCAGGACATCCATATTGAAGTCGTGGGCGAACTGATTTCCCGCCCCTATATCGAGATCACCCTCAACCTGCTCAAGCGCTTCGGCATCCACATCCAGCGGCCGCTGGGCGCCGACAACTGGCAGCGGTTTACCATTCCGGCCGGCAGCCAGTACCAGTCACCCGGCGACATCCATGTCGAGGGCGACGCCTCGTCCGCCAGCTATTTCATCGCGCTGGGAGCCATAGCAGCGCCGGCTGCAGGCAAAGATCACATAGAAATCCTGGGCGTCGGCGCCGACTCGATCCAGGGAGACATCCGTTTTATTGAGGCCGCCCGGATGATGGGAGCGCAGGTTGAAAGCACGCCCAATTCGCTGCGGATTTCCCGCGGCAAGCCAGGCCAGGGATGGCCGCTCAAGGCCATCGACCTGGACTGCAACCATATCCCCGATGCCGCCATGACGCTGGCCGTCATGGCGCTTTACGCGGACGGCACGACCACATTGCGCAACATCGCCAGCTGGCGCGTCAAGGAAACCGACCGCATCGCCGCCATGGCCTGCGAATTGCAAAAGCTGGGTGCGACGGTGGAGGAAGGCGCGGATTACCTCAGGATCACGCCGCCCCTGGCGTGGAAAACCGCCGCTATTCACACCTACGACGACCACCGCATCGCCATGTGCTTTTCGCTGGCGGCTTTCAACCCGGCCGGGCTGCCGGTACGGATTCTCGACCCCAAGTGCGTCGCCAAGACCTTCCCCGATTATTTCGAAGCCCTGTTTGCCGTGTCCGAAGCCGAAACCGCGCAGATTCCCGTCATCTGCATCGACGGCCCGACGGCCTCGGGCAAGGGCACGCTGGCGGCGCTGGCCGCCCACCGGCTTGGCTACCACTACCTCGATTCCGGCGCCCTGTACCGTTTGAGCGCCTTTGCCGCCACGCGTGCCGGCGTAGCGCTCGAAGATGGTGCCGGGGTGGCGCGCATCGCACGAACGCTGCCTGTCCGCTTTCGGGGCGACCGGATCTTTCTGGGCGCCGAAGACGTGTCCGACGCCATCCGTACCGAGGCTGCGGGCATGGCCGCCTCCAAAGTGTCGGCCCACCCCAGGGTGCGTAGCGCCCTACTGGAACTCCAGCACAGCTTTCGGCGCCTGCCGGGGCTGGTGGCGGATGGCCGGGACATGGGAACCGTCATATTCCCCGATGCCCCCCTCAAGGTCTACCTGACGGCAAGCGCCCTGCACCGGGCCGAACGCAGGCATAAGCAATTGATTTCAAAGGGAATTTCGGCTACAATCGCCGGGATTCAGCAAGATTTGGAGGCGCGCGACGCCCGCGACATGTCCAGGCCAGTCGCCCCTTTGAAACCTGCTGATGATGCCCGCCCGCTGGACAACTCTGACCTGTCGATTGAAAAATCGGTAGATCAGGTGATTGACTGGTGGGAAGGCAGCCGGCCCTTCTGACCCCCGACGCGCTCACCTCATCAGGACGCACTGGTCAGCAGGTTCATTAACGCAACCCGCGGCCTTATTAAACGTCTGGCCGCACAAAACCGCCGCAAGCAGCTATAAAAACAATAGCAATCCCGCTATTGGAATCCTGTTCTGTGGATTAGGAAAATCATGTCTGAATCATTTGCCGATCTATTCAACGAATCACTGCAACGCTCCGAAATGCGTACCGGTGAAGTCATTACTGCTGAAGTAGTGCGCATCGATCACAACCATGTGGTTGTGAACGCCGGACTCAAATCCGAGGCCTATGTCCCCCTCGAAGAATTCAAAAACGACCAGGGCGAGCTTGAAGTCCAGGTCGGCGACTTTGTGTCCGTGGCCATCGACTCTGTCGAAAACGGCTATGGCGACACCCTGCTGAGCCGCGACAAGGCCAAGCGCCTGGCATCGTGGATGAGCCTGGAAAAAGCCCTGGAGTCCGGCGAGTTCGTCACCGGCCAGACCAGCGGCAAGGTCAAGGGCGGCCTCACCGTTCTGGTCAACGGGATCCGCGCCTTCCTGCCCGGCTCGCTCATCGACACCCGCCCCATCAAGGACTTGTCTCCGTACGAGAACAAGACCATGGAATTCAAGGTCATCAAGCTCGACCGCAAGCGCAACAACGTGGTGCTGAGCCGCCGCGCCGTGGTGGAAGCCAGCATGGGCGAAGAGCGCGCCAAGCTGATGGAAACCCTGAAAGAAGGCACTGCAGTCAAGGGCATCGTCAAGAACATCACCGAATACGGTGCGTTCGTTGACCTCGGCGGCATTGACGGCCTGCTGCACATCACCGACATGGCATGGCGCCGCGTGCGTCACCCAAGCGAAGTGGTGACGGCTGGCCAGGAAATCGTGGCCAAGATCCTGAAGTTCGACACCGAGAAAAACCGCGTGTCGCTCGGCCTGAAGCAGATGGGCGACGACCCATGGATGGGCGTGAACCGCCGCTACCCCCAAGGCACGCGCCTGTTCGGCAAGATCACCAACATCGCCGACTACGGCGCATTTGTGGAACTCGAACCCGGTATCGAAGGCCTGGTCCACGTGTCCGAAATGGACTGGACCAACAAGAACGTGGCACCGAGCAAACTCGTGGCGCTGGGCGACGAAGTCGAAGTCATGGTCCTCGAGATCGACGAAGACAAGCGCCGCATCAGCCTGGGCATGAAGCAGTGCAAGGCCAACCCGTGGCAAGAGTTTGCCCAGGACACCAAGCGCGGCGACCGCGTCAAGGGCCCGATCAAGTCGATCACCGACTTTGGCGTCTTTGTGGGCCTGGCTGCCGGCATCGACGGCCTGGTGCACCTGTCCGACCTCTCGTGGAACGAGCCCGGCGAAGCCGCTGTTCGCAACTACAAAAAGGGCCAGGAAGTTGAAGCCATCGTGCTGGCTGTCGACGTCGACCGCGAGCGCATCTCCCTGGGCATCAAGCAGCTGGACTCCGACCCGTTCACCACGTTCGTGTCGATCAACGACAAGGGCGCAATCGTGACCGGCAAGGTCAAGACCGTTGATGCCAAAGGCGCCGAGATCGATCTGGGCGAAGACATCATTGGTTACCTGCGCGCCAGCGAAATCAGCCGTGACCGCGTGGAAGACGCGCGCAACGTGCTGAAAGAAGGCGACGAAGTCTCCGCCGTTGTGGTGAATGTGGATCGCAAGACCCGCAACATCCAGCTGTCGGTCAAGGCCAAGGACAATGCAGACCAGCAGGAGGCCATGGCCAACCTGAGCCAGCAGTCCTCGCGTGAAAACGCTGGTTTGACCAATCTGGGCGCGCTGCTGCGTGCCAAGCTGGACAGCAACGAGAAGTAAAGCGACCGCGCAGCGGTGTGATGCGCCCCAGGCGGGTCGCATCGCTGCACAGCAGCCTTATCCATGACCCGAAGCGACCTCGTAGAAGAACTGGCAGCCCGATTCAGCCAGCTGACGCACCGCGACGCCGAATATGCCGTCAAGACCATTCTTGATGCGATGAGCGACGCGCTGGTGCGCGGCCACCGGATTGAAATCAGGGGCTTTGGCAGTTTCTCCATCAACCGGCGTCCGCCCCGCATGGGCCGCAACCCCCGGTCCGGGGAGAGTGTGGCCATTCCGGAAAAGCGGGTGCCGCATTTCAAACCGGGCAAGGCGTTGCGGGAAGCCGTGGATGCACGGACCGAGGAATTGCTGACGGTCACGGACTCCAGATAAGGTTTCAGGTTTTCCCACGGTGGGCTGGCTACAATCGCCAGACCACTAGGGGGATTGCCAGTGAAATACCTGATGTGGCTGCTCAAGGCAGCCATTTTTTTTACGCTCTTTGCTTTTGCACTGAACAACCAGCAGACGGTTGCGGTGCATTTCTTTTTTGGCACCTTGTGGCAGGCACCTCTGGTGCTGGTTGTTCTGGCCGCTTTCGCCTGCGGTCTGGCGCTGGGTATTCTGGTCATGATGCCGCGCTGGTGGAAAAGACGCAAAGCGGCACGCCACCCCTCCTTCGGGGCCTCCACCAATTTGACCGACGACGCGTCCACGCTTCACCATGGAATTTGACTTCACCTGGGTTCTGCTCGGGTTTCCGATCGCCTTCACACTGGGCTGGCTGGCCTCACGGCTGGATTTGCGGCAACTGCGTATTGAAAATCGCCAGGCTCCCAAGGCCTATTTCAAGGGCCTCAACTTCCTGCTGAACGAACAGCAGGACCAGGCCATCGATGCGTTCATTGAAGCTGTCCAGAACGATCCCGACACCTCGGAGCTGCACTTCGCGCTGGGCAACCTGTTTCGCCGGCGCGGCGAATACGAGCGCGCCGTGCGGGTGCATGAGCACCTGATGTCGCGCGGCGACCTGACCCAGCCGGAACGCGACCGTGCGCAACACGCGCTGGCGCTGGATTTCCTGAAAGCCGGCCTGCTGGACCGGGCCGAGATCGCCCTGCGCAAACTCGAGGGCACGCCGTTTGAAGAGGAAGCGCGGCTCGCCTTGCTGTCCATCTATGAGCGCTCACGCGACTGGACCAATGCCACCGAAATCGCCGCGCGGCTGGACAGTTCCAGCCATGGCAATTTCAGCACCCGGCAAGCGCACTATCTGTGCGAGCAAGCCAATGCCAGCGCGGCTGCCGGCGATACCGCCAGGGCACTGAGCGCCCTGCATGAAGCCGCGGCCATGGCCCCTGCATCGGTGCGCCCGCTGATTGAGCTGGCCAAGCTGCAAAACCAGCTGGGCCAGCCGCAGGACGCCATGCAGACCCTGCTGAAGCTGCAAAAAACCGCGCCGCAGGGCCTGCCGCTGGCAGCCGGCCTGCTCGCCAACATGGCGCAAAGCAGCGGCCAGCAACCCGCTGCCCGGGAGCTCCTGGAGGCCAGTTATGCGCAAATGCCGTCCATCGACGTGATTGAGGCGATCGTCAAGCTCGAACAAGACCCGGTAGCGGCCCGTCAGTGGTATGTGCGGCATCTGGAGCACCAGACCTCCCTGGTGGCAGCCGGTAAATGGATTGCCGGTGAGAAGTTCGAAAATGAACATCAGCACGCGCTGGTGCAGCGCACCCTGGACCAGGCCACCAAGCCGCTGATGCGCTACCGCTGCGCTGCCTGCGGCTTCGAGGCCACCCAGCATTTTTGGCACTGTCCGGGCTGCCAGGCCTGGGACAGCTACCCGACACGCCGCATTGAAGAGTTATGAACACCCCCGTGGCTGCGCTTCGCTCCGCCTCCCCCCTTGCAGGGGGCGACACCTGCGGCCCGGCAAAGCCGGTTCCGTGGTGTCCGCTGGAAAAGAAAAGCGGTTACTGAGCGTTGATCCGGCTTGAGACAAACAGACATGACAACACTTTCCCTCTCCCCTGAAAAAATTGCCAAGGCCCGCGTGCTGGTCGTGGGTGACGCCATGCTGGACCGCTATTGGTACGGCGCCGTGGACCGCATTTCGCCCGAGGCCCCCGTGCCCGTGGTGCGCGTCACGCGCACCGAGGAGCGCATAGGCGCCGCCGCCAACGTGGCCTACAACATCGTCACGCTGGGCGCGCAGGCTTCGCTGCTGAGCGTGGTGGGCGATGATGAAGCCAGCCATCACCTCGAAGCACTGGTGGCCCAAACAGGCATCACGCCCTACTTTGGCCGCGACGCAAAGCTTAAAACCACGGTCAAGCTGCGCGTGATCGGGCGCCAGCAGCAACTGCTCCGCCTTGATTTCGAGAACACACCGGAAAACGAAGTGCTGGCGTCACAGTCCGCCACGTTCGAGAAGCTGCACCTGCAGCACGAAGCCGTGCTGTTTTCAGACTATGGCAAGGGTGGCCTGGCGCACATCGTTCTGATGATTGCCCAGGCGCGCGCCGCCGGCAAGGTCGTGCTGGTCGACCCCAAGGGTTCGGACTATGAACGCTACAAGAACGCCAGCGTCATCACCCCCAACCGCGCCGAGCTGGAGCATGTGATTGGTCCCTGGAACAATGAGGCCGATCTGCGGGTCAAAGCCCACAACCTGCGCACCTCACTCAAGCTGCAGGCCCTGCTGCTGACCCGCAGCGAGGAAGGCATGACGCTGTTTGATGAGCAAGGCGAGCTTCACGTCCCGGCGGTGGCCCGCGAAGTGTTTGACGTCACCGGCGCCGGCGACACGGTCATTGCCACGCTCGCCGCCATGCTGGCTGCCGGCCTGAGCCTGCGCGAGGCGGTGCCCATTGCCAACCGCGCCGGCGGCATTGTGGTGGGCAAGTTCGGTACCGCCACCGTGAATTACAGCGAGCTCTTTGCCGCATCCTAAAGCCATTAGCACCGTTAGCACCGTTAGCACCGTTAGCATCATTAACACCATTGGTGCGCTGAACCCGAGGAATTTCCCCATGAAAATCGTAGTCACCGGCGCCGCCGGTTTCATCGGCAGCAACCTTGTAAAGGGACTCAACGACCGCGGCATTGACGACATCATTGCCGTCGACGACCTGACCAAAGGCGACAAGTTCCGTAACCTGGCCGACCTGAAAATTGCCGACTACATCGACGCCGACGACTTTTATGACCTGTTTGCCGAAGGCGCTTTTGGCCCGGTCGAAGCAGTGTTCCACGAAGGTGCCTGCAGCGACACCATGGAGTCCGACGGCAAGTACATGATGGACAACAACTACACGCTGTCATGCGAGTTGTTCCATGCCTGCCAGGAGCAGGGAACGCGCCTGTTGTACGCCTCCTCGGCCGCTACCTATGGCGGCTCTGACACCTTCAGCGAATCCCCCGAGTTCGAGCGTCCGCTCAATGTGTACGGCTATTCCAAGCTGCTGTTTGACCAGCGGATGCGGCGCGAACTTGGCCCCCGGTTTGAAAACGCCGCCACCCAGGTCGCCGGCTTCAGGTATTTCAACGTCTACGGTCCGCGTGAGCAGCACAAGGGCCGCATGGCCAGCGTCGCCTTTCACCAGTTCAACCAGTTCCAGACCGAGGGCAAGGTCAAGCTGTTTGGCGACTACGGCGGATACCAGGCGGGCGGCCAGATGCGCGACTTTGTTTTCATCGACGATGTGGTCGCCGTCAACCTCTGGTTTCTGGACCACCCGGAGAAGTCCGGCATTTTCAACCTGGGCACCGGACGGGCGCAACCCTTCAACGATGTGGCCCTGGCCGTCGTCAACACCCTGCGCCAGGGCCAAAACGCGGCAGGCCTGAGCCTCGAAGACGCGGTACGCGGCGGACTGATTGACTACATCACCTTTCCCCCCGCACTGGTGGGCAAGTACCAGAGCTACACCCAGGCCGACCTGCGTGCCTTGCGCGCGGCCGGCTGCCAGCATGCCTTTGCCGACGTGCAGACCGGTGTGGCGGCTTACATGCAATGGCTGGGCAGCGCAAAAATCTAGGGTTTCCCCGACCGAAAACCCCTTGAGCCGGTCAACCCGGCCCGAAACCGCACGTTATTGAACAGGGCATCCTTGTTCACAAGGATGGATCACGCGTCTGGTTCAATTCAATATTTGAGGAGTTTTCTCATGTTCAAGAAATTGCTGGCGTTTTTCGCCGCTATGTACATGGCAGTGTCTTTTGCTGCTGTCGATGTCAACAAGGCTACCGCCGCCGAGCTCGATGGCATCAAGGGCATTGGCCCCGGCATCTCGGCCAAGATCCTCGACGAGCGCAAGAAAGGCAGCTTCAAGGACTGGAACGACTTTATCGAGCGTGTCAAAGGCATTGGCGAAGGCAATGCAGCCAAGTTTTCCGCAGAAGGCCTGACGGTGGGCGGCTCCAGCTTCAAGGGCGTCGCCGCCGCACCCGCTGCCGCTGCCGCTGCCAAGAAAGATGAAAAAGCCGCGGCCAAGACCGAAGAGAAAAAAGCCGATGCCAAACCTGCCGCCGCTGTAGCCGCTGCGCCAGCTGCTGCCGCCAAAGAAGAGAAGAAAGACCCCAAGGCTGAGGCAAAGGCCAAAGCTGACGAGGCTAAAGCCAAAAAAGAAGCCGACAAAAAAGCCCAGGCTGAAGAAAAAAAGAAAAAGGCCGATGAAGCCAAGGCCAAAGCCGATGCTGACAAGGCCGCCAAAGCCGACGCCAAGAAGGCCAAAGATACCAAAGCTGACGCCGCCAAACCAGCCGCCAGCGCTGCCAAGAAGTAATTTTCAAGGGCAGCAGGTACAACCTGCCCTCCCAGAACCCGCCATATGGCGGGTTTTTTTATGCGTGCCCGCTTTCAAACTTTGACTCAACAGAACTTCCAGCTATTGAATGCATAGCCGACGAGGGCGGTGCAAGCTAGACCAGCGCAATCAGGTCGGTCACGCCCACATCGACACCGGCCTGCATGAGCAGCGTGCTGACCTGCCCGCGGTGATGCGTCTGGTGATTAAAAAAGTGTGTCATCGCCTGCCAGACCGGATGCGTGCGCTCAACGCCGCGGCTGTTGCCATAGCGCATGGTGAGCTGCAGGAAAACATCCGGCATCTCGACCACCCAGCTCTCGATGGCGGCATCGAGTTGCTCGCGCTTGGCACGCAGCGCTTTCCAGTCGTCGAACACGACCGTGTTCAGGCGGCTACCGGCGGGCAGGTCCAGCACCCTGGCATTCAGGCTGGCCATCCTGATGTCGTTGTCCAGGCCGCACTGGGCAAGGCGGCGCAGCCAGATCTGGTCGGCGACGATCAGGTGGTTCAGCGTCCCGTGAATCGAGCCGAAAAAAGCACCGCGCTCACGCTTTCGCTCATCGTCGGACAGCGACTCGCAGGCGTCATACAGACGCCGGTTCATCCAGCGGTTGTAGTGGGCCAAAAAACGGTAATGATCGGAAAACACCGTCGTCATGGCAGTTGCTCCTGTCCTGATTAGTCCTGCCTTGATTAGATAGCTGCTTGGCTTATTTCACAATCTCAGACCCTTCCAAACCCACCCCCACCCGGCGTATGGATTTCAAACACATCTCCCGGCTGCATCTCGGCCTGACCGATATGGTCCAGCGTTTCCGTCTGGCCACCGGCCCGTACAACGACGTTGCGGCCCACCTGCCCCGCTTCGCCACCGGCCATGCCAAAGGAGCCATGTTTGCGTCCATTCGACAAAATGCTGGCCGTCATGGCCTCCAGGAACTTCACGCGGCGCACACCGCCATTGCCGCCTCGCCAACGTCCCGCGCCGCCGGAACCCTGGCGAATCTCATAGCTCTCCAGCCGCACCGGAAAGCGGAACTCCAGCACCTCGGGGTCTGTCAGGCGCGAGTTGGTCATATGGGTCTGCACCACCGACGTTCCGTCAAAGCCGGACACCAGGCGGCCTGACTCATCCGTGACGCCGCCGGCACCCGAGCCCCCGGAAATGGTCTCGTAATACTGGTGCCGCGCGTTGCCAAAGGTAAAGTTGTTCATGGTGCACTGGCTGGCCGCCATCACGCCCAGCGCGCCGTAAAGCGCATTGGTGATGCAGGTGGATGTCTCCACGTTCCCCGCCACCACCGACGCCGGCGGATTCGGGTTGAGCATGGAGCCTGGCGGGATGATGACCTTCAAAGGTTTCAGGCAGCCCGCGTTGAGCGGAATGTCGTCGTCCACCAGCGTTCGGAACACATACAGCACGGCCGCCATGCACACCGCCGTCGGCGCGTTGAAATTATTGGTCTGCTGCGGCGAGGTGCCGGTGAAATCAATTTCTGCGCTACGTCCGGTGGGGTCCACACGAATCGCCACCTTGATCTTGGCGCCGTTGTCCAGCGGCAGTGTGAACTCGCCGTTGCTCAGACGGGTGATGACGCGGCGCACCGACTCCTCGGCGTTGTCCTGCACATGGCGCATGTAGGCCAGCACCACCTCCAGGCTGAAGGTGTCGACCATCTTGCGCAGCTCCTGCACGCCCTTTTCATTGGCGGCAATCTGGGCTTTCAGATCCGCCATGTTCTGCTGCGGATTACGGCTCGGGTATTTGCCGCTTTTGAGCAGTGCAATCATCTCGGCCTCGCGCAGCACGCCGCGCTCGACCAGCTTCACGTTGTTGATCTGCACGCCCTCTTCCTCGATCAGCGTCGAGAATGGCGGCATCGAGCCCGGCGTGATGCCGCCGATATCCGCATGATGCCCCCGTGAACCGACGTAAAACCTTGGCTGCGTTGACGTGCCCAGGTATACCGGCGTGATCACGGTGATGTCAGGCAGGTGGGTACCGCCATGGTAGGGGTCGTTGAGCACATACACATCGCCCGGCTGCATCTTGCCGGCGTTTTCGCGGATCACCGTCTTGATGCTCTCGCCCATGGAACCCAGGTGAACCGGCATGTGCGGTGCGTTGGCGATGAGGTTGCCTTCGGTGTCAAACAACGCGCAGCTGAAGTCCAGCCGCTCTTTGATGTTGACCGAGTAAGCGGTGTTCTGCAGTTGCAGGCCCATCTGCTCGGCGATGTTCATGAAGAGGTTGTTGAACACCTCCAGCAACACCGGGTCCACCGTGGTGCCCGCTGCAAAGGTGATGGAGCGCTCGGCGCGGCGGTCCAGCACAAGGTGGTCCAGCGCCGTCAGGGCGGCTTCCCAGCCGGGCTCCACCACGGTCGTCGCATTCTTCTCGGCAATGATGGCCGGGCCGGAGATGATGTCGCCCGGCCGCAGGTCTTCCCGCACCACCAGCGCGGCGTCATGCCACTGTCCGCCCGAGTACATCCTGACGGTCTCGCGACGCGGCACTTCACGCGGCTCATGCGTCGCGTGCCGTGGCTCAGCGGGGGCATCGCCAGCCACCACGGCTTCGACAGACACGGCCTCCACCACCAGTCCCTTACCCTGCATCAAGAAGGAAAACCGCTGCCGGTAGGCGGTCTCAAAGCCGGCCTCGATTTCGTCCAGCGTCCCGAAAGGCACCACCAGCGCCGAGTCGCTGCCTTCATAACGGACATGCACCCGCTGATGCAGGGTGATGGTGCCGGTGCTGACCTGCTGGCGCTGCAACTCGCCCTGCGCCATCAGGGCCAGGTCGTGAAGCGTGCTGGCAATCTCCGCGAGCGCCGCTTCCGTCAGCTTGAGCTCCACCGCCTGTTCTCGGATGACGTTCTGGTCGGCCAGCCCCATGCCGTAGGCACTGAGCACCCCGGCCAGCGGATGCACGAACACCCGTGTCATGCCCAGCGCATCGGCCACCAGGCAGGCGTGCTGCCCACCCGCGCCACCGAAGCACTGCAGCGTGTAGCGCGTCACATCATAGCCGCGCGCCACTGAAATCTTCTTGATGGCATTGGCCATCTGCTGCACGGCGATGCTGATAAAGCCTTCAGCCACCACCTCGACGGGGCGGCCGGTCTGCTCCGCCAGTTCGGCGAACCGTGCCCGCACCGCCTCGGCATCCAGCGGCTCATTGGCCTGGTGACCGAACACTTTTGGAAAGTAGCGCGGCTGGATCTTGCCCACCATCACATTGGCATCGGTGACGGCCAGCGGCCCACCGCGCCGGTAGCTGGCCGGACCCGGATTGGCACCGGCGCTTTGCGGCCCGACGCGAAAACGCTCGCCGTCAAACTTCAGAATCGAGCCGCCGCCGGCCGCCACGGTGTGGATGCTCATCATGGGCGCGCGCATGCGCACACCGGCAACCTGGGTTTCAAACTCGCGTTCGAACTCACCGGCGTAATGGGATACATCAGTGGATGTGCCGCCCATGTCAAAACCGATCACTCTGGCGTGCCCGGCGATCGCGGCAGTTCGGGCCATGCCCACAATGCCCCCCGCCGGGCCGCTCAGAATTGCATCCTTGCCCTGAAAGACGTGCGCATCGGTCAAGCCGCCCGACGACTGCATGAAAAACAGCCGCACACCCGGCATTTCGCCGGCCACCTGGTCCACATAGCGGCGCAGGATCGGCGAGAGGTAGGCGTCCACCACCGTGGTGTCGCCCCGGCTCACGAACTTCATCATCGGGCTGGTTTCATGGGACGTGCTGACCTGCGTGAACCCGGCCTCGATGGCCAGGCGCCTGGCGGCCTGTTCGTGGGCGGTATAGCGGTAGCCGTGCATAAAAACGATGGCAACGCTGCGCAACCCCTTTTGATAATGGGCGGACAACTCCTGCTTCAGGAGCGTTTCGTCAAGCGCCTGGAGGATGTCACCCTGCGCGCCGACCCGCTCGTGCGCCTCGATAACCGCGCTGTACAGCAGCTCGGGCAGCACGATATTGCGGTCAAACAAGCGGGGCCGGTTCTGGTAGGCAATGCGCAGCGCATCCCGAAAGCCGCGCGTCGTCACCAGCAGGGTGGGCTCGCCCTTGCGCTCCAGCAGCGCGTTGGTGGCCACCGTGGTGCCCATCTTGACGCAGTCCACCACATCCGCGCGGATCGGCTCACCGGCCTTCAGGCCCAGCAGGTGGCGAATCCCGGCCACCGCCGCATCGCGGTACTGCTCCGGGTTTTCCGACAGCAGCTTGTGCGTGATCAGCGAGCCGTCGGGCCTCTTGGCCACGATGTCGGTGAACGTGCCGCCGCGATCAATCCAGAACTGCCAGCGGCCGCTGCCTGTATTTGAGGTGTTTTCTTGTGTCATTTTGAACAATCTTTTCTAAAGAGTACGGTAACTATTAAAAGGGCTACAAAAAGGGGCTGCGAAAAGGCGGTTGCGACTTGAACTTATAGTGAGGGCCAGCTCATTGCGCAAGGTAGTAAGGCACAAAGATATTGTTGGCCTCATTGCCAACAGATCGTACCCACTCGCGCGAAAACTTCTCGCCCATGCGCTTGATCTCCTGGTCCAGGTCTGCAGGAATGCGCTCAATCCTGATGCTGTTTCTACGCAACTCTTCCGTGGCGCTCATGGCTAGCGCCTCGCTGGCCAGCCAGCCGCGGGTTTCTGCATCCGTTGCCGCCTTGAGGAGCGTGCTGCGCACCTCAGGCGTGAGGGTCTCAAAAGCCTTGCGGCTGACAAACACCACATTTTTCGGAAACCAGGCATTGATTTCATAGTAGTACCTGATCGAACTCCAGACCTTGTTTTCAACCCCCGTCAGCGCCGAGGTAATCATGTTGTCCATGCGGCCTTCGGCCAGCGCCTGGCCCACGTCGACCATGGCAACGTCAACTGGTTTGGCGCCCAGCATCTCGGCAATTCGCAAGGTGGTCTGGTTGTAGGTGCGCATCTGCGTGCCCTTGAAGTCCGCCAGACCCCGAACCGGCTTGCTGGAGTGCAAGCCCTGCGGTGGCCAGGGCACGGCATACAGCAGCTTCAAACCGCGCTCGGCGAAATGCTTTTCAATACCGGGGCGCTGCAGCTTCCACAGGCGTTTCGCATCCTTGTAGGAGCTGACTACAAAAGGGACCGAGTCGGCACCGGCAATCGGCATCTCCTTGACCAGGCTGCTCATGATGGACTCACCCGCCTCGGCTTTGCCCTGCTGCACCGCCTGGCTGATGTCATTGAGTTTGGCCAGCGTGTTGTTGGGGTGCACCTGAATGAGCAACTGGCCAGCCGTGGCCTGTTCGACATCCCGCGAGAACTGCAGGATGTTTTGCGTATGGAAGGACTCGGCCCGGTAACCCGTGGCGAGCTTCCAGATGGTCTGGGCCTGCAGCACAGGGACGTGACTTGCCAGGACTGCACAAAGTGCAGCCGTCCAAAATGGCTTCATGTGAACTCCTTGGCGCTGTTGAGTTGGCTGGAAAGGCTAGAAGACCGGCGTGGACATGGTGCTCAGCCTTTCAGGTCGGTAACGAACATCTTGCCGGGCGCATGCGTGATGCACAGTGGCAGCCGGCTCGATTGCGCGATCCATTGCGGCGTCACGCCGCAGGCCCAGAACACCGGGACTTCGTCATCCATGATGCTGACCGTATCACCGTAATCGGGCTTGGCGAGGTCGGCAATGCCGATCGCAGCCGGATTTCCGACATGCACGGGCGCGCCATGCGCCAGGGCAAACCGGCCAGAGATTTCCACGACCTTGGCCACGTCGCGGCTCTTGATGGGGCGCATGCTCACCACCATCTCGCCGCTGAACGGCCCCGAAGGCACGCAGGCCAGGTTGGTACGGTACATGGCGACATTGCGCCCCTGCACGACATGGCGCAGGGCAATGCCGGCTTCGGCCACGGCCGCCTCAAACGAGAAGCTGCAGCCGATGAGGAAGCTGACGAAATCGGCCTGCCACAAGCCCGTAATCTCGTCGCGCTCCTCGGCAAGCTGACCGTCGCGGTAAACGCGGTAGCCGGGGATGTCGGTCGCGATGTCCGCGCCTTTGGCGCAGGCCGGCTCGCGCTGGCCCGGCTCCAGCACTTCGATGAGCGGGCAGGGTTTGGGGTTGCGCTGGCAGAACATCAGAAAGTCGAAGGCCTGCGCCTGCGGGATGATCATCAGGTTGGCCTGCAAATAGCCCGGCGCGCAACCGGCCGTGGGCCGCGTGAAGCCGCCCGTCCGAACCTGCTGCCTGAGGTCTGCGGGTTGCTGGATGACTGAACTCATGGTTTGCTCTTTGAATATATGGGATTGAATGTTGAATTGAGTTTGAAAAGCGCCGGACTTAAAGACCGAGGTACGCCTTCTTGATACGTTCGTCATGCAGCAGCGTTTGGCCCGCGCCTTCCATGACAATGCGCCCAGTCTGGATGACATAGCCGTAGTGCGCAATATTCAGGGCCTTCTGCAGGTTTTGCTCGACCAGCAGGATGGAGACACCGGTGGCATTGACCTGCTGGATCACGTCCAGCACCTTGGTCACAAACTTGGGCGCAATGCCCCAGGACGGCTCGTCCAGCATCAAGAGCTTGGGACGGGCCATCAGGCCACGGGCAATCGCCAGCATTTGCTGCTCGCCACCGCTCATGGTGCCGGCCAGCTGCGCGGCACGCTCCTTCAGAATAGGGAACAGGCCGAGCATCTCCTCGATGCCAGCGGCCACCTCATGTTTGTCGCTGCGGGTGAAAGCGCCCAGCTCCAGATTGCGCAGAACCGTCAGCTTCGGAAACAGGCGCCGCCCCTCAGGCACCAGCGACAGGCCCAGTGGCACCCGCTTGTGCGCGGGCATCTTGTGTATCGGCGCGCCGTTGAAGGTAATGCTGCCGGCCGCCGCAGGGTTCAGCCCCGCCACGGCCCGCAAGGTGGTGGATTTGCCATTGCCATTGCCGCCGACCAACGCCACGATTTTGCCGGGCTCGACTTTCAGGCTGACATCAGAGATGGCCAGCACATCGCTGTAGCAGACCTTGAGATTCTTGATTTCCAGCATTCTTAATCTCCCAGGTAGGCGGTGATGACGACCGGGTCGTTTGATACTTCCTGCGGCGTGCCTTCGGCAATCTTCACGCCGCGGTCCAGCACCACGATCTTGTCGGCAATCGGCATGATGCCTTCCAGCACATGCTCGACGATCAGGCAGGCAATGCCGCGGTCGCGTATCTTCAGCACGACCTCCACCGCTTCGCGTACCTCTGACGGATTCAGCCCCGCCATGACTTCATCCATCAGCAAGATGCGCGGCTGGATGGCCAGCGCACGCGCCACCGCCAGACGCCGCTGCTCGCTGATGGTCATGCTGGCGGCCGGCTTGTCGGCAAAACGTTCCAGGTTGGCAAAAGCCAGCCACTTCATGGCGGCCGCGCGGGCCCTGGCAACGTTGTGCTCCTGCAGCATGGCCGCCGTCATCACGTTCTCGCAGGCTGTCATGCTGGTAAAGGTGCGCGCCACCTGGAAGGTGCGGGCCACGCCGGCCCGGGCACAGGCTTCGGGCGGCAGGCCGGCGATGTTGCGCCCGCCCAGCATGATGCTGCCGGCATTGGGCGCAAAAAAGCCCGCGACGCAGTTGAACAGGGTGGTTTTGCCGGCGCCGTTGGGGCCGATCAGGCCCACGACCTGGCCGGTATCGACGTTGAACGAAACGTCCTGGTTGGCGGTCAAGCCGCCGAAGCGCTTGCTGACCTGGTTGACTTCCAGCAGCCTCATGATGGTTCCCCGTTTGTCGTTGGAGCCGAGGCGGCATGCACCGCCATCTGGTGCGAGGCATCGGCACGCGCCGCGCGGCGCTCCTTGAAACTGCGCAGCCAGCCGATGATGCCCGTCGGGTAAAACACCGCAATCACAATGATCAGGCCGGCGTAAATGATGACATCGGTGCCGCGCCCGGTGCCGCCAAACAATATCCGCGTGAATTCTTCAATGCTGGTCAAGACCACCGCGCCAATCACCGGCCCGAACAGCGTACCGACGCCGCCCAGGATGGCAACGAGTGCCATCTTGATCGACAGCGCCGTCGACAGCACCGAATTCGGGTCGATGTAGAGCTCCTTCTGGGCATACAGGCTGCCACCGATGGCGGTAAAGAAAGCGCTGACCGACAGGGCAATCTGTTTGTAGCGCGCGATGTTGACGCCAATGCTGCGGGCCGCATCCGGTTCGTCCTTGATGGCGCGAAAGTAGTAGCCTAGGTAGCTGCGCTCTATCCACCAGTTGGCCACCAGGGTCAGCAGTAGCAGGCCCAGCGCGAGCCAGTAATACGGCTGTTTGGTGGCAAAGTTCATCCACAGCCAGCCCTGCCGGTCCATCGGCACGTACAGGCCCACCGCGCCGCCGCCGAATTCCCATTCGGTGAAGAATATCTGCACCAGCTCGGCCACGGCGATGGTGGCCATGGCAAAGTAATGGCCCTTGAGCCGGAAGCACGACCAGCCGAAGGCCAGGCTCAGCAGCGCGGCAATCAAACCACCCGACAGCACACCCAGCCAGGGATTGACGCCAAATTTGACCAGCAGCAAGGTGGAGGCATAGGCCCCCAGCCCATAGAAAGCGGCATGACCCAGCGACACCTGACCGGCGTAGCCGCCCACCATGTTCCAGGCCACACCGACCTGCGCCGCCATGAGCACCAGAATGGCCATGTTGAGGTGTGATGAATCGACGACCACGGGCAAGGCCAGCGCGGCAAGCAAGACGGCCACCGAAAAAATAGTGTTTTTCATGACGGTCATGCCTTACCCATCAAGCCCTGCGGGCGGAACATCAACACCCCCAGGAACAGCATCAGCACGATGGCGGTCTTGTACTGCGGCCCGAGCAGCAGCCCACCCATGACCTCGATCACGCCGACCAGAATGCCGGCCCAGAAGGCCCCCGTCACGCTGCCGAAACCGCCCAGGTTGACCACCACAAAAGCCAGCAGGATGAAGTTGGCACCGACGTCCGGGAAGATCGGGAAAAAGGTCGCCAGCAGCACACCGGCCGCGCCGGCACAGGCAGCGCCTATGCCCCAGGCCAGCGAGAACATCTTGTGCGAGTCAATGCCCATCAGGCGCGCGGCCTCCTTGTCGGACGCCGTGGCTTCCAGCGCCGCACCGAGCCGGGTTTTACTCAAGAAGTAGTAAATCAGGCCGGTCACCACGATGGCGCCTATGCCCGCCACCAGTTGCGGCTTGCCCAGTTGAATGCCCAAAAGTTTCACGGTGCCACTGACGGCCGAGTTCTCGATGGAGCGGAAATCCGACTTCCAGAAAAACTGGGCCACGCCACGCAGCAAAATCATGATGCCGAAAGTGGTAAAGATTTGCGACAGCATGGGCGCATTGATGATGCGCACGATCACCAGCTTGTACAGCAGCACGCCAAACGCAAACAGCATGAGGACCGTCAGCGGCAGCGTGATCAGCGGGTCCAGCGCATACAGCGCAAACAACCAGAAGGTCGAGTACATGCCGAGCATGAGGAACTCGCCATGGGCGAAATTCACGATGTCCATGACACCGAAAATCATGGTCAGGCCGATGGCTACCAGCGCGTAAATCAGCCCGATCAGGACGCCGGAAGCCAGCGTCTGAAACAGAATTTCCGTGGTCATGGTGCCTCCTGTCGAGTTGCCTCAAAGAGGGCATTCGCCCCTCTGATGGGCAGCGGACGCGAGTGAGCGTGGGGGTTCATAGTTCTCTCTCAAATTCAGGTCAACGGTCGCGTCTTATTTACGCTGGTCCCACTTGGGCATGGGCCAGACCACGTCACGCGAGGCCATGTTGAAAGGCCAGACCGTGTTGTATTTGCCGTCCACAATCTGCACCAAAATGCCCTGGCCCAACGTGTTCTGGCCACTCACATCAAACTTCACGCCCTTCCACGGCATGATCAGCTTGCTGCCGGGAATATCGGTGGCAACCAGCGCTTTGCGAATCGCTTCCGGCTCGGTAGAGCCTGCGCGGTTGATGGCATCGGCCATCACCATCAAGCCGGTGAAGGTGCGCGACGAGTTGCCGGTGAAGTTTATTTTGTAGCGGGTGTTGAACAGGTCGTTGACCTGCTTGATGAGCGGGTTGCGCGTTGCCAGATCCAGCGCCCAGACTTCGCGGGTAATGACGTATTCCGCATCCTTGCCCAGGGTCTTGATGAAGTCGGTGTCGGTGAAACCGGCGTTGTTGGCCAGAATCATGTCCGGTGAAAACCCCAACTCCTTGTAGGTTTTCATCGATAGGATCGCATCGGCCGTGTACGACGACTGCAGCACCAGGTTCGGATTCGCCGCCTTGAGCGTTTGCACCTCGGACGTCAGTTGCGTGGTCTTGGCCGGGTAAACCACTTGCTTGACCAGGCTGTACTTGAACTCGGGTGCCAGCTTGGCCTGCAGCTTGGTGGTTTCAGTGCCCCACAGGCCGTTTTCGTTCAGGGAAGCAATGACCCCGGGCTTGATGCCTTTTTTGACTTCCAGCTCTTTCAAAAAATCAAACGCGTTGTGTACGAACAGGTCGTCATGGGGCGTGGTGCGAAAAAACCATTTGAAATTGCGCTGCGTCAGCGACGCCGACGAGGATTCGGGATTCAAAAATGGAATCCCGGCACGCTCGGCAACCTGGCTCGCCGTTGCCGTGACGGCACTGTTGTAGGCACCAACCAACGCAACGACTTTCTCCTGCGTGATCAGACGCTCGGCCTCAGTCGCGCCGGTCTGTGGGTTGGCCTGGTGGTCGGCAAATACCAGCTTGATCCTGGCGCCCTTGAGGTTCGGCAAACCTTTGCCGGCCGACAATGGCAGCTCGGAGATACCCGGCGCGCCGTTGTTGATGATGTCGGCCGCAAGCTCCAGCGCACTGCGCAGTTCGGCACCCACCGAAGCACCAGGGCCTGTCAGCGGGTAAAGCACCCCAATCCTGACTTCTTGCTGCGCCTGCACACCCAGGGTGATGCCTGCGCCAGCGACGACTGCGGCCACACGGGCCGACCATGACTTGTTCATTTAGCACTCCTCGTAAAAACATGACAGTTGAATGACATGCGACCAAGTGTGCTTTTGGCAAACGACTAAATCAAACGGGAAATTTTTCGCTCAGCTCATCGATTTTTTCGATAGTCAGGGCTAACCCTTACGCACCTTTTTTGGTGATTTTTTTAACTTTCCGGCCACCTGTTTTGGTGCCAGAACCGGCGCCCGTGGCCTTATCAGCAAACTCCACCGCCGACTTGACCACCGTTTCAACCGTCGACGACGTCGGGTCCGTGCGGTAGCTGGCGTGGATGGGCAAGGAGGCCAATCGCGTGTCGCAGGTCAGCAATTTAAGGCTTGCGAACCCGGTGAGCCGCTGCACCGCAATGCGCGGCAACAAGGCCACGCCGAAGCCCCCCTGCACCAGCTGCACCATGGCTGAAATGGAGGAAATGGCATGCACCCTTTTGGGCTCCATGCGGTGCTGCCTGAAGAGGTCGAGCAAGGTCACATGCGGCTGGGACCCCTTCTGGAAGGTCAGCAACTCCATCTCGGCCAACTCATCCAGCCGGTAATTTCTTTTTTTATGCAGTGCCGGATTGCCTACAAACGCCATCTCCATGGATGGTAGCGCCTGGTTTCGCACCCCTTCAGCCGACGCCGGCAGCACCGCAAACACCAGGTCCAGCGTGCCGCGTTGGATCTGGTCCATCAAAATCGGCGTGGTCTCCACCGTCAGTTCCAGTTCCAGGCCAGGATGGTCAGAGCGCAGTTTTTCGAGCCAGGGAATCAGCCAGGAATGCAGCACCGACTCGATCGCGCCAATGCGCATCGACATCGCCATGGTCGCGCTTGATCCCATCTCGGCTTTGACTTCGCGTTGCAGTTCCAGCAGCTTCTGCGCGTAAACCAGAAAACGGGCGCCCGCCACCGTCAGCTTGAACTGCTTGTCACGCCGGTCCAGCAGCAGGATGCCCAGTTCCTCCTCCAGCGTGGCGATGCGGCTGGACATGGCCGATTGGGTGAGGTATAGCTTTTCCGCGGCCCGGGAGATGCTTTTCAGTGAGGCCACCCAGTAGAAAGCTTCAACAAAACGGAGATTCATGGGGGGCCTCCTGCAGCGGGCGTTAAGGTTTTCGGGGTATGTCCGGGGAAGCTGGCGCGGGATTTGCGTCTATCCTCTTCATACTTATCACTCTATTGTCCTGGAGCCTTCATGAAACTCAAACTTGCACTGATCACCGCCATGCTAGGCACTGGCACTACAGCATTCGCCCAGACCAAATGGGATTTGCCGGCGGCCTACCCTGCATCCAACTTTCACACCGAAAACCTGGCGCAATTTGCTGCAGACGTTGACAAAGCCAGCGGTGGCAAGCTCAAGATCACGGTGCATGCGAACGCATCGCTTTTCAAGGCCAACGAAATCAAACGTGCGGTGCAAGGGGGTCAGGCACAGTTGGGCGAGATTTTGCTCGTCAACTTTGAAAATGAAAATCCGATTTATGGCGCGGACGGCCTGCCCTTTCTGGCATCAAGTTACCCGGCCGCCCGCAAGCTGGCCGATGCGCAAAAACCGGTGCTCGACAAACTGCTGGGCGCTCAGGGCATGAAGCTGCTCTACACCGTGGCCTGGCCTCCGCAGGGGGTGTTTGTCAACAAGGAAATCACCGCCGTCGCCGACATGAAGGGCCTGAAGTGGCGCGCCTACAGCCCCGCCACCAGCAAGATCGCCGAGCTGATCGGCGCGCAGCCCGTGACCGTACAGGCTGCCGAGCTGAGCCAGGCGCTTGCCACCGGCGTCGTCAACAGCTACATGAGCTCCGGCTCGACCGGTTACGACACCAAGACCTACGAGAGCATCAAGTACTGGTATGACGTACAGGCCTGGCTGCCAAAAAACGCCGTCATCGTCAACAAGAAATCGTTTGATGCGCTGGATGCGCCTACCCAGGCCGCTGTGCTGAAAGCCGCCGCAGACGCCGAGGTGCGCGGCTGGAAAATCAGCGAAGAAAAAAACGAGTTTTACAAAAAAGCGCTGGCCGAAAAGGGCATGAAGATCATGATGCCGTCGCCCAAGCTGGTGGCTGACTTCCGGCAAGTCGGCGGCATCATGAAAGCAGACTGGATCAAACGCGCAGGCGCCGACGGTGAAGCGCTGCTGTCAGCCTACGAGAAATCAACCGCGGCGAAGAAATAAACATGCGCCGGCTGCTTGATGCACTTTATGACGGCGCGGCCTGGCTGGGCGCCCTCGGCATGATCGGCACGCTGGTCTCCGTGCTGGCCGGCGTGCTGGACCGGCAGTTTGCCTGGTCGCTGCGCGGCACCGACATGTACGCCGGCTACTGCATGGCAGCCAGCGGCTTCCTGGCCTTGGCGCATACCCTCAAAAAAGGCGAACACATCCGCGTCACGCTGATCCTCAATGCCGCCAGAGGACAAGTCAGGCGGGCGATTGAACTATGGGCGCTTGCAGCAGCGACGGCGCTGGCCATGCTGTTTGCTTACTACAGCGTCAAGCTGTCGATCAACTCCTGGCAGTTCAATGACATCTCTACCGGCAATGACGCGACGCCGCTGTGGATTCCGCAGCTCACCATGGGCGTTGGGGCCGTGATCCTGATGATTGCCTTCATCGACGAACTGGCGCTGGAGATCATCGGGCGGCGTGTTCAGGCGGACAGCGACGAAGCCTTGCACTACGAATAATCAGAAGAACAAACCCCATGTCTGAACTTGCCATCACCTCTTTGCTGATTCTTTCGCTGTTCCTCATCCTGGGCTCGGGCGTCTGGATCGGCCTCACCCTGTCGGGCGTCGCCTGGATCGGCATGCAGCTTTTTTCCTCACGCGCCGCGGGCGATGCCATGGCCGTGACCATCTGGGGTTCTTCTTCGAGCTGGACACTGACGGCCCTGCCGCTTTTCGTGTGGATGGGAGAAATCCTGTTTCGCACCAAGCTCAGTGAAAGCATGTTCAAGGGCCTGGCGCCGTGGGTCAGCCGCCTGCCAGGCGGCCTGCTGCACACCAACGTGATCGGCTGCACCATTTTTGCGGCCGTGTCGGGCTCGTCAGCAGCGACCTGCGCCACCATAGGCAAGATGACATTGCCCGAACTCGCCAAACGCGGCTACCCGGAGGACATCACCATCGGCTCGCTGGCCGGGGCTGGCACGCTGGGCCTGTTGATCCCGCCCTCCATCATCATGATCGTCTACGGCGTCAGCGCCGATGTATCGATTGCCAAACTTTTTATCGCGGGCGTTTTCCCCGGCCTGCTGCTCGCATCGCTGTTCTCAGGCTACCTGATCGTCTGGGCGCTGATGAACAAAGACAAAATCCCGCCACCCGACGCGGCCATGAGCTTCGGCCAGAAAATCTACGAATCACGCCACCTGATTCCCGTGGTGCTGCTCATCAGCGCCGTGCTGGGCTCCATCTATGCAGGCATCGCTACAGCGACAGAAGCTGCCGCCATCGGTGTGGTCGGATCCTTGGTGCTGTCGCTCGTGCAACGGTCGATGAGCTGGACCACCTTCAAAGAATCGCTGCTGGGCGCCACACGCCTGTATTGCATGATCGCGCTGATTCTGGCGGGCGCCGCGTTCCTGACGCTGAGCATGGGCTACATCGGCCTGCCGCGCCACCTGGCCGAATATGTATCCAGTCTGGGCCTGAGCCCTTTTCTGCTGATTCTCGCCCTGAGCTTGTTTTACATCATTCTGGGCTGTTTTCTGGACGGCATTTCGATGGTGGTGCTCACCATGGGCGTCATCCTGCCCACGGTGCAGACGGCGGGCCTGGACCTCATCTGGTTCGGCATTTTCATTGTCATCGTGGTGGAGATGGCGCAGATCACCCCGCCCGTCGGCTTCAACCTGTTCGTGCTGCAAGGCATGACCAAAAAGGAAATCACCTACATTGCACGGGTCACGCTGCCATTCTTCTTCCTGATGTGCGGCATGGTGTTGCTGCTGTGGTTTTTTCCGCAGATAGCGACCTGGCTGCCCGGCAAGATGTGACCGCCAATGCCGATGGCCAGGACGGCTGACACCTGAGCACCGGCAAGTGTCTTTTCATCGCCAGGGCCGGGTAAGCCGCGGGTCATCGGTCAGCGCCCAGGTCTGAAGGCCCGTCGCCGCCTCAATCGCCTGCCGGTAGGGCGGCATGTTGGTGCACTCCAGCACCACGGACGCAAGCGCTGGCGCGCGCTCTTTCAGCGCCCTCGCCGCAGCGACCACATCAGAGCATGCTTTTTGAACATCCAGGCTAGCGCGATTACCCAAAATGGCCGTGGCAAATTCACCCGCGGAGTCCACCCCCTGCACAATCACGTCGCCCAGCCGTTCAGGCGGCACACCGGCCGCCAGCAGGTGCTCGGCGCCCAACTGGCTGGCGCTGATGGTGAGCACGCCCACGTGAGGCTGGCCAGCCAGCAGCCCGGGCAACTGGAGCAGGCTGGATGTGACCAACGGGACCTGCACGGCCGCCTGGAGTTCAGGCTGCAGCAGCACCAGGAACCCGCAACTGGTCGTGATGGCCAGTGCGCCATCACGCTGCAAGGCCTGCACCGCATCGACAAAAGCAGGCAGCAGCCGTGCGGCCCGTAACCCCTTGGCAGACTGAACCACCTTGGCGGGCCAGGCGCCATGCACCACGTGCCGACGGGTTGGCACGTCAAAGGTATCCGGATGACCGATGTCGCCCGGTGGCCGCGGAAACCGGGTGTCCAGCATCAGGATGCCCAGAAATCCGGCATCGCCGGTCCAAGGTTGGGGGCGGACGGCGCCCGTCATCAGCGCTGCGGTTAAAGTCATGCCTGTATTTTCCCGCCAAAGCAACCGGGGCCTCCACCATGCTGCCTGTCATCGCCATTTGTATCGGTGCCTCCCTGGGCGCGCTGTCCCGCTGGGGCCTGGGCCTGTGGCTCACGCCGGGCGGCGTGATCCCCTGGGGCACCCTGGCCGCCAACCTGATCGGTGGCTACCTGATCGGCATCTGCATCGCCATTTTTCAGGCCCTGCCCCAGCTCGACCCGGTCTGGCGGCTGGCGCTGGTGACCGGCTTCCTCGGTGGGCTGACTACCTTCTCCTCATTTTCAGGCGAGGTCGTGAACTTCCTGATGCAGGCGCGCTACGGCATGGCCCTGGTCACCACACTGCTGCATGTGCTGGGTTCCTTGCTGCTGACCGTTGCCGGTATCAAGACAGTCATGTTTTTCATAGGAAGCACGGCCCACTGACCTCCCGCTCCCCTTGATCGTTAACTGATATCTGGATCAAGGCCTTTTAAAGCGCCGGAACTCCTGACACGAACGCGCGCCGCCCGGATCCGGCCCGAGTTTGCCCCACGGCGAGAGTCAACCAAAGTCACCCCCTCGCACAAATCTGCCGAATTGGCCACAATGCCGCATGGCTTACGTGAGCACTCCCCCTTATGACCTGGCGCCCGCGGGGCAGGATCGTCTGGCCCGTATCCGGCACGCACGCCAGGCAGTACTTTACGGTGACCGGCCACCTGCCGGCACGGTCCTCCCTCTCGACAGCTGGATAGAGCGCTCCTGGTTGCGCTGCCTGGGCCATGGCTACAGGCCGGACCACGAGCCCTCGTTTGACATGGTGTCGGCCCCTGTATTGCGGCATACCCTGGAGTCCAACCGCATGCTGGTGCAGGCAGCGCGACCAGTGCTCGAGGCGCTGGGCCGTGCCATCGCCGACACCCGTTACTTCGCCATACTCACCAACCAGCACGGCGTGGTGGTCGATGTGAACGGCCCGATCGACCGCCGTGACCGGCGCGCCGACCTGATCACGCGCATCGGCACAGACCTGTCGGAGCAACGGGTCGGCACCACGGCGATCGGCGCGGCACTGACGGAGCTGCAGCCGGTCTGGCTGCACCGCGGCGAGCATTTTTTCAACATGACCTCGGTGTATAGCTGCGCTGGCGCGCCGCTGTTTGGTCCGGATTGCTGCTGTGTCGGCATGCTGGACCTGACGGGCATCGAAGCAGCCGAGCGGCCGGAACTCAAGCACCTGGTCATCCAGTCGGCACGCAGCATCGAGAACGCACTGACACTCAACCGTCCGCATCGCCTGTTGATCCGGCTGAACTGGCCGGGCCGCCCGCTCGGCGACGATGCTGATGGCCTGGTGTGCGTGGATGCTGACGGCCGCGTGACCGGCGCCAACCAGACGGCCCGGCAACTGGTGCCGCAGCTGGCCACGGCAATCCCCGTGGGGCTGCATTGCAACGACCTGTTTGCCCTGCCCTATGAAATGCTGTTTGACGCTGCGCGCCAGCAGGCTGCCACCCCCCGCGGCCCCCTGGACATCCCGCTCTGGACGGGGCTGCGATTGCACGCCCTGCCCCTGCTGCTGGGCCAGGAACATCCGTCAACGCCGCGGCATCTTGCCACGCCCGCCAGCATGCCGCGGCCGCTGAAAGAACTCGAAACCGAGCTGATCCGCCAGGCCGTCGATGAGGCACGCGGCAATGTCATGAAGGCAGCCAGAGCGCTGGGTGTGAGCCGCGCCACGGTGTACCGCAGGCTGGGCCCGGGCAGGCGCAGCTAGCCTTCGCGTGCCCAGGCCCGGCCTGCGGGCCCGGTGACCTGGACGGGCTCAGTGCTTGTGCGCAGCTTGAGGCGCCGCCTTGTCGTTGGCCTCGCCCGCCGCAGCGCCGGCATGTGGCGCCACGGTACTGACGGGCACCGTCAGCTCGACCTTGCTGTCGACACCTTTCGCATCCTTGAAGCGCAGCGTCAGCGGCATGGTGCTGCCCTTGGGCAGGGGCTGCTTCAGGTCCATCAGCATCACGTGGTAGCCCCCTGGCTTGAACTCCACGGTTTTGCCGGCGGGCAAAACAAGCACGGACAGCCGACGCATTTTCATCACGTCGTTCTCCAGCTTCATTTCATGCACCTCGGCAATGCCCGCCATTGACGAGGAAATACCCACCAGGCGGACCGTTTCCCTGGCCGTGATCTTCATGAAGGCGCCGGTACCCTGCTGGCCCTCGACGGTGCTGCGGACCCAGGCGTCCTTGACTTCAATGGTCTGCGCCCAGGCCGGGGTAACGACTCCGCAGAGAGCAGACAGGGCAGCCAGGACTGCGGCAATTAAAACGTTCAGTTTCACGGGATTCTTTCTAAAAAATTTCTCACCCCTGTGCACCAGGTGCACCGAGACGCAAATCGGAATGGATCAATTCACGCCTTTGGCAGGCCGTGCGGCAAGCGCCAGCTTGATCCCCGCCTTGTCAAACTCCAGCGCCTGGCAATGCGTACGGGCCTGGGCGATGGCGCCCTGGGCCGTTGGCGAGGCTAGCTGCTTGCCCAGCGCCTTCTGGTAGCCGGCAATCATTTCAGTGCACGCGCCTCTCATCTGCGCAATCATCTCGTCGGAGTCACAGGCCTGGCTCGAGACGGACATCAGCAGGACACCTACAACGACAAATGGGCGAACTCCAGCGAGGGGCCGGAGCACAGTAAAAACGGAGTTCATGGTATGGCCTTTCAGGAGGGGAGGCAAAAGATCAAAGGCGCTCATTTGGCGGGCAAGACTTCGAGCACGGCCGCCGGGTGTTTCAGCCCCCGGTCAGATGTGCCGCTGGCGGGTATGTCTGCCCAGTGGGTGCTGCCTTTTTCGCAGCCCTGAAAAATCTTGAACCACAGGACCCCAGCCTCTTTGGGCACCCGGCCCCTGAAGACGAACTCGTCGTAGTGGGCATCGGGCAGCATGCTGTCTTTGGAGGTTGCAGCCCACGTCACTTCGGTGACGCCTTCGGTGACCATGCCGCCATGGCCATCGTCATAAGGCGTGGCCAGTTTGCCCAAAGTGGTGGACAGGTTCCAGCCTGGCTTGGGCATGGGCTTGACGCCCTGCAGACCGGCCGGCATGGCGACCCTGATCAGGTTGGTGGCCGAGCCCTCGCAGCCGTGCGGCACGCGAACGACAGCTTTGTAGGTGCTGAGCACCGTCGTCGTCCTGTCCTGCAGGCTCACGTGGGCAAAAGCGGTGCTGCCGCCCGCCAGCAAGGCGCAGGCAGCCGCAAAATTAATACAACAATTTTTATTCATGAATCACTCCAGCCAAAAGAACACACGATGCCGTTCAGGCGAGCGGCATCTACAAATTCAACAAGAAAAAGCGTGGTTCAGAGGACGGGAGGCGGGCCGCGGCTAAACGGCAGCCCCAAGGCGGAAGCCGGAAAGACGGTGGCAAGAACAACAGCGGGAGCGCTGTGATCGAGCGCGGGGAAATGCACTGGAGCGGGCCAGTGTGCAACCATGACACCAGAGCTGCCGCACCAGTCGCAGTGCGAACCCGAGCCCGCCTGGTGCTCACCCTCACCGCCAGAAGCCGGCTGGTCACCGCTTGATGCCGTGGCAACAGTGCAGGTGCCGCCCAGCTTGCCGGTGCGCACCTCTTCGGCCAGCATGGACACCGGCGCCAACAACGCCGACAGCACAGCCAGGAAGCTTAAAAAAGCGGCCAGGCGTGCCCACGCGGCAAGTGGCGGGCGGGATGGTGAACGGGGTGACACCCTCAAATTATAAGTACGCGGCCGGATTCATCGGCAGCGTTCTCGCGGGTTTGCGGCCCGGTTCAGGCAAGCGCAAAACATCAGCCACCCGGAGACGCTTCACCCCGCAGATAGCGGGGCCCTTGGCACCCTGCCCGCGCTCCTGCCGCCGGGTTTATTTTGTCGCGTTGGGGAAAAACAGCTGCTCGCCATGGATCCTGTAGCTGGCAATGACCGCCTGCCCCGCAGGCGACACAATCCAGTCCACAAACTTCTGCGCTTGCGCCACCTTGGTGTGCGGGTGTTTGGCGGGGTTGACCACCATGACGCCATACTGGTTGAAAAGACGTGTATCTCCCTCGACCAGCACGGCAAGGTCCGCCCGGTTCCTGAAAGACAGCCAGGTGCCGCGGTCTGCCAGCACATAGGCGCCGCCGCCCGGGGTATTGGCCGCAATATTGAGGGCCGGGCCCATGCCGCAGCCGCATGCCTTGTAGTTGGCGAAGCCCGGTGTTCCCGCCGGGGTCTCGATACCTGCGGTCTTCCAGTAGCGCAGTTCGGCCGCATGGGTGCCGCTCTTGTCACCGCGCGAAACGACATTGGCGTTGGCGGCCTGGAGTTTTTTCAGGGCCAGGGCAATGTCCCGGCCCCTGACCCCGGCCGGGTCGGATGCGGGACCGACGAGGACGAAGTCGTTGTACATCACCGCAAAGCGCTGGATGGCAAAGCCTTCGGCCACCACCTTTTCTTCGGCCGCCTGGTCATGCACAAACAGCACATCGGCATCACCGCGGCGGCCCATGTCGATCGCCTGCCCGGTACCGACCGCCACCACCCTGACATCCATGCCCGTGGCTTTTTTAAACTCGGGCAGCAGGTGCGCAAACAAGCCCGACTGCTCGGTGGACGTGGTGGACGCGATCACGATAGAGGGTGTCTGCGCCATCGAAGCACCGGCCGCCAGAATCCAGACAAGGCCGACCGCAGCCTTCAGCATCCGGCCAGACCTGACAGACCCGACAAACCTGATGGCCCGCGTCGCCATGCTCAAACCGCTCATGCAAGTTCTCCCTTTAAAAAATGCTCAGCCGCCGCAGGCAGGGGGCCATTGAAAAAATCAGGCGCTGGCAGATCCGCCACCAGGCGCCCGTGCTCCAGGTAAATCACGCGGCTGGCCAGGCGCTTGACCTGGCCCAGGTTGTGGCTGCTGAAAATCAGCGTCATCCCGGCATCCGCGAATTCCGCCATCAGGCGCTCCACCTCGCGCTTGGCCGTCGGGTCCAGGCTGGCCGTGGGCTCATCCAGCAGCAGGACCTGCGGCTTCAGGGCCCAGGCCCGTGCCAATGCCACGCGCTGCTGCTGCCCGCCGGACAGGGCCTTGGCATTGCGCCCGGCCAGGTCTGCCAGCCCCACCCGCCCGAGCGCCTGCAGCGCCCGCTCGCGCGCCTGCTTCCAGGGTAGGCCATTGAGCCACAGGCCCAGCGCCACGTTGTTCAGGACGCTGGCGCGCAGCATGTAGGGCCGCTGAAACAGCATGGCCTGGCGTGCCTGCGCATCGTGCTGGAAACTGCCCGACCGAGGCCCGACGAGCCCATGCAGCGTGCGCAGCAACGTGCTTTTGCCGCTGCCATTGGAGCCCACCAGGGCCAGCCGTTCACCCGCCTCGACGCGCAAGGTGCAGGCGGTGAGCGCGTGGACTTTTCCGAACTGCACGCCAACCAAATGCAAATCGAAAAGCGGCTTCATGGCGGCACACCTTGCGCGCTCCGGGCTGACAGGACAGAGGCCGGGACCGGTGCCACATCAGGCAGGCGGTCATCGAGCTGCTCGCGCCAGCGCCGCACCAGCGCAATCAGGATGTTGAGCAGCAGCACCACGCCGAGCAGCAGGATGCCCAGCGCCAGCGCCAGCGGCAGGTCGCCCTTGCTGGTTTCCAGCGCAATTGAGGTGGTCATCACGCGGGTGAAGCCGTCAATATTGCCGCCCACCACCATCACCGCCCCCACTTCTGAAATCGCGCGGCCAAAGGCGGCAATCAGCACCGTCAGCAAGGCGTAGCGCTCGTCCCACAGCAAAATCAGGCTGCGCATGAAGCGGCGCGCGCCCAGCGACTGGAATTGCTCGCCATGGCTGCGGTCGGCGTCTTCAATGGTCTGGCGCACCAGCGCCGTGACGACTGGCAGCACCAGTACGGCCTGCGCCAGTACCATGGCCTTGAAGGAAAACAGCCAGCCCAGAAAGCCCAGCGGCCCGGTGCGCGAGAGCAGCAGGTAGACCACCAGCCCGACCACCACGGACGGCAAGGCCAGCGCGGTATTGAGCAGCGCCAGCACTGCGGCGCGGCCCCTGAAGCGCGACACGCCCAGCCAGGCACCGAGCAGCAGGCCGCTGCTGCAGGCGATGACGCAGGCACAGGCACTGACGGCCAGCGACCGCAGGACAATGCCGGCCAGCATGGGATCAAGGGAGGTGATGAGCGAAAAAGCCGTGGAGGCGCTGCTGGAAAACGTGTTCATGCCAAATGTTCTGCGGAAACCTTATCGTAGGAGCGAAGGCGAGCACGCGCATCGGGATTCACCAGTTATGAATGGTTTTGCATAGGCTGCTGAGCGCCTGCACCGTTTGAGAGTGTCATCAATGGCGACAGGTACTGTATTGCCGTTCGCCCTGAGCCTGTCGAAGGGCTTCGCCACTTCGCCACTTCGACCCTTCGACAAGCTCAGGACAGGCCGAGCTCTGGACAGGCCAGGCTCAGCCCGAACGGTTAATGTCATGATTTGGAAAAACGTCAATAGCCTGCACTTGCGCAGCGCGCGGCCTGGAGCTCAGAATTTTTTCCGGGATCCTGCACGCATAATCAGCCCAGCAAACAGCCCGCCATGCACAAAGTCGAACTCTCCTACCTGCTGTCCGCGCAGCGGGGCAAAGATGCCCTGATCCGCAACCCGCTGATGGACATGCTGCATGCGGTGCGCGAAGAAGGCTCCATTTCCGGCGCATCCAGAGCGCTCGACCTCTCCTACCGCCATGTCTGGGGCGAGCTCAAGAACTGGGAGCAGACGCTGGGACGCTCGCTGATTGTCTGGGACAAGGGCCAGCGCGCGCGGCTGACGGAGTTTGGCGAAAAACTGCTGTGGGCCGAGCGACAGGCCCAGGCCCGGCTGGCACCGCAGATTGAAGCCCTGCGAGGCGACATTGAACGCGCTTTCTCCACCGCCTTTGACGACAACACCCACATCCTGACGCTGTATGCCAGCCACGACGCGGCGCTGTCGGCGCTGCGCGAGCAGGCGGCGCCGCGCGGCCTGCACCTGGACATCCGCTTCATGGGCAGCGTGGATGCGATTGCCGCGCTGAACGCCGGGCGCTGCATGATGGCCGGCTTTCACGCGCTGGAACAACCAGGCAGCAAGTCGGTGGCGGCGCACACCTACCGCAGCCTGCTCAAGCCCGGCCTGCATAAACTGATTGGCTTTGCCCACCGCACCCAAGGCCTGATCGTGGCCAGAAACAACCCGCTGGGTCTCACCGGCCTGGCGGATCTGAAACGGGCGGGACTGCGCTATGTCAATCGCGCCGAGGGCACCGGCACGCGGGTGCTGCTGGACGAATTGCTGGCACAGGTCGGCATGGGCCCGGCGGATATCCACGGCTATCCGAGCCAGGAACCCTCGCATGCGGCTGTAGCACAGGCGGTGGCCAGCGGTGCCGCCGATGCGGGGCTGGGCATTGAAGCGGCGGCGCGCGAGCAGGGTCTGGGCTTTGTGCCCCTGGCCGAGGAGCGCTACCACCTGGTGTGCCTGAAGTCGGCGCTGCCCGAACCACCGGTGCAGGCCTTGCTGAAAGAGCTGCAAAGCCCCGAGTGGCAAGCCAGCCTGGACAAGCTGCCGGGCTACCACGGCGCTCAGGCCCAGAGCGGCAAGGTGCTGTCCTTGCGCGCCACCTTGCCGTGGTGGAACTACCGCAAGGAAAAAATCAATAAAAAACAGCTACCGCCCGATTAATTATTGGGTATATAGCTATTATTTTTATAGCGCACAGGATCGGAATCCACAAAAGATGTCATCGCGCTCTGGCAGGTAGAAGTTCCGGTATTTCGGGCTTTTCATGCGCGCACGGGTGGCCACGGAGGCACCGCGCAACACCTTGTGGCTGCCAAACCAGGGCTCCGAATATTCGCGGTAGGGATCGGGTGCAAACCCCGGATACGGGCGAAAAGTCGTACCCATCCACTCCCACACATCACCCCAGCGAAAGCCGCGCCGCGCCGCCGAGTGGGCAGCAACCTCCCACTCGACTTCGGCAGGCAGTCGGCGCCCGGCCCAACGGCACCAGGCGTCGGCTTCCCACCAGGTCATGTGCATGGCCGGCTGGTTGCCGAGCATGCGCATGGGCTGGCCAAAGCGGGTCTGCATGACGGCGCCGCTGGCCACGCCGATCTGGTCCACGTAGCGCGGGCCGCGGCGGCCCTCACCCGCCGCCTGGCGTTGCAGCCACTGCCAGCCTTCGGCCTGCCACAGCTCCTGGCGGTCGTAGCCGCCGTCGTCCACGAACTCCACAAACTGGGCCCAGGTGACTGGTTGCGCGTCAATTTCAAACTCGGGCACGCTGACCGGGTGGACCGCCTTCTCATTGTCAAAGGCAAAGCCGCTACCCTCGGCTCCGCCGGCGCTGCCCGTCTGCCAGACGGTCGCCGGTATCAGCAGCGCCTCACGCAGCGCCATCGGCGCCGGCGTCAAGGCCTCCTGCAAAGGCCTGTCCAGCGGCAGGCCCAGGGTCTGGGCCGTATAGGCAAAAGCTTCACCATGCATGTCCTCATGGAAGAGGCAGAGGCGGTAAAAATACAGGGCCTCGTCGTCCTCCGCAGCCTTGTCCAGCAAATCCAGCGTACTTTCCAGCGTGTCCAGCAAATAGGCACGGCAGCCGCTCATGTCTGGCACATCCAGGGTCCAGCGCGTGTCGTGCGGCACGTGGGTGGAATCCCACCAACGGTCAGCGTTCGGCTCGATGGACGCCAGTCGGGGATGGGCGGGCTCACAGCGCGTGCCCAGCGCGCGCTGCATGTTGCGGCCGATCCACCACTCCTGAAACCAGCCCACATGGCCCAGCTCCCACAAGGGAGGATTGATCGTGGCCAGCAGCGGTACGGCGAAATTCACGCCCTCCAGCGCCTTCTGGTACTGGGCAAAGAGGTGCAGCGTATGATTGCGCGCATCCATCAGCGCCAGCGACAGCACCTCCCGTCCCGCACTGCGTATCAGGGAAGAATCGATCAGGTCCGAGGTGGCCATGGCGGGTGAATTTTCCGGCGAACCGGATGATGGGTTGGGTATGGAATCTGAAGCCAAAACAATAGTCCTCGTAAGCCCGGCGACGGCCGACGCCAACAACGGCAACTGGCATACCGCGCACCGCTGGGCCCAATTTCTGTCAGGTCATTGTGACATCGCGCTGACCTCGCGGTGGCCCGCCCCGCCGCAAGAGCCGGCACCCCGGGGCGCGCCGCAAGCCATGCTGGCGCTCCACGCCCGCCGCTCGGCGCCATCCATTCACGCTTGGGCCAAGGCGCACCCGGACAAACCGCTGATTGTGGTGCTGACGGGCACCGATCTCTACCGCGACATCCAGACGGACGCCGATGCCCAGCAGTCGCTGGACCTGGCCTCCCGCCTGGTGGTGTTGCAGGAAGCCGGGCTGGCCGCCCTGCCCGCTAAGTGGCGCAGCAAGGCGCAGGTGGTGTACCAGTCGGCCCCGGCGCTGCGGCCCGCCGTCAAATCCAGCCGCAGTTTTCGTGCGCTGATGGTCGGCCATTTGCGCGAGGAAAAGGATCCCCTGACCTACATGCGGGCCGCTTGCCGGGACTTCCCGCCCGGCATTCATTTTGACCAGATCGGCCTGGCGCTGGAGCCCCGCTTTGAAGAGGCGGCCCGCGCGACCACGCAACGCTCGCCGCGCTACCGCTGGCTGGGTGGCCTGCCGCGCGCGCAAACGCGCCAGCGCATCAAGCGGGCGCATGTGCTGGTGAACTGCTCCCGGATGGAGGGAGGAGCCCACGTCATCCTGGAAGCCGTGCAGTCGGGCACGCCGGTGCTGGCTTCGCGCATCAGTGGCAATGTGGGCATGCTGGGAGCGGACTATGCGGGCTACTTTGCACCCGGCGACGACGCACAGCTTGCCGCGCTGGTGCGGCGCTGTGCGCTGGAGCCGGATTTCCTGGCGCTGCTGCAAAAGCAATGCCGGCAGCGCGCGTATCTGTTTGACCCTCGGGAAGAAAAACGCCTTGTCATAAACTTGGTGACTTCTGCGCTGGGGAAGTCCCCATACCCCCATACCCCGCACACGCCAGCCCGCCAGCCCCCTGAAAGACTCATCATGAACGCGCCCGACCCGATTTCGACAGTGACACCGCCTGCCGCCCCCCGATTGACCAGTCTGTCGCACGGTGGCGGCTGCGGCTGCAAGATTGCCCCGGGGGTGCTGAGCGAAATCCTCAAAAACTCCAGCAATCTGCCCGGCCTGAACCTGCCACCGCAATTGCTGGTCGGCATTGAAACCGCCGACGACGCGGCCGTCTACCAGCTCAACGACGAGCAGGCGCTGATCGCCACCACCGACTTCTTCATGCCCATCGTCGACAACCCCTACGACTTTGGGCGCATCGCCGCCACCAACGCGATCAGCGACGTGTATGCGATGGGCGGCACACCCATCATGGCGCTGGGGCTGGTGGGCATGCCCATCAATGTGCTGCCGCTCGAGACCATTGGCGAGATCCTGCGCGGCGGGCAGGATGTCTGCCGTGATGCCGGCATTCCGATTGCAGGCGGCCACACCATCGATTCGGTGGAACCGATCTATGGCCTGGTCGTGATGGGTCTGGTTCACCCCTCGCGTGTCAAGAAAAATTCAGGCGCCCGCGCCGGCGACGTGCTGGTGCTGGGCAAACCCCTGGGCATCGGCATCCTGTCGGCCGCGCTCAAGAAGGAAGTCCTGCCTGCTGAAGGCTATGCGCAGATGATTGCGGTCACCACCCAGCTCAACAAACCCGGCATCGAGCTGGCCGGGATGGATGGCGTACACGCCCTCACCGACATCACCGGGTTTGGCCTGGCGGGCCACGGTCTCGAGTTGGCGCGGGGGGCCGGGCTCAAAATGCAGCTCCAGCTCGATCAGATTCCCCTGCTGCCTGGTGTTCTGGAGCTGGCGGCAGCCGGTGTCGTCACGGGTGCATCGGGCCGCAACTGGGCCAGCTATGGCAGCGAAGTCTCACTGCCCGCCGATATCGCGGCCGCGCACCAGGCCTTGCTGTGCGACCCGCAAACCAGCGGCGGTTTGCTGGTCTCCTGCGCGCCTGAGACTGAAGCCGAAGTACTGGCCTGCTTTAAGCGCCAGGGCTTCCTGGAGGCACGCACCATTGGCCGCATGACGCAAGGTAGCGGACTGGAAGTACTCTGAACCTGGGCGGCCCGCTCCGGCAGGGCCCGCAGGCTGTGATCAGCATGTGCATCCGGTTTCGGCGCGACCCGACACGCGCGTTTACCCTTAGGCTTATAGGCTGACGATGTCAAAAAGCTGTCAGCTTGCCTTTTATAGTTCTCTATAAACTCTGCAGTCCTGCAAGGACCCTTTGCGCGGCTGAAAAAAGCGCTGCCAATCGCAGTGAGTCGAAAGGTCTTTATGCGGCCCTCTTTACCCTGGAGACAAAAATATGCGCGCCCTCCTGAAGTTTTCACGTGCTGTTGACTGGCTCAGCACCCAGATCGGCAAATATGTCATCTGGCTGATCCTGGCATCCACCGTCATCAGCGGCATCAATGCCGCCGTCCGCAAGATATTCAATGTCAGCTCCAATGCCTACCTTGAAGTTCAGTGGTACCTGTTCGCTGCATCCTTCCTGATTGCAGCGGGTTACACCCTTCTGCAAAATGAACATGTCCGGATTGACGTGATCTCCAGCCGCCTGTCCAAGCGCGGCCAGATCTGGATTGACATCATTGGCTTCACCTTCTTCCTGACGCCCGTGTGTCTGGCCATCCTTTACTACGGCGTTCCATTTTTCCTGCGCGGCCTGCAGTCCGGGGAGATGTCCGGCAATGCCGGTGGACTGATCCGCTGGCCCGTTTACGCCATGATCCCGCTGGGCTTCACGCTGCTGCTGCTGCAGGGCTGGTCAGAGCTCATCAAGCGTGTGGCGTTCCTCAAGGGCCTGATTGAAGACCCCACCATCAAGAAAGTGGAAAAAACCGCAGAAGAAGAACTGGCCGAAGCCATCCGTCGGCTCGCTGAAGCAAAAACCAATACAACAACAGGCCCCAACGCAGGCTGACCGGAGCGACAACCATGGAATTTTTCATTCAAAACCTTGCGCCCATCATGTTTTTGGGGCTCATCGTCTTCTTGCTGATGGGCTTTCCCGTCGCCTTCAGCCTGGGAGCTTGTGGCCTGTTCTTCGGCTTTGTGGGTGTGGAGCTTGGCGTGCTGCCCGAAGCCCTGTTGCAGGCCCTGCCGCTACGCATCTTCGGCATCATGCAGAACGACACCCTGCTGGCGATTCCGTTCTTCACGTTGATGGGCCTGATACTTGAACGAAGCGGCATGGCCGAGGATCTGCTGGAAACCATTGGCCAATTGTTCGGCCCGGTACGCGGTGGGCTGGCGCTGGCAGTGATCTTCGTTGGAGCCCTCCTGGCGGCCACCACCGGTGTGGTGGCGGCGTCCGTGATCTCCATGGGCCTGATCTCGCTGCCCATCATGCTGCGTTACGGCTACGACAGGCGCGTGGCCTCCGGCGTGATTGCGGCGTCCGGCACACTGGCGCAGATCATCCCCCCCTCACTGGTGCTGATCATTCTGGCAGACCAGCTCGGCCGCAGCGTGGGCGACATGTACAAGGGCGCATTTGTCCCCGGATTCATGCTGACCGGCATGTATGTGGGTTATGTGATCCTGCTGGCCATCTTCAGACCCCAGTGGGTGCCCGCCCTCCCGCCAGAGGCACGCACGATTCGTGAAGACAGCGGCAAGAGCGGCCTGCTGTCGCTGCTGGTTCTGACCATTGCGTCCACCGGCATCGCAATTTATTTCGGCGAACACTACGCGGCCGTGCTCAGCTGGTTTGGCGGCGAGACCGTCACCAAGGTGGCGACCGACGAAACCATTGTCGTATCGATGTGCGCGGGGGTGCTGCTCGCCTTCGTCATTGCCGTAATCAACAAGCTGACGGGCCTCGGGCTGCTGTCACGCATGGCAGAGCGCGTCACCTTTGTGCTGATTCCTCCGCTGCTGTTGATTTTCCTGGTGCTCGGCACCATTTTCCTGGGTATCGCCACCCCCACCGAAGGCGGCGCCATGGGCGCCTTGGGCGCCTTCATCATGGCCATGGCGCGTCGCCGCCTGAGCTTGTCGCTGCTCAAGCAGGCGCTGACCACCACCACCAAACTGTCGTGCTTTGTGGTGTTCATCCTGATTGGTTCAACGATCTTCAGTCTGGTATTTCAGGGCGTTGATGGCGGCAAATGGGTAGAGCACCTGTTGACCGGCCTGCCGGGTGGACAGGTCGGTTTTCTCATCGTGGTAAACGTGCTTATCTTCTTCCTGGCGTTTTTCCTGGACTTCTTCGAGTTGTCTTTCATCGTGGTGCCGCTGCTGGCACCCGTGGCGGAGAAGCTGGGCGTTGACCTGATCTGGTTCGGCGTGTTGCTGGGCGTGAACATGCAGACATCCTTCATGCACCCGCCCTTCGGCTTTGCGCTGTTTTACCTGCGCAGCGTGGCGCCCATGAAGGAATACACCGACCGGGTTACTAAAAAGATGATCCAGCCGGTGACCACCATGCAGATTTACTGGGGTGCCGTTCCGTTTGTGCTGATCCAGATCGTGATGGTCAGCCTGATCATCTTCTTCCCGGGCATCGTTTCGAGCGGTCTGGACAAAAAAGAGGTCTATGACCTCGACAAGATCCGCATAGAGATGGAGCGCAGCATGCCATCGGAAGAACCCGTTGTTGACCCCACAATGCCTGCGGGTACATCAACACGGCCTGGTGCTGATGCGGCAGCTCCTGCGGCCCCATCGACATCAGCAGCGGAAGACGATCCCATGAAAGCGATGCAGGAGTCGCTGGACAAACCCCAAAAATAGGCCCCACACAACAGTCAACAGCCCGACTGGTAGGCTGTGTAAATAGTCCTGAAGGCGGCCGAAGCAAGATGCCCCGCACAAGCGGGGCATTTTTTTTGGGCAAAAAAAGTGAAGGCCTTCGGCCCTGCAAGGCCTGCCTCTTTCAGGCGGCTCTCTTCATGAACAGCTGCGCCTGGAGCTTTTTTGAGCGGCCTGAGAGCCTGCCGCACATTGTCAACTCGCACGGCTTGGCCGCTGTCCTGGCCATCATGCGTATCCAGCCGCTTGAGGTCGCGCTCGATCTCCTGGGCATTGCGCTGGGCCTGTGCGGCCAGTTCGCGCTGGCGGGTGGTGGCTTTGCGCGAAGCCCCTGCTCTGATCTTGCCGCCATCATCAATAGCTGCCGTCGTGCCTGCGATCAGCCGCAGGACGCGTGCAGACTGCATGAAGGCTGCGCAAACTGCCGCCAGGGCCAGCGCGCCTGCACCCAGGCATCGACCCTCCGCACCAGCGCATGCTCGCCCACCCATTCGTTGAGCAGCACCGGAAACAGCGCCGCCTGCTGGCGCCCCCCTTCGGCGTGCCATCAAGCTCGTCCCTCCAATGAAAATGCCCACCAGACAGCGTCTGGTGGGCATCGCGTGCCAACTTCAGAGCAGACTATTTACACAGCCTGATGAAGCGGGCTTTTTATCAGGCGCGACCGGCAGTGACCGGTCGCATCCCCCGGGAACTTACAGCTTCTGCGTCGCCATGAAGTTGTCAAAGCGGTTTTCAGCGAAGCGGAACCACAACACCTGGTCACGCTGGAATGCGCGCATGTCAGCGTAAATTTTCTTCCACTCGGGGCTCTTGGCATCATTCGCTGCAAACACCTCCCTGGACGCCTTGAAGGACGCCTCAAGGATGGGTTGCGAGAATGGCAACACCTTCGTTTTGGCCGCCACGAGCTGCTTGAGCGCAGTGGGGTTCAGTGCGTCGTACTTGGCCAGCATGTCTGCACTGGCAACGGCCGATGCAGCATCGACAATCGCCTTGTTCTCCGCAGACAGTCCATCAAACGCTTTCTGGTTAATGAAGAAGTCCACTTCAGGACCGCCTTCCCACCAGCCAGGGTAGTAATAAAACGGAGCAACCTTGTTGAAGCCCAGCTTCTGGTCATCGTACGGCCCTACCCACTCGGCCGCATCAATCGTGCCTTTTTCAAGTGCCTGGTAAATCTCTCCACCGGGGATGCTTTGCGGCACGGCGCCGAGTTTTTGCATGACCTCACCAACCAGGCCACCACCCAGACGCATCTTCATGCCCTTGAAGTCGGCGACGCCTTTAATTTCCTTGCGGAACCAGCCGCCCATTTGGGTGCCAGTGTTGCCCCCTGCAAAACTCACCATGTTGTACTTGGCATACAGCTCGTTCATGAGTTTGCGGCCATTGCCATGCTTCATCCAGGCATTCATCTGGCGTGCGTTCAGGCCGAACGGTACGGCGGAGCCCAGCGCGAAAGCGGGATTCTTGCCATAAAAGTAGTAGGGCACCGTGTGGGTCATCTCGACGGTGCCGTTCTGCACGCCGTCCACCACGCCGAAAGGAGGCATCAGTTCGCCGCCGGCATGCACGGAAATTTCGAACTTGCCGCCGGACATGGCCTTGACCGCATTGGCAAACACCTCCGCACCACCATAGATCGTGTCCAGCGATTTGGGGAAACTCGAAGCCAGTCGCCAACGAATGGCGGCCTGTGCATGAACCGCAGGCGCGACGCCTGCAGCCAGCACACCGGCAATACCGGCATTTTTGATAAGGGAACGACGATCCATGAATTTTCTCCTGAAAGGGTTCTTGAATTATTGAAAATCACATTGCACTGATCTGCCGTGTCCTCATGAGTGCTCCTCTTCAGGGCGCTCTGATGACACGGCCGAGTTGCTCATTTTGTCAGTTTTTCAGAGAGCACTGACCCGGTTTATCCCGTAGGGCGTCAAGAATTTTCCGGCAACTGTCAAAGCTTCTGACCCTGCATGAAGCGGTCAAATGTCGCCTCGGTGAAACGAAACCACAAATTCTGGTCCCCACGAAACCGGGCATAGTCAGCATAGACCTTGGCCCAGGCCGGGTTGCTTGCCGAGAGTTCAGCATATAGCCGCATCGACTCCTTGAAAGCAGCGCTCATCACGTCAAACGGGAAGGGGCGCAGTCTGGCTCCCGCGCCAACCAGTTGCTTGAGCGCCGCAGGGTTCCTGGCATCGTACTTGGCCTGCATGTCAATGTGCGCCGCTGCGGTCGCAGTCTCAACCATGCCCTTGTACTCCGGCGTGAGCGCATCATAGGCTTTCCGGTTCACAAAGAGGTCCAGCTGCAGGCCCCCTTCCCACCAGCCGGGGTAGTAATAGTTGGGTGCCACCTTGTTGAAGCCGAGCTTCTGGTCGTCATAAGGACCAATCCACTCCGCGGCATCAATGGCGCCCTTTTCCAGCGCCTGGTAAATATCGCCGCCGGCAATGTTTTGCGGTACGCCGCCCAGTCGCTCAATCACTTTGCCAGCGAAACCACCCACCCGGAACTTCAGGCCCTTGATGTCGGCCAGAGACTTGATTTCCTTGCGGAACCATCCGCCCATTTGCGCACCGGTATTGCCACATGGAAAGCTGATCAGGTTGTACCGGGCGTAAAACTCGCGCATCAATGCGAGCCCGTTACCCTGAAATGTCCAGGCGCTCATCTGACGGCTGTTCAACCCGAACGGAATTGCACCACCAATGGCAAAGGTTTCATCCTTACCGAAAAAATAGTAGGGCGCCGTGTGGGCAGCCTCCAGGGTGCCCTGCTGCACGCCGTCGACCACACTGAAAGCGGGCATCAACTCGCCTGCGGGATGCACCGAGACATCGAAGCGCCCCCCCGACATGACCCTGACGTGCCGGGCAAAGGCTTCTGCACCGCCATAGATGGTGTCCAGCGACTTGGGAAAGCTCGATGCCAGACGCCAGCGCACCGTGGCCTGCGCGTGCACCGCAGGCGACATGCCGGCAGCCAGCACACCCGCAATGCCTGATTGCTTGATAAGGGAACGGCGGTCCAATAGCTTCACTCCTGGTTACCAGATCAGAATTGAAATCTTCGCCCGGCAGCCAAGCCCACAGGCCGGCATGAAGAATCTGCCGGAATTGTAAAAATCAGGGGGAGGGGCCCCGCCGGGGTTTACCCTCGAAGACCTGACGGGAAGCTGTCGACGTGGCCCCCACGTTCGCTCGCTACGCGTAGCTCTCTGCCCCCCGAGGGGGCCGCTGCGCCTGCGGCCCCAGCTGGAATGTAGAAACCGCGCGCTCGCCTTCTCCGCCGTTCACCCTGAGGTATCGAAGGGCATCCTGCGGAAAACTGGACGCTGGATTCAACCAGTGAAGAGATGCGGAAACTCAGGCGACCGACTTGAGTGCCGGCTTGGCAGGCTTGCCGGACTTTTCTGGCTGCAACAGGGACGCAAACCGCGCCACGATGGCGGCCTCAATACCGGCCGCGTCGAGGCCTTGCAGCGCCAGCAGCTTGGCGGGGTCGCCATGCTCGATGAATTCGTCCTTCAGGCCCAGGTGCAACAGCGGTTTGACGAGGCCGGCGGCCTGCAACGCTTCGCCCACGGCACTGCCGGCCCCGCCCATGATGGCGCCCTCTTCCAGCGTGACCAGTGCCTCGTGGCCCGCCGCCACCTTGAGCAGCAGTTCGGCGTCCAGCGGCTTGGCCCAGCGCATGTTGACCACGGTGGCCCCGAGTTTTTCCGCGGCCTGCAAAGCCGGATAGAGCAGCGTGCCAAACGCCAGAATCGCAATGCCTGCGCCTTCGCGGCGAATCTCGCCTTTGCCAAAGGGCAGCGACTGCAGGCCCGGCTCGGGCTCGACGCCGGCGCCCGCACCGCGCGGATAGCGCACGGCCACCGGATGGTTTTGCTCGAATGCAGAACTCAGCAGTTTTCGGCACTCGTTCTCGTCGGCCGGGCACGCCACGCTCATGTTGGGAATGCAGCGCAAGAAGGGAATGTCGTAGGCGCCCGCATGCGTGGCACCATCGGCGCCGACCAGGCCGGCGCGGTCGAGGGCAAACACCACCGGCAGGTTTTGCAGCGCCACGTCGTGAATCAGCTGGTCATAGCCACGCTGCAAAAAGGTCGAGTAAATCGCCACCACGGGCTTGAGTCCTTCGCAGGCCATGCCGGCGGCAAAAGTCACCGCATGCTGCTCGGCAATGCCCACGTCGTGGTAGCGGCCCGGAAAGCGCTTGTGAAATTCCACCATGCCCGAGCCTTCCCGCATGGCGGGCGTGATGCCAACCAGGCGCTTGTCCTGTTCCGCCATGTCGCACAGCCACTGGCCAAACACCTGGGTGAAGGTTCGCTTGGCAGGTGCGCTGGATTTTTGCAGGCCCATGGCCGGGTCAAACTTGCCGGGGCCATGGTAGGCCACCGGGTCGGCTTCGGCGAGCTTGTAGCCCTGGCCCTTTTTGGTGACGACGTGCAGAAATTGCGGGCCCTTGAGGTGCTTGATGTTTTCCAGCGTGGGAATCAGGGACTCCAGATCATGGCCGTCAATCGGTCCGATGTAATTGAATCCGAAATTTTCAAACAGCGTGGCGGGCACCACCATGCCCTTGGCATGCGCCTCCAGGCGTTTGGCCAGTTCGAGCAGCGGCGGCGCCACCCTGAGCACCTGCTTGCCGACGTTTTTGGCCGACGCGTAAAAGCGGCCGCTCATCAATTGCGCCAGGTAGCGGTTCAGGGCCCCGACGGGCGGGCTGATGCTCATGTCGTTGTCATTGAGCACCACCAGCAGCTTGCAGTCGTCATGCACGCCTGCATTGTTCAGGGCTTCAAAGGCCATGCCGGCGCTCATGGCGCCGTCACCGATGATGGCGACCGCGTGGCGGTCCTCCCCCTGCTGGTGGGCGGCCAGGGCCATGCCCAGCGCGGCGGATATCGAGGTCGACGAATGCGCAGTGCCGAAGGTGTCGTACGGGCTCTCGTCGCGGCGCGGAAAACCCGACAAACCGCCGAACTGGCGCAGGCTGCCCATGCGATCGCGCCGCCCCGTCAGGATCTTGTGCGGATAGGTCTGATGGCCCACATCCCAGACCAGCCGGTCCTCGGGCGTGTTGAACACATAGTGCAACGCCACCGTCAACTCCACGGTGCCGAGGTTGGAGCTCAGATGCCCGCCGGTCTTGGAAACGCTGTCAAGCACAAAGGCACGCAACTCGTCAGCCAGGGCCTTGAGCTGGGCGCGGGGCAGCCTGCGCAGGTCGGCGGGGCTGTTGATGGTTTCGAGCAATGGGTACATCGTGGTGTGTCTGTTATGGCGAGGCCGGTGCCCGGCTAGTGATGGCGATTGACCAGCATGTCGGCCAGCGCGCGCAAGGCATGGGTGTTGTCAAGCCCGCTGGCATCAAGACTGGCCAGTGCCTTGCACAGCAATTGCTGTGCGTAGTCTTTGGACGCCTGCAGCCCCATCAGCGATACAAAAGTGGGCTTGTCCTGGGCCGCGTCCTTGCCGGCCGTTTTACCCAGCGTGGCCGAGTCGGCGGTGACATCGAGAATGTCGTCCACCACCTGGAATGCCAGGCCGACCGCCGCGCCGTAATCGCGCAGGGCCTGTTGCGCGGCCAGCGGTGCGGCGCCGCAGGCCGCGCCCATCATCACGCTGGCCTGCAGCAGTGCGCCGGTTTTGAGGCGGTGCATTTCATGCAGTTGCCCGGACGTCAAGGGCAGGCCCACACTGGCCAGGTCTATCGCCTGGCCACCAGCCATGCCCTGAAAGCCCGCGGCCTGCGCCAGCATGCGGCACAGGCGTGCCTGCGTGGCGGCATCCACCGAGCCATCGTCGGGCGTGAGGAATTCAAAGGCCAGGGCTTGCAGGGCGTCACCGGCAAGCAGTGCCTGCGCCTCGCCAAACTTGACGTGCACCGTCGGTTTGCCACGGCGCAGCACGTCGTTGTCCATGCACGGCATGTCATCGTGCACCAGCGAGTACGCGTGAATCAGCTCGACCGCACAGGCCGAGCGCAGCGCAGCATCGGTATTGCCGTTCACGGCTTCGCAGGCGGCCATCACCAGCAGCGGGCGCAGGCGCTTGCCGCCGTCGAGCACGGCATAGCGCATGGCATCGCCCAGCCCCGCAGGTGCCGGCGCATCGGTGGGGCAAGCCACCCAGCGGGACAAGGCCTGCTCGATAGTCTCAAGCTGCTGTGCGCTCCAGGCGCTCAACGCGAACAAAGGCAGTTTTTCAGGGGCGTTCAAGCTATGGTCTTTATGACTTGTCTTCAGGGCTGACCCTGGGAATTACTATTACTACTACTCTTGCACCCAGGGCTTGAGCTCTGTGCCTTCCAGGACCTTGATCTGCGTTTCAACAGCCTCAAGCTTGTCGCGGCAAAACTTCAGCAACTGCGCCCCGCGCTGGTAACCCGTGAGCAGCTGGTCCAGCGGCAACTGGCCCGACTCGAGGCCCGCCACCAGACTCTCAAGCTCCTGCAGGGCTGCCTCATAGCTGGCAGGCAATGGAGGTAAAGACGGGGCCGATGATGCGCTGGTTGCTGAAGCGGCGGCAGAAGAAGGGGAGCTTTTGGCCATGGTAATTGGGTGAAGGTCTGATTTTAGGCCGTTGCAGGTCCGTTTTAGATTCCCCGGCGGGTTCTCCGGAGGCACAACACCATTATCCGATGAGGTTCGGGAATGTCCCCCCAAACCACCCGCAGGGGTACAATTGATAATAGTTCTCGATAACAGCGCTTGATAACAACTTCGCCTCGGGCCCGCAGTGCAGCCCTCCGGCCTTGTTTCCCCCATTGGCGGTTGCCCAGCCTGCCAATTTACCTGCTCTCCAAGCCCGCCTGCGGCGGCATGTCCACCGAAATTGCATGTCTGATCTAAGCCTTCGTCTGCTGCAGGCCACCAGCCAGCTCCCCATTTCCAGCTACTTTGACACCGGCCTGTACCAGCGGGAGCAGCAAAAGCTGTTTGCCCGCGGGCCCCGCTACCTGGGCCATGAGCTCGCGGTACCCAACATGGGCGACTTTTATGCGCTACCCCATGAGGGGGAAGGCCGCGCGCTGGTGCGTAACAGGTCGGGCATTGAACTGATTTCCAATGTCTGCCGGCACCGCCAGTCGACCATGCTGCAGGGTCGCGGCTCTCTGGGCAATGGGGCCGACAGCAACATTGTGTGCCCGCTGCACCGCTGGACCTACAACACCTCGGGCGAGCTGATCGGCGCACCGCACTTCGAGATCGATCCCTGCCTGAATCTCAACCGCTACAAGACCACCACCTGGAACGGCCTGGTGTTCGAAGACAACGGCCGGGACATTGCGGACGAGATGTCCCAGCTGGCCACAGGGGCCGACCTGGACTTTGCCGGCTACCAGCTGGACAAGGTCCACCTGCATGAATGCAATTACAACTGGAAAACCTTTATTGAGGTCTACCTCGAGGACTACCATGTCGGCCCTTTCCACCCCGGACTGGGAGGGTTTGTCACCACGGAAGACCTGCGCTGGGAACTGAAACCCAATTACTCGGTGCAAACCGTCGGCGTGTCCGACAAGCTGGGCAAGCCCGGCACCGACACCTACAAGAAATGGCATGACGTGGTGCTGCAGTACCGCCAGGGTGTGGCACCCAAATACGGCGCGATCTGGCTCACCTACTACCCGCACGTGATGGTCGAGTGGTACCCGCATGCGCTGGTGGTCAGCACACTGCACCCGCAGGGGCCGGACAAGACACTCAATGTGATCGAGTTTTTCTACCCCGAGGAAATCTGCGCCTTCGAGCGCGAATTCATCGAGGCGCAGCAGGCCGCCTACATGGAGACCTGTGTGGAGGACGACGAAATCGCACTGCGCATGGACGCCGGCCGCAAGGCGCTGATGCAGCGCGGCGACAACGAGTTCGGCCCCTACCAGAGCCCCATGGAAGACGGCATGCAGCACTTTCACGAGTGGTACCGCCGCGAGATGGGTGCCAGCAAGACCACGCAGATGATCTGAGGGCATGGCCCTCACCGTGCATTTGACAGCCCACGACGCACTCCCGCCCGGGACGGCGCCCGCTTTCCATGGCTGAGAAATCCCTGGTCGCACCCCGACCGATGCCAGCTGTCTGGATGGTTGCATCCTCTTTCGTGTTTGCCTCCATGGGGGTTTGCGTCAAGTACGCGGCAGAACACTTCACCAGCGCCGAACTGGTGTTTTACCGCGGCGTGCTGGGCATTTTCTTCATGGCCGCCTACGCCCGCGCCACCGGCACCTCCCTGCGCACCCGCGTGCCCGCCATGCATGCGTGGCGAAGCGTCATCGGCGTGATGTCGCTCTCGGCCTGGTTCTATGCGATTGCACACCTTCCCCTGGCCACCGCCATGACACTCAACTACATGAGCAGCGTCTGGATTGCCGCTTTTCTGGTGGGAGGATCAATCCTGCTGGGCCGGCCCAACCAGCGCGGCACCCGCCAGGGCCCGCTCGTGCTGACGATTCTGGCCAGCTTCGCCGGCGTGGTCATGCTGCTGCGCCCGGCCATGGACCAGAACCAGACCTTTGCCGGCATCATGGGGCTGCTGTCCGGGCTGGGGGCCGCATTTGCCTATATGCAGGTCATGGCGATTTCCCGCCTGGGGGAGCCGGAAACGCGTACAGTATTTTATTTTGCAGTGGGTACCACGGTGGCCGGCGCCCTGGGCATGCTGGTCACGGGAATTTCGCCCTGGAACTGGCAACATGCGCTCTGGCTGCCGCCGCTGGGGATCCTGGCTTCTCTCGGCCAACTGGCCATGACCAAGGCGTATTCAATGTCGTCCACCTCCGACAGCCATGGCGGAACCCTGATGGTGGCCAACCTGCAGTACTCTGGCATTGTGTTTGCGGCGCTCTACAGCCTGGTCCTGTTTGGCGACAATATTCCCCTGGTGGGCTGGGCCGGCATGGCGCTCATTATTGTCAGCGCGATTATTGCCACCGTGCTGCGAGCGAATGCGGCGCCCAACGCCCCAGCCAAAGAGCATTGACCTGCGATTCACCTGCGACTGAAGGAGCATTGAGATGGACTACACCACCCTGATATCTGCGGAGCAGCTGCAGGCGCTGATGACCCGCGGCCAGCGCCTGCGCGTGTTTGACTGCAGCTTTGACCTGATGCAGCCGCATGCCGGAGAAAAGCAATACCTGGAGGCGCACATTCCCGGCGCCGTGTACGCCGACCTCGACAAGGCCCTGACCGCCAGGCACGGGGTACCGGGCGCCCATGGCGTGATCACGGCCACCGGCGCCGACGCCCCCGCTTCAGGCGGGCGCCACCCGCTGCCCAACCGCGAAAAATTTGCCACCTGGCTGTCCAGCGTCGGCTTTGCCAATGACATGCAGGCCGTCGTGTACGACCGCAACAATGCCAACTACTGCGGCCGGCTGTGGTGGATGCTCAAATGGGCTGGCCACGACAAGGTGGCGGTGCTCGATGGAGGACTGCAGGCCTGGCAGGCAGCAGGGGGCACCGTCAACAGCGGCGAGGAACCCGCGCACTTTGCAGCCAGTTTTCTGCTCTCCCCTGCACTGGCCACGCTCGTCGATGCGCAGACCGTGGAAGAACAGCTCGGACGACCCGGCCAAACCCTGATAGATGCCCGTGCCGCCCCCCGTTTCAGGGGCGAGGTGGAGCCACTGGACCCGATGGCCGGCCACATTCCCGGTGCGCTGAACCGGCCGTTCAGCCAGAACCTTGGCGCCGACGGAAAATTCAAACCGGCCGCGCAACTCAAGGCCGAGTTTGAAGCCTTGCTGGGCCAGCGCGATCCGGCCACCGTCGTGCACCACTGCGGCAGCGGTGTCAGTGCCGTACCCAATCTGATCGCGATGGAAATTGCGGGCCTGGGCCGCACCGGCCTGTATGCGGGCAGCTGGAGCGACTGGTGCAGCGACCCGGCCCGGCCGGTGGCGCAGGGCTGAAACCCCTCAGTACCTGCGTAAAAACGCCATGGCGCGCACAAGGCCATGGCGTTTTTTTGACAAATCCCTCATCCTTCCCGGAGGGAAGATTCAGTGGCGGTTAAGTTCCGGGTCAGTTGCGGGCGCCGCTGGCTGCCGTTGCCGGCGGTGTCGCGCCCGAACCCGTCGTGTCGGTGCCCATGGGGGTGCTGCCCGAGATGGCGCCGGCACTGGTAGAGCCCGAGGAACCCATGGAGCCCGCAGACCCGGCAGAACCGCTGGTGGAACCGGTGGAGCCGGGAGTGGTGGCAGGACTCGTCATGGGCTCCGGTGAGGGTGTCGCTTTCGTGGCGTCGTCCACTTTCTTGCCGCAAGCGCCCAACGCCAGCAAGGCAGACAAGGCCAGCGCCGTCGCGGCAGCGGATTTCAATTTGGATGCGTGCATGTAGATGTTTCCTTTTTTAAACGGAGATTGGCCGCGTGTTCAGCCAGATTTCAATGTAGCCATACCGCACGTTTTCCCCATGAGACACCGCCTTGCCCGCCTGTAGGGATTCTTCGCCTGCTGCCGAAGTGGCTTGCGCCCCAGGTCGCGGTGCTGTATGGCGCTGCGGCATGGCATGGCTGGGCCGGGAGCCGATAACAATGCAAATTTTCCGGACCAGCCATCGAGATTTGCGTCGAATTTCGTCTTCCGTCTGTCCTACATTGCCAACCCGGCAGGGCTGACAAAAAGGCGCCCTCTGCCTCCCTACATTGAAGGCGTGGCGAGCAATGGTGCCCGCCACTTCCACCGGCAACGCAACGGAGCAATCCATCAGTCACGCGTTGTTTCAATCCTGAAGGAGACTTTTCAAATGGCTTCCAGCAATCAAGGCAACCAGGGCAATCAGGGTAAACAGAACCAGATGGGTAACCGGGACGACAACCAGGGCAGCGGCAAATCCGAGCGCGGTTTCGTCTCCATGGATCCACAACGCCAGAGGGAAATCGCCAGCGAAGGCGGCAAGGCTGCACACCAGAGCGGCAAGGCCCATCAGTTCACCTCCGAGGAAGCCAGCGAGGCGGGCCGCAAAGGGGGCCAGGCCAGCGGCGGCAATCGCAGTGGGAACCGGGGTAGCAGCGAAGTTGATACCCAAGGCAGCAAGCAAGGCAGCAGTCGGGGCGACCACCAGAGCGGCAATCCGACCATCCATCAAACTGGCAATCCTGGGAGTAACCGGAGCGGCCGCAGCTGACCTTCCCGCTTGCCCAGCCTGACAGCGGGGCGAAGTCGCCCCGTTTTTTTGCCTCAACCTTGAAAAGGATGACCGTGGGCCCGGCTCATGGCCTTGCGTCAACGCCCGCCCATCCTCAGGGGGAATTGCCGGTGCGCCGGTTCAATGGCCCACACGCATATTTGTCCTGCACACAGCGTCAATACCGGTTGACACCGCCGCCGTGGCAGGGTGATTTCATATGGAACGCAAGTCCCCTTGGCCTAATCCTGGAGAACGCCATGCCACGTGGAGACAAATCAAGCTACACCGACAAGCAAAAACGCCAAGCCGAACATATCGAGGAAGGCTATGAAAAAAAAGCGTCAGCAAAGCAACTGCTGAAAAACGCGCCTGGGCCCCGTGAACAAAACCACCGGCGGCGGGAAAAAATCAGGCTCGGGCCGCAAGTCCTAGACTGCAACCGCCTTTTCGCTTTTCGCTTTTCGCTTCAGCTCATGCTGCACTGCGTCCCCCGCGCAAAAGGGGTTGGCACGCGGTATTGCAGTGTTGCAGCATTGCCGGCCAGTGGTTCAACCCTCAGGGGGAATACTCAGGCCAGGGATGAAGACTGGTGCTAACATTCACTGAAACTGGTTTCAAAACCCGCAACCCCTCCCCATGACCGGCAAGAAAAATTTGCATCCGCTTCATGCCGCGCAGCCTGCGGCCCGCGCCACCATCGCAGATGTGGCGCGGGAGGCAGGTGTCTCCAAAGCCACGGTGTCGCGGTTTCTGAATCACCGCGAAAGGCTGCTCACGCCGGACATTGCGGCCCGGGTAGAAGTCGCCGTCGCCGCGCTGGGCTTCAGCCCCAGCCCCATGGCCCAAGCATTGAAGCGGGGCCGCTCGCGCCTGATCGGCCTGGTGGTGGCCGATGTGTCCAACCCGTTTTCCGTGGCGGTGCTGCGGGGCGCCGAAAAAGCCTGTCAGGAGGCCGGCTACCTGCTCATGCTGTTCAACCTGGGCAACGACAGCCAGCGCGAGAGCGAGGCCGTCGAGGCCCTGACCGCCTACCAGGTGGAAGGGCTGATTCTGAACACGCTGGGCCGCGACGCCGGTGCCGCCGCCGAGGCCGCGCGCCACGGCAAGCCGGTGGTGCTGGTGGACCGGCGTCACCAGGACATGCAGGCCGACTTCGTGTCGCTGGACAACGCCGGCGCCGTGTGGCTGGGTGCCCGGCACCTGGTGGATGCCGGCTACCGCGAGCTGCTTTTTGTCTCGGAGCCGCTCAGGGACGTGAGCTCACGCATGGAGCGGGAAAGCGCGTTTCGCAACTTTATCGGCGAGTCTGCGGCAGATGTGCCGGGGCTGGCAGGCCGCACATTTGAAAGCGCGGCAGACGACGCGGAGGGACTGGACCAGGCCCTGCGTGAGCTCCGCCAGCGCGCCGGCGAACGCCTGCCTGGCGTGGTGTCCAGCAACGCCGTGGTGACCCTGCGGGTGGTGGCGGCCATGGCGCGGCTGGGCTGGCACCTGGGCTCCGACGTGGGCCTGGTGGGTTTTGACGAGACCGAATGGTCACCGTATGTCGGGCCCGGCCTGAGCACCATTGCCCAACCCACCGACGAACTGGGCCAGCTGGCCGCCGGCTGCCTGATCGAGCGCCTCAAAGGCCTGGACCTGCCGCCGCGCCAGATTCTGCTGTCGGGCCGACTGGTACCGCGGGGCTCTTCCGTGCCCACGCGAAGCACTCCGCTGCCCCTTTAAGCCCAATACCGAATACCAAATACCCAATACTGTTCAGTCAAGTTATTCACACTGAATCGGAATGACCAACACCTTGACTTGTCCTTGACCTGTCATGGCGGGCCTGACCCGCTATCCATGGATCCCGGATCAAGTCCGGGATGACAAACCAGGGGCAAGGGCTTCACTGAACCGTATTGCCTTTCAGCCTCACCACCGGCCCTGTGGCGGGGCCCTCGGGACTCCTCCGTCCTGCCCGCCTACCGACCTCCTTTCTCCTTTTTTCGCTTCCTCTATTCCTCTTCGGGAGGACTAGGGAAATCCCTAGATTTAATCTGAAACCGGTTTCATATAATTCAGAAACCGGTTTCATGGTTCCGGGTAATTGCCCTGAACTATGAAAGTCACCCCCCAACGGAGACCCGCAGAATGTTTTTGACTCCAGCAACGCCCCTCGCAGGCGCGCCCTCCCAGGCATGACGGCCAAGCCATGAACTACACGTTTCAATTCGGCGATGTCCTGGCGGCCTGGCCGCTGCTGCTCAAGGGCACCTGGAGCACCATCCAGCTGTCACTGCTGGCCATGCTGTTCGGGCTGGTGCTGGCCATCGCCTGCGCCTGGGGCAAGACAGCCGGGCCCAAGCCCCTGCGCTTCGTCATCAATGCCTACATCGAACTGATCCGCAACACGCCCTTCCTGGTGCAGCTCTTCTTTTTCTTTTTCGCGCTTCCCGCCCTGGGCCTGCGCTGGTCGGCCTACACCGCGGCCCTGACGGCCATGGTGGTCAATCTGGGGGCCTATGCCACCGAGATCATTCGCGCCGGCATTGAGTCCATCCCCAAAGGCCAGATCGAAGCGGGGCTGGCGCTCAACCTGAAGCGCCATGAAATTTTCCGCTTTGTCATCCTGAAGCCGGCGCTGAAGGCGATCTACCCGGCGCTGACCAGCCAGTTCATCCTGCTGATGCTGAGCTCTGCCGTGGTTTCGGCCATTTCGGCCGATGACCTTACCTCGGTGGCGGCCAACCTGCAGTCACAGACCTTCCGCAGCTTTGAGATCTACATCGTGGTGGCCGTGATCTACCTGCTGCTGGCGCTGGCGTTTTCGGCGCTGTTCCGCGTGATCTACCAAACCAGCCTCAACTACCCGGACCGTCGATGATGCGTACCTTTGGCTTTCCTGAATTTGTCTTTATCCTGCAGGCCGCACAATGGACGGTGGCGCTGTCGCTGATCGCCTTTGTTGGCGGCGCGATCGGCGGGCTGGCTGTGGCACTGGGCCGCACCGCCGAAAACCGCGTGGCACAGGCGCTGTCGGGTGGCTTCATCCAGATATTCCAGGGCACACCGCTGCTGCTGCAGCTGTTTCTGGTGTTTTTTGGCGCACCGGTGCTGGGCTTTGACATCAACCCGTGGGTGGCCGCCGGTGTGGCGCTGATCCTCAACAGCAGCGCCTTCCTGGGTGAAATCTGGCGCGGCTGCATCCAGGCCATCCCCGGAGGGCAGGTCGAGGCGGCACATGCGCTCAGCCTGTCCTACTTCTCCCGCATGCGCTACGTCATCCTGCCGCAGGCCTGCCGGATTGCGCTGGCCCCCACGGTGGGCTACGGAGTGCAGATCATCAAGGGAACCTCGCTGGCGGCAATCATCGGCTTCACCGAAATCACGCGCGCTGGCCAGATCATCAACAACGCCACCTTTCAGCCGCTGATGGTGTTCAGCGCCGTGGCGGCCATTTACTTCGTCCTGTGCTGGCCGCTGTCCTTGCTGGCCGCGCGCATGGAGCGCCGGCACGCCGTCGCGCTTTCACGCTGACGACTCGCCCTTCAAGTCCTGCATTTCCTGAATTTCACCCCCTCACGCCTCTTTGGCCCTTTCACTTTCATCAACGGAGACATCACCATGATCAAATCCCTGCAACGCCGCGTTTTCACCGGCACCGCGCTGGCCCTCGGACTGGCCGCCAGCCTGTCGGCCTGGGCACCCGCAGCCAGCGCACAGAATGTTGCCGACATCAAGAAAAAAGGCGAACTCACCGTCGGCATGCTGGTGGACTTTCCGCCGTACGGCACCACCAACAGCAGCAACCAGCCCGACGGTTACGACGCCGACGTGGCTCGCCTGCTGGCCAAAGATCTGGGCGTCAAGATCAACCTGGTGCCGGTGACCGGCCCCAACCGCATTCCGTTTTTGCTGACCAATAAGGTGGACCTGCTGGTGGCTTCGCTGGCAGTCACGCCCGAGCGCGCCAAGCAGGTGCAGTTCTCCAAGCCTTACGCAGCGGCCAGCATTGTTGTCTATGGCGACAAAAAGGCCAGCATCAAGGCCGCGGCCGACCTGAAAGGCAAACGCGTTGGCGTGGCCCGTGCCAGCACGCAGGACGTGGCCCTGACCGCCGCCGCCCCGGAGGGCACCGAGATCCGCCGCTTTGATGATGATGCCTCGGCCATGCAGGCACTGATGTCCGGTCAGGTCGACGCGATCGGTTGCTCGACCACGGTAGCTGCGCAGATCGACAAGCGCGCCCCGGCCAACACCTACGAGAACAAGTTCCTGCTGCGCCAGCAGGTCATGGCAGTGGCCATGCGCCCCGGCCAGGCCGAACTGCTGACCGCCATCGACAGCTTCGTCGCCAAAAACACGGCCAACGGCGAGCTCAACAAGCTCTACCGCAAGTGGCTGGAGACCGACCTGCCGAAGATGCAGTAAACCCGTCAACCCGAGCCAATTGCCGACAACGGTGCCTTCATGACAGACACAATGCAATCCCCCGCCGCGGCTATCAATGCCAGTGGCAATGCCCAGCCCATCATCCGCATTGAAGCGGTGGACAAATGGTATGGAAAATTCCAGGTGCTGACCCACATCAACCTCGACGTGCGGGCCGGGGAACGCATTGTGGTCTGCGGGCCATCAGGCTCGGGCAAGTCCACGCTGATCCGCTGCATCAACCGGCTGGAGACCGTGCAGAAAGGCCGCATTGTGGTGGATGGCATCGACCTCACCGCCGGAGGCCGCAATGTGGACTCGGTGCGGCAGGAAGTCGGCATGGTGTTCCAGCAGTTCAACCTGTTTCCTCACCTGACCATTTTGCAGAACTGCATCCTGGCGCCGATGCGCTCGCGCGGTCTGGGCAAGGAAGAAGCCGAAGCCATCGCGATGAAATACCTCACGCGTGTACGCATTCCCGAGCAGGCGCACAAATACCCGAGTCAGCTCTCGGGAGGCCAGCAGCAGCGCGTGGCCATTGCCCGCGCGCTGTGCATGACGCCCAAGATCATGCTGTTTGACGAGCCCACCTCCGCGCTCGACCCGGAGATGGTCAAGGAAGTGCTGGACACCATGATCAGCCTGGCCGACGACGGCATGACCATGCTGTGCGTGACGCACGAAATGGGCTTTGCCCGCAGCGTGGCCGACCGCGTGATTTTCATGGCCAACGGCCAGATCATCGAGCAGGCACCGCCGCAGCAGTTCTTCAGCAAGCCGCAACACGAAACGACGCGCAATTTCCTCGGGCAAATCCTCAATTCGCAGCATGCACACTGATGATGCAGATTGATGTTTCCGGGCCCGCATCGGCCAGCCATGCGTCCAGCGCTGCCGCTCCGGCGCCCACCCCACCCCCCATCCTGATTTCCCTGTCCGCCTTTGGCGCGGCCGAGGTGCGGCGCCACGGCCAGCTCTGGTTCACCCGGCTCAGCGAGACCGCCGGCGCCGATGGCGTCGAGGTGCGCAGCGAACTGTTGGTCGACCCCGTTACCGAACTTCCCGCCATTGCCGACGCCGTGCACACCGCCGGCAAGCGCGTGGTGTATTCCTGTGCCGACGACCTGTGGGCCGCCGACGGCATGCTGGATATGCCTGCGCTGGACCGCGCCCTGACTGCGGCCCGGACGCTGGGCGCCCCGCGGCTGAAAATGGCGATCGGCGGCTTCGGCGCCGCATCGCACGCCACCTTCGCCCTGCTGCAGGACCGCCTGCAGTCAACCCCGACCGAACTGGTGATCGAGAACGACCAGACGCCGGCCGCCGGCACGCTGGCCGCGCTGCAGGACTTTTTAGGCGCCGCCCATGCCCATGGATTTTTTCCGGGCATGACCTTTGACATGGGCAACTGGCACTGGACGGGCGAATGCCCGCTGCAGGCCGCCCAGGCACTGGCGCCCCAGGTGCGCTATGTGCACTGCAAGGGTGTGCAGCGCCAGCCGCAGCGCTGGGTGGCCGTGCCGCTGGCCGAGTCGAGCGCGCCCTGGCGCGCCGTGCTGCGGGCCTTGCCGGCCGACGTACCGTGGGCCATTGAGTACCCCCTGGCGGGTGAGGACCTGCTGGCCGTGACGCACCGCGAAATCAGCCAGCTGCGCGCAGTCGCCGCGACCATGGCGGCCATAGCGGACCGCGACAGCACCCGTTCCCACGCCATCTGAAACAATAGCGGCACCCATCGCTACAACACTCGCTACAACATTCGCTACAAGCATTGGCAGGACGAAAAGGATCACACCATGAACAACGCGCTGGACGTCATCACTTTTGGCGAAGCCATGATGCTGCTGGTTGCCGACCGGCCCGGCCCGCTGGAGCACGCCGAGGCCTTTCACAAGCGCACCGCCGGCGCAGAGACCAACGTGGCCATCGGCCTGGCGCGCCTGGGCCTGAAGGTCGGCTGGGCCAGCCGCCTGGGCACAGACTCCATGGGCCGCTATCTGCTGGCCGCCATGTCGGGCGAAGGCATTGACTGCTCGCACGTGGTGTGCGACCCCACGCAAAAAACCGGCTTCCAGTTCAAGGGCAAGGTCACTGACGGCAGCGACCCGCCGGTGGAATACCACCGCAAGGGTTCGGCCGCCAGCCACATGGGCGTTGCCGACATTGACGAAGCCTGGCTGCTGTCGGCCCGCCACCTGCATGCCACGGGCGTGTTTCCGGCCATCTCGGCCACCACCCTGCCCGCCGCCCGCAAGACCATGGACCTGATGCGCGCCGCCGGCCGCAGCGTCTCGTTCGACCCCAACCTGCGCCCCACGCTGTGGGCCACGCCCGAGCTGATGCGTGAATCCATCAACGACCTGGCCACGCGTGCCGACTGGGTGCTGCCCGGCATGGAAGAAGGCCGCTTCCTGACCGGCGAAACCACGCCCGAAGGCGTGGCCCGCTTTTACCGCCAGCTCGGTGCGAAGCTGGTGGTGGTCAAGCTCGGCGCGGAAGGGGCCTACTTTGACGGCGAAGCCGGCAGCGGCCGTGTGGCGGGTTTTCCTGTGGCCGAAGTGGTGGACACCGTGGGCGCCGGTGACGGCTTCGCGGTAGGCGTGATCAGCGCGCTGCTCGACGGCCTGGGCGTGCCCGAGGCCGTGAAGCGCGGCGCCTGGATTGGCGCGCGCGCGGTGCAGGTGCTGGGCGACAGCGAAGGCCTGCCAACGCGCGCCGAACTCAACGCCGCAAAGCTTTAAATCATGGGCGCGCCAGCTTCACCACCCGTTCGCAAAAAGGTCCTGGTCTTCCGCGAGCTGCCACCCGACCAGCTGGCCCGCCTGCAGGCCGCACACGAGGTCACGGTGGCGAACCCGCGCCTGCCCGGGCAACTGGCCGCGTTCCACACCGCCCTGGCCAGCGCGGAAGGCATGATCGGATCCAGCTACGCCATCACCGCAACCCTGCTGGCGAATGCGCCGCAACTCAAGGTGATTTCCAGCGTCTCCGTCGGCGTTGACAACTACGACCTGCCCGCCCTGGCTGCGCGCGGCATCATGCTGTGTCACACGCCCGGCGTGCTGACCGAAACCACGGCTGACACGATCTTCTCGCTGATCATGGCCTCCAGCCGCCGCCTGGTGGAGCTGGCCAGCCATGTGCGCGAGGGCCGCTGGACGCGCAACATCGGTGAAGACCTGTTTGGCTGGGACGTGCATGGCAAAACCCTGGGCATCCTCGGATTCGGCCGCATCGGCCAGGCCGTGGCACGGCGTGCCGCGCTGGGCTTTGACATGCCGGTGCTGTACCACAGCCGCCGGCCGGTGGACGTGGCCCATGAGCTGCCCGAACTTGCCGGCAAGGCCACGCACACGCCGCTGGATGATTTGCTGCAGCGCGCCGACATTGTCGCCGCCGTGCTGCCGCTGTCGAATGAAACCCGCGGCCTGATGGGTGCGCGGGAGTTCGGCCTGATGAAGCCCGGTGCCATCTTCATCAACGGCGCCCGCGGCGCCATCGTGCAGGAAGAAGCGTTGCTCAACGCCCTGGACCACGGCACGCTACGCGCCGCCGGGCTCGATGTGTTTGCCACCGAACCGCTGCCGATGGACTCACCGCTGCGCACGCACCCCAAGGTGACCGCCCTGCCGCACATCGGCTCCGCCACCTTCGAGACGCGGCATGCGATGGCGGTGCTGGCGACCAGCAACCTGCTGCAGGCCCTGGCGGGGGAGCGGCCAGCAGCGGTGTTTGCTACTGGAACTTCATAGAAGAACCGGCATCAAGCTCCCCTCTAGAGCTCGGTGTACTTTTTACTGGTTCCACGCGACCTGTCTACCGGGTACTTGGCGGCGTTCAATGCCAGTTTCCGCCTGGCCGCCTCGACCAGGTCAATGTTCAACTGGTCAGACAGGCGCAACAGATACAGCAATACATCCGCCATCTCTTCCCCCACGGCGACGCGCTTGTCGGCCGGGAGTTCCCGGCTCTGGGCTTCCGTCAGCCACTGGAAATGCTCCAGCAGCTCGGCGGCCTCCACCGTCAATGCCGACGCGAGGTTTTTGGGCGAATGAAATTGATCCCAATCGCGCTGGCTGGCAAACTCCCGGAGGGAGTTGATCAATGACTGCAAATCCTCACTCATACATCTCCTGATATCTCCCGCCGACGGGGCTGACGCGCCCGGCCGCGAATCAATCGCGTCAACTTGTCAATGTCCGTGCGCCAGCCCGCTGATCAGCGTCACCATGCCGATGCCAATGACCAGCCAGGCAATTTGCGCGGCGGTCTCCTTCGCCGTCACGCGCTTTTGCAGTTGGGGGATCAGATCGGCCAGCGCGACATAAATAAAACTGCTGGAGGCGGCGATCAAAAAGAAAGGCAGGTAGTCGTACAGCCTGTCGACCAGCGCATAGCCGATCATGCCGCCCAGCGCGGTGACGGCGCCGGCCAGTGACACCTTGACCACGGCCGCACGACGGTTGTTGTTGGAGCTTTGGCGCAGCACCACCAGATCGCCCATGTGGTGAGGCACTTCATGCACCAGCACCGCCAGCGCGGCAACGGCGCCCAGCCGCAGGTCGGCCATGAAGGCCGACGCAATCAGGATGCCATCGCCGAAGGCATGCACGCTGTCGCCCGCCAGCACGGCCCAGCCGCCGGACTTCTTGCCATCAACGGGGTGATGATGATCATGCCGGTGATGGTGATGCGCGTGTGCACCGTGAGCGGGTTGGGCGGGCTCATGGTGTTCGCCGTCATGGTGTTCATGGCCGTGGTGCCACAGCTCGGCCTTGTCGAGCAGAAAGAAGAACACCAGCCCCACCAGCAGGGTGGCAAACAGCTCCTTGGCGCCGGCCTGGCTCTCAAACGCTTCGGGCAGCAGGTGCATGAAGGCGGTGGCCAGCAGCGCGCCGGCGGCCAGACTGAGCATGTGCTGGGTGTAGCGGGCCAGCACACCAAAGCTGAGCAAGGCCGCCAGCCACACGCTGCCGATGCCGGCGGCCAGCGTTCCCACCAAAATTGCTACCAAAATCATAGCCACTTACGCCCGTTTTTATTGGGCCGCAGCCCTGAATGATTACTTGATACCTGTAGAGGCAACCCGAAGGTTACACCACAGACGGCAAAACCCCGGATGCAGCGTTGGCGCCGCCATCCGGGGTTGCCCTTTATCTTATCAAGCGTGTCAAGAGGGCGCACGTGAAAAAGCCGCCGGCCCATGCGGCGGCTCATGCAACACCAGGGCGCGCACGCCCAGGCCCTTGGCGTCAGCTTAGGCGTTCAGGCGACGCCCTGGGTCTTGAACCACGCCAACGTACGCCTGAAGCCGTCATCCGCCGCTTCCTTGCGGTAGCTGGGGCGGTAGTCGGCGTGAAAGGCGTGGGGTGCCTGCGGATACACCACAAACTCGCTGGCTTTGGCGGCGCTGTTGCCCTTGGCGGCGGCCTCGGCCAGCGCATCTTTCATCTGGTTCACGGTGGTCAGTGGAATGCCGCCGTCCTGCCCACCGTAAAGGCCCAGCACGGGCGCCTTCAGGCTGGCCGCCAGATCGACCGGATGTCTGGGCGTGAGCGCCGACGGGGTGCCGACCAGTCGGCCATACCAGGCGACGCCCGCCTTGACGTTTTTGCTCCGCTCGGCATACAGCCAGGTGATGCGGCCACCCCAGCAAAAGCCGGTGATGCCCACCTTCTGAACATTGCCACCATTGGCACCAGCCCACTTGACGGCGCCATCCAGATCGGCCATGACCTGCTCATCCGGCACCCTGGAGACGACTTCAGTCATGAGCCCGGCCATTTCGTTGTAGTTGCCGGGGTCGCCCTGGCGCGCATACAGCTCGGGGGCAATGGCCAGGTAGCCGGCCTTCGCGAAGCGGCGGACGGTGTCGGCAATGTACTCATGCACGCCAAAGATTTCCTGGATCACCAGAATCACCGGCAGGCTGGTTTTGCCGGCAGGCGCCGCGTAAAAAGCGGGTACCTTGAAGCCGTTGACTTCATAGGTCGTCTCGCCGGTCTTGAGACCCTGGGCCGGCGTCTTGATGGCGGTCTGGGCCATGATGGGCATGGCGGTGGCCGCGTAGCCCACACCCAAAGCGGCTTTCAGGGCGGTGCGGCGGCTGGTGCCGTTTTCGCTCGACTGCCCGGGCAACAAGGCGTCGAAGTCGGTTTTCTGGTCCTGGAGAAGCATGGTGATTTCCTCAAAAAGGGGGAATTGAAACGTACACTTATAGTCTAATTGGTCGCAAAAATTCTTGCTAGTTCACGTAAATACCAATAAGTAATTTCCCTTGGTCAGCCACGCCCGAGGCCAACAGCCGCCCGGCACAGCGCGCCTTGCCGCCGGGGCCGGCCAGCCAGCCAGCCAGCCAGAGATTGAATGCGCATGAGCCATCTCGCGTTCCATGAAATGGGGCGGGTGGGACAAGGACAAGGACAAGGACAAGGACAAGGACAAGGTCTGCACCGATAACCCACGGCCTTTCGGATCGTTCCTGCGCACGAGGGGAACCCAGCTACCCGTCCGGAGTGACCGGTGACACCTGTTGAAAAAAGCAACGGTTGCGCCATGAAAGAACGCTGGTGATACACGGGCAGGGTCTGCGCCGGACCATCCGTTCCGACTCGTCCTGAACCGTAGACCCGTACCGCGGCGAGCCAATCACCTGATCAAGGCTGGTCAGGCGCGGATCAAACGCGCCCCACTCCGCGCAGCAACCCTGCCCTCGGCGACCCCGTTCCTGGCTTGCCGACGACTGGCGCAGTTATTGCATATTTCATCGAAAAATCAATCGGGACAATCTGGCCAGGTCACCTGGCGAGAGACACAGATGAAAAATCACCCTCGTCCTCATGACGATGCATCGGAAAAAGCGGGCTTGCTCTATCTGCTGATAGCGACCGCTTTGCAAGTCCTCATTTTTTTGATCTGCCTGTCCTCCGCGATCACGGCCAATGCCGGGGTCATGAGCAAAGACGACATCATCAAGCGCTATCCCAGCCCCTATATCGTGGGCGAGAAAGATACCGCCATTCCGGTGTGGCCGATCTTTCAGCAGAACGCCACTGAAAACCGCCTGGTGGCTTATGTCTTTGAATCGATTGACCTGACGCCCATTCCAGGCTTCTCCGGCGTACCGGTAAACCTGTTGATCGGACTCGACCCCGCGGGCCAGTTTCTCAATGTGCAGGTCATCTCGCAGCATGAACCGGTGTTCCTCGACGGGCTGGGCGAAAGCCCGCTGCTGTCGTTTGCCGCGCAGTATAAAAATCTCTCGCTCAAGCAGGGCATCAAGATCCTGACGAGTTCCAACAGCGCCAAAAACCAGAGCAGCGAAAGCGTGGACATCGATGGCGTTGCCAAGGCAACTGCTTCCGTGCGCATCATCAACCAGACCATTTTGTCGTCGGCACTCAAGGTTGCCCGCCAAAAACTCGGCTTCTCACAAGGCAGCGACCCGGAGCGGACCGCCCGCATCAACGCCGATGTGCTGGAGACCTACACCGCGGGTGAGCTCATCGACAAGGGCTTGATCAAGCATCTGGTATTACGCAACGCCGACGTGGAGGAGCAATTCAGGCCAACCACCGGGGCCGGACTGGATGCCGAGGCCCTCGCCCATCCTGCGGATCCCTTCATTGACCTGTACATGGCCTATGTGTCGGTTCCGAGCATTGGACGCAGCCTGTTGACAGAGGCGTCGTGGAAGAAACTCCAGGGAAGGCTGGACCCGGGCGACCATGCTGTGCTGATCCTGTCAAAAGGCCGCCACAGCGTCCTCAGCGACAACTTCATCCGCGGAAACACCCCTGATCAACTGGCGCTGAAGCAACACCAGTTGCCGATTGAAATGAGGGACCTGAACCTGGATCTGGCACTGAAGGATGGCGCGGGTGGCGAGCTCGGCATCACGGCTGTCACCGTTTTCAAGGTGATCAGCCAGGCGGGCCTGGACCCCTCCGCACCGCTTGATTTCGTGTTACCGGTGACACGCCTCAAGGGCATGATCTATCCGGAAAAAATCACGCGCGATTTCACCTTCAGCTTCAAACTGCCGGCACGTTTTTACACCCGGCCGCAAGGCGAGAGCAAATCGTGGGAGGGCATCTGGCAGGACCGGTGGATAGACATCACCCTGCTGGTAGCGGGCCTGGCCATACTCTCGCTGGCCCTGGTATTTCAAAAAAAACTGGTGGCGCAGGAACGCCGCTTTTCGCTGTTCAGAACCGGTTATCTGCTGTTCACCCTGCTCTACATCGGCTGGTATGCGCAGGGGCAGTTGTCCATCGTCAACTTCACCAGCGTGCTGCAAGCGCTGCTGGCCGGGCGTGACCTGGCTTTCTTCCTGTATGACCCGATGACGGTGACCCTGTCCTTTTTTACCGTGATCTCGCTGGTGATATGGGGCCGCGGAACGTTCTGTGGCTGGCTGTGTCCTTTTGGCGCCTTGCAGGAATTCACGGCAAAAGCCGCGCAGGCGCTGAAACTGCCTCAGATAAGACTCAAAAACAAGACCGACCAGCAATTGAAATCAGTCAAGTATCTGGTCCTGGCGGGTATCTTGACCAGCGCATTCTTTTCAGCCGACATGACAGACCGCCTGGTCGAGGTGGAGCCCTTCAAGACGGCCATCACCCTCAATTTTGTGCGGTCGTGGCCGTTCGTTGCGTATGCGGTGGGGCTGCTGCTGGCCAGCATGTTCGTGTACAAGTTTTTCTGCCGTTACCTGTGCCCTTTTGGCGCGGGCCTCGCGATCCTCGGAAGATTTCGCCAGCTGGACTGGATCCCTCGCCGCAAAGCCTGCGGAACACCCTGCCAGACCTGCCGCTATCAGTGCGAGTACCAGGCCATCACGCCCACCGGCGCCATCCAGTACGAGGAATGCTTTCAATGCATGGAATGCGTCGTGATCCATGACAGCGATGAGAAATGCGCCCCGCTATTGCTGGAGAAAAAACGTAGCAAAACCATTCCCATCCAGGCATCGCCGGTCTAAGGAAACTGCCATGCGTCGTCGCACCTTGTTGTCGTCATCCCTCGGCCTGGGCAGCCTGGCAGGTTTGGCCGGATTGACCGGCGCTGCCGGCGGACGTCATGCGCCGGAACGGATGGCACCCGCAGAACAGGCAACGCGCCAGGAGCTCGTACTGCACTCGGGTTCAGCTCTGGCATTTGGCACGACGGTGACCATCCGGGTCCTGCATGCAGATCCGCAGTCCGCCGACCTGGCTATCCGGAATGGTTTGCGAGAAGTCCAGAAAATCGATGCCCTGATGAGTCTGTACCGAGAGCAAAGCCAGGTCTTTCAGCTCAATCGATCTGGTGTGCTGACGGCGCCGGCCCCACACCTGTTGCACGTGCTGGCAATGGCACGGCATCTGTCAGTCATCACGGCGGGCGCGTTCGATATCACGGTGCAGCCGCTGTGGCGCGCATTCAGCCAGGCCAGGTCCAGAGCCCAGCTGCCCACGTCCGCGGAAATCGCCGCAGCCCGGTCCCATGTCAGCTGGCAGCACCTCGAAGCTGAACCGCATCAGGTTCGCTTCACCGCCCCCGGCATGGCCATCACCCTGAACGGCCTCGCCCAGGGCTATGCACTGGACTTGGCCATCGAAGCCTTGCAGGCAGGCGGCATACAGCATGCGCTGCTGGACACGGGCGAGTTCGGCGCGCTCGGCCGGAAAAAACCGGATCAGCCGTGGCACCTGGGCGTGAGCGACCCCCGACACACCGACCTGATTCTGGCCAGGCTGCAAATGGATGGACGCAAGGTCGCCACTTCAGGGGACTACGAGTCTGCGTTTGATTCAGACTTTGTTCATCACCATATATTCGACCCCTCCAGCGGCGTGTCACCGGCAGAGTTGGCTGGCGTTACCGTCGTGGCGCCCACCGGCATCCTGGCGGACGGGCTGTCGACAGCCTTCATGGTGATGGGCTCTGACAAAGCACTGGCCCTCGCGAATCAATTACCGGATGTGGACACCATGCTTGTTCGTAAAAATGGCACCGTCATAAAGACCGCGAACTTTCCGGAGGTGTAGCAGAGATGATTCTGCGGGTGATCCCGCCCACAGATCACCCTGCCCCCAGGCGTCCAGGCGTCAAGATGTGAAGACGTCAGGGCGTCGCGACGTTCACACCGTACTTTGCAAATATTCTGGCCATCTCCCCGGAGGCAACCAGTTCGTCTTTTGCCTGCTGCAGCATCTTCGCCAGTTCCGGCTCACTCTTTTTAACGGCCATTCCCACCACCCAGCCGTTGTTGGGCAGACGGGCAAACGAAACCGGGCTGATGGGGAAATTGCTGTCTCCCTTGAAGACGGACTCGATTTCGGATTGATTGGCCAGAACGGCATCCAGCTTGCCCGCCTTGAGATCCTGCAGCGCATCAATGGGCGTCGTGTAAATCCTCACACCATCCCGAAACCGGCCGTCCTGTTCACCCAGCAGGACGACTGCCGAGATGGAGATTTTTTCAACGCCGAGGGTCTTGCCTGCCAGGGCGTCGAGGCCGTCAAACGCAGGTATCGCTTTGCTGCTGCGGACCAGCCGCACGGTTTCCCGGTGGTAGGGAGCGAATATTTCCACCATGTCGTTTTCCGCCATCAGGCGGCGATCCACAGGAACATGCATCAACAGGTCAGCCGGGCCATAGCCGAGGTAGTGCCCCTTCCAGACCATGTTTCGCAAATCGTCATTCAGGTTTTCGCCAGCGGGAAAAGGCAATACGCTCAGCTTCAGGTTCAGCTTTTTTGCCAGGGCTTCCGCCAGGTCAACATCTATGCCGGCACCATTGGCTGAAAACGGCGCGAAGTCGTTGTAGACGGCAACCTTCAGCACACCGCCCTGGCGAATTTTCTCCCAGTCTGCAAAAGCAGGCCCTGCGCTGGCGATGAGTATGCAGATGATGGCGGCAAGCTGGCCAGCCCAACGGTAAAACAGATGGCTCATAAAAATATCCAGTCCAGGGGGTTGCATGACCCGGAAGATCGCCCTGGCAAACAGGGAAATCCTCTCAAGGCTATTTACTTTGTCTCTCGGCGGGTTTCCAGGTAGGCCTTCAGCGACCACATGGCCTCCTGGTTCAGGATGCCTTCAAAGGGAGGCATGTAGACAGCGCCGTTGCGCACTTTACCCCTGCGCACGGACGTCAGGAAATAGCTGTCCATCTCTTTGATGCAGGCCTGTTTTTTGACCTGATTTTTTTGATCCATGCAATCCCGGTCAAGCTGGCGCAGGTCGGGCGCAATACCGCCGGAAATGGCTTCGAGTCCATGGCAGCGGGCGCAGTTCTGGTTGTAGGCCGATGAACCAATTTTTTCCGCGGCCTTGTTGCCGCGGTAGGGATTTTCTTCCCGCCACTTGTCGCCCAGCTGGGGCAAGGATTTTGTATCAACCGCCTGCGGTACGACATCACCATGGGCGGCGGCCACTGACGGAATCCATGCGGCAGTCATCGCCAGCAGGGAGGCGCCAATCATTTTCTTCAACGACGTATTCATAAATATCTCCAAATTTGGGCAAGGCCGTCACCCGGTAACGGCAACAAAGGTACCCGGCAACGACGAAACCAGGTCACGCAGCTTGTTCAGGCTATTGATATTGATATTTATCTCAAGCTACCAGCCGCCACACTCAGATCATTGCAGTGAACGCCTGACAAACCGCCAACCCGGCAAAGAGCAGAAAGGAATGACGGCCGGGGCCGTCATTCGAACTCTCTTACGATCTGACCACTGTCAATTCAATAAAAACTGATGGTTCAAATCACTTGGACGACAGCTTGAAGACCCAGACACTTCCACCCTGTTCCAGGAAGTTGACTTTCTTCGCTACTTCGCCACCCCACAGCGGCACCGCACCGCCCCAGCCCGAAACCACCGCGACATACTGCGTGTCGCCATCCTGCCAGGTGACCGGAGGTGCCACCACGCCAGAGCCGGTCTGGAACTTCCACAACTCGCTACCGGATTTCGCGTCGACAGCTTTCAGATAACCCTCAGGGGTGCCGTAGAACACCAGCCCGCCCGCAGTTGCCATCACGCCACCCCAGAGAGGCGCATTGTTCTTGATTTCCCAGACGATTTTTCCGGTCTTGGGATCAATGGCCCGCATCGCACCGATGTAATCGTCAAAGTTGGGCTTGATCGTGAAACCCGCACCCAGGTAGGCGGCGCCCTTTTTAAAGGAAACCGGCTCGTTCCAGATATCCATGCCCCACTCATTGGCGGGTACATAGAACAGCTTGGTTTTCGGGCTGTAGGCCATCGGCATCTGGTTTTTGCCGCCCAGGAATCCGGGAGAGGCAAATACGGTTGCGCCCTTCTTGCCATCTTCACCCTTGGTCGGGTCGCCCGGATAACCTGCAGGACTCAACACAGGACGGCCGGTCTTGAGGTCAATGCTGGTTGCCCAGGTGATCTTCTTGACGAAGGGAAAGGCATTTTCAAGTTTGCCGTTCTTCGCATCGACCACATAGAAGAAACCATTGCGGTCGGCTTTTCCGCCCACGCGTTTGCCATCCATGTCAAAGGTCACAAACTCGTTCACGCCGTCATAGTCCCAGCCGTCATGCGGCGTCGTCTGGTAGCTCCACTTGATCTGACCCGTCTCAACGTCCAGCGCTACCGTTGAAGCCGAATACAGGTTGTCGCCGGGACGCAGGTGGCTGTTCCAGGGCGCCGGATTTCCGGTCCCGAAGTAAGCCAGGCCGGTGGTGGCGTCGTAGGTGCCGCCCAGCCAGGTGGCCGCGCCACCGGTTTTCCACAACTCGCCGGGCCAGGTCTTGTTGGTGGTGCCGCTGACTCCGTTCTCGATGGCATTGCCACTCTTGTCGTACTTGTAGCCCATGTGCCCTTCCACCATGGGCCTCGTCCACACCATTTCACCGGTGCGCGGGTTGCGGGCCTCCACACGGCCCACCACGCCAAATTCACCGCCAGAAACACCCGTCAGCAGCAAGCCTTTGGCGATGAGCGGCGCCGCGGTCATGGAGTAACCGGCGGCATAGTCGTCGACCTTTTCTTTCCAGACGACTTTTCCGGTCTCTTGATCCAGGGCGATCAGCTGCGCATCGAGCGTGCCGAAGATCACCAGGTTGTCATAGAGCGCTGCACCCCGGTTGACCACGTCGCAGCAAGGCATGATGCCGTCCGGCAAACGATGCTCGTACTTCCACAGCTTGGTGCCGGTCTTCAGGTCCAGCGCAAAAATGCGCGAGTAGGAACCGGTGACAAACATTTTTCCATCGTGTATCAGCGGCTGCGATTCCTGCCCCCGCTGTTTTTCGCCACCAAACGAAAAAGACCATGCAGGCGTCAGTTTCCTGACTGTCCTGGTGTTGATCTGCGTCAGATCGGAGAAGCGCTGCCCCTGCTGGCCCATGCCCCACGACAAGACGCTGTTGTCGGATTTCTTCTCGATCATCGCGTCGGTTACGCCCGCCGCATACGCCGTGGATGCGCCAATGAATGCAGCACCCAACAGCGACATTGCTATTTTCTTTTGCACAAAAGTCTCCTCTCAGATTAAGGATGTATTAATTATGTAAAGCACATAATCGAGTTCATTTGCGCAAATTGCGTGCCAGCCCACGCGAGCTGCTGAAAGCACCTGCCATGCAGGATTCCCGCTCACCGCAAGCCGGGGCCCGGACAGGAAAACTGTTCAAAAATCTCCCAGCCTGTGGGAAAAGTGCCATTAGTGAACGCATGTCGGTTGCATTTATTGGCTGAGCCGCACTCACCGACTTTTTTTCGGCCATCGACCTGCAGGTGAACCCACGCCGGGTCGAACGCTGGGGTTGAAGCTGTTCATCACCGGACCGCGCTGCCAGAAGCCCTTCGGGATGAATGAATTTGCAACAGTCAAATCAGATGTGTTCAAAAATAAAACACATCGGACGCCGCTACAGCCAATACGCCCGCTGCGCCGAATGCGCGGTGCGCCATGGAGCGGGCTGAACCACGCGCTCGGTGGCAGCGCCCGCCTGCCGCCGTCACAGGGCTGTCTACCCGGGTTCACATCTGCACACTCTCCAGCGGTCATTCAAGCGCCTGGGCCCGGATGACGCTCGGCATGAAAAGGCTGAGTCATCTGTGCAAAGCAGGCTGGCACGCCACTTGCGGATTGGGACCGGTGCGGCTGCAAAGTTTGCAACACCGCATCCAACCATCCAACCAGGAAACGAGGACGACATGAATCTTGCAGACATCAACAAATTGGGCATCAAAAATCCCTTCAAGCAACGTTACGACAACTTCATTGGTGGCAAATTCGTCGCCCCGGTGAAAGGCCAGTACTTCAGCAACATCACCCCGATTACCGGCGAGCCGTTCTGCGAGGTTGCACGCTCTACGGCAGAAGACATTGAACTCGCACTGGATGCGGCTCACGCGGCAAAAGATGCCTGGGGCAAGACCTCTCCCGCAGAACGGGCGAACATCCTGAACAAGATTGCCGACCGGATGGAAGCCAATCTGGAAGTCATCGCCACGGCCGAGACCATTGACAACGGCAAGCCGATTCGCGAAACCATGGCGGCAGACATTCCTCTGGCGATTGACCACTTCCGCTACTTCGCGGGCTGCATTCGCTCACAGGAAGGCAGTGTCTCGGAGATCGACTCCGAAACCTACGCCTATCATTTCCACGAGCCGCTTGGCGTGGTGGGCCAGATCATTCCCTGGAACTTCCCGATCCTGATGGCTGTCTGGAAGCTCGCACCTGCGCTGGCCGCGGGCAATTGCGTGGTGCTCAAGCCCGCGGAGCAGACCCCGGCATCCATCATGGTCGTGCTGGAACTCATTCACGACCTGCTGCCTGCCGGCGTGCTGAACATCGTCAACGGCTTCGGCCTGGAAGCGGGCAAGCCGCTGGCCTCCAACAAGCGCATCGCAAAAATCGCCTTCACCGGTGAGACCGGTACCGGCCGTCTGATCATGCAGTACGCCGCGCAAAACCTGATCCCGGTGACCCTGGAGCTGGGTGGCAAGTCGCCCAACATCTTCTTTGAGGATGTCATGGACCAGGACGATGCCTTCTTTGACAAATGCCTGGAAGGCTTTGCCCTGTTTGCGCTGAATCAGGGCGAGGTCTGCACCTGCCCGTCGCGCGTACTCATCCAGGAGTCGATCTACGAAAAGTTCATCGAGCGCGCCGTCAAGCGCGTGGCGGCCATCAAGCAGGGTAACCCGCTGGACTCCTCCACCATGATTGGGGCGCAGGCATCGCTGGAGCAACTGGAAAAAATCCTGTCCTACCTGGACATCGGGACGCAGGAAGGCGCCCAAAAGCTGATCGGCGGAGAACGCAATGTGCTGGACGGCGACCTGGCCGGCGGCTATTACGTCCGGCCCACGATCTTCCATGGCAACAACAAGATGCGCATTTTCCAGGAAGAGATCTTTGGTCCGGTCGTCTCCGTCACAACCTTCAAGGACGAGGCCGATGCCATTGCGATTGCCAACGACACGCTGTACGGCCTGGGTGCCGGCGTGTGGACGCGTGATGGCTCACGGGCCTTCCGCATGGGCCGCGCCATTCAGGCAGGCCGCGTCTGGACCAACTGCTACCACCTGTACCCCGCGCACGCCGCATTCGGTGGTTACAAGCAGTCCGGCATCGGCCGCGAGAACCACAAAATGATGCTGGACCACTACCAGCAAACGAAAAACCTGCTGGTCAGCTACAACCCGAAAGCGATGGGCTTCTTCTAAGCAGCGCATTCACTTGAATTGACGATGTGCAAAGCGCACCCTGGCTGATGCAGCCCGGGTGCGCGCACTTTTCTTTGGAGTTGAGCGATGACCCAGATCATTTCACGTGTAGTGGCAACGTCGGAGACCCTGGCATTGCTGCGGGATTTAAGGAAGAAGCATGGGCCACTCATGTTTTTCCAGTCCGGCGGCTGCTGTGACGGAAGCGCCCCCATGTGCTACCCCGCCACCGAATTCTCGGTCAGCGATACCGATGTGTATCTGGGCGACCTGGACAGCACGCCGTTTTACATGGGTGCGGAGCAGTTTGAGTATTGGAAACACACGCAGCTGGTGATTGATGTGGTGAGCGGCAACGGCGGCATGTTCTCTCTCGAGAACGGCTCGGGAAAGCGATTCCTTACCCGCTCGCGCCTGTTCACGGACGGGGAATGGGCCGCACTGGAAAAGCAGGGCTGAACCCGCGACCAGGAAGGACATGGGGACCATCACGTGACACTCAGCGTCATTTCAATTTGCAAATCGTTTGGGAAGCGCAAGGCGCTGGACAACGTCAGCCTGGACATCGCCGCAGGCGAATTCGTGGCCCTGCTCGGGCCCAACGGCGCCGGCAAGACCACGCTGTTCCAGATACTTTCCGGGCTCTTCACCGCCGATCAGGGCAGAGCTGTCATCCATGGTGCGGATATCGCCTCTGCGCCGATCGCGGCGCTGTCGCACCTGGGGATCGTGTTTCAACAACCGGCGCTTGATCTCGATCTCAGTGTTTCAGCCAACCTGCAATTTCATGCCGACCTGCAGGGCATCACCCGAACCGAGGCCAGGCAGCGCATCGCATCCTGCCTGGCGACCTTCAAGCTGACCGAGCGCGCCCATGACACGGCACGGGTATTGTCAGGTGGCAACCGCCGCAAGGTCGAATTGGCCAGGGCCTTGCTGACCCAACCCAGGCTTCTGCTGATGGACGAGGCTACCGTAGGCATAGACCCGGCTTCCCGGACGCAGCTCATGGCCGATGTAAAGGCCCTGTGCCGGGACAGGAACATGGCGGTCTTGTGGGCCACGCACCTGGTGGACGAAGCCGCCAGTGCCGATCGCATCGTGGTGATGGCCAGGGGCCGCGTGCAATTTGACGGGCTGGCGGACCAGCTGATCGCCCGTCAGCAAGGTGCCACATTGACCGATGCATTTTTAAGCTTGACGGAACAACCCCACGAAACCGCGGTGACTTCATGACAAAGGCGACCCTTCAAATACTCCGGCCACGGGGGATGACGCCTGCGATGGCATTTTTCTTCGCCTTCGCCTTCGCCGTGGTTGCCTATGCGCCCGAGGCATCCGGCAAGGACACCGGAGCCGTCTTTATTTCCAGTGAAAAAGACAATCAGATCACGGTGCTGGACAGCAAGACCCAGCAGCAGATCGCGCTGATCAAGGCCTGCAAACGCCCACGGCACATGCGCCTGACGCCGAATCGCCTGCAACTGATCGCCTTGTGTGGCGACGACGGCACGGCCATCGTGGTGGATGTCGCCACCCGAAAAGTGGTCGACAAAATCAGGCTGCAGGAAGGTGCTGAAATATTTGACCTTTCGCCTGATGGAAAAACCCTTTACTTTTCCAACGAAGATGAAGCCTCCATCGTGGCGGTCGACCTGGCCACCAGAAAGGTCATCAACCAGATCAAGGTCGGTGAAGAGCCTGAAGGCATTCTGGTGACGCCTGACGGCAAAACGCTCTACGCCACATCCGAAGTGGCAAACCTGGTGCATGTGATCGATCTCGCCAGCAGAAAGATCATCAGGAACATTCAGGTTGACAAGCGGCCACGCCGTTTTGCCCTGGCGCCGGACGGCAAGGAACTCTGGGTGACCAGCGAGCTCGGGGCATCGGTCAGCATCATCCAGACGGCCAGCCACTCAATCGCCGCCACACTCAGGTTCCAGCCCAAAGGATTCCGGGCAGACGACGTGACGCCTGTCGGCATTGTCATGAGTGCTGACGGCAAAACAGCCTTTGTGGCTTTGGGCAAGGCCAACCATGTTGCCGTGGTAGATGTGGCCAGCCGGGCTGTGCGCAACCTTATCCTGGTGGGCAAGCGGGCGTGGGGACTGGGCCTGTCACGCGACAACTCCACGCTGTATGTGGCGAATGGCTTGTCGGATGATGTATCGATCGTGGATGTCACAGCAGGCCGGGCGGTTAAAACAGTCAAGGCGGGTCGTGTACCGCACAGCGTGGTGATAGATGACTGAGACCGCGCCTTCCCGTCGGCTGGATCGCTGGCGCCGCTGGGCCTTGTCAGCCCTGGCCGGCACGGTGATGGCCGGCACAGCCTTTTCCGCGTCGGCGCGCGACCTCACGATTGGCGTGGTCTACATGCCGGACGATAGCCGTTTTGATGTCAAGCGGCTGGAAAAAAGTTACCCCGGACAGCCGCTGGGACGACCCAGGGCCGGCGCCGAGGTCGCGATCCAGGAGTCGACGTTCCAGTTGACCCATGCCGGCTTGAAGGTCACCTTGCTGGATGCGCCGATGGATAACGTCATGGAGGGACGCAAACAGGTGATGGCACTGGTGCAAAAAGGGGTGAGGCATTTTTTGCTCGATCTGCCTGGCCCCACCGTGGCGGAGTTGAGTCAGGAACTGAAGGCCGCCGACGTGCTGCTCTTCAATGTGTCAGCACCCGAGGACAACCTGCGCCGCTCGGCGTGCCATGCCAATCTTTTTCATACTTTGCCCGATGAATCCATGATGGCGGATGCCATGGGTCAGTTCCTCACCGCCCGCAAATGGACGCGGGTGCTGCTCCTGACCAGCGCCTCGGCAGCTGACGCGTCACGCACCCAGGCGACCCGGCAGGCCATCAAGCGCTACGGCATCAAGGTCGTGGCAGACAAACCCTTCAAGCTTTCCAATGATCCGCGGGAGCGCGACCTCGGCAATGTGACCCTGCTGACCGCAGGCATTGACGCAGACGCCGTCTGGGTCGTCGACACGGACGGTGAATTCGCCCGGGACGTTCCCTTTCGCACCAGCCTTCCCCGTCCTGTGGTTGGCAGTGCCGGCCTGGTGGCAGAGGCCTGGCAAACATCGTGGGAACGCTATGGCGCACCCCAACTGACCCGCCGCTTCAGGAAAGCTGCCAATAGGCCGATGGCCGGCAGCGATTGGGCGGCCTGGGTTGCCACCAAAGCCATCATTGACCTCGCCATTCAGTGGCCGGATGGGCGTGCCCACCGGCGCGCCCTGCGCAGTCCTGACTTTGCCCTCGATGGTTTCAAGGGCGCGCGCCTGTCGTTTCGCCCCTGGGACCAGCAATTGCGGCAGCCGGTTTTCCTGGCGCATGGCGGCGTAGGCGGTGGAATCGCGGGCGTCGCGCCATTCGAAGGGTTCCTGCATCCGAAAAACAACCTGGATACCCTGGGTTCCGATGAAAAAGAGTCGCCCTGCAAATTGAGCGACAGCACACCGAACGGCGGCCAATGAGAACGGCGCATGCGCTACTGGCCTTGCGTGCCATTGCGGGCCGCGAAGTCCACAAATTCCTGCGTCAGCCAGGGCGACTGATTTCCTCGCTGGTGCGTCCGACCTTGTGGCTGGTCGTTTTTGCGGCGGGCTTTCAGAACATATTCGGCGTCGCGATTCTCCCGCCCTACGACACCTATGTGGAATACCGGGTGTATATGGTTCCCGGTCTGGTGATGATGGTCTGCCTGTTCAATGGCATGCAGTCATCACTGGCCATGGTGTATGACCGGGAGATGGGCGTCATGCGATTGCTGTTGACGGCGCCATTGCCCCGCGCCTATCTGCTGGGATGCAAGTTGCTCGGCACAACTTTTTTGTCCCTGCTGCAGGTGGCCGCCTTTTTTGTACTGACATGGCTCTTCGGCATTGAGCTGAGCGCCAGACAGATCATCTTCGCGATACCGGTGATAGCACTCGGCGCGCTGATGCTGTCCGCATTCGGCCTGATGCTGTCGGTTTACATCAGGCAACTCGAGAACTTTGCCGGCACCATGAACTTCGTGATTTTCCCGATGTTTTTTCTGTCGACCGCCCTGTACCCTTTGTGGAAGATCGAAGAATCAGGCGCCCAATGGATTTACCTGTTGACCCGGTTCAACCCTTTCACGCATGCCGTCGAAGCCCTGCGCTTCAGCCTGTATGGGCAGACAGAGGGAACCTCCCTCGCGGTGGTGGCGGTGGCCGCCATCGTTTTTTACCTGGTCGCCGCGATCGGGTATGACCCACAGCGCGGGTTGATCAAGTCGAGTTGATCCCCTGCTTGATCTCCGGAGGGATTCCCTTGGTGGGTCACGTCGCTCTGGTCAGGCTGCCAGCCCGCAACGCAGGCGCCAAGGTCAAAAAAAATCACGCGACGATTCACTCGCCGCGTGAAACCCGCTTATTTCGTATGAACTGTTGAAGCATCCCGGGGGATGGCTTCAGCTTTCCGAAAGTGGACGGGACTCTCTCAAAACGAATGTTTGATACCCAGGTTCAACAAGCTGGTGGTGGTGTTGGCCATGGTGCCGCCGGCAACCACCGAGGTGAGAAGTGTTGCACCTGCCTTGGCATTCGCGAAGGCCAGCGTTCCGTACAGCGTGGTACGTTTGGACAATGAATACTCATCGCTCAGAATAAGCGTGGTGGTTTTGTCTGCGCTGTTGTTCTTGTCCTTGCCGAAGTAGGCCGATGCTCCGACCGTATTGCTGGCAGCGGTCTTCCAGTCCACCCCCACGCCCAAAACGCCAACCCGGCTGGTTTCAGCCAGCGTCACGGCGTTTTTATTCACGCCACGCAGGTAGTTGAGCTTGCCGCTGAAGTCGCCGATGGTGTAGCCGGCGCCTAGGGTGTAGATGCTGCTCAGCCGGTCAGAGGTGTTGGGCTTGTTGGTGGACTGATACGCAGCGGACAGGGACACGGGACCGGCGTAGGTTGCACCGAGTGAGTACACGGCGCCCCGGCCTTCCGACACACTGTAGGCGCCCGCTATGCCGACGGGGCCAAAGTTGTTGCTGTAGGAAATCGCGTTCTGCACAAACACGCCCACGTCATTGTTGAGGTTGCCGCCAGGGGTCAGCACGCCTGAGCTGTACGCCCATGAATACAGGCCCGAGAAATTCTCGCGCAGGCCGCGAGGATCTGTCGCCGCGAAGGCCAGGATTGCGGGGCTGTACTGGTTACCCAGAGTGAGCTTGCCAAGGTCGGCATAGGACAGTCCCACGTTGGATTGCCGGCGGAAGAGCGCCGATGCGCCTGTGGTTGCATTGCCACCGGAAGCGCCCGTGTCGGCTTCGATATGACCTTCGAGGTTGAAGTGTGCCTTCAGTCCCCCGCCCAGATCTTCCGAGCCGCGGAAGCCCCAGATGCTCGGTGCAATGCCGCCGTTGTAGATTTTGGTTTTCACCTGGGCATGGTTTTGGGTCAGCAGACCAACATCCAGATTTCCATAAACCGTCACGGTGCTTTGTGCGGTGGCGAGGCTGGACACCAGGGCCAGGGTCGCAACAGCTATTAATCGTTTTTTAAGCAAGGTCTCACTCCAGGTAGTTGTTAAAAGCAGCGTATTGCTGCCATACGCAGTAGGGCAATATCCATGCCCATTGCGTCCACACGAGAGTGGCCGTTGTTCGGTGATGGTGCTTCTTGCGTCTTCCCCCGGAACGCCCATAGCAGCGACATGTGGCAGGATTTCTTTACCCGCGGGAAAGGGGGAAAAGCAGCTCCGGAAATGCGACACACGTTTACTAATGTGATTCGTATTTGCGCAAGGGTGCTCCTTAATCGAACAAGCTCCGGGGCATGTCTACGCCGTGCAAACCGTGCATGCGATGGTTAACAGATATGAAACAGCGAGGTCGTGCAGCGGCGTGGGTCTTGCGTTATCGTCATGTCCAGGCTCAGGATGGCTCGCTGAAACGTGGGCCACTCAACCGGATTGCCAACCTGATCCTGCCCTGATCCTGCTGGAGCCTGTCCGGGAATGGCCATGGCGAAAAAACAGCCACGTCTGCCTGAAGGCGTGCGCGACAACCGGCTCGCCCGCCGCGGGTGGCGTGATGCCCATGGTGAAAGCCGGCATTCGGAGCACGGCCAGAGCCCGCCACGCAAGACTATGCCCGGCCCGACAGTTTGATCGAATTGGCGTCCGTGCGAAATACCAGCTGGCGTGTGTCGGCCGCGGCACCGCCGTGTTGCTGCGCCAGATGCGCATGCTGAATGATCTTCTGCATACCCGCATGCTCGGGTGACTTGCCGCAAACCGGATCAGCGTTGCTCGCATCACCCGTCATGGCGTAGGCCTGGCAGCGGCAGCCCCCAAAATCCTTTTCCTTCTCCGGACATGTTTTGCATGGCTCTTTCATCCAGGCATCGCCGCGAAATTTGTTGAAGGCGTCGCTGTGATACCAGATGTCACGGATGCTCTGTGTGGAAACATGGGGAAACTCAATACCAGGCAAGGACTTCGCCGCGTGGCACGGCAATGCCGTGCCATCCGCAGCGACGGCCAGAAATACCGACCCCCAACCGTTCATGCAGGCCTTGGGACGGTCTTCAAAATAATCGGGCACGACGAACAGGATACGAATCTTGTTGCCCAGCCTTGCCCGGTATTCGTTCACCACGGCTTCGGCGCGCTTGAGCTGCTCCTGGGAGGGCAGCAGGTGCGCCCGGTTCACCAGGCCCCAACCGTAATACTGGGTGTTCGCCAGTTCCAGGTACTCCACACCCATATCGACCGCCATCTGGATGATGCGTTCGATGTGGTCCAGGTTGTAGCGATGGAGCACGACATTGAGAACCATCGGATAGTCGTACTGCTTGATCAGCCTGGCGACACGCAACTTCAGGTCAAAAGTCTTCGTGCTGCTGAGGAAATCATTCACCTCTTTGGTGGAGTCCTGAAAGGAGAGCTGAATGTGATCAAGCCCGGCTTCCTTCATGCGGGCAATCCTTGCCTCCGTGAGGCCCACGCCTGAGGTGATCAGGTTGGTGTAGAAGCCCAGCTTGTGCGCCTCGACGATCAGCGTTTCGAGGTCATCGCGCATCAATGGCTCACCGCCAGAGAAACCGAGTTGCGCGGCACCCAGCTGACGCGCCTGTTGCATGACGTCCACCCATTGCGCCGTTGTCAGCTCGTTGCGATTTTCGGCATAGTCGACCGGGTTGTAGCAAAACACACAATGCAGGGGACATCTGTAAGTCAGCTCAGCCAATAGCCACAGGGGGGGTGATACCGTGGCCGGGGCCGCAGCAGCAGCAGGCAGTTCGTTGTTCAAGGACATATCAGACAAGCCAGCCCCGGCTGCAGGCCTCATTCAGGAAGGCGCTCACATCATCCTGCAGCCCTTTGACGGAAAACGCATTTTCCAGATCCAGCACGATGGTTTCGATGGTGGTTTTTCCATCGCAGCGTTTGAGTATCTCCGAGGCGCTTTGACTCAGCTTGACCATGCCCTCGGGATAAAGAAGAACATAGGCATCCTGCGCCGGCTCCCACTGGAGACGAAACAGCCTTGAAAGAAGCGGTCTGGTGGTGACGTCCATCATCGATGCCTCACTGAGGACGCTCAACGGCGGCGCCCGCGCGGCGGCCCGAACAGGCGAGCTCGATGGCGTCCATCATTGACCACAACACGTCCAGCTTGAATTGCAATATTTCCAGCGCACGCCTTTGTTGCGTAGCGGTGGTGAAATGGGCCAGCGTCACCTCCAGCCCATGCAATACGTCGCGCTCTGCAAGCGAGATCCGGCTGCGGAAATACTGCAGGCCGGACGATTCGATCCAGGGATAGTGCGAAGGCCAGCCTGCCAGCCGCTCCTTGTGTATTTTCGGAGCGAACATCTCGGTCAGCGAGGAGCAGACACCCTCCTGCCACGAAGACCTCCGGGCAAAGTTGACATAGGCGTCCACCGCAAAGCGCACGCCAGGAACGACATGACAGAGGGACCACAACTCGTGACGGGGAATACCCACAGCCTCGCCCAGGCGCACCCAGGCCTCTATCCCACCTGCATCGTCGCCCTGTCCGTCGTGGTCATGGATGCGCAAAATCCATTGCCGGCGGGTTTCCCTGTCCGGGCAATTTGACAGGATGGCGCCGTCTTTCTGGGGAATATTGATCTGATAATAAAACCGGTTGGCCACCCACACCCGGATCTGCGCGGGAGTCAACTCCCCTTTATTCATCCTGATATTAAATGGATGGTGTATGTGGTAAGCAGCTTCCCTGGAAAAAAGCTGTTCCCTGAATTCGTCCCGGCTCCAGGGCAGGTCTTCAGCGCTTCGGGATTCATTGGCGGCACTCACAGCGTGATCTCCATTCCATCGTAGGCGAGCTCAATTCCATGCTGCAGCAATGCCTGATGCTGCTCCGAGTTTTCATTCAGGATGGGATTGGTATTGTTGATATGAATCAATATCTTCCTGGACGCCGGCATGGCATCCAGGTATTCGATCATTCCGCCCGGCCCCGATTGCGGCAGATGCCCCATGTCGCTTGCATCTTTTGTGGAGAAACCCAGCTTGATCATTTCATCGGCACTCCAGAACGTGCCATCGACCAGAAGGCAGTCCATGCTGCGCATTAACGCTTCAACTTCTCCGTCAATTTTTCCCAACCCGGGGGCATACAGTACCTTTTTTCCGGTTGCCAGGCTTTCCATGACCAGGCCGAGGTTGTCGCCTGGGTGGGGATTTTCCCTGTGGGGTGAATAGGGCGGTGCCTTGCTCGACAAGGGAATGGATGTAAATCGAATGCCGGTGATACCGGGAATTTCAAGCGCCTCGCCCCGCTCCTGGCTGACAGGCACAGGATGCCACTGGACGCCGCAAAAGTGGGACAGAACCGATACCAGTGGCAACCCGGTGGTGAGGTCGCTCCAGACCGATGCCGTGCAATACAGGGGAATCGGCGGGCCTTCTCTCAACATGAGCAAACCCGTGACGTGGTCAATCTGCGCGTCCATCAGCATCACCGCGGCGATGCCGGTGTCTCGCGCCTGCCGGCCCGGCTGAAGCGCGGGCGTCTGGCGAATCTGGGTCAGGATATCGGGCGATGCATTGATCAACACCCAGGACTCCCCGTCACCAGATACTGCGATGGAGGACTGCGTTCTGGCGCACGATTTCAGGGTGCCACGACGCAAGCCATCACAATTGAAACAATTGCAATTCCACTGGGGAAACCCACCGCCGGCCGCGGACCCTAATACGATTATTTTCACAATTCAATGGCGGTTGGTTGATTAAAAAGTGCGGTGGCCGACACAGCAACCCCCGCACATGAAGTCACCAAAAATTAGCGGTTCGCGATATACATCGTGATTTCGAAACCGAATCGCATATCCGTGAAAGCAGGCTTGCTCCAAGTCATAATCATCTCCAATATTTTGAATTTAACGGTTGCACATCGTCGCTTGGCCGTCATTAACAACCATAATGACCGGCAAAACAACCCCCATAGAACAGCAACTTCCATGCCGCAACCGTCAACCCCTTTGTCGCAGGAAAACTACCTGGCGGTGGGCAATGGTCACCGCCTTTATTTTTCCGAACACGGCAACGCCTCGGGCCCGGCAAGTGTCGTGTTACACGGGGGGCCGGGCAGTGGGTGTACACCCGCCATGCTCGACTGGTTTGACCTCTCAACTCAACGGGTAGTCTTGCTGGACCAGCGCGGCGCCGGGAAAAGCCTGCCACCAGGAGAGACAGCACACAACACCACCGCGGCGCTGGTGGCAGATCTGGAGACCCTGCGCAAGTCTCTACAAATTGCACGCTGGTCGGCGGTAGGCGGCTCATGGGGCAGCGCGCTGGGCGTCGCGTACGCCGGAACCCACCCACAGTCCGTCAGCAGCCTGGTGTTGAGGGGGGTTTTTCTGGCCAGCCACCGCGAAATGAAGTGGTTTTTTCAGGATCTGGCGGCCCTGGTGCCCGACGCCTGGCAGGCGTTAACCCGAGGCTGGACGTCGCCGCAAAAGGCAAATGTGCTTCAGTATTTGACAGCGGTGTTTCAAAATGGCACACCACCCGAAATCCAGCTGGCAGCTCAACGCTGGCAGGAATACGAAGATGCCGTCATGCAGGCCATGACCGGTACGGCCGTCACGCCCAAACCAGCAAACCTGGACCACCGGGACCACGTGGTAGCCAAATATCGTTTGCAGGCGCATTATTTATCGCAGAACTGCTTTTTAAGCGAGCGCGCAATATTCAGACTGGCCCGGGCGTCATTCGACGTACCCACCGTGATTGTCCATGGCACCCATGACTGGATTTGCCCACCCGAGAATGTCCTGCGCCTTAAACGGTTTATGCCTCATGCCAGCGTGCAATGGGTAAACAAGGGCACTCATACGGCGTCTGACCCGTTGATCCTCGCCGCGCTGCGCAGCGCCATTCGCAGCATGCGGCAATATGGCTGAACAATCTGCGCAGCATCACAGCACCTGCGTGGAGAAACTCCGATGTACGCAGCTGGAAGCCATCCGCGCGCTGAACGCCACGCAGGCGCTCCAGATCATTTCGGCACGGATATTTTTCTGTAGATGGTATTGCGGGACACGCCGAGCGCACGCGCCGTGGCAGCGACATTGCCGTTGTTGATTTCGAGAGACTTCTGGATGGCTGATATCTCCATCTCCTCGAGGTTGCTGCCACTGGCAATGAAGCGGCTGGTGTTTTGATGTGCCAGCGTAGTTTGCAACAAGGCAATATCTTCAAAAAAATCATCCGGAAGATGTTCTTTCCGGATCTGATCATCGGTACCCGCCATCACGATGGCAGTACGCAGCACATTGGTTAACTGGCGAAAGTTTCCAGGCCAGTTATGCAGCTTCAATAATTGCATCACATCCGGCGCGACCGAATAATGGCTGCCATTTGACTGCTGGGCAAGGATCTTGTTAATGACTGTCTCAATATCCGTCCGCTCGCGGATGGCCGGCAACTTTACGATCAAGCCATTCAAACGGTAATACAGGTCTTCACGAAAATCGCCTTTTGCAATTTGCTCGCGCAGATTCCTGTTGGTGGCGCAAATCAGTTCTACGTTCACCGGAATCGACTTGGCACTGCCCAGGGGCGTGACCATGCGCTCCTGCAACACACGCAGCAAATGAGCCTGCAGGCTCATGGGCATGTCGCCTATTTCATCCAGAAACAGGGTACCGCCGTTGGCCTGCAGGATTTTCCCCACACTGCCTTTTTTGCGTGCTCCGGTAAAGGCGCCATCTTCGTAGCCGAACAGCTCCGATTCAATCAGGGTTTCAGGAATGGAAGCGCAATTGACCGCCACAAAGGGGCTTTTGGCGCGTGGGGAGTCATTATGGATAGCCTGGGCCAACAGCTCCTTGCCGGTGCCCGTCTCGCCCATGATCAATATGGGAATATCGCGGCCCAGCACCTTGGTGACTTTTTCGATAACCGTTGCAATTTGTGGATCGCCAGTATTCAGATAACGCAAGCCGGACGGACGGCGCCTGACCTGAGCAGGGTTTTCCAGATCTTCCTGGGCCGGGGCATGTTCAGGCTCTTTCTGTGTCGTGGATGAAAACTGGAACAAGCGATGCGCCAGACGCAACTCTGCCCTGCCAAATATGCGTACACCGTTATGCAGACAGAGTTTCAGAAGCTCCGGGGCAGCCGTGCGGTAATGATCGATGAGCGCCGAGACTGGCAGGCCGAACAGCGAACTGAACGTGTGGGAATGCAAGGCGGAGAGCGGCAACCCCAGCTGGAACAGGGCACTGCGATTGGCCGACAGAAAACGGCCACTGGGAGAAAAGGAGGCAATGCCCTCCATCAAGGTACCGATGAACTCGGGACGCGCATTGAAGTGAACCAGTATTCCATCCTGAAAGACCGAAGAAAATAACTGGTTTTCTATCATTTGCGCCGACATGCGCACCAGCGCCATCGTATGCTTGTGAAAACTTCGCTGGTCGCCGGTTACATCGAGAACCCCGATGACATTTCCCTTGTAGTCAAAGATGGGGGCGGCGGAGCAGGTTAAAAAATGATTGGCACGCAGATAATGCTCATTGGCATGAATCATTGTGGGTTCCTGCTCGGCAATCGCGGTTCCAATGGCATTGGTACCCTTGCTCTGCTCGGACCAGATAACGCCGGGCTTGAGGGCCACCCGGTCGGCTTTCTCCAGAAAATCGTCGTCCCCCAGGGAATGCAATATCAGGCCACCATGGTCTGTCAGTATGACCATATTGTGGGTATTGATGATTTGCTCGTACAGGGTTTCCATCACCGGCAAGGCATGCCGGTATAACCCATGGTTTTGCTCGACCAGCACGGAAAAATCTGTTTTACAAACCGGCGTGACATCCGGCTTATCGCTCTCAGCAAGCCCGTAAGCGAGGGAACGTTGATGTGATTTTTCGACGGCCATGGAACCATTGCAGGCAAAAGTCGTGCCCGCAAATGATTTAGGTGCGTTTGTCATCACCATAATTTCCTCATCGTCGTTCGGGGGAGGCCTTCAGTCCCGGATCAGTCAGCGGGTGAAATCTCAAATGATGCTAGCAGCAGGGCTGATAAACGCAACTAGGATTAATCCTATTGGGGGGCCGGGACGCCGGGCTGGGTCCGGTCAGCCCCATTGCCGGCACCTGGGGAATTTCGTGCAACACCGATGGCCCGCCGGCCGGCCCGGCCTGAGCGTCCGGCAAGAGGCTGACAAGAGGCTGGCAGGCCTTTGGTAGTACGTTTGCAGCGCGCCGCTACCGCAGGCCGGGCGCGACGGTCAATGCAGGGCCGGTGGGCACCCGGCTGGCCAATCACTCTGGATCGTGAAGCAGGCCAGCAGGGACGCGAACATCGAGTCCATCCGCGCCCGAGCTGGCCGACCGCTCACACAATCTTGACGCTCAACTCCGGCAGGCCATCAATGTGGCATTCGATCACGTCGCCCTTGACGACAGGCCCCACATTTTCCGGCGTGCCCGAATAAATGATGTCGCCGGGAAACAGTTCAAACGCCTCGGACAACCTGGATATCTGCTCGGCCACCGACCAGATCATGTGGTTCAGCGTGGCCTGCTGCTTGACCTGGCCGTTGACCTTGAGCCAGATCGCGCCCTTGGTGTAGTGGCCGGTCTGCGCGACTTTGTGGATGGGGCCTATGGGTGCCGAACGGTCAAAGCTCTTGCCGATTTCCCAGGGCTTTTTCTGGTCGCCCATGCCGCGCTGCAGGTCGCGGCGTGTCATGTCCAGGCCCAGTGCGTAGCCATAGACCAGGTCCAAAGCCTTGTCGATCGGAATGTTGCGCCCGCCCTTGGACAAGGCTGCCACCAGCTCGACTTCGTAGTGGTAGTTTTTGGTGAGCGTGGGGTAGGCGTGGTCGGCCACCTGGCCCGGTGGAACCACCTGGATGGCGTCCGTCGGCTTCTGGAAAAAGAACGGCGGCTCGCGGGTGGGGTCGGAGCCCATTTCGATCGCGTGGGCCGCGTAGTTGCGGCCAATGCAGTAAATGCGGCGCACCGGAAACATCTCGGTGCTGCCCGCGATGGGGACATAGGTGTCGGCCACCGTGAAAGGCGTGGCCGGCGCATTGGCCGCCGTGCCGGGCGTGGCGCAGCCGACGACGGCCCCTGTCGCCATCAGGGCGCCTGTTTGCAGAATTCCTCGTTTGCTCATGTCTGGTGTTGTCAAGTATGTCTCCTGGGATTGATGAAGGCTGGAGCTTGTTGTCAGCGTATTTTTTCTCCAACCATTGAGCTTAGGGCGGGCGCGCCGCGCGCAGGCAGACGCAATTACGCATTTACCGGACGATTCAATGCAGCGGTGTTGCGCTGCAGCAGGGCTTGGGACGACCGTGTAAGGTTCTTAGAACCTGTTTACGATCTAAACGGGGCCGCGCAAGCACCTTCTCGGGATGGGATGCAAGGCGCGGTGCGCCGCCCATAGCTTGGGCTATGGGCAAGCGCCGCAACGCCGCAGACCGCCCGAGAAGGCGCTTGCCCTTCGGGTTGGGGTGAAATCGGGCGATTGAGCCGCCCAGATCCTTGCATGGGCATTAGCCCACGCGGCGGACCCGGGCGGCCCACTCATCCCGATTGCACCCCCAACGCGGCCTCGTTTAGATCGTAAACAGGTTCTTAGGCGCCGGAAATCCTGGCGCGCACGCTGTCGCGAAAGGCCCGGGGCGTCTGGCCGAAACGCTGGCGAAAGCGCCGCGCGAAATAAGCCTCGTCGGCAAAGCCAGAGGCATGGGCGACAGCGGCAATGCGCTGGCTGCTGTGCGCCAGCAACTCCTGCGCAAACTCCAGGCGCCGCTCCGTCACCAGGTCAGTGAAGGTCTTGCCGGTTTCCTTTTTGAGCAGATGCGCGAGGTAATTGGGAGACAGAAAGGCCGCCGCAGCGGCATCGGCCAGCGTGATCTCGCCCGCCAGATGCTCGCGGATGTAGCGGACCGCCCGTTGCAGGCCGGCCCGCCGGCTGCCCTGTTGCGCCTGGCTGGCCGACAAGCGCAGCAGGTCGGCTTCAAACTTGCGACAGGTCAGCCCCAGCAGCTGCAGCATCAGGCCGCGGATGATTTCTACCGAGCCGAAGCGGCGGTTGGCGTTTTCCTGGGCCAGCTTGTCCAGCAGGGCTTCAATGTCCGCAAACTCGTCCTCCGAAAAATAAAAGTCGGTGTATTCCTGAAAGAGAAACGGTGCCAGCTCGGGCGCCCTGCTCAGCGGCACGTCTTCCAGATCCAGCGGATCCACATCCAGCCCCGGCCGCAGGAACTGCTGCGCCATGTTGATGATGACGTAGCGCGAACCCTCGGGGTGCGGGATCACATGCACGCGGTAGGGCAGGATGAAGCTGAGGTAGCCACGCCGGAAGGGCCGTACGGTGCCGGCCACATTCTGCTCGGTATCGCCCTGCAGGCTGATCTGGATCTGGAAGTATTCGTGCCGGTGCGGGCGCACCAGTGGCGGCCGCACCAGTTGCGACCGGATGTCAAAGTCGAGGTGATCTGCGCGCTCGGACATGCCATAGGTCTTGATGTCTGTCATGCGCCGTATTCTCGGCTGCTTGGCCAGGTCCGGCGCGCGCATGCTCCAGCCAAGGGGCCTGGTGCAAAATGGCGCTGACAGACCATGGTCCCGGCGAGCAGTCCGCATCGCAGCTTCCAGGGCTCACCGCTGTTGCGCCAAAGTACATGAACACCGACGAATTCAAGGTTTCTTTCGGCGGCCCCGCTAACGGAGCGCCGGTGAAAGCGTTGCCTGTCGAGAAAGGAAACAGCCATGTTTTCCCCTGTCACACCCCCGCTCACACCCCCTGGCATGTCCCGCCCTGAGTTCAGAGTCCCAGTCATGCCTGCAATCCTGTTGAAATTTACCCGTTGGCTGGCCATCTGCGGCGTGCTGGCCATTGCCGGTTGTGCGGCGCCACCGTCACCTGCAGGGCGTGGCGCGCAGGTGCCGGCCGCCTCCGGCAACAACCAGACACCGCTCTCGCTGCGCTTTGGCGACAGCCAACTCGAGTTGCTGGTGCAGGGTCAGACCTGCAAGCTGCAGTGGCGCGGCGAATTCCCGTCCAACGCGGTGGCGCTCATGAACCAGGCCCTGTACGAGATGGAGCACCATCCCTGCCAGCGAAAGATCATGGCCCTGGACCTGCAAGGCGGTGACATCGGCCCGGCCATCACGCTCGGCGCCATGCTGAAAAACCGCCAGTTCAATACCGAACTGCTTGCGGGCAGCTACTGCCACACCCCCTGCGTGCTGGTACTGGCCGCAGGCCGCCAGCGCCTGCTGCCCGACAGCAGCCCGCCGGCTCGCCTGCTGCTGTCGCAGGTCCGCCCGGACCTGGATTTCGGTCAGGCAACCTGTGCGACCGAACTCAGCCCGGGCCAACAGCTCACGCTGCTGCGCTATCTGCGCGCCATGCTGCCCTTGCCGACGGCGACCTCGCTGTACGAGAAGATCCGCCAGGCCACCTGCCGCAGTCACGAGACACTGGGCGCGACCGAGGCCCTGTCGCTCGGTCTGGCAACCGGCATGCTGCCTGCCGTGTCGCGCTAGCGTCGCAGGTTCAGTGCGCCTTGTCCCAGTTCGGGCCGACTCCGATCTCGGCCAGCAGCGGAACCCTGAGGTCGGCCACGCCCGCCATGATGCGGGGGATCTCGCCCCTCACCCATTCGACTTCCGCCTCGGGCACTTCAAACACCAGTTCATCGTGCACCTGCATGATCATTTTGGTGGCGCGCTTCTCGGCGTCGAGTACCTCCTGCACCTTGACCATGCTGAGCTTGATCAGGTCGGCCGCAGTGCCCTGCATGGGCGCGTTGATGGCCGCGCGCTCGGCGCCGCCGCGGCGCGGGCCGTTGGGTGAGTTGATCTCGGGCAAATACAGGCGCCGGCCGAACACGGTCTCCACATAGCCCTTGCTTTTGGCGGACAGGCGCGTTGCGTCCATGTAGTTCTTGACGCCGGGGTAGCGCTGGAAATAACGGTCGATGTAGGCGGCTGCCGCCTTGGTTTCGATGCCCAGGTTGCGCGCCAGGCCAAAGCTGCTCATGCCGTAGATCAGGCCAAAGTTGATGACCTTGGCGTAGCGGCGCTGTTCGCTGCTCACCTGGTCCACCGCCACCCCAAACACTTCGGCCGCGGTGGCGCGGTGCACGTCAAGCCCCTCGGTGAAGGCGCGCAGCAAGGCCTCGTCTTCGCTGAGGTGGGCCATGATGCGCAGTTCGATCTGCGAGTAGTCGGCGCTGGCGATCACGCTGCCGGCCGGTGCGACGAAGGCTTCGCGCACGCGGCGGCCCTCCGCCGTTTTCACCGGAATGTTCTGCAGGTTGGGGTCGTTGCTCGACAGGCGCCCGGTCACCGCGACCGCCTGCGCGTAATGCGTATGCACCCGGCCCGTCCGGGGATGCGCAAGCTGCGCCAGCTTGTCGGTGTAGGTGCCCTTGAGTTTGGAAAGCCCGCGGTGCTCCAGAATCTTGGCGGGCAAAGGGTAGTCCTCCGCCAGTTTTTCCAGCACTTCCTCGTCGGTGCTTGGCGCGCCGCTCGGGGTTTTCTTGACGACGGGCAAGCCCAGTTTGGTGAAGAAAATTTCACCGATCTGCTTGGGACTGCCCAGGTTAAAGGGCTGACCGGCCAGTTCGTGGGCTTCAGCTTCCAGCTGCACAATGCGCGCGCCCAGCTCACCGCTTTGCCTGGCCAGCGTGGGGGCGTCAATCAGCACGCCGTTGCGCTCGATGCGGTACAGCGTTTCGCTGCTTTTCATTTCAAGCTCATACACAAAACGCAGCTTGTCGTTGGCCTGGATCTGGGGCCAGAGCACGCGGTGCACATCCAGCGTCTGGTCGGAGTCTTCACACGAGTATTCGGCGGCCTTGGCAATATCGACCTGGTTGAACTTGATCTGGTGCACGCCCTTGCCGCACAGGTCTTCGTAGTTGATCCCGCTGCGCCCCACATGCCGCTCCGCCAGGCTGGCCAGGCCATGCGGCTTGTGCACTTCCAGCACATAGCTCTGCAGCATGGTGTCGTGGACATAGCCCTGCACTTCAATGCCGTGGTTGGCAAACACGTGGCGGTCGTATTTGACATGCTGGCCCAACTTGGCTTTGGCCGGGTTTTCCAGCCAGGGCCGGAGGCGGGCCAGCACCTCGTCTCGCGGCAATTGCGCGGGCGCATCGGGGTAGTCGTGCGTCAGCGGAATGTAGGCAGCCTCGCCGGGTGTCACGCTGAAGCTGATGCCCACGATCTGGGCCAGCATTTCGTCCAGCGAGGTGGTTTCAGTATCCAGCGCGACCAGCTCCGCCGCTTCAATCCTTGCCAGCCAGTCGTCGAAGGCCTCCCAGGTAAAGAGGGTGTCGTACCTGAGGTTGGTGGCGCGCTGTGCCAGCGGCGTGTCGAGAAACGCCGGCCCGTCAAACAGGCCCGGTGAGTCGGAGGTGCCGGCTGCGCCCGCCGGTGGCGCGGCCGCATGCCGGCCCTCGGCGCCGCCAATTGTTTCAGGCGGTGCACTTTCGGTGTCGATTTGCCTGACCAGCCCCTTGAAGCCATATTTCTCGTAGAAAGCCTTCAAGGCCTCCGTCTGCTGGCCACCGATGGCTATTGACCCCAAAGCGGGCAGGCCATCGATGTAGTCGATCAGGTCGCAGTCTTTCTTGATGGTCAGCAGCTCCCGGCCTTTGGGCAGCCAGTCCAGCGACAGACGCAGGTTGTCGCCGACCACGCCCTTGATTTCACCGGCGCGCGCCACCAGGGCATCGAGCGAGCCATATTCCAGCAGCCACTTCACCGCCGTTTTGGGGCCGACCTTGGGCACACCGGGCACGTTGTCCACGGCATCGCCCACCAGCGCCTGGTAGTCCACCATCAGGCGCGGCGGCACGCCGAATTCGGCTTCGACCCCGGCCAGGTCGCGCCGGCGGTCATTCATGGTGTCGATGACGGTGATGTTTTCATCGACCAGCTGGCTCAGGTCCTTGTCGCCGCTGGAGATGATGACTTCAATGCCCTGCTTCGAGGCCAGGCAGGCCAGCGTGCCAATCACGTCGTCGGCCTCCACGCCGGGAACGTCCAGCACCTTCCAGCCGAGCAGGCGCACCACTTCATGGATAGGCTCCACCTGGCTGCGCAGGTCGTCGGGCATGGGCGAGCGCTGGGCCTTGTACTGCGGGTACAGCGCATCGCGAAAGGTCGGCCCCTTGGCGTCAAACACGCAGGCAGCGTAGTCGGCGCGCACGTCCTTGCGCAACTTCTGCATCATGTTGATCATGCCGCGGATGGCGCCCGTGGCCGGGCTGGTCGGGTCGCCCGGGTTGGCGCGCAGGTCGGGCATGGCGTGGAAAGCGCGGTACAGGTAGCTGGAGCCGTCCACCAGCAGCAGTGTTTTTTTGTCAGAACTCATAGGGCCTGATTGTCAGGGATATCGGCCGGGCGCTCCAGGCGACCCGCCTGCCAGCGGCGCGACGCGAAAGCACTGTTTTTTGGGATCACCCTGCAAGCGGTTTTTCCGTGGTTCTGCCAGGCTTTACCCCGCCGCAGCCGGCATGGTCAGACCGCTCCGTCAGGCCTACAATACAAGCATGAAACACGTTTTTGGCCCCCTTCTTGCCGCTGCGCTCGCAGCGCTGCCGCTGGCCGCGGCTGTGGCGCAAACGCAGGCACCTGCGGCCGCAGAGAAAAAAGAGGCGGCAACGGCACCCGCGCGCACCGGACGCCCGGACAAAGCCATCAAGCGCATCCACACCGAAGATGCCGGCACGCGCATCGATGAGTTGCGGGTAGGCGGCGAGACCCAGCAAATCGTCGTCCAACCCAAAACCGGTGGTCCCGCCTACGAGGTCAAGCCGGCAGAAGGCGCAAGAGGTGCTCCACCGGCAGCAGCCAGTGGCGACACCAATGGTTCGCGCGTCTGGAACGTGCTCAAGTTTTAATTTTTTAGCTCAGGGTTCAGTTTCAGGCATGGCCGTTTTTACCGAGGTCTCGTTTGACGAGGCCGCAGCGTTCTTGAACGCCTTGAATTTGGGGCAACTGCAGAGCATCAAGGGCGCTGCAGGCGGCATCGAAAACACCAACTACTTTGTAGACACCGATCAGGGCCATTACGTGCTGACGCTGTTCGAGCGCCTGACGTTCGAACAGCTGCCGTATTACCTGCACCTGATGAAACATCTGGCGGCGCGTGGCATTCCGGTGCCCGATCCGGCCGAAAACGGCAAGGGTGAGATCCTGCACCGGCTGAAGGGCAAGCCGACTGCCGTGGTCAACAAGCTGCGCGGCCACAGCGAACTCGCCCCCACGCCCGCGCACTGCGCTGCCGTCGGCGAGATGCTGGCCCGCATGCACCTTGCCGGGCTGGACTACCCGCGCCAGCAGCCCAACCTGCGCGGCCTCGCCTGGTGGAACGAAACGGTGCCCGTGGTGCTGCCGCACCTCACACCAGAGCAGCGCAGCCTCATTTTGGGTGAGTTGGCCTATCAGAATCATATTGCTGCCTCGTCGGCCTACCGCGGCCTGCCGCGGGGCGCGGTGCACGCCGACCTGTTTCGCGACAACGTCATGTTCGAGGACGGCAAGCTCACCGGATTTTTTGATTTTTATTTTGCCGGCTGCGACACCTTTTTGTTTGATATCGGGGTTTGCCTCAATGACTGGTGCATTGACCTCGACAGCGGGGCGCAGGACAGCGCGCGTTCCGAGGCTTTCGTGGCCGCCTACCAGAGCGTGCGCCAGCTGACTGCGCAGGAACGCACCTTGCTGCCGGCCATGCAACGCGCCGGAGCGCTGCGCTTCTGGATCTCACGGCTGTGGGACTTTCACTTGCCGCGCGAAGCAGCCGTGCTCAAGGCGCACGACCCGGGCCATTTCGAGCGCGTGCTGCGCCAGCGGCTCGCAGACCCGTTCGCCCTGTAACCCCGACCTTTACCTTTTTACCTTTAACCCCCAACAAGCCGCTGCCCCCGTCGTAGGGGGCGGCTCCGGGCGTGGCGGCCCGGCTTTGAGGCAAACTGTGCCCTTGCAGTATCCAGTTCAGCGTCCCATGCAGCGTTCCAATTGATACGTCATCCGGCGTTATCGCGGATCCTTGAACAGGTTTGCCCTGCCTCTGCCCTTCTCCACCCTATTTTCGGCCCGTCCCTGTCCACACCATGAAACTCAATATTGTTCCCGCGCGTACCGGCGTTACCTGGGTCAAGCTCGGCATCAAGACCTTCATGAAGCAGCCCCTGGCGATGTCGGGCCTGTTTTTCATGTTCATGGCCATGCTCTCGCTGGCGACGCTGGTGCCTTTCATTGGCGCGGCGCTGGCACTTGCCCTGCTGCCCGCCGCCACGCTGGGCCTGATGGCCGCGACGCAAGAGGCCACCAAGGGCAAATTTCCGATGCCGTCGATCCTGATCAGCGCCTTTCGCGCCGGCCAGCAACGCATGCGGGCCATGATGGTGCTGGGCGGGCTGTACGCGGCCGGTTTTCTGACGCTGATGGGCATCTCGGCGCTGTTCGATGGCGGAGAATTTGCCAGGCTGTATCTCGTGGGCGGCAAGATCACCGAAGAGCTGTTGCTGCAGCGCGGTTTCCAGACGGCCATGTGGGTGGCGCTGGGCCTTTACCTGCCGCTGTCACTGCTGTTCTGGCATGCTCCGGCGCTGGTGCACTGGCATGGCGTGACGCCGGTCAAAAGCCTGTTTTTCAGTTTCATGGCCTGCTACAAAAACCTGGGCGCGCTCACGGTGTTTGGTTTCGCCTGGACCGGTGTGTTTCTGTTTGCTGCGCTGCTGGTTTCATTGATTGCCAGCGTGCTGGGCAACCCCACGCTCGCAACGGTCGTGATGTTTCCCGTGGCGCTGGTCATCGTGGCGATGTTTTTCACCTCGATTTACTTCACCTTCCGGGACAGCTTCCTGGCCACGCCCGAGCTACCCACCGACGCCGGTGACCAGCCAGCCGACCTCTCCTGAGCACGGCCTGACAATCGCAGAGGCAACCGGCCGGGCATTCATAGGCGAGGTTGATCACCATTGATCCCGCTCCCGGCCAGCCCGGGTAAGCCGGTCTTGCCAGGTCTCATCTGGCTGTGGACTTGCAGTCACCAGCGCGCTGGCCCGGTGACGTACTCCTCGTCGCTTCTGTTCCCCATGGCTGAATTGAAATTCGTCCAGATGCTTTTCCGCCTGGCCCTGGTTCCGCACATCCGGCAGGACGGTGATTCACGGGACGGCAGGGCGCGAGCGGACGTCACGGAATTGTCACCTTTGTTTCACACAATGCGTGAACCGGCAACGCGACCCCGTTGTCAGTTTCAATGCAATGTCACACGAAAGCCGCCAATGTCCAAACCAGCCCATGCCGATAGCCCCTCCTATATCGACCCCGATGACCTGAACAACAACACGTCGAACAATCCGTCTTTCGAAGCGGTTCTGGATGCCCGCCTGAGCCGCCGCTCGGTGCTGCGGGGCTCAGTCGGCACCGCTGCCGCCGCCGTCTTTGGCAGCCTGGCCGCGTCGGCCGTGGGTTTTGGCGAGGAAGCCGTTGCCGCACCCCGTGAAAAGCTGCTGGGTTTCAGGGAAGTGGCCAAAGGCCTGGCCGACATGGTGGTGGTGCCGCCCGGCTATACCACCAGCGTGCTCTATGCATTGGGCGACCCCCTGACGGCGTCCACACCCGCCTACAAAAACGACGGCACCGACAGCGACTATGAAAACCGCGCGGGCGACCATCACGACGGCATGGAGTGGTTCGGGCTGGACAACAACGGCCGGCCCTCCAACAGCGCCAACAGCCGCGGCCTGCTGGCGATGAACCACGAAGCAACAACCGACGAAAAGCTCTCGTCCTTCTTCCTGCATGCCAACGGCGGCACCAGCAGCCTGCCACGACCGGCCAGCGAAGTCGAAAAAGAGCTGGCCATTCATGGGGTGGCCGTGGTCGAAGTCCGCCGCAAGGGCGCCCGGTGGGAGTACCTCAAAGACTCCGCTTTCAACACACGCCTGACACCGCTGAGCGAGATCGAGATTGCCGGGCCAGCGCGCGGCAACCCGTTGATGGTCACCAGGTTCTCGCCCAACGGCACCAAAACCCGTGGCACGCTGAACAACTGCGGTACCGGCAAAACGCCCTGGGGCACCTTTTTGACCGGCGAGGAAAACTGGGCCGGCTACTTCACGCGCCCCAAGGGCGATGACGCCGCCCGCGAAGGCAACAAAAGCGTGACCGCACTGGTGCGCTACGGCCGCGCTGAAGGCGCCAGTACGCGCCACGGCTGGGAAACCGCCGGCAAGGACGACCGGTTCGCGCGCTGGATCAACGCCAAAACCGGCACCTCGGCCGATGGCAGCGACGACTACCGCAACGAGCTCAACGGCATGGGCTATCTCGTGGAGATGGATGCCTACAACAAAGCAAAGCCCGCCAAAAAGCGCACCGGACTGGGCCGTTTCGCCCACGAAAGTGCGGCGTTCGGCAAGGTGGTTCCTGGCCAGCCGCTGGCCGTGTACCAGGGCGACGATTCACGCAACGAGTACATCTACAAGTGGGTGTCTGCCGCCAAATGGGATGCGGCTGACGCCAACCCGGCCGACCGCCTGGCCGCCGGCGACAAGTACCTCGACAGCGGCAAGCTCTACGCGGCCAAATTCAATGCCGACGGCACCGGCCAGTGGCTGGAGCTTTCGCAAACCAACCCGGCAGTTTCCGGCTATGCCAAATACCCGTTCGCCGATCAGGCCGACATCGCCGTGAACACGCGTCTGGCGGGCGATGCCGTGGGCGCCACCAAAATGGACCGCCCCGAATGGTGCTCGGTCAACCCGGCCAATGGTGAAATTTATTACTCGCTGACCAACAACAGCAACCGCCGTGTCGAGCCCAGTGGTTCGTCGCAGCTGGCACCCGACAGCGCCAACCCGCGCGCCTATTCCGACATCAGGGGCACAGCGACTGTGCAAACCGGCAATCCCAACGGCCACATCCTGCGCATGAAAGAAGGCGCCGCTGGTTCGGCTGCGACCAGCTTCACTTGGGACGTGTATCTTTTCGGCGCAGAAGCCAGTGCTGCTCCCGGCTCCGTGAACTTGTCGAAATTGACGGGCGAGCAGGACTTTTCGAGCCCGGACGGCCTGGCCTTCAGCCACAGCACGGGCATTTGCTGGATCCAGACCGATGACAGCGCCTACACCGACGTCACCAACTGCATGATGCTGGCCGGCCTGCCGGGTCAGGTGGGCGACGGCCGCAAGGTCACCCTGAACTACCCGCGCGCTGACGGCGGCGCGCTGACAGTTGACACCTATGTCGGCAAGGCGCCGACGCCCGACAGGCTCAAGCGCTTTCTGGTGGGGCCCGTGGGTTGCGAGATCACGGGGCTGACCGAAACACCCGATGGCAAAACCCTGTTTGTGAACATCCAGCACCCGGGCGAAACCACCGCACAGGCCAACATCGGCGACCCGGCCAAATACACCAGCCAGTGGCCGGCCAATGTGGGCTACGGAGCCGGCAAACGCCCGCGCTCGGCCACGATCGTGATCACGAAAAACGACGGTGGACGTATCGGCAGCTGACCGGCCGGCGTCTGGCCCGGCACAGGGCCAGACGCGGGAGCGCGGCAGCGCTCAACTCGCGTAACGTACTTCGAGGATTTCGCACTCGATGGCCTGGTCGTAAGTCCTGGCGTCATGCATGGCCAGGTACAGCAGGATTTTGGCGGCCTGGGCCTTGATGACGCGAGGCAGCAGGACGCCGACGATGACCAGCGGAAGCCCCGCCCAAAGATAACCCCACAGGCTCAGCGCCGTGCCGATGCCCAGGAGAGGCAGTGCAATGCCCACGACAAACAGCCGATGCTTGACGTACTTCTGCGCGCGCTCCGGATTCACGATCAAGCGAAAACGCCCCTTGGGCACGCCGGCGCAAAACTCCTGATGCGGCACATATATCGGGGAAGAAGTGTCAGCGGACGGTTCGGGCTCGTTCATGTGTTCTCGCGGGCGGCTGGATCCTGGGGAGGCAGGGGGTACGGTCACTGCCGGAAGACGGCATCAGGACTGCATCATGGGTTTGAGCTATCTTAACCACGGTCTCAAGAGGCGCCAACAAAACCCGGCGAAGCGGTCCTGGCCCGTCGTGCCGCCGCAGACAGTGCTGTAAGAGCCTGTTCACGATCTACAGGAGGGTTTGTTAACGGCTCTAAACCACCGTCAGCTTGGCCACACTCAGCGCCAGCCATTTCACGCCATGCCGGGTGAAGTTGATCTGTGCCCGCGCATCGTCACCACTGCCTTCGAGCATCATCACCTTGCCCTCGCCGAACTTGGCGTGAAACACTTCCATGCCGCTTTTGAGCCCGTGCGAAGGCGCGTTCTTTTGCGGCGGCACCGGCGGGTTGGCAAAGCGCTCGGCCGCACCGCCCTTTGACGAAAACACGCTGCTGGCCCAATCCTTGCGCCCGCCGCCCGCGCCTGCATTGCCTGCGCCACCCCAGGCACCGGAACCCATGCCCGAGGCAAAGCCCTGGTTCTTCGGTGTGATCCACTTGAGCGCGGCCTCCGGGAGTTCGTCAAAAAAGCGGCTCTTGAGGTTGTAGCGGGTCTGGCCGTGCAACATGCGGGTTTGCGAATGGCTGAGGTAGAGCCGCTTGCGCGCACGTGTGATGGCAACGTACATCAGGCGGCGCTCTTCCTCCAGGCCGTCCCGGTCACTCATGGAGTTCTCGTGCGGGAAGATGCCGTCTTCCAGGCCGGTGATGAAGACGCAGTCGAACTCCAGCCCTTTGGATGAATGTACGGTCATGAGCTGCACGGCGTCCTGGCCGGCCTGCGCCTGGTTGTCGCCGGACTCCAGCGCGGCGTGCGTGAGAAAGGCCGCCAGCGGCGACAGCGTTTCCCCGGTTTCGGTGTCGGGCGCCAGCAATTCCGGCAAGGGTTCACTCAGCAGCGCCGCCGAAGGATCCAGGCCCTGGCTGGCAGGCGACTGCGTCAGCCGGCCGCCCAGTTCGTCGACGGGAAGCGCCACCGCATCGCGGCCAAAGCCTTCCTGGCTGACAAAGGACTCGGCGGCGTTGACCAGTTCGGCCAGGTTCTCCAGCCGGTCCTGGCCTTCTTTTTCGGCTTTGTAGTGTTCCTCCAGGCCGCTGTGCTGCAACACCAGTTCGATGATCTCGCGCAGGGTCAGGCCGGTGGTCTGCTCGCGCAGCACGTCGATCTTTGCCGCGAAGGCACCGAGGTTGGCGCCGGCCTTGCCTGTCACGGCACTCACACCGTCGTAGAGCGAGCAGCCCGCGGCGCGCGCGGTGTCCTGCAGCTGCTCGATGCTGCGCGCGCCTATGCCGCGCGGCGGGAAGTTGACCACGCGCATGAAGCTGGTGTCATCGTGCGGGTTCTCCAGCAGGCGCAGGTAGGCCAGCGCATGCTTGATCTCGGCGCGCTCGAAAAAGCGCAGGCCGCCATACACACGGTAAGGCACACCGGCATTGAACAGCGCGGTTTCCATCACCCGGCTTTGCGCATTGCTGCGGTACAGCAGCGCGATCTCCTTGCGCTCGACACCGTCCCGCACCAGTTGCCTGACTTCATCGACAAACCATTGCGCCTCGGCAAAATCGCTGCTTGATTCATAGACGCGCACCGGCTCACCCGGGCCGGCTTCGGTGCGCAGGTTTTTGCCCAGGCGCTTGCTGTTGTGGCTGATCAGCTCGTTGGCCGAATCCAGGATGTTGCCGAAGCTGCGGTAGTTGCGCTCCAGCTTGATCTGGTGCTGCACATCGAACTCGCGCACGAAGTCGGTCATGTTGCCCACGCGCGCGCCGCGAAAGGCGTAGATGCTCTGGTCATCGTCACCCACCGCCACCACCGAGCCGCCCGGCATCGCGGCGGTGCCCTGCGTGGCTTCAAGGCCCTGGCCCGCCAGCATCTTGATCCAGGCGTATTGCAGCTTGTTGGTGTCCTGGAACTCATCGATCAGGATATGGCGAAAACGCCGCTGGTAGTGCTCGCGCACGGCAGTGTTGTCACGCAGCAGTTCATAGCTTCGCAGCATCAGCTCGCCAAAATCCACCACGCCTTCGCGCTGGCACTGCTCTTCATAGAGCGCGTAGATCTCGACTTTCTTGCGGCCTTCCTCGTCACGCACCTGCACGTCCTTGGCACGCAGGCCGTCTTCCTTGCAGCTGGCAATGAACCACGCCAACTGCTTGGGCGGAAAGCGCTCGTCGTCCACATTGAACTGCTTGCACAGCCGCTTGATGGCCGACAGCTGGTCTTGCGTGTCCAGAATCTGGAAACTCTGCGGCAGATTGGCCAGCTTGTAATGCGCGCGCAAAAACCGGTTGCACAGGCCATGGAAGGTGCCAATCCACATGCCGCGCACATTGACGGGCAGCATGGCAGACAGGCGGGCCAGCATTTCCTTGGCTGCCTTGTTGGTGAACGTCACGGCCAAAATACCGCCGGGCGACACCTGGCCGGTTTGCAGCAACCAGGCAATGCGGGTGGTCAGCACGCGGGTCTTGCCGGAGCCCGCCCCGGCGAGAATCAGGGCGTGCTCATTCGGCAGGGTGACAGCGGCATGTTGCTCGGGGTTGAGGTTGTGCAGCAGCGGGGAATCTCGGGTGACTTGTGGAAACATGGGTCCATTGTAGAAAACCGGCACCCATACCCCCCTCCCCGCACCCGGGGAGGGGTTAATCAGTTAATCCAGACTGATCTTGATCCGCTCCCCCAGTTCACGAAACCGGGGGATGTCGGTTTTCATGATCGCGCGCAACGCGTCGGGGCCCAGGGCTACGGCTTCCAGCGACAACTGGGCGCATTTTTCCTTCACTTCGGGCAGGGCCATGATCTCGCTGACCTCGCGCGTCAGCCGCTGGACCACCGCCGCTGGCGTGCCCGCAGGGGCGGCGACGGCATAGAAACCATCAAAGCTGGCCTGCGGCAGGCGCAGCTCCTCCATGCCCGGCGTTTCGGGCAGGAACGCCGTACGCTTGCCGCTGGTCACCGCCAGCACGCGCAGCTTGCCGGCCTTGATCTGCGCACTGGCGGCCGAGAGGGTTTCCACCCCCACATCAATATCGCCGCGCATCAGGCCTATCAGGGCTTCGGCGCTGCCCTTGTAGGGCACGGCCTCCAGTTCGACACCGGCGGCGTGGGCCAGCAGCTCCGCGGAAAGATGGGGCGCAGTCCCGGGCCCATAGGTGGAGTAGGTCAGCGATTTGGGCTTGGCCCTGGCTTGCGCAATGACGTCGGACAGGCGCTGGTAGGGCTTGGACGGCGCCGTCACCAGCACCAGGGGCGCGTAGGTGACCAGCGCGATCGGGGTCAGGTCCTTGAGCACATCGAAGGGCAGCTTGCTGCGCAAGCCCGGCACGACGGTGAAACTGCTGGTGCCCGAGACCAGCAGCGTGTGGCCGTCGGGAATGGACTTGGCCACCGCGTCCACACCGATGACGGTCGCCGCGCCCGGTTTGTTCTCGACGATGACGGCTTGCCCCAGGCGGGGCCCCAGGCGCTCCGCAATCAGGCGGGCCACGGTGTCTGTTGCGCCGCCCGGCGGGAACGGCACGATCAGCTTGAGGGGCTTGCTGGGCCAGCTCTGGGCCAGGGCCAGCGGGCTCGCCAGGCTGGTCACCAGAGCGGCCAGGGCAGTTATCAGCGTTGCGCGGCGTGATGTCGATGTCATGCTGTTCTCTTTTCAGGTTAAAAATTTAAACGCAGGATTCAGTGGGCACGCGCGCTGCGCTGCCAGGGCAGGCCCGGCTCGCCCAGGTCCCAGTACAGCCCGGCCATGATGCGCAGGCCTTCGCTGGCGACGGACGCCAGCAGGTGTTCATTGGGCGCGTGTTGGGCGCAGGCCGGGTAGGAATGCGGCACCCACAGCGTGGGCAGGCCCAGCACATCGGCAAACACGTCGTTGGGGAGCGAACCGGCCAGATTCGGCAGCAGGGTAACGGGCTTGCCACTGCTGGCGGACATGGACTGCGTGGCCCAGCCGACCCAGGGGTTGTCCAGATCCAGCCGCGTGGCGGGCGAGTCGGCGGTGACGCTCACGTCCACGGCGTCAAAGCCGTGCGCATCCAGATGGGCGCGCACGATGTCCGGCAACTGCTGCCACGGCGTGCCCGGCACAAAGCGCAGCTGGCAGTGCGCCACCGCCAGCGGCGGAATTGCATTGATGGGGCGCTCGGCCGAGCCCGCGCCCAGCGCCAGCACTTCGAGCGTGTTCCAGCCAACCAGGCGTTCAGCCGCCGTCAGGCCGGGCTCACCCCAGGCGGGATTGATCCGCGGATCGTCTGCACCGCCGCCGACCTGCACGTCGCGCAGCGCGCGCCGGATGTTGTCCGCCAGAGCCGGTGGGCGCAAACCCTCGACCTGGATGCGCCCCCGTTCATCGACCATGGATGCGATGGCGTGCGCCAGCACGATGCCGGGGTTGGTCAGCACGCCGCCCCAGTTGCCCGAGTGGTAGGCGCGCTCGCGGCTTTGCAGGCGCAGCGAGAAATTGACCAGCCCGCGCGAGCCCAGGAACAAGGTGGGCTGCTGCGCCTGCACGCGCGGCCCGTCGCAGGCGATCAGCAGGTCGGCGCGCAGCAGCTCGCGTTCGCGTTCGCACAGCTCACGCAGGCCCGGACTGCCCGCCTCCTCGCCCATTTCCAGCAGCACCGTCACGTTGTAGCCCAGTCGGCCGCCACGCGCGGCCAGGGTGTGCTCCAGTGCCGCGAAGTTGATGGTGTGCTGGCCCTTGTTGTCTGCCGTGCCGCGGCCGTACCAGCGGTCGCCCTCCACGGTCAATTGCCACGGGCTCAGGCCCTCGCGCCAGTGCTTGTCCTGGCCGTTGACCACATCGCCATGCCCGTAGGTCAGCACGGTAGGCAGGTCTGGGCCCTCGACGCGGCGCGCCACCAGCAGCGGCCCGCCGGTAGCCACCGGGTTGGCCTTCACCTCGCAGTCAAAACCCAGCCGGATCAGGGACGGCACGATGTCATCGCGCAGGTACTCGCCCAAGGCTGGACCAGGCTGCCCGCCGTCGCTCTCGGTGCGCCAGGCCACGCGGCGGGCCAGCTCACGCTGGAAATGCCCGGCGTCAAACCAGGCGGAGGCAGATTCAAGCAATTGGTGGCGCGTCATGTTTTGGCATCCTTGGAGCATTGCCAAAAGTCTAATAAACTCAAAGAGGTTTCACAATTTGAGAATAAGCAACCCAGCCTTGCGTTGGCGGCAATGCACGCAAGCCACAGCCACATGGGAAGCCATACGATGTCCTTGTCATTGCTGGGCACAGCCACCCGCTACTTCCTGGAGGTCGCCCGCACCGGCTCGGTGACTCAGGCGGCTGAACAGCTGCATGTGGCGGTATCGGCCGTCAGCCGCCAGATCAGCAAACTCGAAGACAGCCTGGGCTGTGCCTTGTTCGAGCGCCAGGCCCGCGGCATGGCGCTCAGCGCGGCCGGGGAGCGGCTGGCCGCCTATGTGCGCACCACCATGCTCGATGCCGAACGCGTGGTCGACGAGGTCAAGGGGCTGGGCGGGCAACGCGCCAGCCGCATCCGCCTCGCCTGCACCGAGGGCCTGGCCTGCGGTTTCATGGCAGAGGTGATGTCGTCCTTTCGCGCAGCGCATCCCGGCTGCGGCATTCACCTGCAGGTGGGCACGCCCGATGAGGTGAGCCGGCATCTGCTGCGCGGCGAGGTGGACCTGGGGATCAAGTTTTCCGTCGCCCCGGACAAGGGCCTGAAGATCGAACACAACCAGAGCGCGCCCATCATGGTGCTGGCGGCACCCGGCCATGCGCTGGCGCGGCGACGCAGTGTGTCGGTGGCTGACATCGTGCGCCATCCGCTGGCCGTCCCCGAGGCCGGCACCACGGTGCGGCAGATGCTGGACCTGTGCTGCAGCCTCAAGGGCCTGCATTACCAGGTGGCTTACACCGGCAATTACGCCACTTTGCTGGCGCTGACCATGCAGGGCGAGGTGCTGACGCTCTCGGCGCTGGTCAGCGCGGCGCACGCCATTCGAGCGGGTGGGCTGGTGGCGGTGCCGGTGAGCGAGCCGCAATTTCGCCAGCGCAGCCTGCAAGTGCTGACGCTGCAGGGGCAAACGCCCGGCACGCTGGCCTGCAGCTTCAGGGATCACCTGATAGCGACAGCGCTCCGGCTCGGCCAGGCTGTTTAACGGTGTAAGAAGCAGGCACCCCAAACGACATCTGGGAAAATGCCTATGCTGCAGGAACCCCTGAAATGAAACACCTTGTTCTGTTCACCGCCTTGTTCAGTTGCGCCGCATCCGGCGCCTGGGCTCAATCGTTCTGTGCCAGCGACGGCCAGCCGCGCCCCGCGCAGCTCATGGAGCGTTTCATCAGCGCCGACTGCGACAGCTGTTGGGCCGACCCGGCGACGCCCAAGCCGCGTGCCGGCCAGATCGCGCTGGACTGGGTCGTCCCCGGCAGCAAAGGCGACGACGCGCCGCTGTCCGCGGTGGCAACGCGCGACGCGCTGGCCCGTCTGGAGGCCGCAGGGCAGCCCGTTCCCGCCAAGGCCAGCAGCCGCACCCATTCCGTCGGCCACCTCAAGGGCAGTACGCTGCGCGTGGCCCACGGCCTGCCGCTGGCCGACTATCTGGGCGCATCGATAGAACTCAAGCCAGTCCCGCCCGCCGCACAGGGGCAGCGCTGGACGGCCTGGCTGGCATTGGTTGAAACCCTGCCAGCCGGCACCGAGGGCTCGCCCACCGAGCGGAACCTCGTCAGAAACCTGCTCCAGGTCTCCTGGGATGGTCGAAAGCTGTCAAACACAGAGCAGAACCAGAACCGCTTTTTCGAAGCGCGCTCCATGGCCATTGCACAGGGCGCCAATGCGAGCCGGCTGCGTGTGATTGGCTGGGTGGAGGATGAAAAAAAACGGATGCGGGCTGCGGCCCAGTCGCGCTGCGAGTCAAATCCTCCAACACCCGGCGAGGGCCCGAAATAGCGGCCCGAAATAGTGGCCCGAAGTAGCGTCCCGGAATGGGACTGCCCATATAAAGGGTATACAGGTCGCGGCATCACCGCCGGCCCCCGGCACGCCTAGAATCACTTACCGGGCCCAAGCAATTGCGCCCGGTTTTTTGTTTCTGCGTTCCATGGGGACCATGCGGACAAGGACCGGTCCAGTCCAAGTGCCTTCTGTTATCAACAGTCTTCAGGAGCTTGGGAAACATGGAAATTTTCGATTACGACAATGTGCTGCTGCTGCCCCGCAAATGCCGGGTGGAAAGCCGCTCGGAGTGCGATGCCGGTGTGGAGCTGGGTGGGCGCACCTTCCGCATCCCGGTAGTGCCGGCCAACATGAAGACGGTGGTCGATGAAAACATCTGCACCTGGATGGCCAGGAACGGCTACTTCTACGTCATGCACCGCTTTGACCTGGACAACCTGCAGTTCGTCAGAGACATGAAGGCCAAAGGCGTTTACGCGTCGATCTCGCTGGGTGTTAAAAAGCCCGACTACGACACGGTGGACAAGTTTGTGGCCGAGGGCCTCGCCCCCGAATACATCACGATAGACATTGCCCACGGCCATGCCGACAGCGTGCAGAAAATGATCGGCCACCTCAAGCAAAAGCTGCCCGCATCGTTCGTGATTGCCGGCAACGTGGCAACGCCCGAAGCGGTGATTGACCTGGAAAACTGGGGCGCCGATGCCACCAAGGTGGGCATTGGCCCGGGCAAGGTCTGCATCACCAAAATGAAAACCGGCTTTGGCACCGGCGGCTGGCAGCTCTCGGCGCTCAAATGGTGCGCCCGCGTGGCGACCAAGCCCATCATTGCCGACGGCGGCATCCGCGAGCATGGCGACATTGCCAAGTCCATCCGTTTTGGCGCGACCATGGTGATGATCGGCTCCCTGCTCGCCGGCCTGGAAGAAAGCCCTGGCAAGACCGTGGAGGTCGACGGCAAGCTCTTCAAGGAGTATTACGGCAGCGCCTCGGACTTCAACAAGGGCGAGTACAAGCACGTTGAGGGCAAACGCATCCTGGAACCCGTCAAGGGCACGCTGGAGGACACGCTGCGCGAGATGGAAGAAGACGTCCAGAGCTCCATCAGCTATGCCGGCGGCACCAGACTCATGGACATCCGCAAGGTCAACTACGTGATCCTGGGCGGCGACAACGCAGGCGAACACCTGCTGATGTGAGGCGTTGCCGGCCCAGGCTGCTGCAGGAGTACAGTCATCGCCACACCATGAAAGCGAGGACCCGTGCCCACTGCAGCCATTGAAATACGCCGGCAATATTCACGCGAGGAAGAAACAGCCCTCATCGATGCCGTGCAGGCCGCGATGATCGCGGCGCTTAAAGTCCCGCACTGGGCCACGATAATTCGCCTTTTCGTCCACGAGCCGCACCGCTTTGTCGGACCTCCAGACAAGGGCGACCAATACACCCTGGTCAGCATCGACTGCTTCATCGGGCGCTCCGTCGAGACCAAACGCACACTGTACCGGGCCATCGTGCACAACCTGGGCCTGTGCGGCGTCCCCGCCGACCACCTCAAGGTGGTGGTGCGGGAGGCTCCACGCGAGAACTGGGCGATCCGCGGCGGCATCCCGGCGTCTGACGTCACGCTGGAGTACGACGTCAATATTTAGGGTGAGCAGGCCCTAGGCCGTAGCCCGCAACAACTCCAGGGCCAGCTGGTTCAGCCGGTGGCCAGGCTGCACCAGGGCCTCGACGATGCTGAAGTGATTCAGCCCCAGCAAGGCTTCGCGCACCGGCACCACCCGGGGGCCCCAGGCCTGCTCGATCAGGGCGTTGTGCCGCAGGAACTCTTCGCTCTCGTCGGCCCCGGCCACGGTGTAGAGCACGCCTTGCGCGGGCGGCGGCATCCACGCCGGGCTGGCCTGCAGGACTTGCGCCGGGGTCAAGCGCAGCGCCTCCTGCAGGAACGGCGTATGCATGATGGACTCCAGCTCATAGAGACCCGAAATCGACAGCGCGTTTTTGACCAGGTCGGCCGGCAGGTCCCGGGCATGGACCGGCCACTGGCAGGCCAGCAGCATGGCCGCCAGATGGCCACCAGCCGAATGGCCCATCACGGTGATGCGCTTCGGGTCGCCGCCAAACCGCGCCACGTGGCGGTAAGTCCAGGCCAGCGCCCTGACCATCTGCAACGCGATGTCGGGAATGGTCACGGCCGGGCACAGGTCGTAATTGGGAATCACCACACAGGCGCCCGCCTCCACGAAGGCAGGAGCGACAAAGGAGTGGTCGGCCTTGTCCAGCGACCGCCAGTAGCCGCCGTGAATGAACACCACCACCGGCGCTCCTGGCCTGGCAGCTGGAAACACGTCCAGCGTTTCTCCGCGGCTCTGGCCATAGGCCAGGTCCAGCGTACACGGCAGCGTGCTCCTGGCCTGCGCCGAAGCCTCGGCCCAGTGCGTGAAATGCGCCTCGTGCTCTGCCACGCGCCCCCGGTTGTTGTACATGCTGTCAAGCCATGCGGGATCGTATGGATTCATGGATGCTCCTGAAAAACAAGTCATCAAAACTGCTCGAACTGCTGCCATCTTGGCACAGTCGGGTACGCCGCCTTGAGCCCACGGGAAAACCCGGGGCAGCTTTTCGGCCATTTCACGTATTCTGTATACAGAGTACAAAATGCCTTCTCATCTCATCAAGATCGAATCAACACCCGACCTGGTGGACCAGGTTTACCGCAGCCTGCTGGACGCCATCAGCGACGGTTCCCTGGCGCCGGGCTCGCGCATCATGCAGGAAGATATTGCAGAGCGGCTGGCGGTGTCGCGCCAGCCGGTGCTGCAGGCCTTGCGGCTGCTGAAAAAAGATGGCTTTGTGCTGGATGCACCCGGGCGCGGCGTGCTGGTGGCGCCGCTCGACGTGGCCGGGCTGGTGCAGATTTACCAGGTACGCGGCGCCCTGGACGCGCTGGCCGCCCGGCTGGCTGCACGCGCCCGCTGTCCGCTGGATCCGCGCCTGATCAGCCAGGGGCGCGCTGCCGCCCGCAGCAACAAGGTCAAGGCCATGATGGCGGCAGACGCGCAATTTCATGCCGCGATCTATGCCGCGTCGGGCAACCCGCTGATTGCCCAGAGCGCGCAGCTGCATTGGCACCACATCCGCCGCGCCATGGGTGCGGTGCTGCAGGTGTCGACCATGCGCGAGTCGATCTGGGATGAGCACGAGGCGATTGCCAGGGCAATCGCCGGCGGCGATGAAGACACGGCCGAAGCCCTGATCCGCCAGCACGACGAGGACGCCAGCCGCAACCTGGCCAGCCTGCTGTCCAGTGTCCTCCATCCGACGACCCCTTCCGCAAGCACCACTGCCCTGCCCGTTCTGCCCCCCAAAGCCATGGAGACACGCGATGAAACTGACCCCCGAACAACTCGCCCAATTTGACCGCGACGGTTACCTGTTTTTCCCCGGCCTTTTTACGCCGGAAGAAACGCAGGCGCTCAACGACGCCGTGCCCGACCTGTACAGCCGGCGCGAGGACTACAACGTGCGCGAAAAAGGCAAGGACGCGGTGCGCACCAACTTCGCCGCCCACATGTACAGCGAGCCGTTTGCCAAACTGGGCCGGCATCCGCGCATGATCGAGCCGGTGGAAGACCTGCTGGGTGAAAAACTCTACATGCACCAGTTCAAGATCAACGGCAAGATGGCCTTTGAAGGCGACGTCTGGCAGTGGCACCAGGACTATGGCACCTGGCTGAACGACGACATGATGCCGACCGAACGCGCGATGAATGTGGCGATCTTCCTGGACGATGTCACCGAGCACAACGGCCCGCTGATGTTCATTCCCGGCAGCCACAAAAAGGGCGTCGTGGATGCCAGACATGACCTCACCACGACCAGCTACCCGCTGTGGACGGTGGACAACGACCTGATTCGCCAGCTGGTGCAGCGTGCCGGCGGCCCCGGCGGCTTTGACGCCGACGGTCGTCATGTCCCGGGCGGCATTGTCAGCCCCAAAGGCCCGGCCGGCTCGATGATCCTGTTCCACTCCTGCCTGGTCCATGCCTCGGGAAGCAATCTGTCACCCTTCAACCGCGTCAGCGTCTACCTGAGCCTGTGCGCCGTCAGCAACCACATTCGCCGCCACAAGCGCCCCGAGTACATTGCGCACCGCGACTTCACGCCCATCACCTGCCTGCCGGACGACTGCCTGCTGGCTGACTACCCGGTGGACCTGCCCTGGAAAGACGGCGTGCCGGCCACGGCGCTGCAAACGTCGATGGAAGAAATCCCGCCGGAACGCAAGGCGGCCTGACCCGCCTGCCTATCCCCATCCCCGCACCTGCCCCATCCACGGAACTAACCACAGCAACCACCATGAACCTCTACACCAAACTCCAGCAGCGCGCCGCCGACAACCAACCGGTACGCATCGGCCTGATAGGCGCCGGCAAATTCGGTTCCATGTACCTGGCGCAGATTCCCAGGACCCCCGGCGTACACCTGGTCGCCATTGCCGACCTGTCGCCTGACGCGGCCCGCACCAACCTCGCCCGCGTCGGCTGGAAGCCCGAAATGAGCCGGGCAGAATCGGCGCAGACGGCGATCAAGACTGGAACGACCTGGATCACCGACGACTGGATGGCGGTGGTCACGCATCCGCAAATCGACATCGTGGTGGAATGCACCGGCAATCCGGTGGCGGCCGTCGAGCACTGCCTGCAGGCCTTTGCGCATGGCAAGCACGTGGTCAACGTGACGGTGGAAGCCGACGCCTTTTGCGGCCCGCTGCTGGCGCGCAAGGCGGCCGAAGCGGGCGTGGTTTACTCGCTGGCCTTCGGCGACCAGCCGGCGCTGATCTGCGACCTGGTGGACTGGGCCCGCACTTGCGGGTTTCCGGTGGTGGCGGCAGGCCGTGGCCACAAATGGCTGCCGCATTTTTGCGAATCCACGCCCGATACGGTGTGGGGCAACTACGGCCTCACACCCGAGCAGGCCCTGCGTGGCGGACTGAACCCGAAAATGTTCAACAGCTTTCTCGATGGCTCCAAGCCCTCCATCGAATGCACCGCCGTGGCCAACGCGACCGGCCTCACCGTGCCCAGCAACGGCCTGCTCTACCCGCCCGCCAGCGTGGAAGACATTCCCTTTGTGACGCGCCCCATTCAGGAGGGCGGCGTGCTGGAGCGCAAGGGCATGGTCGAGGTGATCTCCTCGCTGGAAGCCGATGGCCGCAAGATTCCCTACGACATCCGCATGGGGGTCTGGGTCACGGTCGAGGCCGAAACCGACTACATCAAGAACTGCTTTGAAGAGTACAACGCGCACACCGATCCGAGCGGCCGCTATTTCACGCTGTACAAGCGCTGGCACCTGATCGGGCTGGAAGTCGGCGTCTCGGTGGCCAGCGTGGCGCTGCGCGGCGAGCCCACCGGGGTGGCGACCTGCTGGAACGCCGACGTGGTGGCCACCGCCAAGCGCGACCTCAAACCCGGCGACATGCTGGACGGCGAAGGCGGCTACACGGTCTGGGGCAAGCTGCTGCCGGCCGACACCTCCCTGCAAATGGGCGGCCTGCCTCTCGGACTGGCACACCAGGTCAAGGTGGTGCGGCCGGTCAGGAAAGGCCAGAGCCTGAGCTGGGCCGACGTGGCCATGGACACCTCAACGCCCGCCTACAAAGTGCGCCATGAGATGGAAACCATGTTCTCGCCGGCCATCAAGAAAGCTGCCTGACAGCCTTCTTGCGCTGCGTGCCGGATGATGGGCATACAGCCATTAATCAGGAATCCGAATGACCGTTGACAGCGAACCGTACGCAAACAAAATCGCCTTTTTGGGCATCGGCAACATGGGGCTGCCCATGGCCAGGCGCCTGTGTGAAGCCGGCCACGCATTGCATGTGTGGAACCGCACACCCGACAAAGCCGCTCCGCTGGCCGCCCTGGGCGCGACCGTTCACGCCCACGCCAGCGCGGCAGCGCTCGGGGCCGACATCGTGGTCAGCATGCTGGAAAACGGTGCCGTGGTGCAAGACGTGCTGTTCGCGCAAGGCGTTGCTGCAGCGATGAAACCCGGTGCGCTCTTCCTCGACATGGCATCCATCACGCCTCGCGAAGCGCGTGACCACGCCGCGCGGCTGGGCGCCCTGGGCATCGCGCACCTGGATGCACCGGTGTCCGGGGGGACCGTCGGCGCCGAACAGGGCACCCTGGTCATCATGGCGGGCGGAAAGCCGGCCGATTTTGAGCGCGCCCGGCCCCTGCTCCAGGTGTTCGGCCGGGCCACGCACGTCGGCCCGCACGGCAGCGGTCAACTCACCAAGCTGGCCAACCAGATGATTGTCGGCATCACGATAGGCGCGGTGGCCGAAGCCCTGCTGTTCGCCACCAAGGGCGGCGCCGACATGGCCAAAGTCAGGGAAGCCATCACCGGCGGTTTTGCCGACAGCCGCGTATTGCAGTTGCACGGCCAGCGCATGGTGGAGCGGGACTTTGCACCACGCGCCCGCTTGTCGATACAGCTCAAGGACATGCGCAATGCGCTGGCCACCGCGCAGGAAATCGGCTTTGATGCGCCCATCACCGGGCTCTTCGAGCAGCTCTATGCCGAGGGCGTGGAACACGGCCTGACAGACCTCGACCAGTCGGGGCTCTTTGTGGAACTGGCCAGCCGCAATGGCATGACCTGACTTCAAGCCTGCGAAGGCCCTCCGCTACCACCTCGGATGCCGGAACGGCCGGGGAGGCGGGCCGGCTCAGTAGCCCAGCATGTTGCTGCGTACATGCGCCAGGTGGGCGGCGCACAGCGCCTTGGCCCGCACCGCGTCGCGCTCTTTCAGCGCGGCCACCAGTGCACGATGCTCCCGCTGGTACTCCTGCCGCCGCGCGGGCGTGGCGCTGCGGCGCTTGAGCATGCCCCATTCGGCTTCGGAGCGGGCCTGGCTCATGAGACGAAAAACGCCCGCAATAAAAGTGTTGTGGGCCGCATCGGCAATCACCTCGTGCAGCAGGCTGTCCCAGCGCTCGAAGTCTTCCAGCGTGGTGGCGAGTTCAGCCTTGCTGCAGCACTCTTCCATGCGGGCAAAATCGGCTGAATTGGCGTTGCCGATCACCATGTCGATGATGGCCGGCTCCAGCACCAGGCGCGCACTCATCAACTCGGCCGGGCTGGTCGAGGCAACCGCACCAGGATCGGGCTGACTGCCCAGCGCCTCGGCAATGTGCTGGCTCACATAAGTGCCGCTGCCAACGGTCTGGGTGATCAGCCCGCGCTCTTTCAGGCCCGCGAGCACACGCCGCACGGTGGACCGGCTCAGCCCGCTCTCGGCGCTGAAGTCGCGCTCGGTCGGAATCCGGTGACCCGCGCGCCATTTCCGCGACTTCAGATTGTCGAGGATGGTTTCTTCCAAAGCTGCTGCGCTGTCCATAAAGCTCATCCGAAAAAAGTGGGGTGAAGCCGGCATCATGATACCAATTCGCTGAAGTCAACCCAAAAATTCCATCAATTGGGCCTAATTGGTTCATCAAAATCAACACCATCATTCGTTCCAGTATCTACAGGGGGTTTTCCCGGTATTTTGGCTTTCCTTGTTCAATTTGGTTGACTATTGGTGGAATTTGGTTGAAATTGCACAGGCGAGCAAGCCGAACGCCGAAACACCGTTCAGGCTGGCCCCACCCACCCCTGAATTCAACGCTTATCGTCAAGGAGATCGTTTTGCGCATCGCGACTTATCAATGGAACGGACAACGGCACGTCGGCATCGTGTCTGAAGACGGCCAGTCCCTCACCCCCGTGAACCTGGAGCCGGGGAAAGCAGAAGCCGGCGTGCTCGCGGTCATCGCCCTGGGTGGCGACCTGAAGCAGTTGCCACTGCGCAGCACAGAGTCCCTGTCATTGCGTGATGTGAAACTGGAAGCCCCCATTCCGCTGCCGCGGCGCAATATCTTTTGCGTGGGGCGCAACTACCATGCCCACGCCAAAGAGCTGTCGGCATCGGTGTTCAAGGACAACAGCGCCAACCCCGCGTCGTGGCCCATTGTGTTCACCAAGGTGCCGGAATGTGTCGTTGGCCCCATGGACGACGTGATGCTGCCAACAGGCGTTTCCGAAGAAATCGACTACGAATCCGAACTCGCCATCGTGATCGGCACAGGCGGGCGCAATATCTCGCGCGCCGCTGCGATGCAGCATGTATTTGGTTACACCATCATCAACGACGTGACCGCACGGGATGTCCAGATGCGGCACCAGCAATGGGACCTGGGCAAATCGTTTGACACCTTTTGCCCCATGGGCCCGTGGATCGTCACGGCTGACGAGCTTGACGGCAGCCGCACGCGCGTGCGCGGCTGGGTCAACGGCGAGCTGCGCCAGGATGCGCAGACCACCGACCTGATCTTTGACATCCCGGCGCTGATCGAGACCTGTTCGCGCGGCATCACGCTCTACCCCGGCGACGTGATTGCCACGGGCACCGCGGCCGGCGTCGGCATGGGCATGAAGCCACCGCAGTACCTGAAATCGGGCGACGTCGTGCGCATCGAGATTGACGGCATCGGCACGATCGAAAACCGTTTTGTGTGAGCCCATCCGGGCATGGATCAAAAAAGGCGCCCCACCGGGTGCCGTTAACAGGAGACATTGATGAGTGATGTGAAGTGGACGGGCGGTGTAGAGCACTGGACCCACAAGAAGACGCCCGAGGGCGATATCAAGCTCTTCCTTTGGGAGAAAAAAGCCTCGCCCAAGGCACCGCATGCGGGAACGATTTTTTTTGTGCACGGCTCCTCCATGGCCTCGCAACCCACGTTCGATCTGCACGTGCCGGGCCGGCCCTGGTCGTCCGCCATGGACTGGTTCGCCGACCACGGTTTTGACACCTGGACCATGGACAACGAAGGCTATGGCCGCTCGGACAAGCACCGCAACATCAATTTCGACATCAGCAACGGCGCCGACGACCTGGCCGCCGGCACCGAGTACGCCATGAAAGTCTCTGGCGCCACATCGCTGCTGATGTACGGCATTTCATCGGGTGCACTCAAGGCAGGCCTGTTCACCGAACGGCATCCGGAGCGCATCGCCAAAGTGGCGCTCGATGCGTTTGTGTGGACGGGCGAAGGCAGCCACACGCTGGAGCAGCGCAAGAAAAAACTGCCGGAGTTTCTGGCCAAAAACCGGCGTCCGATTGACCGCCCTTTCGTCCACAGCATCTTTCAGCGCGACCATCCCGACACCGTGGAGCAGACCGTGGTTGAGGCCTTTGCCGATGCCATCCTGACGCTGGACGACTCCATGCCCACCGGAACCTATGTGGACATGTGCTCCAGACTGCCGCTGCTGGACCCGAAGAAGCTGACCGTGCCCACCATCATCCTGCGCGGTGAGTACGACGGCATCGCCGGCATGGACGACCTGATCGACTACTTCAAGCTCCTGCCCAACATGAACAAGCAGTTCAGCGTGATGCGCGGCATCTCGCACGCGAGCTTCCAGCAGAAGAACTACATGATGGTCTACCAGATCCTGCACAGCTTTTTCACCATGCCAGAGCCGGCATACAAGGGGTAACACCATGAAAGCCATCGCCAGATCATTGTTGCTGGGCTCGCTGCTCGCGGTGTCCCTGTCTGCCGGGTGGGCCCAGACCTATCCGACCAAACCCGTCAAGCTGATTGTTCCGTTTGCACCTGGCGGCTTCACCGACGTGGTCGCCCGCATCCTCGGATTGCGGCTCTCGACCGCCATGGGGCAGCAGTTCGTGATTGAAAACAAGGCGGGCGCGGGCTCCATCATCGGCACCGACTTCGTGGCCAAGTCAGCGCCCGACGGCTACACCCTGGTGATGGTGTCGACCACGCATGTGATCAGCCCGTGGATCTACAAAAACATGCCCTACGACCCGATCAAGAGTTTTACGGTGGTTTCCAAACTGGTCGACTCGCCGTATGTACTGCTGGTCAACCCGAAAGTGCCGGCACGCAATGTGCAGGAGTTCATTGCATTGGCAAAGGCCGCGCCCGACACCATTCACTATGCGTCTTCAGGCAACGGCAGTTCGCAGCACCTGATGGGCGGACTCTTCGTGTCGATGACGGGTGCCAAGCTCAAGCATGTGCCCTACAAAGGCAGCGGTGGTGCGGCCACCGACCTGGTGGCGGGGGTGGTGGAAAGCAGCTTTGCGGGTGTGCCCAATGCCCTGGCCCAGGTACCGCAGGGCCGCCTCAAGGCACTTGCCGTGACCACGGCCAAACGCATTCCGCAATTGCCCGATGTTCCCACCCTGCAGGAGGCGGGTGTGCCGGGCTATGAAGCGTCAGTGTGGCTGGCCCTGCTCGCGCCGGCCGGCACCCCGCGTGACATCGTCACCCGGCTCAACACGGAGATCGGCAAGGTCATGAATTCACCAGAGACCCGCAAGGCGCTGTACGACGCTGGCGTGGAAGTGGCCCACTCCACCCCCGAGGCGATGTCGGACTACATGGTGCAGGAAATGGATCGCTGGGGCAAAGTGGTCAAGGAAACCGGCATCAAGCTCGAATAAGGTCGCTTCAATCAGATCAGATCAGGTCGGTTCAGCCACCTGATTCGCTCCGGCCCATGAAAAAGGCCGCTGCAAACCTTGCGGTTTGCAGCGGCCTTTTTTGTTCAGGCGCTATTCAGGGCAGAGCCAACGCTCAGTCACGCGCTGGTTTGGCAAACTTGCCCGCCTTTTTGGCGGCGTCGCGTGGCACAAACACCTTGCCCGCAGGCTTGGCGAACGCGGGTTTGCGGTTCGCAAAGTCAGCACGTGGCGCAAAGCCTTCGTTGCGGGCGCCGAAGTTGCGGTCGTCACGCGGGGCGAAGCCCGCGTTGTTGTTGCCAAAGCCGCGGTCGTCCTGACGGCGTGGGCCGCGGTCGTTGAAACTGGTGCGGTCGGCATACCCGTTGCTCTGCGGTGCAGGACGCGCCGGGAAGGAGCCGCCGCGATCGTCGCGGTTGCCGCCAAAACCACCGCCCGAACCACCGCCAAAGCCGCCTGAAGGCTTGCGGCCTGCATAGCCACCACCGCCGCCGAAGCTGCGGCCACCGCGATCACCCCCGAAATTGCCACGTGGACGCTCGGACGTCGGTGCAAAACGCTGCTGCGGCTCCAGACCGGCAATCACGCTGGGCTTGAGGTTTTGCTGCATGTAATGTTCGATGTCCTGGATCTTGCGGCGATCACGGAACTCGGCAATCGTGATCGCCTGGCCTTCGCGGCCGGCACGGCCGGTACGGCCAATGCGGTGCACATAGTCTTCGGCTTTCATCGGCAGGCCGTAGTTGATCACGTGGGTGATGGACGGAACATCCAGGCCACGGGCAGCCACATCGGTTGCGACCAGGATCTGGACGCGGCCATCGCGAAAAGCCATCAGGCGGCGATTGCGCAGACCCTGGCCCAGGGCACCATGCAGTGCCACGGCGCTGAAGCCCTCTTGCACCAGGTCATTGGCCAGGCCATCACATTCCACCTGGGTGCAGGCAAACACGATGGACTGGTTCATGGTGGTGTCGCGAAGGTGATGATCCAGCAGCTTGCGCTTGTGTGTCATGTTGTCGGCCCACAGCAGTGACTGCGTGATGGACGTGTGCTTTTCGTGCGGCGAATCGATCTCGACGCGCTGCGGCGTGCGCATGACGCGCGTGGCCAGTTGCATGATGCGCGGCGCAAACGTGGCGCTGAACATCATGGTCTGCTTGCGCTCAATGGTGAGCTGGTTGACTTCGGTCAGGTCGTCGGCAAAGCCGAGGTCCAGCATGCGGTCGGCCTCGTCGACCACCAGGAATTGCACCTGGTCGAGCTTGATCTGCATGCTGCGCTGCAGGTCCAGCAGGCGGCCCGGCGTGGCCACCACCAGGTTGGCGTTTTGCAGCTTGGCAATCTGCAACTGGTAAGGAATGCCGCCCACCACGTTGGCGATGCGCAGGCCGCGGCAATGGCGCACCAGGTCAATCGCGTCGGCGCAGACTTGCTGGGCCAGTTCGCGCGTTGGGCACAAAATCAGCGCGCCGGGGGTGGCGGCCTTGAAGTTGCGGGCATTGGTCGGATCTTTGCGCTTGGGCTTTTTCGGAGGGGCTTCGCCCCTGGCGATGGCTTCCGCGTTCAGGCGTTCAAATTCAGCGCGTTCCTGACGCTCGGCTTCTTCCTGCTGCATCAGCAGGGTGTGCAGCACAGGCAGCAGGAAGGCGGCGGTCTTGCCGCTGCCGGTCTGGCTGGAAACCAGCAGGTCGGTGAATTTGGCTTTCGGGTCGGCGCCGTCTGCGTCCAGGCCCTGCATCGCCTTGGGGATGGTGGCGAGTTGCACGGCGGTCGGCTGGGTAAAGCCCATGTCGGCCACGGCCTGCAGCAGTTCCTTGGCCAGGCCCAGCTTCACGAAGCCGTTGGGCTGGGGCGCAACGGCGTCCAGCGAAGTAGCCACGACAGCATCGGGAGCATCGGAAAAGTCCGGAACGCCCAGGATGTCGGTATCGGTGTTTGCTTCAGGCAAAAAGTCGCCGCGAGCCTCAAAAGAGTCAGTCATGTGTATTCTCAATAATCACCTGTGCGCAACGCCTTGCTGGCGAAGGACAGGAAACTTCACCTCCCGCGATGCGAGAGGATTCGTTCATGGTTAATAAAACACCAACCATCAAACGAATATGCGGTTCAGGCGAATCAGCCTGAAGCGGTGACTCTGTAGTTAGAGTCCAAAAGTGTGAGGTAGATGTACAAATGCAGAGCACCCTGTGCAACTGCAAGCCGCTGATTATAGCGTGGTTTACGGGTTTCTACCAGTCCCCTGCCTCAACCAAGGCTATTGCGGCCTTCGGTTGCGGGTGGCGGCCAGCCCGGTCGCTACTATTTCAGGAGCTACAAACGCCATCGATGCAGGGGAAAAGGCCAGAAACCGCTTGAAGAATCACTTCAAAAAATGCTGCCGGTAGTGTTCCAGCTCGTCGATCGATTCATGCACATCGGCCAGGGCGGTGTGGCTCTGGCGTTTCTTGAAACTGTTATAGACCTCGGGTCGCCAGCGCTTGGCCAACTCCTTGAACGTGCTGACATCGACGTTGCGGTAGTGCAAAAACGCTTCCAGCTTCGGCATGTACTTGACCAGAAAACGGCGGTCCTGGCTGATGGTGTTGCCGCACAGGGGAGATGCGCCCTTGGGCACATACTGGGCCAAAAACGCCAGCAACTGGGCCTCGGCCGCCTCCTCGGTGACCGTGCTGGCCTTGACCTTGTCGATCAACCCGCTGCGGCCGTGCGTGCCCTTGTTCCAGTTGTCCATCTGGTCCAGCAGCTCGTCGGACTGGTGAATGGCCAGCACCGGGCCTTCGATGCGCGGCGTGAGCTGCGGACCGGTCACGACCACGGCAATCTCGATCAATCGTTCTTTTTCCGGGTCCAGGCCGGTCATTTCGCAGTCAAGCCAGACAAGGTTCTGGTCGGATTTTTTGAGTGTGGATTCAATTTCAGGCATCTCCCGATTCTCGCCGATAGCCTAAACTGCGAATCATGACCGACTATTCACTTGTCTTTACCCTGGTGTTTGCCGCCCTGCTGGTGATCGGATTGCTGGCCAGGTTTTATCTGGCATCGCGGCAAATACACCATGTGATGCGGCACCGGAGCAGCGTGCCCGCGGCGTTTGCGGCCACCATTTCGCTGGAGGCGCACCAGAAGGCAGCCGACTACACCGTCACGAAGGCGCGCTTCGGCATGCTGGAGACGGCATTCGCCGCCGCCTTGCTGTTGGGCTGGACGCTGCTGGGCGGTATCGACGCGCTCAACCAGGCGCTGCTCCACGCAGGCCTGGCAGCCTATGGCAGCCTGGTGCCCCAGCTTGCCCTGTTGGCGGCATTCGGCGTCATCAGCGGCCTGCTGGACTTGCCCTTTATCCTGTACAGCACCTTCAGGATTGAAGAGCGCTTCGGCTTCAACAAAATGACCTTCCGGCTCTGGTTGACCGACCTGCTGAAATCCACGCTGGTCGGCGCCGTCATCGGCCTGCCGATTGTGGCGCTGATCCTCTGGCTGATGGGCAGCGCCGGCAACTGGTGGTGGCTGTGGGCATGGGGCGCGTGGATGGGTTTCAACCTGCTGGTTCTGGTGCTCTACCCCACCGTGATTGCGCCGCTTTTCAACAAATTCAAACCACTCGAAGACGAAGTGCTGAAGGCGCGCGTGACGGCATTGATGCAGCGCTGCGGCTTTGCGGCCAAGGGGCTTTTCGTGATGGATGGCAGCAAACGCTCGGCCCACGCCAATGCCTACTTCACCGGCTTTGGCGCGGCCAAGCGCGTGGTTTTTTACGACACCCTGCTCAAGCAACTGAGCCCCGGCGAAGTGGACGCGGTGCTGGCCCACGAACTCGGTCACTTCAAGCACAAACACATCATCAAGCGCATCGTCTCGATGTTTGCCTTGAGCCTGGTCGGTTTTGCGCTGCTGGGGTGGCTGTCATCCCAGGCCTGGTTTTATACCGGGCTCGGCGTGCGGCCGAGCATGACCGGGGCCAACGATGCGCTGGCACTGTTGCTGTTCATGCTGGTGGTTCCGCTGTTCAGTTTCTTTATCTCGCCGCTGTTCGCGCAGTTCTCGCGCAAGCATGAGTTCGAGGCCGACGCCTATGCAATCGCACAGACGGATGGCAAGGACCTGCAAAGCGCCCTGCTCAAGCTCTACCAGGACAATGCCAGCACCCTGACACCCGACCCGGTGTTTGTGAAGTTTTATTACTCGCACCCGCCCGCCTCCGAGCGGTTGGGACGCATGAGCCCTTCCACCCAAAGCGTTGCATCATGAGCCATCCTGTTCATCAAAACCGCCGTGCCCTGAGCGCCACGGAAATCGTCACGCAACTGAGCAAGCTCAATGGCGAGCAGCCGCTGGGCTGGCGACTGATCGATGGCGCGCTGGAAAAGACCTTTAGCTTCAAGAACTACTACGAGACCATCGCTTTTGTGAATGCGCTGGCCTTCATCGCCAATGCCGAAGACCACCACCCCGACCTGGCGGTGAGTTACAGCAAATGCACCGTCCGCTTCAACACGCACGACGTGAACGGCATTTCCGCCAGCGACTTCTTCTGCGCGTCAAAGGTTGACGCCCTGCTCGCTTGAGCAAACCTGTCCGCGCCGGGGCGGCGCCGGTCGCCGGCACCCGGCCCGGTCTGGTGGTGGCCGGTTTTGGCCGCCATGTAATGGTTGAAACCGAATCGGGCGAACGCGTGATTTGCCACCCGCGCGGCAAGAAAAGCCAGGCCGTGGTCGGTGACCGCATACGCTGGTTGCCCTCGCAGGATGAAGGCACCATCGAGAAAATCGAGGAGCGCAGCAACCTGTTTTACCGGCAGGATGAGATGCGCACCAAGTCGTTTGCCGCCAACCTGGACCAGGTGCTGATCCTGATCGCAGCTGAACCCGAATTCTCGGAGAGCCAGTTGACCCGGGCCCTGATCGCGGCTGAAGCCGAGCGCATCACCCCCATCATTGCCTTGAACAAAAGCGACCTGGCCGAGCCGTTCCAGCGCGCCTGGGCCAAGCTGGCACCTTACCGCGCCATGGGCTACCAGATGCTGCCGCTGGCCATCAAGCCCAAGGCAGCCCAGCCCGAAGCCGACGTCGACAGAACGCAGGCCGCCAGGCTCATCGAACTGCTGCAAGGCAAAAAAACGCTGGTGCTCGGGCCCTCCGGAGCCGGGAAAAGCAGCCTCACCAATCTTCTGGTACCCCAGGCCCGCGTGCTGACGGCCGAGATTTCACAAGCCCTGAACTCCGGCAAGCACACCACCACCAGCACCACGCTATATTGGGTGGACAGCGCCAGGACCACGGCACTCATCGACTCGCCGGGCTTTCAGGAGTTCGGCCTGCACCACATCGACCCGATGCAGCTGGCCGGCTACATGCCCGACCTCAAGGCGCACGCACAGAACTGCAAGTTCTATAACTGCACGCACCTTCATGAACCCGGCTGCGGCGTGATTTCAGAAGTGAATCTGGCGGATCGCCCCAGCAGCATCAGCGCAAACCGCTATCGTTTGTACAGCGAACTGTTTGCAGAGCTGTCGCAGACCCGTTATTGAAAGGCGCTCTCAGGGCACCAACAGAATTCGGCGATCGACCCGGGATCGGGTCGCGCTGCAAGGCCGTTCGGACCTGCTCAGCCCAGCAGGCGCGCCAGCGTCAACAAGGCAAGCAGCACCATCCACAGCACCACGGAGCGCCACACCAGACCGACAATGCTGCGCAGATGCGCCACTTCTGGTTCCCTGCCCGCCGTGGCCTCGATGGTTCCGGGCCCCTCCAGGACCTCGGCATCGAGTCCAGCACCCCTGGAGGCCTCGGAAGGGTAAGCGGTCTTGAGCGCTTCGCCGCCGAGTCGCACATTCACCGCGCCCGACGTGGCAGCAAGAATCAATCCGTCGTTGCGACTCTCGGAGGCGACAGGTGTGTTGGCGGGAAAGCGCTGGGTGTAACTGCGCCAGGCATCAATGGCATCTTCAAAGCTGCCTACCACCGCAAACCCCAGCGACGTGACGCGGGCCGGCAGAAAATCGATGATGCCCCACGCGCGCATGGCCGCCTGCTGGAGTGCGGGGCTGGCGCCCTCACCGGCGGCTATCGCCCGCTTGCTTTTGTAGATCCAGTAACGCGACACAAACTCGCTCATGCGGTAAAAAACCGCCCCCGCCGGCCCCAGGCCGAGAGCGGCGAGCACTGAAAACCAGCCCAACACCCCAAACACATGGCGGTGGGCAGCGAGCACCGAGTATTCAATGACGTGGCGGACGATCTCGCTGCGCGGCAATTCACTGGCATCCACCCGGCGCCACTGCGCGAGCAGCTCGCGTGCGGTGGTTTCATCGCCATCGTCCAGCGCGTCGCGTATGTCGGTGAAATAGTGGCTGAACTGCCTGAAGCCGAGCGTGACATACAGAATTGCCACACTCCACGCAAAGGCCAGCAAGGCGCTGATGCTCCAGAGCAGCCAGTGGATCAGCAGCGTTGCGAGCGCGGGGAACACCACGGCGACCGTCCAGGCAATCCAGCCATGGTGGGGTTTGCCGGCATCCAGGCTGCGGTTGGCCCAGCGCGCCCATCCCCGAAATCCGGCATGAACCCAGTTGCCGCGGGCCAGGGGCCTGGCCTGTTCGATGATGAGTGCAAACAAAACGGCAAAAAAGCTCATGCGGGAATCATACTGCCCCCACGGTGAGGCGAGCCCCCACGCTTTTCACTTCGTGTAATGCACTGCCCCCCGAGGGGGCCGCTGCGCCTGCGGTCCGGCAAAGCCGGTCCCGCGGCCCCTTCTGGCGGGAATACCGGCCCATTCCAACGCTCTTTCCATCTACTCCGTTCGTCCTGAGCCTGACGAAGGATGCTCCCCGAGGGGGGCCGCCCGCCTGCGGTCTGGCAAAGCCAGTCCCGCGGCTCATGCTGGCTTAAAGAATTCTGTGGGTGTGACTAGTGATGAAGGTATTTCACCAGTGGGGGCCGCGGGTCCGGCTTCGCCGGCCCCAGGCGCCGCCCCCTTGAGGGGGGAACGGACTACACGAAGTGAGTCCGGACGGGGGTGTTAGGCCACTAGAAAGCGGTAGAGGTTGCGCAACATGCCGGCCGTGGCGCCCCAGATGTAGCGCTCCCGGGATTCGCCGCCATCAACCTCGCCCGGCGGCTCGGTATAGGGCATCGAGAGCCATTGCCGCAGCATGCCGTCAAATTCGAACTCATGGCGGCGGTGGTGGGCAGGATTCATCAGGTAGCCCAGCGGCACCTCAAACACATCGGCCACCTCACCGGGGTTGGGCTGCAAGGCAAACCCCGGCCGCACCAGCGCCACTACCGGCGTGATGATGAAGGCCGTGCCCGTGACGTAGGTGGGCAAGGTGCCGAGCACTTCCACGTGGTTGCGCGGCAGGCCAATTTCCTCATGGGCTTCACGCAGGGCTGTGTCCACCGCATCCTGGTCGGACTCATCCGTGCGGCCGCCGGGAAACGCAATCTGGCCGGAATGTGTGGAAAGATTGGCCGTCCGCTCGGTCAGCAGCAAGGTGAGCTCGTCCCGCATCACCAGGGGCAACAGCACCGCCGCAAGCGCCGGCTCGCGATCGGCAAATTTCTTTTCGACACTGTGCTCCGGCGTCCAGACCGGTGGGTGCCGGAAGCGCTCGCGCAGGGCCAGGGGCGTCAGGTGCTCCAGCGGCACGCCCGCAAGATGGTCATCCACGCCCTGCACCGGGATGCTGCGGGGATCAAATTTCGGCAAGGGTTTGCTGAACTTCATGGGAGCGCCTCGGCTGAGGTTGAGGGGCTGTGGATGGGGCGATCACGGGAGCAGGCAAGACACAAAAAAAGCCGCTCTCGGAGCGGCTTTTTCAAGGGAATTTTCAGGTTGCCTTTGAGGCCGCCCCGCGCCGGGTTGATCAGGCGCCGAGTTTTTCCTTGATACGTGCAGACTTTCCGCTGCGGCTACGCAGGTAGTACAGCTTGGCACGACGTACATCACCACGGCGTTTGACTTCGATCTTCGCGATCAGCGGGCTGTAGACCTGGAAGGTACGCTCAACGCCTTCGCCGTTCGACACCTTGCGAACGATGAAGCTCGAATTGAGGCCGCGGTTGCGCTTGGCAATCACCACGCCTTCAAAAGCCTGCACACGCTTGCGGGTACCTTCAACCACGTTCACGCTCACAATGACGGTGTCGCCAGGAGCGTAAGCGGGAATGGTTTTGTTCAGGCGGGAAATTTCTTCCTGCTCGAGGGTTTGAATCAGATTCATGATTTTTCCATCTAACTTCTTCGTTCATGCACGCGCTACGCTAAAGACCGCAAATCCATGGATTCATCCGCAGATGATTCAGATGGTTGCAGTGGCCGCCAGAGGATCGAAAAGCCTTTGATTATAGCAAATCAGGCATCTTTTTCAGGATTTTCGAACAAATCAGCCAGAAAAGCCTCGTCGCGTGCGGTCAAATGGCCGGCCACCCGCGCCTTTTGAACCAGTTCGGGACGCTGGCGCTGGGTCAGTGCCAGGCGCTCCTCACGTCGCCAGCGCTCGATCTGGGCATGGTTGCCAGACAACAGGATGGGCGGCACGGGCTGCCCGCGCCAGGATTCCGGCCGGGTGTAGTGCGGGCAATCCAGCAAGCCATCCAGCGCCGGATTGAAGCTGTCCAGCTGGTGGCTGCCTTCGTCGTTCAGCACGCCGGGCTGCAAACGTGCCACGGCGTCCAGCAGGGCCATGGCGGCGATCTCTCCGCCAGACAACACGAAATCGCCCAGGCTGATCTGGCGATCAATATGGGTTTCGATGAACCGCTGGTCCAGGCCCTCATAGCGGCCGCAAACCAGCACGGCACCGCTGCTGGCGGACCAGGCTTCGACGCCCGCATGGTTCAGCGCCTCGCCTACGGGGGAGAACAGCACGGTGGGCACATCTGCCACACCGGCAGCGGCACGCTCGGCACGTATTTGTTCGAGGCACAGCGTGAGGGGCTCGGCCAGCATCACCATGCCCGGGCCGCCACCAAACGGCCGGTCGTCCACGCGGCGATAGCTGCCCTCGGCAAAATCGCGCGGATTCCAGAGCCTGACCTCGACCAGGCCTGTCTCGTAGGCACGGCGGGTGACGCCACTGACCAGAAATGGCGTAAAAAGCTCGGGGAAAAGGGTGATGACGTCAAAGCGCATGGAAAGGCTATTTTGCGCGCACCGGTCGACTCAGGGCAATCCGCCCCCGGGGATCCGCACCGGCATCCGGCGTCAATAGTCGGGTTGCCAATCAACCGTGATGCATTTGCCCGCAATATCAACCGTGTCGACATAGGCAGAGACAAAGGGGATCATGCGTTCGGCGGTCGCAGCCGTGCCGTCTTCCTGCTGCACCGTGTATTCCACGCACAGCACCGAATGAGGACCGGTCGCCATCAGGTCGCGCACCTGCCCCAGGGCCACGCCTTCGCGGTTGACCACATTCAGGCCGATCAGGTCGACCCAGTAATATTCGTCTTTGGAGGCAGCCGGAAAACTGCTGCGCGGCAGAAAAATGCGGGCGCCCCGCAAGGCCTCTGCGGCATTACGGTCGTCCAGGCCGCTGATTTTGGCAACGACGGAGTCGGAGTGGGTTTTGGCCTCGTCCACGCTGAGCAAAACGGTTCCGGAGAACGCATTGAAGCCCGGGCGGAATTTGGCCTCCGGTGCCTGGAGAAACCAGGATTTGGCCGAGAAAAGGGCCTCCGGATCGGTGCTGTGCGGCAGGATTTTCACCCAGCCCTTGACACCCCAGGCATCCAGGATGCGCCCGACCTCAATGGCGTCGTCCGGAAGGTTTGACGGTGTCAAGCCTGCAGACGAAGAATTGTTAGCCCCCACGCTTGCCACTTCGTGTGCTGCGCGAGGCCTTGCAGGCCGCGGCTCGCGAGACGCTTCGCCTCTGTCGCCCGTCCAAACCTGCGCAGGCAGGCTTAGAGCCGTGGGCTCCAGCCCCTCGGGGGTAAATTTCCCTTGGGGCGGCCCGGCGGGAAATTGTCCTGTTCACCCCCAACACTTATCTTTTCAGAAAAATGCTGAAGATCAGGCAGCCTTGGCGGCGCCCTGCTTGACCAGACGCTCAACGGTAGGCGACGGCTGGGCGCCGACACCGAGCCAGTGGGTCAGACGGTCTTGCGCAATGCGCAAACCTTCTTCGCCGCCTTTGGCGATCGGATTGTAAAAACCGATGCGCTCGATAAAGCGGCCATCGCGGCGAACGCGTTTGTCAGCCACAACAATATTGAAAAAAGGACGGTGTTTGGAACCGCCGCGTGCAAGTCGAATGACGACCATGATTTATCCTTCGGGTGGTGGGATGTGACGGGTAATACACACCCCAAATATTCCTGCAGCGCTTGAGACACACGACATGGCCACCCGGCCAGCGAAATGCTGCAAAGCCTGACATTATAACCCGCCGGCCCACTTCCGCCGGTTTTACCGGAAAATGGATTCCTCCCGGCACCCGCCAAATCAATTTTTAGCCTGAATTACCGTACCCATGCCTCTCATCCGCCCCAGCCGCGACGAAGACCTTCCCGCCCTCACCGCCATTTACGGCCATCATGTGCTCCACAGCACGGGCACCTTTGAAACCGAGCCCCCCAGTGTGGCGGACATGACGGCCCGACGGGCCGATGTGCTGTCCAAGGGCCTGCCTTACCTGGTCGCCGAGGAAGACGGCAGGATCGCCGGTTTTGCCTATGGCAACTGGTTCAAGCCGCGGCCCGCCTACCGGTATTCGGTGGAAGACTCGATTTACCTGGCACCCGACCAGCACCGCAAGGGCCTGGGCCGCGCCCTGCTCACCGAACTGCTGGCACGCTGCGAGGCTGCGGGCATCCGCAAGATGATGGCCATCATTGGAGACTCGGCCAATGCCGGCTCCGTCGGCGTCCATCTCGCGCTGGGCTTCACGCAAGTTGGCATCGTTGAGTCCTGCGGCTGGAAATTCGGCGCCTGGCGCGACATCGTCATCATGCAAAAGACCCTGGGCGTGGGCGACACGCAACCGCCTGCCGAACTGCCCGCTCCATAATCCCCGCATGCACTCACTCACCTCAAAAAACAAAACGGCCGCCGCCTGGCTGGCCTTCATCGGCGGCCAGTTGGGACTGCATCGCCTGTACCTGTTTGGCCTGAGAGACCGCTGGTTGTGGGCACACCCCCTCGCCGCGGGCCTGGGCTGGTGGGGCGTTGAGCGCGTGCGCTTATATGGCCAGGACGATCAGCTCGCCTGGGTGCTGATTCCGCTGCTGGGCTTCACGCTGGCAGGCACCGCGCTGACCGCCATCTACTACGGCCTGATGCCGTTCGAAAAATGGAATGCGCGCCACAATCCGGAGGCACCCGAGGCCCCGGCCGGCCACACCAATTGGCTCACCATAGGTGCCGTGGTATTTGCCCTGCTGTTTGGCGCCGTTTCATTGATGTCCAGCATCGCGTTCAGCTTCCAGCGCTACTTCGAATACCAGGTGGAAGAGGCGAGAAAAATAAGCCAGTAGTTAATAGGGCCCCCACGCTTTTCACTGCGTGTAATGCGCTGCCCCCCGAGGGGGCGCTGCGCCTGCGGCCCGGCAAAGCCGGTTCCGCGGCCCCGGCTGGGGGCGACCAAGGTTTGCTCACTGAATTCCGTTCGTCCTGAGCCTGTCGAAGGAAGCCTCCCCGGGACTGAACTTGCTTGGGGCGGCCCGGCGTCGAAACGGGCCCCCACGCTTTTCACCGCGTGTACTGCGCTGCCCCCCCGAGGGGGCGCTGCGCCTGCGGCCCGGCAAAGCCGGTTCCGCGGCCCCGGCTGGGGGGACCAAGGTTTGCTCACTGAATTCCGTTCGTCCTGAGCCTGTCGAAGGATACGTCCCGGGCGGACTGAACTTGCCTGGGGCGGATCTGCGAGAAATTGTTTAAAAAATCTGCAGACTGACCCAGTAGCCAATGGCCGCCACAAAGGCGGAGGCGGGAATGGTGAATATCCAGGCCCAGACAATGTTGCCGGCGACACCCCATCGCACGGCGGAAGCCCGCTGGGTGGAGCCCACCCCGACGATGGCACCTGTGATGGTGTGCGTGGTTGAGACGGGAATACCGAGCCCGGTCGCCAGGAACAGCGTCAGCGCGCCGCCGGTTTCGGCACAAAAACCACCCACGGGCTTGAGCTTGGTGATTTTCTGACCCATGGTCTTCACGATGCGCCAGCCGCCAAACATGGTGCCCGCCGCAATGGCGAGGTAGCAGCTCACGATCGTCCAGCCGGGGGGTGCGGCGTCGCTCGCCGACGCGTAGCCGGTGGCAATCAGCAGCATCCAGATGATGCCTATGGTTTTCTGCGCGTCATTGCCGCCATGCCCCAGGCTGTAGGCCCCGGCGGACACCAGCTGCAGGCGGCGAAACCAGCCATCCACCTTCGACGGCGTTGCGCGCCGGCAGACCCAGGCGACCAGCACCATCATCAGGGAGCCGAGCAGAAACCCCAGCAATGGCGACACGAAAATAAACAGCACCGTTTTCAGGATGCCCGCCGAAATCAGGGAGCCGGCACCTGCCTTGGCAATCACTGCGCCCACAATGCCGCCTATCAGGGCATGCGACGAGCTGCTCGGGATGCCGTAATACCAGGTCACGAAGTTCCAGGTGATGGCACCGGTCAGCGCGCCAAACACCACGTGTGTGTCAACGGCACCGGGCTGCACAATGCCCTTGCCCACGGTGGCGGCCACACTGAGGTGGAAGACGAAAATGGCGATCAGGTTAAATGCGGCCGCAAAGACGACGGCCTGACCCGGCTTGAGCACACCGGTGGACACCACCGTCGCGATTGAATTGGCTGCATCGTGGAAGCCATTCATGAAGTCAAAGGCGATGGCCAGGAACACCAGCAGCACTACGACCCACAGGGCGGTCTGTACAGTTTGCATAGCGGACCGAATCAGGAATTTTCGAGGACGATGCCCTCGATGAGGTTGGCCACATCCTCGCACTTGTCGGTGATGGTTTCGAGCAACTCGTAAATGGCTTTGAGCTTGATGACTTCGCGCACATCGGGCTCTTCACGGAACAGCTTGCTCATGGCCGAGCGCATCACGCGATCGGCATCGGACTCCAGCTTGTCAATCTCCTCGCAGGTCTTGAGCGCCGCCTCGGCGGTGGCCGCGTCATTGAGCTTGCCGATCAGGGCCACAGCGTCCTTGAGCCGCTCGCAGCACTTCACGCTCAGGTCGGTGAGGCGCACGATCTCTTCGGTCATGTGGCGCACGTCATACAGCGCCATGGTTTCAGCCGAGTCCTGGATCAGGTCGGCCACGTCGTCCATGGTATTGATCAGGGAATGGATCTGTTCCCGGTCGATCGGCGTGATGAAGGTCTTGTGCAGCATCCGGTTGACCTCCTGGGTAATCCGGTCGGCCGCGCGTTCTGCGTTGTCAACCGCCAGGTTGTAGGACTCCCGCTTCTGCACGTCGCTGTAGTTGGCCACCAGGTCCGAAAAAGCATGGGCCGCCTCGACAATGCGGCTGGCATGCTGGTTGAACATCTCGAAAAAATTGCCTTCGCGCGGCAGCAATTTGCCAAACAGCATATCGAATCCTCAGGGAATATGTCAGAACTATGACGTTTTTGTAACTGCCCGGAAGTTTAACCGGGGTGGACGGGCCCCCACGGTCGCGCACTGCGTGTCGCTCCCTGCCCCCCGAGGGGGCCGCTGCGCCTGCGGTCTGGCAAAGCCAGTCCCGCGGCCCCTGCTTGGCTACAGAGAGCCCCCACGGTCGCGCACTGCGTGTCGCTCCCTGCCCCCCGAGGGGGCCGCTGCGCCTGCGGTCTGGCAAAGCCAGTCCCGCGGCCCCTGCTTGGTTGAAGAGCCTTTCAGGCGGATCGGAAGATGAAGTACACCGCCCCCATCATGCACAGCGCCGCCCACAGGTAATCCAGCTTGAGGGGTTCGTTCAGATAAAACACGGCAAAAGGAACAAACACGCCCAGGGTGATCACCTCCTGCATGATCTTGAGCTGCCCGACGCTGAACTGGGTAAAGCCAATCCGGTTGCCTGGCACCTGCAGCAGGTACTCGAACAAGGCTATGCCCCAGCTGAGCAGCGCAGCGATATACCAGGGCGAGGTCGCCAGGTTTTTCAGATGCCCGTACCAGGCAAAGGTCATGAACACATTGGACAGCAGCAACAATCCAATGGCCTGGGCCGACACAGGAAACGACTGCAGGAATTGCATCAGATCACACTCCTATTCTTCACTCTTCATTCTTCATTCTTCATACGGGATGCCCGACCAGCAGCAGCACCAGGGTCAGGGTCAGCAGCGCCAGCACGGTGGAAACCGCCACGCTGGCCGTGGTCAGTTCTTCGGCGACCTTGTAGCGCTGCGAAAACAAAAACACATTGGCGCCAATCGGCAAGGCGGCCGCCACCACCATCACGGCCATGGGCACGCCGCCTACACCCAGCAGATGGCACAGGGCAAACACCAGCAAGGGATGCAACAGGTTCTTCACCCCGGCCAGTATCAGCGCCTGGCGCCAGTGCGGCCCCACGGGCGTGTAGGCCAGCGTCACGCCCACCAGCACCAGCGCGAGCGGTCCGAAGGCATTGGCCAGCAACTCCAGCGGCTTGTCGATCACGGCGGGAATCGCCAGCCCGGTTTGCGCAAACAGCAGGCCCGCGATGATGGGCAGCGGCACCGGGTGCAGCAACGCGTTTTTCACGGCCCTCAGCACCGTGGCCACCGGGTGGCGCGGTGCCGATGTGACTTCGTCCGAAGTGCCCCGCTTTTGCTCGTAGGCCACTGCCAGCTCAAGCACCACCGTGGCACTGGTGAGCAACACAAGCGAATGCACGGAAACCAGCGTGAGCAGCGTGACCAGGCCTGCGGGCCCGTACATCAGGCCGACCAGCGCAATGCCGATCATGACCGTGTTGGAAAACGTGTTGGCCAGCGCCAGCACGGCGGCGCGGCGGTTGAAGCCCTGCACCAGCAGCGTGCCGCTGAACAGGATGATGACGGCCAGGAAGTACGCGGCAACCGGCTTGAAGTCAAGTTGCTCGACGCGCACACGGCTCATGGTGCGAAACAGCAGCGCCGGCGTGAGCAGCAGAAACACCAGGTTGGAAAGATCTTTGATGGCCACAGGCCTTATCCAGCCTGCACGACCCACTATAAAACCTGCAGCAATCAACAAGACAACCGGGAACAGGGACACAAAAACGGGCTGATTCATGGCGCAATCTTAGCGGGCGCCTCGTCGGCTTGCGCCCGTCGCCCGCTCCCGCGGTCATGGGTCTGCCGGCCGCCGCGCAGGCCGCCCAGACCCAAAGATCACTTGATCGGGGTCGCGTCCGTGATCCGGTAATACAGGCCGTAGGCGTCGTCGTTGAGCACGAGGAAGCGGCCCTCCACCACGACAGGCTCCATGCTGTATTTCACCGGCGTTTTGGTCTTGACTTCAACCATGCTTTCGGGGCCGCCCGGCGTGCAGAAGGCGCAGGTGAGCGGCACGGACGACAGCAGGAAATGGCGCTGCTTTTCGCCTGGGTCCAGCGGCATCATGAAGCCCTGAATACGCTGGGTCTTCTGGTTCAGGGCCAGCTGGTCCATGCTGAAGACCGGCAGAATGCGGTTTTTTTCGGTCTTCGTTTTAACCGCCGTCAACACCGACCAGGGCACCACGTCGTCTCTGGCCGAGAGATTCGGGAAAGGGCTGTTGGCGCCATGCACCCCCGGCCCCCGACCTGCCGGAAGTTCAAAACCGGGCGCAGCAGGCGCTGTGGATTTCGCAGTACCCGAAGCCAGCGGCGATGACAGCGTCTGCGCCGGCAAACCGGTTGCGGCCAGAAGCAGTGCGGAACCCAGCGAATACGCGCACGCCAGGCGAAGCGCCAAACGCCCTGTCGACGAGCCAGTCGAAGGTTCAATGTAAAGACGATTTTTCACGCGGTGCTCCAGAAGTTGTAGCGCGGTGCCAAGCCGGATTATTCACCTGCCTCAGTGAACGTGTTTCATGCCGCAGTATTTCCCTACCGCCAGCCCTTTGCAAGCTGCCTGCAGTTCCTTCTCGCACACGTCCTCTTTTTTGCCGGATTCCAGGCACCTGGCCGCGGCTTCATGAGCGGCGGCCATCGCGCGGTGTCGCTGGACGTCTTCTTTGGTTTCCTTGTCGCTGTGCTGCGCATAAGCCACTGAAGTGACTGACAGCATGGCACCCAACGCAACAGCGGCAAAGCTGGACAACGGCTTTTGAAGAACGTTTTGAAGGAAAGCAAAGTTTTTCATGAGAAGTTTCACCTTGGTTGAAGAAGTTCAAACACACTGACCCGGTAGGCCTCCCAGGCGGGCAGCAGCGCGGACACCAGTGCCACACCCAGCGCCAGTACCGGCACACTGACCAGCTCGACCGGCCACGACAGCGCACCGATCAGCACCGATTTTTCCAGCTGCAGCGTCCAGCCGATCAGCGCCGTCAGCCCCTGCCCAGCCAGCACGCCCAGCAGCGTGGCGAGCATGGCCAGCCACAAAGCCTCACACAGCAGCAGGCCAGCCACCTTGCGCGGCGGCGCGCCCAGCATGCGCAGCAGGGCCAGGTCGGCACGGCGCTCGCGCACGGCACCCCACAAGGCAATGAACACGCTCAAGGCCGCGGTAAGCAGCAGCACGCCGGCCAGGGCGCGCAGCACATCGGTGCCCACACCGACCATGTTGAGCAAACGCGTGATTTCGAGCGCCGGGGCCGCCGCCTGCATGTCGGTGCTGCTGTTGATGTAGCGCGGAAAAGTCACCGCCGCCAGCGGCGTCCTGTACTGGATCAGGGCCAGCGTGACCTCGCGCTCCTCTTCGAGAATTTTCTGGTCTTCTTCATCGAGCGCGGTGTCGGTCTCGTGCACCTTCCACACCGACTCGGTCGCGGTCAGCACCAGGCGGTCCAGCACGGTACCGCCGGGCGCCAGCACCCCGGCCACGGTGTAGGGGGTTTGTCCGTGCACATCACCGCCGCCACCAAGGCCATGGCTTCCGGCAAAGGTGTCACCTACGTGCAGGCCCGTTTGCCGGGCGACCTGCGCGCCAATCACCGCCTGCATGGGCCGGGACCACAGCACCCCCTGCGCCAGCCGGGCGTCGTAATGCGAGATATAGGCAGGCGTGGTGCCCACGATCCGAAAGCCGCGAAAGCTGTCGCCCAGGCTGATGGGAATGATCTTGGCGACCTGCGGATGGCTCTCCAGCGCCTTGACAGCTGCCAGCGGCACATTGCCCGTCGGCACATCCAGGTGAAACACACCCGACAGAATCAGCTGCATGGGGCTGCCCTTGGCGCCCACCACCACATCAATGCCGGCAAGGTCGCGCTCGAAGGCCCGGCTGATCTGGTGGCTGACCAGCAGCAGGAAGGTGACGGAGGCCAGCCCCAGGCTCAAGAGCAGCAGGTTCAGTGTGGCGGCCAGCGGCCTGGACCACAGGTAACGCCAGGCAAATGCTATTGTTTTCATGGCCTGCCGCCCCCGGTTGCCAGGGACTGCAGGCCTTGTTCATCCTTGAAAAAAGTGCCCACCCGGCCATCGTGCGTGGCAATCACCAGCGTGGCACCCTGCTGCTGCGCCGTGCTCCGCAACAGGGCCAGCGATGCGCCGGCAGCCTCATCGTCCAGGCTCGCGGTGGGTTCGTCGGCCAGAATCACCGACGGTTTGAGCAGCACCGCCCGGGCCAACGCCACCCGCTGGGCCTGCCCGCCCGAAAGCTGCGCCGGCCTGCGGTCGGCCAGCGCCTGCACATCCAGCGCGGCCAGCGCTTCGGCGATGCGGCCCTCCTGAAGCGGCTGGCCGGCCGCCCATTGCGCCAGGGCCAGGTTGCCGTGGACGGTCAGCGCTGCGCTCAAGTGAAGGCGTTGCGGCAGGAAACCGATGGTCTGCGCGCGCCACGCATCACCGGCAGCCTTCCCAAGCGCCCGGATGGATTGCCCCGCCACGGTCATGTGGCCCTCGCCGGGGCTCAGCAAACCCGCCGCCAGCGCCAGCCAGGTCGACTTGCCTGAACCCGACGCGCCGCGGAGCAGCAGCACGCCACCCTGGGCCACGTCCACATCGTCAAACCGTAATTCCGGACCGCCGGGATAGCGGTAGGCGAGTTGGCGGGTACTGATCACGCGGGCATGCCCCGCGACTCAGCGGTAGCGGTGTGGGTAGTGGCCGCACAGTCGGCACACACGCCCCGCACGGCAAAGTCCATGCGCATGCCCTGGTAGCCCAAAGCCTGTAACGCCTCCAATGCGGTTTGCGCGGCGCGCTCAAGGTCCCTGGCACTGGCTTGCAGCACACCCGAAAACGCGCTCGACAAAGAGCTGTCGCGGTGGCAGCTCTGGCATTCAAAATGGGGGATGGCATGCACGCTGGCGGGCATGGCCTGGTAGCGGCGCACCCGGTTCACATCCACCCGGCACAGCAACAGGCCTACCTGCGTGAGCCGGTCAATCAGGCGGTACAGGGTAACGCGGTCCAGTGCTCCGCCCTGAACCGGCTTGCCCTCCCCGTCCCGTTCCCCCGATGGCGCCAGCACCGCTTGCAGCTGACCATGGGTGTAGCTGGTATCGGGATGCGCCAGCAACCAGCCCAGCACCAGGCGCGCACCGCTGGTGCGGCGCAGGCCATGGGCGGACAGCAATGCGTCGATGGGGTCGATGGGGTCCACCGTGCGGACACGGTCAGGAAGCGCGGAGGCCATGGTTCGGTAGGTTTTTTCGGTTTTGCTTTTTGCGCAATAACGCAATCGAGTTGCATTATTACCGGGTTTGCAAGCCTTCCAGCCATTCGCCCGCTCTTTTGTTCCTTGTTTTTTTGCCATTCGCAGTGGCACGCCGACCTGCCGGCCGCTGCGGGCGCCACTTCGCGGGAATGAATGAGCGAACAGCCCAGGGGCGCGCGATTAGCGAAATGGCCCCATCCGGCTGTACGGGCAGGCGCTCTCGCCGGCACAGTCTCACTTCACGGCTTCACCGCCGCCGCAAGTACAGCCGGCATGGGCACCTCGAAATGGTCACCGCGTTTGAACGCGGCAAGGGTCTGTCTGAGCACCGCCCGGATAGCCTCTCTGGCGCCCGGGCTTTGTGCGCGCAGCATTGCAGAGGCACGCACCGTGCCTTCAGACATGACCTCGAAAAGAATGTCGGGAGTGGCCATGCGCCATACCTGCGGCACCTGCCGAAACGATGGCGACACAAAGCCCGCGCCGCGCAATGCCTCGGTGCATGGCGCGGACTCGCTGAACAGAAAGAAGTTCGGGCCGACCGGAAGACCGACGTCCATCGAGCCATGGGCGCGAACAGCGCCGTACACGGCCCCCAGCCCCACCGCGTGCTCAGGCGTGTCCCAGACGGTGAATGCCACCCGGCCGCCATGCTTCAATACCCGGAATGCCTCGCGCAGCGCGAGGTCAGGATCCGGAAGGTGACACATGCCGAAGGCGATGACGACAGCGTCGAAGCTGTCAGGCTCGAACGGAAGGGCTTGCGCATCGGCCTGCTCGAACCGTAGCCCGGGATATCGCTCACGGGCCATGCGAACCTGCGCTGCCGAAAAGTCGATGCCCACCGGCTCAGCCCCGCGCCGGGCCGCAGCACCGGCCACGTAGCCCGCGCCGGTCGCCACATCCAGCACACGCGATCCCTTGCCGACGCCAGCGGCGTCCAGCAGGTCATCAACGGATTGGGTGGTGATGCCGGACATGTGCTCGTGATACCCGGCAACAACGCCGGGATCCTCCCACCCCGCCCGCTCGAATTCCTGGAATGATTGACTAGCGTTAGCCATTGAACCCTCCGTGGTCAAGTCTGCGACATGGTGATCGGAGCGACGAATTCCAATTCCGCATCCACCACCCCGCCGCAAAATCATAGGCCCGAAGCGGGTCAACGTCCATCGACCTCCTGGGATCCGGTCCACAAATCTAATCAATGAACCTCATCCATGAATCTCATCCAGGTACCCAGCAGGACGAACAGCCTGGCCAGCGTGAGTGCCCGGACTGTCATGCAAACCGCTGTATAAACAATCCCATGAATGACATGATCACAGGCGGCCCATCGCCTTCAAGCCGCCACCGCCCCAGCCACCTGCGGACGCTGACCTACCGCGGCTTGGCGCCCGGTCCGCGCCTGCTGGTGCTGGGCGCCGTCCACGGCAATGAAGTCTGCGGCACGCGGGCCATCGCGCAGTTGCTGGAAGAAATCGACAACGGCGCCCTCGCCATCGAACGCGGCAGCGTAACCTTTGTACCCGTTACCAACCCCCTCGCCTACCAGCTCAGGCAACGCACCGGTGACCGCAACCTCAACCGCAACATGGCGCCAAGCGCGATTCCGCAGGATTTCGAGGACCGGATTGCCAACGTGCTGTGCCCGCTGCTCGAATCGCACGACGCGCTGCTGGACCTGCACTCGTTTCACACCGGGGGCGCGCCCTTTGCGATGATTGGCCCGCAAAACAACAGCGGCACGCTCGAGCCGTTCAGCAGGGCCGAGGAAGAAATGCAGCTGGCCCTGCACACCGGAGCGCCGCGCATTGTGGAGGGCTGGCTGGAGACCTATGCGCGCGGCGTGCAGCGGCGCGCCGCGGCTCCGGTCGCGATCGGTAATGCCCGCACCCAAACGCTGGTAACCGACCCCAACTACGGCGTCGGCACCACCGAATACATGCGTTCACGCGGCGGCTATGCGGTGACGCTGGAGTGCGGCCAGCACGACGACCCGCAGGCGGTTGCGGTCGCCCGGCACGCCATGTTGCAAACGCTGGCCCTGCTCGGAATGGCGTCCCTGCCGCTGGCGCCGGTACCCCTGGACACGGAAATCCTGCGTCTGGTCGACGTCACCGACCGCGAGCATGCCGACGACCGGTTCAGCCGCGACTGGCACAGCTTCGATGCGGTGCGGGCCGGCGAGGTGATTGGCGTACGCCACCACGGCGCGGCGGTGACGGCGCCGGCAGACGGGTTTGTGGTGTTCCCCAATCCGCGCGGCGATGTGGGCCAGGAGTGGTTTTATTTCGCGCAGCGCCGGGTTTAGGGATTCCAGGTTTTTGTTTTTTGGCGCCCGGCCCATGCAGCCCGTGAGCTGACACCTGATGCCCCCCTTCTTACTCCTTCCCCCGCTGGGGGAAGGCGGGGATGGGGGCTCACTGCGCATGGGCACCCCGCACCGGTCAATCAAGCCGCTGGCCCCCATCCCAACCTTCCCCCAGCGGGGGAAGGAGCCACATCACCAAGCGATGCGCTTGACCCCTCAGCCTGACCTCAGTCCTTCACCCGCGAGGCAAAGGTCTTGCGGAATTTCTCCACCTTCGGGCCCACCACAAAGGCGCAATAGCCCTGGTTGGGATTGTTCTCGAAATAGTCCTGGTGGTAGGCCTCGGCCGGCCAGTAGTTGGCCAGCGGCAGCACTTCCGTCACGATGGGATTGCCAAACAGCTTGTCCTGGCTGGCCTGGCGAATGAAGTCGTCGGCCACCTGTTTTTGCTCGGGCGTTGAGTAATAGATGCCGCTGCGGTACTGGGTTCCCGCATCGTTGCCCTGCCGGTTCAGGCTGGTCGGGTCGTGGATCACAAAGAAGATCTCGAGGATTTCGCGCAGCGAGATTTCCTCGGGGTCGTAGGTCAGCTTGACGACCTCGTTGCAGCCGGTGCGACCGGTGCACACGTCCTCGTAACTGGGCCTGGCCGCCTGGCCGTTGCTGTAGCCCGATTCGACGTCGGTGACGCCTCGTACCTTGACATACACCGCCTCGGTGCACCAGAAGCAGCCACCGCCTAGCGTGATGGTTTGGGGGGATGAGGGCATGAAAAACTCCGCTTGAAACCGTTGGTCTTGGTTGGTCGTAAAGAGAGCGATGATCTTACGCCGCAGGCCGTAAGAAGGTTGCGCGCGGCCCGCTTTCCCTTCCCGGGCAGCGGCTCAATCCCTACGGCGCGGACCTTTGGTCTGGTGCATGGGGCCGACGGCGCGGCGCATCAACCGCAGCAGGACCAGCGTCACCACCGCGCCCGCGACGGCCAGGCCGAGCGAGCCCATGCTGAACGTCTTGTCATTGGTAGCGCCATGGCTGAGCAGGGAGGCCACGAAGTCACCGCCAATGTAGGCGCCGAACACGCCGACACCCAGGTTCTCGAGGATGATGATTTTTTCGCGGGTGTTCGCGAGCACGCAGGCCAGCCCGCCAAGGAGCACACCCACCACACACCAGATATACGGGTTGATGCCGTTCTCCTTGAAGTCTATGAACTGCTCCATGGTGACAGCTTTAGGTCCTGCGCGCGGGACATACTTTTGCAAGGGCCTTTGGGCGGGCCACCTGCCTGCAAAGCCTTTCAGGCCTTTCAGGGGGAGATCAGACGGGCGGCGCGATGGCGCGCACCGCTTTCACAAAGGCCGCCAGCGACTGGTGGTCGCGCGCGGTCTTCCAGAGGCAATGCGTGTCGTAAGGCGTGGTGGCGGCATCCAGCGGGACAAAGGCGGCGCCGGCCATGGCCGATTGCCGCAGCGCCGCCGGCACCAGCGCCACGCCCATGCCTTGCGACACCAGCGACACCACGCTCAGCCAGTGCCGCAGTTCGTAGCGGAATTCCGGGTAAAAGCCGGCTTCGGTGCAGATGGCCAGGATGCGTTCATGGTAGTCGGGCGACACCGCACGCGACACCACGGCAAACGCCTCGCCGTGCAACTGCTTGAGTGACAGCGAGCGCTTGCGCGCCAGCGCATGGCCCGCCGGCAGGCAACACACAAACGCCTGACTGGACACGAGGATCTGCGACAGCTCGGGCGGCACGCGCGTGGTGTGCACAAAGCCGAGGTCCAGCCGGTCATGCGCCAGTTCAATGAGCTGCTCGCTGGAGCTGAGCTCCTTCAGCGTCAGCCGCAGCAAAGGATGCTCTGCCTGGAAGCGCTCGAGGATTTTCGGCAAGCCGCTGTAAAGCATGGTGCCGGAAAACCCGATGGCCAGGCTGCCGGCCATGCCTTGCCCCACGTCGCGTGCGTGGCTGGCCGCCTGCGCGGCCTGGTCAATCAGCGCGCGCGCCGCCGGCACAAAGGCCAGCCCCGCGGCCGTCAGCTGCACCGCCTTGCTGTTGCGGGTGAACAGCTTCGCGCCGACAGAGGCCTCCAGCTGCTGGATGTTCAGCGACAACGGCGGCTGCGAAATCGACAGGCGCCGCGCGGCCCGGCCGAAGTGCAGTTCTTCGGCGAGGACCAGAAAATAGCGGAGGTGGCGGAATTCCATGAATATGAAAAATATATCGTTGAATCGTTATTTGATATTAGACAACTATTCATGCTTGTCAAACAATGATGGCTTACAGAGTGCCGGAAGGCGGTCCGCAGACGCCCCAAGCCCTACACTTTGGAAAAGCCCCCACGCACCGCAGCGCATCTCAGACGCACCTCAAACGCATCCACAAGGAGACTCACCATGAAAACCAAATTCAACTGGGAAGACCCCCTGTTCCTGATGGAGCAGCTCAGCGACGACGAGCGCGCCATCGTGCATGCCGCGCACGAGTTCTGCCAGGAAAAACTGCAGCCCCGTGTGCTGATGGCCGCGCGCCACGAAAAGTTCGACCGCGAGATCATGAATGAAGCGGGCGCCATGGGTTTCCTGGGTTCGACCATTGAAGGCTACGGCTGCGCCGGCCTCAATTACGTCAGTTACGGCCTGGTGGCGCGTGAAGTGGAGCGCGTGGACAGTGGTTACCGCAGCGCCATCAGCGTGCAAAGCTCGCTCGTCATGCACCCGATCAATGCCTACGGCAGCGAGGCGCAGCGCCAGAAATATCTGCCCAAGCTGGCCACCGGCGAATGGGTCGGCTGCTTCGGCCTGACGGAGCCCAACCACGGCTCGGACCCGGCCAGCATGCTGACGCGCGCCAAACCCGTCGACGGCGGTTTCATTGTCAAGGGCGCCAAGATGTGGATCACCAACAGCCCGATCGCGGACGTGTTTGTGGTCTGGGCCAAGCTGGAAGACCCCGACGGCAAGGTCGGCGGCCAGGAAAGCATTCGCGGTTTTGTGCTGGAAAAAGGCATGAAAGGCCTTTCCGCACCCAAGATCGAGGGCAAGATGAGCCTGCGCGCCTCCATCACCGGTGAAATCGTAATGGACGACGTGTTTGTGCCCGAAGCGAATCTGCTGCCCAACGTGAGCGGCCTGAAAGGCCCGTTCGGCTGCCTGAACAAGGCACGCTACGGCATCGCTTGGGGCGCTTTAGGTGCGGCCGAAGACTGCTGGTTCCGCGCCCGCCAGTACACCATGGACCGCCAGCAGTTCGGCCGCCCGCTGGCGCAAAACCAGCTCATTCAAAAGAAGCTGGCCGACATGCAGACCGAGATCGCGCTGGGACTGCAAGCCTGCCTGCGCGTAGGCCGCCTGATGGACGAGGACAAGGCCATGCCTGAAATGATTTCGCTGATCAAGCGCAACTCCTGCGGCAAGTCGCTTGACATCGCCCGCATGGCGCGCGACATGCACGGCGGCAACGGCATCCATGACGAATACCATGTGATCCGCCACATGATCAACCTGGAAACCGTCAACACCTACGAAGGCACGCACGATGTGCATGCGCTGATCCTCGGGCGCGCGCAAACCGGCCTGCAGGCTTTCTACTGAGCTTGCTGAGTTTTTACTGAGCTTTCAGATGCGGCCGCCCCGGCGCGCGGGGTACCATCAGTTTCTTTTTGTATAGCAATTGATGGAATTCGGCACCCTCAGACCGCTGCTGGCCAGCCTGGCTTTGCCACCCGTGGCGCCCTTGCTGCTCGCCTTGCTCGGTTTGCTGCTGGCTTTCCGGGGGCGGCGCGGCGGCCTCTCGCTGGCGCTGCTCTCTCTGATTTTGCTGGGACTGCTCAGTTGCCATGGCACGTCGGTCTGGCTGGCGCGCACCATCCTGCCGCAGTTCGCCCCGCTCTCCGTGGCCGCGCTGAAAACCGGCAAGGTGCAGGCTGTGGTCGTGCTGGGCGGCGGGGCGCTGCCGCAGGCGCCTGAATACGGCGAGGCCCAACCCAATGAACAAACGGCGGCTCGCCTGCGCTACGGCGTCTGGCTGGCACGCCAGTCCGGCCTGCCCCTCGGGTTTAGCGGAGGCATGGGCTGGGCAGCCAGTGAGACGCAGCAGGCCTCTGAAGCCGAGGCGGCAAGGCGCGCGGCCTTGCAGGACTACCGCCTCGCGCTGCGCTGGAACGAAGCCGAAGCACGTGATACGGCCGGCAATGCCCGCCTGATGGCGCCTCTGCTCCGGCGTGACGGCGTGCAGCGCATTGCACTGGTCACCCACGCCTGGCACATGCCGCGCTCCGTCGCCGCATTTGAGGCCGCGGGCCTGCAGGTCACGCCAGCGCCCATGGGCTACGTGGTTCCGCTGGAACGCGACATCCTGGAATGGATACCTTCTGCGCAGGGGCTGCTGGCTTCGCGCCAGGTATTGCGCGAGTGGCTGGCGCTCGCGCTGGCACGCCTCTGAAACGGCGTTGACGGCCGAGACGTGGCGATGGCCTCCGGTTGACCCCGACCGACCCGGTTGACCCGGTTGACCCGGTTGACGGTCAGATGGCAAGGGGCTATATTACTAACCAGTCAGTCAGTAATCATGTCGCTTTCCAAACTCTTCTGCCCAACAGCCCCCGGGGTCGCCGTCAAGCGCGAACGCCGCAAGGAAGCACGTCCCGGCGAACTGCTGGACGCCGCGCTGGATCTTTTCGTCGAAAAAGGCTTTGCCGCCACCCGCGCTGAAGAAGTGGCGGCGCGTGCCGGCGTCTCCAAGGGCACCCTCTTCCTTTACTTTCAAAGCAAGGAAGAATTGCTCAAGGCAGTGGTCCGCGAAAACATTTCGGGCCGCTTCAAGGAGTGGAACGAGGAACTAGAGAACTTCGAAGGCACCAGTGCCGACATGCTGGCCTATTGCATGAATGTCTGGTGGGACCGCGTCGGTGCCACCAAAGCCTCCGGCATTACCAAGCTGATGATGAGCGAAGCAAAGAACTTCCCGGAGATCGCCGCTTTTTACCAGCAGGAAGTGATCCAGCCGGGGCAAAGCCTGATCCGCCGCATTTTGCAACGGGGCATACAGCGCGGCGAGTTCCGCGACATGGACCTCGACTACGGCATCTACACCGTGATCGCACCGATGATTTTCCTGATGCTGTCAAAACACTCCCAGGGCGTGTGCATTCGGGACGACATTGATATGGACCCCAAAAAATACGTCACCATGCAGGTCAACACCATTCTTTACGGCATGTGCGTTCGTCCGGGTGAGTCGGATCGGGCCCCGGAACCAGCCTGATGATGAAACGCTGGGTTAAATGGGCTGTGGCCCTCGTCATCGCCCTGCTTGTCGTGGGCGGCGTGCTGCGTGCCCTGTCGGCGCGCAAGGCCCAGCAACAGGCATTGGCCGCCGCCAGCGTGGCCAAAGACCAGGGCCTGGTCGAACTCGCGGCCACCGACGTGGTCAAGGCCGAGCCGCGCGAGGTGCTGCAGGGCCTGGCGGTCTCGGGCGCGCTCAAGGCTGTCAACTCCGCCGTGATCAAGGCCCGCGTGGCCGGGGAACTGCAGGGCCTGACGGTGCGCGAAGGCGACTTCGTCAAGGCCGGCCAGGTGATTGCGCGCATCGATGCCGGCGAATACCAGTCGCGCGTGCGGCAGGCGCGGGAGCAGGCCGAATCGGCCCGGGCGCAAGTCGAGGTGGTGCAGCGCCAGTACGACAACAACAAGGCGCTGGTCGACCAGGGCTTTATTTCCAGGACCGCGCTGGACACCTCGCTGGCCAACCTCAATGCCGCGAAAGCCACCTATCGGGCGGCGCTGGCAGCCACCGACGTTGCGGCCAAGTCGGTGGACGACACGGTGCTCAGGTCGCCTATCTCGGGCCAGGTGTCGCAACGCCTGGCGCAGCCAGGTGAACGGGTAGGCATCGACGCGAAGATTGTGGAAGTGGTCGACCTGAGCCGGCTCGAACTCGAGGCCACCCTGAGCGCCACCGATTCCCTGGACGTGCGCGTCGGCCAGAGTGCCGAGCTGCAAATCGAAGGCAGCAGGCGGCCCATCAGCGCCCGCGTCGTACGCATCAACCCCAGCGCGCAACCGGGCAGCCGCAGCGTGCTGGCCTACCTGACTATCGACAACATCGACAACATGGACACATCAGCCGGCAGCGGCGAAGGCCGTGCCTTGCCCCTGCGCCAGGGCCTGTTCGCGCAGGGCACGCTGGGCACGGTGCGGGCATCGCTGCTGTCGGTTCCGGTCAGCGCGGTGCGCACCGACAAGCCGGCCCCCTATGTGCAGACGATTGAAAACGGCCAGGTGGTGCACCGGGCGGTGGAGACTGGCGCGCGCGGAACGTCCGGCCCTGAAGAGGTCGTGGCCATCAGGGGACTGGCCGAAAACACGCTGGTGATCCGGGGCGAAATTCCGGCCTTGCGTGAAGGTACCCGCGTCCGGTTCACCCGGATGCCAGGCACACCGGACGGCACCGCGGGGAATTCCACCGGCGCTGCACCGGCCCTTGCGCCAGCACCCGCCAAACCGGCCCCCTGAGCGGCACAAGCCATGTGGTTCACGCAGGTCAGCCTCAGGAATCCCGTGTTTGCCACCATGGTCATGCTGGCCATCGTCGTGCTGGGACTGTTCTCTTATCAGCGCATGCAGGTGGACCAGTTCCCCAACATCGACTTTCCGGTGGTGGTCGTCACGGCAGACTACCCCGGCGCTTCGCCCGAGATCGTGGAAAGCGAAGTCACCAAGAAAATTGAAGAAGGCGTCAACTCGATCGCCGGCATCAATACCCTGACCTCGCGCAGCTTCGAGGGGCAGGCCACCGTCATCATCGAATTCCAGCTGTACGTGGACGGGCGCAAGGCGGCCGAAGATGTGCGCGAAAAAATAGCGGCGATCCGGCCCAGCTTTCGCGATGAGGTGAAGGAGCCGCGCGTACTGCGCTTTGACCCGGCCAGCCGCGCGATCTGGTCGATCGCCGTGTTACCGGCCGCACCCAAACCAGCCGGGGAAAGCGGCAGCGCAACGCCGAAGGCACGCGAAGCAACAGGCGCAGGGGCCGGCATGAATGCGGTGGACCTGACCAACTGGGCCGACCAGGTGCTGAAAAAGCGCCTTGAAAACGTGCGCGGTGCAGGCTCGGTCACGCTGGTGGGCGGCACCAAGCGTGAAATCAACATCTACCTGAACCCACAGGCCATGGAGTCGCTGGGCATCACCGCCGACCAGGTGGTCAACGCGGTGCGCAGCGAAAACCAGGATTTGCCGGTCGGCGCCATCCGATCGCTCGCGCAGGAGCGCGTGGTCAAGATCGACGCCCGCATGAAGCGGCCCGAGGACTTCGGCAAGATCATCGTGGCACGAAAGAGCATGGCTGCGGGCGGCGGCGCACCTGTCACGGTCGACCAGGTCGCGCGCATTGCCGACGGCGCGCAGGAACTCGACAGCCTGGCGCTCTACAACGGCCAGCGCACCCTGCTGCTGACAGTGCAAAAAGCCCAGGATGAAAACACGATTGCCGTGGTCGACGGGCTGAACAAGGCCATCCGGGACATGCAGCCGCTGCTGCCGCCGGGCGCCCGGCTGGAGCTGATCACCGACGGCTCGCGGCCGATTCGCGTCGCGGTGGAGAACGTGCGCCGTACGCTGACTGAAGGCGCCCTGCTCACGGTGCTGATCGTGTTCCTGTTTCTCAACTCCTGGCGCTCCACGGTGATCACGGGGCTGACGCTGCCGATTTCCATCATCGGCACCTTCCTCTTCATGAACATGTTCGGCTTTACCATCAACATGATCACGCTGATGGCGCTGTCGCTCTGCGTAGGCCTGCTGATCGACGACGCGATCGTGGTGCGCGAAAACATTGTGCGGCACGTGCAGATGGGCAAGGCGCCCTACCACGCCGCGATGGATGGCACGCAGGAGATTGGCCTGGCCGTGCTCGCCACCACGTTTTCCATCGTGGCGGTGTTCCTGCCCATCGGCTTCATGGGCGGCATCATCGGCAAGTTTTTCCACGAGTTCGGCGTGACCATCGTCGCGGCCGTGCTGATCTCGATGTTCGTCAGCTTCACGCTGGACCCGATGCTCTCCAGCATCTGGCATGACCCGTCCATCGAGGCGCATGGCCGGCACCGCGCGCCGGTCACGTGGTATGACAAAACCATTGGCCGCGTCACCGGCTGGTTCGACCATGCCACCGACTCGCTGGGCAACAGCTACCAGGCCATCCTGCGCTGGTCGCTGCTGCACAAGCTGGCTACGCTGGCGCTGGCCGTGGTGATTTTCATTGTCAGCCTGGTCATGGTGCCGCTGCTGGGCACGGAGTTTGTGCCCAAGGCCGACTTTTCGGAGACCTCGCTCAACTTCTACACCCCCGTGGGCTCGTCGCTGGAAGCCACCGAGGCGAAGGCCCGGCAGGTGGAAGCCATCGTCCGCGAATTTCCCGAGGTGAGCTACACGCTGGCCACCCTCAACACCGGCAACGCGCAGGGCAAGATGTACGCCAGCGTCTATGTGCGGCTGGTCGACCGCAAGGCACGCAGCCGCAATGCCGACCAGATGTCGGGCGTGCTGCGCGAGCGCCTCAAGCAGGTGCCCGGCATCACCGTGACCCACGTGGGCCTGCTCGACGCCGTGGGCGGCAACAAGCAGGTCGAGTTTTCACTGCAGGGCCCCGACCTCAAGGAACTGGAACGCCTGAGCCGCCTCGTCACCGACAAAATCCGCGGCATTCCCGGCCTGGTCGACCTGGACTCCAGCGTCAAGGCCGACAAGCCGGTGATCGAAGTCGATGTGCGGCGCGATGCCGCCTCCGACCTGGGGCTGTCGGTGTCGCAGATTGCCGCCTCGCTGCGCACCCTGGTGGCCGGCCAGACCGTCGGCAACTGGCGTGCACCCGACGACCAGACCTATGACGTGAACGTGCGCCTGGCGCCCGATGCGCGCAATGCGCCGCAGGACCTGGAGCGCCTGCCTTTCATGAGCAGCGCCATCGGCAGCAATGCAGACGGCTCCACGCGCGTGGTGCGGCTCAGCCAGGTGGCCAGCGTGAAGGCATCGACCGGCCCCAACCAGATCAACCGGCGCGACCTGACCCGCGAAGTGGCCATCAACGCCAACGTCTACAACCGCTCGGCCGGCGAGGTGTCCAGCGACATCAAGGCCGTGCTGGACGGCATCGAACTACCGCCGGGCTACCGCTACCAGTTCAGCGGCTCCACCAAGAACATGGCCGAGTCCTTTGGCTATGCCGTCTCGGCACTGGTGATGGCCATTGTGTTTATCTACATGATCCTGGCCAGCCAGTTCAAGAGCTTTCTGCAGCCGCTGGCCCTGATGACCTCGCTGCCGCTCACGCTGATCGGCGTGGTGCTGGCCCTGCTGCTGTTTGGCTCCACGCTGTCGATGTTCTCCGTCATTGGCGTGGTGATGCTGATGGGCCTGGTCACCAAAAACGCCATTTTGCTGGTCGACTTCGCCATTCGCATGCGCCAGCCGGGGACCGACGCCGACGGCCGCCAGGTGCCCGGCCTGGACCGCAGCGAGGCCCTGCTGGAGGCCGCCCGGGTGCGGCTGCGCCCCATCCTGATGACCACGCTGGCCATGATTTTCGGCATGGTGCCGCTGGCCTTCGCCCTGACCGAAGGCTCGGAGCAGCGCGCCCCCATGGGCCAGGCGGTGATCGGCGGCGTGATCACCTCCTCCCTGCTCACCCTGGTGGTGGTGCCCGTGACCTATTGCTACCTGGACGACCTGGGCCAGTGGTTCAAGCGCAAATTCCAGCGCAAAGCGCATGCGGCCGCCCTGGCCGAAGCAGCTTGCGCCGGCCCGGCTTCCATTACCAGCCCCGGCTAAAATCAAAGGTTTATCTCGTGTACTCCCCTTCTTTCCTCACCCCGCCAACCCACAGGTCCCCCATGAACTACGAACAAGCCCGATTCAACATGATTGAGCAGCAAATCCGCCCTTGGGAAGTGCTGGACAGCCAGGTCCTTTCTCTGCTCGCCGTGGTCAAGCGCGAGGATTTTGTACCGGCCGCCTACCGGGCGCTGGCGTTTATGGACATGGAAATTCCGCTGAACACCGAAGCTGCGCACCACAAAAACCCCGGCCAGTGCATGCTGGCGCCCAAGGTCGAAGCCCGCATCCTGCAGGACGTGGCCGTGCAAAAGCACGAAAAGGTGCTCGAGATCGGCGCCGGTTCCGGTTACATGGCGGCGCTGCTGGCGCACCGCGCGCAGCAGGTGATCACGCTGGAGATTGACCCCACGCTGGCCCAAACAGCACGGGACAACCTGCAAAAAGCCGGCATCTACAACGCCGAAGTGCGCACCGGCGACGGCGCCGCCAACATTGCGCAGGCCGTGTCCAGCACCGATCCGCTGCGCGGGCCGTTTGACGTGATTGTGCTCAGCGGCTCGGTCGCCGAGGTGCCCGCTTCACTGTTGTCGCTGCTCAAGGTCGGCGGACGCCTGAGCGCCATCGTGGGTTTTGAGCCCATGATGCGCGCCACCCTGGTCACGCGTGTCGCCGAAGACGCCTGGCGTACCACCCAGGCCTGGGACACGGTGGCGCCGCGGCTGCTGAACTTCCCCGAGCCTTCGAAATTCAACTTCTGACCAGCGGCCTGAACCTCTTTGTTTAAGCCTCTTATCTCGCCACCACCTGCCCCCAGCAGCAATTGCAACACCCGCAAACGGCAACACCAGCAACACCAGCAATATCAGGAACCAAGGGCGCCCCAATGATTTCCCAATTGAATCCTGCCGACTTCACCGCCTGGCGTGACAGCGCCCAGGCTACCGCACCCGGCGCCCCGCCCGTGGTGCTCGACGTGCGCGAGCCCTGGGAGCTGCAGACGGCGTCCGTCAAGGAGGACGGCTTCCGGCTGGTGCGCATCCCGATGCGTGAGATTCCGGCGCGACTGGCCGAATTGCAGGAGGCCGGTGGCACCGACCAGCCGATTGCCTGCCTGTGCCACCACGGCATGCGCAGCCTGCAGGTGGCCAACTACCTGGCGCAAAGCGGCTTTACCGAGGTCGTCAACCTGCAAGGCGGCATTGACGCCTGGTCACAGCAGGTCGACCCTTCGGTGCCGGTTTACTGACGCCCGACCGGCTGATCACCCGCTGAGCCGACCGCCCCGCGTCCCCGAGCCCCCCGAGTTTCCCAAGTTCGATTTGCCGATTCATCACTTCTTCAGGACCTTTATGACCACGCCCAAGAAACTTCAGGTGCTTGCGTTGCCTCCTGTGATAGCGCCCCTGTCGATGGCAATTGCCCTGGCGCTGATGGCTGTTGCCCAGCAGGCACAGGCCCAGAGTCTGGTGGAACTGTATGACTCGGCCCGCGCGTTTGACGCGACCTACCAGTCGGCCCGGCTGCAATACGACGCCAACCTGGCCAGGGCCGAACAGGCCAAAGCCGGCATCCTGCCAACGGCGGGTCTGGCCGCGGGAGCCTCCCGCACCGCCTTTGAAAACACCAACCCGGTGGTAGACCGCAGCTTCAACACGCAAAACGCCACGCTGACCGCCACGCAGCCGCTGTACCGCCCCGCCAACTGGGCCACGTATGAGCAGGGAGCCCGGCAGGTGGACCTGGCCAAGGCACAGCTTGAGGCGGCCGAACAGGACCTGATTGTGCGCACCAGCCAGGCTTACTTTGATGTGCTGGCCGCGCAGGACACGCTGGCCTTTGTGCAGGCGCAAAAGGCCGCGGTGGCCGAGCAGCTGGCCTCGGCCAAGCGCAACTTTGAGGTAGGCACCGCCACCATCACCGATACCCGCGAAGCGCAGGCACGCTACGACCTGGTGATTGCCCAGGAAATCGCGGCCGAGAACGACCTGCGCGTCAAGAAAATCGCGCTGGACCAGCTGGTCGGCAAAACCGAATCGCAGCCCAAGGGCCTGCTGGCCCCGGTGAATTTGCCACCGGTCGTGCCGGCCGACGTCAATGCCTGGGTGCAGCAGTCCGAAGCGGTTCACCCCAGCATTCGCCTGGCGCAAAGCGGGCTGGACATTGCCGAGCTCGAAGTCAAAAAAGCGGAAGCCGGCCACAAACCGACGCTGGACGCCACCGCCAGCTACAACGTCACGCGCAACCCGTCAGGCACCGCAACGTCGCTCACCCAATCCTCTTCCCGCGCCAACACGGGCACCGTCGGCCTGCTGCTCAATGTCCCGCTGTTTGCCGGCTTTTCCACGCAAAACCGCGTGAAGGAAACGCTCGCACTGAAGGACAAGGCGCGCAGCGACCTCGACGGGGCAAAACGCACCGTGTCCCAAAGCACGCGCACCGCCTACTTTGGCGTGCTGTCGGGCCAGGGGCAGGTCAAGGCCCTGGAGGCAGCCGAGCTGTCCAGCCAGAGCGCGCTGGATGCCAACAAACTGGGCTACCAGGTCGGCGTGCGCATCAATATCGACGTGCTCAACGCGCAAAGCCAGCTGTTCCAGACCAAGCGCGACCTGGCCCAGGCGCGCTACAACGTGCTGCTGGGCGGCCTGCGCCTGCGGCAAGCCAACGGCACCTTGACGCCAGAGGACTTGCGGCAGATTGACGGGCTGCTGGTCAAGTAAGCAACGACAAGTGGCAGGTACCAGGTATTAGGTCCCTAACACGCAAGGCCAAGGCCGATAAGGCCGCGTGCGTTACTTCCCTTTGTTCTCGACGGGCACTGCGTCCAGCGGTGATTCAAAGGCAATGAAGAGGATGCAGGCGCTGTTGCTTGCGCAGAAGCCCTTGTGCGGCGCCTTGGGTGGGCCGTAGGCATAAGTACCGGGCTTGAGAACGGCTGTCTTCTGGCCGTCATAGGTGACATGAAGCTCGCCCGCCACGAGGATCATGCGCTCCGCCGACGTGTGCCAATGGAGCGGAATGGTCGACTTGCCGGGCACCTTGAAGAAGACATCCACGTTCTCTTTCGCCGGATCGCCATGCAGCACGGCGATCGCGCATCCTTTGGGCAAGAATGGCGGGCAAGGGCCCCACTTGAGCTGTGCATCACGGGTTGTCCGCGTCAGCGCCTGCTCCTGGGCAGGCGCCTGGGCCAGCGCCAATGAGCCAACAAGGCCCAGGACGAACAACAGAGCCATCTGCAATGAGCGGCCGATGAGGGTTCGGGTACACATAGATCAGTTCTCCTTTTGGTTGAAACCGGCAGTCGTGAGGAGCCGAGTCTGAGAGCGATTAGCCGCCCAGTCCATCCTCCAATTGGAGGATAACCCCGCCGCGAGCTTCGTTGGGAAATCTTCGTTGGGGAATCTTCGCGGGGAAGAACTGAACGTCAAGCTCAGGCCCATGCGGCCTCCGACGGCCTCCCGCCATCGCCCTTCATCGGAGGTCATCACTCTTTATGGCTATTGACTTGGCCAAACACGCGGCGGAGAATCATTTCCCTTGCCGCCGCGAGCCAAGACGACAAGCCCCAGTTCCTGTGGCTCCCATGGAGGTTCGTATGAGTTATCACCTGGAAGGTCGTCTGCTCGAGGTTTGCAACTGCAACGTCCTGTGTCCCTGCTGGATCGGTGAGGATCCGGACAATGGCACCTGCGACACCATCGTCGCCTGGCGCATTGACAAGGGAACGATCGACGGCGTCGATGTGGGCGGCAACACCATTGCAGCAGTGGCCCATGTGCCCGGCAATATCCTGGAAGGCAACTGGCGGGCCGCGATCTTTATCGACGACAAGGCCTCCAAGGCACAGGAAGAGGCACTGCTCAAGGTTTACACCGGCCAGGCCGGCGGCCCGGTCGCCGATCTCGCCAAGCTCATTGGCGAGGTGGTGTCGGTGGAACGGGCGCCGATCCGCTTCACCGTCGAAGAGGGCAAGGGCCACCTTGAAATCGGCAAGGACTACTTCGCTGAACTCGAACCCTACCGTGGTGCGATGGGTGGGCTGACCACACTGTCCGACACCGTGTTCTCGACGGTCCCCGGGGCGCCGGTGTTTGTTGGCAAGGCCCCGACCTACCGATCCAAAAACGCCGCGCTCGGCATTAACCTCGACATCAAGAACCACAACGCCCTGCAGAGCACCTTCGTCTTCGACGCATGAGCCATTGGGCCGCTCCCGGGGCCAGTACAACAACGCGTAGCGCGGAGGTTTCCCCATGAACCCGGTGGCAGGCCCGGCGCCGCCAGTCCTCTCGCGCCACCATCGCGTGTTCCTGCCCGTGCTGGTCGCGCTGATTGCGCTCGCGTGGATGGCGCTGTGGGCGTGGGCACGCAGCCCGTACGGGCGCTATCTCGAGCACGCTGACTGGACAGCCTCCGGCCCGGCGGCATTTTTGTGCCGCATCGTGCCCGCTGGCGATGTGGTCGTGCCCATGGTGCTGTACGCCGCCTCATGGATCCTCATGACCACGGCCATGATGCTGCCCACCACCCTGCCCCTGTTCAACACCTTCGCCCGGCTGACCGCCGATCGCCCGGACCATGGGCGCCTGCTGCTGCTGCTAGGCCTGGGCTACATGGCGGTGTGGGGAGCCTTCGGGCTGTTGGCGCATGCACTGCACAGCGCGGTGCTGTCCCTGCTCGCCAGCGTACCCACGCTGGCCTGGCACGGCTGGCTGATAGGCGCAGCGACGATCGCGCTGGCTGGCGCCTTTCAGTTCAGCAAGCTGAAGTACCGGTGCCTTGAAAAATGCCGCACCCCCTTGAGCTTCGTGATCGAGCACTGGCGTGGGCAGGCGCAGGCGCGGCAGGCGTTTGCGCTGGGCGCGCACCACGGCCTGTTCTGCGTCGGCTGCTGCTGGGCGCTGATGCTGCTGATGTTCGCGGTCGGCACCGGCAGCCTCGGCTGGATGCTCGTTCTTGCCGCCGTGATGGCGATCGAAAAAAACGTCTCCTGGGGCCGACGCCTCAGCACGCCACTTGGTGTGGCGCTGCTGTCGTGGGCGGCCGTGCTGGTGGCAAGCCACGCCTGAAAGGCCGGGCGGTCCGTGTGTTGCAGTGCGTTCTAAGCAGGGCTCACGTCGATGACATACCCCCCAGGCCGGATCAGGCAGCACCTGGATTCAGTGTTCCTGGCCCGTGGACCCAGTTCAACTTTCGTTGTGCGCCACATTTACACGCCGGCGTGTGCCTGAGGCAACGTCATAGGTATTGAAGCTGTTCATCGTTCGACCGTAGAGATGCAGGCTCACGGCGCGGGGCCTCTCCGGTGGGACACCTGTGACGTGGATGTGGTCGGGGTTTGGCACAAAGCTCGTGACGGCGCCGCGCCCCAAGAGGATGACGCCGCCACGTACAAGATGAATGCCTTCATCGGCCCCGCTGTCTGGTGACAGGCGCACGTAGTCGCGCTCCTCCAGCACGCCCTCCAATACGCCAACCACACCCCAGCTACCGTGGTCGTGTACCGGCGTCCATTGCCCCGGCGACCAAACCAGGGTGTAGAGCGAGAGGCTTGCATCCGGTGCGTTGTAGACGAGATTGCGAGCGTAGTGGTTCGGGTCGCTTCGATAGTGCTGCGGTTCCAGAAACGTCGTCGCTAGTTCGATGAGTTCGAGCATCAGTGGGGCGAGCGCCAGCACGCAGTCGGCAGGCTCGGGGAGATCGCGCGCGTGCGCCATGGCTTTTGAGACGAAGGATTCGAGAGCAGACGAGGCCATGTTTTAGTCTTTGCCAAGAGTGTGTGAGGGTGTTTTCGTGATGCCTGACGAAGCGTTCTACACCGCGTTTTACACAGGGCTCACATCAATGAAATAAAGCCCCCAGGGGCACAGGGCAAACCGTTCCTTGACGGGCTTGTCCTTGAACGCGGCAAGGATGTCGGCGTCATAAACAGCCCACTGCGGCCCCAACCCACCCAGCGCCAGGGGCTTGCCATCCATATGGGTGGCCACCATCATCCGGTACGTTTTCACGTCAGCCAGCGTGATGTTGACGTTGTAGCCGTCAACCGCCCGCAAGCCAAGGCGCAGCGCAGCATCAGTCCTGGCTCCCGCCGCATTCAGCACGGTAGTCAACAAGGGGCCCGTCAAGGTGTGCGCCTTGTTGTCATATTCCAGCGTGGGCTTGATGGTGATGCTCGGCAGACGCTGAAGCGCCGCGGTATCGAGCGTGAACGCCTCGGAGAACTTGACGCCATGCTTGACCATCATCTGGTCCAGCGCCGCATCCAGCGGGCCGCGGTTGCCTTTTTTGATGGCTCCAGCCACCGTGAGCAGTGCAGGACCACTTGCTGCAGTCTTGGCCAGGGCAGGTGCCGAGGTCGCCGGCAGTATGCCGGCCGCAGCGGCCACAGCGAGGAAATTGCGTTTGTTCATGCGGGGCTCTCCAGAGTTGACGGTTACATGGGGTGGCTGTCGGGCCAATGCGGTCAATGCTATCTTGAATCAATCCAGGCCATTGAAGCAATTCAAGGCAACGCTGTTCAATACCGTGCACGACCGCCGGACATGTCGAAGACGGCCCCGGTGTTGAACCGGCTTGCCTCGGTGCACAGCCATGCGACAAGGTTCGCCACCTCACTTGTCTCTCCGAGGCGTCCCAGTGGGCTGTCCTTGATCATCTGGCCGACGACTTCGGATCCGAGATCCCGAATCATGTCGGTGTCGATTGGCCCAGGAGCCACGCAGTTCACAAAGACGTTGTGCTGTGCCACCTCGCGGCTTATCGCCTTGGTGAACGAGATGATCCCGGCGCTGGCGGCTGAGTACGCGGCAATGCCTGCCAGCCCCTCCTTTCCCGCGAGGGAGCCGAGATTCACGATCCGGCCTCCACCCTGGCGGACCATGATCGGCAGGATCGCCTGGGTGACATGCATCGTCCCAAGGAGGTTTACTTCGATGATTCGCCGCCAGTCAGCCGGAGCGTGAGCAAGGAATGCAATTGTTTTACCGAGGTAGCCAGCGTTGTTCACGAGGATATCGACGCGCTGGTTGGCAGGGACTCCGGCGGCGGCTGCCGCAACTTGATCTGGCTGCGTGATGTCGACCTGAGCCGACCTTGCCCCCGGAACACTTGCGACATTGGCATCCCAGATCAGAACGTCGCAGCCGTTGGCCAGGAGGATCTCGGCGATTGCGCGTCCGGTCCCCTTTGCCGCTCCCGTGACGATTGCGGTCTTGCCGGTGAGGTCGTAGGTGTTTGCCATGGTGCCTCCGAAGGTATGAAGGGCTCTTGTGACGCCTAAGAAGCTTGTATATCCATCCGTTGTTCAAGCGGCCGAGCGCAGCGCACAAGCCTGGATGATTCACGGCTGACTATTTTTCGGGTATGCCCAAAGTGTGCCGGAGTTTGGGCTGTTTTGACACCTTGCCCACGTCGTGGCGGCCCTTCCGCTGCCCCGCCCTACGGCGTAAAAATGACATGGTGAGGGCCGGTTCCTGGCAAAAAATACCTGCCTGACTGGGGGTGCGATCCGGATGATGCAGACGCTCCATGCGATCAGCGCCGTCCGCTGCACGCAGTTGTTACGCCGTTCCTGTCCCAGGCGATGACCCGTTTCGCACGAGCACGATCTTGCCTGTCACACCACCCGTCCCGAGCATTTCCTGCGCGCGCCTTGCCTCGGCAAGAGGAAAGCGCTGCGCGATGATCGGCTTGATCTTCTGCTGTTGAAGGAGATCAAAAAGGGCGATCAAATCCTGCCGGAACAAAGCCGGCTTCAACCGTTTGAGCGTCTGGATGCTGTAGGGGACGATCCGTTTCCGGCCGGGGAGGAGCCAGCCGCCGACGATGTACAACGCGTAGATGGGGATCCCATGAAGGCGATTACGACGGCCTGTACGGTCCGACCCTAACCCCTCCCCGCGCAGCGACGTGGTATTGCCATAGCCCACCACCCTCCCGCCCGGACGGAGAGCCTCGCGGGAATGCCAGAGGTGAGCACCACCGATGGGATCAAACACGGCGTCCACGCCCTCGCTCGTGAGGCGGTGAATTTCCTTCACGTAGTCCTGATTCCGGTAATCGATGGGGACACCACCCAGCGCGGAAACAGTCGGCGCCCCGCCCGATGAGCAGGTGCCGTACATCTCCAGCCCGGCGAGGCGCCCCAGCTGCAGGAGTGCCGTGCCGACCCCGCCCGACGCACCGTGAAACAGCACGCGCTGGCCCCGTTTGACCTTGGCGGAGCGATGCAGCATCTGATACGCCGTGACGTAGTTCAAAATGAGGCTGACGGCCTCGGCGGCGTCCAGGCCGGATGGCACCGGAACCAGCTCACGCTGCGGCAGGCAGACGAACTCCGCATACGCGCCGTGTATGGGCATCGCGGCAACGATCTGGCCCGGTTCGATTCCGGAGACACCATTGCCGAGCCGATCCACCTCGCCAACCAGGTCCCACCCCGGCGTGTAGGGCACCAGAGGCGTTTCGGGATGGACGCCCTCGCGCGCCATGATGTCGGGCATGGAGACACCTGCGGCCAGCACTCTCACCCGCACCTCACCCTCCTTCGGCTCGGGGCACTCTTCTTCAACCACCCGAAGGGCCTCGGGCCCGCCGTAGTGAGTGACGATGATGCGCGTGTGTCTCATGGTCCTCTTCCTCTCTTGCCGGGTGCGCGAGTTCGTGCTGCGCAACGAACAGCGTTTATCTGCCGCGAGGCGATGCTTGCAATGTGCGAAGGACTCGCCCGGCGAGCACCCGGCTATTCGCCCGCGCCGTTCGCAAACAATGCCGTCGCCTCGGTGAGGCGCTTGAGGACGTCGTCCTTGCCATTGATGCCATGCCGTTGAGCCAGGTACTCACCGGTGTTGTAGCTGATCATGACTTTTCCGCCGTCGTCTTCCCAGGCCAGGATTTTGAGCGGAAGATCGAGCGCGGTCACAGGGTATTGCGGCAGCAAAGGCTGCAGCACCGTGCCGCGGCCAAACACCAGGAGCTGCGACGGGCGAACGTTTCCACCCTGTGCCGCAGCCAGCGACTGAAAATCCACTCTCGCAAAGATCTGAAAACCGTTCGCAGCCTTGACCGCAGCCTCAGCCCGGTCCATCGTCTCGGCCACGGAATACCTGCTTGATCGCGTGACGACGCCCGCCCCCTGCCCCAGTGCACTGACGCACCAGACAACCGCAACCAGAATCAAGAACATCTTTTTCATCGATGGCTCCTTCAAGACTAATGGTGATTGTGATTCTGCGACGCCAACCTTGCAAACCAGGCCACAGATGCCGGCTTACCCCCGTCACACCCGAAGGTCATGACCCGAGCAGTCTAGGAGCTATTTGCCTGCCAGCCCATCCCCCATTTGAGGGATAAGGTCCCTCCCAGCCGCTACCCGGCGGAGAGAACATCGTGCGCCAGCTTGTCAACCATGACGGGCATAGTCAGACAGGTAAACCATGGCGCTTGATGACTCATCGCTCATGGTCTCGACGGATGCGACGGAACGCCCGCCTCGACGAGCTCCGCGAGTTTGGCGAGTGACATCCGCCAGCCAACCTCGTTGTCAACAGCAGACAGGCCGGGCGGCAGACCGTCGCGCACGGCGAAAACATCCGTTCCGCCGTCCGCATCAGTGAGCAAGATTGTGATCAGCACAAGCGACTTCACCGACACAAACCCAAGAGTCCCCCGTTCGCCTGAGTGTTGACAACCACGACATTCGCCATGTAACGTTCGCCTCTGTAAGCCAGTTCGGAATTGACCCTCTTCGTGTTTTGATGCCGAGCTTGCTGTGCCGTCGGACGATACTGTCGTTTCACTGCGCAGACCTTCATCAAGACAAGCCCGCGAATTTCGTTGTTCAAAGTGTCCCAATACCAATAGGCTGGGCGCCATCAACTTAACGGATAGGAATAAAAGAAATGAAAAATTCTGCACGTCGCGCCTGGCTTGGAATGGCTCGCGGCCTGCTGGCGCTGGTCGCCGCTTCGTTTGTTCTTATTTCGCCTGTGCAAGCGGCGGGCGGTGGCAGCGGAACTGGCGCCAAGCCTACCCTCAGCACCAAGGACTTCGACTATTACCTCACGGGTAATTCAGCCAATATGTCACCCAACCAGCCCACGTCACAAATGACTGTGTTGATGGGTGGAGGGCTCGACGTTGATCAGGCCTTCAAAGACATGATTGCCAAGGCTGGAGGGAGCGCCACCCACAAGATTGATGTCGTCGTCATCCGCGCTTCAGGTGCAGATGGCTACAACCCATACCTGTCCGCCATGGAGGGCGTCGACTCGGTCGAGACCCTGGTCATCAAAACGCCAAACGGCGCCAACGATCCGAAGGTCACGAGCGTCATTCTCGGGGCAGACGTGTTGTTCATAGCCGGAGGCGACCAGTGGAACTACATCGGTCAATGGAACGAGACCTCCGTCGAGACGACTATCAAGACGGTGCTGCTTCCGAAAAACGTGCCTATCGGCGGAACGAGCGCGGGCCTCGCCGTGTTGGGCGCTGTAGATTTTTCGGCACAGTACGGCACGATCACTTCATCAGATGCACTCAGCAACCCGTATAACCGCAGGCTCACCCTTGACCGTACGTTTCTGGAGACCACTCCCAAACTCCAGAATACGATCGTGGATGCCCATCTGGTGAGCCGCGACCGCATGGGACGCCTGGTGACCTTTCTGGCGAGGATGATTCAGGATGGTATGCCCTGGAGTGCCGCACGGGCCATCGGTGTCGACGAGGGAACTGCCGTCGTGATTGATGGCGACATCGCCACAGTGCGTGCCAACAGCGGCGGAACCGGGGCAGCGTACTTCCTGAAACTGCCGCAAGACCCGGGCACGACCCTGATTGTCAAACCTAAAACCCCGCTCCAAGTCTCGTCGGTACTTGTTGACAAACTCACTCAGGCGGCTGGGGATCAATTCAACATGGTCAACTGGCTTCGCTACGGAGGTAGCACGTACTTGCTGTATGTCCAAGGTGGCGTGCTGTATGGGCCGGGAAATAACCCTTACTGAGGCTGCCGGTTATTCAAGTGAAACGGTGCTGCGGCGCCTTAAATTTTGCAGCACCCAGGGCATGAAAAACGGCTGAACAAAACCCGATATATCCTGAGCACACAAAGTGCGCCAGTTCCGATTGAGGAGCCAACCCGCGAATAGCCATCATGGGCAGCAGTACCCTCTGCACAAACAGCCCGAATGTAAGGCAGCAAACCTTTCAACCGTTACGACGCAGAAACTTGCTTTCCTTGGGCGGACCATGTAAGTCCATATACGAGGGGTTAGACCTCAAACGCACGCCGATGATCGCGTGGGTCAATCAGGATAATCTTGTCGAAGCTGTGCTGTAGCCTCGGCATCACCTCCCTGCGGAAGGTAATCCGGTCCGCCGGGTCCATCCCGTAGTCAATGTGGTCGGCCAAAACAAGCCACCAGGCACTGTACTTCGTACGGTAAGGCCTGATCTTGCGTTCCTTCTCCGCGATGCAGAGCCGAAGGTTACGCTCGACTTCGCCCATAACCCAACCTCCCGCATCGTCATCGCTGCTGGCGCCAAGGACGAAGAACGAGCCATGGTCCTTACCGGCGCGAAACAGATCCAGGGCCAAGTTTGAACAGATGTCTATCGTTATGGGTGCGCGTTCGGGTTGCAACATGAAGGTCCGTAGCCGTGACTCGATCAGCGGACGGAGAACTCTCCATTCAACAAGCGGGCGACGGAAGTCGAGTCCTACGTACCAGCATTCCCCAAGCTGAGACGGACCAATAGTAGGCAAGAACCTCTTGAAGCGTTGCCACAGCGGAATCGACAGCTGCTCAAGACCTTCTCGTGAGCCGTCGACGAACTCGAAGTTCTGATTGAGTCGACGGACTTCCACTCCGATTCGTGCTGCCACGCTGAAATCCGGTGGGACGTTGCCGTCGGGCTCATATACGACAGCGCCGAGGTTCAGCGAACGGAGGTACTGATCGGCGAGGCGCTCCGAGTCATCCATTTAAGGCCTAACAATGGAAGGGACTTCTCCGTCCCAAGCGAGCCGCCAGCAACATTAGCCACCCGAGCCGCTACGCTTAATGAACTCGCCCCGCATAGTAGTGTTCGGATCAATGGCTAGCTCGGCGCGATTGGGTGCCCTGATAACCCATAGCCTAGTGGGATTCGAACCCTTGGCGTGATTGGAGTGCCGAGTGCGAAGCTCCTCGTCCATGGACGCAAGGCGTTTTTCTGATTGTCCATCAATGCAAAACTCAACACACCTCGGGCACTCAAAGTGCTTGGTGTACGGGTCACGAAATATCTCGTACATAGCTGGCTGGCCGCAAAGCGGGCAAGCTGTGGTGGTGGTTGAATTCATTGGACCTCCGTGAAAGCGGGAAGAAACTTATCAATCAGCGCTTATCTGCCGCGAATCACTTCCTCGCCTTATGCTGGCCTTGCGGCGCGGCAGATAAACGCTGATTGTTAGACAGCAGCTTCGGCGCCGGCAGGCATCTCATATTCTTCCGCTCCTACCTTTGTGCCGCCACGCATCCTCAGCGCTATCTTCTTCCCAGGATACGGAAGGGCGCTGCGAGACAACGTTGAGAGCAAGTCCGTGCTTGAAGCCGTCGACGTGCTTGGCTCTCGTGACAACGTTTTGACTCGAATCACCTTTGGTGCACCGAGGCAGCCACTTGCCGAGATATGTTCCAAGCGTGATGAGACGGTGTTCTTGGGACAGAGGTACGCGGGGAAGGGAGGCATCCCCGGCACTGTAGTCGCTCGCGTCGACCACGTAGATATTCTTCCATGTGTAGAACACTGCAACTGATTCGTCGGTGTGTTGCAGCATATCTTTGACTTGCTTTTGCAACCGTTCCGCGTTGGCCTTGGACATCGAAAGTGCTCGAACATCGTCATAACCACCAAGCAACTTGGCCTGGAAAAGAGCAACCTTCTCAACGCTTGCGTCAGGGGTGACGACCCTCACGAGGAACCCTCCGTCTGCTCCGGAGTGAGGTTCTTCAGTTATCTTGTTGTGTTGCCGATAACGGAAATCCACGCGCAGGCCCTGTGAGTTAATCGAGCGTTGAATCAAGGCGTTTCCTAGCGCGGACGTAAGCCCCTCCTCGCTCCCGTGGCTCGCCAGTTGCCCAATAACTTGGGTCGCTGCCGAGTCGATGAGTGCTGCAATGCGCCGTTGGGTCTGTGAGTCTATAAGAAAGGTCATTCGGAGAAGGGAATATCCCGCTGCGGTCTAATGTTCGCGGTAACCGGCACGCAGCGGGGTGACGCGCTTGGGCCAGAATGAAATGAGGCCCAAGCGTGGCATGCCGTTGCGTGTCCGGTTGACCAAGGGCTTAGATTTTCATGTGGCCCGACCACAGCATTGCAACTGATCCAATAGAGACCAACACAATGGTCGGGGCGATCCAGTTGCGTGCCAGACGAAACGCGAGCTCACCCTTCTTGACACGTTCCCACTCTGTCTTGAGGACTTGTGGCGCGTAGCCTGCCGCAGTTTCTATAGATTCCAGAATCTTTGTCGTGTCGGCTGCGCCTGCGATCATTTCCTGCTGCCGGTCAACCGCGCTCTGCATCAACCTGAGGAGTTCTATGTGCTCCGCCTCCTTTGGATTCAGGCGAAGTTGAATCCTGTATCGCGTTTCGGCGATCTGATAGCGGAGGTCACTGATCTTGTCTTCAGTGAACGCCATTGGCGCACCGTCCTTGCTGCCCTTGCCGAAGGCGTGAAGCTCTTGTGTCGCTCTAGCGAACGCGCGGGCAGTGGCGAAGAAGGTTGCGAGATCTTCGCGCAGAGCGTCAATCCACGTCTGGCGGAACTCGGAAATCTTCTGTTCCTTGGTAAGAGTGAGATTCACAAAGGAGAACGCGCCTGCGACTAGTGCGGCCACGATTGCTGCACCTGCTGCGATGGACTGGGCGGGTAGATCGGATGGCATTTGAAAATCTAACGTGATGTAGACCGTCGGATATTCTGGCAATCCCAGCTTATCCGACCAGATAAACCAGAATTCCGCCACTGGATACGAATCAGTCCATTGGGCGGCAGGCCGCATGTAGCCAAAGTTTGCAAAGGCTTTTCCTGAAACGCTAGTGTCACTACAGTCCCCCTTTATCTTGTCGCCTATCTTGGCGCATTGGCACCGGACCAAGCTGTCCGACATTTCGCAATGCAAGCACTATAGCCCAGCAGAGGCTGCACCTGAATGACTCCTTTCGCATTGCAGGCCCCCCTTGGATATCGGATGTTTAACTGGGCTAGCGCTGCCCTCACAACCGGCCCCAGCGGGACACAACTCACAAATAAGCGCGCAACGCATCCAACGTCCTGGCAGCCGCACCCCGGTTGCGGGCCGCGAACGCCAGGCCGGAATCCACCGCCTTTGCCAGCGCAGGCGGGTCACTCACCAACGCCAGCGCGGCCTGGACGGCCTCGGGCATGCCGGCTACGCGCAGGGCTGCGCCTTCGGCCTCGGCCAGTTCGGCAGCCTCGGAAAAGTTGAAGGTGTGTGGGCCCATCACCACCGGGCAACCGCAGGCTGCGGCCTCGATCAGGTTCTGGCCGCCCAGGGGCGCAAAGCTGCCGCCGAGCAGGGCCACATCGCTGAGGCCGTAGTACAGCGCCATCTCGCCCAGGGAATCGCCGAGCCAGACATCGGCCTGCCGGGCTTCGTCGCTGTCGGCGGGGCTGCCCGTCCACTGCGAGCGGCGCGACACGCGCAGGCCGTGCTGCTCCACCAGGGCCGCCACTTCATCAAAGCGCTGCGGGTGGCGGGGAACAATCAGTGCGTGGAAGGCCCCGGCGGATTGATTTGCCCGATTTGCTACTGAATTAATAGCTGACAACCGAATACTTTCCTGGTCTACAGCCTTTATTTGCTTGAGGAAATCGGCTTCTTCGCCTTCGCGCGAGCTGGCGAACATCAGCACCGGCTGCGCCAGCGCCTGCCGCCACGCCCGGCCTTGCGTCTGCTGGCCGGCGCTGGGCGTGGCATCAAACTTGAGGTTGCCAAACACGCCGGCCACCGGTGCGCCAAGCTGGCGAAAGCGCCGCGCGTCGTCTTCGGTCTGCGCGTACACCGCGGCCAGCGCGCCATAGGCCGGCAAGGACAGCGGCGCGATGCGCAGCGCCTGCTGCAATGACTTGTCTGACAGGCGGCCATTGACGAGCACCAGCGGCATGGCGCGCGCGCGCGCAGCGGCCACGGTGTTGGGCCATATCTCGGTTTCCATCAGCAGGCCCAGCCGTGGCCTGAAGTGATTGAAAAAGCGCGCCACGGCAGCCGGGCTGTCCCAGGGCTGCCAGACCTGCACATCGCCGGGCTGCAGCAGCGCCGCACCCTCGGCGCGGCCGGTGGCCGTGCCGTGCGTGAGCAAAATGCGCAGGCCCGGGTACTGCGCGCGCAAGGCTTTGAGCAGCATGGCCGCGGTGCGCGTTTCTCCGAGCGACACGGCATGCACCCACACCAGTTCAGAAGAAGTCTCGGCCGGTTGGGTGTAGTGGCCAAAGCGCTCTTCAACCGCCGCCAGATAGCCGGGCTCGCGCTGGCCACGCCGCGCCAGCTTGCGGCGCAGCATGGGTTGCGCCAGCACCATGGCCAGCGAATAAAGCCGCAGCAGCACCAGGCTCATGGGGCGGCCGCCGGCTCAGGCGCGGGGGCCCCACGACAAGCCAGCCAGGCCTGCCACACGACATCAACGCTGGGGGTGGGTTGCGCAAACACGCTGACCTGCCGCCGCGCGGGCGCGCCGGCATCCGCTGGCGCCGGTGGCCCGGTGCGCCACGCGGTATCGAAGTTGTAGATCTGCACATGCGGCAAGTCGAGCGCCACGGCAATGTGGCTCACGCCGCTGTCCACGCCGATCACACCGGCGCAGCGCGCCAGCTCGTCCGTCAGGGCATCGAGCGACAGCATGGGCCACACGGTGGCCACTGCCGGGCTTCCCGGTTCATTCAGCGCCTCGGCAATGGTCCGGCTCGTTGCCAGTTCCTTTGCACTGCCGTGCGGCACGGCGAGCTGGTAGCCAGCCGCCATCAGGCGCCGGCCGAGTTCTATCCAGTGGTCCAGCGGCCACTCCTTGTCAGCGCGCGAAGTGCCATGCACAAAAGCCACCCGACCTTGGTCGGTCTGGCTTGCTATATTTTCAGGAGCGTACTTCCCAATATTTTTAAGGACCTGCAGCACTTTTAATCCAAAGTCAGGGTCGGGCCGCAGGCTGTAGCCCAGCGCCTGCGCAGCCAGTTCGCGCGAGCGCTGCACCGCTGCCGTGCGCGGCTCGACGCGAATGGCCACGTCAGCCACCCAGCGCGTGGGCGCCTCATAGCCCGAGCCATCGGTCTGGTTGGCCAGCGCATAGCGCTTGCCGCCGGGGCTGGCCAGCCGAGCCAGCCGCGCCACCAGAGCGGACTTGGTCAGGCCCTGCAGGTCGATGACGGCATCGTAGCTTTCCTGCCGCAACTGCGCCTTGAAGGCACGCCACTCTGCGCGCGTGAGCGCCGCCAGGGGCGACTTGCGCCAGCGCCTGATCTCGCACGGAATGACGCGGCGCAGGCCCGCGCAACGCGCGAGCAAGGGAGCAAATGATTTTTCGACCACCCAGTCAATCTGCGCGTCGGGCAAGGCAGCATGGATGTCCTGCACCACGGGCAGCGTGTGCACCACGTCACCCAGCGACGACAGCTTGACCAGCAGGATCTTTTTAGCCCCCACGCTCGGCACTTCGTGTCCTTCGCTGCCCCCCGAGGGGGCTGTGCTTGCTTGGGGCGGTCCGGCGCGGCGCACTTGCTCTTTCACCGCTGCGTATTCAATGTGCCGCTGCAGCGAAGCTGGCGTCAGGCTTGACGCTGCGCAACAGCGCGAGCATGTCGGCCTCGATGCGCTCCAGTGCCGGCTGGGTGTGGCCCTCGAAGCGGAGCACCAGCACGGGCGTGGTGTTGGAGGCGCGAATCAGGCCAAAGCCGTCGGGCCAGTCCACGCGCACGCCGTCAATCGTTGAAATTTTGGCGGGTGCGGCAAAACGGGCGGACTTGATCAAGGCTTCCACCACGGTGTGGGGCTCGCCTTCCTTGCAGGCGACGTTGAGCTCCGGCGTGCTGAAACTGGTGGGCAAGCCGTTGAGGAGAATGCCGGCATCCGGCACGCGGCTCAGGATTTCGAGCAGGCGTGCACCGGCGTAGGTGCCGTCGTCAAAACCGAACCAGCGCTCCTTGAAGAAGATGTGACCGCTCATCTCGCCGCCCAGCGGTGAGTTGACTTCCTTCATCCTGGCCTTGATCAGCGAGTGACCGGTTTTGTACATCAGCGGCACGCCGCCGGCCGCCTCGATCTCGGGCGCCAGGCGTTGCGAGCACTTCACATCGAACAGAATCGTGCCGCCCGGCACGCGCGACAGCACGTCGCGCGCAAACAGCATCATCTGCCGGTCGGGGTAGATGTTCTGGCCGTCCTTGGTCACAATGCCCAGCCGGTCGCCGTCGCCGTCAAAGGCCAGGCCCAGTTCGGCGTTGCCGCTTTGCAGCGCCTTGATCAAATCCTGCAGGTTCTCGGGTTTGCTCGGGTCGGGGTGGTGGTTGGGAAAGTTGCCGTCGACTTCGCTGAACAGCTCGGTCACCTCGCACCCCAGGGCGCGAAAAATGGCGGGGGCCGAGGCACCGGCAATGCCATTGCCCGAATCGATGACGATCTTCAGCGGCCGCGCCAGCCTGATGTCGGACACGATGCGGTCGCGGTAATCCTTTTCAACATCGACGCGGCTGATGGTGCCGCCCTGCGCCGGCCGCGCCCAGCCTTCCGACTCGATCAGGCGGCGCAGGGCCTGGATGTCCTCGCCATAAATCGCCCGGCCGGCCAGCACCATCTTGAAGCCGTTGTAGTCTTTGGGGTTGTGGCTGCCGGTGACCTGGATGCCCGAGGTGGCCAGGGTGTTGGCCGCGAAATACAGCATGGGCGTGGTGACCATGCCGACATCGATCACATTGACGCCGGATGCCGCCAGGCCGCGCATGAGCGCCGCGCTGAGCGAGGGCCCGCTGAGCCGGCCGTCGCGACCCACGGCCACGGTTTTCTCCCCTTCCGCCAGCGCCACCGTACCAAAGGCTTTTCCAAGGGCTTCGGCCATCTCATCGTTGATGGTGGACGGCACGACGCCGCGAATGTCATAGGCCTTGAAAATGGATGCGCTGACTTGCATGGGCGGGGAGTTCACTGAAAGTTGAAGTGAGTCGATTGTAGGGGGGCGCCCTCCCTCGGGACGGGCCCCGGCGGGCTTCAGGGATATGTCCGAAAACGGCTAGTCAAAAGCTGCGCCCGGCGTAACATGCACCCATGACCAGCGCCCAGCCCCCCCTCGCCGACAACGACTGCTACCTCGCCCTGAAGGCGCGGGACGCGCGCTTTGACGGCAGTTTTTTTACCGGTGTTACATCCACCGGCATCTACTGCCGGCCGGTCTGCAGTGTCAAAACGCCCAAGCGCGAAAACTGCCGGTTTTTCAGCCATGCGGCACAGGCCGAGAGCGCCGGCTTTCGCCCCTGCCTGCGCTGCCGGCCCGAGCTGGCGCCGCACTCGGTGGTGTGGTCCATCCAGGACGCCTCCTACATCCTGGCCCACCAGGCGGCCCGCCTGCTGGACGAACCGGAGCTGTTCGATGACAACATGGCCCCCACGCTTGTCGCTTCGCGTACTGCGCTGCCCCCCGAGGGGGCTCATTTCGCCTTGGGGCGGCCCGGCGGCGAAACTACAGTGAGGCAGGAACCCACCGTCGCAAAACTGGCCGCGCGGCTGGGCGTGAGCGACCGCCATGTGCGGCGGATTTTCGAGGCGCAGTTTGGCGTCTCGCCCATGCAGTACCTGCAGACGCGCCGGCTGCACACCGCCAAGCAGTTGCTGGCCGACACCAGCCTGCCCATCACACAGGTGGCGCTGATCAGCGGCTTTGCCAGCGTGCGGCGCTTCAACGCCGCCTTTGTCGAGCACTACAAGCTCAACCCCACGCAGCTGCGGCGCCAGGGTGTGAGCGATGTCGGCCAGGCCAACGGCACCGCGCCGGGCGTCACCATCCGGCTGGGCTACCGGCCCCCTTATGACGTGGCGGCCATGCTCGAATTTTTTAGCAAGCGCACCATCAGCGCCATTGAATTCGTGGCCGCCGATGCGCAACAACCCTCGATAGGCAGGACATTTCGCGTGGAGTCCGGCGGCAAGGTGCATGCGGGCTGGTTGCTGGCGGCCTTTGATGAGGCCCGCTCCCGGCTGGTGCTCAACGTCAGCGACTCGCTGCGCGAGGTGCTGCCGCTGGTGATTCGCCGGGTGCGCGCCACGTTTGACCTCGACGCCGACCCTGCGGCCATCAACAGCGTGCTGCATGCCGGCTTCCCCCAGGGCGATGGCCTGCGCGTGCCCGGTGCGCTCGATGGCTATGAGCTGGCCGTGCGCGCGGTGCTGGGCCAGCAGATCACCGTGGCCGCGGCGCGCACGCTGGCGCAGCGCATGGTCGACCGCTTTGGCGAGCCGGTGCAAACCCCCTGGCCGCAGCTGACCCGGCTGTTCCCGGCGCCTGCCGTGCTGGCCGCCGCCAGCGGCGATGCGCTGGGGCAGCTCGGCATTGTCAGGCAGCGCCAGGCCGCGATTGTGGGCATTGCACAAGCGGTGGCCGACAAACGCCTGCAGCTGCACAGCGGCGCCGATGTGCATGCCACGCTGGAGGCGCTGAAGGCCTTGCCCGGCATTGGCGACTGGACGGCGCAGTACATCGCCATGCGCGCCCTGCGCTGGCCCGATGCGTTTCCGGCGGGCGATGTGGCGCTGCACAAGGCCATGGGCGTGCAGGGACTGAAAAATCCGGCCCGGGAAGCCGAGCGGGCCTCGCATGCGTGGAAGCCCTGGCGCAGCTATGCCGTGATCCGCGCATGGAGCGGCACGCTGGAGCGACCCGGGTAAGGCCCAGTTGAGGCCCGATTGATAGGGCTGAGGAGATTCATGCGTTTAGGGAATGAATACGCCCTCTCGATTTCATTGGACGGGAAAGCGCCTTCGGGCGACCATGACCGGCGAATGATCGAGCCGGCCTTTTCCTGAATACGCCTGCATGACGGGCAGACCCTCGAAACCTCGAAACTCGAAACCATTCAAAGGTGAACCAGATGAAATTTGACCGCTCCATCGTTCAGACCACGTTCCAAAGCCCTCTGGGCAAAATGATCATCGCCGCCACGGACAAGGGCCTGGCCGGCACCTGGTTTGCCGGCCAACGCCACCTGCCATCACAGCTCGTGGAGCCGTATGTGTGGCCCGAAGACGCCAACCACCCGGTGCTGAAACAGGCCATTGCGCAGCTCACCGAGTACTTCGCCGGAACGCGCACGGTGTTTGACCTGCCGCTGGACCTGGACTACGGCACGCCCTTTCAGCAATCGGTGTGGCAGGCATTGCTGGCCATACCGCAGGGCGGCACCACCAGCTATGGCGAGCTCAGCAGCCGCATCGGCAAACCGGCGGCCGTGCGCGCCGTGGGCGCGGCGGTCGGGCGCAACCCGGTCAGCGTCATCGTGCCCTGCCACCGCGTGCTGGGCGCCGACGGCTCGCTCACCGGCTATGCGGGCGGCCTCGACAAAAAAACAGCACTGCTCAAGCTGGAGGGTGCGCCCATGAAGGAGACCCTGATTTGACCTCATCGACCACCGGGCTGGCGCCCACGGCACCGTCCGCGGCATCACCCGCGACCCTGGCTGCCCCCAAAAGCTGGCTGACCGACTTTGTGCTGCTCGCGGCCATCTGGGGGTCGTCCTTTCTCTTCATGCGCATCAGCACGGTGGAGTTTGGCCCGCTGCCGACCGCTGCCTTGCGCGTGGCGATTGCCGCCCTCTTCCTGCTGCCCATTGTGTGGCTGCGCGGCCTGCTGCCGGAACTGAAGAAAAACTGGAAGCGGACCTTCTTCATCGGCCTGCTCAACTCCGGCATTCCGTTTGCGTGTTTTTCGTTTGCCCTGCTGTCCATCACCACCGGGCTCTCGGCCATCCTGAACGCCACCGTGCCGATGTTCGGCGCGCTGGTCGCCTGGCTCTGGCTCAAGGACAAACCCAATGTCTCGCGCGTGCTGGGCCTGGTCGTCGGCTTTGCCGGCGTGGCCATGCTGGCCTGGGACAAAGCCACCTTCAAGCCCGACGCCTCGGGCGTGGCGCCCGGCTGGGCCGTACTGGCCTGCCTGCTGGCCTGCGTGTGCTATGGCATCTCGGCCAGCTACACCAAGCGCTACCTGACCGGCCTGCCGCCGCTGGTCACGGCCGCAGGCAGCCAGATCGGCGCCACGCTGGGCCTGGCCCTGCCGGCGCTCTGGCTGTGGCCCGCGCGCATGCCGGGCACCTCGGCCTGGCTGGCCCTGCTGGCCGTTGGCGTGCTGTGCACCGGGCTCGCCTACATCCTGTTTTTCCGGCTGATCGAAAACGCCGGGCCGCAGCGTGCGCTGTCGGTGACCTTCGTGGTGCCGATGTTTGCCGTGCTCTATGGCGTGCTCCTGCTCGGCGAAGCGGTGACAACCTGGATGGTGGTATGCGCCGCCGTGATTGTGTGCGGCACGGCGCTGTCGACCGGGCTGCTGAAGCTGCAGCGCGCACAGCCGTTGAGCACACAAAAACCCAAGCCATGAGCTCCGCGCGAAAAACCAAGCTGAAGCTGAAACTGAAGACGGCCAGGCCGAGAAACCCGCTGGTGGCGCCGGCTGCGCGGCGCAAGGCGGGCGCCCACCGCAAGTCGCGAGCGGCCATCCGGCGCGATGAAAAGATGGCCCTGAAAAAGCAGCTGCACGAGGACTGAGGGCACGCGTTCTTCGCAGGCCCTGTTCCTGTCCTTGGCCCCGCCCCCTGTATTGACAACGCGCCCGGCGACGGCGTTCTACTGCAGCGCGCCGGCCACCACATTGATGCTGAGCGCGAGAATCAGCATGTTGAAACCAAACGACAGCACGCCGTGCAGCAGTGTGAGGCGGCGCATGTTGCGTGACGTCACCTGCACGTCAGACACCTGCGAAGTCATGCCGACGACGTGCGCGTAGTACAAAAAATCGAAATAGTCCGGGTCCAGTCCACCGGGGAACTGCAGGCCGGCGCGATCCGGCTGCTGGCGCTGTTCCGCCTGGTAGTAACGGTGTGCATAGTGAAACGCGAACATGGTCTGAATGAAAAGCCAGGAGGTCGCCAGCGCCCCCATGGAGAGCGCAACATGCAGTGTGCGCTGCAGGCCGGACAACTCCCGGGTCTGCTGCATCATAGCGACGATGGCCGCCACGCAGGCCAGGGTGGCCAGCAGCATCAGCAGGAACAGCACCACATTCGGCTCGTCCTGCGCCTGGGCGCGCTCACGCGTGCGCTGGGCGTCAAAGCGCACACACAGCCACCAGGCCAGCAGCAAATAAACGGCAACACCCACACACCAGCCCAACAGCCCGCGAAACTGCCACCCCGTGGGCACTGGCAGCGCCACGGTGATCAAGCCAACCAGCAAGCCAAAGCCCAGGCGCTGCGGGCCGGTGGTTTCGGAAAGGTGTTTGCGCATGCTGCTAATTGTGGGGCCTAAGGTGGGGCCTATGGTGGGGTTTGAGCGTTCATGCCTGCAACGACGGCCTCAGGCGACACGACAGCAGGCTGGGCACCTTCGGCTGGCCATGTAAAAAGGGCTTGCCACCATTTTCATGACAACAAGCCGTCCAGCATCAAACGCATGCGCCGCCAGTGCGACCCCTCCCAGAACACGCGATGGCACACATCGCAGGCGCTGAAGCGCTCGTAGTGCTCGCGCACCTGCGGCGGTAGCATGGCCGCGACCCGCATCTTCTCGATCGCATGCAGGGGCGCATTGCAATGCAGGCACAGCGTGAACGGCCGTACACTGCGCGCCAGGTCGAGCCGCTCGAAGATTTCGCGCAACTGCAGCTCCGTTCGCAGTGCGTGCACGTAGCAGCCATGGGTGATGGCGCGGCGCTTGAGCAGGTCGCGGTCCCGCGTCAGCACGATCCGACCCTGGTCGGCGGCGATGCGTTCGATCTCTTCATCACGAAAGTAATTGTCGTACAGGGTATCGAAGCCGGCCATGCGCAGCAGGTGAGCCAGCCCGCCCAGATGCGCATCGGCGACGAAACGCGTCACGCGCAAAGCCTGCTCGCGCACGCGCAACAGCGGCGTGACATCGAGCGCCTCGAACTTCGGATAAACGGCCACACGATCGCCCTCACGCAGCTGGCGGTCGAAGCCGACCGACTCGCCGTTGACCAGCACCAGTTCAACCTCGGTGTGCGGCACACCCAGCGCTTCGATCATGTGCTTGGTGGTCGCCGCCCGCGCGCAGGGGCAGGCAAACTCGCGCCCGCGCCGCTCGGGCGCGAGAAATTCATTGAGCTCCTCATAGAAGCGAAAGCTCGCCATGACCATCATCAGGACATTGGGCGCCGACAGGCCGGCCGATCCGTCAGTTTAGTCCGGAGCGTGCCAGCTCGCCAGCCATGCCGCGGCGGGAATCCAGAGCCCGGCGTGACAAATCTGCCCCACCTGGAACCCGGCGAATTACCCGCCGAATTTCATGCCGGATCACTCCGCGGCAAAGCGCGGTGCACGTTTCTCGTTCAGTGCCGCGAAGCCCTCACGCGCGTCGGCGCCGGCAAAGCCCAGCATCTCCAGCGCCAGGGAATGTTCGAAGGCGGGCCAGGCCGCGCGCAGCCAGTGGTTCAGGCTGCGCTTGGTGAAAGCCAGGGCCGTGGGGCTGCCGGCGGCCAGCGTGCGAGCCACTTCACGCGCCTTGTCCAGCAACTGGTCGTCGGGCACCGCCAGGCTGACCAGGCCGATGCGCTCGGCCTCGATGCCGTCGAGAGTGGAGCACATCAACAGGTGGTACTTGGCACGGGCCATGCCGCACAGCAGCGGCCAGATGAGGGCCGCATGATCGCCGGCGGCCACGCCGAGTTTGGTGTGGCCGTCGATGATTTTGGCTTTGTGGCCCGCAATGGACACATCGGCCAGCAAGGCCACCGCAGCACCCGCGCCGACCGCCGCGCCGTTGATGGCCGTGACGATAGGCACATCGCAGTCGATCATGCCCTGCACGAGGGCGCGGCCTTCCCGCATCACGCGCAGGCGTGCGGATTCGCTGCCCAGCATGTCCTGCACGAGGTCGAGCGTGCCGCCCGCGCAAAAGCCCTTGCCGACACTGCGCACCAGGATGCAGCGCACGCCGGGCTCGGCCGCCAGCTGCGCCCAGACGGTGCCCAGCGCGGCATGACCCTGGGCGTCGGTGGTGGGCATGCCGCCCTCGGGACCGAACACCAACTCGGCCACGCCATGGTCGCCGATCTCCGCATGCAGATGGGACGCAATGTCGATTCTGCGGCTCATGGCGCACCCTTCTGCCAGGCCCGCTGGCGCAGCCAGGGGCTGACGCGGTAGCGCTCGCCCCGGTAATGCGCGTCCAGCGCGTCCAGACAGCCCATGACGTTGCGGGCTTCCCATTGCGCCAGCCACTCAAAAGGCCCGGCCGGGTAATTGACCCCCAGCTTCATCGCGGCGTCGGCGCCGTCCGGCGTGCACACCCCGTGCAGCACTGCATCGGCCGCTTCATTGACCAGCATCGCGAGGGTGCGGGCCACCACCAGGCCCGGAACATCGGCGATGCGCTGCGGGCTGAAGCCCAGCGCCTGCAACCACGTGGCGGCGGCGGTGCACCACCCCGCAGAGGCACGCGAGGAAGGCGCCCAGGCCAGTGCGATGCCGGTGTCGCTGGACATGGGCAGGTCAAACACGGCCACTTCAGCGCCCAGCTGCGAGGCCGGCCTGCCGTCGGTCAGCCGCAGTTGGGCGCCGTCACCATCACCATCTACGGCCAGCCCGACCCAGTCGCTGCGTTCATCGCGCGCAAAAGCGCGGCCGGCCTGCGCCAGCGCCGCAACCAGTCGCTCGGCCACCGGTCCGGATCCGTGCACGCACAAGGATTGCGCGACTGGTAGAGGCACCGGGGCGAAATCGATATTCCCCGGTTGGACGGTACCCGCGCTGTAGTCGTAAAAACCGCGTCCCGACTTGCGTCCCAGCAAACCACCATCGACGAGCTCACGCTGCACCAGCGATGGTGCAAAACGCTTGTCGTAAAAATTGGCCTCGTAGACCGAACTGGTCACCGCAAAATTGGTGTCGTGGCCAATCAGGTCCATCAAGGCACAGGGGCCCATGCGAAACCCGACGGCGCGCAGGCAGGCATCGAGCACCACAGGCGTGGCAGCCTGCTCCTGCAGCAGTGCCAGGGTCTCGGCGTAAAAGGGCCGGGCAATGCGGTTGACGATGAAGCCCGGCGTCGAGCGCGCATGCACCGCCACCTTGCCCCAGACGCCGGCCAGGTCAAAAATGAGTGCCGCCACCGCCGGGTCGGTCTGCAGGCCCGAGACCACCTCGACCAGCCGCATCTGCGGCACCGGATTGAAGAAGTGCATGCCGACCAGGCGTGCCGGATGTTGCAGGCCATTGGCAATGGCCGTGACCGAGATCGACGAGGTGTTGGTGGCGAGCACGCAATCGGTGGCAACGACCGCTTCAAGCTGCTGGAACAGCTGCCGCTTGACGTCGAGCTTTTCGACGATGGCTTCGATCACCAGCCTTGCGGGAGCCGCCGCCGCCAGCGAGGCGATGGCCTCGATGCGCGACAGCGTTTGCGACACGCCTTGCGCCGTCAGCTTGCCCTTTGCCACCAGCGCTTCAAGGCTCTTGGCCAGCTTGGTCTTCGCTTCGGCAGCCGCGCCTTCACGGGTGTCGTAGAGCATCACGGCATGACCGGCCTGTGCGGCGACCTGCGCAATGCCGACCCCCATGACACCGGCGCCGACCACCAGCAGGGGCGCCTCGTTGAGCGTGTTCGTTGTCATGGCGACATCCAGTTTGGCGGCCGCTTGCCCAGAAAGGCCGCAAAGCCTTCGCGGGCCTCGTCCGTACCACGCACGCGGCTAATCGTTTGTGCGGTCAACTCGCGCACTTCATGGGTAATTGGCCCGACTTCAAGCTGGGCAAACAGTTGCTTGATTTCACGCTGTGCGCCTGGCCCGCCGGTCAGTAGCTCGGCAATGGCGGCATCCAGCGCCGCATCGAGCGCGTCCAGCCCAACCACCTGCTGCACCAGCCCGATGGCCAGCGCCTCGGCGGCAGCGATGCGCGTGGTTGTCAGCGCCAGGCGTTTGGCGTGGCGCCTGCCCACCGCGTTGACAACATAGGGGCCGATCACAGCCGGCAGGATGCCGAACCTGGCCTCGCTGACCGCGAAGCTGGCGTTGTCGGCCGCAACCGCCAGGTCGCAGGCGCAGACCAGGCCCACACCGCCGCCCAATGCCGCACCCTGCACCCGCGCCACGGTGGGCTTGGGACACGACTCAATGCAGGCCAGCATGCCGGCAAAGCGGCGCGCATCGCCCAGGTTCCATTCGCGGGAGGCGGTGCTGGCGCGCTGCATCCATTGCAGATCGGCACCGGCGCTGAAATGCCGGCCCTCGCCCGCCAGCACGATCACGCGCACGGCCGGATCGGCCGCCAGCTGGTTGAAGGCCGTCTCCAGTTCAGTGATCATCGCCTCGTCAAAGGCATTGAACACCGCCGGGCGGGACATGGTGACTTGAGCCACGCCGGGGGCGCGGGATGAGAGGGTCAGATTTTTCATGGCATGAGGGGGCCGGCTCCGGGCAGGCGCTGGGCCTGCCGGCCGGCAGAAAAAAGTGGAAGGAAAGCCTGTCGCCTGGCGCAGATCGCCCGTCGCCTACTGCTTATCGCTCAATAGGTTTCAAGATGGAGCCGGCCTTCCTGTTTCAGGGCCGCACCCACCGTTTCCCACGACAGGCCGGCCTGCTGCGCCACATCGCGCAAGGCCAGCACCACACCCTCTTCCATGCTCTTGAGTCCGCACACATAGAAGTAGGTGTTCGGGTCTTTGAGCAAGGCGCCCAGGTCGGCGGCCCGCTCGCGCATCGCATCCTGCACGTAGCGCTTGGGTTGCTCCAGCGTGCGCGAGAAGGCGAAGTTGATGTCGATGAAATCCTTGGGCAGGGTCTGCAGCGGACCGAAATACGGCAACTCTTCCTTGGTGCGTGCGCCAAAGAACAGCATCAGCTTGCCCCCTTCGAACTTGCCCGATTGACGCAGCCGGCGACGCCATTCGGTCATGGCGCGCATGGGTGCGCTGCCCGTGCCGGTGCAAATCATCACGATGTTCGACCGCGGGTGGTTGGGCATCAGGAAGCTGGTGCCGAACGGGCCGATCACCTTCACCTTGTCGCCGATCTGCAGGTCACACATGTAGTTCGACCCGACACCGCGCACCGGGTTGCCCTGGTGGTCCTGCAGCACGCGCTTGATGGTGAGCGACACATTGTTGTAACCGGGCCGCTCGCCGTTGCGCGGGCTCGCAATCGAATACTGCCTGGCATAGTGCGGCTTGCCCGCTTCGTCGGTGCCCGGCGGCAAAATGCCGATCGACTGGCCTTCGAGCACCGGGAAAGGCATGCTGCCGAAGTCGAGCACGATGTGGTGGGTGTCGTATTCCTTGCCCACTTCGGTGACGCGCACATTGCCAACCACCGTGGCCGTGATGAATTTTTCGGCCGCCTTGGCGCCGTACAGGTTGGTGTAGCCGTGCGCCGCCGACCAGGGCGGCATTGTGGCGCCGTACTGCGCACTGTTGAAGGCCGTCTCGCCAGTGACCGCAGCCGGCAGCGAAGGCGTCACCGGTTCGATCTCCGGCATCGCACCGGGGGCCACGCCCTCGGCTGCCAGTTCTCCCGGGGTGAGTTCGGGGGGCAATTCGTCCCAGCCCAGTTGCTCGGTCAGGCTGTAGGCCTTGATGCGCGGCATGGTGCGCCAATTGTCAATCGAACCGGTCGGGCACGGGGATATGCAGGCCATGCAGAGATTGCACTTTTCGGCATCGACCACGTAGTTGCGTGAATCGTGCGTGATGGCCTGAACCGGGCAGATGGCTTCGCAGGTGTTGCAGCGGATGCAGATTTCAGGATCAATCAGGTGCTGCTTGATAACGTGTATTTCGGTCATGTCCATGGCGGTTCCCGGTCATCGGCTTGAATGGCAAACAGGGGGCTCAAAGGGCCCCCTGCATGATCTTCTTTGCTGGGGGAGATCAGTTGAAACGAACGTAGTCGAAGTCCACCGGCTGGCGGTTGATGCCCATGACGGGCGGTGCAATCCAGTTGGCAAACTTGCCTGGTTCGACCACACGGCCCATCAGGCTGGCGACGTAAGCGCGGTCTTCGTTGCTCGGCAACCATTGGTCCACCGAGGCATTCCATTCGGCTTCAGACACCACGCGGCCCTCCGGCGACACCTTGACGCCCGACAGCGCGCCGATGTTGCGGTGGAAAGCCTTGTGCGGCACCCTGAGCCGGAACGGGATGCCGGCCTTGTCCAGCACCTTGTTCCAGCGTTCAACGCCGGCAACGGAATCCTTGATGTAGTCGTCGCGCAGCACTTCGTTGAGCGCGTTGAGCATGGGCACCTCTTTTTCAGCCAGCTGGCCGTCCCGGGCTTCCAGCACCTTGTAGGTCTGGCCCTTGAGCACATGGTCGTCGGTGCGCTTGCCCTCTTCATAGCGCCCCTTCAGGCCGGAGCTGTAGAAGGTAGCGGCATTGCTCGACTCGTCAGCGCCGAACAGGTCGATGGTGACGCTGAAGTGGAAGTTGATGTAGCGCTGAATGGTCGGCAGGTCAATCACGCCGGCTGCGCGCAGCTTGGCCACGTCGTCGGTCTTGAGCTCGTTCATTTTTTGCGCCGTGCGCTGGATGACGCGGGAAATGCCGCTTTCGCCGACAAACATGTGGTGCGCCTCTTCGGTCAGCATGAACTTGGTCGTGCGGGCCAGCGGATCAAAAGCGCTTTCCGCCAGCGCGCACAGCTGGTACTTGCCGTCGCGGTCGGTGAAATAGGTGAACATGAAGAAGCTCAGCCAGTCCGGCGTGGCTTCGTTGAAAGCCGCCAGGATGCGGGGGTTGTTGGCGTCACCGCTGCGGCGCTCCAGCAGGCCCTCGGCCTCGTCACGGCCATCGCGGCCAAAATGCTTGTGCAGCAGGTACACCATGGCCCACAGGTGGCGGCCTTCTTCCACATTGACCTGGAACAGGTTGCGCAGGTCGTACATGCTGGGCGCGGTCAGGCCGAGGTGGCGCTGCTGCTCAACGGACGCCGGCTCGGTGTCGCCCTGCGTGACGATGATGCGGCGCAGGTTGGCGCGGTGTTCGCCGGGCACGTCCTGCCAGGCTTTTTCGCCCTTGTGGTCGCCAAAGTGAATGATGCGATCGGCCTCGCCGGGGTTCAGGAAAACACCCCAGCGGTAGTCGCGCATCTTCACATGGCCAAACTGGGCCCAGCCGTTTGGATCTACGCTTACCGCCGTGCGCAGGTACACCTCCATGTTGGTGGAGCCTTCAGGGCCGACGTCATCCCACCAGTTGATGAAGTTGGGCTGCCACTGCTCAAGCGCGCGCTGCAAGGTGCGGTCATCGCTCAGGTTGACGTTGTTGGGAATCTTTTCGCTGTAGTTAATGCTGGACATCGTGGTCTCCAAAAAACAAGGCTGATTCGGGGGATGAATTCGGTTGCGGTGCGCCACCCGGACTCGCGCCGCACAACGAGAGCTGGTGTGTGGTGTCTAGACGCGGTTCCAGTCGAACTGGGCCTTGTCGCCTTTGCCATAGACCTTCAGGGCACCCTTTTCGCCGACGGCGTTGGGGCGCTGGAATATCCAGTTCTGCCAGGCGGTGAGTCGCCCGAAGACACGGGTGAACATGTTTTCAGGGCCGTTGAAGCGCAGGTTGGCCTCCATGCCGGTGAGGGCATCGGGGGACATGGCCACACGCTCCTCGACGGCGATGCGAACTTCGTCGGTCCAGTCGATATCGTCCGGGTTGGACGTGACCAGGCCGAGGGCGAACGCGGCGTCGGCATCGAGCGGCTGGCCCATGCTGGCGCGCACTGCGTCCAGCGCGGGTTGTTCGTCGTAGAAACGGCGGCCCAGGCGGCTCTGCTCCGTCACCATCGGGTACAGGCTGAAGTTGACCTCGCCCACGGTGATCTTCGGCGCGCCAGCCTCGTCGTCCGGCAGGGCCAGGTGGTAGCTGCGGTCGCAGGCCAGGGCCAGCTCCAGGAAGGTGCCGGCAAAGCAGGAACCTGGCTCGATCAGCGCGAACAGGCTGCGCGACGACACATCGAGGCGGCTGAACGTGCGGCGCAGCAAGCCAATGGTTTCACGCACCAGCCAGTGGTTTTGATGGGCCAGCAAGGTGGCATCCATTGCCAGCACCGCAGCCGGATCGCCCTGGGTCTTGATCAGCCAGGTGCCAATGTCCAGCTCGTTGGTGCGCATTTGCAGGATGGCGTCTTCCAGTTCGCGCGCCATCTGCAGCGGGTACCAGGCAGCACCGGCGGCTTCGATGCCGGCCAGGTCGGTGGGCTGGACACCCGTGGGGCCCTTGACGGTCCAGGTGGCGGTGCGCTTGGCGCGGTCAATTTCGACCACGACATTCGGGTAGCGCAGTGCATCTGCCTCGAGCACGCAGGCCACCGGTGGCAGCATGACACCTTTGCCATCGGCCGGCCGGTCGCTCGTGGCGGCCAATTCAAGCGCCCGCTCCTGAACTTTCTGGGCAAAGACCTGCGGCTTGGCGATGTCGTCCACCAGGCGCCAGTCCTTGGCTTTCTGGCCGCGCACGCCTTCGACGCTGGTGCAGAACAGATCGGCCAGGTCGTGGCGCACATGCTTCTTGTCGGTGACCCGTGTCAGGCCGCCGGTGCCGGGCAGCACGCCCAGCAGCGGTACTTCGGGCAGGCTCACCGCACTGGAGCGGTCATCCACCAGGATGATTTCATCGCAGGCCAGCGCCAGCTCATAGCCGCCACCGGCACAGGCCCCATTGACGGCAGCCAGGAACTTCAGGCCACTGTATTTGGAGGAGTCTTCCAGGCCGTTGCGGGTCTCATTGGTGAATTTGCAGAAGTTCACCTTCCAGGAATGGCTGCTGACACCCAGCATGAAGATGTTGGCGCCCGAGCAGAAGACCTTCTCCTTGGCACTGGTCACCACCACCGTGCGGACTTCCGGATGCTCGAAGCGAATGCGGTTGATCGCATCATTGAGCTCAATATCAACGCCGAGGTCGTAGCTGTTGAGCTTGAGCTTGTAGCCAGGTCGCAGGCCGGCGTTTTCGTCAAAGTCAGCCGTCAGCGTGGCGACGGGCCCTTCAAACTTCAGTGCCCAGTGTTTATAGCGACCGGGGTTGGTTTGATAGTCAACGCGAGTGTCAATGTTCACATCATCTCCTCAAAAATAAGCAAAATAGTGCAGGAACCAGAATTCATACACGAATAATAATGCCTATTACAGAAAGACGTCAAGCACTTTTATGCATGTTTTCTGATTTTTTCATCCACCGGGAGTTCAAGGGCATTGCGAACCAGCTCGCGCAACGCAGCAGAGGTCGCGAACAAGGGCTGCGCGCTGGTGTTCACGGTGAACTCTGCCTTGGAATAAAAAGGTGCCCGACCGGCCAGGATGTCTTTCAGGTCTTCCATCGCCTCCTTGCTGTTGGCCATGGGGCGAAGGTCTCCCTGCTCCATCACCCGCCGCATGTGGTCCTCGGGCGTGGCCTGCAGCCAGACCGTCGTGCAATGGCTCAATAACAGGTTAAACGTCGCCGGATCGGACACCAGCCCGCCCGGCGTGGCGATCACCGCCTCCGGATAGATCTGGATGGCTTCCTCCAGGGCGCGCCGCTCGTAGCGGCGGTAGGCGTTCATGCCGTAGAGCGCCTGGATCTCCGACACGCTGCAACCCGCGAATTTTTCAATTTCCCGGCTCAGCTCGACAAACGGGAAGCCCAGGTCGTCGGCCAACAGCTGTCCCAGCGAAGACTTGCCGGCGCCGCGCAGCCCAATCAACGCAATACGCGGACTGCGTATGACGTTGCCGCCGCCGGTTCCCAGCATTTCACCGATCACGATGCGCACGCGCCTGAGCGTCGCGTCATCACGCTGCTCGAGCAGTTCGCGGATCATCAACCACTCGGGGGAGGTGGTGGTGCGATCGCCAATGATTTCGGCCAGGGAACACTGAAGCGCGCCGGCCACCTGCAGCAGGACCAGTATCGAGGCGTTACCCAGGCCATATTCCAGGTTGGCCAGGTGGCGCTCGGACACATCGGCGGCGATGGCCACCGCCTTGCGCGTAAGCCCGCGGCGCGCGCGCAAGGCCGCCACCCGCTGCCCCAGCGCCACCAGAAACGGGTTTTTACCCGCCGCTGCCGCGCCACCATCCAGCTGCCCACCCTCGGCCTTCGCTGGTTCAAAGTCAGTGGTCACATCGCCAAGTGTTAACCCTGATTGATGCAATATATTGCTTGACATGGGATTTTCGAAGATTTATTGTTCGTCCTGCACAATAATTCATATTACACCTGAACGCAAGCGCTGCGCAACTACGCAACCACGGAGATACACGTGTCATCCACACATTTTCACGAGCATATTGCAGAACTCACCACTCAACTGGTGGGGCGCCCTCTCGATGCCAGCCTGCAAGCGTGGCTGAATGCCGAGCACGGTCCCGGTAGTGTCACCTATAACCGCCTGAAACAGGCCTGCGAAACCGGGGTCGCCGAGGGCTGGCTGTGCGACCGCGAAGGCGGCGGCATCCGCTACGGCCGCATCTTCAAACCCTCCGCCGACCTGCACGGTTTCTCGGTCGATGTGGTCGACATGAAAGACATTGCCGGGCCACACCACAGCCACCCGAATGGCGAGGTCGACCTGATCATGCCGATCGAAGGCGATGCGCAGTTCGATGGCCACCCGGCTGGCTGGCTGGTCTACCCACCGGGCAGCGCGCACCGCCCCACCGTATCCAGCGGCCGCGCCCTCGTGCTTTACCTGCTGCCCGAAGGCCGCATTGAATTCACTCGCTGATATGGCCCCCACGCTTGCCACTTCGTGTGCTGCGCGAGGCCTTGCAGGCCGCGGCTCGCCAGATGCTTCACCTCTGTCGCCTGTCCAAACCTGCGCAGGCAGGTTCGGAGCCGCAGGCTCCAGCCCCTTGGGGGCTAATTTCCCTTGGGAGCGGCCCGGCGGCGTCACGATTACTCCTTACGAAAGAATTGCATGACTGAACTGATTTCCAACTTCCTCGGGGGCCGCTGGCAGGCCGGTAGCGGCGCCGGCACGCCCCTGTTCGACCCCATCCTCGGCACCGAGCTGGTCCGTGTGGACGCCACCGGGCTGGACCTCGCGACAGGCTTTGCGTTTGCGCGCGAGCAAGGCCGCGCAGCGCTGCAGCGCCTGACCTACCGCGAGCGCGCCGCCATGCTGGCCGCCGCCGTCAAGGTGCTGCAGGCCAACCGCGATGCCTACTATGAGATTGCCACCGCCAACAGCGGCACCGTCAATAACGACTCGGCGGTAGACATCGACGGCGGTATCTTCACGCTCGGCAACTACGCCAAACTCGGCGACTCGCTGGGCGAGCGCCGCTTTTTGCTCGACGGCGAGATGACACGGCTGGGCAAGGAAGACCTGTTCCAGTCGCAGCATGTGCTGACACCCACGCGGGGCATCGCATTGTTCATCAACGCCTTCAATTTCCCGGCCTGGGGCCTGTGGGAAAAGGCGGCGCCCGCATTGCTGTCCGGCGTGCCGGTGATCGTCAAGCCCGCCACCACCACCGCCTGGCTCACCCAGCGCATGGTGCAGGACGTGGTCGAAGCCGGCATCTTCCCGGCCGGCGCGCTGTCAGTCGTGTGCGGCAGTTCCGCAGGCCTGATGGACGCGCTGCAGCCCTTTGACGTGGTGTCGTTCACCGGATCGGCTGAAACAGCGGCCGTGATCCGCTCGCATCCCGCCGTGACGCAGCGCTCGGTGCGCGTCAACATCGAAGCGGACAGCCTCAACTCGGCCCTGCTGCTGCCCGGTGAAGCCGCCGGCAGCGCCGCCTTCGATTTGCTGGTCAAGGAAGTGGTGCGCGAGATGACGGTCAAATCAGGCCAGAAATGCACCGCGATTCGCCGCGTCTTCGTGCCCGAGGACCTGTATGGCCCGGTGGCCGAGGCGATCGCCGCGCGCCTGGCCAAAACCGTTGTGGGCAACCCGCGCAATGAAACCGTTCGCATGGGCGCGCTGGTCAACCGCGCGCAGCTCGCCAGCGTCCGCGAGGGCCTGGCCCACCTGCAGACACAGGCCGAGCTGCTGCACGACGGCAAAGCGCATGCGCTGGTGGATGCCGACCCCGACGTCGCTTGCTGCGTCGGGCCCACGCTGCTGGGCGCCCGCGATGCCGATGCGGCAGACCGCATCCATGACACCGAGGTGTTTGGCCCGCTTGCCACCCTGATGCCCTATCGCCATGCCGGCAACGACATGTCTCACGCGCTGACCCTGGTGCGCCGGGGCCAGGGCTCACTGGTGACCTCGCTCTACGGCAGCGACCCGGCCGCGCTGGCCGCCACCGCGCTGGAGCTCGCCGACAGCCACGGCCGCGTACATGTGATCTCGCCCGATGTGGCGCAACTGCATACCGGCCATGGCAATGTGATGCCGCAGTCGTTGCACGGTGGCCCCGGGCGCGCGGGCGGTGGCGAGGAACTCGGTGGCATGCGCGCACTGAACTTCTACCACCGCCGCAGCGCGGTGCAAGCCAGCACCGCCGTACTCAAAACCCTCTAAGCACCGCCGACCGCCCTGCGAAAATCAAGGAGACAGACTTGACCCCCACCCTCCCCGTCGCGCCGCCCGGCGCGCGCTTCAACTTTGCCCAACATTTGATAGGGCGCAACCTCGTTCGACCCACCAAGCCAGCCTACATTGACGACCAGGGTGCCTTGAGCTATGGCGATCTGGCCGGGCAGATTCGCCGCCTGGCTGCGGCGCTGCTGGCCTCGGGCGTGCGCCGCGAAGAGCGCGTGCTGCTGCTGATGCACGACTGCAACGACTGGCCGGTGAGTTTTCTGGGCGCCATGTACGCCGGCATCGTGCCGGTGGCCGTCAACACCCTGCTCACCCCCGACGACTACGCCTACATGCTGCAACACAGCCGGGCGCAGGCGGCCCTGGTGTCCGGGGCCTTGCTGCCCACGCTGCAGGCGGCTATGGCCCAGGGTGGCCACGAGGTCAGGACCGTGATCGTCTCGCGCCCGGACGCGGCCTTGCCCGAGGGCGCAGTGGCACTCGACACCTTGATGGCGCAGCACGCGCCACTGGCTGAACCGGCAGGCACCAGCCCGGACGACCCCGGCTTCTGGCTCTACTCCTCCGGCTCCACCGGCAAGCCCAAAGGCACGCTGCACAGCCATGGCAACCCTTACTGGACGGCCGAGCTCTATGCCACACCAGTGCTCGGTCTCACAGAGCAGGATGTCTGCTTTTCGGCGGCCAAGCTCTTCTTCGCCTATGGCCTGGGCAATGCGCTGAGTTTTCCCCTGAGCGTGGGCGCCACGACCATCCTGATGGCCGAGCGGCCAACGCCCGAGGCCACGTTCAAGCGCTGGCGTGGTGAGGTGGGCGGCACGCGTCCCACGGTATTTTTCGGGGCACCCACCGGGTTTGCCGGCATGCTGGCCTCGCCTGCGCTGCCGGCCAGACAAGACACCGCACTGCGCCTGGTCTCCTCGGCCGGCGAAGCCTTGCCCGCCGAGCTGGGCGAACGGTTCACCGCTCACTTCGGGGTCGAGATCGTCGATGGCCTGGGCTCGACCGAAATGCTGCATATCTTTCTGTCCAACCGCCCGGGCCAGGTGCGCTATGGCACCACGGGCTGGCCCGTGCCGGGGTATGAGGTCGAGCTGCGGGACGACGACGGCCGCCCCGTGCCGGATGGCGAAACCGGCGACCTCTACATCCGCGGCCCGAGTGCGGCACTGATGTACTGGGGCAACCGCGAAAAGTCACGCGAGACCTTTCAGGGTGCGTGGACCAAGAGCGGCGACAAATACGTGCGCAACGCCGACGGCACCTACACCTACTCGGGCCGCAGCGACGACATGCTCAAGGTCAGCGGCATTTACGTGTCTCCGTTCGAGGTCGAGGCCACGCTGGTACAGCACCCGGCGGTGCTGGAGTGCGCCGTGATCGGCAAGGAAGATGAAAAAGGCCTGACCAAGACCAAGGCCTTTGTCGTCGTCAAGCCGGGCCATCAGGTCGACGCGGCCACGCTGCAGGCCTTTGTCAAGGAGCGGCTCGCGCCCTACAAGTACCCGCGCTTCATTGAATTCATGACCGAACTGCCGAAAACGGCCACCGGGAAAATCCAGCGCTTTCGCTTGCGGGAACTGGAGCGCAAGGCATGAGCGCAGCGCAGCCGCTTCAAGCAACCATGAGCGCCACCGCATTCGTCGACATCGACTGGGCAGGACGGCGGGTGCGCATCGAGCATCAATGGCTCAACGCAGCAAAGCAGGACCGCCCCCTGGTCGTGTTCCTGCACGAAGGACTGGGATCGGTCGCCATGTGGAAGGACTTCCCCCAGGCGCTGTGCGATGCGGCTAATGTTCGAGGCCTGGTGTATTCGCGCCCCGGCTATGGACGCTCGACGCCCCGCGCAGCCGGGGAGCGCTGGAACGCCGACTTCATGCACGCACAGGCGCACGAGGTTCTGCCCGCGTTGCTTGACACACTGAACGTCAAGGAAAAACCCTGGCTGCTGGGCCACAGCGATGGCGGCTCCATTGCATTGCTGTATGCCTCGCGCTTTCCCGACTCGGTGGCGGGCCTGGTTGTGGTCGCTCCGCACCTGATGGTTGAAGAGTATGGCCTGGCAAGCATCCGCACGGCCCGCGATGCCTATGCCACGACTGGCCTCAAAGAGAAACTGGCCCGCTACCACGACGATGTTGATTCCGCCTTCAAAGGCTGGAACGACATCTGGCTGGACCCCAGCTTTCCCAACTGGACGATCGAGGCCGAGCTGGCTTCCATCACCTGCCCGATTCTTGCCGTGCAAGGGGTGGACGACGAATACGGCACGCTGGAACACATTCACGGCATTGCCCGCCGCCTGCCGCAAACGCAGCTGCTCGAACTTGCGCAATGCGGGCACTCGCCCCATCGCGACCAGCCTGCGGCCCTGATCCGCGCAGTCAAGGAATTCATTGACCAACACCATTGACCAACACGCGCCCGCTGCCGCTTCTGCCGCGTAGACCTGCATTCCTCGTTCGCCCTTATTTGCCCCCTTATTCGCCCATTCCAACGGAGACATACCAGTGAAAAAAATTTCGGCTTCTTCCCTCCTGACCCTGTCCTGCGCCTTGTTCGCTGCTTCAGCCGCCCAGGCGCAGGGCAGTGACAGCATCAAGGTCGGCCTGATGCTGCCCTATACCGGCACCTTTGCCCAGCTGGGCGTGGCCATCGAGAACGGCTTCAAGCTGTTTGTGCAGGAACAGGGTGGCGCGCTCGCCGGCAAGAAGATCGAGTTCTTCAAGGTCGACGACGAGTCCGAGCCGTCCAAGGGCATTGAAAACGCCAACAAGCTGGTGCAGCGCGACAAGGTGGATGTGCTGGTTGGCACCGTGCACTCCGGCGTCGCCATGGGCATGGCCAAGGTGGCGAAAGACACCAAGACCCTGCTCATCATTCCGAATGCGGGGGCCGACGTGATCACCGGGCCTTTATGCGCGCCCAACATCTTCCGCACCTCGTTCACCAACTGGCAACCGGCCTACGCCATGGGACTGGTGGCTGCCGAGCGCAAACACAAGAGCGCCGTCACCATCACCTGGAAGTATGCGGCCGGCGAGGAATCGATCAAGGGATTCAAGGAAGGCTTTGAGGCCAAAGGCGGCAAGGTCATCAAGGAACTGAGCGTGCCGTTCCCGACGGTGGAGTTCCAGGCCCTGCTCGCCGAAATCGCTGCGGCAAAACCCGATGCCGTGTACACGTTTTTTGCGGGTGCGGGCGCCGTCAAGTTTGTCAAGGACTATGCCGCCGCCGGCCTCAAGGGCAAGATCCCGCTGTACGGCGCAGGCTTTCTGACCGACGGCACGCTGGAGGCGCAGGGCGACGCCGCCACGGGTCTGCTCACCACGCTGCACTATGCCGATGGCCTCGACACGCCGAAAGACCGTTCCTTCCGTCTCAGCTATGCCAAGACCTACAAGCTGCAGCCCGATGTGTATGCGGTCCAGGGTTACGATGCGGCGCAAATGCTGGCGGCCGGACTGAAAGCCGCTGGCGGCGACTTCAGCAAGCGCGAAGTCCTCATCAAGGGCATGGAGCAGGCGAAGATCGACAGCCCGCGCGGCGCGTTCACCCTGTCAAAGGCACACAACCCGGTGCAGGACATCTACCTGCGCAAGGTGGAGAACAAGGAAAACAAAATGGTCAGTGTCGCCGCCAAGGGCTTGGCCGATCCTGCGCGCGGTTGCCGCCTGTGATGTGGCATGACGACTTGACATGACGTTTGCCAACTTCCTCATCCAGCTGCTCAACAGCGTGCAGTACGGGCTGCTGCTGTTCATGCTGGCGGCGGGCCTGACGCTGATCTTCGGCATCATGGGCGTGGTCAACCTGGCGCACGGCAGCTTTTACATGCTGGGCGCCTACCTGGCCT